>ERZ773079.1-NODE-1-length-437245-cov-7.229374_pt1 | contig 437245 bp, 397 predicted proteins | sample MGYA00511355_ERZ773079 | MGnify/ENA primary metagenome ERZ773079 (study PRJEB29015, sample SAMEA2737979) | human oral metagenome | biome: human oral; feature: human-associated habitat; material: dental | place: China | collected 2117 ... | reverse complement strand
TTTCGGTACGGCCACGACTTTTTGTGCCGTCGATGCCAAAGGGGTGTATTTGGGCGGCTCCATCTGTCCGGGTATCGGCATATCCACGGAGGCGCTTGTACAAAGAACGGCTAAATTACCGCGTATTGAATTAAAACGCACCGATTCGGTTATTTGCAGAAATACGATTGAAAGCATGCAAGCCGGTGTTTTTTACGGCTTTGTGGGACAGGTAGAAGGCATTGTTTCCCGTATGCGTCGAGAGTTGGACATGTCTGCTCGTGTCGTAGCAACCGGTGGACTGGCAGTCGTCATTGCACCGGCTACAAAGGCTATTGATGTAGTTGAACCTATGTTGACATTAGAAGGTCTCAGGATTATTTATGAACGCAATCGATAGGCCTGTACGTTTCGGCTCGGTAGAAATAGAGTCGCCCTTAATACTGGCTCCTATGGCCGGTGTCTGCGACCTGCCGTATCGGATGATTTCTCGAAAACACGGTGCGGCTCTGGTTTGTGCGGAAATGGTCAGTGCTAAAGGATTAGTATACGGCAATAAGCATACACGTGACATGTTGACTGTCCATAAAAATGAACATCCTTTGTCAATGCAGCTTTTCGGGGCGGAGCCGGAAATTATGGCCAAAGCGGCTAAGGTTGCACAAGAGTACGGCGCCGATATCATAGATATCAATATGGGCTGCCCTGTACGAAAGGTCGTTCAGAACGGCGAAGGATCGGCTCTGATGAAGAATCTTCCTCTGGCGGAAAAAGTAGTGAGTGCCGTTGTTAAGGCCGTGTCGGTCCCCGTTACCGTAAAAATGCGTACCGGTTGGGATGACATCGAATTCGTTGCACCCGAGTTGGCCCGTCGATGTGAAGCGGCAGGGGCAGCGGCTCTTGCTGTTCACGGGCGAACGCGGGAGCAATTTTACAGCGGTCGTGCGGACTTGGAAAAAATTGCCGCTGTCGTCAAAGCCGTGTCTATTCCCGTTATAGGTAACGGTGATATTACGGATGGTCCTTCGTGTGCGCGCATGTTTGAGGAAACGGGTTGTACTGCCGTCATGATCGGACGTGGCGCTCAAGGAAATCCGTGGATTTTTGAGGAAGTTCGTGATTATCTGTCCGGAAGAACTGTACAAAAGCCGTCGGCGGCAGAACGCTATGCAGTGCTTTTAGAACACTTTGAAAGTCTTATCCGCTTTAAAGGCGCTCACATTGCCCTTAGAGAAATGCGTTCTCATGCCTCCTGGTATACAAAGGGGCTTTTCGGCTCAGCGGCATTGCGTGAGCGAATTAACCGAACCTCAACGGTTGAAGAGTTTAGACAGGTCATCTCCGAGGTGGCAAAATGCACGGTGTAAAGGTGAGCTTTTACATGCCTTTGTTTGACATTGACGATAGGGAAGAATATAATTAAATGTACTTGCGTACTTGTTAATTTACTCAGGAATAGAGTCCGACAGGACTGCTATTCCTGTTTGCAATCTATGGGCAAAAGGAGCATTCATATTCATGTCTAACGAAACACTGATTACAGCCGACGGGCTCGAAAAACTGAAAGAAGAATTGAACGAACTTAAATCGGTTCGTCGTATTGCCGTTTCTCAACGAATTAAAGAAGCAATCGCTTTAGGTGACTTGAGCGAAAACTCCGAATACGATGATGCCAAAAATGAACAGGCGTTTATTGAGGGCCGCATTGTTGAATTGGAAAATAAAATCAGAACAGCTAAAATTATTGAAGAATCAACTGATGATGTAGCCAAAGTTCGTCTGGGATCCAAGGTGATTTTGGAAGATGTGGAAACGAAAGAACGCTTTGAATATACCGTCGTGGGTACAGCCGAAGCTGATCCGTTCAACAACCGAATCTCTAATGAAAGCCCTGTGGGAGCTGCTATTTTGGGTCAAAATGTGGATAAAGAAAATCCCGTTATCGTATCTGTAAAGGCTCCGGCCGGTGAAGTACAATATAAGATTTTGCCCTTTGAAGGCTAGAGTCGAGGAGGATAAGCATGTCTGACCAGGAAAAAAAAGCAGTACCGCATATTGAAGAAGAAAAATTAAATGACCAAATGGTGATTCGCCGCGAAAAGATGCAACAGTTTGCAGACGCCGGCGTATATCCTTTCGGTCAAAAATATAGTTGGACCCATCATGCACAAGACATTAAAGACCGTGCGGAAGCGTTAGAAAAGGACGGCACGACGGTCAGTCTGGCAGGGCGACTCATGGCTTTGCGCCGCCACGGCAAAACTGCTTTTTGTGTCTTGCGCGATATAAGCGGTGAAGTACAGTTATACTTTCGTAAAGACGTAGTCGGTGAAGCTTCATACGAGCTTTTTAAACTTCTCGATATCGGGGATATTGTCGGCGTTGAAGGGGATGTTTTTACAACGCATACGGGGGAAACAACGGTGCGCGTAGTTACTTGGACGCTCTTGTCCAAGTCTCTGCGTCCTTTGCCGGAAAAGTTTCACGGCCTGACAGATAAGGAAACAAGATATCGTCAACGTTATCTGGATCTTATTGTCAATCCGGAAGTCAAAAACACCTTTATTATGCGTTCCCGTATTATTAAAGGCATTCGCGAGTATCTGGATGCACGTAATTTCTTGGAAGTGGAAACGCCCATGTTGCATAATATTGCCGGCGGTGCGGCGGCTCGTCCCTTTGTGACACACCACAACGCTTTGGATATGGATATTTTCCTGCGTATTGCTCCGGAGTTGCATTTAAAGAGATTGCTTGTAGGCGGCTTAGAACGTGTTTATGAAATGAACCGCTGCTTCCGCAATGAAGGGATTGACACACGACATAATCCGGAATTTACTACTGTTGAACTGTACCAGGCCTTCGGTGATTTGGAAGATGTTATTCGCATTACGGAAGAACTCGTATCTGAATTAGCTCTGAAATTGTACGGCACAACGAAAATTACGTACATTGATAAAGAAATAGAATTGGCGGCTCCGTGGAATCGCATGACCATGATTGAAGCGGTGGAAAAATACACAGGCAAAGACTTCTCTAAGGTTGAGACCGTCGAAGAAGCTCGTAAAATTGCCGATGAACTCCATGTTGAATACGGAGAATACGACGGAATCGGCAAGATTATTAATGCTTGCTTTGAAGACTATGTTGAAGAAAACCTTATTCAGCCGACCGTGATTACGGGGCATCCTTTGGAAATTTCGCCCCTTACGAAACAAGATGCGTCCAATCCTTTGTTGACCCATCGATTCGAAGCCTTTATTTATGGCCGTGAATTGGCTAACGGGTTCTCCGAATTGAATGATCCTCTCGATCAGCGGGATCGCTTTATTAAACAAATGGAAGAACGAGCTCACGGCGATGACGAAGCCCACCAAATGGACGAAGATTACTGCCGTGCACTTGAATACGGTATGCCGCCTGCCGGCGGTTTAGGTATCGGCATCGACAGATTGGTCATGTTCCTTACGAACAGTCCGTCGATTCGTGACGTGCTCTTGTTCCCCTTGAGTCGTCCCGAACAGAAATAATATGCCCGGCACCTTCTGAATTGTCTCAGGAGGTGCTTTTTACATACGAAAAGGAGATATTATGAAAAGATTTTACTCCTTACTTGCCGCTTTGTGCATGCTTATGACTCTGCCTGTTGCGGCTTCGGCGGCAGATAATGCAAAGTCGGAAAAAATGCCTGTTCGTCTTTTGAGTGATGTAGATGCGAAAGCGTCAAAAACAACAATGGCGGCACAGGAAAGAGAAACAAATTACAAAGTAAAGGCCTTGGAAGACGCTTTAAAAAACGGAGATTTACCGGTATATGAAACAAGACCGTATGAGAAGGCCGCTTTGCCGGAAGGAGTAGAAGCGGTTCCGCTGAGTCCTTTGAAAGACGGAGCGTTTGCCGTCGGCAAGCTACATAAGGGAACAAGTCTTGAAGAAGTATTGAAAATATACGGTTATCCGCAAAAGAGAACGGAAACGACGCATTTATTGAAGCTGACTTATGAAAAAGAAGACTTGGCTATGCGCGTTATCTTGAGAAAGCCTGTGGCACCGGCTTTAAAAGAAAACAATATTGATAAAAATCGTATACAGACAGGTGTAGAGTCCGTATATTTAACGAAGGGCGACTCCGTTATTATAGGTGACGATTTGACAATCGGAACACCTGTGGAAATTCTGATTCGCCGCTTCGGTCGTCCCGACCGGTTGTTGCGAGACACGGATGCCAATGTATATTATTTTGTGTACTCGTCTGTGTCCGAATGGGAAGATTTGGTTTTTGCCGTCGGTGACAGGAAAATTCGCCGTGTCGCTATGATGCCCGCAAGGCCTCCGTATACGGTGCGTCAAAAAGGTGTAAACATCGGCACGGGCTTAACTAAAGAAGATTTTACGCTCATGGGATTTCAACCGGGAAGTGATTTTTCGCGCGATAAATATAATATGTGGCAGACCGTTATTAAAAGAGGTAAGACCGAATTTTGGCTCTATGGTGATTACGGAGTAGAATCGGACGCAATCGGTAAGGTGCAGCAAGTATTTCTTCTTTCCAACTCGGCGTATACGAGCAGAGGCATTACCTTAGGCTATCATGTATCGACTTTATTGGCTGCCTATGGAGTACCGAATCGCATTATTGACGGTCCTGACGGCGAGGATTCCGTAGATGCATACTACTATGACAGCCCTTATGACAGAGAGATATCTCTGGTATTTACGGTGCAGCATGAGAAGCATTATATAAATGATATAATCCTTACGAATAGGCCTATTAAGGACATTCAGGATTCGCTGGGAAGATACGGGTTGAAAGAAAGAAAGGCTATCGCAAAAGAATATACCTAAGGTCTTTACTTGAAGAGATACAATCAAGTATAATGAAACCAATCAAATACTAGCAAACGAAGGTGATTTTCATGGTTACAGATGCAGAAGTCTTAAAGCGGTGGAAGTACATTGCACAGGAAGATGAAAAGTTGCTGATTCTCATCGGCGGCCCCGGCTCCGGGAAAAGTCGGATTATTCGAGATTTAACTTATCAGGAAGGATGGAAGGTCTGCGAAGCCCGAGAGTTGTTTGATGACGAATTCTTGGAAATTCCCCGTGCCGACCGGCCGGAAAAGGCTATTGACCTCATTGCCAACGCTATCAGACGGTTAAATGCTCGCGTTGTCATGATCGATAACGTCGGCTTCCTCTTTGCACCTATTCTGAATTTAAATCCCGTTGCAATGCTCAAAGAACTGAGCCGCGAATGCCCGATTATTGTAAGCTGGAGAGGTAAACTCGAAGGCAATACGCTTTACTTTGAACACAACGGCGATCCTAAATATGCAAAATTTATTGTAGAAAATCCTAATCATGTTATTTCACTTGACTGATATATAAAAGCAATGCCCTCGGGCGTTGCTTTTTTTTTATCCGCCCCTGTGATATAATGAGCGACGTGTTAATTATGTCAGACAGTAAGGAGTAGATTATGAGCGATTATATGATAGCCGTTATACTCGGCATTGTCGAAGGGTTTACGGAATTCTTGCCCGTGTCTTCTACGGGGCACATGATACTCGTCGGAGACTGGCTCGGGTTTGACGGTCCCAGAGCGAGCGTTTTTGAGGTTTTTATCCAATTAGGTGCGATTTTATCAGTTCTCTTCATTTATAAAGAAAAGTTCATTTACATGTTGCAGCAGTATAAATGCGTGCATCTCTTGAAGAGAGAAAATTGGTTCCGTCGTGATACGGGATTGACGTTGGCACATGTTGCCGTCGGCATTGTACCGGTCATGCTTGTCGGATTTTTTGCACACCATGCTATCAAGACCTACCTCTTTTCTCCTTTTACGGTTATTATAGGTCTTATTGTCGGCGGCCTCTTTATGCTGGCAGCTGAACGGGCCCGGATACCCGTAGTTTGTGATGATGTGGAAAAACTGACCATTGTACAGGCTTTTTTGGTAGGTGCTTTTCAAATGTTGGCTCTCTGGCCGGGATTTTCGCGTTCCGGATCGACGTTGGGGGGCGGCCTTCTATTGGGTATCAGCCGGAAAGCTGCGGCCGATTATTCCTTTATTATTGCCGTTCCCGTTATGATCGTCGCTTGTTTTTATGACTTATTGAAAAGTCTGTCTTATTTAGGCGGTAGTGACTTGGCCATGATTGCCATCGGTTTTGTAACGGCCTTCGTCGTCGCTTATATTTCCGTCCTTTGGTTCTTGAAATTTCTCAATAAATCTACTTTGGCTTCCTTTGCATACTATCGCTTTGTAGTAGCAGTCGTTGCCTTTATCCATTTTATTTTGTAAATATAAAAAGAAGCGGTTACATGTTTAACATGTAACCGCTTTTGTGTTGCTTAAGCATGACCGCCTGAGAGGGAATAAAAATCATGCATGATATTTTGTATAAATGACTGGGGATTGGCTGAATCAGGCAAGTCGCGAACGATACTTTGCAGTAAGTTGGTAAACATCAAGTTAATACCTTGAGAATAGACCAGATAATAATACGTGACCTCTTCAGGAGCCCCGATAATAAGCGGTGCCAGTTGGTCGTTACTGGTAAAGGCAAGGTCGTAAAAAGAGAGGATATCTTCTTTGAACCGGCCTAAGTCCAATTTGTGAGAAGCATAATCTTCAGAAAAGGCGATGCCTATTTGAGCCAGATGTTCAGGAATTTCACTCAAACTGTCCGGAGCCTCTAATTCATGGTCTTCCATAACATGAATGAGTGTGTGCAAAGCTCCCGTGACGGATTCACAAAAGAAGTTAAAAGTAAACAGGCCTTCCGAACCTGTCGGATTTTCGTATATGTATGATTCTGACATAATATAACCTCCTACAATATTTTTCTCTAGTGTATCACATAAAACAAAAATTTGAGTACCGTTCTATAATATGATACCATTGAAAGGAAATGCATGTTGTAGGGTCCTATACGGAGGAGAGTATGGCTAAGGGGAAAAAAATAAAATTACAAAAACGTTCAACACCGCTTACACGTACAAGAGAAGGACTGTCCTTACCTGAAGGAGCGGGGAACAGCGGGTATATAGGTTTTCAAAACGCACAGGACTTGAAAGAAAAATATTTTGTGCGTACCGGACGTTTGGGCAGAATGCCTTTTGCTTTGCGTATGTTCGTTCTTTTTGTAGCCCAATTTATGTTTACCTTTATTTTGTACAATCGTATTGTAGAAGGAATTATTTTGGGTCAGCTATGGATTTGTGCACTCTTCGGTATTTTATTGATCCTTTTTACCGTGCCTACAGTCATGTCGCAAATATCTCTCGGTATCAGACGGTGTCATGATACGGGGCGAAGCGGTGCCTATTTTATCTTTCCGTATATTTGTTATTGCGGCGGTTTTGTGTTCCCTATTTTGGGTTTTCACGGAGCGACTACCATGGCATGGGTTGCGGCATTCATCTTATATGTCGTTCTGGCACTTATGAAGAGTGCACCGGACGGACGATAATACGGTAGCGACTCCATGGGGAGTAGCTATACACAAGTGAGGCTGGAAATATGTCCATTCCTATGATAAAAACCGAAAAATTAAGTCATACGTACGAAGATGAAAACGGAGACCTTGTTTACGCTGTTAAAGATGTATCTCTGACAGTAGAAGAAGGGGAATTTGTAGCTGTTATCGGTACAAACGGATCGGGGAAATCGACGTTGGCAAAACATTTCAATGCATTATTGTTGCCTACAAGCGGTGTCTGTGAAATTGACGGGATGCGTACGGATAATGCCGATTTAATTTGGGATATTCGGCGTCGTGTCGGCATGGTTTTTCAAAACCCCGATAATCAAATCGTAGCGGCTGTGGTAGAAGAAGATGCGGCCTTCGGTCCGGAAAACCTGGGTGTGCCGTCAGCGGAGATTCGAGAACGTGTTGATAAAGCATTGGCGGCCGTCGGCATGACGGCCTTTGTCAAGCATGCCCCTCATCTCTTGTCGGGCGGACAAAAACAACGAATTGCCATTGCCGGTATTTTGGCCATGCACTCGACGTGTATTATCTTGGACGAACCGACGGCCATGCTGGATCCTACGGGACGGGCGGAAGTCATGGAAACGTTGTTGAAGTTACATAAACAGGGTATTACGATTGTTCTCATTACTCATTTTATGGAAGAAGCCATTCAGGCCGATCGGGTTGTTGTCATGCATGACGGAGTTATTGAACGCCAGGGCGAACCGCATGAAATATTCTCGCATGTTCCCGAACTGTTGAATGCCGGTTTGGATGTACCCGTTGCCGCGGAAATAGCCGCAGGCTTACGTAAAAAAGGCCTGGACTTGCCGCAGCAAATCATTACGGAGAAAGAATTGGGAGATGCTTTATGTCTATAAGACTGGAAAATGTGTCTCATGTATACGGCCGCAAAACGCCGAATGAGCATCTTGCATTAAAAAATATTAACTTGGAAATAAAAGAAGGCGAGTTCGTCGGTATTATCGGGCATACCGGTTCGGGAAAATCGACTCTCGTACAACTTTTAAACGGGTTATTGCAGCCTACGGACGGAACAGTTTATGTAGACGGTACGGATTTGTCCTGTAAGTCTAAGGAAGCCGTTGCGGCTCGCCGACGTGTAGGTATGGTTTTTCAGTATCCCGAATATCAATTATTTGAAGAAACGGTAGCTGACGACATCGCTTTCGGGCCAAAAAACTACGGTCTTTCGGAAACGGAAGTTACAGAGCGCGTAAAAGAGGCTATGGATTTTGTCGGTTTGGATTATGAAACGTACGGCAAACGCTCTCCTTTTCGCTTGAGCGGCGGGCAAATGAGACGAGTGGCCATTGCGGGAATTATTGCCATGCGTCCCCGCTACCTGATTCTTGATGAACCTTCAGCAGGGTTGGACCCGGTAGGACGACGGGAGATTTTCGGACAGATTGAACGACGTTATAAAGAAACGGGGATTACGGTAGTCTTAGTGTCTCATAATATGGAGGATGTTGCGGCTCTGGCCAATCGCCTGATTATACTTAATCACGGTGAAATTGCGGCTGACGGTGTACCGACGGACATTTTTGCAACGGAGGGGGATGTTTTACGGGCGGCCGGGGTTGATGTACCTCCTGTTACGCATGTATTGCAGTATTTGAAAGGGCGGGGACTTGATGTGGAGACGAGAGTCAAGACCGTGTCGGACGGTACGGATACCATTTATCGAGCGTTGAGGAGGAACGGTCATGCTGACTGATATTACATTAGGGCAATACTTTCCCGGAAACTCCTATCTCCATCGCTTGGATCCGCGTATGAAAATCATGGGGACCATGATTTTTATTTTTTCCGTCTTTTTAGCAAATGAACCTTTCTCATATGCTGTTCTGGCAGCCTTCATCGCTTTTACGTATGCTTTATCCCGGTTGTCCGTGCAGACTATGGTGAAGTCGCTGAAGCCCCTTTGGGGAATTATTATTTTCACCTTTGCCGTTCATGTTTTTACGACTCCGGGAAAAGAGTTGTGGACTTACGGTTGGATTCATATTACGGAAGACGGTATTTACAGAGGCTTTTTCATGACCTTAAGACTTGTGTATTTAATTGTCTTTTCATCGCTTCTGACCTATACAACCTCTCCCATTGTTCTGACTGACGGAATTGAGCATCTTTTGTCTCCGTTTAAACGTTTCGGAGTGCCGGCACATGAACTGGCCATGATGATGACAATTGCTATGCGGTTTATTCCTACCTTGTTGGAAGAAACCGGTCGAATTATGAAGGCGCAAACGGCACGAGGAGCCAACTTTACAAGCGGTAACCTTTGGCAGAGAGGAAAGAATATGGTTCCTCTGCTAGTGCCCTTGTTTATCAGTGCCTTTCGTCGTGCCGATGACTTGGCGACAGCCATGGAAGCACGTTGTTACCGTGGCGGAGAAGGTCGTACCCGGTTACATGAGTTGGCATATAGCCGTCGAGACGGCGTAGCCTTTTTCGGAATTGTCGTTTTGACTCTTATACTGGCGGTGCTCAGATGGGTGTAATAAAGAATATATCTCTGAGACTGGCTTACGACGGCACGGAGTTTTACGGCTTTCAACGACAGTCGTCTCTGCCGTCGGTACAGCAACATGTGGAAGAGGCCTTATCGGGTATCTACGGTAGAAATATCCGTATATACGGAGCGGCTCGCACCGATTCGGGTGTTCATGCCCGCGGTCAGGTAGTCAATTTTTACGGCGATGATACGATTCCCGTAGAAAGACTTCCTTATGCCTTAAAGGGGAGCTTGCCGCCGGCTATTGTTGTACTTTCGGCAACTTCGGAAAGGGACGATTTCAGTGTACGCCATGACAATAAGGGAAAACATTATCGCTACACTTTGGTAAATGACGGTGTACCCGATCCGTTTATGTTGCGTTATGCCTGGTATATTCGTAAGCCCTTAAATTGTGAAAGCATGAAAGAGGCGGCTTCATACTTAAAGGGAACACACGATTTTTCGGCTTTTGAAGGAGCCAATACGACACCTATGAATCCCGTAAAAACCATGTACGGTATTTTTGTTGTATCAAAGAAAAACAGAATTATCATAGATGTCGTGGGGAGCGGCTTTTTATATCATATGGTGAGAAATATGGCCGGAGCACTTGTCGATGTCGGTATGGGACGAAAATCTTCGCAACGCATTGAAGAAATCCTTAAAGGCGGGGACAGGCGTAAGTTGGGAGCTACGGCTCCGGCTCAAGGGCTGTGTTTGGAAGAAGTTTATTACAGTTCCGAGCGCTTGAATCAGGCCTTGGTTGCCTTGGAAGCGGGATTGGATACGGTATAATGAATCTGCGGCCTTGCATGCTTGTGATATAATATACATATTCGGTTTACTATGTATATTTTCATGGTACGACTCGAACGGTTTTTAAAGACAGTATGTTTATGTGAAAACGGTAAGAGGCGGGCAATTTATGAATGATAAAACTCTTCGACGACTTACGAGAGGTGCGGGTGTACTTGTCGTTCTTGTCGTTCTTTGGGCCATACAAGTAGTACGCCCCGATTTCTATACGACTATGTTGTCGCTTACCGTAGAAGGCGATATAAACGGGATGACGGCGTATATGGCCTCCTTCGGATATAAGGCTATATTTATCAGCGTTATTATGGTGGCTTTTGTCAACGCTATCGGGATACCGTCGGTTTTGTTTTTGACGGTTAACGGTGTCATATTCGGACTGATTCCGGGCATTCTTATTTCCTGGGCCGGTGAAGTCATCGGTATAGAAATCAGCTTTCATTTGACGCGAACGCTGTTTCGCGGTCAGGCACAGCGATTTATCGGTGGAAGTGACATGTTCGGTAAATTGGATTCATACAGCTGTATTCGAACGATTATGGCCGGACGGGCCATTCCGTATGCACCTAATGTAGTTGTAACGGCTTTGGGAGCCCTCAGTCATATCAGCTATCGCGATCATTTTATTGCCAACGTAATCGGCAAGTTTCCGGCCGTAGCTGTAGAAGTGTGGTTGGGACATGACTTGTTGTTAATACGCGACCATTGGCAGCGGCTCTTGGCGGTATCAGCTATTGTAGCCCTTGTCTACGGTATTTTGTGGTGGCGCAGAAAACACGGAAATTCATAATTCTGAGGACAACCTTTCTTTTACAAAGGTTGTCCTTTTTGCATGTAGGAATGCCGGTTTATCTGGAAATTAGGTCGAAAATATTGTAAAATATTTCTAACTATTGTTACTTATTTGCAGACGGGAGAACGGCTATGTCTTATATACCGATTCAAGGATTTATCAGCAGCTTTAGGCTTTTAGATATTCTCGACATTGCCTTAGTTGCTTTTTTCTTGTATAAATTATTTTTGCTTTTGCGTAATACGCGGGCCGTATCCCTTATAAAAGGACTTGTTTTCCTGGGAATTATTACGGTTATCAGCCGTGCCTTGAATTTGCATGTTGTGAACTGGATTTTGCAGCAAGGCATGACGGTTATTTTAGTTGCCTTACCTGTCGTTTTCCAGCCGGAGTTACGTCGAGCTTTGGAACATATAGGTCGAGGCCGACTCTTCCACTCCAATCGTATGATCAGCGAAGAAGAGCTGGCACATATGTTGGATGAAATCATTCCTCTTACGGCCGGCCTTTCAAAGACGAAAACGGGAGCTCTGTTGGTCTTTGAAAGAGAGGTAGGGCTTAATGAAATTATCGATACGGGTATACAGATAGACGGCCTCGTATCAAAGGAGCTTTTGGGCAATATCTTCATTCCCAATACACCCTTACACGATGGAGCCGTAGTAATCCGTGAAGGCCGTATTATGGCGGCAGGTTGTCTATTACCCTTGACGACGGATCGCTCTTTGTCTACGGAATTGGGAACAAGACACAGAGCGGCCATCGGTATCAGTGAAAAATCGGATGCCGTTGTCGTCGTAGTCAGCGAAGAAACGGGTGCCGTTTCTTACACATACGGCGGTCATATTTACCGACATTTGACAGACGAAGGCCTACGTAAGACTTTGGAAGGATTTTTCTCCAAACGGCCTCAAGGCTGGGTGAACTTTTTGAAGAGGAGATCCGATAAATGATAAAGGCACCGCAGGAAAAATGGAAAATTCAAATTATTTGTATTATCGTGGCCATCGGACTTTGGTTTGCCATTATCAGTGAACAAAATCCGATCAGTGAAGGTACTTATACGGTACCCGTTGTAGTGGAAAATCTGGATTCGCAATACGTCGTATCACAGGTGCCTAAAAGTGTATACGTCCACTTATCGGGACCGCGCAATACAATTATTAATGTTAACCCTGCCGATATTAAGGCATATATAGACATGAGTGAGGCTCAGGAAGGGACGATGAACGTACCCGTTCATGTTAAGATTCCGAGCGGTACGGAATTGAAGACGCAAAGCATCATGGAAGCTAATGTGCTGGTCGATGTGTATGCCGTTCAGGAATTTCCGCTTGTACCGCATTTAATGGGGAAACTTGCCGACGGTATTGCCGTTACGGGTATCAAACTTCTGCCTGAGCGTGTAGTCGTGTCGGGGGCAAAACGACTTATTCAGGAAGTGGATCGGGCTATTGTCGAAATCCCCATAGCCGGAAAGTCTTCAGACTTTACGACAATGTCTCCTATTCATCTTGTTCGCGCTGACGGCACTCCTGTTGAAGGTCTTGATTTGACACCTCATCAGAGCAGCGTAGCCTTGACACTTATTCAAAATGCTGCGTCCAAGAAGGTCCCTGTTATTGTGCCGACGTACGGAAGTGCGGATGCGTCTGTGAAGGTGAAGAAAATCAGCGTAGTTCCCGATATGGTAGAGATTCACGGCGATAAGGATAAGTTAGCCTCCATCGGCTCGATAACCCTCGAACCGATTAATTTAAACGGACTGGGTTCAGATAAAGATTTCCGAGTCGGTATCCCCTGGTCTATCGGTGACGGTACGATTGAACCTGACGTTGTAACGGTTAAGGTGGAAACGGAAGAGGCCGAATAAAGGAGAGACAGTTTTGTTACGATTGAACAATATACGCGTGGCTCTGCCTATGCGTGAAAAGCCGGTGGACATTGCAGCTCGTAAACTGCGGTGTTCTCCTGCGGATATACAAGAAGTAACGGTTGTGCGTCGCTCTGTTGATGCCAGACGCAAACCTCGTATATTTTTCGTCTTTACTCTGCAAGTAAGTGTAAAAAATGAAAAGACCGTGTTGCGGAAGTTTAAACTTGATGAATCGGTTCGAAAAATAGAAGAAATGAAGGCGGATCCGATTGTTTACGGGTCTGAACGACTGACTCACAGACCGATTGTAGTCGGCACCGGGCCGGCAGGACTGGGAGCGGCCTTGACGTTGGCGGAGCACGGTTATTGCCCTCTTGTCTTGGAGCGAGGATATGATGTAGATCGGCGCAGTGAAGCGGTACGCCGCTTTTGGGAAGACGGCGAGTTTGACAGTCGTTCGAATGTACAATTCGGAGAAGGCGGTGCCGGTACTTTCTCGGACGGGAAACTGACGACGCGTGTTAACCATCCCTTGTTGCGGCAGATTACACAAAAGTTGGTTGAGGCCGGGGCTCCGAAAGAGATTCTTTACGCGTACAATCCGCATATCGGTACGGACGTGTTACGTGCTGTCGTTAAAAACCTTCGCCGCAAAATTGAACGATTAGGCGGTGAGGTTCGCTTTGAATCCTGCTTGACCGACTTGATAACCGATGATAACGGAAGTCTAAAGGCTATTGTTGTCAACGGTAATGAAAGAATTGAAACTGAAGGGCTCATATTAGGAATCGGTCATAGCGCTCGTGATACGTATAGTATGCTGTATGACAGAAAGGTTCATCTTGAGAAAAAAGCCTTTGCTGTCGGTGTACGTATTGAACATGATCAGAAGGTAATTGACCGGGCTCAGTACGGCTGTGATGCAGCAGACCTGGGTCTTGATGCGGCCGACTATAATCTGGTTTATCACGGTACGGACGGGAGAGCCTGTTACTCCTTTTGCATGTGTCCCGGCGGTACGGTTGTTGCCGCCGCATCGGAAGAAAAGGGCGTTGTAACAAACGGTATGAGTAAATACAGGCGCGATAGCGGCGTTGCCAACAGCGCTCTCGTTGTTAACGTAACGCCTGAAGATACGGGCGGTGATTCGCCCTTGGCAGGAGTGGAGTTCCAACGGCGTTATGAAATGGCGGCTTTTTTGGCGGCCGGCAGTAATTATAAGGCCCCGGCACAAACGGTGGGCAATTTTCTCGGTCGTACGAAAGAAGAGGTGCCGAATGCGGTATATACGTATAAACCGGGCGTAACGTTCTATGATTTACATCAGCTTTTGCCGTCTTTTGTGACGGATACGTTGGCAGAGGCCCTGCCGTATTTTGGCAGAAAGATTCGCGGCTTCGATGATAATAGCGTCGTTATGACCGGTGTAGAGACGCGTACCAGTGCCCCTATACGTATTTGTCGGAATGAAAAGACTCGTATGGCCGTACAGACGCAAGGTCTGTATCCCGTCGGTGAAGGGGCGGGATATGCCGGTGGCATTATGAGTGCCTTTTTAGACGGAATGGAGACGGCAATCGTATTTATGAAAAAATATCACCCCGTGGAGGTAAAAAATGGCTAGATTATTCGGAACAGACGGTGTACGTGGCGTGGCTAATGCGTCGTTAACACCTGAATTGGCATATCATTTAGGTCGGGCAGCGGCTTTCATTCTCGGTAAGGATAAGGAACACCCGACCTTTTTAATCGGTCGCGACACGCGCCTTTCAGGTACCATGTTGGCCGATATTCTGGCAGCGGGTATTGCCTCTGCCGGTGGCAACTGCTTTATGGCGGACGTGATTCCCACGCCGGCTATCGCATATTTAACAAAACTTCATCATATGGATGCCGGTGTCGTTATTTCGGCATCTCACAATCCTTTTGAATATAACGGGATTAAGTTCTTTGACCAATATGGCTATAAGCTTCCCGATGAAACGGAAGATCTGATTGAAGAATTTATGCTGAAAGATGAAAGAGCAGGACAGGAAGGCCGCCCCACGGGAGCGGAAATCGGTACGATTACGGAGCTTCCGGACCTTCAGGAAGAATATATCGACTATATCGTCAACAGTACGGACGTTGACTTGAGCGGGTTAAAGGTGGTACATGATGCGGCTAACGGAGCGGCTTATAAGGTGGGTCCTGAAATCTTACGTCGTCTCGGTGCGGAATTGATTTCCATTCATGCCCAACCGAACGGAATCAATATTAATGATAAGTGCGGTTCCACCCACTTAGAAAGCATTAAAGAAGCCGTGTTGGCACATCATGCGGATTTGGGCATTGCCAACGACGGGGATGCCGATCGCTGTCTTGTTATTGATGAAAACGGCGAAGAACTTGACGGCGACAGAATTATGCTCATTTGTGCTTTGCAGATGAAGGAAGAAAAACGCTTACAAGAAGATACTGTCGTCGGCACGGTTATGAGTAATATAGGGTTTCATAAAGCGGCGAAGGAAATGGGTTGCAAGACGGAAGTTACGGCAGTAGGAGACCGCTATGTATTGGAGTGCATGCGTAATAAGGGATATTCTCTCGGAGGAGAGCAGTCGGGACATATTATCTTTCTTGATTACAATACGACGGGAGACGGCTTGCTTACGGCTGTACAGCTCATGCGTGTTATGAAGAAACAGGGAAAGAAATTATCCGAATTAGCCGGTATTATGACGAAATACCCTCAAATTTTGAAAAATGTTCGTGTTGAGACCAAGTCCGGGTGGGAAGAAAATACCCTCATTGCCGCGGCCATTTCGGCAGGTGAATCGGAATTAGGCGACGACGGACGCATTTTGGTTCGGCCTTCCGGTACGGAACCGCTCATTCGAGTCATGGCCGAAGGACCGGATGAAGTTGAATTGGAACGCATTGTTGATGATATAGCAGCCGTTATCGAACACGAAATGGGTGAAGTGACGGAGTAGCCGTCCTGTAAAAGAGGTCCTGGCGGATCTCTTTTTTAGGCTTGCAAATAGTCACATTCGAATGCAGATGATATAATAATCGAAAAGTTGCAACGGCAGGGAGGAGGCCCTATGACAGAGGCGGTATACACTATCTTGTCCGGGTTAAATCGTGCCGGATATGAGGCTTATATAGTTGGCGGAGCCGTGCGGGACAAGCTCATGCATAAGGAGCCGCACGATTATGATATTACGACGTCTGCAAGGCCCGAAGAGATTGTTGCTACGGCCCGTAAAGAAGGTTGGCAATGTATCGAATCGGTCGGCCGGTCTTTCGGGGTAAGCCTTATTCTTATAGGCGGGCAGACATATGAAGTGGCTACTTTTCGTGATGAATCGTACGGTGAAGACAGTCACCGACCGGAGAAAATTTGGTATGCACAAACCTTACAGGAGGACGTAAAACGTCGGGACTTTACGGTCAATGCGTTGGCACAGGATAAAGAAGGGCGTATTTACGACTACGTCGGCGGTGTTAAAGACATAAGCAAGAAAACACTTCGTGCTGTAGGAGATGCGAGTGTGCGTTTTCAAGAAGACGCTCTACGTCTTTTTCGGTTGTGCCGCTTTGCGGGGAAATTGGATTTTACGGTCCACAAAGAGACGCAAAGAGCTATGCCGACTGCTTTTGAACGGGTAAAGGGCTTGTCGGCGGAACGAGTTGTAGCGGAAATCGAACGACTTCTGGTCACGCCGGCGGCTTATAAGGGACTGGATATTCTTGTGCGTTCCGGTTTGGGCGATATGACCTGCCGTCGACGAGAAAACGGCAGGTATACGGATGTGCCGATTTTGCCTGAATGTACGCATCTTCAATACACACCCCAGTCCTATCCCTATCATGTCTTTGATGCGTGGGTTCATACTTTGGCCGTCATTGCTCACACCCCCCCCGATCTTACACTGAGATATGCCGCCCTTTTTCATGATGTGGCTAAGGGCTTGGATGGTGTGCGAGGCACTAAGGACGGACGTTATACGGATTACGGACATGAGCGCGTCGGGGCGGATATGACAGCTGCCGTTTTACGACGGTGGCAGTGTAATGAAAAGCTTATAAATCGAGTTGTGTGGCTCGTTAAAACTCATATGCAATATCATGCACTGTCAGCCTCTCCTGAGGCCAATGTTCGCCGTTGGTTGCGACGTGAAGGAACGAGGGGAGATTTTTCACGAAATACCGACTTGGCGGAAGCCGTACGGCAAGCCACCGTCTTGTCGGTCGCCGACGCAAAGGGGTGTTGTCCCGACAGCGATACGACAGGGATAGAATCATTCGGAGAGTATGTACAGCTATTAGTACAAACCTTGCCTATTACAACGAAAGATCTGAACTATCCGCCTGAATTGCCGAAACTGTGCGGATCTTATACAGGAGACTGTCTTCGTGTTTTACTCAAACGGGTTCAGGACGGTGCCTTGGAAAATGATGCAGACGTACTCTATGAGGCGGCACGACGATGGTTGAAGCGGCAATTGCAAATAAGGGAAGAAGAGCATGGATAAGGAACAGTTACAACAAAAGAAGGAACAAAAAAAAGACATGAAAATGCGCAAACGCATTTTGAAGTGTTTTACAGGGCTTCTTATTTTCGGTCTGGTTCTTACGGTTAGGCTTGTGTGTTTGCAAACCGTACAAAGTGCAGACTTGACGGAACGGGCCGATGCACAAAGTGAAGCGGATCGGAAGATTCAATCGCCGCGCGGCATGATCCTTGACAGAGACGGAAAGGTATTGGCTATCAGTGAAGTGGCCAAGTCTTTGTATGCCGACCCGACGATGATGCAGTCCGATACGGACGGAAAGGGTAAAACGCCGGCTGAAGCGGCCGAACTCTTGGCCCCCTATTTGCGTATTAAACAAGATGAGATAGAAGAGAGACTCAGTCGGGATACGTCCTTTGTATGGCTGGATCGCACTATGGATGACGATAAATATCAAGCTTTGAAGAGCGTTATTGCGGATAAACATATTAAAGGCCTACGATTTGTTGATGAAAATCGTCGTTATTATCCTAACGGTACCTTAGCGGCACAACTTATCGGTTTTGTCGGCGACAACGACCACGGCCTGGACGGAATCGAAATGGTTTTGGATGACGATATTCGCGGTGACACGCAAAAGTTGCGTCTTACGACGGATAGTAACAACGTGCCTATTTTTGACTCGGCCTTGGAAAAGGTATTGCCTGATAAGGAAAAATCCGTTCGCCTTACCATTGACAGTACTATTCAGTATATAGCCGAAAAAGGCTTGGATGACATAATGAAAAACAACAAGCCCGAAGGGGCCGCTATTATCATTATGAATCCCAAGACGGGAGAAATCCTGGCCATGGCGAGTCGGCCGAATTTTGACCCTAACGATTACGGAAAGGCCAATAAAGAAGCCTATAAGAATCGAGCTGTTGTCAACTTATATGAGCCGGGGTCTACCTTTAAGCCCTTAATGGCTTCGGCAGCGCTTGATGCGGGGACCTGGACGGAAAGTAAGACATATAAAGACGTGGGCTATGTCCAAGTCGATGATCGTGTGATTTCCAACTGGGATGACAGCGGTATGGGGACCGTTACGCTGAAAGAGATTCTGAAATTTTCCATTAACACGGGTATGGTAGCCATCGGATTGAATACGGGCGGAAAAATTCTGACCTCTTATGCCGAAAAATACGGATTCGGTAAGCAGACGGGTATTGAACTACCCGGAGAAGGGGAAGGGATCCTCTTTAATCCTGATGAGATGTCGAATATCAACACGGCGACTATGGCTATCGGCCAGGGTATAGCCGTGACACCGCTACAAATGGTACAGGCCTTCGGTGCCGTTGCCAATCACGGAACGATGATGAAACCTTTTGTTATTAAGGAAATAGATAATCCCGACGGTTCTGTTTTTAAAAAGACGGAACCTCAAGAAGTGGGGCAGCCCATCAGTGCGGAAGTAAGCAGGATTATCAGCACTATTATGGCTGATGAAATAAACTCCGGCGGCGGCTTAAATGCTAAGATTGACGGCTATAATTTTTGTGGTAAGACAGGTACGGCCCAACGGCTGAACTCGGAAGGAACGGGCTATGCCGAAGGTCAATACATCGGTTCTTTCGTAGGCTTCGGTCCTTTGGAAGATCCGGAATATGTCGTCCTCATTGTTGTCGATAACCCGTCGGGTGTATATTACGGGGCCCAAGTAGCGGCGCCTATATTTAAGATGATGATGACCGATATCGTTCGCATTAAGGGCATTCGTCCCGCATCGGCAGCAGCTGCCAATGCGACAGTTTTGAAAAGTCTTCCCGCAGCGGCGTCAAGAGCCCCTTTGCCACCTGTTGATGTGACAGGAGATACCGTGTTGTTACCGTCGTTTATCGGCTATGACTCGAGAGAAGTAAATGAATGGCTTAATGCTGCCGGATTGGGTTTTATTCCCAACGGGACGGGGCTTGCTACATACCAGGTTCCCGCAGCAGGTACGTATGTGGATGCAGGCAGTAATGTAACTGTTTCATTCTCACGATGATAGGAAGAAAGAGGAACAAATGAACATGATTTTAGACGGAAAACAGATGGCAACCCTGAGGAAAGCACGATTAACGGCATATATACAATCGGAAAAAGAAGCGGGGCGAGAGAAGAAACTGGCCATTCTTCTTGTAGGTGACTCCGCCCCTTCCGAGTTATATGCACAGTCGGTACAGAGAGTGGCCGCATCAATCGGTATGGAAGCGCTACTGTGCCGCTTTGCCGCCGGTACGCCTCAGGCTGAAATAGTGGCGGCTGTAGGTGATTTGAATAGAAGAGTCGATATAACCGGAATCTTACCACTCCTGCCTCTGCCCGAGGCTTATAATACGGCTGAAATCATCAATGCTTTGTCACCTTGTAAGGATGTAGACGGGCAGACAACGATCAGTAAGGGCCGCCTCTTTGCAGGCGAACCTTCCTTTGCTCCCTGCACGGCTCAGGCTGTCGTGACAATGCTGGTCGATTACGATATTCCCGTTCAAGGTAAGCACGTTGTCATTGTAGGACGCAGCGATGTAGTAGGTAAGCCTCTTATTCATTTATTTCTTCAAAAAAATGCAACCGTTACGGTTTGCCACAGTAAGACGACAGACCTTTCCGGGATTACGCGGCAGGCGGACATACTCGTCGCTGCCGTAGGAAAGGCCGGTTTTGTCAGTGCTGATATGGTTAAAGACGGAGCCGTTCTCATCGACGTAGGAATTAACCGTGTAGACGGCAAGACTGTCGGCGATATTTGTACGGAAGCGACGACTAAGGCTGCTGCCTATACTCCCGTTCCCGGCGGCATCGGAGCCCTTGTATCGACGATGATATTGGAAAACACGGCTTACGGTATTCGTGAATAATTCTGAGAGAACGGGAAAGTTTAGAATTTATTTATATTTTGTTTAAGCTTCTTTTACACGGTCATCAGAAAGTGCTTTTTATGGATATAGCTGGTAGTCGTTTTTGTTTTCTATCAAGTCATGGCATCTAAGTATCCGACCTATACATTTCCCATGCTCATGCCGCCGGCTCTTCTGTTGGCTCCTTATGCGATAAAGCGGGAAAGAGTTGTGCGTAATACGGTAATTCTCATATCCCTTCTCTTCATAACGGGACTATTCATCTGTATTGCCCCTCTGACACATCGTTATTCGGCAGAGGACCAAGTTCCCTTGTTGCAGTCGCTGACTACGGAAGATACCCTGATTCTTTCGTACGGTATGAGATATCCCGCCTCTATTGTCTACTATTCAGGACATAGGGTTGAGCGATTGGAAACGAAACTGAAAGGCCTCAAGGCATGACCTGGAATGATACGAAGGTCATGCCTTTTTACGCTGGTGAAGACCTTCCCGATGATAGAGATATACTGATTATATCTGATAAAACTGGTGATGCCGTAAAGTCAGGGGAGCTACCTCGAGAATGGAAAGAAGTAGGGGTGCAAGGAAGAGTTACCTTCTTTAAACGAATTCATCCTTAATCAGAAGGAAATTTTTTAGAATGCCCCTTGAAAAAAGGGAGAAAAAAGGTATAATAAAGACATAACAAATAATAATTATCGATTATATGCAGGAGGGGATTTACATGATTAAGTTTTATCGTAACGAAGAAACTAAGGCTATTGTAGTAGCTTTGCAAGGAGAAGTCTGTCCGGGTTTGAAAGAGCTTGTAGCCAACACGACTGATGCAGCTCAGGAAAAACATGTTCCGGTAGTAACGAGAGAAAACGGTAAGGTTCATGTTCAAATCGGTTCTGTAGAACATCCCATGTTGGAAGAACATCATATTGAATGGATTGCTCTTGAATCTGAAGGTCGTCTTGTATTTAAATACTTGAAACCCGGTGATAAACCGGTTGCCGACATCTGTGATGCCGCATCAGGCACGGTTTATGAATACTGCAACCTTCACGGCTTGTGGAAGACTGAATTCTAATTGACGAATAAAGAAAAATCTGCACGGAGTATTTCGTGCAGATTTTTTCTTTTGAAAGCCCTTATCAATAGATTCGATAACCGCCTTGACTAACGGTCGGCAATCTATTATGATAAGTGAAATGGTGGGGTATTGTGCCTTGCTGTTTTATTTTATTTCTGGTAGTTGCATTGTCTGTCGATATTTACAAAAAAGATATATTCTTAGCGCTGGCTCTCGTAACAGAGAGGACGAGGAAGAGGTTGTCGAGCATTCAGCGGATGCCTCTCGGCTCAGCCGGTCGATAAAGGTCGTTAAAACCCGACGGTGACGACGGGGACAAAGCGGTATATAAGGCTATCGACAGAACTGTGCACGTAATTGCAAGGAGGTTCTGACTATATGTGCGGTATAGTAGGTTATGTAGGTAAGGAGCAGGCAGCTCCCTTTTTATTGGACGGCTTATCCAAGTTGGAGTATAGAGGTTACGATTCGTCAGGAATCGCTACCTTTGACGGTACAAAGCTTGTCGTAGAAAAATGCGTAGGTCGGCTGGCAGCTTTAGAAGAAAAGATTGCCGGTCATATTCCCCAAGGTCATATCGGTATCGGCCATACGCGTTGGGCGACACACGGTCGTCCGGCAGATAATAATGCCCATCCTCATACAGACGGGAAGGGGCAATTTGCTATTGTTCACAACGGGATTATTGAAAATTATCTGCCTTTGAAAGAGGCTCTTTTGAAAAAAGGGCATGAATTCAAGTCGGAAACGGATACGGAAGTGGTAGCACATCTTTTAGCAGACGTATATGACGGTGATTTCGTTGCCGCTGTTCGTACGGTGCTGAATACGGTCGAAGGATCGTACTCCCTCGTGTTTTTGTCCAAAACTCATCCTGATTGTCTGATTTGCGCTAAGAAGGATAACCCTTTGGTTATCGGTCTTGGGCAGGGGGAAAACTTTATTGCCTCCGACATTCCGGCCATTATTAACAAGACGAGAAAGACCTATATTTTGAATGACGGTGAAATTGCCGTTGTTCGTGCTGATAATGTAGAAGTCATGAATTTGGCAGGCGAACGGATTGATAAAAAGATTTTTGAAGTCAACTGGAATGCCGAAGCAGCTGAAAAAGGCGGCTACGAACATTTCATGTTGAAGGAAATTCACGAACAGCCCAAGGCTATTCGTGATACCATGTCTCAGCGTATTTCCAAAGACGGAAAATCCGTTGTCTTTGACGAATTAAAGTGGAATAAAGATTTCCTCGATTCTATTAACAAAATTGCTATTGTTGCCTGCGGTACGGCTTATCATGCGGGTTTGGTAGGCAAGTCCTACATTGAAAAGCTTGTCCGTTTGTCCGTGGAAATCGATGTGGCATCCGAATTCCGTTATAAAGATCCGATTATTGACGACAAGACTTTGGTCATCGTCGTCAGTCAGTCCGGGGAAACGAGCGATACCTTGGCGGCCTTGAAAGAATCGAAGCGGCTCGGTGCCAAGACCTTGGCTATTACGAACGTCGTCGGTTCTTCCATTGCACGTGAGGCCGATCAGGTCATTTACACCTGGGCCGGACCGGAAATCGCCGTAGCCTCGACCAAGGCTTATACGACGCAACTTGTAGCCTTTTTCATGTTAGCTCTGTACATGGCGGAAATTAAGGGGACTCAGTCGCATGAACGGGTGAGCGAATTAATTGAGGCCCTGCGTAAATTGCCCGATAATGTGGGACGTACCTTTGAAGATGTAGAGCCTGTTAAGACCTTTGCTCGTCAATACGGGTTTAATGAGGACGCCTTCTTTATCGGTCGTTCTTTGGACTATAACGTGGCGATGGAAGGCTCGTTGAAGCTTAAAGAAATTTCCTACATTCATGCGGAAGCCTATGCGGCCGGCGAATTAAAGCACGGCACACTGGCACTTATTGTAGAAGGGGTACCCGTCATTGCCTTGGCAACGCAGAAGCATGTGTATGAAAAAACTCTCAGTAATATTAAAGAAGTAAAAGCTCGTGATGCTGTCGTTATCGGGATCGCTACGGAAAATGATACGGAACTTGAAAAGTATGCGGATCATGTCATTAAGGTTCCCGAAACGGATGAACTTTTGACGCCCATATTGGCTGTTATTCCTTTGCAGCTTTTGGCTTATTATGCCGCTATTACTCGCGGTGCCGATGTAGATAAGCCGAGAAACCTGGCTAAATCCGTCACGGTAGAATAATTACATAATAAGAAATGTAAAAGAGTCTTGTCTTGGGGCAAGACTCTTTTTTTTGAGAAAAAACAACTCTAATGCAAGCACACCATAGCTATTTAATTCATAATGCTAAAACGGCAATATAATTATTCTTGACACGCATAGATAAGTATATATATAATAAACATATAGTTAAACGTTATACTAAACTGCGATAAGGAGTGAATTTCATGGTAAAACTGATTACAAAAACTATGGACGGTAACCAAGCGGCAGCAGACGTAGCTTATGCATTTACGGAAGTGGCTACGATTTATCCTATTACGCCGTCATCGCCCATGGCTGAACATGTCGACGCTTGGTCGGCACACGGGCGGAAAAATCTTTTCGGACAACCTGTTAAGCTGGTTGAAATGCAGTCCGAAGCCGGAGCTATCGGGGCTGTTCACGGTGCCTCCGAAGCAGGAAGTCTCTGTTCCACCTTTACGGCGTCGCAAGGCTTGATGCTCATGATTCCCGTATTACATCGTTTGTCCGGTCAGTTAAAGCCGGTAGTACTTCACATTGCGGCACGTACGGTAGGTACACATACCATGTCCATATTCGGCGACCATTCAGATGTTATGGGCTGTCGTAATACGGGCTTTGCTATGCTTTGCAGTGCCGGTGTACAGGAATGTGCCGACTTAGCGGCAGTAGCTCATTTGTCGACCATCAAAGGGCATGTACCGTTTATGCATTTCTTTGACGGGTTCCGTACGTCTCACGAAATCCAGAAGATTCATACGGTGCCTGAAGAAGAGCTGAAAAAACTCATTGATGAAGACGCTTTGTATGAATTTAAACATAAAGGGCTGAATCCGGAACACCCGGTTATGCGCAGTACCGTAACGAATCCGGACATGTACTTCCAATCGAAGGAAGCCAGCAATATCTGGTACGACCGTTTGCCTCAGATCGTCGATGAATACATGCAACAAATCAATACGCTCACAGGTCGCAACTATAAACTCTTTAACTACTACGGTGCAGAAGATGCCGAAGATATCTTAATCGGCATGGGTTCCGTTACGGGTGCCGTTCAGGAAACGGTAGATACATTGAATAAACAAGGAAAGAAGACCGGTTATATTCAGGTTCATTTATACCGTCCCTTCTCCTTACCGCACTTTACCCAGGCCTTGCCGAAGACAGTTAAACGCATTACCGTATTGGACCGTACGAAGGAACCGGGTGCCTTAGGCGAACCCTTGTATGAAGATGTGTGCGCAGCTATTCGTCATACGGACTTGTCACCTGAAATTTTTGCCTGTCGGTATGGTCTTTCTTCGAAAGACGTATCTCCCGCATCCATCCATGCCGTATTCTGTAACATGGAAGCGGCAAAGCCGAAAGTTCACTTTACAGTCGGTATAAACGATGACGTAACGAACCTTTCCATTCCCGACGTACCTTTAGCTGTCGATCATGACGGTATCGTTAACTGCAAGTTCTGGGGTTTCGGTTCCGACGGAACGGTAGGGGCTAATAAGAACTCCGTAAAAATTATCGGTGATAATACGGACATGTTCGTACAGGCTTATTTTGAATATGATACGAAGAAATCGGGCGGCGTTACGAAGTCTCACTTGCGTTTCGGGAAGAACCCCATTCGTTCGACTTATTACATCAAATCGGCTGATTTCCTGGCTTGCCATAAACCCGTTTACATGAGTACTTACGACATTGTCGGCGAAGTCAAAGACGGCGGTGTATTCCTCTTGAACTGCGGCTGGTCACAAGAAGAATTGGAAACACATCTCTCCGCAAAGGTTAAGCGGGATATCGCTCGTAAGAAGCTCCGCTTCTATATCATAGATGCCGCTAAGATTGCCGGTGAACTCGGTTTGGGAACGAATCGTACCAATACGGTATTGCAGGCAGCTTTCTTTAAACTGGCCAATATACTGCCTATTGAAGATGCTGTAGAATACATGAAAAAAGCTATTCAAAAAACCTACATGGCCAAGGGCGACAAGGTGGTTGCCATGAATCAGGCGGCTGTCGATCGCGGTATCAGTGATGTTGTGGAAGTACAGGTGCCGGCAGCATGGGCTGAGTTGCCGGAAGAAAAACCGCAGGAAGATACGAGAAATCTTCCTGAATTCATTAAAAAGATTGTTGAACCGTCGAACTTGCAAAAGGGTGATGATATTCCCGTCAGCGAATTCGTTCCTTATGCCGACGGATCTTATCCTATGGGTTCCACTCAGTACGAAAAACGCGGCATTGCATCTGTTGTGCCTCGCTGGATTGCCGACAATTGTATTCAATGTAATCGTTGCTCCTTTGTTTGCCCCCATGCGGCTATTCGTCCCTTCCTGGCATCTGAAGAAGAGCAGGCGAAGGCTCCCGAAGGTTTTGTAACCAAAAAGGCCGTAGGCAAAGATATGGATAAATACGGTTTCCGTATTCAAGTATCTCCCCTTGACTGCTACAGCTGCTATACCTGTGTCAATGTATGCCCGGCTAAGGAAAAGGCTCTGGTCATGGAACCTTTAGATACACAGGTTAAAGAACATGAAAACTGGGAATATGCCGTAAGCCTTACTCAAAAGGAAACGGGCCTGGATAAATACACCGTTAAGGGCAGTCAGTTCAACCAACCCTTACTTGAATTCTCCGGCGCTTGTGCAGGTTGTGCCGAAACGGCTTATATGAAAGTATTAACGCAGCTTTTCGGACAGCGTATGTTGGTTGCCAATGCAACCGGTTGTACTCAGGCCTGGGGCTCGGCAATGCCCAGCTTATCCTATACGGTAAATAAAGACGGCTTCGGCCCGGCTTGGTCCAACTCCGTATTTGAAGACAATGCCGAATTTGCTCTCGGTATGTCCTTATCTATGGAACAACAACGTGACGACATTCGCCTCAAAACGGAAGAACTCGTTACTTTAGTAGACGGTGAGCTTCGCGATGCAGCCAATAAGTGGCTTGAATCCTTTGGGTGCAGTAATGAAGGCGAAGTGACGGAAGCAACGAGTAAGGCCTATATTGCAGCCTTGGCTAAGGCTCAAGTGAACGGTCGTGCTGCTGAATTGCGGACGTATCTGTTGGCTCATAAAGAACACATTGTTAAGAAAACCATCTGGATGTACGGCGGTGACGGTTGGGCTTATGACATCGGGTACGGCGGTCTTGATCACGTCCTGTCCATGAACTACAATGTCAACATTATGCTCGTCGACACGGAAGTATACTCCAACACGGGTGGACAGTCCTCCAAGGCTACGCCGGTAGGTGCTGTAGCTCAATTCGCTTCAGCCGGCCGTCGTTCGAATAAGAAGGACCTGGGACGACTTCTCATGACATACGGCCACATTTATATTGCACAGGTTGCTTTAGGGGCCGATTCCAATCAATTAATGAAGGCTATTAAAGAAGCGGAAGCCTATGACGGACCGTCTATTATTATCGCCTACTCGCCGTGTATCAACCACGGTCTTAGCTGCGGTATGGGACGGGCTCAGGAAGAAATGAAACGTGCCGTTGACTGCGGGTACTGGCACTTGTATCGGTACAATCCGGATTTGAAGAAGGAAGGAAAGAACCCCTTCATTCTCGATTCTAAGGAACCGCAAGCATCGTTCCGCGATTATCTTATGGGAGAAACGCGCTATGCCGCTTTGACAAGAACTTTCCCGGATATTGCCGATGAACTGTTTACACAGGCAGAAAACTTTGCTAAAGAAAAATACGATATTTACCAGACTTTGGCAGATAAATAAGAGTTAATAAAATCCGCTCCTTCATAAGGAGCGGATTTTATATAAAAAGAGGATTCCCGTAAAGGAACCCTCTTTTCTTTATTTTTTTGTCGAATCAGATTTTGATTTTCTGGTCGAGCAGCAGCTGCCGCCGCCGTCACAGCAGGAGCAACCGGAAGAACCGTTAAACATGCCGCGTACATGTCTTACCATGTAGATGACGGCAATAAGAATTACAATTCCTACAATAATAGTTGCCGGACTCATAAAATCGCCTTCTTTCTAAGAGGCACGACATCGTCCGAAAAAGTAATGCTTACGCACCCAATCCGGCGAGCAATGCCAAATGATATGTTGCAAAAGCAAATACATAAGCTAAGACAAGACCGAGTCCTGCCGAAAAGCCCATCCATTTCCAGGAATTTGTTTCTCTTTTAATAACTGCCAAGGTAGCAACACAAGGCATGTACAAGAGGGTGAAGACCATAAGCGAGAGTGCTACGGCCTGATTGAAGTCGGGGTCGTTAGCCAAGTAAGTAACAAGGCCCGCTTCGTGCTTGTCATCGGCTTGAACGCTGTAAATAGTAGCCAAGGTGGAAACCATGACTTCCTTAGCTGCCGTGCAGGCAATAATACCCACGCCGATTTTCCAGTCGAAACCGAGCGGACGAATAGCCGGTTCGATTACGCGGCCGAGACGAGCTGCATAGCTCTGACCGATTTTTTCGGCATTTTGCTGAGAGTCGAGATCTGCCGTTGCATCGTCAGCTGCTTTTTGTACATCAAAGAGCGGTAAAGCTTGAGCGTATACTGTCGGATTTTCTTGCTGTAAGTCTGCAAATGCATCGGGGTATTCCGGTTTGGCTTGGGCTTCTGCAGCCTGTTGAACGTCACTGACATCCTGAACTTCGGCGGCAGCCGCATCGTCAGCATCTTTTTGAGCCTGAATCATGTTATTATACATGTTGTTCAGTGCTTCGTTGTCTTCCATGCTGCTCAAGCCGTAAGAGGCGAGAATCTGAGATTGTTGTTGTTCAGCTGTAGCCGTTACGGCATCCTTGGCAGCGTCATAATCCTGGGAATAATCGACATCCATCGGATATGCCGTCAAGAACCAAACGAGAATGGACGCACCGAGAATAATCGTGCCGGCTTTCTTCAAATAAAGTATCGTACGTTCCCACATGTGCATGAGCACGCCTTTTAAGGTCGGAATGTGATAGGGAGGCAGTTCCATAACAAACGGTTCCCGGTCCCCCTTAAATTCCGTGCGACGCAAGATAAGCGCAAGAACGATAGATACGATAATACCGAGGAGGTAGATACCGAAAAGAACCGTACCGCCATAGCCGCTTGCACCGAAGAAGGCCGCAATCAGCAAGGTATAGACGGGAAGACGAGCCCCGCAAGTCATGAAAGGAAGTGCCAAGATAGTAACCATTCTATCCCGTTCATTGTCGAGTGTACGTGCCGCCATAACTCCCGGAACATTACAGCCGAAGCCTAAAATCAGGGGAATAAAGGACTTCCCGTGAAGGCCGAAAGAACGCATGAGACGGTCAATAAGAAAGGCTGCACGTGCCATATAGCCCGAGTCTTCAATAATACTGATAAAAAGATATAAGAGGACGATAAGGGGAACGAAACTCAAGACCGCCCCTACACCGCCGATAGCACCGTCTACGACAAGAGAGCGAAGCTGTTCGTCGACAATGACGTTATTAAGCCAGTCTCCCAACATACCGAAACCTTTTTCCAGCCAATCCTGCGGATAAGCGCCGATATCGATAACCACTGTAAACATGAGCCACATAAAAAAGAGGAAGATAGGAAGTCCTAAGATTTTATGTGTAAGAACGCGGTCAATCTTATCGGAGAGAGTATCGCTCGTACCTGCCGAGACAACGGAAGCATTATAGGCTTGGACAGCGAATTCGTGACGAAGCTGTGCAAAGTGGAAGTCAAGATCCACCTTGTCCTTCAACGAATCGCGTAAAACCGTAGCCTTGGATAAAATATTTTCCGTATCGGGGAGAGCTTTTATTTTCTTAACTACGTCGCTGTCGTTTTCCAAAAGCTTAACGGCAACCCAACGGTACGGATAGGTAATGGAAGAAGCCGCTTCAATAAGTTGCTGCAACTCTTCAATAGCCGGTTCGACAACGGGACCGTAATCTACCTTCGGGTTCTTCAAGTTTTTCAGCTTTTCCGTATCCGAAACGGTTTCCAAAAGTTTATCTATGCCGATACCCTTACTGCCTACGAGGGGAACGACAACGGCGCCGAGGCGTTCACCCAACTTATCCAAATCGATTTTAACGCTCATACGGTCGGCAATATCCATCATGTTCAGCCCCACAACCATAGGCCGTTCCAATTCGGCGAGTTGCGATGCCAAGTATAAATTACGTTCCAAGTTGGACCCGTCAAGAATATTGACGATAAGGTCCGGTTTTTCATTGATAATAACGTTACGTGCGACGACTTCATCCAAAGAACGAGCCGTCAAACTGTACGTGCCGGGTAAATCGATGAAGAGAAGGTCTTTACCGTCATAGATACAGTGGCCTTCCTTTTTTTCAACCGTAACACCCGGATAGTTACCTACGTGTTGCTTGGCTCCGGTAATGTTATTGAAAATCGTGGTCTTACCGCAGTTCGGATTACCGGCCAAGGCAATGCGAATCGTATTGTCAGAACTCATAGTCATATCCCCCTAGTCGACGATTACGCTGATCATGGCCGCTTCACTTTTACGAAGCGCCAAAGCGCATCCTTTTACTTTTACTTCTACAGGATCCCCTAAGGGAGCTGTTTTGACGACTGTAATATGAGAGCCTTTAACGACGCCCATATCAACCAGGCGATGTTGGACATTACCGTGTCCTTCCAACGATTCGACAGTGCCGGAAGTCCCCACTTCCATGTCTGCCAACTTTTTGATACTCAAAACACTACACCTCCTGAAATCGATTAAATGATAAAATCACATGAAAAAACGATAACCTATATCATATGATAATAGCATTCATTTCCATCCATCAGTATATAGAAGTAAAATAAGACTGTCAACAGGAAAAAATAGTCATTATCATTTGTTTTTGTGACGATTCATATGAGCGGATAGTTAGCGATAAAATAAAAAGCTTTTACCGTGTTATTCACAGTAAAAGCTTTGAGGGGAATATTTTTTTAATAATCGGGGGGAATTGTTCTTTGGGTTCTCGGCATGTTCGGAGCCCCGCCGGGCGGCACATAAAGTTTAGGAGACGGCTTACTGAACCCCGAACCCAAGACGTCGGAAACGTCATTGATGGTCATGAAGGCATAAGGATCGACCTTGTTGACGATTTCTTTTATTTTAGATACTTCCGTTAATTTAATGACGGTGTAAATAATCTGCTTGTCTTGAAGCGTATAGGCACCCTTACCGTTTAGGAAGGTAACACCGTGTCCTATGTAGCGCATAATGACTCCGGCCATCTGCTCGGGACGAACCGTTACGATGGTAATGGCTTTGCGCTGATTGAAACCGACGACGACCTTATTTGTTACGAAGGCACTTACGTATGAAGAAATAAAGGTCAGTACGGCCAATTCGAGGTTAAACATATAAGCGGCCCCCATAAGGACGAAGGTGTTAAGCCCCATGACGACATTACCCATCTCCAGGTTGTAGAACTTCTTGGCAATGGCACCGATAACATCGAGGCCTCCCGTGTTGCCGTTGTAACGATAAATAATACCCATGCCGATACCGTTTAAGATACCGCCCATGATGGCAGCCGTCATGGGATCGTGGATGAGGTTGAAGTCGGCAAAGAAAGACGTGGCGTCAATAAGTGCGGAATACATAATGGTACCGATAATGGCAAGGATGGTATAGCGCCGTCCCATAAACCTGTAACAGGCAATAAGAACAGGAATGTTCATAATAAAGTTGCCCGTACCGACGGGAAGACCCGTAGCGTAATAAACCATGATGGCAACACCGCCGATGCCGCTACTCAATAAGTGCTGAGGAATGAAAAATCCGTTAATACCTATAGCCGCAATGACGCTGCCGATGAAGTTCGCTATATACGGAATAAGCAGCTGCCTGGTCGTCAGCTTTTCTTGTTGACGCATGTCCGCATGCACCGTCCTTTAATCAGAATTGTAAAAGCAGGGAGAAACCGTTATAATACAACGTAATAAACAGATTACAAGAGCCTTATCTTACCATGTATTTTGCGTATATATTACATGCGTATTATAGCATGTTGGGATTGGGAAGTTAAATAGAAACCATAAAAAGATTTTATAACTATATAAATCTGGGGAGAGACGGCATGATTTCTGAGTCTGCCTACGGTAAAATTAATTTAGCTATGCGAATTGTCGGTCGCCGGCCCGACGGATATCACGAAGTGGATACGGTCTATCAATCCGTGGCTTTACATGACACGGTAACGATAGAAGAAAGTTCCGTCTTTAGACTGACGGCGGATCGGAGCGATTTAGTATGCGATGAGACCAACCTTGCCTATAAGGCTTATAAGGCTTTGTCGCCTTTTTGTGAAGTGCCGCGCCCTGTACATATCCGTCTGGAAAAACGGCTTCCCGTGGCAGCGGGGCTGGCCGGTGGCAGTGCCGACTGTGCCGCTGTTTTGCGCGGCTTGAATCGATTTTGGAACCTTAAGCTGGAAGCTTCCGACTTGGAACGCGTCGGGGCGGCATTGGGGGCGGATGTTCCCTTTTGTGTGACCGGCGGCACGGTCCGCGGTAGCGGTATCGGTGATATTCTCACCCCTTTGCCGTCATTGCCGGCATGGGAAGTTCTTATACTGCATCCCCATGTATGCGTCGAGACGCGTAAGGCTTATGATCTCTTTGATAAGGCCGAGTCTGTATCTTTTATCGATGTAGGTGAAATGGTTGATTCCGTGCGTAGTGCGTCTTTTGAAGGTATTTGCAGGGCCATGGGAAATACCTTTGAGTCCTTCATAGTGCCGCTCGTTCCCGAAGTCAGTGAGTGTAAAGCGGCTTTAAGTCGTCTCGGGCTCAACCCTCTTATGTCGGGAAGCGGACCTACCGTTTTTGCCCTTGTACCGCCTGAGGGAGACGGCGCTTTTTTTGCGAAACGGTTGGAAGAAGAAATGAAAAATACGGATGTAATGTTAACGTCCTTAATATAGGAAGGGATTAAAGTGAACAAAGAACATAAATTGGAACCCATACGCTTGGACACGTATAAGCCCCTGCGTGACGTTGTCAGTGAAGCTCTAAGACAAGCTATTAAAGAGGGCATATTAAAACCCGGAGAACGCTTGATGGAAATTCAACTGGCTGATGAGTTGGGCGTAAGCCGTACGCCTATTCGGGAAGCTATTCGCAAGCTTGAATTGGAAGGTTTTGTCGTCATGATACCGCGTCGCGGGACGTATGTAGCCGACATTTCCTTAAAAGATGTAGTTCAGGTATTTGAAATTCGCAGTGCTTTGGAAGAGTTGGCCGCCGGCCTTGCGGCAGAACGCATCACCCCCGACGAATTGGAAGAACTGGAACGTATTTTAGTAGAGATTAACGAATATATAGACCGTGACGAATTTGATAAAATCGTTGATACGGATATTCGCTTTCACGGCGTTCTCTATCGTGCCAGTCGTAATAACAGACTGGTCGATATTTTACATAATTTACGGGAACAAATGCTTCGTTTTCGTTCCATATCGATGCATTATCCCGGGCGATTGGCCGCGACGTGGGAAGAACACAGACAGTTGGTGGAAAGCATTGCTAACCATAACAGTGTTCAGGCTCGAAAAATAGCAAAAAAACATATGGAAAATTCGGAAAAAACCCTTATAATGGGTATTAAGCGGGATAAGGATTCAGCCCGATTGGTACAAGAATTATTTCCGCACTAAGAAAAGGAGTAATACATGGAAGCAAATATGAAGGTAGATAAATACCACGAGCATGAAGATTCATTTGAAGCATTCTTAGGATACTTGGCTAAGGGATCCTTCGTACTCATGTTCGGCCGACTGCTTATTGCCTGGGCTATGGGTACCTTATAATCTTAATAATAAAGGTACAAAAGGCTGTCATGCGAAAGGGAAGCGAAGGTCGTTTTTGTATGTATGTACAAAAACGAAACGCTTCTTTTTTTATTTCTCGTTAAAGGGTGGTATAGATGAAATATAATGCGGTTACTGAAGAATTGTTGCAAGAATTGCGACAGGTTGTGGGAGAAAAATACGTAAAGACGGATCCGTCCGTCTTGGATATATATAAGGCCGATGAAAGCCTGGCTCCGTCTTATTGGGTTATGCCCGAAGCGGTGGTATTGCCGGCGGATGCACGGGAAACGGCGGAAATCGTGAAACTTGCCAATCGGTATAAAGTGCCCTTAACGCCTCGCGGTGCCGGAACCAGTGTCAGTTGCGGAGCCGTACCGGCACAAGGCGGTATTGTCGTTCTTACGGAGCGGATGAACCGCATTCTTGAATGCAGCGAAGAGGGAATGTATATGGTCGTCGAAGCCGGCGTAAGAACGGCGGATATTCAGGCCTTGGCCCAGTCGAAGGGACTTATGTATGCCGGCGACCCGTGTAGTGCCGACAGCTGTCTTATCGGCGGAAACTTGGCAACCAATGCGGGCGGTAACAAAGCGGTTCGCTACGGCACGACGAGAAACCAGGTGTATTCCGTTGAAGTTGTATTGCCTAACGGAAAAATCGCAACTTTCGGCAGCACTTTGAAAAAATGCTCTACCGGATTTTGTTTAGATCAACTGATTATCGGCAGTGAAGGAACGTTAGGAATTATTACAAAAGCCACGTTGAAACTCGTGCCTTTAAGTCCGTTTCATGTAGACGTTCTTGCAGTCTTTACGAAATTAAGTGATGCTGCCGAAGCGGTTCCCAAAATTGTTAAAGCCGGTATTAACCCGACGTCTGTTGAATTTATGGACGTATCCTTCGTACGCAGTGCTTGTGAGTACTGTAAACTGGATTTGCCGCACAAGGAAGACGGCTATTATGACATCATTACCATTGAGGCTTTTAACGAAGCGGAGCTGGATGAAAAAACGGAAAAATTGATGAAGATTTGCGAAGAATGTCATGCTACAGACGTTGTAGAGGCTGACGATCGCGTTTGGAGTGTGCGCCGTAACTGCCTGGAAAGTACGCGGACCTATTCGAAAGTCGGCACATCGGAAGACCTGGTAGTTCCTGTTACGAAAATTGCCGACTGCATAAAAACGCTGATGGAAGAAAGCAGGAAATATGATTTTCGGCCATTTTGTCTGGCTCATGCCGGTGACGGAAATATTCACTTTCAAATCCTGAAATGTGACATGAGCGATGAGGATTGGGAAAAACAGTTGGAACAATTCCGCGCTGTTGCCTATCCGTATGTATACTCTTTAGGCGGCAGGCTATCGGGAGAACACGGCATCGGTCTGAAACGCTTGAAGTATATGGAAAAATATACGGATCCGGTAGAACTGGAATTTATGAAAACTATAAAACAGGCTGTAGACCCTAATTGGATTATGAATCCCGGTAAAGTGATAGAGCCTTTAAATCGGCATGATTAAGTGGTATATAAGCTTAATCGGTGCAAGAAGGCGTGTCCTTGACTGAAAACTCGGAGGGAAAATGGTTTGTTACGGATACGACTATGGTTGAATTTGCTCTACAGAAAAAATAAGACGTGTGAAAGTATACTTTCACACGTCTTATTTCATTTATGGTGGAGATGAGGAGAGTCGAACTCCTGTCCGTACACACTGCCCCATGAACCTCTCCGAGCGCAGTCCTTGTTAGCGATTTCAATCGATGTTCGTACAAGGACAAACCCCATCGACCAAGCCCTGTAGTTTCCCGACACAATCGTAGGGCCCGATTGTGCAGTATCCCGCTAAGTGTCGCCTACAGACCGCACGCAGGATTAGCGGTAAGAGACGTCAGCTGCGCTTAGGCAGCTAAAGCAAAATTGTTTTCTTTTGCGTTTAATTTAAAAGTTCACCGATTTGCGGGCAGATGAAACCCCGGCTCGCTGTTCATGATACAACTATGCACGTCGAAACCTTTACATCCCCGTGAAGGGACTTCTACACCGGATATTATAGCATAGAAGGGATTGTTATAATATCACATTATTTATGTATGTACAAGGAATATTCGTTGAAAAGAGGGGAGATAACGCAAAATTGGCATAAAAACTGAGTGTAACATAGCTTTATTGCAAGTGCAGGGGTATAATTAGAAATGAAAAAGTTATATATTCGAAGCCGTGTACACGACGAAAGAGGTGAGGGCATGCGAAAGATTGTCGATGATATGAGGCTTCTTGTAAAATGCTGCTCCTTATACTATCGGGATAATTTAGGACAAGAAGAAATTTGTGAGATTTTGGGTGTCTCAAGACCTACTGTTTCACGACTTTTAAAATTAGGTCGTGAGAAAGGGATTGTAAAAATAGAGGTTCTCGACCCCTTTGCTCCCGAATTCGGTGAAACGGAACGACGCCTGGAAGAAAAATTCGGTTTTAGAGAGGTTATTGTTGTAGAAGATAGACCGTCCCGTAGTGAGTCGGAACATATCAGTCCGCTCTTGGGTACGACGACACTGGCATATCTGGATCGTATATTAAAGGACGGCGATATGGTCGGAGTTACATTAGGCCTTACGCTGTACAATATTGTGCATGCGGATTATACCGTAGATAAGGCCGTGCAATGTTGCTTTGTACCTGTCTTAGGCGGTGTAGGAGAAACCTATGCGGAGCTTCATGCCAATCGGTTGGCTGAAGAATTTGCCCGCAAATTTCGCAGCGATTTTCTACCCTTTTACGCACCGGCCCTTTTTTCCGATGCCGGCGTGTTGCAGGGATTTAAGAAGGAGCCGTCGGTTCGCAAGGTCTTTTCTCTTTTTGAACGACTGGATGTTGTTCTTTTCAGTATCGGCGTGCCGCAAGGCGATTATTCGACCGTATTGCGCATGAAGTACATAGATGAAAAAATTTTGAAAGATTTTTCCGAGCAGGGTGCCGTCGGCGATATAGGACTTCAATACTTCGACATTAACGGCTCACCCCGGGCCTTTGTTTCACATAATGAGCGTGTGGCCGGTATGACCTTGGCCGACTTGCGAAAGGTGCCGCGGCGTATTGCCGTAGTGGCCGGTGAAGATAAGGTGAAAGCTGTTGTCGGTGCCGTGCGGGGCGGTTACATAAATACGTTGATTACCGACGCATCCTGTGCACAGGCGTTAGTGAATTTTAATGAAGAGTTATAGAATTAAGGGAGTCAGCATATGAAATATTGTTCGGAAATAGTGGCTATCGGGGCGGAAGCTCTGGAGTTTTTGAAAGACCCCGATTCTCGGTCGCTTATTCTTTTTGATTATACGGCTTCGCCCGATTTAGCGGATATATCGATTTTGCAAAAGAAGAAGGGCGGTATGGGCGAGCCGGCAAAAGGCGACACCCTGCTAATCGGCAATAAGGCCTATACGATTACGGCCGTAGGCAGTGAGGCACCTCATACCTTGGCGGAGTTAAGCCATTGTACTCTGTGCTTTAAAGGCGGTGAAGTTCCGGAGCGACCGGGGTGTATTATGCTTGAAGGTGATGATAAACTGACCGCCTATGACATACAAATCGGTACTTCCATCGAAATATATTGATTGTGCTATGTGTAAAATGAAATCATACTTTACTCATATGCAATTTTATATTATCCTTGAGTAGCGTACATATTTTCCTAAAAGAACGGTAAGAACAAAGGAGAGAAAAATATGACTAATGAAGAATTGGCAATGCGGGCTACTGCTGTACGCCGCAATATTGTAAAAATGTTGACGAAAGCCGGATCGGGACATCCCGGCGGCTCTCTTTCCGTAACGGATATTTTAACAGTATTATACTTTGACGCGATGGATGTGACTCCCTCCGAGCCGCATCGTGCAGACCGGGATCGTTTTGTGTTGTCTAAAGGTCACGCGGCACCGGCGTTGTATGCCGTCTTGGCTGAAAAAGGATATTTTCCTGAAGAAGAATTATTCAGCCTTCGAAAATGCGGCGCCATGTTGCAAGGCCATCCGGATATGAAACATACGCCGGGGGTCGATATGTCTACCGGCTCTTTGGGGCAGGGCTTGTCCGTAGCGAACGGCATGGCCTTGGCTGCTAAAACGGATGGGGCTAAATGGCGTGTTTATGCTGTTTGCGGTGACGGTGAAATTCAGGAAGGTCAGATTTGGGAGGCTGCCATGTCGGCAAGTCACTATAAACTGGATAACCTGACCTTGTTTATTGATCATAACAAGTTACAAATAGACGGAGCAAACAGTGAAGTTATGTCCGTCATGCCTATTGCGGAAAAATTCAGAGCCTTCGGTTGGAATGTTATTGAAATCGACGGTCACAATATGGATGCCATTCGCAGTGCTTTGACGATTGCCAAGACGACTGTTGGAAAACCGACCGTTATTGTAGCGGAAACCGTAAAAGGTAAAGGTGTATCCTTTATGGAAAATCTTGTCGGCTGGCACGGCAAAGCACCGAATGAAGAAGAATGCGCAGCTGCACTTAAGGAATTGGGAGGCGAAGCATAATGGGAACAGCTACTAGAGCCGCATACGGTCATGCTTTAAAGACCGAAGTATATAAAAATCCGAATGTAGTCGTACTGGAAGCCGATTTGGGCAATGCGACCAAATCCAATGCTTTTAAAGAAGTGGCACCTGAACGATATTTCAATATGGGTATATCCGAACAGGATCTGATCGGTACGGCCGCCGGTTTCGCCGCTGCGGGAAAAATTCCCTTGGCCAGCACCTTTGCCGTCTTTGCAACAGGCAGAGCTTTCGAACAGGTCCGCAACTCTGTTTGCTATCCGAAGTTGAATGTCAAAATTTGCGCAACTCACGCAGGCCTTACGGTCGGGGCCGACGGCGGCAGTCATCAGGCTATTGAAGATATTTCGCTCATGCGTACTCTGCCGAATATGACGGTTATTAATCCTGCTGATGCTAAGGAAGCGGAAGCGGCCGTATTGGCGGCTATTGACTATCAGGGACCTGTTTACATTCGCCTCGGTCGTGCCGAAACAAAAGATATCCATGACGATTCGTATCACTTTGAATGGGGAAAGGCGGAAGTATTACGCCAAGGAGCGGATGTAAGCATCTTTGCAACGGGCATTATGACGGCTAAGGCCTTGGACGCAGCCGAAACGTTGGCAAAGCAGGGGATACAGGCGGAAGTTATTAATGTGCATACCATTAAGCCTTTGGATGAAGAAACGGTGATCGCCTCGGCGAAAAAGACGGGGAAAGTCGTAACGGCTGAAGAACACAGTATTATCGGCGGTCTCGGTTCGGCCGTAGCCGAAGTGTTGGCGCGCCAATGCCCGACTAAGCAAGCTTTTGTAGGCGTGCAGGATTCGTTCGGAGAATCGGGTTCTCCCAATGACTTGCTTGAAAAATACGGGTTAACGGCAGAAGCTATTGTAAAGGCGGCCGTAGGATTGCAATAAGATGGGCTAAAAGCTTGATTAAATACGAGGGAATTTTATGCTGACAGGAGGAATCGGTTATGGCCGAAAAAAGCGCGTACAAGTCATTACAAAACGGTAGCGATATTCGCGGGATTGCCGTAGACGGCGTAGTCGGAGAAAAAGTGAATCTTACGCCTGAACGGGTCGCTCAAATTGGCGGTGCATTTGCCGCTTTTTTGCAAGAGCGAACGAAAAAATCGCCCCGAGACTTACGAGTTACAGTCGGCACCGATTCCCGTATTTCGGCACAAGACGTAAAGACGGCCTTTTGTCGAGGCTTGTCCGGTGCCGGCATAGAGGCTCTTGATTGCGGCCTGGCATCGACACCGGCCATGTTTATGTCCACGGTCTTTGAGGACATTAAAGCTGACGGTGCCGTTATGGTCACGGCCAGTCACTTGCCTTATAACCGCAACGGACTGAAGTTTTTTACGCCTGACGGCGGTTTGGAGAAGGCGGATATTGCCCGTATTTTGGAAATTGCCGAAAAAGAAAAGACCGAGCCGGCTGAGTGGAAGGGCGAGTCTTGTCCGGTCATGCAGCTGTATACGGCTCATTTACGTCGGCTCATTTGCGACGGATTAAGTACCAAAGAGTCCGAAAACCCTTTAAAAGGGATGCATATTGTCGTCGATGCAGGTAACGGAGCGGGCGGCTTTTTTGCCCATAAGGTGCTGACCCCTCTCGGTGCGGACATAAAAGGGAGTCGCTATTTGATCCCTGACGGTATGTTTCCCAATCATGTGCCCAATCCGGAAAATAAAGAGGCCATGGCTTCTATTCGCGAAGCGGTTTTGGAAAGCCATGCCGACTTGGGACTTATCTTTGATACGGACGTAGATCGCATGAGCGCCGTCTTTGCCAGCGGTAAAGAAGTGAATCGTAACTCGCTGATTGCGCTTATGGCCGCTATTTTGGCACCTGATTATGCAGGTGGAACGATTGTGACAGACTCTGTCACGTCTGATGAACTGACGGTCTTTTTGGAAGAGGAATTACATCTCGTTCATTTGCGATATATGCGCGGGTACAAGAACGTAATTAATGAATGTATTCGCCTCAATAAAAGCGGTGTCGTTTCTCCGTTAGCTATTGAAACCTCGGGACACGGAGCTCTTAGCGAGAATTATTACCTTGATGACGGAGCCTATTTAGCCGTGAAGCTGATCATAGCTGCTGCCAGAGCTCGTGTTAGAGGTAGAACCGTTGAATCGCTTATCGATAAACTGAATGAACCGGCGGAAGCGGTTGAATACCGATTAGCCGTCAAAAATACGGATAACGCCAACGCTTACGGTGAGTCGGTACTCGATTCGCTGGAAGAACGAGCCTTGGAAGTTCGTATACAAGTCGCATCCCCTTCGTACGAAGGTGTTCGACTCATGTTCCCCGAAGGGTGGGCTTTGTTGCGCATGTCTTTACATGACCCCAACATGCCTCTCAATATGGAAAGTAAAGAGCCCGGCGGATGCGAGAAGATAAAATGCCGTATGTATGATCTTTTGAAAGGCTATGATCACTTAGATACGGAAATCTTAAAATAATAGGGATGATATTTATGAAATACGTATATACGTATGAATCACCGCTCGGAACCATGGTTATGGCCGGAACCGGAAGCTCCTTGACGAACTTGGACTTTAAGGGGCAGCTATATATGCCTGATTTCGGGGCGGATTATACACGCAAGGATACAGCACTTTTTAAGCAAGTTGCCGCTTGGTTGGATGAATACTTTTTAGGAAAGAAACCGGAACCGAATATTCCCTTGTCGTTGGAAGGAACGGAGTTTCGAAAAGACGTATGGAAAATCTTACAGAACATACCCTACGGCTCGACAACGACATACGGCATGATTGCCAAGGAAATGGCAAAAGAACGGGGACAGAACATGTCGGCTCAGGCTGTAGGCGGAGCGGTAGGGCACAACCCCGTATCAATTATCGTCCCGTGCCATCGCGTTATCGGCAGTGACGGAAGCCTGACCGGCTATGCGGGAGGCAAGGACAAGAAGCGCTTCCTTCTTGATTTGGAAGGCGCATCGTATTTAAAGTAGGGAGTCGAGATCTATAGGCTCTTGGAAATCACTGAATTGATGTTTTGATGATAGTCGTTATAAATTTATTCATCAGATCCAAAGTGTTTGAAAAGCATAGTGATTTACAGGGCTTGAATTAGGAGAATATAAATACCTTCTAGTGATTATATTTATTTCTACCGGATGTCTGTGAGGGTGGGTAATATGAAAATTTTATTGGCAAATTTAACAAAAATGGTAAATGATACGGGCGGGCTCTCGAAGGTAACCATAGCCTTTGCCAATGAAATGCAAAGACGGGGACATACAGTAAACTTTGTGTATCAAGATATACAAATAGGGGATTTTTATTATTCCCTTAATGAAAATATTGGTGCTTATGATCTTTGTCATTATGATGGGAAAAATATTTACATGCCTCTTTGGTATAAAATGAAACGTGAGATTCTAAGAACTTTTGATAAGCGTAAAGCTCGCGGTATAAGTGATGAATTCACGAAAAATTATCTGTTAGGTAATCTGAAATCTGTGTTAGTGCGTACGGAACCAGAAGTTATCGTATCATTCCAACCGGCTGCGTCTAAGGCTTTATTAATTGACCTTCAAACGGATATTCCTGTTATTACTATGAGCCATGGCGATCCTGAGGATTATTTTTATTCATATCCATTTGAAGAAGTTGAGGCTGTCGCAAAAAGTACGGTGAACCAGGTTCTCTTGCCGTCGTTCGAGGCTCATATTAAGGCGCGATTGCCTCAAGTAAAAGTTGTCGTTATCGGAAATGCCGTTCCTCAATATACGGAGCAGGTGGATTTAACCAAGTCGAGATTTCGCCGTAAAATAGTGTTTGTAGCACGGTTAAATAGAGGAAAACAGCCGCATTTATTGATAAGAGCTTTTGCAGCGTTAGCTTCGAAGTATTCGGAATGGGATCTTGAATTATGGGGGCAAGAAGATAGGAAACTTTATAAAAAAGAATTGGACATGCTTGTGTCCAAGATGGATTTAACAAGTCGGGTTTATTTTAAAGGTACAACTACGGATGTACCTTCAGTTCTTTTACAAGCAGATATATTTGCTTTTCCGAGTGCGGGTGAGGGATTTGGATTATCTTTAGGCGAGGCTATGAGTATAGGATTACCGGCAATCGGTTACAAATCTTGCACGGGCGTAAATGAACTTATTATTAATGGGGAAACCGGTTTTCTTTGTGATGACGGAGCCGAGCCTCTTGCTCAGGCACTTGAAAAATTAATGTCGAGCCAAGAGTTGAGGATAAGGATGGGACGTGCCGGTCGTGAACGAATGAAGCAATTTTCTCCTGGGGTTATTTGGAAGCAGTGGGAAAATTTGCTGAAATCGCTTGTTAAGTAGGTAAAATAATTAATGATATAAATTTATCCAGGACAGAGTGACGAAGAGTGACGATTAGATTGTTAAAATGATAGTGGTGTTTATCATATAAGGAAATAGAAATGGGAGAACAGTTTTTCTTATCTTTACAACAAAATATCAAGTTGTTTTTTTGGTTACCCATATTATGCGCAATTTTTAGAGCTGCTTTCATTGTCGGGTATCATCCGTATCAAAAGTTGGACGGTAAATGGGCTATTATTCGGAAGTGTTTTTCTTTCGGCTTTTGGTGGGGAATGGATGTGAATGCCTACCAATTATTGATATTGTTTTTTGTAGCGACGATTCCAGGATTATTTATTGTCGGATATGCGTATACGGCGGCACTTATTGTAAATACGATTGTGAGTATACTCATATATGCGGCATTTGCGGGAAAGCTTATTTTCTATAAGCATTTTAACGATACGTATAACTACATGGTCCATTACGGAAATCATGCAGATAAGAAGAATCTTGTCGATATTTTCTTTAACCAAGACAAGGGTACGTATGTGTTGTTAGGTATTCTTCCGATAGGTATTATAAGCTATGGGGCGAGTTGGGTATTATCTCAAATCCCGAATATTCCCTATCCGCATTTTGAAAGCAGTCTTGTTGAAGGCATAAGTGCTTTCGGTTTTTTGCTGTTGTATATACTGATATACTATTGGTTCCATTTCGGGGGTACTTTAAATCATCGCAATAAACCGGAGTGGGATACGGTCCCGACCATTGTCAAAGAAGATGTATTTTTTGCCAAGGCGACTATTGATGATTTGGAAGCGCTTAAATTGGTACGAAAAAATCCTCTACAGCCCGAACAGATAAAGTCTGATGAAGAGCTGATACAAGAGATTGACTGCATTATGCCTGATAGTACGTGGAGACAGCTGAATAACCCCCTGGAGGCATTTAAACGGACAGCCAAAGGTTCTCGTATTTCCAGGCCTCATCACATTTTTTTAATTGTCGGTGAAAGCATTCCCCAGTGGTCTATGGACCCTCTCTATATGTCATTGAATATTTGCCCGGGTCTACGTGCATTTGCATCAGATGTAAATACAGCTTGCATACCTAACTTTCTGCCTGCAGGAAATGTATCCCGTCCTTCTATTTCCAGCCTTATGAGCGGTGTCTATGATAGCGGCATGGAATTGAATGAGAAGGAAACCTTTTGGAATCATACTTTACCTACAGCGTTACCAGCTCAAATGAAGAAGTTAGGTTATCAAACCATATATTGGTATGGCGGTAATTCATCTAGCGGTAATTTTACGAAATACGGCAAAGCACAAGGTTTTGATCGCATTGAGAATGCGGTTGACTTTTGCGGATCCGACGCACCTCGGACTTGGCTCGGCGTTTATGACCATGTGTTTCTTGAGAAAACGGCGGAACTTATTTTAGATATTCATGAACCGGCTTTCCATTTTATATATACGACGACAAATCACGGCCCCTATAAGCTGGAGGATAAATATTTGGATTTTGATGCTAAACGTGATTTACGTGGAGTCGGTAATGATATTCTTAATCGCAAAAACCTGAACAAGGAACTTGCAACATATAAATATTGTGATAAGGCTATTTTTGATTTTGTGACTCGTATGAAGAAGAAATTTCCGGATAGTCTATTCATTATTACAGGTGACCACTCATCCCTTTTTGGAGAACTTCATAATACATCATTTTTAAGACGAGATTATACGGTTCGCGAGCGATTTAACACGGTATTTTATATGCAACATCCGGAACTTTTACAATCGTCATTTACGGCTGTGACGGGGACTCATTTAAGTTTAATACCCACCCTCATTGAAGCGGTTGCACCGAAAGGATTTGAATACTATTCTGTTTTGCCCCCTTTATTTGAGCAACAGCCTGACGTACAGGTAACGCCCTATCAATGGATTACGGAAAATATGGTTGGAGATATCCGGGAAGATTACGGACAATTGAATAAATATACGGCAGAAACAGCTAAATACATTCGACCGGTAGATTCCCACCAAAAAGAAGCGACTGCCTGGCGTTCATTGGCTGTGTGGCTTATGAATCATTATACTAAGTTGGACAGGGGAGATAACAATGGCAACACTGTCAGTCATTATTCTGGCCAAAAATGAACAACAAAATATTAAAGAGTGTATTGAAACGACGGTACAGTTTGCAGATGAAATACTTGTCATAGATGACTATAGTACGGATGATACAGCCGAAATAGCCATGTCTATGGGAGCTAAAGTAGCACAACACCGTATGGACGGAGACTGGTCTCAACAAAGAAGGTATGCCGTTGCGAAGTCTACCTCTGAATGGATTCTGTTTCTCGATGCGGATGAACGTATTTCCACCGAATTAAGGCAAGAAATACTTGCTGTTTTGGAGAGAAATGAGAAAAAAGCTTTTTGGATAGAACGTTCCAATGTGTTCCACCATAATAAAGCTACTCATGGAGTATTGCGCCCTGATTTCGTATTAAGATTTATGCCTAAAGACGGGGTCATGGTTGAAGGGGTGGTACACGAAAAGATTTCCAGCTCTTATCCGGAAGGCAAACTGCAAGGAAAAATGTATCATTATACGTATGATAATTGGCAACAGTATTTTAATAAATTTAATAATTATACGACTTTAGCAGCTAAGCAATATAAAGACAAAGGAAAGTCTTGTTCCTTTGTAAAAGATATCCTTATTCGGCCTGCCTGGGCATTCTTTAAAGTATATATCCTTGATAGAGGATTTTTAGACGGAAAGATAGGTTTTATCTTGTCTGTTAATCATTGTTTTTACACCATGACCAAGTATGTTAAGCTTTATTATTTGTTAAAATCTGATGGTAAATTATAGTTTAGGAATATAGAGAAAGAAGGATTTGGACTATGCGTGTGGCTATACTTGAAAGCATTATCATGCCTGCCGGTCATGAGGTGGAATTTGATCGTATCCTTGTTAATGAACTCAGGCATCAAGGACATGAGCCGGTATTTATGGTACCGCAGAATTTTCCCTTTAAGGTGGATTACGGAACGGAAGTCATTTATCTTGAAGGCGGAGAAGTAGTTACTTATGCCGGAGTGGCTAAGTGGAAGAAACCCTTTTTAGCGTTATTGAGAGAAAGACGGCGTCGGGCTTGGTTTACCTCGGCCGCAAAGAAACTACAAGAGTATAATTGCGATGCTCTTATTGTTCCTACATCTACATATCGCTATATAAAAGCTTTACTTGATGCGCCGCTAAAGGATAGTCCTATACCTGTACACTTTATTTTCCACGGAATCGGTAAAGGAGAAAATGTACGATTCCTAAAACAGGCAGAACGTGTAAATAAATATAAAAATATCTATTTGGATGTCATTACTTTGCGTGACGATATGCTTCGTAAGGACTTATCTCGTGTAAGGACTATTTTGCCGCCTGTATACACCCCGTCTACGGGAGAAATGCCGACCTTTTCCATACATACGCCCTTACGGCTCGGGTTCTTCGGACAGTTTCGCAAAGAAAAAAATATTATTCCCTTATTGGATGCATTTAAAACAGCACATTTCAAAGGACCCGTAGAGCTTCTTGTACAAGGAGCCACGGCTAAGTCCGAAGATGGTGAATTATTTGATGAAATTGCTAGGCAATATGCCGATGTGTCGGGGTTATCTTTCTTGCATGCTAACCTTATCGGACCTGATTGGGATAAAGCCTTATTAGAATCGGATGCCATTTTAATGCCATATGGAGCAGAACGTTATAGGTATCATTGGAGTGCTATGCTTTATACAGCCATCGGTTTTTACAAACCGGTGCTGGTATCGCCAGAAATAAACCCGGAAGTACTTCGTGATTATCATGTAGGTGAAATTTTAGACATCTCTTCAGTGGATACAATACGTAATGGCTTGGAAATATTTGTCAATCAAATGATTGACAAACCGGGTGTCTATGAAGAAGGTTTGGTTAAAGCAAACGACGGTTTTAAACCTCAACGAATGATGGAGACTATTCTGGATATAGAGAATAGCAGCCATTCGCAGTAGTGGTGTCATATTTATAGAGAATATATTATGTTGATATCTAGGGACACTATGTACGCTCTGCTATTAAATCAGATAAATAGGTAAACTCTAGCCACAGATATTTTCATTTAAAAGGTGTATTTTTGTTAATAGCATATAGTATTGAATGATTATGGGGTATATTATTTGTTGTGTAATATAACATTTTGCTAACTGATTATGTATTAAAATCAATATTTGAATATAGAAAGAGTACTTTGAATTTGCAATCGATGGTTTATTTTTCAGATCGTGGTACACCTATTGTCACTAAAAAGAGCCTTATTTTGACGGGTTTGATACAGTTAGAGTACAGTTTTTTGTTTATTGACCTAACGAATATAAACATATGTATTCAGCAATCTATGAAGTATTGATGAAACATAAAGAATATTATATTACGAATGATTTGATATTTAATTTAATACTTGGTCTTATGCAAATTAAATGTGACAAAGTTCCTTTTGAGGATGATTTTACTAAAGTTGAATATAAATATACAAAGGAATCACTTAAAACAAATTTAGGTAGTGTGTCTATCAGTAATGATGTCGAACGTTAATCGTTTTAGTTATAACACTGATGAGAGTAGTTTACTTTCTAAAGTGTAATATCTATTGGCGAAATGAATGTCGCTTTTTAGAACTTAAGTTGCTGCCTAGTTAGATAATGATAATTTGTGATTGATATAAGTAGGCGAAGACCTTTTTGAGGTATGAGCGTATTGCAAAACCTAATGATAAGTATTAAACGGTGATAGGGTGAAGTTGGACACTGATTAAATATGGTTTTAATAGCGGTGGGGGAGAGAGTTATATGAGAACTATGAATCAATTGGAGATATCAAGTAGCTTTTCCTATAGAGGGTTCTTCGGTGGAAATAAATTATTGGTGATTGTGCCTCATCAAGATGATGAGATTAATGTTGGTGGTAGTACTATTATTGGGGCAACTGAGGAAGGGGTAGAAGTTTTCTTAGCATTTATGACGAATGGTGATTGTGATTATGAAGTACCTTTTCGTAATAATGAAGCGTTAAATGCCGGCAGATATCTTAATGTGCCACCAGAAAATATTTGTTTTTTAGACTATCCGGATTGTGGATTTCCTACTTTATCTGTATACGAACATAAAAATACTGTTTTTAATTATAGAAATCGTAAAATCTCCTGGAAAATTTTATTGAATGATATTGAGAAATTAATTTTAAAGGTGCAGCCTGATGCTATCATTTGCACAGGATTTGATTCACATCGAGATCATAGACAATGTGAAGAGGCTGTTTTGACCGTTATGCGAAAATTATGGGCTGGTGGGAATAAGGTTAAATTGTATAGTACATTTGCTTACGGTAATGCCTATGAATCCATTAATGATTGGCGGGGAATTCATTGGTATTCCTCTGTTATGAATCCGAAAGCATGTCCGAAAGGGTATTCGACACCCAGCAAAAATTTAACTTGGAACGAGCGAATACGTATTCCGGTACCTCCGTCCTGTAGAAATCATGTACTAGTTGAGAATCCTCTATATCAGGCATTGGGAGCTCATGAATCCCAAGCCGCATACCGACGTGGCATGAAATTGATTAATAGTGATCAGGTTTATTGGTATAGGGGACCTCAGGTCGATGACCCTGGCGATAAATATATACAAATTTTATTCAATGGAAATTTTTCATATGATTGGGTAATTTATAAAGGTGAAAAATATCCTGAGATTTCTATATATTTAGGAAATTCTACGAAAGGAAAAGTACTACTATCCAAAGATACAAGAGTTGCTTGGTATTGTAACAATGTGCTGATGAATAGTTGTAGTTGCATGGAAATCTTTAAATTTATGAATAAAAATAATGTAGATACAGTGGTATTAAAATGTGAATTACGGGCTAATCCCAAGGTATATAGTGAAAGTATATTACGGCGTGGAGTACTTAGTGATTGGTTTGGTCACGTAGTCTTTGTTATTAAAGATTGGCTAAGATATAGACGAGACCACTATAGAAGAAGAGAACGGTATAGGCAGATACAGAAATTGAAACGGCCTTTTAGATATGAGTCCTAATAGGGAACATACTGGTCAGTGGTTTCTGAATAATAATATTTGAGTTACGGGTGTATAGGGGGGAATAAAGGAAAAGATTAGAATTAGAAGATGTTGGATTGCTTTTTACAGAAATGTAGCCCAATAAATGTTTATGATAGCATAGTTTCGATAAGTCTATAATAAAAGGCATGGCAGTTCGGAAATAAAATTGGCATATTTGTTGTATTTTATGTGGAGTGGGTGATATGTATGAATGTTTGTATGGTTACTACCCATCAAAATTTCGGCATATTTTCTGATAGCATGATTGCTGCGAACACACAACTGGGAAATAATACCGATATGTTTGTGTTGGATTATAGTAAATCAGCACAAGTAGAACGGAAGCGCCTCTTGACGGTAATTGAGGATAAAAAAATAGATGTTGTGTTGTTTCTTAATGATTTTAGATTTCCGGATAAAACATTTTTTATCAATGAAATGATAGCTGGAAAAATAGACTGTCGTCTATGGGGATGGGATGCTATGCGTGAGATGAATGATTTAGGGGGACATATTCATCTATATTCTCAAATCTATTCATTTGAGATTAATGACATCATACAATTGGAGAAATATTATTCTGTTAGGGGAACATATTTGCCTCTGTTTGCCGGACCTGCGTTTTATGCATCTCCTCGCACATCTGAAGATAGGCAGGATATTGATATATTCTTTATTGGTACGATTGCCGGCATACCAAAACGCTTAGATATATTGGAAACGGCAGCTAAATTGGCTTGTAAAAAGAACTATAACATGCTTGTATTAGGCCGTATTTGGCATAGTCATCACTGGTATCAGCGGCTTATAGGAAAGTTAAAGTTTAAGCATAAATATCCTTATTTATCTAAGTTTGTTAAAAATAAAGTGCTTGCGCCTAATGAGGTAATTGAGTACTATAAACGAACTAAAATTAACTTGAATATTCATATAGAAGGTCATACTTGTTATAATTGTCGGACTTTTGAAGTTATGGGGAACGATAACTTTGTGCTTAGTGATAGACGAAATAAATGTGATTTGGAATTAGAAGAAAGAAGACATTTTGATTGTTATGAGGATAATCGGGAATTAATTGATAAAATTCAGTATTATTTGGAACATGAGTACGAACGCAATGAGATTGCTAAGGCTGGTGGAGCAATTGTTCGGGGAAAATACAATTTAGTTAGTTCATTAAAGTATATCTTTTCGTAGAGTTTTAGGGAGGTTAGTGTGAAGGGTATTATTTTAGCCGGTGGTTCGGGAACTCGATTGTATCCATTAACACTGGTGACATCCAAGCAGTTATTGCCTGTTTATGATAAACCTATGATTTTCTATCCTTTATCTATATTGATGCTTGCGGGTATTAAAGATATCTTAATTATATCGACCCCCCAAGACTTGCCTAATTTTGAACGATTATTAGGCAATGGTTTACGGTACGGCATTAATTTACAATATGAGGTACAACCTTCTCCTGATGGATTGGTCCAAGCTTTTATTATTGGAGAAACATTTATTAATGGTGATTCATGTGCCATGATTTTGGGAGATAACATATTCTACGGGGCCGGCATGAGAATGCAGTTGTTAGAAGCTGCACAAGCAAAAAGCGGAGCTACTGTATTTGGGTATCATGTAGAAGATCCTGAACGGTTTGGTGTCGTTGAATTTGATGAAAGCGGTTTAGTGAAGTCTATTGAAGAGAAACCTGAATGTCCTAAATCAAATTATGCGGTAACGGGATTATATTTCTATGACAGAGATGTGTGTACATTAGCAAAAAAGGTGACACCATCTAAACGTGGAGAGTTAGAAATTACAGATCTCAATAAAATGTATTTAGAGCGTGGCGATTTACGTGTGCATACTTTAGGACGCGGTTATTCGTGGTTGGATACAGGGACCGTTGATTCTCTTAGCGATGCATCAGAATTTGTCCGTGTTATTCAAACACGGTCCGGCATTGAAATATCTGCCTTAGAAGAGCTTGCTTATCGGAATGAATGGATTACTAAAGAACAATTGTTGGTAAGTGCTGAGCTATATGGTAAATCGCCATATGGTAAGCATTTGCGACGTGTGGCAGAGGGACAAATACAAGGATAGGAGGAAAGCAGTATGGGCATTAAGATTACGGAAACAAGCATACCAGGTCTTATCATTATTGAACCACAAGTGTTTGGCGATCATCGTGGATTTTTTATGGAATCTTGGAATAAGCGGACAATGGAAGAGGCTGGTTTATTTTATAATTTTGTACAAGATAATCACTCATCATCAACTGTAAAAGGTATATTGCGTGGTATTCACTTTCAATATGGGGATAAATCACAAGCTAAATTAGTACGATGCGTTCGTGGTGTTGTACTCGATGTGGCAGTTGATCTTCGTAAGGACAGTCCTGCATATAAGAAATGGTATGCCATTGAGCTCAGTGAAGAAAATCAAAAACAATTTCTGATCCCTCGTGGCTTTGGACATGGTTTTGTAACACTAACAGATAATGTTGAGTTTATGTATAAAGCAGATAACTATTACGCACCGGAAGCTGATGGAGGTATTCGATGGAATGACCCTACATTGGCTATTAATTGGGGGATAGAAAATCCTATCCTATCTGAGAAAGACAAGACTGCGCCGCTTATCGATACAATAGAAGAAAATGAGTTGTGCTTTAAAATGTCTGATAACAATGGTTAGGGTGGTAGTTATATGAATATTATTGTGACCGGTGGTGCTGGATTTATCGGTGGTAATTTTGTACATATGATGGTAACTAAATACATAGAAGACCACATTATATGCGTTGATGAGCTAACTTATGCAGGTAATTTAGAAACTTTAGAACTTGTAAAAGATAAGTCTAATTTTTCTTTTGTGAAAGCGGATATTGCGGATAGACAAGCCATATATGAAATATTTGAGCAATATAAGCCGGATATTATTATTAATTTTGCAGCAGAATCTCATGTAGATAGAAGCATTGGGAATCCGGAAGTGTTCTTGCATACGAATATTATGGGGGTAGCTGTATTAATGGATGCATGCCGTAAGTATGGAATTCACCGATACCATCAAGTCTCTACAGATGAAGTGTATGGTGATTTACCGCTAGATCGACCGGATTTATTCTTTACAGAAGAGACACCGATTCATACATCGAGCCCATACTCATCATCTAAGGCAGCTGCTGATTTATTAGTGTTGGCATACCATAGAACATATGGCTTACCGGTAACAATCTCTCGTTGTTCGAATAACTATGGGCCATATCATTTTCCCGAAAAATTGATTCCCTTGATGATTATTAATGCTTTCAATAATAAAAAATTACCCGTATATGGGGATGGAAAGAATGTACGTGATTGGTTATATGTAAAGGATCATTGTGAGGCCATAGATTTAATCGTTAGAAAGGGTCGTATAGGAGAGGTTTATAATATTGGTGGTCATAATGAACGTGCTAATATTGATGTAGTAAAAACAATCTTATCTGTATTGGGAAAAGATGAATCGTTAATTACCTATGTTACAGATCGACCGGGGCATGACCAACGGTATGCTATAGATCCTACTAAAATTAAAAATGAATTAGATTGGTTACCGAGGACATCTTTTGATGAGGGAATAAAGAAAACTGTTCAATGGTATATAGATAATCAGGATTGGTGGAAACATATTAGTAGTGGGGAATATCAATATTATTATGAAGATATGTATTCAAATAGATAAGGAAAAGTGAGATGAAAGTCTTTGTAACGGGTGCCAATGGTCAATTAGGACAGGATGTTATTCACGAATTAAGAGAACAACATATAGAGTGCTTAGGTACGACACGGGACATGTTGGATTTGACGGATGAATATTCCGTACATCGTTTAATTATTGAATACAGTCCGGATATTGTAATTCATTGTGCCGCTTATACAGCTGTGGATAAAGCAGAGGAAGAAATAGAGCTTTGTCGTAAGGTAAACGTAGATGGTACGAGGTATGTTGTAGATGCTTGCAAAGAAATTAATGCGAAACTTATGTATATTAGTACTGATTACGTTTTTCCGGGAACAGGAACTAATTTTTATCAAATAAATGATGAAAAAGGTCCTAAAAATGTGTATGGTCAGTCAAAACTTGATGGTGAAAATATTGTTAAGAGATGTTTAGATAAATATTTTATTGTTCGTATTTCATGGGTATTTGGTGTACATGGAAATAATTTTGTAAAGACCATGTTAAGATTGGGTGAAACACATGGTACATTAAGGGTTGTTGGTGATCAAATAGGTAGTCCAACCTACACTGAGGATTTATCTAAGTTACTCGTTTCTATGATTCAAACAGATAAGTATGGTATATATCAAGCTCATAATGAGGGTATTTGTTCTTGGGCCGAATTTGCACGTACTATTTTTAAATTAGCTAATATGAATGTGACTGTAGAATCTATTCCTTCTTCTGAGTATGCTACAAAAGCTATGCGCCCATTAAATTCAAGAATGGATACATCAGAATTAAAGCAAAATGGATTTGATTTGTTACCAGATTGGAAAGATGCTTTAAAACGATATATTATGACAGTTTAAGATAAAAGAGGAGCATAAATCTATGGGGTTAGAAGAAAAATATGGGATTACAGAATGGGAAAAGACCTATTTAGAAATCGTAAGAAAAATACGAGGTACGAATAATCCACCAAAATGGTTGTATAAACATTCAAAAAAGAAATATGGCTGGAAAGATAATTTAGCTAGATACTGGTATGAGAAGTATATTGATATTCCTATAGGTAAATTTACTTATGGATATCAATCTTTTAATGATAGTGCTATACATTCTATAGGTAGCTTTTGCTCTATTGGTATTGATCAACATGTGGTAAAAAACAGCCATAGTGTTGATTATGTGAGTTCGTGGAATGTACTGATTGATTATCAGGATGATTTACCAGCTGTTGATAAAAGTATAGAAATTGGTAATGATATATGGATTGGTGCTCATAGTATTATAAGAAGTGGTGTTACTATTGGTGATGGTGCTGTTATTGGTAGCGGTAGTGTCATTACTAAAAATATTGCACCATATACAATTGTAGTAGGTAATAATCGTGTTATAAAGCAAAGATTTTCTGATAATGAAGTGGAAGATTTATTATCTATAAAATGGTGGAAATGGGATGATAGTAAAATCTTTGAAAGTATGCAGTATTGGTCTAATATTAAGAATTTTATAGCACGATATAAGTAAAATATTCAATTATTATGTGAGTTATAGGACATTTTAAGTTGTTTGGATAAACTTGTAGGGTGGACAAAACGTGTTGGTAAAAAGACTGAAATCCCTTGCTATTACTGATCTTAATGGGGTTATATCTTCTTAAAAACACCTTAGTTTTTAGGAGGATATAATTATGCTAGTTAGATGTATAAACTGTGAACTCCCCTGTCAAAAGTATGGGAAAACCTCGGCTGGTACACAACGTTGGTACTTTACTGCTTGCCACATATCCTTTGTTAATAAAATAGATAATACAACTAAGCAGTTAAAAGAGTTTCTAACATGGCTATTTAGTAAAACAACGCAGCAAGAATTACCGAGTAAAGGCCGAACTTCAGCGTTGTACCTTTCATGCTTTTTGCCAGGTACGGCGCTATACAACGACTAGACCTAAGACGTTAGCTGGAATAGTACTATACCAATTAGCAAAAGACTTAATGCATATACATAATGATGAAGAAGCTAGGGCTTGGATATTGAGATTATCCAAGTGGGAAATTACTTTTAAAGACTTTTTAAATGAAAGGACAAAAGATCATCAAGGAAATGCCAGGCCTACTCATGAACGATTACTAAAAGGGTACTATTCTCTTGCTAGACTAGTGACGACTAAGACCTTATTTACTTATTTAGATGAGAAGTTTGTTCCATCGCACCCGTGTCCGGCCACGAATAATCCCATAGAAGGCGGGGTAAATGCTCAGCTGAGAGCGTTAATTCGCAACCATAGGGGACTATCCATTGACAGACGAATAAAAGCGGTTTTCTGGTGGTGATATATGCACTCGCCGAAACCGCTTTCAGCCGCTGAAATACTTAAGGTCATGCCAACGGATACAAGTATTTTAAAGATATATAAAAATATGAATGAGAAAAAACAATTAGAAGGAATTCTCCCTACATGGGGGAATGTCATTGTTTGGGGCGATTTGCATAACTATGACAAATCCTTCTCGACAAATTGGGACTAGGCGACCAACACTTTTTGTCCTATAAGCCTATTATGTTTTAGTATTAATGTTTAAAATTCTATTATAGCAGCGATAAAAAATAAATGGGATAATTATTAAGGTTCTAAAATAAATGTTGAAGTCAGCACCACCAAATAGGTGCTGACTTCAACATTTATTTTTATGAAAAACAAAAGCATATGAGGTTCGCATGTTTTACAATAAAAGTGTCCAACTACTAAAGGAAGGATGCGATCTCATATGCCTACGACTGATTATATACAAACCTTCTTCAATATTAAAGGGAATTTTATTGCCGATCCCTACAAAATAGATAATTCATTAGTTTATGAAGTGATACGTCCTGATACGGAGTATACGTCGTACCATCATTGTGGACATGCTATGAAATACATAAAAGTTTACCGAGGGGCACTGTAAATACAGGTAATATTCGTAGCATACATTTTTGTGCTAAATACAAATAGCCTAGATAGTATGGCTCTGAATGTACCCATTTATTTTCAGCAAACATCCCTTTTAGACAAAGAGATAAGAAACTGGATATATCCTCGATTGCCGAACTATTTCAGTTGTTACATTAAAGGGAAAACCATATGAATATTATTTGTGCTGTCCATGTTTTTTTAAACGCTGTGCTATGTTTGATTTCTATAAATACTGGTGGGTCAGATACTCACCAGTATTTATAGAAAAGTTACCCCTTCGGTGCTTCGATGGGGTCATAATCAGCCGGTTTATCCGTAATCGATGCCGGGTCTACGGCTGACGGTACGGGTGTAAATTCCGGTCGGAAGAGTCTTTTTATGGCTTCTATATAAGTAGGTATGATTGTGTCCATTAATAAGTAACGCTTGCGGAAAAGGTTGCGTTTTTGCGACTTGATTTCACTGTATGTGCGCCTTTTTTCTTCAATCGGTAAGGCCCAATACATTTTTTCGTCTGATACGGAGAAGGCACCTTCATCTTTCCAGAAATCGTTGAAGTTCGTCTTCTTTGAACGGTTTCCTCGCAGAAGATGGCTATTGGTATAAAAACCTTCATCCGTAATGACATATAAATTTTTCATTCCCAAGGTTTGTGTGAAGATACGTAATAAGTAGAGAATGAAATTCTTCGGCCTGTACCCGAAGAGTTTCTTCGTCAATACTTTTGTCAGCGCCAAGCCTTCTTTGGAACCTTGAAGAGTACCTACATACAAGGAAGGAACTCCGCTCTTATTATAGTCGAAGCGGAAGTTAAAATGGTAAATCATTTCGTTATCATAATACAGATATAAGGATAAGAACCCTTCTTTTCGTTGTCCCGTATCGAAGATGAGGCGACAGACGAGGGGTAGTTCCGGATCGGGAGATTCCCAGAGTGTGTAGCCCTTGCCCCAATACAGTTCGTGAATAACCTCATCCGTAAACATGGTACGGAGAATATCGAAATGATGTTCCAAGGCGGTCAGGCGTTCCCGCATGGTCGAGTTTTTATAAAGGAAAACTCGGGTCATACTCTCTTGGAAATCAATGTCTTTTTCAGTAAAGAAGCCCTTCATAGGTTCGTATGAATCGAAGTAGTCATAGAACTCTCTAAACAGGTCTTTGTGCATAATACTGATACAAAAGAAGGAAAAAGCCCGCTTTTGTTCACGGAAATTGCGCGGCCTATAGATAGCTTTTGACAAGTTCCAAAAGTAGGATGTACTTAACATGAGTGCCTCCCTCAATACAGTATCGAACGTAGGTATATAACTTATTTATTATAAAAAGAAGGACTATATACTGTCAATCATCCCGGATTATCCGAGGTATCCTTCTTGTAAAAAGTCAAAAAGTCTAATATAATAATCGTAAGGTCAAAACGTGTGAAAATGACCTCTCAAATGTGTTTATGAGGTGATAATATGAGTGTATTAGCCGATAAAATAGAAAAGTTTATTTTACATAAGTTATTGGAAGAAGAGGAAGAAAATATAGTTCTTCGCCGTAATGAATTGGCAGATGAGCTGGAATGCGCCCCTTCGCAAATCAGTTATGTTTTGAGTACGCGCTTTTCCAATGATAAGGGCTTTATTGTCGAATCGAGAAGGGGATCCGGCGGTTTCGTACGCATTGTACGGTTGCAAAAGCGAAAAAAACATGACCGCACACCCGTTGCTTTATCGGAACGACGTCCCGCCGTCAGCATTTCTATGGAAGATCTGGACGGCCTACTGTTTAAATTGTTAAAGCATAAGGCAGTAACAAATAGGGAGGCCATTATGCTGCATCAGACTTTTAAATCTTTATTTGAAGAAATTGATGACGAAGCACAACGTATGGCTGTTATTACGCGTATTTTAAAAAGTCTTGAACTCGTACCCAAGGGATAAGGGGAGGCTTTACATGCTCTGTGATAGTTGTAGAAAGGCCGATGCGGTCGTACATCTTACTAAAATAGAAAACGGAAAACGGACGGAATTACATTTGTGTGCCGCCTGTGCCGAAAAAGAAGGCATCCTCATAAACGGTAAGGATATCGAGGCCTGGGGGAATAACTTTTTCGGCAAAACAGCACCCGGTGACGATGAAGTTGCGGTTATCTCGGAAGTTACCTGTCCGAAGTGCGGCATGACTTTTGCCGATTTCAATCGCACGGGGTTATTCGGTTGTTCAGCGTGTTATACTGCCTTTTCTGAAGAAATACAACCTGTTTTAAGGAGAATTCACGGCCATGTGCGTCATGTAGGAAAGGTTCCTGTCTGCGGTACGGATGTATTTCGGACAAAGGCGCATATAGAGAAACTGCGCCGAGAATTAAAGCTCATGGTGGCTCAGGAAAACTACGAAGAAGCTGCACGGCTTCGAGATGAAATCAAAGCTTTGAGCTCCAAAGGCGGTGAAGATCGTGTTTAGTGAGTATATACGCTCTCTCGTCTTGCCGTGGCAGGAAAGTCGAGGCACGGATGACGATGTTGTCTTGGACACTCGTATCCGGTTGGCACGTAATATGAAGGATCGCACCTTTCCCGAATGGGCATCGGCAGAAGATAAGGTCTTTGTATGTGAGGCGGCACGTGCCTGCCTATCCGGTCTAAACGAATTAGGAAAAGGTGAATATGAAGAGTTGTCCGTCAACGATATGAATGATGAGAATCGTGAATTGGCGGCAGCCCGAAGAATTATAACGCCGACTCTTGCTAAAAAAAGGGAAGGCCAATTGTTATTTTTACGTCAAGATGCGGCAGCCTCTTTGGCAGTGAATGAAACGGATCATTTCGTTATCAATACGATTGTTTCAGGAAGCAATGTTCGCCAGGCTGCCTCGGAGGCCTTTGCAGTCGACAATGTGCTGGAAGGTCAAACGGAGTTGGCTTTTCATGAAGATTTCGGTTATTTGACATCCATGCCGGCCATGACAGGGACGGGGCTTTTTATCGGCGTGAGTCTTCATTTGCCGGGGCTTATTGCAGCTAAAAAGTTGCGTCGAGTCATGCAGGGTATTACGAAGTTCGGATTCGGCTTCTCGGGTGTATATTCAGGAAGAAGTACGCATGTAGGTAATGTTTTTCGAGTGGTCAATCAAATGACCTTGGGCATTTCGGAAGAGGACTTGTTGGAACGGGCGGAAACGGTTGTCGGTCATATTGTTCGGGAAGAACGGGAGTGCAGACGCGCCTTACGGGCAGAAAAGTCCGATCTTTTCCTCGATCGCCTGTATCGTAGCTACGGTGTATTGACTCAAGCCAGACTGATGGAACAGGAAGAAGCCCTCAATTTGTTGAGTGACTTTCGTTTGGCCGTAACGAGCGGTTTAATCGATTCCGATTTGCAAGCTTATGCGGCTATGGTTACTGCTGTTGACTCCGCGTATGTAAGTCTGAGGCGATTTAATGATGAAGACCCGGAAGAAAAAGAAAGGGCTCGCTTATTGCGCAGTCTCATTAAAAAGTATGTACGGCGTGAGCCGTAACAGAAAAGTTTGAAAGGAGGGGGATGTGCATGGAACAACGTTTTACACAACCTTCAAAACGCGTTCTCCGCTATGCTCGCGATGCGGCTCGCCGTATGGGACATAACTATGTGGGAACTGAACATATATTAATCGGACTGCTTTTAGAAAAAGAAGGAGAAGGCGGGAAAATCCTACGTCGACTGGGACTTACGGACGGCAATGTCATGAGAGTCATTGAAGGCGTCGTAGGAATCGGTACGGCAGTGACGGATAACCCTGTCTTAACGACCAAGACCCGTCTGGCCATGGAAGAGGCTTCACGTGAGGCTGCCAAACAGTCGCGGCCCATTGAAACGGATATCATTCTTTGGGGATTATTGCAGCAAGAAGACAGTATGGCCGTTCACGTATTGGAAAATATGGATATTGATACGGCCGGCGTTATTGAAGAAATTGAAGAAGGAGTACCCGTCCGCCAAGGCGGCGAAGAAACTCCGGACACGGATACGGGAACTGAGAAAGAGAATCCCCTCGCCCTTTACGGGCGCGATTTAAATAAAGATGCGAAAGACGGAAAAATCGACCCCGTCATCGGCAGAGATAAGGAAATTGACAGGGTTATCCAAATTTTGTGCCGTCGCACGAAAAACAATCCGGTTCTTCTCGGATCACCCGGCGTAGGCAAAACAGCTGTAGCCGAAGGATTGGCGCAAAAAATTGCAGACGGCCATATTCCTAAGCCGTTAGCAGATAAACGCGTCATCTCCCTGAGCATGGCAAGTCTGGTTGCCGGCACTAAATATCGCGGCGAATTTGAAGAGCGGATTAAACAACTATTGGAAGCGGTTAAAGAAGATTCATCGTTAATTTTGTTTATTGATGAACTGCATCAATTAATCGGTGCCGGTTCGGCTGAAGGGACCATGGATGCCGCCGACATCTTAAAACCTGCCTTGGCCAGAGGTGAACTTCAGTGTATCGGAGCTACGACGACGGATGAATATCGCAAGTATATTGAAAAGGACTCGGCCTTGACTCGCCGATTTCAGCCGGTACGCGTAGAAGAGCCGACGGAAGAAGAGACTCTGGCTATATTGCAGGGCTTAAAAGGGCCGTATGAAGAATTTCACCATGTTCACTTTACGGATGAAGCCTTGGCGGATGCGGTAAAGTTGTCTGCTCGTTATATTGCTGACAGATATTTGCCCGACAAGGCTATTGATGTTATTGATGAAGCGGCTTCTAAGGTTCGCTTGGAACATGCCGCTTCTAACGGTGAATTAAAAGCAGCGGAAGACGAATTGGCACGAATTGAAAAGAAAAAAAGTGAACTTTCGGCAGCCGAAGAGTTTGAAGAGTGTGCGGCTTTGCGTGATAAAGCCAAAGAGATAGAAGAACGGATTCATGAGTTAAAAGAAGCCCGAAAGGCGGAAGACCGGCCTCAGGTCTTAAGCCCTCACATTGCCGATGTCGTTTCCGTTTGGTCGGGCGTACCCGTACAAAAAATCGGTACGACTGAAGCGCAACGCCTTCTTAACTTGGAAGATGAGTTGCATAAACGGGTCATTGGGCAAAATGAAGCTGTTCGAGCCGTGGCTAAAGCCATGCGCCGTTCCGGAGCGGGTCTGAAAGATCCGAAGCGACCTGTCGGCTCTTTCCTTTTCCTGGGGCCCAGCGGCGTAGGTAAAACGGAGCTGGCACGTGCCTTGGCGGCAGGCCTTTTCGGTGATGAAGAGGCCATGATTCGCATCGATATGAGTGAATTTACGGAATCTCATGCCGTAGCGCGTCTTATCGGTTCTCCGCCCGGCTACGTAGGGTATGATGAAGGGGGAGAATTAACCGATAAAGTTAGAGAAAAGCCGTATAGCGTCATCTTATTTGATGAAGTGGAAAAAGCGAGTCATAACTTCTTCAATATTCTTTTACAAATCCTTGATGACGGTCGTTTAACGGATTCAAAGGGTCGGACTGTCGATTTCAGAAATACGGTTATTATTATGACCGGCAATCTGGGTGCTAATCGTTTGAAGTCCGAAGTACCTACGATGGGCTTTACTGTCGGACAGGAGTCGGAAGATGACAGGCTCCATGCCTTTGAAGGCGTAAAGAAAGATATTATGACGGATGTTCGCAGGTTCTTTAAACCCGAGTTTCTCAACCGATTGGATGAAATTCTGATCTTCAAACCGTTAGCCAAAGACGACTTACGTCATATTGTTCGTCTCATGATTCACACTTTGGAAGATAAGGTAAAAGAAAAGGGGATATTCGTAGACGTGACGGAAAAGGCGACGGATGTCCTTGTCGGAGAAGGAACCGACTTTGCATACGGGGCACGTCCTTTACGGCGTGCCTTGCAAAAGCTCGTCGAAGACAGGCTGTCCGAATACATGCTGGAAGGGACTTTAAAAGAAGGCATGAAGGTATGCATTGACAGTAAGGACAGAAAAGAGCTTGATTTCCGGATGACATAAGGAGTCGTTATGGCAAAAATAAAGACCCGTTTCGTCTGTAATAATTGCGGCAGCGTTTCAACTCGATGGTTGGGGCGCTGCCCGCAGTGCGGCGAATGGAATACGCTTGTTGAAGAACAAACTGTTCCGCAAGCCCCAAAAGGGGTGGCTTCTTCGGTACGAGGTGAAGGCACGGAACCTGAATTGTTGAAGTCTGTACGCATGGAGTCAATGAGTCGTTTGCAAACGGGAATTGACGAATTGGATACGGTTTTAGGCGGCGGCATTGTGCCCGGGGCCTTGATCCTTCTGAGCGGTGATCCGGGTATCGGCAAGTCTACGTTGGTTTTACAAACGGCGGCGGCCGTAAGTCGTAAAGCCGGTACGGTATTATATGCATCGGGCGAAGAGTCGGCCGGACAAATTAAAATGAGAGCCGAACGTTTAAATATTAACGTCGACGGACTCTTTGTTCAGGCCGACACCTATTTGGATTCGGTCTTAAACGAAGCAAGGACGAGAAATGTCGGACTGCTCATCGTCGATTCAATTCAGACCATGTATACGAGTGACTGTGACGGGGCCCCGGGAAGTCAGACTCAAGTCCGTGAAGGAACGAATAAGCTCATGAATTTTGCCAAGTCCACGGGCATTTCCGTCATTGTTATCGGCCATGTTACGAAAGAAGGTGCCATTGCGGGACCTCGATTAATGGAACATTTGGTGGATACGGTCTTATACTTGGAAGGAGAACGGCATTATCAGTTTCGCGTTCTTCGCAGTATGAAAAACCGTTTCGGCTCGACTAATGAAACGGGGCTCTTTACCATGACCGAAGGCGGCTTGGAAGAACTGATCAATCCATCGGCACTTTTACTGGCCGAACGTTCGGCCGGTCAGGCCGGTTCTACCGTTGCCGCTGTCATGGACGGTATGCGGCCCCTTATGGGTGAGATTCAGGCTCTTACGTCGCGCTCCGTTTTTGCCGTGCCCAGGCGGACTGTTGTAGGCATGGATTACAATCGGTTGATCTTGCTTTTAGCCGTATTGGAAAAACGGGCGGGTATCAACCTGTCGACTCAAGATGTATATATCAACGTGGCCGGCGGTTTGAAGATGTCCGAAACGGCAGCCGATCTTCCTGTGGCTCTGTCTGTCGTATCGTCTTTTCGAGATTTGCCCGTTCATGCGGAAACGGTCGTCATGGGGGAAATCGGCTTAACCGGTGATATCAGAAGAGTACCTCATGCACGAAGACGAATTCAGGAAGCGGCCAAGTTGGGCTTTAAACGATTTATCATTCCTGAAGGCAACAGGGATGATATAGATGTAAAAAAGTATGATGTTTTTTGCGTAAAGACGGTAAAAGAAGCGATTGAAAAAGCTTTTAAGACCTAGCAAAGAGGTGCGGCACGTAAGATACTAAAATACGGGAGATGGCCATATGAACAAAGCAGTAGTAGTTATCGATATGCAAAACGACTTCGTTGACGGAAGCCTGGGAACTAAGGAAGCCCAAAAGATAGTCCCGCATGTGGAGACTGAGGTTAAAGCGGCTCAAAAAGCCGGTGCATCTTTGGTTTTTACGATGGATACTCACGGTAAAAACTATCTAAAAACTCAGGAAGGAAAGAATCTGCCTGTTGAACATTGCATTCAAGGGACTAAGGGCTGGCAGATTATCGACACCTTGCAGCCGTACGTGAAGTCGGCTGTGGCGGTTGTGGAAAAGCCGACGTTCGGTTCTAAGGATTTACCGGCTCTTTTAGCCGATTATGATGAAATCGAACTCATGGGATTGTGCACGGATATTTGTGTTGTTTCCAATGCCCTCATGCTGAAAGCCTTTTATCCCGAAAAAACTGTATCCGTCGTATCATCTTGCTGTGCCGGTGTGACTCCCGAAAGTCACGAAGCGGCTTTGAAAACAATGCAAATGTGTCAAGTAAAAATTCGCTGATTTTCGTAACAGAAATGACGATCCGCATATAGAGAAATAAGACAGCTCACGCTGTCTTATTTTTGCATGAGAATGTATTTTTTATTAACCGATACGAAGGAATTATAAGAAATAGGAATAATTGCCCTCTTTGTATATGAATGTGTAAATAAAGGATTTTTATAGGCTTTGTACCCATGGGTTACCTGGAAAGCGACATGGATACATGATATAATTAAACAGTTTTAAAAGATTAGGGATTTTTTGCGGGAGGTGACGTAGTATGTCTGATGATCAACGTTCTTCCACTGCTGAACGGGAAGCGGGTAAGGCACGTCGCGTGAAGGTACATAAACTGGCTGATACGCTCATGCGTTGGCTCATTGTCCTCGTAGTGGCCATTATCTTTGTTGTCTTGGCCGATGAACTCATTACGACGCCCTTTTTCAGTGCCGAGTTGGAAGGCGAGGCAACGGGATTTTTCAGTCTGACAGTCCTGACAGTTATTGCATATGTAGTCGGGGCTTTGGTCGGAGCCGTTGTCGGGTATATTTTATCTCACTTTATTTTGCGCCTTATTTGGGCGGCTATTCACCGTATCGAATTCAGTCTGGGATCTCTTTCGGGACAGGACCTTCTTGCCGGAACCGTGGGCTTGCTTATTGGACTTATAATTGCTAATTTAATCGGATTCGCCTTTGCCCGGCTCCCCATTATCGGGGCTTACGGTCCTATTGTCTTCAACCTTGTTTTCGGTTATGCCGGAATGAGCATTGCCGTGCATAAAAAAGCGGAAGTGTCCGGCTTGTTGGCTAACTTTCGCTTAGGCAGACAAGCCAAGGAAAGATCTGTAAAAAAGACGGAAAGTACCAAGCTGTTGGATACGAGTTCCATCATTGACGGACGAATTGCCGAGTTGTGTGCTACGGGATTTTTAGAAGGACCGCTCCTCGTGCCCGTCTTCGTGCTGGAAGAGCTTCAACTCATTGCCGACTCGGCGGACTTATTAAAACGGACGAAAGGTCGGCGCGGCTTGGATATTTTGAAACAAATGCAAGAGGACGGTCACGTAGATGTGCGCATTATTAATGACGACTTTGACGATATTCAGGGCGTAGACTCAAAACTGGTGCGCCTCGGTCGGGAGCTTAAGGCCAAGGTTATCACTAATGACTACAATTTGAATAAGGTAGCAGAATTACAAGGTGTCGTGGTTCTTAACATTAACGACTTGGCCAATGCCATGAAGCCGGCACGTGTTCCCGGCGAAGAAATGACCGTTCTTATCGTCAAAGCCGGTAAGGAAGAAAATCAAGGTATCGCTTACTTGGAGGACGGTACGATGATTGTCGTGGAAAACGGACAAAAGTATATCGGCATGTCCGTCCCCGTTACCGTAACTTCCGTCTTGCAAACTTCGGCGGGACGTATGATTTTTGTCAAAGTATCTGATTAGAAACAGGTGGAGTGCTTGAAAGTATCTGTTATTGTAGTTGCTGCCGGATCGGGACGACGATTCGGTTATGAACGAAATAAACTTTTTTATCCCCTCTGCGGAAAAATCGTCCTGGAACATACGCTGACCAATCTCTTTGCGGCTAAATGCGTGTCCGAGACGGTTATTGTCGTGTCCGAACGGGATCGTAAAGACGTGGAAGTGGTGGTAAGGACTTTAAAACCGTCTATTCCCGTGAAATATGCTATCGGCGGTGCCGAGCGGGAAGATTCCGTATATAACGGTCTCTTATTGACTGCCGAAGATTGCGACATCGTCATGGTTCACGACGGGTCTCGTCCTATGGCCGGGCCCGAGTGGTTTGATAATGCCGTCTCCGTCATGGAACGAGCCGATGCGGCCGTTTATGCCGTGCCTGTAAAGGACACGGTGAAGCTTCGGGAAGATACGGAAACGACGGAACCTCAACAGCTGAAAACCTTGGACCGTAGTCGTCTTATTGCCGTGCAAACACCGCAGGTTTTTCGCCGTTCGGTCTTGAAAAAGGCTCATGAATATGCGAAAGAACAGGGATTCAGCGGTACGGATGATGCCTCGTTGGTCGAGGCCTGCGGGGGTTCTATTGTCGTGTTAAACGGCGATGAGCGCAATCTCAAGGTAACGACACCCGACGATATTCCCGTTTTGGAGTTTTACTTAAACGGGCCGACTAAGCACTGTGTCGGTAGTGGCTATGACGTACACCGTCTTATAGCAGGTCGCAAACTTATTTTGGGAGGTGTTACGGTTCCTCACGGCAAGGGACTGGAAGGCCACTCCGATGCGGATGTGTTGGTTCATGCCGTCATGGATGCTCTCCTTGGAGCAGCGGGCCTTAAGGATATAGGCACGTATTTTCCCGATACGGATGCGGCCTACAAGGATGTGTCCAGTATTGCCCTTTTACGCAAGGTTAAGCAAATTCTCGTGGAAAACGGATGTCGCATTATCAATGTGGACGCTACCTTGTTGGCTCAAGAGCCGAAGGTTAAACCTTATATTTCTCAAATGGTTCATAATATAGCAGTGGCTTTGGAAATGGATGAAAGCAATGTATCCGTTAAGGCCACGACGACGGAGAGACTCGGCTTCGTCGGTAATGAAGAGGGCATGGCGGCACAAGCGGCGGCTATGGTCCTCAAGTACAATGCAATTTAGGAGGAATTGATTCATGTCTAAGCAAGTTCGCGTACGTTTTGCTCCCAGCCCGACCGGGCCTTTTCATATAGGAGGTGCCCGTTCGGCACTCTTTAATTATCTCGTAGCCGCTCATAATGACGGAACCTTTGTCGTCCGCGTAGAAGATACGGACCAAAAGCGGTCTACGCGCGAATCGGAAGAAAACATAAAAGAAGCCCTCCACTGGTTGGGAATTAACTGGGATGAAGGCATTGATGTAGGCGGTGATCACGGACCGTATCGTCAAATGGAACGCCTTGATCTATATCGTCAATATACGGAAAAACTGTTGGCTGAAGGCAAGGCTTACTACTGCTTTTGTACACCCGAAGAGTTGGAAGCCGAAAAAGATGCACAAATGGCCAAGGGAGAAACGCCCGTTTACGGCGGCATGTGCAGTCATCTTTCGGAAGAACAGATAAAACAGTATCTGGCTGAAGGCAGACCGCATGTCATACGCATCAGAACGCCGAAGCACAAAACTTACGAAGTAGATGATATTGTGCGTGGCAAGGTGCCTTTTGATTCCGATAAAATCGGGGATTTCGTTATTGTTAAATCCGATGGGGTGCCGGTTTATAACTACTGTGTAGTCCTTGATGACGCGCTTATGGAAATTACCCATGTTATTCGGGCGGAAGAACACCTGTCCAATACACCGCGTCAGCTTGTTTTGTATGAAGCGCTGGGATTTGAACCTCCCAAGTTTGCTCATGTATCTCTTATTCTCGGTGCAGATAAGAAGAAGATGAGTAAACGTCACGGAGCTACATCCGTACAACAGTATCGGGATATGGGATACTTGCCCGAAGCGTTGTTTAACTTCCTGGCCCTGCTCGGATGGACACCTGACAGCGATAAGGAAATTTTCAGTAAAGAAGAACTGTGTAGCATGTTTACTCTTGACCGCGTGGCGAAAAACCCGGCAGTTTTCGATATTGAAAAACTTAACTGGATTAACTTCCAATATATGAAAGAATTGGACGGTCCTTCGTTAGTAACACTTTGCTTACCTCATTTGCAAAAGGCCGGCTACGTGTCGGAAAATCCTGATGAAAAAACCTTAGCCTGGGTCGAAACCATGGTAACGGCTTTGCGTGAACACATTCAGTACGGAGCTCAAGTTACCGATGCGGCTAAAGTCTTCTTTACCGATGAATATGAACCGGAAAACGAAGAAACGGCAGCCGTATTGAAAGAAGAAACCGCTCCCGCCGTTCTTACGGCCTTTTTGAAAGAATTGGAAGCCTTGGACGAAGTTACGGCCGATACGGTTCAGCCTCTCTTCAAGAAGGTACAAAAGGGCGTAGGCGTTAAAGGCAAGTTCGTATACATGCCTATCCGCGTGGCTTTGACCGGTGTTATGCACGGTCCGGACTTGAACGTTATCATCGCCTTAATGGGACGTGAAAAAGTGGTACAGCGCTTGCGCCGCAGCGGACTTATTGCGGAATAAATCAAGGTAAAAAGGGAGTATCTTTAGGAGATACTCCCTTTTGATTTTCTCCGAGTGGCCTATTGACAGGAAAGTGATAAGTCATATAATATTATGTATTATATATAGCTTCCTAAGGAAGTGTACAATGACGAAGACCGAAATGTGTTTATCCTCCGGCACTACAGAGAGATGAGGCGGTCGCTGAAAGCCTTGTCAGATTGCACGATGATAAAACTGCCTTCGCGAGTCGGTCGGGTGAACGTTAGTAGCTCGATCCGGATACCGCCGTTATCGGTTATGAAGATTACGACTATGTCGTAAAACAGAGTGGAACCGCGGGCCACCGTCTCTGTCAGGGGATGGAGGCTCTTTTTATGTTAAACAGGAGGTTATGATGAGAGAATTAACCGTATATAATACGCTATCCAGAAAAAAAGAGGTTTTTAAGCCTGTTACACCCGGACAAGTGAAGATGTATGTTTGCGGTATTACGCCGTATAACCATTCGCACATGGGAAATGCGCGTCCCTTTGTTACTTGGGATGTTATTAAACGCTATTTGAAACACTTAGGCTATGCCGTTACGCATATTCAAAATTTTACGGATGTGGATGATAAAATTATCAATGCCGCCAACGGGGAAGAAGTATCGTGGGACACAATCGCCAATAGGTATATCGCTTCTTATTTTGAAGTCATGGATAAGCTTCACATTCAACGTGCCGATAAATATCCGCGTGTATCGGAACATATGGACGATATTATAGCCATGATTTCCAAACTGATTGAAAACGGTCATGCCTACGAGTTGGACGGCGATGTATATTATCGGGTTCAGAGCTTTGAACACTACGGGGAATTGAGCCATCGTTCCTTAGAGGATATGATGGCCGGAGCTCGTATCGAAGTGGATGACCGCAAAGAAAATCCCATGGACTTTGCTCTCTGGAAAGCTGCTAAACCGAGTGAACCGTCTTGGGACAGTCCTTGGGGAAAAGGCCGTCCGGGTTGGCACATTGAATGCTCGGCCATGAGTTTAAAATACTTGGGTGAACCCTTTGATTTTCACGGTGGCGGCAGCGATTTGATATTCCCTCACCATGAAAATGAAATCGCACAGACCGAAGCTTGTTGCAATCACGGCCCTATGGTCAATTATTGGGTACACAACGGCTTCATTACTATTGATTCTGAAAAGATGAGTAAGTCGCTGAATAACTTTTTCCTCGTCAAAGACGTATTGGAACATTACAGTCCCGATGCGCTTAGATACTTCCTCATATCCAATCATTACAGAAGTCCCTTGGACTTTAGTGACGAACGCTTGACGGAAATGACTCGTAGCCTGGAACGCCTCGGTACGGCTATTGATAATACTTTGTGGTTATTGGAACAGCCGTCGGGCGGCAAATCCGAATTATCGGCTGCTTTACTGGCCGATGCGCAACGTATTATGGAAGATTTTGAAACGGCTATGTGTGATGACTTCAACACGGCTCTTGCCAGTGCGGCCATGTTTGAATTGGCTAAGAAAGTCAATATTTATACGAGCGAAGTATCGACGAACGGCGTACCGGCAGACAGTGCCGTCCTTTCGGAAGTAAAGCGTATTTTTAAGACTATGACGGATATTCTCGGGGTCTTGGAGGATCGCTGGAACGGTACGGCCGGAAAAGCGGATGATAAGGACTATGCAGCCTTGATGGATGTTATTCTTGAACTGCGACAAGAATGCCGGGCTCAGAAACAATATGCTTTGGCCGATGCTATTCGCGACAAGTTGTCGGACTTGGGAATTACCATTGAAGATTCGCCTCAGGGAGCACGTTGGAAAAAGTGAAATTTGAACAGTTTCAACAAGTAAAGAAAGAAGCCCTTAAGGCCTTTGCAGACGATACGACCTTGAATGTACCGTTTGTTGATGCAGCCCGTACGGACTCGTTGAATCTGGCACTCATAGGCGATGCCTATTATGCCTTGACCTTGCGTCGATGCTTAACGGCTACGGGTATACCCAATGCCCGAGTATTGCATTCCCTGGCGGCTGAATTTGTTTCCGCCAAGGTGCAGTCCGTTGTTTATGAAGCCCTTAAAGAAGATTTTACAGAAGAGGAAACGGCTGTTTGCCGCCGTGCGCGCAATGCGAAGATGCAAGTTCCCAAGAGTGCCACTGTCGGTGAATATCGCAATAGTACGGCCTTGGAAGCACTTATCGGCTATCTGATTCTTTCCGAGCAAGATGAACGGTTACAGCAAATCATGAATTGCATTGTTTCTTATACACGAAAATATAGTCGTGACTCACATAAGGAGTAGCTTGTGGATACATCGATTATTGCAGGACGCAACAGTGTCACCGAAGCCCTGAAAGCAGGGCGTTCGGTGACAAAAATTTATATGACTGCCAAAAAAGAGGCACCGCCTTTGGCTCGTATTCGAACTTTGGCGAAAGAGCGGAAAACTCCCGTCGAATTCGTCGATACTCGGGCCATGGAGCGATTGGCTCAGGGCGTACGGCATCAAGATGTCATTGCCCTTGCCGCAGCTGTTGACTTTGCCGATTTGGATGATGTCTTGGCTAAGGTTCAGGAAAAGGGAGAGATGCCCTTTTTGGTTCTTGCCGACGGCATTGAAGACGTCCACAATTTGGGCGCTATCATTCGTACGGCTGAATGTGCCGGCGTACATGCCGTTTTGGTGCCGCAAAGGCACAGCGCCCCTATAAATGAAACGGTAGCCAAGACCTCGGCCGGTGCCGTGGAATACATGCCGGTCGTTCGTATCGGCAATGTGACGACTACGTTGAAACAATTAAAAAAACAGGGGTTCTGGGTTTTAGGGGCCGACATGGTCGGCGAAGAAAACTATTACTCCCTGTCTGCCGATATGCCACTGGTACTGGTTATCGGTAGTGAAGGTAAGGGGATATCCCGTCTTGTGAAGGACAATTGCGACGTACTCGTACGCATTCCTATGTTCGGTCGGATTAACTCGTTAAATGCTTCCGTAGCGGCAGCTCTTCTCATGTATGAAGTAGCTCGTAAACGACACCGGGAAAAGTAGGTGCGAAAATGAAAGATCTCTATATCATAGACGGCTATAATATTATTTTTGCTTGGAAGGATTTGCAGGCTCTGGCCGATGAATCATTGGAACATGCACGGCAACGACTAATCGATACGATTGCGGGTTACGGTAAAATAAAAGGAGTTGAAGCGGTCATTGTTTTCGATGCCATGTACACGGATGAAGGGGCGAAAGAAGAGTCCGTTGGCAAGGATTGTCGCATTGTCTTTACGGATAAGGATGAGACGGCGGACAGTCGTATAGAACGCCTTGTGTACGAGCATCGACGGGAACGACGCAGCCTTTTTGTCGCCACATCGGACGGAACGGAGCAACAGCAGATTCTCGGTAGCGGGGCCTACCGCGTATCGGCGCGGGAACTTGCTGAAGATGTAGCTCGTATGAAACACGAAGAAAAACGATATGTGCACAGTGAGGTTCATTTGACGGGAGGCCGCAATGAAGTTGTCCATCGCGTGAAAAATACGGACGTTTGGGAAAAGCTGGAAAAAATACGTCGCTCGAAATAGGAGACAGATATGGAAGAACGGCAAGATACAAATTTTCAGGATATGGCGGATGAAAAAGTGGCAGCTCTGGCATCAGCCGGCAATGTGGCCGCTTCCGATTATTTAATACAAAAATATCGAAACCTTGTTAAATCCAGAGCTCATGCCTACTTTCTTGTCGGAGCCGATACGGAAGACCTGGTGCAGGAAGGGATGATCGGTCTTTACAAGGCTATTCGCGATTTCAAGCCGCACATGCATACTATTTTCAGTGCTTTTGCGGAAATTTGTATTACGCGTCAAATCATTTCAGCCGTTAAGACGGCAACGCGGTATAAACATGCTCCGTTGAACTCGTACGTCTCCATCGATCGTCCCGTTTATGCAGATGAATCCGAACGCACCTTGCAGGATGTTTTGACCGGAGAAAAAGACCTGAACCCGGAAGAACTCGTCATTAATGAAGAAGCGTACAAAGACATGGAACTGCGCATGAACGAGGTACTCAGCGACTTGGAATGGCAAGTTCTGTTGGCCTATTTGGAAGGAAAATCGTACAATGAAACGGCTGAGAGCCTCAATCGTCCCGTAAAGTCCGTCGATAACGCCTTACAGCGCATTAAGCATAAGCTGGAGGAATATGTGCATGCTCGTGACGGTAGAAATTCTATTGATAGATAGTCGAAAAGAGTGTACAATAGTTGCGTTAGCATGAGTATAAGGAGGAGTACGGTGATTAACTTTTTGGAAGTTCTCGTAACTATAGTATCGTTAATTTTAATCGGTGTTGTCGTAGCACAAAAGAGCAAGACTCAGGGAATGGGTGCAGGCTTCGGCGGCGGTGCGGAAGATTTGTTCGGCAGTCGGGCACGTGGTATGGATGCCTTGCTTTCGAAAATGACCATTTTCTTTTCCGTCATTTTCGCCATCTTGACCCTTGTCTTGGGACGATTGATGCATACATTTTAAACAACGGAACCTGCGGTACTTACCGCAGGTTTTTTGTTGCCCGAAACAGCAGACGTACATGAGATATGATATAATATTTTTATATGTATATCAGTAGATTGCGGAAGTAAAAGGAGAGACACGCTTCGTGGTTTTTCAAGGCAAACAGCGGCATATGACGGAGAAGGTCGCAGAAATAACAGGAATATATAAGGGATATACGCGTTCCTTCGGCTTTGTCGTCACGCCTGACGGAGAAGATGACGTATACGTAGCCGAAGAAAATCGACATACGGCTATGAGTAACGACAAGGTTATCGTTAAGCTTACGTCTTCCGTAGGAAAGCGTAAAGAAGGGACGATTGCAACTATCCTCGAACGAGCCAATGAAACTTTGGTGGGAACCTATGACCGTCAGGCTCATTTCGGGTTTGTGACCCCTGATGATCCGCGTTTACATGAAGATGTGTACATTCCCTTGGATAAAGCCTTGAACGCTCGTACCGGGGCGAGAGTAGCCGTAAAGATTACGGCCTGGCCTCAGGAATATCAGAAGGCGGAAGGCGAAATTACGGAAGTTCTCGGCTATACGGGCGATAAGGACCTGGATGTAAAGGTTATTATGGCACGTCACGGTCTGCCTTTTTCCTTCCCGGACGAAGTAGCGGAAGCAGCCGATGCTTTGGATAAGACTGTAAGCCTTGAAGCGGGACTGGCTGATTATCGCGATAGACAACTTATTACCATTGACAGTGAAGATGCTAAAGATTTGGATGATGCCGTTGACGTGGTTCGCCTGTCTAACGGGCATTATCGATTGGGTGTTTATATTGCCGACGTAAGTCGCTACGTAAAATCTGGGTCGGTCATTGATGAAGAGGCTTATAAGCGAGGGACTAGCGTCTACCTTGTAGACCGTGTTATCCCCATGTTACCGGAAGTTTTGAGTAACGGCATTTGCAGTTTAAACGCCGGAGAAGACCGGTACAGCATGGCCTGCGTTATGGAAATCGATGAAACGGGTCTTGTCGTATCTCGGCATATCGGACCTGCGGTCATTCGTGTCAAACGACGTTGTAATTACAAGGAAATACGGAAGGCTTTGGAAGACGGGATTATTCCCGATGATTTGCAGCCCTTCATGCCTATGATTGAAGACTTGCGTGACCTGTCCAAGATTTTAAAAGATATGCGTCTGCGTCGAGGTGCCGTGGACTTCGAGTTTCCGGAATTTAAGATTATTCTCGATGAAGAAGGCACTCCTTTACGGATGGAAGAGCGGCAACGTTCCGTAGCTGAACGGATTGTAGAAGAAGCCATGCTCATTGCCAATGAAACCGTTTCCACCTACTTGGAAGGGACGGGAAACCCGACGGTTTTCAGAATTCATGAAATACCGGACAAAGAACGGATTGAAATGATGAAAACCGTGTTGTCCGTATTTAATCTGCCCGTTCCTTCAGCAGAGAATCCGACGCCTGAAGAATTCCAGCTTCTTTTGGAAAAGGCGGCGGGAACGGAGGCGGAACAAGTTGTTCAGACCGTAGCCTTACGCGCTATGCAACAGGCTCGTTATGCAACTGTAAATGCCGGCCATTTCGGTTTGGCTTCTGAAAGCTATACGCACTTTACATCGCCCATTCGACGTTATCCCGATTTATTGGTTCATCGATTGTTGCGTAAATATGCGGCGTACCCTGTTGTAAAGGCTGAAGAAAAAGCGACGGATGCATTGTTTTTGGCTAATGCTGCCGACCATGCGAGTGTGCGCGAACGCGTAGCCGTTGAAGCGGAACGAGATACGGCGGATTTGAAGAAGGCCCAGTATATGAAGCCCTTTATCGGCGAGTCGTATGAGTCCCATATTACGGGGATTACAGGCTTCGGACTCTTCGTATCCCTCGACGACGGTATTGAAGGTCTGGTTCATATTTCCTATTTACGGGATGACGAATACATTTTTGATGAAGGTACATATACCCTCGTAGGTTGTCGAAGCGGTCGCCGCTATCGGTTAGGGGATGCCATGACCGTTACCTTGGCTTCCGTCGATACGGAACGCTGTGAAATCGACTTTGTTCCCGGTCGCATCGATTCTTTGGAAGATTTGCAGACTCTTTTGGCCGGCCGTAAAGCGAAAAAGAGCGGAAAAAAGACTGAAAAAAAATCGGGCAAGAAGGAACGAAAAAAGGGACAAAAAAGGGAAAATATTCCTTCATCCCAATCACAGAAGAGTTGTAAAAAGGGTTCTAAACACAGTAGCGTAAAAGGAAATTCGAAGAAAAACGGTAAGGGAAAGGGTAAAGGAAAGAAAAAGCACAGGAGGTAACACCGTGGCGGAAACAAAGGGCATGAAATATATTACGGATAACAGAAAAGCCCGACACGATTATTTTATACATGACACGTACGAAGCCGGTTTGGCTCTTACGGGGACGGAAGTGAAGTCGCTGCGTGCCGGCCGGGTGAATCTGAAAGACAGTTTTTGCCGCATTGATGACGGTGAAGCCTATATAGTCGGTATGCATATCAGTCCGTACGAACAGGGCAATCGCTTTAATACCGATCCCTTACGGACTCGTAAATTGCTGTTACATAAATACGAAATTGTCAAACTTATCGGTGCGACCAAGGAAAAGGGGTATACACTTATTCCCCTTAATTTGTATTTCAAAAAAGGACGAGTCAAGGTGACCGTCGCTTTGGCAACCGGCAAAAAGCTTTATGACAAACGACAGGCCATAGCGGAAAAAGAAGCAAAACGCGATATTGAAAGACGTATGAAGAATAAAGAATACTAGAATAGACATAACAGTCGGAGGAATAGATTATGAAATGTCGTCAATGCGATAATGAAGCCGTATATGCAGACGGCTTGTGCGAGTCCTGCCATGCCCGTCAACAAGAGGATGTGCAGGTCATGTCCCGGGCCGAGCGGGACGGATTTACGGGTCAGACCGTTGATGAAGAAGGACGTGTATATACTGAGGACGTAAGAGAAGATGAAAGACTTCAGGGGCGGGTCCATATTTACACCAAAATGCCCTTGCGTATTAAGGCGGCCTTAGCGGTCATTATCTTCTTAATAGCCGCCGTCATCGTCGGTATTTTCGGCCTTTTACTGGTTGCCTTGCCGTATTTACTTGCCATCCTGGGGATTTATATTGTTTATTCCGTTGTACGTAAATTTTTGAGTTGACTGCAGTAGGTGAAACTATGAAAAAAAACTTGATGATTATTGACGGAAGTAGTCTGTTATATCGGGCTTTTTATGCCATGCCGCCTTTGAGCGACAGTCAGGGACGGCCGACTAATGCCGTGTACGGGTTTTTAAATATGCTCTTGAAACTTTACGCCGATTTGGATCCGTATTACGTGGCCGTCGCCTTTGATAAGGATAAACATACGTTCAGAAACGAATTATATGCCGATTATAAGGCGACGAGAAAACCGGCTCCCGATGAATTGCGACCTCAGTTTGCACTCATTCGGGAGGTTTTGGCATGTTTAGGCATTCATGTGCTGGAAACGGAAGGCTATGAAGGCGATGATATTATCGGGACCGTTGCCAAACAGGTGCCGACGGATAATACGTCCGTGTCCGTTATTACGGGTGACCGTGATGCTTTGCAGCTGGTAGATGACAATATTACGGTGTATCTGACTAAAAAAGGTATTTCCGAGATGCTTGCCGTAACTCCCGATGTCATGCAAGAAGAGTACGGATATACACCCGCTCAGGTCATTGATATGAAGGCCCTCATGGGCGATACGTCTGACAATATTCCCGGAGTTCCCGGTGTGGGTGAAAAAACGGCACTTAAACTGATTACCGAATACGGTACGGTTGAGGGCGTATATGAACATTTAGATGATATAAGCGGCAAGAAGTTGCGTGAAAAACTGGCGGATAATAAAGATAAGGCTATGTTGTCTAAAGAATTGGCTACCATTAATTGCCATGTACCCGTTGAATTCGACGAAGCGGGATTTTTGCCCCATCCGCGGGAGGGGGAAGTGCGCGATTTGTTCAAACAGCTGGGCTTTCGCAATCTGCTCAAACGTTTCGCCGCCTTTGATCGGTTCGCGTTTTTGGAACAAGCTGAAGAGACGGTGACTCTAAAGCAGTTGAAAGAATTGAAGGCCCGTGATGTGAAGGGGCAGACGGTAGCCTTAGCGGCTCATTATGAAAATACACCGGGATATTCGAAAATAAGTACCTTGACGTTAGCCGTTGAAGGCGGTGTATACGAGGTAAAAAGTGAGGATATAGGACGGTGGCTTACGGCTTTGGAAGACTCTGAGGTCATTGTGACAGCTGACGGGAAATCCCTGTATAAGGCGGCTCTTTGTGTGGGAATAGGAGCTTTGCCCGTATATGATGTAACCTTGGCAGCCTATCTGTTGGACCCGACGCGTACGGCTTACGGCCTGACTTATTTGTCTGAAGTATTCGGGCGCCCTCTGAATGAAGTTAAGGGCGAGGCTCAAAATGAGACGGCTAACGAAGCCGCTTTCGTCTACTCCCTATACGGACCTGTACAACAGGCCCTGGAAGAAAAAGGGCTGTCATCCCTTTTTGAAACTATCGAATCCCCCTTGGAACGGACTCTGGCCGTTATGGAATTAAACGGTTTTACTGTAAATAGAGAACGTCTGGAAGAGATGAAGGACGACTTGTCTCGAGAAGCGGATACCTTGGAAACGGAAATTTACGACTTGGCCGGTGAGTCCTTTAATATTAATTCGACGAAGCAGTTGGGCGTTATTTTATTTGAAAAAATGGGCCTTCCTGTTATAAAAAAAACAAAGACCGGGTACTCGACGGATTCGTCTGTCTTGGAAGAATTGGCGGAACAAAGCGAGATCGTGCCGAAAATACTCAAGTTCCGTGCCTTGAAGAAGTTGATTTCCACGTACCTCGACGGCTTGGAACCTCTCATTGACGAGAAAACCGAGCGTGTTTACACGTCGTTTAACCAAATGGTGACGGCTACGGGACGTCTCAGCAGCTCGGATCCGAACTTGCAGAACATTCCTATTCGTACGGAACAGGGTCGCAAGATTCGTTCCTTCTTCGTACCCGGAGAAGGGTATGACTATCTCGTGTCCGGTGACTATTCACAAATAGAACTGCGCCTTTTGGCTCACTTGTCACAAGATCCGACAATGATCGACGGCTTTAAGCATAATCAGGATATTCACCGTCGAACGGCATCGGAAGTTTTCGGCGTGCCTTTTGACGAAGTGACCGGTGAACTGCGCTCTCATGCCAAGGCGGTGAATTTCGGTATTATTTACGGTATCAGCGATTTCGGTTTGTCACGAAATCTGGGGATTACACGCAATAGGGCTAAGGAATATATTGAATCGTACTTTGCCAGATACAGTACCATTCATGACTATATGAACGGGTTGGTGGAAGAAGCAAGACGCACGGGAGAATCACGTACCATGTTCGGTCGCTTACGCACCTTACCGGAAATCAGCAGCAAGAATTTTATGCGCCGTTCCTTTGCAGAGCGTACGGCAATGAATACGCCTATTCAGGGAAGTGCCGCCGACATTATCAAACTGGCTATGAATGCGGTTCAGAAAAAATTGGAAGCACTAAACCTGCACAGCCGTATGCTTGTACAGGTTCACGATGAACTGGTTTTAGAAGTGCCGGCACAAGAAAAAGAAACGATTGAAAAACTTTTGAAAGAAACGATGGAAGAAGTCGTTACCCTGTCGGTACCGCTTATTGCCGATATTCATACGGGAACGAACTGGGAAGAAGCCAAGTAGGAGAACATCATGCCTGAACTTCCGGAAGTCGAAACGGTCCGTGCGACCTTGGAACCCGTATTGACGGGGCGAACGATTACCCATATAGATATTACCTTGCCGCGCCTTATAAAAAATGCGACGGTAGAGGCATTTTCAAAGGCTCTTTCGGGCTGTACTTTTACTGCCGTGGGGCGTAAAGGAAAGTATTTGCGCCTTTGTACGGACGGATCGTCGGATTTACTTGTTCATTTGCGTATGACGGGAAGTCTTATTTATGATGCTGCAGGTGACAACAGACCTAAGACGGCCCACATCGTCTTTTACCTCGATAAGGGCTTTCTATACTATTGTGACGTGCGCACCTTCGGTTGTCTGTGGCTTGCAAAACCGGGTGAAAAGACGGGCATTTCCGGCTACGATGACCTCGGCCCCGATGCCAACTCGTCGGCTGTTACGGCTGATTATTTGCGTGAAAAAATGAAAGCTTCGTCGCGAACTGTAAAGTCCTTTTTGCTCGATCAGACCGTTTTGGCCGGATTAGGAAATATTTACGTAGATGAAGCTCTCTTTCTTGCCGGCATTCGCCCGTCGCGCCGCTGCAATCATATCGGCAAGGAGCGAACACAGAGACTGGCACAGGCCATTCATACCGTCTTGGCCGAAGGCATTGAATACGGCGGTACGACGATTCGAGATTTTGTCAACGGTAGCGGTCGGGAAGGGGAAAATCAGGAAAATCTGGCCGTTTACGGCCGCGAGGGAACGCCGTGCAAAACGTGCGGGACCCTTATTAAATACGTAAAGCAGGGCGGCAGGGGTACTCACTATTGTCCGCACTGTCAACACTAGGAGGCAGAGATGTATCGAATCGGCTTGACCGGCTCCATTGCTACGGGAAAGAGTACGGTTACGAATATGTTGAAAGAATTGGGAGCCTTTGTCATTGACTGTGATAAGACGGCCCGAGACGTGGTGGCACCGGGAACACGGGGTCTTGCAAAAATTGAAGAGGTATTCGGCAAAGACGCGGTAGCTGCGGACGGATTCATGGACCGCGTCTATATAGGCGATTTGGTGTTTAGGAATCCGGAGATGAAAAAACGCTTGGAAAATATCCTCTTTCCCCTTATTTTTGAGGCCCTGAATGAAGAACTTTTGCGCCTTGAAAGAGAGGGTGCAACGCCTGTCGTCTTTCTTGACATGCCGCTTTTGTATGAAGTAAAATATGACTCGTACGTCGACGAGGTATGGCTTGTATACGTTCCCTTTGAAGTACAGCTAAGCCGCTTAATGAAGCGGAACGGCTATACAAAAGAGGAGGCACTGTTACGGATTCATTCGCAAATTCCCGTCGATAAGAAAAAGGCTCTAGCTCAACAGGTTATCGATAATTCGAGAACCTTGGAAGATACAAAAGAGCAAGTGCGTTCTTTGTGGGAAAGGTTACAAATGCGTTTGTAAAACGGAGGCATCAGTGAGAAGAAAAAGCAGAACCGGTACAATTGTCATAGCCGTCTTTTTCGTTCTCCTGTCGGCATTTTACTTTTCAGGGTGGCGCCAGACCTTTATGCGTACCTTGGTATATCCTCTGGAATACGACTATATTGTTCGTGAATACGCTCGCGTAAACGGCGTGCGTCCCAGTTTGGTGGCAGCCGTCGTTTTGGCGGAAAGTAAGTTTAAGGACAATGCATCCTCTCATCGCGGAGCCAGCGGTCTCATGCAAATTATGCCCGAAACGGGCGAGTGGATTGCCGAAGAAACGGGTATGATCGGCTTTAGACCCGAAATGCTTAATGACGTCAGTACGAATTTGCGCATGGGTACCTGGTATTTAGCTTACTTACTGCGTGAATACGACGGCAATACGGTGTTGGCACTGGCAGCTTATAACGCCGGACGCGGGCATGTAGACGAATGGATGAAGGAATACGGTTGGGATAAAAATTTTTCCGAGATCGACAGTATACCCTTTTCAGAAACGCGGGAATATGTTAAAGTAGTAATGCAAAACGAAGAGAAATACAAAGAGTTGTATGAATTTTAGTTTTCAGGCGGTTGTGGCGGAATGGCAGACGCGCTGTCTTCAGGCGGCAGTGATCTTTGGTCGTGCGGGTTCAAGTCCCGCCAACCGCACCATTTTTACTCATGGATGAGAGATTAATCGAAACAGTGAAACAATGGAATATGGATGCGTCTCTCCCACTTCAGGTGGGAGATTTTATATTACGGAAGGATTTCTCCGAAGCAAGTCTTCAAGATGGTGATTACGCAGCCATCTTTGCGTATGTAAATGAACGCAAGGGGTGGACCGTCGAAGGCGTGTATCATAACGGGTCGGGAGACTTTTCCGTACGTACGGATATCGGCATGCTGGAATTTACGCTCATTGAGTTTATAACGGACGATTTTGCGACCTTTGCAAAGATGGTCGAAAAGCGATTGCCGCATATTATTGAAACTCACTATGTGCACTGCCGGGAAGATTTTTCCGTTATTTTAACGAATAAGGGCGTTCCCGACGGTGACTGGCAGGACCTCTTACCCCGCGAGTACGCCGGCTTTGAGCGGATTATCGAGCCGTCTGAGGCCGTGCGGATTATTAACGGCTCTTACATGGTAGTAGCCTATTATGACGCATCGACTCGCAGCGGACTGTCGATTATGTACAACCTGTTGCGTGATGATTTTTTTGCAGAACGGCGTGTACGCAATTTCCCCAATCTCGTGCACGATTTTGACAGTAAGACGGTAGATGAATTGCGCACCGCCTTGTCGGAAAATTTGCGTTCTGTTTTGGACGACGTACGCGGACAGATAAAGTAATTACGCATTGTACGGACTCATTGCAAGTGGTATAATCATAAGTAATTTGTGGACTTTGTTTTGAGAGTGGGTGGAAACCCGCTCTCAAATTTTATGCGGACCTTATTTTTACGAACAGTTGGTGAAATGAATGAAACGAAGCGATATTGAACAATTGGTCTCACAAGAAGTAGAAACAATCATTGCCGGAACGGATTTGGAGCTCGTCGATGTCGAATACGTACGGGAACGGGACTGGTATTTACGTGTCTTTATTGATAAAGAAGGCGGCGTAGGCCTCGAGGACTGTCAGGCAGTGAGTGAAAAACTTTCCGAATTTCTCGATGTCAAAGATCCCATTACGGATAAATACTTGCTTGAAGTCTCTTCACCCGGGTTGGACCGTATTTTGAAGAAAGATACAGACTTTGTTCGCTATAAGGACCGCGATGTGGATGTACACTTTTTTACACCCTACAAAGGAGTTAAAAGCCTTACGGCTCGTCTTGTCGGCAAGGATGAAAGCGGCGTCGTACATCTTCTCATAGATGAAGAAGATGCGGCCATAGACAGCAAGGATATTTCGCAAATACGATTACATATAGATTTTTAACGGAGGTTGTGCAACAGTGAATAAAGAATTGCTCAGTGCCATTGAATACTTGTCTAAAGAAAAGGGTGTTACGGCCGATGTCATCTGTGATTCCTTGGAAGCCGTGTTGATTACGGCTTATAAAAAGGAATACGACGGAAATCCCAACGCTACGGTTCGCTTAGACCGGTTGACAGGCGACTACAGCATCGTGTCTCCCAAGACGGTTGTGGCTGAAGTAGATGACGAAGAAAATGAAATATCCCTGGAAGATGCGCGAGCTATCGACAAGGGATATGAAGAAGGCGATGAAATTTTAGTAGATGTGACGCCGAAAAACTTCGGACGCATTGCCGCACAGGCAGCAAAACAAGTCATGATTCAGCGCCTTCGTGAAGCGGAACGAAATATTGTATATGATGAATTTTACGGCCGTACGGACGATATCATTACGGGCATTATTCAACGAATTGAACAAAAAAACGTATATATTGATTTAGGTAAGGCTGAAGCCGTATTGCCTTATTCGGAACAGATTCCTACGGAAGAATACACGGTAGGACAGCGAATTAAATGTTATGTAGTTGAAGTAAGGAATTCGCCTAAGGGTGCGCAGATTCAATTATCCCGCACGCATCCGGGCTTGTTGAAACGCCTCTTTGAATTGGAAGTTCCCGAAATTTACGATGGCGTTGTGGAACTGCATTCCGTGGCTCGCGAACCGGGTAAACGCTCTAAAATTGCCGTTTACTCGCGCGATCCGAACGTGGACTGCGTCGGTGCTTGTGTCGGGCCGAAAGGTGCACGGGTGCAGAACATTGTCATGGAACTGCAAAACGAAAAAATCGACATCGTTAAGTGGGACGAAGATCCGGCAGTATACATTGCTAACGCACTCAGCCCGGCTCAGGTCGTTTCGGTCACGATTGATGAAGGTACAAAATCGTCCGTCGTAGTCGTCCCCGATTACCAGTTGTCCCTGGCTATCGGTAAAGCCGGACAAAACGCCAGATTGGCGGCTAAGCTCACCAATTGGAAGATTGATATTAAGAGCGAAAGTCAAGCCGAAGACGGTGACGTGGCTACCGGAGACGATGATATTTTGGCTGAATTCGACGCCGTTGATAATGAAGCGACTTCCATGCCGGTTGAAGACGAAGTCTAGGAGGCCGACATGAAGATGAGAAAAATCCCGCTTCGTGTCTGTGTCGGTTGCCAGGAGCAAAAGCCGAAAAAGGAATTACTTCGGATTGTTCGCACACCGGAAGATACGGTGGAAATCGACAAGACCGGCAAAAAATCGGGTCGAGGCGTGTATGTCTGTGCCGACCCGGCATGTCTTGAAAAAGCGTATAAAGAACATCGGTTGGAACGGTCTTTGAAAAAAGCCGTTTCTGAAGAAATATATGATCAACTCCGCAAGGAGTTGGAATAATGAGCGACAAAGTATTGAATCTCGTCGGTCTGGCACATAGAGCCGGCAAGACAGTATGCGGTGCTCAGGCTGCAGAGCAGCAAATAAAGAAAAACGGAGCGGCCCTGTTGTTTCTGGCAAGTGACAGCGGTCCTACGAATGAAGAACGATATGTGCGATTCGGCACACGTAAACATATAGATATGATTCGAACGTACTCGAAAGAACAGTTGGGCCTGGCCTTGGGGCGCTCACAGACGGCGGTAATCGTCGTGACCGACAAGGGCTTTGCCGAAGCTATGATAAAGGCGGTACAGGAGATGGAATAAGTACGGAGGGGGTAACCAGATGACGAAAAGAGTATTTGAAGTAGCAAAAGAATACGGAGTACAGACAAAAGAAGTCATTCAGGCTTTGGCAAATAAAAATATAAAAGCGTCCAATTTTACGGGCGTAGATGATAAGATGAAGGCCGTCTTGGATACAGCATTTAAAGGCGGTTCCAAACCGGCACAACCGCAGCAGAAACAGTCGGCAGCGCGCTCGAACGGAGATAATCACCGCAATGCAGCTGCACCGACGCATACACGGCACAGTAACGGTGAACGTCGCGAACGTCCGGCAGGGCAACAGCAGGAGCGTCGCCATACATCGCAACGTGACAGTGCTAAGCAGGGCGAAGACAGAAACGGCAACAGACAGCAACGTGCCCAGGCAGGCGCTCAGCGTCCGGCAGGAAACCGCCGTCATGACGGCCGTCCCGATAACCGCAATAATGCTCGTCCTCATGACAATCGTACGGCCGACGGCCGCCATGATTCTCACGGCGGCAATGACCGCAATCGTAATGATCGTAACGCGCGTTCCGGTGCTCAGACACAGGGGAACCGTCCGGACAGCCGTAAGAACGGGGCACCTCAGTCGGGTGGACAAAGCGGTGAAAGCAAACGGACGAAATTCTTTAACCGGACACAAGGCGGTGAAGGAAACAACAACCGCAAGGGGAAAAATGACCGTAACGCCAAAAACGATCGTAACGGCAAGAATGCCGGTCGTCCCAAGACTCTCTTGACTGATGCTTTGAGCAAGGGTAAGAACAAGAAAAACCGTAAGGGCGGCCATGGTCAGCAACATGATTTCCATCAGAACCAACCGCAGAAGAAAAATTACCCCGAATCCATTGAATTACCGGAAACGATTACGGTTAAGGACTTTGCCGAACGCTTGGGCCGTGAAGTGGCGGAAGTCATCAAACGTCTTCTCCTGGGCGGTATCATGGCGACTATTAATCAGGAAATCGACTACGATACGGCTTCTCTTATTGCCGATGAATTCGGTGTAACCGTAACGATGGAAGCTCCGCCGGAAGATCCGACGGAAATCGAAGAAATCATCGATGATCCCGAAACCTTAAAGACTCGTCCCCCCGTAGTTACCGTTATGGGTCACGTCGACCATGGCAAGACTAGCCTTCTCGACGCTATCCGCAAAACAAACGTTACGAGTCATGAAGCCGGCGGTATTACGCAGCATATCGGGGCTTATCAGGTACGTTATGAAGGCAAAAAGATTACCTTCATGGATACGCCCGGCCACGAAGCGTTTACGTCCATGCGTGCTCGCGGTGCCCAGGTTACGGATATTGCCGTCCTCGTAGTAGCGGCTGATGACGGTGTTATGCCTCAGACCATTGAATCCATTAATCATGCTAAATCGGCGAATGTTCCCGTTATCGTGGCTATTAATAAAATTGATAAAGAAGGGGCTAATCCGAGCAACGTTATGCAACAGTTGACGGAATACGGTCTCATCAGTGAAGATTGGGGCGGCGATACCATTATGGTTCCCGTTTCGGCTCACACGAAACAAGGCCTCGATGACTTATTGGAAAATATTCTCGTCCTTGCGGAAGTATCGGACTTTAAAGCTAACCCCGACCGTCCCGCTGAAGGCGTTGTTATTGAAGCTCGCCTTGACAAGGGTCGCGGCACGGTTGCGTCCGTCCTCGTACAAAAAGGCACCTTGCGTGTCGGCGATTCCATCCTCGTAGGCAACACGTACGGTAAGGTGCGTGCCATGAATAATGAACGAGGCGAACGAGTTAAAAAAGCGGAACCGTCCTTGCCCGTAGAAATTCTCGGGTTGAATGATGTACCTGAAGCCGGCGATATCCTTAATGCAACGGATGAAAAGACGGCTCGTTCCGTAGCGGAAAAACGTTTGGAAAAGAAACGCTCGTCCGAATTGAGCGTTAAATCGAAGGTTACCTTGGATGATCTGTTCAGCCAGATTCAGCAAGGTGAGCTGAAGGAACTGTCGCTTATTGTCAAAGGCGACGTACAAGGTTCTGTCGAAGCTCTCAGTCAATCCCTTTTGGCAATTAAGAGCGATGAAGTGCGTATTGCCATCGTTCATGCCGGCGTAGGGGCTATTACGGAATCGGATATTATGTTGGCGTCGGCCTCCAATGCCTTGGTTATCGGCTTTAATGTACGTCCCGATACGGCGGCTCGCAAAGCGGCGGAAAAGGAAAGCGTCGACTTGCGTACGTACCGCGTCATTTATGATGCGATTAACGACGTAGAAGCGGCTATTAAAGGCATGCTCGACAAGAAGTACGAAGAAAATATTATCGGTCGTGCGGAAGTACGCAAGGTTATTACGACGCCGAAGGTTATCGTTGCCGGTTCGTACGTTAAGGAAGGCAAGATTACAAGTACGTCAAAGGTTCGCCTCATCCGTAACGGCATTGTCGTTCATGAAGGCGACTTGGACGGGTTACGCCGCTTCAAAGACGATGTCAAAGAAGTGGCTGAAGGTTATGAATGCGGTATTACCATTGACGGCTACCGTGATATAAAAGAAGGCGACGAAGTGGAAGCTTTTGAAATGGTAGAAGTAGTACCTAAATAAGGCTTAATATAAAGTGAGGATCTTATGGGAGAATTACGAGTACGTAAAATACAGGAATTTATTAAGCAGGAAGTGTCTCGTATCATCCTGCAGGAATTAAAGGATCCCCGTCTCGGTTTTGTGACCGTTACGGATGCCCGGATTACGGGTGACTTGCGGGAAGCGACTGTATACGTGAGCCTCTTCGGATCGGATGAAGAAAAGAAAAATACCCTTGCCGCCTTAAGCAAGGCGCAAGGGTATATCCGCTCGGAAGTGGGTAAAAGATTGGGTATCCGCTACTCACCGCAGATTGAATTTAAAGAAGATGAATCACTCGAATACGGCATGAAAATCGAATCGATTTTACATGACATTGAGAAGAAGGATTAGATTATGAATGGTACTCCCGAAGAATTGCGGACTCTTTTTGAGCGACACGATTCCTTTCTTTTAACCGCACATGTCAGTCCCGACGGTGATGCGCTGGGGTCCTTGGCAGCTCTGTCCCTCTGGCTGAAAGGCAAGGGAAAAAAGGTTATTACCGTCATTGATGACAGTATTGACGACAAATTCTTTTTCATCGAAGAATGTCAACATATTTTGCGCCCTTCGGATGTAGAAGCTGAAGCGGGACGAATCGGAGTTGTTCTCGATGCGACGGATCCGAGTCGGACCGGTGAGACAGAAAAGCTCTTGGGGGATTTTGTAGTCAATATTGACCACCACGTATCCAATGCTCATTTTGCCGACTGCGAATATATTCTTACAGACTGTGCCGCAACGGGAGAAATCCTGACGGATCTTTTTTTGAAGTGGCAAGAAGAAATCACACCGTCCATGGCTGATGCCTTGTATATGGCCATTGCTACGGATTGCGGTTTCTTTAAGTTCAGTAATACGACAGGGCATACCTTGCGTTGTGCCGCCGCTTTGGTTGATGCGGGAGCTCGTCCCAATCGGATTTCCGAACACTTGGAAGAAACGACACTGGTAAAGACAAGGGCGCTGTCACAAGTCTTACAGCAAATAGAACTCTTTGAAGGCGGTCGTATAGCCGGAATATCTTTTACGGAAGATGTCTTGAAATATACGGGCGAACACACGGGCGGCTACATCGATTACGCTCGTCGTATTAAGGGCGTTGATGTGGCTTTTACGGTGAAGGCCGTCACAGGGGATCAGACTCGTGTCAGCCTGCGCTCCAAGGATGTAGATGTCAATGCCGTAGCTGCCGTATTCGGCGGCGGTGGGCACATTCGTGCAGCCGGTTGTACCGTCAACAAGTCGTTGGATGAAACAGAATCCTCCTTAATTGAAGAAATACGGAAGGTTTTATGATACACGGGATCGTTAATGTTCTGAAACCGTCCGCCATGTCCAGCCACGATGTGGTCGGACGGGTGCGACGTATTTTCGGTATGAAAAAAGTCGGTCACGCCGGCACCTTGGATCCCTTGGCTGCCGGCGTTTTGCCCGTTTTTCTCGGTCAGGCGACGCGCCTTATCGAGTACAGCGGTGATGATGACAAGACCTATCGTGCCGAGTTCGTATTCGGTTTTACGACGGATACGGAAGACTATACGGGAACGGTAGTCTCACAAAGTGATGCCCCGCGGCCTGTAAAAGAAGAATTGGAGGCCGTACTGAAAGAATTCGTCGGTGCGGGAAAACAGCGACCCTCCAAGTATTCAGCCATTAGCATTAACGGGGTTAAGGCTTATAAATTGGCACGGCAAAACAAGGAATTCGAGTTGCCTGACAGGGACATTCACATTGATGCCGTAAAACTTCTGGCCTATGACGGGTATCAAGCTGTTATAGATGTAGACTGTTCCAAGGGGACGTATATTCGCTCGCTCATTCGTGATATAGGCGAAAGATTGGGGACACAGGCCGTCATGACCGGGCTCTTGCGAATGCGTGTAGGCAACTTTTCTATTAGTGAAGCGGTTACTCTCGAAGAATTGGCCGCCGAAAAAGAAAAGTATCTTCTTCCCGTCGATGCGGCATTGCCGCATATGGCGGCGACAACCTGCTCGAAAGAACAGTATGCCGCACTTTTACAAGGCCGTCCCGTACCCTTTGCCGGACGAGGCTTTGCCGACGGTGAAGTCGTTCGACTTTACGACCCGACGCATGTCATGGTCGGTGTCGGTACCTTTGATGTGTCCCATCATATTCTGAGGCCGCATAAAATGTTTAGCGGCGAGAGGTAGTTATGAACGTATACGATTCGTTGGAGGCGGCAGCCGGTTGCAGACATGCCGTCATCGCCTTGGGAACCTTTGACGGTGTCCATGTCGGCCATCGTCGAGTCATGGAAACAGCTATGTCTGAAGGCAAGCGACTGCATGTGCCGACGCTGGTCCTCACCTTTTCGGCTCATCCCTTGTCGGTCTTAAACCCGCTTAAAGAGCCGGCAAGGCTTGCTACAGTAGAACAAAAAGAAGAATACATACGGTCCGTAGGCATTGACGGTCTCATCATGTTGCCTATGACTCAGGAATTGCTCAATCAGTCGCCTGAAGACTTTTGCGCCTGTCTGATTAAGTACCTCGCTCCGTCGGAAATTGTCGTAGGCACGAACTTTACGTACGGTAAAAAGGCGGCAGGCAATACTGAGACCCTCGTGCAGTCTATGGGCGATGCCCATATTCCCGTGCGTGTCCTCGACCTGGTTGAAGCCCCGCAGTCCGACTACCCGGTCAGTTCAACGGTCATACGCGGACTTATAGCTAAAGGAGAAATGCAAGAGGCCATGACTCTTTTGGGCCGACCGTTTGAACTTCGGGCCGAAGTCGTATCCGGCGATCGGCGGGGAAGGACTATCGGATTCCCTACGGCAAATATGCTTATTCCTCCGAGGGCGGCTCTGCCACCCGACGGTGTATATGTAACCGGTGTCGTCTTGGATGGAATAGAATGGCCCGCCATGACCAATATCGGTAATAATCCTACTTTTACGCGACAATATAGACGCGTGGAGACGCATATCCTCGACTGGTCGGGCGATATTTACGGGAAAATCGTAACTCTGCGTTTTTATAAACGGCTAAGGGATGAGAAGAAGTTTTCATCCATTACCGAATTAGTCGATGCTATGAAAGTCGATAAAAAAAAGGTATTATTGCATTTTTCAGCACATACATGATTGCGTTAAACGTATATCTATGATACACTCAAATCATAGTTATACGTTTATTTTATTTAAAGGAGTGATTGTGTATGAAGTTCTCTGATGTGGCAATGAGCCTGAAAGCATCGGAAATTCGTGAATTGCTTAAACTCACTACTATGCCGGAAATTATTTCCTTTGCCGGCGGTCTTCCTGCACCGGAATTGTTCCCCATTGAGGATATGGAAAAAGTAGATGTGGAAATCCTCAGAAAAGAAGGACGCCAAGCCGTACAGTACGGTACGACGGAAGGCTACAATCCCTTGCGTGAAAAAATTGCGAAACGCATGAAATCGGCCTTTGATATTGACTGTACTTTTGAAGATTTGATCGTTACGGCCGGCTCTCAGCAGGGCTTATCCTTATTGGGTCAGATTTTCCTTAATAAAGACGACATCGTATTGGTTGAAAGTCCGACGTATTTGGGGGCTATTAACGCATTCAAACTGAACTTCCCGAAATTTATCGAAGTACCGACGGACGATAAGGGTATCGTTCCCGAAGCACTCGAAAAAATCTTGGCTGAAAACGACAGAGTTCGCCTCATGTATGTTATTCCCGAATTCCAGAACCCGACGGGTATTACGTGGCCTTTAGAACGCCGCAAAGCGGTTATGGACATTATGAATAAATACGAAATTCCCGTTATTGAAGATAATCCGTACGGTGAACTTCGCTATGACGGCGAACGCGTACCGACCTTGAAATCCTTGGATACCAAGGGGAATGTAATCTTCCTCGGTTCGTTCTCGAAAATTTTCATGCCCGGGTTCCGTATCGGTTGGATGGTTGCCAACCCCGAAGTTATCGACAAAGTCATTAAATTGAAACAGGCCGTAGACTTACAGACCTCCTCCTTCGGCCAGCGCCAGGCGGCATACTACATGGATATGTTCGATTTGGACAAACACGTAGCTACGATTCGCAAACTCTACGGCGAACGTCGTACCCTCATGTATGACTGCATGAAGAAATATTTCCCCGAAGGCATTACCTTCACCTATCCTGAAGGCGGTCTCTTCACTTGGGTAACCTTGCCGGAAGGCATGGATGCTAAAGAATTGATGCCTAAGGTACTCGATCGTCAAGTAGCATACGTTCCCGGCGGTCCCTTCTACCCGAACGGCGGTAACGCCAACCACTTCCGCCTCAACTATTCGAACATGCCTCCCGAAAGAATTGAAGAAGGCATCAAACGGTTGGGTGAAGTATTACACAGCGAATTAGGCAAATAGATAAACTCCCCCTATCTTATGCCTAATAAATACAAGAAAAAAGCCCCTTGCGGGCTTTTTTCATTTATAGAAGGAAATTGACTTTTATTCTGATTTTACGTATAATATGAATATAAGTTTAACCTTTTGACTTTAAAAATTAAAAAGAAGGAATGACCTATGAATAATATAAAGACCGTATTTTTTATGACCCTCATGGGCGTCATTTTTCTGGCCCTGGGTTATGTGGCCGGTGGCAGGTCGGGTATGACCTTTGCTCTGGTTTTTGCCATAGGGATCAATGTCTTTTCCTACTGGTTCAGCGACTCCATGGTATTGCGTATGTATAATGCCAGAGAAGTGGGTTCCGACAGTCGACTCTATCATATTGTACAAGATTTGGCCAAGCGCGACGGCTTACCTGTGCCGCGAGTATACGTTATCGCTTCTGACGTACCCAATGCCTTTGCGACGGGGAGAAGTCCTTCCCATGCAGCCGTAGCGGCTACGGAAGGGATTTTGACCATGCTTGACGATGAAGAGATTCGCGGTGTGCTGGCTCACGAAATGTCTCATATCAAACATCGTGATATTCTCATCAGCACCATTGTGGCCACCTTTGCTACCGCCGTATCCTATTTAGCTAATATATTGCAGTGGGCGGCTATTTTCGGCGGCGGTCGCGATAATGATGATGAAAATGGCGGCGGTGGCGGTATTATCGGCTTGCTTGCTTCCATTATCATCGCCCCCTTGGCAGCGACTATGGTTCAGTTGGCCGTTTCAAGAACACGTGAATATATGGCTGACGACGCGGGCGGCAGACTAACGGGAGATCCTCTGGCATTGGCAAGCGCCTTGGCGAAGATTGATGCCTATGCACACAGAAGAGTATTGCCCGGCGCTACGGAGTCGACGGCTCACATGTGTATCATTAACCCCTTTGCCGGAGTTGGTAGCGGTATTGCCAAACTCTTCAGTACTCATCCGTCGACACAGGATCGAATTGCACGACTGCAAAAGCTGGACAGAGAATTACATAGTAGATAAACGAAAGGCTATGCTCGAAAGAGCATAGCCTTTCGTTGTTTAAGAATATGAGAATATTCGCACAAGTAATATGACAAACGTATTACATATAAGATACAATACAAATACATGTACGACGGCATACAAGCCGCAGACGACGGAAAAGAAACGGAAAGGTGACGGTCATGCTCTTATTCAGTACGCGATTACCCCTTAAAGAGTCGGTAATCAAAGAGGATATTATCGAACTCATCAGAGAATGGATTACGGGAAGTCCTCATTACGGTTTTGAAAATCTGGAATATACCATAAATGACGGAGATAAGGTCTTTGCAAGCGGAAACACGACTGTTTCTTTTAAAACATTTACGGACCCTAAGGTAGATGTTCTGGCCTGTCGTTTGGAAGATCGTGAGGGTAATAAGTGCTGGCAAAGTGATTGCATCTATATCGACAAAGACGGTACCAAACAGTTTTTGGTTCAACTGCAACGTATGGTCGATTCCTTTACGCCCCGAGATCTGCCGTCAGGAAACAAGCCATATATTGTACGTACTTGTATGGAAAACGGATACTGTCGTAACGACGGACCCTTTGCCATTCAAAGTGAGTATTACATCGTTGAAGAAGGCTATGTAGATACGGCTGTAGCTGTTATGAACGGCACTGCCGACTACAGTCTTCCCATTGTCTATCTGAGTGTCGGTGAAAACGGAAGGACCGTTGTCCCTCCGAATTACTTGGCTAAAAAACTTGGCGGCGTGGCTCATGTATTGGTAGAAACAGATAAAAATACGTCTTGGGCACTGCGGGAACGAACACATGAAAATAACGTGCACAACGGCTATGCAGGCATCTATTTTCCCGGCACGACCGATTACCGCCGTCATGCTCCGGTAGACTATAACCGTGACGGTAAAGCCATGGCCGATGCTATTATTGCCGACATCTGGAGTATGCTCATCACTCGGTCCGACGTATCCGACTATAACTGGACACAGGTTAACAGCCATAAGGCCAAGCAAAGCCTGCAAGGTTTGCACGGAGAGGGTACTCAGGCACAAGAACAACTGGACCTGTACATGGAAGCCTTTGATCAGGAAAATAAAGAACTCCAGCAGCAGGTAGAAGAATTGAGTTCCCAAAACTATATATTGCGTGCCCGTTTGGATGCCATGACGGCCTCATTGGCAGACAGTGCCGCAGGAGAGGCATTCTACTGCCGCGGCGAGGAAAAAGATTTCTACGACGGTGAAACCAATGACCTTCTTTACAGCATCTTGTCGCAAGTAAAGAACCGCTATGAAGAAACGTCACGCCCGTATACGCTTATTGAAGACTTACTGCAAGCCAATCCTCGTGTCGGTGAAGGTGAAAAGATAGCTCGCAGTATTCGCGACCTCTTCGGGCGGGGCTGCCGTATGAGCGGCAGTGAACAGGCTCGGTTAAAAGACTTGGGCTTTACCGTTATTGATGAAGGCCCTCACTTTAAACTGCAGTTTCATGACGGTCGCTATACCTTTTCTATTCCCCGTACGCCCAGCGACCATAGAGAAGGAAAGAATACGGCTTCGGATATTTGTAAAGCCATTGCCATTGAACGAAAACTATAGGAAATAGATAAAACCCCGGCTCATAGGAGTCGGGGTTTTCGTATATCTGTGTTTCGCTCGGGGGCTAATCTTTATGGTTTGAACTTTTCAGCTTATGCAGAATGGACAGATATAAATGGTGCAGTGTCGCTACCGGTGCCGTAAGCATCATACGCGGACCGCTGTAGCGCATGACGGCACGAATTTCTTCACGTCGTGTCGGAGAGTAACAATGAGTCTTGCAAAAAGCACAGAAGGTCTTTGTCTCCATATGAGGACAACGGGCGATTCGTTCCCTTGTATATTGAAGCAAACTTGTGCATACGGGACAGAGAGTTCCTTTTTTGGTATGGTGAAGACCGTGGCAATAAATTTTAATCATTTCTTCCATTGTCTGTTGTTCGCGAGCACGCTTATCCATGGAAAGCTCCTTCAAAAAAGGCTCACTAACCGAGTAGTGAGCCTTTTAATATGGTGCGCCTAGCAGGATTCGAACCTGCGCACCCGGTTCCGGAGACCGGTGCTCTATCCCCTGAGCTATAGGCGCATATATGTCGTACTAAAATAGTTTACCATGAATGAGGGTGTATATCAAGATGAAAAGGGGGACCTCAACGTTGTCGTAATAGTATAGGTATCAGGAATATATGCATATTCATAAAAGTGCATTGACATGAAAATACGTGACTACTACTATAAAAGAAGCACTGACTTGAGTGCACATTTGTTTTTATACAGAGGAGGACCTGTTATGTCGCAAGAAAACTCGAACGACAGCATCGTACAAGTGCAGGGGACAGGCGGTATACTCGGCGCCATTGAGCGCATCGGTAACCGTATTCCCGACATTACCATGCTGTTTATTGCAGCCTTTGTTATTACCTGTGTCGTATCGGCTTTATTCTCACAAATTCATTTCGGATACATTCATCCCACAACAGGTAAAGAAATTACGATTACCAATATGCTGGCCCCCGAATCGCTGGCGACCCTGTTGACTAAGATGGTCAGCAACTTTGCAGGCTTCCCGCCCTTGGCCATGGTTATTGTGGCGACCTTGGGTATCGGCGTCGCACAGGGGTCGGGCTTTATTGCAACGGGCCTGAAAAAGCTTTTGGCCGTAACACCGAAGTTTCTCTTAACACCTATTGTCATCGTCGTCGGTATGCTCAGTCATTTAGCTCCCGATAGCGGCTATATGATCATCATTCCCATGGCGGCTTATTTATTCTACGCATCGGGTAAGCACCCCTTGGCCGGTGTAGGGGCTTCCTTTGCCGGTATTGCCGGAGCTTTTGCAGCCAACTATACGCCGTCGGCTATCGACCCGGTTATCCAGGGATTTTCGCAAATGGCGGCTCAACTCATCGACCCGACATACGAAATCAATGTTTTATGTAACTACTTCTTCTCCTTAGCGGCGACAGTGCCTGTTATTGCCGTTTGCTGGTGGGTAACGGAAAAAATTACCGAACCGTGGTGCCGTAAGGCCTGCCCCTTGGATGCGGATATTGACGTATCGGAAGATGCCGTCGATGTCATTACGCCTAAGCAAAACAGAGCCTTCTACATTGCGTCCTTTGTTCTCATTTTGATGCTTGTCGGACTCTTTGCGGCTCTTTGGCCGGAAGACTCTATCTTGCGTGACCCGGCGGGAAACATTGCCAGCTTTAAGGCTCCCGTCATGCAGTCCATTGTAGCCATTATCTTTCTGCTTGCTGCCGTACCGGGCATTGTATTCGGTATCTTGAGCGGCAGCTTTAAGAGCTCCAAGGACTTTACGAAGTCTATGGAAGACATTACGCATACACTGGTACAGCTCATTGTATTCTACTTCTTTGCAGCCCAGTTCATGTATGCCTTCGGTGCGTCCAACTTGGGGGCTCTCATTGCCATCGCCGGCGCGGAATTCTTGAAATCCTTGGCCTTACCGCCGCAGGTTACGGTCTTCGGCATCATCGTCTTCGTTGCCTTACTGAACCTGCTCATTACATCCGCCTCGGCTAAGTGGTCCATTTTGGCGCCTATCTTCGTGCCCATGCTCATGTCCGTCGGTATTGCACCCGAACTGACTCAGGCGGCATTTCGTATCAGTGACTCGGCTGTTAACGTATGCACGCCCATGTTTGCCTTTTATCCCTTGATCATCATTTACTGCCAGAAATACTACAAAAAGACCGGTGTCGGTACGCTGAGCAGCCTTATGCTTCCGTATACGATTGCACTTCTCATCGTTCTGACCATTACCTTGTATCTCTTCTGGGCAGCCGGTATTCCTTTGGGATTCCAGGCAGACTATGTATATCCGCGTCAAATGTTCTAACATTATTTCATAAAGCACTTCTAACATAGAAAATACTGTACCCGGTGTATGAAAGAAGGAAAGAATATGAAAGACTTAACACAAGACTTAACAGAACGGTTTTACCGCTATATCGGAGTACCGTCTCAAAGTGAACCGAACGGCGGCACGCAGGTTCCCAGCACAAAAGGGCAGTGGGACATGGCTAAACTCTTACAAAAAGAATGTGAAGAAATCGGCCTTGTCGATTTACATTTAAGCGAACACTGCGTTCTTACGGGATGCCTTCCCGCACGCTTGGGTCCGAATAAAAAGTCGGCACCGGCCATCGGCTTTTGCGCTCACCTGGACACGGTAGATGTCAACTTGTCGCCCGTCGTTCATGCCCATACGGCAGAAAACTATGACGGTGGCGATATTGTTTTAAACCGAGAAAAAAACTTGGTCATGAAGGCGGCTGAGCATCCCGAATTAAAGCCTTATGTAGGGCAGGACATTGTCGTTACGGACGGTACGAGTGTCCTCGGTTCGGATAATAAAGCGGCTATAGCCAATGTCATGACGGCCTTGCATACCTTGGCAAGCGACTCGAATCTTTACCACGGCGATATTTACGTAGCCTTCGTACCTGATGAAGAATGCGGCCTCTATGGATCGAAAAACATGGATTTCTCCCGTTTTCCCGTAGACTTTGCCTACACCATCGACTCGTGTGAACTGGGCGAAGTTGTTTATGAAACCTTCAACGCCGGTACGGCCGTCGTGACCATTCATGGTGTCAGTGCTCATCCCATGAGTGCCAAAGGAGTCCTTCTCAACCCGACCCTTTTGGCCGTGGATTTTATGAATCTCTTCGACAGAACGGAAACGCCGGAATGCACGGAAGGAAAAGAAGGCTATATTTGGTGCCAAGCTGTGAAATCCAACCAGTCCGTAGCTGAAGTAACCCTGAATATTCGCGATCACGACAAAGCGAAATACGAAGAAAAGAAGGCACGCATTCGTAAATATGTAGACGATATGGCGAAGAAATATCCTCGAGCTCGCTTTGAACTCGACATGAGTGATACGTACGGCAACATTCGCGATGCCTTGACGGATGAAAACGGCAAGGCCATCGACTACATTTACGAAGCGATGAAAAAACTGAACATTACGCCAAAAACCATTGCTATGCGCGGCGGTACGGACGGATCCTTCATCTCCACCAAGGGGATCCTGACGCCCAACTACTTTACAGGCGGCATGAACTTCCACTCCCCCTATGAATTCCTGCCCATTCCGTCACTTGTTAAATCGTGCGAAACGACGCTGACAATTATCAACCTCGTATATGAGGGAGCATAAGGAGATAGCTTAGAAATGAAAGGACTTAGATAGAGGAAACTCTGTCTAAGTCCTTTTGATGTATTTGAATATATCATAGCGTGATAATAAAGACAGATTTATACTCATATATAGATACTAATTAACACGACAAGGTATATAATATTTATACATGTTATTACAGTATAACGAATGGTAAGTAAGTTTTAAATATAACTTATGACCGAATAAGAGTAGGAGGTTAGTATATGTATATTCAGAGGGCTATAAAAAATACATATAAAACATTGAAAGTGGTATATCTTTTGAAATAAACGACAGGAACCGGAAAATGAGTTTATCTCTTAGATCAGTAAGCTGTTTGTAAGGAGGGATAGGTGCATATCTGTTTTGATAAAAAGAAGCTTGCTGTTGCCTTGACAGAAATTATTGAATAGTCAAAGTCTAAAAAACACTAGATGCAACTTGAACTTAATCTTGAGGCTTTTTATGACACGTGGCCTTTAATATTATCTAGAAATAAATGAATTTTTGATGTCTAGTGATGGAGAGAAAATAATAAAATAGGATAGTAAGCATGGATATTTTTCATGGCTCTGGCAATATTCATATATTGGATTTGTTTTGCAATCTTGCTCTAAATACAGAAAGGATATTTAGAGCATTAATATTAAGAGGTGATAAATTTGGAAATGAATGAAAAAAGGAATAAGGAGTATTCATATACTTATTTGATTGATAAAGATGGCGATGCAATTTCCGCCAATGAAATTGCAAATAGTTATTGTAATGGATTCAAAGAAAATGTCGAGGATAACGGGAGAGGTGGGCTTAGGATTCCACAGTTTGGTGCATTATCTTCAATTAGAGCTAATTGGACTATCGGTAATGATGCATTAACAATCGTATTACCAACAGGGACAGGCAAATCAGAGACTATGTTAGCAGCAATTCTTGCTGGAAAAATTAAAAGATCATTGATAATTGTTCCCAATCAGCTATTAAGAAATCAAACCTATGATAGAGCAAGAACTTGGGGGATTCTAAGAAAAATAGGATGTGTTAATGGAGATGTATTAAATCCTAATACTCTGTGCTTGAAATCTGGATTTAAAGACTTTGAAAGTTTTAGCACTATTGTCGAAAGCTCAAATATAATTGTGTCGACAATGTCATTAGTGAATAAAATGAGCAAAGAACAAATAGATTGCTTATCTGCAAAATGTGATTTACTTGTTGTTGATGAAGCGCATCATATTTCATCAACAACATGGCGTGGATTAAAAAAAGAATTCTTAAGTAAAAAAATTCTTCAATTTACGGCAACACCATATAGGCAAGATGGAAAATTGGTCGATGGAAAGATAGCATACAACTTCCCAATGCATATGGCTATTGAGCAAAAATATTTCAAGCCTATAGAGTTTATAGCAGTTGAAGAATATAATGAAGATTTGGTTGACAGATGTATAGCTAATCAAGCTATTACAAATTTAGAGGAAGATGTACGAAGTGGTTTAAATCATATATTATTAGTTAGGGCGAATACAATTGAAAGGGCAAAATACTTATATGAGAATATTTACAGTGAATATTCTCAATTTAATCCTGTAATAATAACAAGTAAAGTTAAAACTTCTGAAAAAAAGCAAAGATTGTCTCAAATTAAAAATTGTGAAAGTAGAATTGTTATATGTGTAGATATGTTTGGCGAAGGTATTGACATTCCAAATTTAAAGATTGCAGCATTACATGATAAGTATAAGTCGTTGCCAATAACACTTCAATTTATAGGCAGATTTGCAAGGAGTAAAGAAGATTTGGGAGTAGCTAAAGTTATTGCTAATATTGCTGATATAAATGTAATGGATTCTTTAAAAGAGCTATACGAGAAAGATGCTGATTGGAATACACTTTTACCTATAAAGTCAGAAAAAAATATACAGGAAAAATTGTCGCTACAAGAGCTAATTGCAGGGTTTGATAATATGAGTTCGGATATAGACCTAAAGCAAATTAAAGCCAAAGTCAGTATGAAGGCATATACTTGTTCGGATAATGTCTCATGGAACCCAGATGGATGGGATAATGTATTAGACGAAAGTAATTGTAGAACCTATATAAATCATCAAGAAAAAATAATAGTATTGATAGAGCCTTTTAGTTCATATCAAGAATGGACAACACAAAGAAATATCAAGAGTCTAAATTGGAATTTTTATATTATATATTGGAATGAAAATAAAAAATATGTTTGTATAAATGCTTCAAATCATCAGAAGGGTAATGAATTATTGAAAAATATTTTTGGGGATTACTTATTTCCAGTTCGTTCTGAGAGCGTATTTAGGTGCTTAGCAGACATCAAGAGATTAGTGTTTGCCTCGGTAGGGTTAAACTCAGCAATAGATGGCCCCATAAGATATAAAATGTTTGCGGGTATAGATGTTGCTGAGGGTATAAGTGAATCTAATAAAAATAATTGTTACAAGTCTAATGTATTTGGGATGGGATATGAAGGGGATGGAAGAATAAGTATAGGTTGTTCATATAAAGGAAAAATTTGGTCTAGATGGGTTGAAAATATTTCTTTTTGGAAAAACTGGTGTGATAATGTTATGGGGAAAATTTTAGATAGCAATAACGATTCTAAAATTTTAGAGAATGTTTTAGTTCCAAAAGTAATATCTGAAGTTCCTAAAGATATGATAGCGTATAGAATAGATTTTGAAGAAAGAATTTTAATAGATACGAATAATATCTATATTTCATCCTTGTTTAATACATATGATATACATGATTGTGAGCTAAGGATAGGGGAGTGTATTGATAATAAGCAATATTTTCGGTTAGTATGCCCTAATGAAGTTTTTAGTTTCTATTTGTTTATCGAGAAAGAAAAATATAGTTTTTATTTTGAGGATAAGGATAAATCAGAACCAAAGATAAGCAAAAGAAACAGAGAGCCTGTTAGATTGACAAAATATTTTAATGAAAATCCTCCAGTAATTTGGTATGTAGGGACGTCTTCCCTACAAGGAAATGTATTATTAAAATCAAGTGTAAGAAAAGATAGTTTTTTTCCTAACTGTGATTTTATTAAATGGGACTGGAATTCGATGAATGTTAATATTCAAATAGAGTCGCAGTTAGATAATGATGGTAGTAAAAAAGTAAATTCTATACAATATGCTACAATAAATAAGTTAAAGAAGCGTAAAACATATTCAGTGATTTTTGATGATGATGGTTCTGGCGAAATAGCGGATATTGTTGCTATCGCAGAAGCGGATGACGAAATTACTGTAGAGTTATATCATTGTAAGTATTCAAATGATAAAATTCCTGGGGCTAGAATTAACGATTTATATGAAGTTTGCGGGCAAACAGAAAAATCAGTTTTTTGGAAATCTGATGGAGTTGAACTGATAAACAGAATGAAATGTAGAGAAGCGAAAAGATTAAAAAATAGTAGCGTAAGTAGATTTGAATTAGGCAATATTGATATATTAAATATAATTCAGAAAAAAATGCTGCACAAGCAAATAAAAATGAAAATATTCATGGTACAACCAGGTGTTGACTCCAGTAGAATTTCTCCGGAGATGAGAGTTATTTTGGGAGGAACTAGAGACTTTTGTAGAGATACATTTTCAGTATCTGTTAAATTGATTTGTAGTTAATTAAAAGTTGATAGAAAGGCAGCTCGTCACTTCTCCATCTTTTTCAACATTATTTTTGCAAAACAAACGCATAAAAGACTTGCATGATTTAGGATTAATTTATTTTAATTCCAGATCATCATGGGAACTTTAAGGTATTACTAGTAGACATAAAATGTGATAAGACAGCGATAATTGAAGCGAACAGCAAGGCGTTTGTTGATATGTAAGCCTAAATAAAAAAATAGCTAGGAGGCAACAGCGTGAGAGAATCAAAGTTTGCTTGTGTTTGGATAGCTATCATACTCACCTTCCTTTGTATTACCACCGCATTTGCTAGCATCGACACACAGACGGCTTCTATTGTGTCGAAGTTGCAAGGGCAATGGTGTGACGAGAACGGGAATGTAGCTCTGGATTTTGAGGGAAATACTGTGAATGGTTGTCCCATTGTAGGAGCATATCATCCTGCCGGGGGCAGTGGTGATTTTAGTTGTACGCTTCGGATCATCGAAAATGAAGGATATAAAGATTTGTTCCTGATTTGTGCCCATGTAGGAAAGCTTGATTATCACTCGAGTATTATTTTGAATGGAGATAATCTAGACGCTTCTAAGGGAACTATGCTTCTTAGAACAAAGACGGCTCAGTATTATGAAACGGTCGGCGGTATCGGAATCGATATGCCGGCTAATGAGGTACTGGCTAAATACGGGAAGCCTGATATTAATCGGATATGGAGCGGAATTCCCGGAGAGTATTTGTGGAAGTACAATCGTATGGGTTTGGAACTGGTCATGAGGCATAATCGAGTCGAGCGGATTCGTATCTTAAAAGGCGGCGATCGACATTTTGATCGGACCGGTTTCAACTGTGCCAATGCCCCTTATGAGTTCCAAGAGGTTTACGGATTTAAAAATGTTCCTAGAGCAGGGAAATTCGGTGCTTTTTGGGTAGGACATGGTGAATATCTGTGGTTTGATGAATATCCCGATTGTATCGAATTGTCTACTTATTACAATTAGCCCTCATTAACGCACTAAAAAGGACCGGACGGATTTATTCCGTTCGGTCCTTTACTACTTTCTACTTACATCATTCGTTGTTTTCACGCGACTCAACATCCACCTGTCTTAAGCAAAGGGAAGACATCGTTTCAGGTGGTCTGCCGGGATTTGCACGTAGCGGTCTTCCTTGTCCAGAACTTCGATCATGCCGTTGTTCCAGAAGGTGGAGAGGCGGAGTTTTCTGCCGCTTTCCAGGCAGAAGGTAATGTTTTTGATATACGAGGTCAGACCGTAGGGCAAGGTCATGTTACAAGCTCCCGTAAATTCGCAGGCCGCTTCTTCAAAGGTTTGTTCTTCAATGAGGCAGTCGATGACGGTATCTCCTTGTAGGCCTGAAAAGAGTTCTTTAGCCAGGTATTCTTGTTCCAGTTCTTCTTCGGAGGCTCCGTAGTAGTGCGTCGGAATGGAGTCTTTGCCCATGTAGACGGTTGAGGATTCGGTGAAGTCGATTTCAAATTTTCCTTTGTCCGTCACAAGGACAATGGGACAGAGGTACCAGTTCATAATGAGGTTAAAGTGGTCGACTCCGTATAGACAGGCATCGACGTCGATGGAGGTTTTATTTTCCGGATGGCGTTTGTGCGTACAAAAATGGGATATGGAGTAACCGTCTATGGGGCCGACGCCGAATCCCACAGTAGTGATTTCTTCAATGGTCGCACCCATGAGGCCCAAGTGATGACAGTATTTTTTAAAAACGTCGGCCTCTTGAATAGCCGGAGCCACCCATTCATGTTTTGAGAATTCCCTGCTCATAAAACCTTGTGCACCCTCTCTCAGTCGTAGGTTGTGTTCGTTAATAAACTGTTGCATATCGTCCATGTCGGCACTTCCTTTATAAAAGTAGTACATACTAAACGAATCTTTGTAATCTCATCATATCATAATAAATTTTAAAGAACAAACAAATTAATAACTAATGAGTTAAAGTATATTGCATATAAAGTATTAAAAATCTTAAAGTTAGGGTTTTTATGCTTTACATAGGGGCTCTTTGGCATATGATTGCCTTAGAATTATTCGGGCTGTGATATAATAGTTACTACATACCAGATCTAACGGTTGTATGGTGTTTCGGTTAGGAGGATAAATGATGAAGACAGGCTATGATTTATTAAACGATCCGTTTTTGAATAAGGGTACGGCATTTACCATTGAGGAACGTATAGAAAACGGGTTGGTCGGGTTGTTACCGCCTCATGTACAGACTCTTGAAGAGCAGGCTAGGCAAGCGTACGAACATATTTGCCGCAAGGATGCGGGTATTGAAAAGCGGCGTTTTCTCATGCAGTTGTTTGATACGAATCGCACCTTGTTCTATAAGGTATTTAGCGAACACGTAGTCGAATTCATGCCTATTGTGTACGATCCGGTTATTGCCGAAAATATTGAAGAATACAGTGAACTTTTTGTAAATCCGCAAAATGCCGTCTTTTTGTCTGTCGACGAGCCGTCGCGAATTGAAGAGTCCTTGAGAAGCGGGGCAGAGGGCAAAGATGTTCGTCTCATTGTCGTATCTGATGCGGAAGAAATCCTCGGTATCGGTGACTGGGGTACGAACGGTGTTGACATTTCCGTCGGTAAGCTTATGGTATACACGGCCGCCGCCGGTATTAACCCCGAACAGGTTTTGCCGGTTATCCTGGATTGCGGCACCAATCGTCAGTCCCTTTTAGACAATCCGCTATACCTGGGAAATCATCAAAAGCGTGTAACAGGGCATGATTACGACGTATTTTTAAATACTTTTGTGGAAACGGCGGAACGACTCTTTCCGAAGTTGTACTTACATTTTGAAGACTTCGGCAGAGACCATGCGGCGGCTCTATTACAAAAGTATAATAAGACCTATCCCGTATTTAACGATGATATTCAAGGGACGGGGATTATTACGCTCGCCGGTATTTTGGGAGGGCTCGATATTTCTCAAGAAAAGCTAACGGATCAGGTGTACATGTGCTTCGGTGCCGGTACAGCCGGTTGTGGTATTGCTCACCGCGTCTATTCGGAAATGGTGAAACAGGGTCTTTCCCCTGAAGAGGCAAAAAAACGTTTTTATCTTGTCGATAAACAGGGCCTTCTTTTTGATGATACGCCGAATCTTACGCCGGAACAACGAGAGTTTACTCGTAACCGCGATGAGTTTTCTAATGCCCATGAATTGACGAATTTGGAAGCTGCCGTTAAGGCTGTGAGTCCGACGATTCTTGTGGGTACGTCGACAGTTCCCGGAGCCTTTACGGAAGGTATTGTTCGACATATGGCCAAAACGACGAAACGTCCTTTCATCTTCCCGTTGAGCAACCCGACAAAGCTGGCAGAAGCCAAGGCGGCAGATCTCATTGAGTGGACAGAAGGTCGCGGCCTTATTGCTACGGGTATTCCTGCCGAACCGGTCATGTATAAGGGGATTATGTATTATATCGGACAGGCTAATAATGCCCTCATTTATCCCGGCTTGGGTTTGGGTGTCATGGCAGCAGAGGCCAAGCTGTTGACGGATGAAATGATTTCCGCAGCCGCTCATGCATTGGGAGGAATCATAGATGTAACGCAACCCGGGGCAGCCACCTTGCCGCCGGTAGATAAACTCACGGAGTTTTCCCATACTGTGGCCGTAGCGGTAGCAAAAGAAGCCGTACGGACAGGGCAGAGTGATTTGAGCGAAGAAGAGGCTTTGCAAAACGTGGATGCTTTGAAATGGGTCCCTGAATACAAATAAAAGCACGTAAGTAAAAGAGGCATCTCATTGAGATGCCTCTTTTATGTGAAGATTCTTATTTGTAGAATATGTCAAAGCTCAGACTCGTCGACGTATTGTCGTTATGGTATTGGGTAATGACGATCAGGTAGTCGTCGGTATTCAAGGTGACGGCTGTACTTTCATCGCCCGCCGGAATTCGTTCTTCTATGATTTCCGGTATGTTGTATGTCCGCAATTGCCCGTCAGGCAAGGTAACCGTCAGGTTCTTGCCCGATTCGTCCAAGGCCAGTGTGTAGTCACCGAAAGTACGAGAAGCTTTGCGAGTCTGCTTGTTGAAGAAAAAGACGTTGTTTAAATTCGCCTCCGCATACGACGCAATATGATAGGAAATAGCAGATTCTCGTCGCGGCGTCAGGTTTGTTACCTTGCCTTTTTGGTTACCGGCCGGGGAATGACCGGCGGTGTCGGATTCGCCTTCCGATTCGCTCTGAGCCGATTCGGCATCCTTATCGAACTGGCTGCTTATGGAGAAATGGGGGATATAGGTATCTTTTTCGTGAGTGTAGGTGACGAAACGGATAAAAGAGGTGTAGCCTATAAGAGGCATGAACATAATGAGACCCATGACAAGGGCGAGAAGTTTCGTGTGAGCTCCCGGTCCTGTTTTACGAATGAGCAGGTAGAGGTTGTGAATGAGAAATGCGCCGTTAAAGAGAATGATGTAAACGGCCCCCAGGATGAGAGATGAATCGACATAGACTCGCTTAACGGTAAGGATAAGGCAAAGGGCCGTAAGGGCCGAGAAAAGGATGAGAATGAGGGGGCGTTCGGGAATGGTCGCTTTAATGCGAAAGCCGGCTAAAAAGAATAGATAGTACAAGGTAACGTAAGGATAGTAGGTATACAAAAAGCGAGCATCCGGTCGCACGTCGATAAGGATTAAAAACAGATAAATGACGGCCAGGGTTCCCGAAAAGACGGTGAACTTAGGCACGACGGTTTTAAAGATAAAGGTGTAGAGTTTGCCCGGTTCGGAAGGTCCTGATTCATACGAAAAGAGGACGATGAAGAAGACCAGGGTCCACAAGGTGGGCGTGAGATGACCGGTAATGAAGGTAATAGGGAGACTTTCGGGAAAAATAAGGGCGACAAATAAAAGGATGACGGATAGCAGAGTGTTGATGAGTATGGCTACGGCGCCTGCTTTGATGAATTGCAGAAAGCGTCCGTAAAAAGCCGATGTCGGGTTATTCGTAGCATCCAAGGTCAAGTATTGCAAGACGGTGACAAAGAGCCAGAGAGCCGCTAAGTTAAGGCATAAGGCGGAAACGCCCGTATTATCCAGGGTTACAGCTACAGCGTAGGCGATGATCGAAATAACAGCGGCAAGTACCGTGGCGATAGTTCTGAAACGGTTATTGCGTAGAACATAGGTCTGTACAAGAAGGGCCGGGCTGCATAAGAGGATAAGTACTGAACGGACGTAGGGTTCCGTCGTGGGGATGTTGGAAATGAATCCTGAAAATAGAAGAATCAGTATATACAGCAGGGGGTCCTGTTTAAACAGTTGATACAGGTGAGAACTCGCTTTTTGAAGTTTAACTTTTAACATATGTACCTCCGCAACATATTGGTGATGTTATTATATACTATATCCTGCAGGCAAGGGAATCGGACAGATTCGGTCGTTATATCTATAAGGGTTTCACAGACTACCGTGTCTTGATATAATAGAATCATAAGATGCATAGGAGGTATAAGATGAAAAAGAAACTTATTGCGGCTATGTTGGCCGTTTCTATCAGTACGGCCTCTTTCGGTGCCGTTCTTCCCGTAGAAGCCATCGGCTTGGGCGGTATGATTAAGGGCGGAGCTATCGGCCTTGTCATCGATAAATACGGTAGCTCTATTAACAGCTTTTTGAATAAATTATTGAACCAGAAAAATCTCGGCACTACGTATGCGACGAAGGTAGTTCCCATTGTCAGCATCGGTAACGGCAGTCGTGTCGGTGCCGCTCAGGTTACGGGACCGACGGCGGAAGTAGAGCAGGTGAAGGCCGTAGCCCAGGTAGAAGGCAGCTTTAATAACATAGCTCGTGTTAAGGGCCTTGTCCCTGTAAACAGTGCCAATCCCGTCGGGGCTTCACGCATTCAGGGCGTAGGCGTTTCGGCGATTATCGATTTAAAAATCTAAATTCCTGCGGGAAAAACGAGGTGTATCGTGGCTAAAGAATATTATGAACTTCACGTGGCAGGCTGTACGAGACAGCTGCCGATTTTAAATGTTACGGACAGTCTGGCTATTGCAGGCTTTGTCATTCTCGGTGACACGGAGCTGACCGTCAATACGGCTAAGGAGCTGGCGGCTAAGCTTCCGGCCGAAGCGGATATGATTATGACGGCCGAAACGAAGGGGATTCCCTTAGCAGCCGAAATGGCCCGGATTCTCGGCATGCCTCACTATATTGTGGCGCGTAAGAGCATTAAGGCTTATATGGAAAATCCCCTTATTGTAGACGATGAATCAATTACGACGAAGGGAAAACAAATCCTCTGCCTCTCCGATGCGGATGTAGACCTTATTAAGGGTAAGAAAATCGTCATTGTAGATGACGTTATTTCTACGGGCGGTTCTTTGAAGGCCTTGGAAGAGTTGGCTGAAAAGGCCGGTGCCGAAGTCATCGGCAAGGCGGCTATTTTGGCTGAAGGGGATGCAGGTAAGCGGACGGACATTATCTTTTTGGAAAAGCTGCCCCTTTTTGAAGCCCGTTAGGGCTTACATCTCTTAAGCGGGAAGTGAGAGCCATGAAAACGCTGACACTTGAAGACATGCGTCAATTAAGCACCATGATAAGGGCTGAGCGTCAAGCTCATTCGTGTCGTGAATCGCAGCTGGAAAGCTTAAATCTCAACGGCTTGGATTTGTCGGGCCTGGATTTTTCATGGTCCGACTTTCGCCGTGTATCTTTCGTAGGGGCTTGTTTGCAAGATACCGATTTTTCCGATACGTTGTTTTCCGAGTGTTCGTTGGCCGGCGCCGACTTGTCGGGTGCCGACTTGCACGGAGCGGCCTTGCGAGGTTGCGACTTGAATCATGCGGTCCTTAAGGGAGCCGACTTATACCGGGCCAACCTGGAAGGCGCCCGATTGGACGGCATTGTAGACGATGAAAAGACTCATTTTTTTCGTCTCTACTGTCCCGAAAAAGGGCCTTTTTTGGCGTACAAGAAGTGTTTTAACGATCTTCTCGTCACCTTGTTGGTACCTGCCGACGCCAAGCGCACCTCCGCTACAGGTGAGACCTGTCGCTGTAATAAGGCCAAGGTTCTAAGCATTAAGAGTTTTGACGGGAATACGTCATATAAAGAGGCCATGTCCTTGGTGGACCCCAAGTTTATTTATCGTGTCGGACAATGGATGGAAGTAAAGAATTTTAATGAAGACCGTTGGTACGACTCGACGACGGGCATTCATTTTTGGTTGACGCCGGAAGAGGCGAAGGCTTATTAAGGAGAAGGTATGCATATTATTGCGGTAGTAGACGACAGTATGGGACTTTTGTTCAACAACAGGCGACAGAGTAAAGACAGCGAATTGATTAGGCGTATTATAAAAGAATACGGGTCGAATTTGTACATTCACCCCTTTTCAGCCGATTTATTTGAAGATACGGAAGCGGTTCTTACGTGCGACGAGAATTTTCTTGAAAAGGCCGGAGAAGGTGCGTATTGTTTTGTTGAAAATGTATCTGTAAAGCCTTTTGTCGATTCGGTTCAATCTGTCGTTTTATATAAGTGGAACCGTGCTTACCCGGGTGACTTTTTCTTTGATTTGCCCTTAGAAGGGGTATTTACCGTAACGAAGCAAACGGATTTTGTCGGCACGTCTCACGATGATATTACGCAAGAGGTATATACGAGATGATAAAGAAAAAACTTACGGCCTTACTGGCGACCCTACTGGTAATTGTATCATTAGCCGGGTGCGGCTCTAATCCGGTCGAACCGAAGGCGGAAAAGGCGGCACCTGCAGCCGCTGTTTCAGCACAAAACGAGTCGGGGCGCAATGTTGTCGACTTGTCGACCTTGCCGCCTTTTAGCGGGAAGCCCTATGTGGTCATTAACAACAATGAGCCGTCTTTTTCCCAAGAGGATATGAAGACGACATCTGTCGAGCGATACAGTGATCTCGATCCGTTAGGGCGGTGCGGTCCGGCCTTTGCCGATATCGGCGAAGATTTGATGCCTACGCAAAAACGCGGTCCCATCGGTTCCGTCAAACCCAGCGGTTGGCAAACGGTTAAATATGATAATGTAGACGGAAAATACTTATATAACCGCTGTCACCTTATCGGTTATCAGTTGACGGCGGAAAATGCAAACCCGAAGAATCTCATTACAGGTACGCGCTATTTGAACGTGCAAGGCATGCTTCCTTTTGAAAATATGGTTCATGACTATATTAAGGAAACGCACAATCATGTGCTTTATCGGGTAACGCCCGTCTTTGAAGGAAAGAATCTGGTGGCAAGGGGAGTGCAAATGGAAGCACTCTCTGTAGAAGATAACGGGAAGGGAATCAAATTTAACGTTTTTGTTTATAATAATCAGCCTGGTATCGAAATCGATTATGCCACGGGCAAAAGTCATCGAATATCAGTATAGCATCGGCTTTGCAAGGCATTCTTATTCTCTGTATAATGAAATTAAAGAAACTATGTTCGTATCTTCGGATTCGGTCTGTGTTGTTCGGAACGGAGTGATGACAGATGAATAAGAAAGCCGAGGCCTTCCGAAAATATTTAAAGAAATCGGGAATCAAGTCGTTTATGATGGATGATATGCATGACCGCCGGTTGAACACGGTCATTTTCAGGACATTCATTGAAGCTCAGGGGACGGAATTGCCGCTTGTGTTGGTTCTTGACGATACGCTGTATTCGACAATTCGCGTTCTCGTAGCTCCGAAGGTTCTGAAAAACGGTAACGAAACGGCTGTATATAATCTCATCAATGAGTACAATCGTACGTACAAGTCTTTCAAGTACTGTGTTGACGAAGAAGGGGCGCTGATTTTGGACGTTTGCTACATTGGTGACGACGTGGCGGACGGAGAAATTATCTCGGTTTTGTTCAGCCTCATTATCGAGCACTTGGAAGAATCGTACGGACAAATTATGCGGGCCGTCTGGGCCGCTTAAAAGGGAAAGAGTCGTCGGTAAGACGGCTCTTTTTTGTTGTCGTAACGAAAAATTCGAAATACTGAATATAACGATAAATTTGCATATTTTCATAAGATTGACAGTCATAGACGGGTGTGATAGTCTTTTTTGTATGTTAATGCAGATGATTCGCATTTGCTAAAAAGGAGATGGTAGGGTTGAGGAAATGGATAGCTTGCATACTTACGGTTCTTTTAGCCGTATCCGTTCTGGCCGGTTGCGGAAAGACGGAAGAGACGGCGAAAAAGGACAAGTTAAAGGTAGCCGTCAGCTTTGATGCCATGGGAGAATTCGTTAAGGCCGTAGGAAAGGACAAGGTAGAAGTGCATACCGTTATTCCGGCAGGGACGGAACCGCACGGCTTCGAACCTTCAACGGAAACGATGAAGGCTCTTTCGGGGGCGGATGTATTCGTGTATAACGGATTGGGTATGGAACCGTGGCAGGAAAAGGTCATCGAAGCGGCTCATAACGACAAGCTCGTTAAAATCGAAGCTTCTAAGGGAATTGACGCCATTAAGAATACGGATCCGGAAGAAGTGGAAGAACACGGTGAATTCGATCCCCATGCGTGGCTCAGTCTGACTTGTGCCGCACAAGAGGTTCAAAATATTGCCGACGGACTGGCTCAAGCCGACCCGGCTAATAAGGATTTCTACGAAAAGAACGCTAAAGAATACATTGCTCAGCTTGAAAGCCTGCGCAAGGATTATGAAGGCAAGTTTAAAGACGTTCAGCGTCGCGACTTCGTAACGGGTCATGCAGCTTTCGGCTATTTATGCCGCGATTTCGCGTTAACGCAAAAAAGCGTAGAAGACGTTTTTGCCGAAGGCGAACCGAGCCCGAAGGAATTGGCCGAACTGACCGAATATTGCAAGACGAACCAAGTGAAGACGATTTTTGCCGAAGAAGCGGCAAGCCCTGCAGTTTCTAAAACTTTGGCTACCGAAGTAGGTGCCAAGGTGGAAGTCCTCGATACGATAGAAAGCAATCCTGAAGGAGAGTCATATCTCGATCGTATGAAGACCAACCTGGAACGCATTTATGAAAGCCTGAAATAAAATCCTCTTTTAGATAGAAAAAAGGACAGAAAGAAAGGTATTGCACTCGGACTGAAAACGAGCGATATCTTTTGGATTCTGTCCTTTTTTTCTTATTGAAAATCCTTTCATCTCCCTTCTGCGGGGTATTTCAGATTTCGTTTTTCTGTGTTACAATATCTGTTAGCAATTATGACCGTAAGGTAAATTGTTTAGAATAAAAACTATGTATATAAAGGTATATTGAAGATATATTGGGAGGCATCGGAGTTGGAAAAACTGATTGTTCACGGAGGTAATCCGCTTAACGGGACGGTTCGGGTCAGCGGTGCTAAAAATGCCGTTTTACCCATTATCGTTGCGTCCATGTTGGGAGTAGGCAAGTCGACATTGACGGAAATTCCGGAATTGGCCGATGTCCACACGGTTAGCGAGGTTATTAAATCCTTAGGCGTGGCAGTGGAATCGCCCGAAAAGGGGACACTCGTTCTGGACGGCACGAATATTACGTCTACCGTGGCTCCGTACGATTTGGTACGTCGCATGCGTGCGTCTTTCCTCGTTATGGGTCCCTTGCTTGCACGGAAACGTCATGCTAAAATTTCTCTTCCCGGCGGGTGTTCCATCGGAGCCAGACCCATTGATTTGCACTTAAAGGCCTTTGAAGCCATGGGAGCTGTCATTGATTTGGCCGACGGCGATATTGAAGCATCCGTTCCCGACGGCTTGAAGGGTGCGAGAATTTACTTGGATTTTCCCAGTGTAGGGGCTACGGAAAATATTCTTATGGCAGCCTCTTTGGCTGAAGGCAAGACGGTTCTTGAAAATGCGGCGGAAGAACCGGAAATCGTCGATTTGGCAACGTATCTTAACAGCATGGGTGCCAATATTCGCGGTGCCGGGACGAATACCATTCGTATTGAAGGCGTTAAGGAACTACGCGGCGCCGCTCATGCCGTCATTCCCGATCGCATCGAAGCGGGGACCTTTATGGTCGGTGCGGCTATGACACAGGGGAATGTGTATGTAGAAAACGCTCTGTCCGAACACTTGAAACCTCTCATTGCCAAGCTCAAGGAAGTGGGCGCACGGGTTGAAGAAGACATTGACGGTATTCGCGTCATCGGTACGAGACCGTTGAAAGCCGTTGAAATAAAGACCTTGCCTTATCCGGGTTTTCCTACGGATATGCAGGCGCAGTTCATGGCCTTGGCAACTATTTGCGAAGGTAACAGCATTGTAACGGAAACAGTTTTTGAAAACCGTTTTATGCATGTTGAAGAATTCAAACGAATGGGTGCGAAAATCCGTATTGAAGGTCGCAGCGCCTTTATTGAAGGGGTGCAAAACTTGGCAGGCGGTCGCGTCAATGCGACGGACTTGCGTGCCGGCGCGGCACTTGTCCTGGCCGGTCTCGTGGCTGAAGGCCGTACGGAAATCGGCTCGTTACATCACATAGACAGAGGCTATGACGATCTGGTAGCCAAGTTACAAAGGTTGGGTGCAGACATTGTCCGAGTCCGAGTTGAAGACGAAGAATAATCGAAAAACTCTGTCTCCGTTGCGGTATTTGTCACCGTCCCGTTGGTTCGGTACGGACATTGCCGTTGATTTGGGGACATCCAATATTGTCGTATATGTTAAAAACCGCGGTGTCGTTATTAATGAACCGGCCGTTATTGCCGTCGACGAGCGACTTAACCGTGTTGTCGCCGTCGGTAAGGAAGCCAAGGCTATGTTGGGGCGGTCACCTCGCAATGTGAGGACCTATCATCCTGTGAGCTACGGCGTCATTGCCGATTACGATGCGACGGAGTATCTTTTGCGCCATTATCTGCGCAAGGTGACGGGTAATTACATGCTCAGTAAGCCGCGCGTCATCGTATCCGTTCCTTCGGGTGTGACGAACGTAGAACGACGGGCCGTCATGGAAGCGGTATTGCAGGCCGGAGCCCGTAAGATTGTCGTCATGGAAGAACCCTTGGCGGCAGCCATCGGGGCAGGTCTTGATATTGCCGATTCGAACGGGTCCATGGTTGTCGACTTGGGCGGCGGTACGACCAATGTGGCTATTTTAAGCCTCAGCGGTGTCGTTATCAGCGAATCCTTGCGTATCGGCAGTCATACCTTCGATGAAGCCATTATTCGCTATTTGGAAAAAAATAAATCCGTAACCGTCGGGTATCGTACGGCCGAAGAGTTAAAAATGCTCATCGGCACGGCCATTGCGGACGGTCGCAACTTTATGGCCGACGTGCGCGGTCGCAGTACGGAAACAGGACTTCCTGTAGAGGCCGATGTGGACTCGCAGGAAATAAGAACGGCTCTGGAAGAGCCTTTGGACAGTATTGTCCATGCCGTCGTATCTATATTGGAAAAGACGCCGCCCGAATTGGCGGCCGACATTGCCGACCACGGCATTGTCCTCACCGGCGGCGGGGCTCTTTTGGACGGTTTCGATCGTCTCATTGCAAGAGCCACGGGGATGGCCGCTTACTTATGCGACACGCCCCTTCTTTCCGTAGCAAACGGAGCCGGCAAGGCTTTGGCGGAAATGGACAGATTAAAAGACAGTTATTACGAATCATAGAGGTGGATAATATGAAAAAGTTAAAAAAGATGATAGTAGCACTGGGCTTGGCCGCTATGGCCGTTATGCCCGTCAGCGCTGCAGAAGTAGCATATACTTCCGTGTTGAGCGGTACGGTAACGACAGTATCGGCTGTAGGTACGGTTGTTCGTGAAGGCGATGTACTGCTTACGGTCAACACCTTGACAGGTCCTATGGCTGCAGCTCGAGCTCAGTCGGCCGGTGTAGTTAAATCCGTTGCCGTCGGAGCGGGCAGTACAGTCAATGCCGGAGAACCGGTAGTTGTGGTGGAAGCGGAATAAGAGATGAATATACTACGGAGATTCCGCCGTGTTGCAGCAGCAATGACGGCGGCTTTCTGTTGTCTTACCGCTTTTTCGGTTCAGGCCGAAACCTTTATGTCCGTTAAGGATGTTCAACCGGGCATGACAGGGTATGCCAAGACGGTAGCTCACGGCAGAAAGATAGAAACCTTCCCGGTAGAAGTCCTGGGAATCATGAAAAATGCAGGCCCGTCGGGGGACTTGATTTTGGCCAAGTTCTCGGGGCCCCTCATAGAAGAATCGGGCGGTATTGCACAGGGCATGTCGGGAAGTCCCGTATATATTAACGGAAAACTCGTCGGTGCCGTCGCTTACGGGTGGTCCTTTACCAAATCCCGGATGGGTATGATTACGCCCATTGAAGACATGGTAAAGCTCTGGAACGATCCGACAAAGGAAGAGATCCCTGAATTTAACGCCAGAGAAACGCAATTGGTACCTATTGCTACGCCTTTAATGGCTTCGGGATTCGACTCTCTTTCCATGCAGTGGATGAAGGACAAGTTGAAGTCTTACAACTTCCAACCTGTCGACACGGCCTCGGCAGGGGATGATAACGTGGCCTATCCTTTGGAAGCGGGCAGCTCCGTTGCCGCTGCCTTCGTAGACGGCGACATGCGCTTAGGTGCTATCGGTACCGTTACGTATGTGGACGACAAGCATATCGTCGCCTTCGGGCATCCCTTCTTAAAACGCGGCAGTATTGATTATTTTATGCACAACGCTTATATTTTTACGATTGTAAACAACTATGACAGCTCATTTAAACTCGGTTCCGTAGGTGCGGAAGTCGGTAAAATCGATCAGGACCGCGGCTCGGGTATTGCCGGTGAATACGGTGCCGTCGCACCGGGTATTCCCGTGACTATTCATGTATCTGACAGGGATACGCTGGCAGCTAAAACGAAGCACGTAAAAATTATTGAAGACAACGAGTTGACTCCCGTCCTTGCGTCGACGACGGTCTATAACACGGTAAACCAGACTATAGACCGCAAGGGCGGCGGTACAGCGACCATTGCTTACACTATTCGTTCGGCTGACGGTGACGATAAGAGCATTACTCGTCACAATATGTATTATTCGGAAGATAATATTAACGAAAAATCCATTGACGAATTGTATAATGTCCTCGATATTTTGAAGCACAACGAATTTATTAAATATCCTATTTTATCCATAGAATCGGATATATCTCTTACGCAGGCTAAACAGTCGGCTCGGATTGTCGATGCTACGGCGGCTCCCGTTGTCGTCAGCCCCGGCGATACGATTTACTTTAAAGTGAAGATTCACCCCTATCGAGGCGAAGATGAAATTAAGGATATGTCTTTCGTCGTACCGGAAGATCAGCCTCTGGGCGACATGGTTCTGGAAGTACGCGGCGGCGGTGTCGTACCTTTGCCGTACCTCATTCAGAAACAGCAGTATAATTTGACGGATGAAATCCTTGAACGCTTGAGAACGTATAAGGACTTCGCCGACTTGAAAAAGAAAATCGAAGAAGAAGATTCAAACAACCAAATCGTCATCGAAATCCTTGAACAGAATGTAAGCATGGTCAACGATGAAAAGTCGACAACGGCGAAGTTGAAGATTCAAGGGAAGGAACCTGTCGAAACGGACAAATCCCTGGTGAAGCCGAAAAAGAAACTTCTCAGCGAACATGACGATGACGACGAAGCCAAATCGGTTGTCGATACGCCGTATATTATTCACGGCGACGGGCAGATTACCATTAAGGTTATGACACCGGCCAAACGGGATGCTGAGATGGCTAAGCGCAAAAAGTCTCATAGCGGCCAAGTCAGTCTCGTTGAATCGATGGACGGTGAAGACAGTGACGTAACGGGGAAGAAGGATGATGTGAAAGCCCGTAAAAACGGCGATAAAAATGCGTCGTCCCATAAAGATAAGACAGCCTCGGACGCTCAAAAGAATCATGGCGACAAGGATGCCGACCCGACTACGGACGAAAAGGATGAATAAGTTTTCATGAGAGCGAAAAAGGAGCGGATAATATCCGTTCCTTTTTTTCGTAAAAAACTGCTCAAAACGGCGATTCAATGCGAAAAACATTTGAAAAATACTCTTGTTCATGATATGATTAACTTTATGAAAACTGGAGAATTATCGATAGTTTTCCATATATGGTTACAGAGTGTCTGAAGGAGGCAGTTTTGCAACACCTATTGGAGCGTATCGGACGCTTTACTCTGCACATTTTCGAGGAAGTCGGAGTTATTTCCGTTCTCTTCGGACAAACTATAAAACAAATGCCCCGTATTCGTCGGGATTTGACCATAAATCAAATGGCACACCTCGGTGTCGATTCATTTCCCATTGTCGCTCTGACTATGCTCTTTGCCGGCATGGTTATGACCCTGCAAATCGTGGATATTCTCATGCGATACGGAGCGCAGTCGACGTTGGGCGGCATTATGTCTGTCGCCATGGGACGTGAATTGGGACCCATTCTGACGGGTGTTGTCGTAGCCGGCCGCGTCGGTGCGGCTATGACGGCCGAAATCGGGACGATGAAGGTGACGGAGCAAATTGACGCACTGCGTTGTATGGCTACGAACCCGGTAGCCTATCTGGTCGTGCCGCGCTTTGTTGCCTGCGTGTTTATGGTTCCGTTATTGACCTTTTTCGGCTATCTCATCGGTACGGGCGGCGGCTATTGTGTAGCCGTTTTCAGTGCGGGACTTACGGATTATACGTACATGCATTCCATCGAGTTCTTTACGGAAATCAGTGATGTCCTTTTCGGTCTTATCAAGGCCGGTGTCTTCGGCGGTATTATCGCCCTTGTAGCTTGTTTTGAAGGGATGCACGCCAAGAGTGGGGCCGAAGGGGTAGGACAGGCGACGACGAAATCCGTCGTTACGTCTATTATCTTTATTTTTATAACGAATTATATTTTGTCCGTCATTTTATACTAGGAGCGACCTATGATACGTTTAGAAGATATAACCGTCGCTTATGACGACAGAATTATTTTGAACCATGTCAATTTGGATATTCACGACGGCGAAACTCTGGCCGTTATCGGTGCCAGCGGCTCCGGCAAAAGTACGACCTTACGACTTATTATGGGGTTGCAAAAGCCGACGAGCGGCAGGGTATACATTGACGGCGAAGATATTACGGACTATTCGGAAGAAAAGATGGATGAAGTTCGACGCCATATGGGTATGGTCTTTCAGTATTCAGCTCTCTTCGACTCTATGACAGTCGGTGAAAACGTGGCCTTCGGTTTGAGGCAGCATACAAAGACGAAAGAAGAAGAGATTCATAAGATAGTTGCCGAAAAGCTTCACGCCGTGGGGCTGGACGGAATTGAAGAGATGATGCCCAACGACTTGTCGGGGGGCATGAAAAAACGTGTCAGTCTGGCACGGGCCGTGGCCTTAAATCCGAAGATTATTTTATACGATGAACCGACAGCGGGTCTCGATCCGGTGCGCAGCAACGACATCAGTCGTCTGATAAAGGCTATGCAGGAAAGTATGCACCCTTTATCGGTCGTCGTTACACACGATATGGAGTCGGCCTTTTCAGTAGCTGACAGAATGGTGTATTTGGAAAACGGAAGATTTGAAATGATAGGAACAACGGAAGAATTTAAAAATACGACGAATGAAAAAGTTCGCTATTTCATTACAGGCGGTAAAGAAGGACGAGAAGGGGGCGAGAGATAATGAAGAATATGACGGCGGAAGTCAAGGTCGGAATTATGACCGTTGTCGGCGTACTCTTATTATTCTTTGTAGTCGTCGGCTTGTCCCATGCAGATTTGTTTCGTTCGTCGGGACTTACGGTACACGTAGCTTTCAGTGATGCCAACGGGTTACAGGCCGGTAATACCGTGCGCTACGTAGGCGTCAACGTCGGCAAGGTGGAATCCGTAACGGCCGGTAAAGACGGAGTAGAAGTGACTTTGAAACTGAAAAAAGGCACGGAAATTCCGAAGGATTCCAAGGCCGTTATTACTACGGACGGTCTTATGGGTGAAAAACTGGTGTCTATTACGCCCGGACAGGATACGCAACATTTAGTGACAGACGGCGGAACCTTACAGGGAGACAAGGTCAAGTCGGTCGACGATGTTATGGATAATGCCAATAAGTTGCTGAACAACGTAAACGACATGATGAAAAACGTCAATTCCGTTATCGGTGACGAAAAGACACAGGGGGCTATGCGCGGCTCCATTCAAAATATTGCCGGAATTACGGGCAATGTAAACGATATGTTGGCGGCCAATGCCGGTAATGTACAGCAGATGACGGCCAATATGGCGGCTATTACGGGACAATTGAATGAATCGGTACAACGCATGGACGGCGACGGAAAGATGAGCGCCGATATGCGCAGTTCCCTGGAAAATATCAAGGTTATTACGGACCGGTTTACGGTCATTGCGGGGGAGATGGAAAATATCGCCACGGACCCGCAGAGCAGTGCGGACATTCGGAAAACCTTGCATAATACGGCACAGATTTCCGAAAAGGTAAACGGTCTGCTCGGAGGTGGCGGTATGAACATGGAAGGCGAAGCCGGCATGTTGTATAATGATACGAGAAATGAGGTCAGCGGTCGCGCAAATTTTAAGTTATACCGTCGCGACTCTTTCGCACTTGTCGGTGCGGAAGACGTGGGAGACGGTACGCAGCTTAATTTGCAATACGGCAGAGCTTATAAAGACTATGCCGCAAGGGCCGGGTTGATACACGGTAAGTTCGGTATAGGGGCCGATTTCTTTACACACAGCAAGTTTCGCTTTTCTCTTGAAGGGTATGACCCCAACGACTGGCGCTATCGCTTGACGGCCCAATATCAGATTCATCCGCACATCTTCCTTATGGGGCAATTTACCCGCCCCATGTCGAGATCCGACGGCGGTAATTATTACGGGATTAACTATGTCTTCTAATACGACCGAATACGGTTACGGAGGTTTCGCAATGAATAAAAAAATTTCCAAGCAGATTTTAGTAGCAATCATGCTTACATCTATCAGTGCCGCTGCGGGCGCAGCCGACACGACGGAACATTTAGATGCGACGGACGTCGTTAAACATGCGGCTTCGGCAGAGCTTTCAGACAGTCGTAAATCTGATGTACCGCCTGAGTTACGTGAAAAATTGTCGCAACAAATTCATGCGGATATGGCAAAACGAGCTGAAAAAGCGGCTCAAAAGAAAGAAGCCGATCCGGTTATCGTCGTCGGTCGCGTGCCTCGCAATGAAGCGATACAGCTTACATTGCCCCGTACAGTAGGCATGGCCTTGGATTACAATCGGGACATTAAAATGGCTCACTATGACTTGAAGTCGGCTGAATATGCCATTAACGAAGCACGGGCCGGCAAGATGCCGAATGTAAATTATAGTTTTGCCGCTACTCGCAGCTCGTCGCAAACGGGCGTTGCCGGTGTCTCGACAATCGGTAACCGGTTTACAAACGGGCTCAGTGTATCCATTCCTTTGTATACGGGCGGTAAGGTAGAAGGCATGACGGAAATCGCCAAGTTGGGCAAGACGACGGCACAAGAAGAAGTGCTGCGCGTTGAACAGCAGACGAAACTCGATGCTATTAAAGGATATTACGCTCTCTTGGCGTATAAACAGTTGAAAGACGTATATGATACATCGGTGACGAACTTGGAAGGGCATGTTCGCAATGTAACGGCACAGTACAACGTCGGCACAGTTGCCAAACTTGATGTACTGACATCGGATGTATCTCTGGCCAACTCGAAGACCGATGCCGTAACGGCAGCCAATAATGTGGCCAATGCGGAAGCGTCTTTAGACAACATTTTGGGACTTCCTATTAATACTCGTTTGGAGCTGGCGGACCACAGTTTGCCGTTTAACGAATACAATATGTCTTTGGAAGACGCTCTCGACTACGCTATGAAGTATCGTCCCGAAGTATTGCAGGCGGCTTTAGCTGTAGAAAAAGCGGATGAAAATATCAGTGTGGCTCAGTCGGGGTATCGTCCGACCGTAGCTGTCGGTGCAGGCCGTAACTGGTTCGACACGGATTTCCCGGGCACTAAGAATAAAGGGTGGCAGCTCCAGGGTACCGTATCCCTGCCCATTTGGGACGGCGGTGCCACCAGGGCTAAGACAAAAGAAGCTAAGGAAGCCTTTACGAAGGCTCGTGAAAATGAACAGAAGATTCGCGAAGCCGTACAACTCGAAGTAAAACAGGCATATCTTGCTATTCGCAGTGCAGCCCAGCGTGTACAAGCTACCCAGACCGTAGTAAACCAGGCTACGGAAAGCTTCAAAATCGCTACGGTTCGTTATCAGGCCGGTGTGGGTATTAACTTGGATGTTCTCGATGCTCAGCTTAACTTGGATAAGGCTCGCACGAACAACATTCAGGCTCTCTATGACTACAATGTAGGCATTGCAACTCTTGAAAAAGCGATGGGCATGGACGTTCGTACGGGTGCGGTTATTCCGACGAATGTATAAGTTATAAATACATAAGAGAGAGAATTGTTTGCTGCAACTCTCTCTTTGTCTATAGATGAAATACGGGAGTTACCATTCATGAAGAGACACCGCTTGTTTACAAGTGTCGTTATCATCTTTTTGGTGGTTTTCGGCGCCGCCTTTATTTGGATGCGCACGGCTCTATGGCCCCGATTACCGCAGATGATTACGTCCTTGGCCGATGAAAAAATAAACGGCACCCTGACATTTAGTGATATGCATATATCCCTTACGGGGAAAGTCGTCTTTACAGACGTAGCCGTTGCGGATGCGCAGGGAAGACGCGTGCTGGACAGTGAGGAAGTTGACGTTACGATCAATCCTTTCAAGGCGGTCGTGTCATCTCTTTCGTCAGGCGATACGGCAGGGGCTGTCGATTCGGTGGATGTAAAGACTCCCGTTCTTCATGTATGGCAAAATCCGACGGATAAGTCCTGGAATGTAACGAAATTATTCAAAAAGCAGTCGCCCGATCAACCGATGGCTCTGCGCTCGAATATTCTCATACATGACGGGACTTTTCGTGTTGCTCCGGCACAGGGGAAACCGGCCGTCGTTGAAAAGGTGAACGGTTCCGTATCCTTAGCGGATTATCCTTCTGTACGCGGAGATGCAACGGCCTCCGTTGACGGGCAGGATGTGTCCCTTTCGGTACACTACATGTCGGCGCGTGATTATGATATCAGAGTGAAGGGTAGCGGTCTTTCGGCAAACTTTGCCGCTTCTTACGTGCCTGTCGATACGGGTGTGAGCCTGACAGAAGGCGGTGTCGGTGAATATTTTCTTCATATAAGGGAATCTCACGACGGCCTGTTTGCCGAAGGTCAGGCCGACTTGAATCATCTGGGATTTGTATACGGTGACTATCGTGTTTCCGATGTAACCGGTCAAATCCGCTTATTCGATACGGATTTGCACTTAAATGATGTGTACGCTAAGGTAAACGATCAGGCCGTCGCGATTTCCGGTCTTGTTAAGATTAACGGTAACGTGCCCGTTTTTGACCTGAAAGTCGATGCGGATCGGGTAGATATGGGAGCTCTGACTGTAGGGCGAGATGTGGATGTAAGCGGGACGGCCGGCTATCACGGTCGCCTTTGGGGAACTCCCTCCGACGTGGGTCTTGAAGGAAAGGTGATTCTGAATAATGTAACGTACAGCGGCTTTACTGTCGATTCGGCTAAGGCTGATGTGTCTTACATTCATCATGTGGCTACCCTTCAATCCCTAGAGGCGAACTTATACGGCGGCACTTTGCAGGCTGACGGTCGTTGGAATAGCGAATCCGGCGATATAGGAGCTACGTTACACGCCGACTCCGTCTCCGTAGGTGATATGCCAGGTGTTCCGGTCGGTTTGGGAGCTATTATAAGCGGTGATTTCATTGTCGGCGGTAATACGAATGATTTGAATAATGTGGTTGTTCAGGGCAAGGCGCAGGGGAACGGTCTTTCTTACGACGGCATAGCCTTGGACGGCCTTTCGACCGATGTTCATTACGGTGACGGGATCTTGCAACTTACGGGGATTCACGGTTTCGTAGGTAGCGGTACGCTTCGTGGCGATTTCGCTTACAGCCTTTCAGACAAACAGACGGACGGGAACCTTATCATTACGGGAGCTCCCCTGGATATGTTTTCCGGAGTGGCAGAAGCGGACTTACGCGGGACTGTATCGGCTGTTGTTCACGTAAGCGGTACGGAGCCGATCTGGAGTATGGATTTAAACGCTGCAGACGGAGCTGTCAACGGCATGAGTTTCGACAATATTTACGGCAACTTGCACGGTACGGGACGACAGATTGTTATTGATGATTTGGCGTACCGTTATAAAGACGGTTCACATCGCGCATCGGGCAGCATAAATCTCGATAGCGGCATTTTGGACTTGCGGATTGATACGCAACATGCACGTCTGGAACAAGTGTTGAAGGCTACGGGTAAAGACCTGACCGGATTTACAGGTTGGGTTAACAATACGGTCCATATAAGCGGTACGACGGATAATCCGTCCGTTGAAGGTAAGGTCATTCTTTCTTACGGTTCGGTCAAAGGCTATCTTTATGACTACGTACAGGCTGATTACCGCATGGACAACGGTGTGTGGGAATTGACGAATGGACGTGTATCCGCTTATGATGCGACGGTACACTTCTCCGGCACTGTAGGAGATCGGTTAAACCTCGATGTGGACGGGTCGAATTTGGAAACGGATCGGCTTATTCATCGTAAAGACGTATCTTTGAAGGGAGCCCTCAACTTACAGGCCCATGTAGGCGGTACCTTGGATAATCCGTCTGTAGGCGGTTCCGTAAAAGGCGCATCTTTGGTTGTCAACGACTTGCCGTTGGATAATATTTCAGGGAACTTCACGTACGGTGACGGTATTTTACGACTTCATCGTTTCGGATTTACCCAAGGCGACGGTAAGTATGAAGCCGAATTGATGCATAACGGCAAAAACGGTCGTATTATTGCCCGTGCATCCGTAGACGGCGGCAGTCTGGAAAATATCATTAAGATAACCAAGGCTCCGCTTACCAAAATCACGGGACGTCTGGACGGGAATATTTCCGTTGACGGTACGACGGATAATCCCAATGCGCATATTCAAGGACAGATTACGCAAGGCGTAATGGACGGACACGACATTGATCCGTCGGATATTGATGTAACCTTTGAAGCAGGGATTTTACAGGTCAACAAGCTGTCTCTTCACGTAGACGGCGGTCTTTTGGCGGCCCAGGGAAGCTATGCCGTACACGGTCCGGTTAATATTCAAATTGCGGCTAAGAATTTTTCGACGGCTATTTTGCAAGATGTAACAGGCTCGAATTCCGTACCCGTCGACTCACGAATCGACTTTGCTTTAAATATGAGCGGTACGAGTGATAATCCCGTGGCCGAAGGATCCGTTCAGCTTACGGGAGGTACCTTGAACGGTGTCCCCTTTACGGATGCATTTGCCCTCTTTAACGTTAAAAATGGCGTTATTTCACTGAATCAGGCCTCCTTGACCCGTTCGCCTTATAAGGCGACGGCCTCAGGGACCATTCCTCTGGCTGCCTTGAGAGATGATATTTCGGACGGACCCATTCAAGTAGAATTACGTCTTGATAATGCAGGCCTTGACGGTTTGGCCTTCCTGACGCCTTGGGTGGAAGAAGCCAAGGGCGCTATGACGGGGCGTATTGTCGTAGGCGGTACGGTACAGAATCCTCAACTTAACGGAGCCGTGACGGTACGAAACGGATATGCTAAATTGAAGGGCATATCCAATCCGTTGGACAGTGTAAACGGCGACCTCATCTTTAACGGCAATTCGGCAACCTTGGAAAGTCACGGCACGATGGATAAGAAGGGAAAGGGAGACAAAGGTTATTATGATATTAAGGGTAAGGCGGTATGGGAAGGTACGACGCTTACCGATTACAGTCTTACTGTAGGGGCCCACGGGTTGGCTCTTGATTGTGACTACTACAAAGGACCTGTCGATGGAGAATTGACTGTGTCAAAAGACGAGGATTTGCCTCTCATAAGCGGGAATATAGATGTACACGATGCGACTATCGATATTCCTTTGGCACTGGTTATGTCCGATTCGGATACGAATGCGGCCCTCGATATAACCGTCAAGGCCGGTGACAAGGTTCGTTTCTATAATTCAGGACTGTACGATGTGTGGGTAACCGGTGATGCAACCTTTAAGGGCACCGTGAAGTCTCCTTATGCTACGGGCCACTTCGACGTAACACGCGGCAGCGTACGTTATTTGGATACACGTTTCCAAATCATTCAAGGTCGGGCGGAATTTAAGGGTACATCCTTTATTCCTTACATAAACCTATCGGCTAATACGCGCGTCGGTCAATACGCGATTTTCTTAAACCTCACGGGACCGGCGGATGATATGGAGATGAACTTCCAATCGGATCCGCCCTTATCACGGACACAAATTATTTCTCTCGTTACGTTGCGCAATGCGGATAAGCATGACAGTTCTTTAAATAGTGATGATATGAACTCCCTTCTCGGTAGCGGTATTCGCTTTACCCTAAACAGTCTGGGTGTTACGCAGAAATTGGAAGACGCCTTGTCTCTTGATATGTTGACCGTTACGACGGGAAATCTCGACCTTTCGGCTCACGATTCGGGAGATGATAAAAACTACTATAATATTGAAATGGGTAAATATTTATTTAACAATTTCATGTTAACTGCCGCCTTCGGTCTTAATCACAATGACAATCGTGTCGGTATGCAGTATAATTTGGGAAGCAGATTCAGTGTAGATGCATGGCGTTCTCCTAAGAATGCATATGTAGGCGGCAGCTGGAGATACAGTTTTTAAAGAATGCCGCTCATATAAGGAGGAGTTATATTGCTCCGTTCGTATTTGGAAGAATTGCAAAAAATTACATTATTAAAACCTGATGAAGAAAAGCGGCTTTGGATGGCGTATAAGGATGAAGGCTGCATGGACAGTCGGGGCCGACTTATCGAGCAATATCAGCCTTTGGTCTTTCGGGAGGCTCTGCGTTGGCACGTAGGCGAAGAACACATGGCCGATGTTTTGCAAGAAGGAAATCTGGGACTCATTGAAGCCGTTGAACGGTATGACTATAAGTTGGGCGTAGCCTTTTCAGTCTATGCCGTTCACCGTATTCGCGGGGAAATTGTCGATTGGTTGAAAAAAGAAGGCAAGTCAGCCAATGTGTCTATGGATGAACCGGATGAAAACGGATTGACCTTGGGTGATATGCTGTCTGATAACAGTGAAGATTTAGGTGATCGTACGAATAGGCAGTTGCTTTTAGAACAAGTAGGTGCTTTTATGGCACGTCTTCCCGAAAAGGAACAGTTCATTATGGAAGCCGTTTACTTGAAGGACAGACAACCCAAGACGGTGGCTGCCGATTTGGATGTGAGTCTTCCTTATGTATATCGTTTGCAAAAGCGAGGCGTGCGGCGTATTCGAGGCATGTTCGGCCGCTTGATGAAGAAAAATAAATAATTTCGGGTAAATAAGGGTAAAAAACATAGAAATACACAGAAAAATAGTGATATTTCCTCTGTTTTACGGTATAATCGGAGTAATACTTTGACCCTTTTAGACGGATTCTATATGCATCCGAAAGGAGGGATGTCGTATGAAGCAAACCGACCGGGACAAGGCGGAGCGGGTTCGCTCGGCCAAGGTCTGGTTAGACAAGGCGGAAGAATCGTTTCGCAGCAGTTCGGATGTACAAGGGGAACTAAGTCTTCTTTTGGCTGAAGCGGAAATGAAAAATTTGCGTAAAAACCACGGCGCAGGAAAGAATCTCATGCGTTACGGAGCCGTGGCGACGGCCATTGCTATCGCTTTGCTTGGGTTGGCCTTGGGGCAAGCCGCACGACACGGGGAGATTCGGGCTACCTATACGGCACCGCCCTCGGAAGTAGGTACGGAATGGGTGAAAGCCGAACCGCTCCGCTACGAAGCACCGCCTCGGCAAGAAGGTGCGGTACAGGTGCCGGCACAGACCGTCGAAGCCGTACAGATATACAATGAAGGGGATACACAAGTAAGTGTACATACAACTCAGCCGGAACAGGTGAGTGCCCCGGCCGCAAGTCAGGTCATGACTTCGGCACAGGTTCAAGAGACCGTACAAGCAGCGCGACACAGTCTGCGAAGTACTGAATCAATACAAAAATAACGGAGGATTTTGCATGAAGACGCAGAACAAGAAACTTTTGGCTATTATGGCAGTGAGTGCCATTATGACCTGCCCTGTATGGGCAGCCGATACGACAGTAGGCACTACGGGCGTAACGACATCGGGTACTACGGGCTTGACCGGTTACGAATCGGCAGAGGAACTGGCCGCTATTCAACGTGGTGAACAACCGGTTACCTTGCATTCGACTCAAGCCGAACCGACGGCGACCGAAGCAACTTCTACAACTGCGACGGCATCGACGACGACGGCTGCAAGCGGTGCTACGGGTTATGAACCTGCTGAAGAACCGCAAGCGACGGATCAGGCAGTTGCAGCTTCTGTTGCAGCACCGGCAGAACCGGAACGACAGGCAGCTCCCGTGCCTGCCGATGTGGTAGAAAGCGGTAGCATTCCTTATGTAGGCGGTCTTGGCGATGTGCAGGTGGATACCTCGATTCCGGGTTATCCCATTGCCGCCGTTTCGCAAGATGAAGAAGCCGCTTTGCCGTATTCTCACGCCTTGACGGATGACCAGGCTCAGGCTGTTGCCGGCAAAGTTGTTACGACTGTTACCATGGGTCCCTTGCCTGAACCGGCATTGGCTCAAAAGTTCCTGCCCCGTCTTGCCATGCGCTCCGGTGATGCTATAGAAGCAAACTACGTACGCCACGATTTGAACGTATTGGGATCGTCGGGACTCTTTGCTTCCGTAAAACCCGTGTTCACGCCTGTGCCTGAAGGGGTAGCACTTAATTACGAAGTGGAAATGAATCCCGTTTTAAAGGGCATTGAATTTACGGGCAACGACTCCATTAAGTCCAAAGATCTCGAAAAGATGCTCCATATCCAACCGGGTACGGTTCTTAATTCGACGATTGTAAGCAAGGATATTTTCGAACTGAACCGCTACTATGCAAACCAGGGTTATATCCTCAGCCACGTTACGGCCGTCAACATGGATGAAAACGGTATCTTACATATCGGCATTACTGAAGGTCATGTGGAACGCATCGACATTAAGGGCAACAAGAAGACGAAAGATCGCGTTATTCGTCGCGAACTTCGTTTTAAACAGGGCGATGTATTTAATCGAAATCTGGCCAGCCGCAGTATTGAACGAATTTACAATACGGGCTACTTCGAAGACGTCAATGTCCGTCTTTTCCAGGGTGAAAAGAATGCTAACGACGTTATTATGGAAATTGACGTGGCCGAACAAAAGACCGGTTCCGTTACGGTCGGTGCCGGCTATTCTCAGTCCGACGGCTTGGTAGGGATTTTGGGCTTAAGCGAAACAAACCTCCGCGGTACGGGTGACAAGGTGGCTCTGAACTGGGAATTCGGCGGTAAAACTCATTCCAATAAAAACTATACCTTCTCGTATACACATCCTTGGCTTAATAGCCACGGCGACTCTATCGGCATGAGTATTTATGACAGAGAAGCGGAATATGACGATTATGACGGTAAGGGCAACACCGTATCGGAATATCGCAAGAAAACGACGGGCGGCAATGTGACATACGGCCGCGTTCGCAGCGAATATGTGAGCGACTATGTAACATTGGAAACGAAGAAGACCAAGTATTTAAGCCATGAAGGCGGTCCCAACAACTACGATGCCTGGAGACATAATCCCGCTTCCTTGCCCGTATTCCGCGACTATATTGACAACAACTTCGGTACGACGAACAGCGTAACGTGGTCCCATGTTTTCGATAACCGTGACAATATTTACGATCCCATGCACGGCAAACGCTTGTCCTTTACGGGCACTTGGGCCGGTCACGGTTTGGGCGGTGACTTCGATTACTATAAGTTTATTGTCGAAAACAGACTGTATTATAAAGTCGGCGTAAAACATGTCATTGCCGTTCGCCTCATGGGCGGTATTGCTACAGGCGACATGCCGTACAATGACCTCTTTACCTTGGGCGGTGCCGATACGCTTCGCGGTTATGAAGATGATGAATTCCGCGGCAACAAGATGTATGCGGCTACGGTTGAATATCGGTTCCCCATTGCCAAGAAGGTACAGGGCGTGCTCTTTACCGATATGGGTGCAGCCTGGGGCGGCACCGGTAAGATTCCCTGGTACCAGGAAAGCAGAGGCCTTCATTATTCCGTCGGTGCGGGCTTGCGCGTAACGACTCCTATCGGACCTATCCGTCTCGACTACGGTGTAGGTAAGGACGGCGGCAAGTTCCACTTCAGCTTCGGCGGTAAATTCTAGTCAACCCGCGGGGGAGACAGATGAGAAAAAAAATACTCGCAGGAGTCGTCGTATCGGCCCTATGTTGGTCCGGTGCGGCGGCTGCCTCGATTCACGATGTAGACGTACGTCTTGCGTCTTCCGGTGCACCTGTACCGCCTTTGGCGGCTAAGCGAATTTCCGCCAGCATCGAAACGGTAGGCCGCAGAGTTTTACTGGATAGAGATGACGGTGAAGTCAGTCGGAATGCGGATACGTACAACCGTATGATGAATGACATTATGGATCGCGTCCTCATCGGCTATACGGTAGAGAACCTGACCCTTCGGCCCGGTGAACGAACGGAGGTAGACGTTGTCGTACGACCTTGGGGAAATACGATAGAAACCGTTTCATTGAATCTCGACTTCGGAGCCTTGTCGCCTTTGGCTGAAAACATGGCTAAAGAGGATGTGCAGGGAGCTCAAAATTTGGTGGAAAATGTTCTCGTCGGACTTCCGGAAGATGCTCTCGATTGGGCCGGCGGAGCCGTAAAGGACGTGCTTGAAAGCGAATTGGAACGGCAGATTCCCGAGTTTTATCCCCACGTGGTTATTACGCCCGGAAAGACGGCGAAGGTAGACGTATACTTTTTGCCGAAACTTCCCGTTGTGCGTAATGTAAACGTAAAGGTAGAGACGGAAAACATTCCTCGAGTCGTTTTTTACGATACACGAAAGCATATGGAAACGCGCTACGCAGGCCTTCAAGGCCTGCCTGTTGCGTTTATTCGGCGTCATGAAAAAGACATACAGGAAGATGTGAGCCGCACCGTTTCCGCTCAATGGGTTGTAGAAAAGTACAAATTGCGAGTAGAGCCGCAATTAACAGTAGGCGAGAATTTGGATATTCGCTTGAAATCCCTTACCGATTTTTACGATATTCAGGCTTCGGCGTACATCGATATGCGTCGTGACGGCGACAAGCGCCGCGGTAAGAAGGACGAAGATACGGTTGCAAAAGTTCATATCGGCAGAAAGTTCGGTTCAGGACATGAGCTTTTCGGTGAAGTCGAATTCAAACCGTCTACGTTGAAATGGAATCTGATTCCCGGCTATTTCTATCGCTTTTCGGACAAGACATCCCTGGGTTATCAGTTTGAGACTGAAGACAAGAGTCACCACCTGTGGCTGAAGCAAAAGCTGGCAGGTCGGTGGAGCTTGCGCTTTGATTGGGATATATCGAATCATGATGAAGAATTGGGAATTAACTATAGACTACACGACTATGTAGGCTTAGAATATATTGTGTCGGAACACGACCAGTGGCTCCGAGTTATCGGTTATTTGTAAAGGAGTAATTTGACTATGATGGCAGAAATGGGTAAGAAAAAGAATGTAAAGATTTTCTCGGCTGCAGTAGCCGTAATTTTTGTCCTCTCCGTAGCGGCTATGGCCGTTATGCAAACGGGCAACCCGGTCAGTGCCGCACCGTCCAGTAATATCGGTGTTGTCGACACGAGCAAGGTATTTGCACCGGATAATGAAGCAATTGTAAACGCACAGAAAGAATTACAAACGGCTTCTCAGGATATGCAGAAGCAGTTTGAAGAACAGTCCGCCAATATGTCGGACGAAGAAAAAGCTCAACTCTTCCAAAAGATGCAAGGCGAAATGTCCGATAAGCAGGAAGCTATTCAAAAGGGCTTAAAAGACAAATTGGAAACAGCTGTAGGCAGCGTCGCTTCGACTAAGGGCTTGAGCCTTGTTGTCGATAAGAGCGTAGTCCTCTACGGCGGTCAGGACATTACGGACCAGGTAGCTAAACAATTATCCTCCAAGTAACGTCGATGGATAAAAATAAGCGCAACGTGGCGGCAGGCGGAGCCATCGTCCTTTTAGTATTGTGCCTTTTGGCGGGTATCTATGCTTGGAAACACAAGACACCTGATGAACCGGCGACACAGGGACCTGTCTATGCCTATGCCGATACGGAGCATATTATGATGAGCCATCCCGATTACGCCGTCTATCACCGGTTGGAGCTGGAGTATAATGCCATGGTAGCACAATACCAGTTCGAACAATGGCATTACACGCAACAAGCCGGAAAAGACGGACAAGTTCTGCAAAAGGCTCAATCTATGAGTATCATGGGTGCAGCCGCAGCCGAAGAAGAATTGAAGGCCAAGGTGGCATTGAAAGAGGCGGACTTAAACAGTGCGTTACAGCAAAAGTACGAGTCATTGCTAAAGGAAAAAGAGCAGCGTCTTCCGTCTCTAAACGATGCGGATCGGTTGAAGGCCGTCAATCTACAGCTTCAACTGAATACACTGGCTATGACGAAGGAACAGAGAGAAACGGCCAGAAATGAATTGATTGCCCTGCTTCGCAAAAACGGCGGCACCGATTCGGAACGGGCTGTTGCGGAAGCGGAAGCCGAAATGGCTCCTTATAAAGAAAAGGCGAAAAAAGAGTTACAAGACTATGTAGAGGCCCAACGGGCAGAGCTGCAAAGTCGTCAGGATGCGAACGATAACTTGTTAAAGACTCAATTGGCAGGACTTCAAAATACGCCGGATCCGGCGATTTGGAATGATGAATGGAAGTCCAAGCTGGATGCGAAAAAGCAGGAAATGGATGACGCAAAGTCGAAAATTATGGATGATATTCGCGATTGTGCCGCACGAGTAGCACAAGAGCAGGGAATTGACATGATTTTCAGTGATTATGTAGGCATCGGTACGGCAGAAGACGTGACTGATGATATTATTGCCAAGCTGGCATAACAGGGAGGCCCGAAGAATGAAAGGCGCAAAGAAAAAACTTACGGCCCTGATTCTTACCGTTTTGACGGCAGGGATTTTGGCAGGTTGCGGCAGTGCCGACAAAGTCGGTGTTGTCGATACACAGAGAGTGCAAAAAGAAGCACCCTTGGCTAAGCAGTATGTAGAAAAACACGAACAGAAGGTTCAGGAAATTAATAAGAAGTTGGCAGAAGAAAAACTGTCCATGAGTGATGAAGACTTCCAAAAGGAACAGCAGAAACAAAAGCAGGAGTTGGATATTTACAGTGCCGGCCTGCAACGCCAATTTAAATCCGATTTGGATCAGAAGTTGGCGGAAATTGCCAAGGATAAGGAAGTTGGCATTATTGTCGATAAAAGAGCCGTACCTAACGGCGGTATCGACGTGACGGACGAAGTAATTGCGAAATTACAATAAAGAGGTGTGTTAGTGTGAAAAAGACGGTAAAAGAGTTGGCACAATTTTTAGGCGGCACGGTCATAGGTGATGAAAATCGGGAGATTTCCGATGTCAAAGGCTTGGCCGAAGCCGGGAGCGACGACATTTCTTTTGCCGTCGAACCGTATACGGAATACTTGCCTCAGGTTCATGCCGGTGCGGTTATTACGGAGAAAGAATATCCGGCAGGAAATAACACCCTTGTTCTTGTGGAAAATCCTCGCCTGGCTTTTTCCAAACTGTTGGAACTCTTTCATCCCAGGCAGAGTGTGGAACAGGGCATTCATTCTACGGCTGTTGTCGATAAGAGTGCAAAAATCGGCGAAAATACAGCCGTTATGGCTTATGCGGTTATCGGTAAAAATGTAAATATCGGTGCAGGCAGTGTTATTTATCCCTATGTGTTTATCGGGGATAATGTAACCATCGGTGTCAATGCGGCTATTTATCCCGGGGCCGTGATTATGGAAAACACGGTTATGGGTGACAATGCGGTTATTCGAGCCCATGCAGTCATTGGCGGTGAAGGTTTCGGCTTTGCCACCAAGGACGGAAAGCACACTCGCATTCCTCAAATCGGCAATGTTACTATCGGTGATGACGTGGAAATCGGCGCCTGCACGACCATTGATAACGGTACCTTGGGCAGCACGAAGGTCGGCCGAGGTACGAAAATCGATAACCTCGTGCATTTGGGACATAATGTGGAAATCGGTGAAGATTGCTTCGTTATTGCTCAGACAGGTATTGCCGGCAGTACGAAGGTGGGGAATCACGTTACCTTTGCCGGTCAGACCGGTTGTACGGGACATATTACCATCGGGGATAACGTTACCTTTGCCGGTAAGTCCGGCATTGTAGGCAATGTGGCCAGCAATACGATAAATGCCGGTTTCCCGGCACGTCCTCACATTGAATGGAGTCGTACACAGGTCTATATTAAAAAACTCCCCGATTTGGCAAAGACCGTCAAAGCTTTGGAGAAACGGATTGCCGAACTGGAAGAAAAAAAGTAAGAGGTTTGTATGTACCGATTCATGAAAATTCTCAGTTTCCTCGTCTGCCATTTGCCCGTCAGTTGGCAACATGCATTAGGACGAGGAGTGGGTGTCTTTTTCTGGACCTTTGTGCCCAAGCGGCGCAAGGTATTGGCACAAAAACAAATATTGGATTGTAAACTTACCGATTCACCGGCAGAGGCCATGGCTATTGCCAAGGCCAGTAGCCTGAGATTCGGACCTATGATTGTCGAAGTATTGACCTATCCGAATTTGGTGAAAAAAGGTTTTTTTGAAAAATTTACCGTTACGGGCAAAGAATATTTGGATCGATTGAAAGAAAGTGGTGAAGGTGCCGTTATTATGGCATCTCATGCAGGTAACTGGGAACTTCTCGGTGCCTGGATGGCCATGAGTGATTATCCGGTCATTTCCGTAGCTCAGCAACAAAGTAGCGGATCCGATGAATTTATTAACGAATACCGGACGATGCTGAAGCAGCACGTAACCTATAAAACAGGCATTCGAGACATGCTTCGCTTTCTGGGAGAAGGTAAATACATCGGTCTTCTCATGGACCAGGACCCGGGCTATACGGGTCTTAAAGTAAAACTCTTCGGCAGAGACACGTTGACAGCTGACGGACCGGCCAAGATGGCGGCTATGAAGAACTACGGCATTTACCCCATATTCATTCACGAAGACCGCCCTTACCACCATCACATTGAAATACAGGCTCCCCTTCACGTCTTTGAAGAAGGAGAAACCCTTTCGAAAGAAGAAAAGAAACAGCGTATTTATGAAGTAACACAGAAACTCAACGATATTTTGGAAGCTCATATCCGTAAATATCCGAGCGACTGGTTCTGGTTACATAATCGCTGGAAATGGACGAACCGCCTGGCGGAAAAAGAAAAAACGGAAGAAAACAAATAGAGAAGAAAGGCACCTAGAGGCGAAAGAGCCTCTGAGGTGCCTTTTGTTTTGTCACAATGCATGCAAAAACGGAGTCTCTCGTATAAGAGACTCCGTTTATCGGTATAAATTACTGGTTGTTTTCTACGATGCAAGCCGTGCCTTGGCCGCCGCCGATGCACAGTGTTGCCAAGCCGTATTTAGCCTTCTTTTCTTTGAGGCCGTAGAGCAAGGTAACGAGGATACGAGCACCGGATGCTCCGATAGGATGACCGAGGGCAATAGCACCGCCGTGGATGTTGACCTTCGACATATCGAAGCCCAATTCCTTGCAGCAGTATGCAGCTTGTGCAGCAAATGCTTCATTTGCTTCCACGAGGTCCATGTCTGCGCCTGTGAGGCCTGCTTTTTCCAGAGCTTTACGAGACGAGGGAACAGGGCCTGTACCCATGATAGCGGGATCAACGCCTGCAGATGCATAGCTCTTAATCGTAGCGAGCGGTTTGATACCCAATTCTTTAGCTTTGTCAGCGGACATAACAACGAATGCTGCCGCACCGTCGTTAATACCCGATGCATTGCCGGCCGTAACCGTGCCGCCGTCGCGTTTGAAAGCGGGTTTTAATTTGCCCAGGCCTTCAGCCGTAACGCCTTCACGCGGGAATTCATCCGTGTCAACAACGATGTCGCCCTTTTTGCCGTGAATAACGACAGGAACGATTTGGTCTTTGAATGCGCCGGATTTAATAGCTTCAACAGCTTTAGCCTGAGAAGATGCAGCCAATTCGTCTTGAACTTCGCGAGTAACGCCGAATTTTTCAGCAACGTTTTCAGCCGTAATACCCATGTGGTAGTTGTTGAATGCGTCCCACAAGCCGTCTTTGATCATTTCATCAACGAGCTTGCCGTCGCCCATACGATAGCCCCAACGAGCTTTTTGTACGAGATAGGGTGCCTGAGACATGTTTTCCATGCCGCCTGCAACGATAACGTCGGCATCGCCGGCTTTAATAATCTGTGCTGCCAAAGATACGCAACGCAGACCGGAACCGCAGACTTTGTTGATTGTCATAGCCGGAGTTTCAACAGGCATGCCTGCTTTGATCATAGCCTGACGAGCAGGATTCTGGCCGAGGCCGGATTGTAATACGTTACCCATTACGACTTCGTCTACTGCGTCCTTAGCAATGCCGGCACGTTTGATTGCTTCTTCAATAACTACGGCGCCCAAGTCTACAGCCGGAACGTCTTTAAATGCGCCGCCGTATTTACCGATAGCCGTACGGCAAGCACTTACGATTACTACATCTTTCATGAATACCACCCTTTCTCAACTCGTTTATAGTGAATGTAAAAATCATTATAACCGCGAAGACGGAAAGCATGCACGATATACTCGTAAAATATATCGTTACTGTTTTCACAATCTCCATATCTATATAGTATATTTTTTTACTCATAAATACAAGGGGGAAAAGAAAAAAAGTTATACTTTCTAGCTATTGAGAGCAAAGGAACAGTAACCGTAGGGTATACATGAAGAAAATATAAGCGGCTAACGGTTATGAACACAGCAGACTGTCAGGACTTGAGTAGAGCATATAAAAAAGAGACATTCCTTTTAAGGGAATGTCTCTTTTACGTGTTACTGTTTTAATTAGAACAGGTTCGAAATGAAACCGAAGCTGAAAAGTACGGCAACAGAAACCATCAGTTTCATATTTTCGTTCATCGAAGTCATATCACCCGCCTCCTTTTATTTATGAAATACAGGGGTAATAATGTAATAAGGTAAAGATTGAAATACTGTAAAAGTATGTTCTTATCTGAACTTTCTTTCCTTGTCTTAATAATACTCTCTTAAAAAAATAATGCAATAGCCTAAAAAGTTATTGGTGCGGGTTGTATATGATAAATACTCATGGTTTGTGGCTAGTGATAAAAAATATAGAAAAAATCAGACTTAAAAATAGAGATAGAAGAAGAAAAACGGTAGATATACTTAAATATTTAAATATAAAAAATAAAAGAAAAACTTTAAAAATTTCATTTACATCTTTAAATATCAAAGATAAGGTAAAATCATAAGAACGAAAATATCACAACAAGACTCGTAAATATACGGGAAAGAGGTGATTGAGTCTATAGGGCGACTTATCTCGACAGTATCTGCAGATACACGTATAATATGAAACATAAAAAAGAGGAGGTAGGTCATGTCTTTTATAAATAAGTTCATCGGTACGACGAGTCTTCAGCCCGTAGATACCAAAATATATGACGAGGCTTTATTCTTATTTAATAATGCAAAGGCTCAGAATGAATTATTGGACGGACATTTAAAATCTGCCGTAGTTCAAGGTTCCGACGTGGACGTTTTGCCTGAAGCAGTCGGCCGTTTCGGTTTCGATAAGACGTCCCCCGTACCGGTAAACGGTCTTTTCGGGGCTTGGGCCTACTTATCCCGATTACGCTCACTGACAACCGGCGGGCCCGTCTATTTTCATCTTGCCGAAATAAAAGACGGCACGGCGTGCTTTGAAGTCATTAACAGAAGCGGCAGACAGTCCTTTTACCTCTGGTTCGACTTGTACCATCCTCGCCAGTCCCGCGACGTTCCGGAAGGCTATATCCTGGAGCGGGAAGCCGTTTTCCCACGAGGAATCACCTATCATGACGATGAGTTCCCTAAGAACTTGTATAAAAAAATTCGCAAGGAAGCTAAAAAAAGATTGAATCTTGAAGTATTCGACAAGGAAGCCCAATATATCGATACGGAAGCAGCCTCGCGCAGTTTAGAGGCTTTACGGGAAAAGAGGTAGCTTATGAAAGGAGCTTTTGCGTCCGTTCGCATGGATGAAAATCATCCGCACTGGCAATATGCTTCGGCCCGTGCCGGCAAGCTGTACAGTCGCAGCGGCGATTTTCGTACGGAATTCGGTCGCGACTATACGCGCATTATCCATTCTCTGGCTTACAGTCGTTTAAAACATAAGACTCAAGTGTTTTTTACGACGAAGAACGATCACATATCGACGCGTATCGACCATGTCAATCAGGTCAATTCCGTGAGTAATACCATCGGCGTTTACTTGGGGTTAAATACGGAGCTTATCAGCGCCATTGCTCTGGGCCATGATTTAGGTCATTCACCCTTCGGGCATTTGGGCGAGCGGATCTTGCAGAAAATCAGTCATGACGAGGCGGGACAGCGCTTTTGGCATGAACAGCAGGGCCTGCACGTCGTAGATTCCATTGAAACCCTGCTGGATCCGACGGGAAAGACACAGAATCTCATGCTTACTTATGCGGTTAGAGACGGCATTATCAGTCATTGCGGCGAAGTCCGGTCGACGGTAATAAGACCCCGTGAAGAGGCCATGGATTTAAACGACATTGAGCGACCCAGCCAGTATGCTCCCTACACGTGGGAGGGGTGTGTCGTAAAAATTGCCGATAAAATCGCATACTTGGGTAGAGATATTGAAGATGCCGTACGCCTCGGTATTTTGAAAGAAGACGGCAAGCCCTTACAGGATTTGTTAAAAGAATTGAACAGTTACAGCAGGGAACCTATTCAGTCGGTGACGAATACGTCCATTATGTACCCTCTTATTACGGATATTTGCCGCGAAAGTTCTCCCGAAGCGGGACTGGTTCTGTCGCAGTCGCATATTAATATGATGGATGCGGTCATGCGTTTCAATTACGCACACATTTATAAGAATAAGCGGCTGGAAGTATATCATGCTTATGCGCGCCTCATTCTCGAATCGGTGTATAAGCTTTTGCGCGAGTGTTATGACGGCACGGAAACGATGAATAATATCCGCCTTCTTGCCAAAGATTATCCCACCTTGGGGCGGCATTTTGAAAAGCGTATGAAAAAGTTCTCCGACTCGGGTCGTCTTGAAGCGGATCCCGACGAATACGGTAACAAGGTGATTTACCGAATCTCGGATAGCGAAGCTGATTATAAGAAGGCGTGCATCGACTATATTGCCGGCATGACGGATACCTATGCCGAAAAGATTTTCGGTGAAATGACGACCTTTTAGCCGTTCCGGAATATTTTCGGTCATGGCGGTTTGGGCCTTGACAGATATCGGAGCTGTGAGTATAATATGTTGTGTTACAGATTAAGCAGAAGCCGTCCGCTTCTCACCTTACAAGACGCACAGTTACTAAGGTTATATGTCGGTCATATATGAGCGGGCAGCTATGCTGTTCGCTCTTTTTTTTGCGGAGGTGAAAGATTATTAGTAAAGAATTGCGTATCAACGATCAAATCAGAGCTAAGGAAGTACGTTTGGTAAGCGATACGAATGAACAGCTCGGTGTTATGTCTTTGCGCTCTGCACGTCAGATTGCGGAAGAACGGCACTTGGACCTGGTTGAAATTGCAGCCAATGCCAAACCGCCCGTTTGCCGTATTATGAACTACGGAAAGTACCGGTATGAACAACAGAAACGGGAAAAGGAAGCAAAGAAAAAACAAAAGGTCCTGACGTTGAAGGAAGTAAAATTACGTCCCAACATTGAAGACCATGACTTTTACGTCAAAATGAAAGCGGCACAACGTTTTCTCGATGAAGGCAGTAAGGTCAAGGTTACGATTATGTTCAGAGGCCGCGAAATGAGCCATCCCGAATTGGGTGAAAAGTTGCTTATTCGCTTTGCCGATGAGTTGAAAGAAGTCGCTCATGTTGAAAAGGCACCTAAGATAGAAGGCAGAAACATGACTATGGTCATAGCTGTCAATAAGGCGAAGTAAGAGGAGGAAATTATATCATGGGTAAATTAAAAACCCGCAGCGCTGCGGCAAAAAGATTCAGTGTAACAGGTTCGGGCAAGTTTAAAAGAGCAAAAGCTTATAAGAGCCATATTTTGGAAAAGAAATCTCCGAAACGTAAACGTAATCTGCGTAAAGCCGCTCTCGTTGCTAAGAGCTATTCGGATGCGGTTCGCAAGATGTGCCCCTTCATTTAATACGTTATTACACTTAAGAGATTGGGAGGAATTATATAATGGCTAGAATTAAAGTCGGTGTTACAGCACACGCTCGTCATAAAAAAATCATTAAAATGGCAAAAGGCTATCGCGGTACGCGTAGCCGTCTCTTCAAAAAGGCTAACGAAAGCGTAATGAAGGCTCTCTTCTACGCTCGTCGTGACCGTCGTCAGAAGAAACGTGAATTCCGTAAATTATGGATTGCCCGCATCAATGCGGCAACTCGTGCAAACGGCATGAGCTACAGCCGTTTCATCAACGGCTTGACAAAAGCAGGCGTTGAAGTAAATCGTAAAATGTTGGCAGACTTGGCTGTTAACGATGCAGTCGCCTTCGCTAAGTTGGTTGAAGTAGCGAAAGCTCAGTAAGATAAAGAAAAGCCGCTCATATAAGAGCGGCTTTTTTGTTTAGGCCTTATCGCAAAGAAAGAAATCTTCCCAGTCGGTCGGAAGTGGTCGGTCGCGTCGCATAATGCAGTACGAGTCGATTTTAGGCGGTGCGAAATCAAGAAGGGGAATGATGCGAATGCCGGCGGATACCGCCGGGTCCTGTAAGAGGCTTGCAGGCAAAAAGGTATAGCCCAGCCCCTCGCGTACATAGGCGGGAAGCTTTGTGCTGTTGTCAATTTCCAGGGGGAAGCGGTGGTGCTTGGGGAAGAGATCGCGAATGTACAGACCCAACCCTTGAAGGGCAAAGTTGGAGAAGAGGTAGTCGATTTCGGGAAGATTTTTTTTGGAAATTCCGTCAGCCCAGGTCGTGTCCTCGGCAGTACAGACGAGACAGAGGTCTTCACTGTAATAAGGGCGGCACCAGTAACCGTCTCCGTAAAAGGAGACGAAGGAAAAGACCATATCCAGGTTGCCTTTTTTTAAGGACTCGATCATTTCCGCCGTATGACCGATGTTTAATATAATCGTGCTTAGAGGCTTGGCTTTCATCCACTTTCTCAGAGCGTGTTGAAGGCGGCATTCGTAAATGGTGTTGGTCGTACCGATGCGCAGACGTTCGTCGGGTGAAAGGGAAGAGCGGACCGTTTGTAAGGCCGTTGTTTCCAAATCGACAAGTTGTTTCGCATAGTCTAAAAACTGCAGACCCGCCTCGGTCAGATCAATCTGCTTATGTTTGCGTGTAAAAAGAGGCTTGCCGATTTCACTCTCCAAGTCGAGAATTCGGTTTGTTACCGTTGATTGAGCAATGAAAAGGTGTTCCGCCGTTTTGGTAAAATTTTTAATTTGGGCGGCGGCAATAAAGGTACGCAGTGTTTCCGTATTCATAAGCATCTCCAAGTATCTGAAAAACAAATCGATTCAATCGAATTCATCTATTTTACAAATTATTTTTTCTTATTATATAATAAGGCGGTAAAAGAGACAATTATCGTACAGTAAGTTCAGTACTGCTCGTCAGTACGGAAAACGGAGTGACAGTGATGAATGAGAAAAAAGTGCCTTTTACGGAAGGCGAAATTCGTGAAATTATTAAAACCTATCCGACACCCTTTCATATTTATGATGAAGAAGCCATAAAAGCCAATGTTCGCAAGCTTATCAAGGCTTTTGACTGGGTGAAGGATTTTAAAGAATATTTTGCCGTAAAGGCAACGCCCAATCCGTATATTATGAAAATTCTTAAAGCCGAAGGCGTCGGCGCCGATTGCAGCTCTTTACCGGAACTGTTGTTGTGCGAAAAAGTCGGTATTTCGGGCGACGACATTATCTTTTCGTCCAACGATACGCCGTATCAAGAATTTGCCAAGGCCATGGAATTAGGGGCTATTATTAATATTGACGACATTACGATGATCGACTTCCTCGAAGCGAACGGCCCTATTCCCGACCGTATTTGCATGCGTTATAATCCCGGCCCCTTGTTAAAAGACGGTAACGATATTATCGGTACGCCGGAAGAATCGAAGTACGGGCTTACGCGCGATCAGATTTTTGAAGCCATGGCTATTTTAAAGCAAAAGGGTGTAAAACGCTTCGGTCTTCATACCATGGTCGTATCCAACGAACTCAATGCCAACGGCTTGATCAATACGGCGAAGATGATGTTTGAATTGGCTGTAGAGGTCAAAGATCGCCTCGGCATTTATATTGATTTTATCGATTTCGGCGGCGGTATCGGCTTACCCTATCGCCCGGAAGAAAGTTTTGTCGACTATGATGTATTGAGTGCCGGCATTAAGGGTCAGTTTGAAAAGATTATGATTCCTAACGGACTGGATGATATTCGACTCTCCTTTGAATGCGGACGTGCCATTACGGGCCCTTACGGCTATTTGGTAACGACAGCTATTCACCATAAGGATATTTGGAAACATTACATCGGTACGGATGCTTCCATGGCGAACCTCATGCGTCCCGGCATGTACGGGGCCTATCACCACCTGACCGTTCTGGGAAAAGAAGAGGCACCGGCCGATCACGTATATGACGTAACGGGATCCCTTTGCGAAAACTGCGATAAATTCGCCGTCGATCGTCGCCTGCCCGAAATTAAGGACGGCGATATTCTGGTCATCCATGACACGGGCGCTCACGGTCATTCTATGGGCTTTAACTACAACGGTAAACTTCGTTCGGCGGAATTGCTCATGCATAAGGACCATAGTGTTACGCAAATTCGTCGTGCCGAAACTGTTGACGACCTCTTTGCGACCTTGGATTTTTCCGATTTATAAGAATTGCATTATCACTCGAAGGCGTTTCGGCAGGAACGCCTTTTTTGTTTGGCTTGGACCTTCCCTTCATGGTAGTATGTAAGAAAAGGAGAGATGAGTATGTTCCATGCCTTTGAAGCGGTTACGACTTTTCATCTGTTTGCATTCGTCGTCATCGGTGCAGGCGAAGTTTATGCGTGCCGAAAGGGGAGCGTATCGGTGCGGTCCGTCGTTTTACACAATTTAATTTGTCTTTTGTGGTGTCTCAGTGTGACCTTATATGCCTCGGAAGGGATCGGTCTTTGGGCGGGACTGTTTGTTGCAAGCCTTTTTGTTACTCATGCCCTCTTCGGTAAAAAGGGCGGTTACGGGCAGTTGCAGCGGCGTGTTCCGGTTACGCGCGGAGTTTTTCGCCCGTATGTGGCGACGGCCTTTGTCCTGTCTTTTTTGCAACTGGCCTTGTACTTTGTACCGACCTTGAGATATTTATGGATTACGTCTCTTGTCAGTCCCGTCGTGGGCGGGATGTTGGCAGGTGTCATTTTTTCGTACTCGGACCGGGTCGTTAAGAGCAGACAGAAGGGCTGAAAAGCACTTTCTTCTATACCGTAAAAACGCCTGTATGACGGCCTTTGTCATTGACAGAAGACCCTGATTATTGGTACAATACAACATGTATTTTCTATCATTCATACTGTGAGGAGATGCGACATGAGAATGAGATTTCGAAAGATAAATTTACCTGCCTTCTATTGTCGTGCCTGCAGTGTATCTTAGTGCTATAATCCCGCCGAAGGCGTATGCCTTCTGCCGGGATTTATTTATTTTCTACAGGAGGAAGTTATGAAAAAAATTGGCTTATTGATGGGTAGCGATTCGGATTTGCCCGTTATGCAAAAAGCATTGGATATTTTTAAGGAATTCGGCGTTCCTTATGAAGCCGTATTGGCTTCGGCACATCGTACGCCTGCAGTTGTTAAAGAATTTGCAGAAACGGCGGAAGAACGCGGTATAGGGTGTCTCATTGCCGGTGCGGGAATGGCGGCTCATTTAGCCGGTGTTGTCGCGTCCTTTACGACTCTGCCCGTCATTGGAGTCCCTCTTGAAGGCGGCAGCATGCGCGGGATGGATGCTCTCTTGTCGACGGTACAAATGCCGTCGGGCATGCCCGTAGCGACAGTAGCCGTAAACGGGGCGAAGAATGCAGCCCTCTTGGCTATTCAAATCCTGGCGGTAGGCGATGCCCAACTGGCAGGTAAATATAAGGCTTATCGTGCGGATATGACGGCTCAGGTAGAAGCGAAGAACGTGAATTTACAAAAGCAACTCAATCAGGCGTAGAATCAATCAGGAGGAACTATGCAATACGATTCGGTATGGGATAAACTTCATGAAGAATGCGGTGTCTTCGGCATTTACGATAAAGAAGCGGACATTCCCCGTTATGTATACTGGGGGCTTTTTGCCTTACAGCATCGCGGTCAGGAAAGCGGCGGTATTGCTTTGACGGACGGCACGGATATTCACAACCATCGAGGCATGGGCTTAATCAGCTCGGTTTTTGAAAAGGAACTGCCTGCCAATGAAGGCGGTCCTATCGGCATCGGTCACGTGCGCTATTCGACAACGGGTTCCAACAATCCCCGTAACATCCAGCCCTTGGCCGTGTACACGTCTATGGGGGAAATCGCATTGGCTCATAACGGCAATTTGACCAATGCCCGGGAACTGCGTACGCGCCTTGAAGACGACGGAGCGACGTTCCAGACAACGATGGACAGCGAAGTTATCGTTAACCTCATCAGCCGTAGCAGAAAGCCGACTATTGAAGAACGAATTATTGACAGCATGACTCAAATTAAGGGGGCTTTCTCCCTTGTCTTAATGACCAATAAAAAGCTTTACGGGGCTCGTGATCCTTTGGGTTTTCGTCCTTTATGTATCGGTCGTACGGAAACGAGCGGCTATGTTATCGCTTCGGAAACGTGTGCTCTCGATGCTATCGGAGCTACTTTTGTGCGTGATGTCAAGCCCGGTGAATTTATCGAGATCGGAGCGGACGGCTTGAAGTCTACTATGTATGCGGAAGCGGAACGTAAACAAGTCTGTTCGTTCGAATACATTTATTTTGCCCGTCCCGACAGCATCATGGACGGACAGGATGTGTACCAGGCCCGTTTGGCTATGGGGCGGGAAATGTGGAATGAAACGCATTACGATGCGGACCTCGTCATTTCCGTTCCCGACAGCGGTACGACGGCGGCTCTCGGCTATTCCATGGCCTCGGGCATTCCTTTTAACTTCGGCCTCATTAAGAATCGCTACATGGGCCGTACCTTTATTAAACCGGATCAGAAGCAACGTGAACTGGCCGTTCGTATGAAGCTGAACGTCGTCAAGTCCGTCGTTAAGGGCAAGCGAATCGTCATGGTTGACGACTCCATTGTCCGCGGCACGACGAGCGGTATTATTTGCAGACTTTTGCGTGAAGCCGGTGCTAAAGAAGTGTACATGTGCGTATCGGCACCGCCTGTTAAATACTCCTGTTTCTACGGCATCGATACGTCGGTTCGCAAGGAACTCATTGCTTCCGACTTGTCGGTTGAAGAGATCCGCAAGTATATAGGCGTCGACAAGTTGCACTTTATTTCCTTTGACGGATTGGCCAAGGCCATGCCCGAAATTCCAAAGGAAAATATGTGTCTGGCTTGCTTTAATAACGATTATCCCACGGAAATTCCCGCCAATGAGGAAGGAGAAAAATATGCACTCGAAGGAAAATGCTAAGGAAAGTTTGACCTACGCCGCAGCCGGGGTAGACATCGACGCCGGTAACAAAGCGGTTGAATTGATGAAGGATTCGGTCAAGGCCACATACAGACCGGAAGTGCTGGGTGATTTAGGCGGTTTCGGCGGCCTTTTCTCCTTAATGAATAGTTCCGTAAAAAATCCCGTTCTCGTCAGCGGTACGGACGGAGTAGGTACGAAACTGCGCCTGGCCATTATGATGGATAAGCACGATACGGTCGGGCAGGACTGTGTAGCCATGTCTATTAACGACATTCTTGTCCAGGGTGCGGAACCTCTCTTTTTCCTCGATTATATTGCCGTAGGTAAGCTCAATCCCGAACAGGTAGCGTCTATCGTCAAGGGTGTGGCTCAGGCATGCAGCGAATCGGGATGCGCTCTCTTAGGTGGTGAAACGGCTGAAATGGCCGGCTTTTACGGCGACGGCGACTACGACTTGGCCGGTTTCGGCGTCGGTTTGGCAGACCGTGAAAAACTGATTACGGGAGAAACTATTAAAGACGGTGATGTTCTCATCGGCTTGCCGTCGACAGGCGTTCATTCCAACGGCTTTTCCTTAGTTCGTAAAATAGTTTTCGATCGTATGAAGATGAAGCTTACGGACTATGTAGAAGAATTGGGTATGTCCATCGGCGAATGTCTTCTGACACCGACACGCCTTTACCCGCGGCCGTGTTTGCCCGTTATTCGGGAATTTGATGTAAAAGGCATGGTACATATTACAGGCGGCGGTTTCTACGAAAACATTCCTCGTGTTCTTCCTAAAGGCATCGGGGTGGAAGTAGACGTTACGACATGGCCGCAGCTGCCCGTCTTCGGCTTATTGCAGAAGTGGGGCAACGTGGACTGGCCGGAAATGTACAGAACTTTCAACATGGGTATCGGCATGATTATGATTGTCGATAAAGACGACGCTGCGGCGGTTATGAAGAACCTGGAAGATCGTAATGAAAAGGCCTATGTTATCGGTAAGACCGTCAAGACCGACGGTGACCGTGTCGTTTTAAAGGGAGGCGTTTTCAATGACTGAGAAGCGAATCATCGTTTTCGCTTCCGGCAGAGGTTCCAATGCGCAGGCTCTGCACGACGCCATGGAAAAGGGTGAAATCAAAGGCCGTTTTGTAGCGGCCGTTTGCGATAATCCTCAGGCACCGTTCATTGAAAAAGCACGCTCGTGGGGATTGCCCGTTATCATAGCGGACAGAAAGTCCTTTGCGAGCCAAGGCGATTTTGAACGCTATATATCGGAACAAATCTCTCCGTATCAAGCGGACCTTATTTGTCTTGCCGGATTTATGCGAATTTTGAGCGGAGATTTTATCGCTCCTTATGAAAATAAAATTATTAACATTCATCCCGCCTTGCTTCCGTCCTTTAAGGGCTTACACGGACAAAGACAGGCGTGGGAAGCAGGCGTCAAGGTGGCCGGTTGTACGGTGCATTTCGTCGTCCCCGACATGGATGCGGGCCCCATTATCATTCAGGAAACGGTTCCTGTAAAAGACGACGACACGGCCGATACCCTGGCGGCACGTATTCTGACAAAAGAACACCCGTCGTACGTGCGAGCCGTCGCCCTGTTTTGTGATGACAAGTTGGAAATTTCAGGTAATCGCGTACGTATTAAGGAATAAGAGGAGTGGCAGTCGTGAAAATAAAAAGAGCCTTATTGAGTGTATCCGATAAAAGAGGCATTGTAGAGTTCGGTAAAGAATTGGCCGCTATGGGTGTAGACATTATTTCTACAGGCGGTACGATGAAGGCTTTGCACGATGCAGGCGTTCCCGTTACGGCCGTACAGGATGTGACGGGTTTTCCCGAAATGATGGACGGCCGTGTAAAGACCCTACATCCGAAAATTCACGGGGCTATTTTAGCCATGCGTGATCATGAAAGCCATGTACAGGCCATGAAAGACCACGGCATTACCCCTATCGATTTGGTAGTCGTCAACCTGTATCCTTTTAGAGAAACGATTGCCAAACCGGATGTAACCTTGGCAGATGCCATTGAAAACATCGATATCGGCGGTCCCTGCATGGTACGCGCCGCTGCAAAGAATAATAAATTTGTCGCCATTGTAACCAATCCCGATATGTACGGCGAGATTACGGAACTTTTGAAAAAAGACGGCGAATTAAGCGATGCCTATCGCCTGAATTTAGCTCGCTTGGCCTTTACTCATACGGCTGAATACGATGCGGCTATTGCCGCATATTTGACGGAAGAAGTAAGAAAGGGGGATAAGGCGTAATGAAGGTGGCAGTAGTCGGCGGCGGCGGTCGTGAACACGCCTTGGTGCGTAAATTACACGAAAGTTCGTCCGTAGAAAGCCTTTATGCCTTTCCGGGAAGTGAAGCCATGTCCGACTTGGCCCGATGCATCCCCTTATCCGTAACGGATTTGACCGGTATTACGGATTTTGCCGTAAAAGAAGGCATCGATTTACTCGTCGTCGGTCCCGAAGTACCTTTGACACAAGGGCTGGCGGATGCGGCTGAAGCTAAAGGCATTGCCGTTTTCGGTCCCGTTAAGGCGGCAGCTCGCCTCGAAGGATCGAAGGGATTTGCCAAGGATTTAATGAAAAAATACGGCGTACCTACGGCGGCTTATGAAATCTTTACGGATGGAGAAGCGGCCAAGGCGTATATCGAAAAACAGGGAGCTCCCATTGTCATCAAAGCCGACGGTCTGGCAGCCGGTAAGGGTGTAGTCGTGGCACAGACGGTAAAGGATGCGACAGATGCCGTAGATGCCATGATGAAGGAACGCATTTTCGGTGAATCGGGCGGACAAATCGTTGTAGAAGAGTGTATGGTCGGCGAAGAAGCAAGCTTACTTGCTTTCGTAGACGGTAAAACCATCGTTCCCATGGTGGCGGCTCAAGACCATAAACGTATTTTTGACGGCGACAAGGGGCCCAATACGGGTGGGATGGGTGCTTATGCTCCCGCTCCCGTTCTTACGGACCGATGGCGTCAAGTCGTAGAAGAAAAAATTTTGCGTCCCGTCGTTGACGGGTTGGCTAAGGAAGGCGTGCCTTATAAGGGGTGCTTATATGCAGGACTCATGCTGACGGATAAGGGGCCGAAGGTGGTTGAATTTAACTGCCGTTTCGGCGATCCGGAAACGCAGGTCGTTTTGCCCTTATTGGACGGTGACTTGGCGCAAATCATGTATGACTGTGCTACCGGTCGATTGAATCCCCAAGACGTACATTGGCATAAGGGAGCGGCGTGTTGCGTCATTATGGCTTCGGCCGGCTATCCCGAATCATCACACAAGGGGGATGTCATTGACGGATTGGATGACGTAGAAAAGGATGGTAGTGTCTATGTATTTCATTCGGGCACTAAGAAAGAGGACGGAAAATTCGTTACTGCCGGCGGCCGCGTTTTGGGTGTAACGGCTTTGGGCGACTCTCTTCAGGATGCCATCAGTAAGGCCTATGCTCAGGTAGAACGGATTCATTTTGACGGCCAACAAGTTCGTCGCGATATCGGTCAAAAAGGCTTGAAACACTTGTCTTAAAAATATATAAAGCGGACTTCTTGTATATGCAGGCAGTCCGCTTTTATTACGAGAGGGCGATATGTCATGAATTACAGGACGGAAAAAGATTCATTAGGAGAAATACAGGTTCCTGCCGACAAACTTTGGGGAGCACAGACGCAGAGAAGTCTGGAAAACTTCCAAATCGGTACGGAAAAAATTCCCCAAGAATTGGTTACGGTCTTTGCTTATTTGAAAAAAGCGGCGGCTGAAACGAATAATAAGCTGGGAAACTTGGATGATGTGCGGACTCGGGCTATTGAAGCGGCCTGCGATGAAATCCTGGCTGGTCATTTGGACGGAAACTTTCCCCTGGCCGTGTGGATGACCGGTAGCGGTACGCAATTTAATATGAATATGAATGAAGTAATTGCTAAAAAGGCTGTCCAAATAGCCGTCGCTGCGGGAGAAAGTATAACCGTTCATCCTAATGACCATGTAAATCGATCGCAGAGCTCGAACGACGTCTTTCCGACGGCCATGCATGCGGCGACGTTGTGCTTAATTGAAGACCGCCTTTTCCCCGCCATGGACCGGTTGCAGTCTCTGCTGGAAAAGAAGGCGGAAGAATATAAAGACATTGTAAAAATAGGAAGAACGCATTTACAGGATGCCACGCCCTTGACTTTAGGGCAGGAAATCAGCGGTTGGGCCCGCATGATTGAACGAAATCGGGAGATGCTCGTGCAAGGATGCGAGTTCTTGCGTGATTTGGCTGCCGGTGGAACGGCTGTCGGTACGGGCATCAACTGCCCGAATGAGTTCGGACCTCTCTTTGCTGAAGAGTTGAGTCGTCTGACGGGTAAGGTATTCAGAACGGCAAAGAATAAGTTTCACTCTTTGACGAGTAAGGATGAACTCGTTGTCGCTCACGGCATGTTGAAAGCCTTGGCCTGTGATTTGATGAAGATTGCCAACGATGTGCGCTGGTTGGCGTCGGGACCTCGTTGCGGTATTGGTGAACTCATTATTCCCGCTAACGAACCGGGTAGTTCCATTATGCCGTCCAAGGTAAATCCCACTCAGGCTGAAGCGGTGACCATGGTAGCCGCACAAGTTATGGGAAACGATGCGACAGTCGGCTTTGCAGCCAGTCAGGGGAACTTCGAACTCAACGTGTTCATGCCCGTTATGGCCTATAACATGATTCAATCGATTCGCCTTTTGACGGATGTTATGGATTCGTTCGGTAAGCACTGTATAAAAGGGCTTGAACCGAACAGGGAACGAATTGAAGAAAACCTGCATCGATCCTTAATCTTAGTTACGGGCCTCGTACCTCTTGTGGGGTATGATAAGGCTTGCAGCATTGCCAAAAAAGCCGCCTCCCAAGGCTTGACCTTGAAGGAAGCGGCTGTAGAGAGCGGCCTTATTACGGCTGAAGAATATGATGCACGCATGGACGTGCGTAAACTGGCAGGATTGGAATAGACATTAAAAAAAAAGGAGGCTTCGTGAGAAGTCTCCTTTTTTGCTATTTCAATTTACTGTTAGCCTTTTCCGTGAAGGGAGCCGCTTCGATAATGAAGCGCTCATGAATGCCTTCACCGACGGGGCCAGCCGCATCGCAGGCCGTAATCTTAAAGGTCAGTTTGCGGCGATCCTGTTCCGTAAGAACGGCTTTGGATGTTACGTCCATGCCTACGGGGGTGGCGGATGTGTGCTTAATATTCATAGAAATACCGACAGTGGCAAAGCCGTCGGGTAATTGTGAGTCGACAGCCTTTACGGCCGCGTGTTCCATCAGGCCTACAAGGGCCGGTGTGGCGTACACGGGAGCCGTACCGCTGGCATAGGCAATGGCCGTATTTTTTTCAGTAACCTTTTCCGTAAGTTCGGCAGAAGATTGTTCTTTTAATGTAAAGTCCATTATAAGCCTCCTAAGTCGTATAAGATATTTTTACTATAGCACAGAGGAGAATAAATAAAAACCTTTCTAGAAAAAATAGAGATTTGGTATAATGAAACAGACGGTAATGTATACGGAATATGTAACAGGCGGTGACGACATGAGCGATATTATAGAAAAAGAGGGAGTATCTTTTGTATCCTTCCGGCTATTTGCCCCTTATAAGGACTTGACGGCAGCCGTATCGACACGGCTCGGCGGCATCAGCACGGGAGATTTTAAAAGTTTGAATATGAGTTTTTCTACGGGCGATGATAAAGAGGCCGTTAAGGAAAACAGACGACGGTATTTTAACGCCTTGGGTATATCGATAAAAGACCTGGTGGGGTGCAATCAGGTACATGGTGTGCATATTGAGCAGGTTACTAAAAAAGACTGCGGTCGCGGCGTAGAAGGCAAGGAAGACGCACTGCCCGGTTGCGACGGTTTGATTACGAATGAACCCGGCGTGGCGTTGACCATGAATTTTGCAGACTGCACGCCCTTATTGTTTTTTGACCCTGTTCGCAAGGCTATCGGCTTGGCTCACGGCGGTTGGCGAGGGACGGCCGGTAATATTGCGGGCCTTACGGTAGAAAAAATGAGAGAAGCCTTCGGATCCGAAGCTAAAGACATTTTGGCGGCTATCGGCCCGGCCATGGGTCCTGATCGCTTTGAAGTGGGAGACGATGTTATACAGGCCTTTACGAACCTTTTCGGAAAAACGGAGGTTCTAGACCTTTATAAGCCGACGAAAGAAGGCAAGTATCTATTTAACATGTGGGAGGCCAACAGGCGACTTTTGTTGCGTGCAGGCCTTCAAAAGGATCATATCGAATGTGCCGACATATGTACTCATACCCATACGGACCTCTTTTTTTCGTATAGAAAGGAAAAGGGCAAGACGGGACGACATATGGCGGTTATGGAATTACATTAACTCTTGGAAATACGGTCATAACAATCTGTGATTATGGCCGTACTTTTTGTGTAAAAACTCTTGACGACCAAAGCATAATTTAATAAAATATGATAGAAATATAAATGAACAAATATTCACACATAAAAATGAGGGGGATTTAAAAATGAAGAAGTCTTATAAAATTGAAGTCGACTGCCCGAACTGTGCAGCCAAAATGGAAACGGCGGCCAATAAGACGGAAGGTGTCAAGGAAGCCAAGGTCAATTTCATGCTTTTAAAGATGAAGGTTGAATTTGAAGACGGTGCCGATCCGCAAGCCGTGATGGAAGCAGTACAACATAACTGTAAAAAAGCAACGTCTGACGGCGAAATTTTCTTGTAAGAATTTATATCGGGGGAACATGTATGCTAAATGCCAGACAGAAGAAGGATTTAATTCGCATCTCCGTTGCCGCTGTCATTATGATCGGTACCTCCTTTCTCGACGTGCCGAAAGCGGCTCATATTGCTTTGTACGCCGTAGCGTATCTGGTTATAGGCTATGACATTTTACTGGAAGCTTGGGAAGGGCTTAGACACGGCAACGGCCTTGATGAATGCGTACTTATGGTTGTGGCGACCTTAGGGGCCTGGGCCATTGCTTTTTATGACGGCGAAGGTTATACGGAAGCCGTTGCGGTTATGCTCTTTTACCAAGTGGGTGAATGGTTCCAGAGATATGCCGTCAATAAGAGTCGCCGCAATATTGCAAGTCTCATGGATATTAACGCCGAATACGCCAATGTGGAACAAGTGGACGGCTCCTTGGTACAAGTGGATCCGGATGAAGTGGAAGTCGGTACGACTATTATCGTCAAGGCCGGCGAAAAAATTCCTATTGACGGAGTTATCCTTTCGGGTAACAGTAATCTCGATACGGCAGCCCTTACGGGGGAAAGTATGCCCCGTGAAGTAAAGCCCGGCGATACGGTTTTAAGCGGCTGCATCAATATTAACGGTGTCTTGCGTATTCAAACGGCTAAGGCTTTTGAAGATTCGACGGCTGCTAAAATCATGGAACTTATTGAAGAAGCAAGTTCCAAAAAATCCCGATCCGAACAGTTTATTACCCGATTTGCCCGTGTTTATACACCGACGGTTGTCGGTCTGGCAGCGGCCTTGGCACTATTACCGCCCTTGTTCGGACTCCTTACGACGGGGGAAGGTAATTGGCATATCTGGATATACCGTGCCTTGACCTTTCTTGTTATCAGTTGCCCCTGTGCGCTGGTTATCAGTGTGCCTTTGTCCTTCTTTGCCTCCATCGGCAGTGCCGGCAGGGCGGGTATTCTCATTAAGGGTTCAAATTACGTAGAACGACTGGCGGATGTAAAGACGGTTGTTTTCGATAAGACCGGTACGTTGACGCGCGGCATCTTCGGTGTTACAGCCGTTCATCCGGCTAAAGAATTTTTTGCCGAAGCGATGCGTGAAGGGAAGTCGCCCGAAGAAGAGCTCCTTCATTTGGCGGCCCATGTTGAATCCATCTCGACTCACCCCATTGCCGAATCATTGCGCCGTGCCTATAAGGCTGACGGTGACGGCTGTAAGGTGGAAGGCGGAGAAGAAGTTCCCGGCAAGGGAATTCGTGCATCAGTCAACGGGAAAACCGTCTGTGTCGGCAACAGCCTCTTTATGGAATCCGTCGGGGCCGTCGTTTCCGATTGCCGGTGTGACGGCACGATTATTCATGTAGCCGTAGACGGAGTATACGCCGGTCACGTAGCCGTTTCCGATGCTTTGAAACCGCACTCGAAAGAGGCTGTGAAGGCATTACGTAATGAAGGTGTGAAGAAACTGGTTATGCTGACGGGCGATAGCCAGACGACGGGCGACAAGGTCGGCAAGGCATTGGAACTTGATGCCGTATACGGTAACCTCTTGCCTGCCGATAAGGTGGAACGAGCTGAAGCTTTGTTGCAAGAAACGAATGCCGCCGACGGCTTTCTGGCCTTTGTCGGAGACGGCTTGAACGACGCACCCGTCCTGGCCCGTGCCGACGTAGGTATCGCCATGGGTGCCATGGGTTCCGACGCGGCTGTAGAGGCGGCGGACGTAGTCCTCATGGATGACGACCCCTTAAAGATTTCCGTGGCCGTTAAAATTGCTCGCAAGTGCATGGCCATTGTTAAGGAAAATATTTACATAGCCATCGGCATTAAGATTCTCTTCCTCATCTTGGGGGCTGTCGGTATTGCCAATATGTGGTTTGCCATCTTTGCCGACGTAGGCGTTATGGTCTTAGCCGTATTAAATTCTATGCGTACTCTTTTGATGAGAAAAGTACAGGCATAAGAAGATACAAACAACGGTTTTCCTCATACGGGGCAGCCGTTGTTTTCTTATATACCTTATGCCGTTGACAAACGGGGCTTCAAGACATACAATGAAACGGCATACTCTATGCGGACAGTTCGTTTGCACCATCCTGTCCTTAAACAAAACCAGGGCTGTTTTTGTTTGCGTTTTTACGTTGACCGAAAGCCTTGCTCAGAGCGGGGCTTTTTTTATGAGGTAACTATGTACTATATAAGCAGTGAAGCGACTTTTGACGGTGCTCATTTTTTAAAAAACTATGAAGGCAAGTGTCACAACCTGCACGGCCATCGTTGGCTCGTACGGGCTCACGCCAAGGCGGAAGCCTTGAAAGAAACACGTCAGGAAAAGGGCATGCTGACGGACTTCGGGAACTTGAAAAAGTCCTTGAAAGAAGCCTGCGACTTTTTCGACCACGCCTTAATCTATGAAAAAGGATCGTTGAAGGATACAACCTTGGCATGCCTTGAAGAAGAAAACTTTCTCTTGCGTGAAGTATCTTTTCGACCGACGGCGGAAAATCTGTCTAAGTATTTTTATGATCTTTTAAAGAAAGATTGCCCTGAACTTTGTCGGGTAGAAGTATACGAAACGCCGACCAATAAGGCGACATACGAGGAATAATCATGCGAGTTGTCGAAAAATTTGTGAGCATTAACGGTGAAGGACAACGTGCCGGCGAATTGGCTCTCTTCATTCGCTTTCAAGGCTGTAATCTGAGCTGTACCTATTGCGATACGGCTTGGGCCAATGAAGCGGACTGTCCTTACGAGGAAGAATCGCCGCAGGAAATTGTCGACTATGCCTGCCGTGAAGGGGTGACGGACATTACCCTTACAGGCGGAGAACCGCTCTTACAAGAGGGGATAGATGAACTGATAGATCTCTTGTCTAAGCATGGCTTTCACGTAGAAATCGAAACAAACGGGGCCGTATCCCTTCTTCCGTTTTGCCAAAGGCGACGGCCGTCCTTTACGATGGACTATAAGCTGCCGGGCAGCGGTTGTGAAAAAGCCATGGTGACGGGAAACTTCGCCATTCTTACCGAGAAGGATACGGTAAAGTTCGTCGTTTCAAGTACAGAGGACTTACAAAAAGCCGAAGAAATCGCAACACGCTACGATCTTGTCAATCGTTGCGCCGTATATATCAGCCCCGTCTTCGGCTCCATCGACCCGGCACAGATGGTAGACTTTATGAAACAGAGGCGACTCAACGGGTGGAGATTGCAGCTTCAGCTCCATAAGTTTATTTGGGATCCTGAGAAAAGAGGAGTATAAATGATAGACAAAAAAGCCATAGAAGAACATATTCGCGGCATCCTCGTCGCCTTGGGAGAAGACCCGGAAAGAGAAGGGCTGAAGGAAACGCCGAAGCGTGTGGCGGATATGTATGAAGAAGTTTTTTCGAGTATCGGTGATTCGAATGACGATATTGCGGCCCGCTTGGCCAAGACCTTTGAAGACGAAGAACAGACTGAAGATAAGGACCGTGTCGTCGTCATGAAGGATATCGATATGTTTTCCTTTTGCGAGCACCATATGGCGCTTATGTACGATATGAAGGCGACAGTAGCCTATATCCCCAAAGGGCGAGTTATCGGCCTGTCCAAGATTGCCAGAATTTGTGATGCCGTAGGAAAAAGGCTTCAGCTCCAGGAACGAATCGGCAGAGACATTGCGGATATTATGGCTAAGGCGACGGGAAGTGACGACGTGGCCGTTATTTTGACGGCATCCCACGCCTGTGTGACGACGCGCGGCATTAAGAACCGTAGTACACGGACAAAGACGGTGGAACTAAGGGGACGTTTTAAGACGGATGCAACCCTTCAAGTTTATTTACAATAAAGGACGATTATATGAAAACAGCAGTATTACTGAGCGGCGGTATCGACTCGACGACAGCTCTGGCGCAAGCCGTAGATACGTACGGAGCTGAAAATGTCCTAGCCCTTTCTGTGCTCTACGGACAAAAACATAAAAAAGAACTGAATTGTGCTGAAAAAATTGCCAACTACTATGGTGTACAGCGCATCTCCTTTGATGTGACTCCCTTATTTTCATACAGTCACAACAGCCTGATGGAAAATTCGGATAAGGCCGTGCCGAAAACGAGCTATGCCGAACAAATTGAAGAAACAAAGGGGCAGTCGCCCGTAAGCACTTATGTGCCCTTCAGAAACGGCATCTTCCTTTCCGCCGCCGCCGGCATGGCTCTCAGCCTTGATTGCGAACGAGTCGTCTACGGCGCCCATGCGGACGATGCGGCGGGAGCGGCCTATCCCGATTGCTCGCCGGCCTTCTTCGACGCCATGAAAACGGCTGTTTACGAGGGTACGGGCGGCGGCATTAACCTGGAAGCCCCGTTCATTCATATGAATAAAGCGGACATTGTGGCTGTAGGCCTACGCCTTCATGTGCCGTACGAACTGACCTGGTCGTGTTACGAAGGGGGAGACAAGCCCTGCGGCCTCTGCGGTACCTGTAGAGACAGAGAAGCGGCCTTTTCTGCCAACGGCACGATCGATCCCTTACTGAAAGGAAAATAAGATGGAAAAACTGACACTCTTAGGCAATCAGAACGTGACCTATACCAACGAATACAACCCGAACATCTTGGAAGTTTTTGAAAACAAGCACCAAGACCATGACTACTTCGTTAAATTTAACTGCCCCGAATTTACGAGCCTTTGCCCTATAACGGGACAACCGGACTTTGCGACTATCACCATTTCCTACGTGCCGGATGTAAAAATGGTGGAAAGCAAAAGCCTCAAACTCTACCTCTTCTCCTTCAGAAACCACGGTGCCTTCCATGAGGACTGCGTCAACATTATCATGGAAGACCTGATAACACTCATGGACCCTAAATACATTGAAGTGTGGGGAAAATTCCTGCCTCGCGGCGGCCTCTCCATTGACCCGTACTGCAACTACGGAAAAAAAGGAACTAAGTGGGAAGATGTGGCCTTTAAACGCCTGGCCGAACACGACATGTATCCGGAAAAGGTGGACAATCGGTAGGTTCGTGGGGATACAGTGGGTACGATTGTAAGTGAAAAATAAGAGAATGTGGAAGGATTAAAAAGCTCTCGCCCGGTGGCGAGAGCTTTTTTGATGAGGTTAGATGAATATAGGACACTCAACTCGATATTTTGATAGTTATTCTAAAAATAGATACCAAATTGTCTGAGAATATTAAAATTACATTAAACTGACATATAATTGACACAAAAATCCAATGGTGATATAGTGACAGTGTAAAGCTTATATCTTTGAGAGAGATGATAGGTTGTTACAATAAGGTCCGGCAGGAGTGCCGGTACCGTAAAGCTCTAACGGCGTGCCTATTATTAGGTACGCCGTTATCTTTATATATACCTGGCACCTCTTACGGAAACGGAGGATATATATGGACCCGAAAGAATTGAAGTACGTAGTCGGATTGGATATCGGTATTACCTCGGTGGGTTGGGCTACCTTGCTGCTGGACTCTCAGGATGAGCCTGTCCGAATTCTTGATTTAAACTCCCGCATTTTTGATAAGGCGGAAGTACCTAAAACAGGAGCCTCTTTAGCTGCCCCGCGCCGTATGGCTCGCGGTGTGAGACGTCGTCTGCGGAGGCGGAAATTCAGGCTCCATCGTGTTCGTCAGTACATTTTGCGTCATCATATTCTCGATAAAGCCGGTTTGGAATGCTTATATAAGCCTAAAACGGACATTGATATCTTTGCCCTCCGTACGGCCGGACTGGACAGACTGTTGGAACCTGAAGAATGGGCTCGTATTCTTTTATATATGGCCAAGCATCGCGGTTTTAAATCTAATCGTAAGTCGACAGCCGTTGCCGGCGGTGACGACGGAGTCATGCTTAAAGCCATACAACAGAATAAGGAGGTTCTCAGCAAGTATCGCTCTGTAGGTGAAATGTTTGACAAGGATGAGAAATTCTCGGATCATAAACGCAATAAGGGCGGTTCATATGAGTTTACAGTAGCTCGTTCAATGTTGGTCGATGAAATAAAATTACTTTTTGAAAAACAACGTGACTTCGGACTAGCCTTTGCAGAAAAAGATGCAGAAGAAGAGTATATAGAGTTATTTTCAGCTCAGAGAAATTTTGATGAAGGTCCCGGCGGTGACAGCCCTTACGGGGGAAACCAAATCGAAAAGATGATTGGACTATGTACCTTTGAAGGAAAAAATGGGGAAAAACGGGCCCCTAAGGCAAGTTATGCGTTCATGGCTACTAATCTGTGGCAGAAAATCAATCAAATTCGAATTATTGAAAAAGGAACGGAACGCCCTTTAACAGCGGAAGAGGCGGGTAAGATAGATGAAAAGGCTTGGAAAAAAGAGGCCATGACATACAAGGATATCCGTTCCGAAATAAGCCTTGGTGATGAGGCATCTTTTAAAGGATTGCCTTATAAGTGGACGGAAACGGATAAAGAGGAAACAGAAAGTAAGGCCAAATTCTCGTGGGTGAAAGAATATCACACGTTACGGAAAGTTTTGGATAAAGTCGAAAAAAACCGGATTTTACAGTTATCTCATGATGACATTGATAATATTGCCTATATCTTCAGCGTTTATAAAAATGATGATAAGATACGGGAAGCCTTGGAAGGAACTGATTTAGACAACAAAGATATTGATGTGCTTATTGAGAATCTGGGTACATTCAGCAAATTCGGCCATCTTTCTCTTAAGGCGTGTTATAAGATTTTACCTTACTTGGAACAGGGAATGGTCTATTCCGATGCCTGCACGGCAGCCGGATATGATTTCAGAAAATCTGCGCAAGGCAGTATTGCCGACATTCCCAACCCCGTTGTAAAACGGGCTATTAGTCAAACCATGAAGGTATTAAAAGCCATTAAGCAAAAATATGGATGTCCGCCTGTAGAGATTCATATTGAAATGGCCAGAGAATTGGCAAAAAGCTTTGATGAACGACAAAAAATGACGAAATCCATAGAAGAAAATCAAAGTCATAACGAGCGCATAAAGGAAAGATTGCAGAAGGAATTCAACGTTCCTTATCCGTCCGGCCAGGATATTGTTAAATTAAAACTCTATGAAGAACAAAATGAAACTTGTGCTTATTCACAAAAGCATATAGATGCGGCTAAGTTATTTCATGATCCTAATTATGCTGAAGTAGACCATATCATTCCCTATAGCCGCAGCTTTGATGATACGTATAACAACAAGGTTCTCGTACTGACGGCGGAAAATCGGCAAAAGGGGAATCGTACGCCCATGGAATACTTAAGTGGTGATGAAGCCCGTAAGAAACAGTTTGTCGCCTGGGTAAAGAGCGATATTAAGAAGCCGCGGAAACGGGAAAATCTTTTGCGTGAAAAGTTTACAGCCGATGCGGAAAATGACTGGAAGGCACGGCATTTGCAAGATACACAGTATATCAGCCGGTTTATGCTCAACTACTTACAGAATAACTATGAGTTAACGCCGGGAAATACGGACAGAAGACGGCGGATTATTCCTGTAAACGGTGCCGTAACGGCGTATGTACGTAAGCGGCTCGGAATTTCCAAAATAAGAGAAAACGGTGATTTGCATCATGCCGTCGATGCGGCGGTTATTGCTGCCGTCACGCAAGGCGTTGTAAATTCCGTATCGAGATACAGTAAACGACATGAACTTCAGTATCATGTAGATGAGCACGGTAATTGCGTTGATTTGGTAACGGGAGAATTAATGGAAGATGCCTTTAAAGAAAATCATAAAATAAAAGGTTTTCCCGAACCGTGGCCTCAATTTAGAGCTGAATTGGAAGCAAGAGTCAGTGAGAATGCGGCAGAAGCTATTCGGATTCTGAACTTACCGACATACAGTCCTGATGAAGAAATAAAGACACCCTTTGTATCACGTATGGTACGGCATAAGACCACGGGGCAGGCTCATGAAGATACGGTTCGGGGTAAGAGTAATGTAGCCGACAATGTGTATGTTAAAAAAGTGGCTCTTATGGAATTAAAATTAAAGGACGGAGAAATTGAAGGGTATTATAATCCGTCCAGCGATCGTCTTTTGTACGAAGCCCTGAAAAAACGACTGGAACAATTTGGCGGTAAGGGTAAGGATGCCTTTAAAGAACCCTTCCACAAGCCTAAGTCGGACGGAAGTCCCGGACCTATCGTCAAGAAGTGCAAGGTCCTTGATAAGATCAACTTGGCTGTTCAAGTCCATGGCGGGAATGGTGCGACAGCCAATGCCAACGGTAGTATGATACGGGTTGATATTTTTAAGGTACAGGAAAAAAACGGTAAGCATTCGTATTATTCAGTGCCGATTTATGTGGCGGATACAGTGAAGGCAGAGTTGCCTAAGAAGGCGGTATGTCAGCGACCTTATGATGAATGGCCGGAAATGAAAGAAGCAGATTTTGCTTTTTCTCTCTATCCTAACGACGCTATTTATATTGGAGGGAAAGAGATAAAGATGAATGCCATGCCCGGATGTACGCTGGAGACTACAAGGAGCATGCGGGATGTAAACTTATATTTTAGAGGTATGGATATTTCTACGGGGGCAATACGAGTAGTCAATCATGACGGGACTTATAAGCAAAAAAGTTTGGGAATAAAGCAGCTACCGATTATAGAGAAATATGAAGTAAGTGTATTGGGTGACCTTGTTAAAGCTATGTATAGCCCTAGAGAGACATTTAAGCATAAAGCACAAAGGGCCAAGTAATGTATAGGCATGTGATTATTGAACAAGGGTCTTATGTATATCACAAGGACAACCAATTGTATGTGCGAGGCGATGGGAGTGAACATAAGATTCCTATAGAGGATATTGCCACCGTTCTTTTGGATTCTCCCCAAATTACGATTACGAGCCGGGCTTTGGATGCATTGGTTACAGCGGGAACAGATGTCATTGTCTGCGATAATAAATATTTGCCGTGTGGAACGCTCTTGCCCTTTGCATCCCATTCGAGACGATTGAAGGTGTTGAAATTACAAATTGAGCAGACAAGGCCTCGGTTGAAACGGCTATGGCAGCAGATCGTACGGCAGAAGATTCGCAACCAAGGGCTATGCTTACAATATGCCGGAAAGGAGGAATGTGTAAGCCATTTGGCTTCCAAGGTGACTTCGGGAGATACGGATAATGTAGAGGGCTATGCGGCGAGCTTGTATTTCAAGGCCTTATTCGGTGAAGACTTCATTCGGCGAGATGATACGGTTATTAACGGAGTCCTCAATTACGGCTATGCTATTTTGCGAAGTTCTATTGCTCGCTTCTTGGCCGTATACGGCTTTGAGCCGGCTCTTGGGATTTTTCATCACAGCGAACTGAATAACTTTAACTTAGCCGATGATTTGATTGAACCATTTCGCCCTGTTGTCGATTTGTGGGCAGCGACGGAGTGCTTGGATGCCGCAGAGTTTTCCGTTGCCATGAAGCATGATTTGGTAAGGTTATTGAATTGTCATATTATGTCGGGAGAGGAGAAACATGTTATGAACTATGCTATAGAACGAAGTGTTCAAAGTTTGTCGGCTTCCTATGCCGATAAAGAGAATGCATTATTATTACCGTCCTTACTTCCCATTGAGCGACATTCATATGAGTAAATATATGAGACTATTCGTTATGTTCGACCTACCTGTCCAATCGCCTTTAGAACGCCGTTTAGCCTCACAATTTCGACAGTTTTTACTAAAAGACGGCTATTACATGATGCAGTTTTCCATTTACGTGCGTATTTGTAACAGCTATGAAGCCGTAGAAAAGCATCGCATACGGTTGGTTCAAAATCTGCCGCATACGGGATCGGTACGAGTTTTGGTTATTACGGAACGACAATTTGCCATGATGGAAGTACTTTGCGGAGAGAAGCTTGCTGACATTGATACAAAATATGGGGATGACACATTGACTTTATTGTAAAGAAAAACCGGAACGCTACGGGCGTTCCGGTTTTCATTTTGTTCGTTTTTTGACATTTGAAAAGGCCGCAGAGTGAGTGGTTCTGCGGCCTTTTCGGGTAGGCATTATACCCTTGAGAGAGATAATAGGGAACTACAACTGTTATTTAAAAGCAAGGGAACGGAAGTAAATTATACCCTTGAGAGAGATAATAGGGAACTACAACCATGCCGGTGTTGATAACTTCAAGAATCTCATTATACCCTTGAGAGAGATAATAGGGAACTACAACGGCAATACCGGAATAGTAACTACCTGTTTTATTATACCCTTGAGAGAGATAATAGGGAACTACAACCCCCCAGTTTAATTTGCTTCGGCGAGATCCATTATACCCTTGAGAGAGATAATAGGGAACTACAACTTTGGGTATTACGTGAAGGTGAAGAACCAGATTATACCCTTGAGAGAGATAATAGGGAACTACAACATGTGTTTCTGTGGCCACCAGTGTAACGTCATTATACCCTTGAGAGAGATAATAGGGAACTACAACAGACTGAACCACCAATACAAGATGCGTTAAATTATACCCTTGAGAGAGATAATAGGGAACTACAACAATCAGCAGAGCCATTTACGTAAAATGGCTATTATACCCTTGAGAGAGATAATAGGGAACTACAACGATGCAGGTAAGACGGTCACAATTAACAAAATTATACCCTTGAGAGAGATAATAGGGAACTACAACTTTCCGATGATGAATTGGTATCCGTATATCATTATACCCTTGAGAGAGATAATAGGGAACTACAACTAGAAGGCGCAAGCGTCATCGCACCGGCTAATTATACCCTTGAGAGAGATAATAGGGAACTACAACGGGCAAGACAGCTATGACGATAAGTGCCATATTATACCCTTGAGAGAGATAATAGGGAACTACAACATAGAAAGGCATAAAAAAGCCTTCATATAGGATTATACCCTTGAGAGAGATAATAGGGAACTACAACAACCATATCCTGGAATTGGTCCATTTGCATTATTATACCCTTGAGAGAGATAATAGGGAACTACAACCTGTAAGACACGTCCAGGCATACTGGAAGGATTATACCCTTGAGAGAGATAATAGGGAACTACAACAAGACCTTCTTCAGGCGGATTACCGCGGTGATTATACCCTTGAGAGAGATAATAGGGAACTACAACGAACTTGATTAAATACTTCTCTTGCCCGTGATTATACCCTTGAGAGATGCGGAGCATAGCTAAATAAGAAAGGACTTGCGTTTTTAACTGCCATCGGGCTCCAATCGTCCAAGTGCGTAACGCTAAGTCCTCTAATCGAACAGAATATATCAGATAAAAATGATTTGAGCAAGGTTAAAGGCGAGGTTCTTGAAAAAGCGTAATGTTAAATGATATTGCTCCCCTTGCCAAGTTCCCATCCGATTTGCTATACTTGCCGTGAAAAGGTATATTTCTGCTGTTGCATTCGGACGTATGGCCGGGGTTCTTACGAGCATCGACCACAGCAGTCGCACCTTTTTATTTTGGAACGAAAACATGATTTTCTCTTGACGTATTCTTATAAGAGTGGTTATACTGATTTTGCCCGTGGTGTTGGGCTGAGTATCCGGCGTTGCAACACCGTCTCGGGACGTGGATCGCAGATACTCGGACGGACCCACTAAATTTAATTCTTACCGACGTATGTATGTACGCCGGTTTTTTGTTTTCCCTTTATTGACGTTCGTCCTTATGTTTGATACACTCAAGTCACCGGATGTGTCGGGTCTAGCGTCAGACGAAGCGGCACCGGTACCGGTTGCCTGCGGGGGACGCTCCGACTGTCGGGTACTAAGCTCATTCTTGATATTATATTGAACGTGTGTAACACATGTTCGTTATTTATATCGGGTTTGAGCCTTTTTTATTTTATAATAAATATTGAGGTCAGCGCTGAGTAGGTGCCGCCTTCAATATTATTGAACGCCTAAATGGGTATGGCACAAAAGAGGCACCGAACACAACCGTGTTCGGTGCCGAGTAATGCCGTTTGTTTACTTACCCCTCAATGTTTGAAAAAGAGGAGACATTTATATAAATAATGAAACAATGGGGTCAAACAGTAACGCTGATACGACTATAATGACAACGAGGGAAGCGGCCGCAGCCATAAGTAACTGAACGAATACTTTAGCCTGTTGGGTAGAAGTAAAGTTTTCTACGTTGGTCCCCATTGCGGCTAAGATTAGAGCTCCGCCTGTTGACATGGGAGAAATTCCGGCTAAAGATCCTCCGGCTCCGACGGCTGCCATTAAGGCAAGCGGTTCAACTCCACCGACTTGTGCAGCTATATCGGTACACATGGGCATCATAGTAGGATATACGACTGCCAATGCAGAACTTACCAGACTGAGTAAACCTGCCGATACGCCCATAAGAGGAATTGCCGTATTACTGGTCATAATGGAAGAAATTGCGGCACTCAGTAACTTTATTCCGCCAACCTTATCTACGATGGTTAATAAGACGCCGACGCCTAATACCATAATAATCGTTCCCCAAGGAAGGGCTTTTAAGCATTCTCCATCGGGAGCGATGCCGAATAAGACCAAAAGCGCACTGGATATAAAAGCTGCTAAACCAATGTTGACCTTGAATACAATCATTAATACTAACATCAGTAATATGCCGCTTAAAGCAATCAGCTGTTTGGCAGCAAAGGGGCCGGGTTTTGTTACCGTTGCATTGGTCGTTGTCAATTTATATCCTTTGAAATAAATGAATACAAGGATAGATATGACAAGGGTAATGACTGTCTGACAAGCCAGTATAGCAGGCATTACATTGTCAACACCTGAACTAGCTGCTGCACTAGTGATAACGGCGGCTTCGGGTGTAACGCTGGTCATTCGGCCCGCTATCAATCCGAATTCACCTATGAGGGCTAACATAATCGGATTGTAACCTACTTTTAAAGCTGTGGTAACGGCTATAGCAGGTATGATTGCCAAAGCGGGGATTGCACCGGGGCCTACGCCGGCAACAATAAATCCGGCTATGTAGATTGCGATCGGAAGAAGCCAAACTTTTTTCCCCGTAGCTGAGATTATTTTTTCAGCCAATAAATCTAAGGCTCCTGTGGATTTTACTACGGCAAATAAAAAAGTTATGCCGACTAAGGTGCAAAACATAGAGCTGCTTATGCCGCTGATTAATTGTTTATCTGTTAAACCGAATATACGGACTGCAATCGCACCGACAGCAATTGCCAAAACACCTATATTTACTTTTCGTATAAAAGCAAGAACTATAGTAACAATGAACAATACTAATGCAAGTAAATCCATCTCCATAATCGTTTCCATAATTATACCTCCGTTGTGACTAACCTAGTTGGAGCAGGGGGTGTTGATGTGTATCTGGTGACCGCTGTAGTTACCGGATATAATTGTCGTTTCATATAGTGCCGTATCAAGCATCTTTTGGAAGTCGATGCCGGTGTGAATGTTCATAGCGTTTAACATGAATATCAAGTCCTCGGAAGCTACATTGCCGGAGGCTCCGGGAGCAAACGGGCAACCACCTAGACCGCCGACTGCAGCCTGAACTGAATTAATTCCGGCTTCAATTCCGGCTAATGTACTGGCAAGCCCCATCCCTCGAGTATCATGAATATGCAATTCGAAATGTTCATTAGGAAATTCTTTGAGTACGGCTTTAGCGGTATTTCGTACCATTAAAGGATCGGCTTGGCCTATTGTGTCGGCTAAACAGAATTGATGAATTCCCAAGTCAACGCCTTTACGGATGATAGACAGTACATTATCTATAGGCGTAATGCCTTCAAAAGGACAAGTAAAGGCAGTTGCTAAAGAAAGAATTATTTCCATGTCAGGCAGCTCTTGGCGGATAGCGGTTAATCCTTCTAAAGACTCGGAAACAGTACGATTTATATTCGCTTTATTATGAGATTCGCTTACCGAAATAACCGTATCAATTTTGGTTAAACCGCATTCTGCAGCTGCTTTTGCTCCAAATAAATTAGGGACGAGTGCAAAAAAATCAACGTCGGAAGAACCGTGCTTTTCGAGCGTTTTAATGACTACATCGTGCGAGTCTTTCATTTGGGGAATAGCCTTGGGGTGCACAAAAGAGGTGAGCTCCATAGATTTAACTCCCGATTGAATCAGCATATCTATGATGTGAAGTTTTTTTTCGAGAGGAATATATTCTTTTACATTTTGAAAACCGTCTCTGGGACCAACTTCAACAAAATTTACAGATTTAATATCCATTACAGATCCTCCTAAATATAATTATTTGTTTTCAATTCTTCAATTTCGGTATCATTAAGACCCAGGAGAGCGGATAATACATCTTCGGTATCTTGTCCTAATGCCGGTGCGGGTCTGGAGATTTGCACTTTGGTATCCATTAATTTAACCGGGTTGCCGTTGACTTTCATATCTCCGATAACCGGGTGAGGTAAAGATACAAACATTTCTCGGGCTTCGGCAATATGTTCGTCTTCTGTTACACGTTTTAGACCGTTAATAGGTGCGGCAGGAACTCCGGCATCATTTAAAAGTGTAACGGCTTCGTCGATTGTAAGATGGCGGCTCCATTCTTCTATAATGGGTTTTAATTCCTGGTGGTTTTCACAGCGTTTCAAGTTTGTTTCGAATCTGGGATCAGACAACAATTCAGGCATATTGATGACCTTGTTGCAAAATAGAGAGAATAACTTATCATTGCCGCAGCCGATAACAAATAAACCGTCGCTGGCTTGGAATGAATCATACGGGTATGCGGCGGCATAACGGTTGCCCATTAATTCAGGCTGCTTTCCCGATGCGAAGAAACGCTGTGTTCCTGTTTCTAAGCTGGAAACTACGGAGTCAACTAAAGATACGTCTACTCGTTGGCCTCTATGTATGAGTGTTCTTGCATGGAGTGCCATCAGTATGCCGATGGTTAAGTTCATGCCGCCCAGAACGTCGCCCATAGCGTTGCCGACACGAATACCGTGTCCGCCGGGATCTCCGGTAATACTCATGAGTCCGCCGGTAGCCTGGGCAATGATATCGTATCCGGGGCGATCGGATTTAGGACCATAGCAACCGAAGCCGGAAACTGCAGCATAAATAATTTGGTCATTTACTTCTTTTAAAGTGTCATAGCCGATTCCGAGCTTATCCATAACTCCGGGACGGAAATTCTCTACAACGACATCGGCTTTTTTGACTAAATCGAGGAAGAGTTGTTTTCCTTTTTCGGATTTCAAGTTTAACGTAATGCCTTTTTTGCCTCGATTTACGTTAGCATAGTAAAGACTTTCACCGTTTTTAAAGGGGCCGAAAGCACGAGTATCATCGCCTTTGTTGGGGACCTCTATTTTTATTACATTTGCACCATAGTCTGCCAACATCATCGTGCAGTAAGGACCGGCAAGTACACGTGTGAGGTCTAATACAATAATGTCTTCCAATGCTTTTTTCATTTCGTCACATCCTGTCTTTTAATCAAAATAAATAAGAACATTCTTGATGGTTATTATGTTAAAATAGAGAACAAGTAATGTATAATTGTGTTAAAAAAGGCGAAAATGAACAAAAAATGTTTCATAAACAAGCAATATAAAATAAATGAAACTAAAAAGTATATAACACGTGATATAAATGGCGACTTAATTTCAATATATGAGATAAATGAATAGGTATGAAGGGATGTGTGTTGTAAAGTTATGAATGGGTCCGGCCGGAAAGATAAGTATAAGATTTGCATATTGTGTTTTTCTTATATGTGGGAATTAGCAAAGACGGTAATCAGTGAACTGGATCATACCGACACGAATTATGATTTGTATGAAGCGGATTTATTAAATCAGGATGAAGTTGTTCAAACGGCATTAAAGGAGAGTACACAGGTTTTTGTTACAGGAGGCGGTAGTGCGGCACGCTTTAAACGAAACTACTCCTTGCCGCTGATAGAGTTTCGTGTTAGAGATATAGATTATATGGTTGCTATACAACATGCAAAACAACTGGGATATTCCAAAATCGGTGTTGTATATCATAAAGATGCTACGGTTGTCCCTCGTTTGTCCATGTATGAACAATTGTCAGAGACTGTGGTATGTCCTATAGTATTTGACGATGTTTCGGATTTGAAAGAGTCTATTGAAAAGACTGATTGCGAAGTGGTTATAGGAGCGGCAGCGACAATAGATCTTGCAATTACATTGAATAAACCTTATGTGAGGCTGTATGCCGGTGAGGAAACTATTAGAGAAGCCTGCTTAAGGGCCAGAGACTTGGCAATCCAATTATTTGAAACAAAGCGAAACAAGCGAATTTTTAAATCTGTTTTATACACGGCTCAATTAGGGATTGTTATAACCGATAAAGACGGAAAAATTGAATTTATAAATAAGACTATGGAAAAATATATACAAGCGTCCGCTCAGGATCTTCAGGCTATGAGCGTCGAAGAACTCTTCCCTAACTTGCCGTATAAAAAGCTTATGGAAAATGAAGCTTGTTCAAACGACAGTTATCATTTGATTGCTAACACTATGATGCGGTGCGTTATGGAGAAGATTGTCGTTTATGGGAAAAATAGCGGTGTTATTATGTCATTCCATCCTAATCCGCATAACTTAAGGCGAAAGGGGAAAAACATAAAGAATCCTTTTCCGGTGTATAAATTGAAAAATATTACGGCATATTCTAATAGAATGAAAGGACTGGTGGATAGTTGTCATAATATAATTCCGGTAGAAGATCATACCATGATTTTAGGAGAAATCGGAACAGCCAGAGAAGAAATAGCCATGTGTCTGCATAATGCATCTCATAGAGCCGACAAAACTTGTATAACCATAGACTTAGCTCTGGTTGATGACGACAATGCTAATAAAATATTTTACGGATATATAGAAAAAGGATGCCGAATTGATGGATTGCTTGTGGATGCAAATGGGGGAAGCGTTATATTAAAAAACATAGAAATGGCCTCATTACGAGTACAAGCAATTTTGAGTAATGCAATCTATCATAAACAGATATTTTTACCGGGAATGGCATTGCCGGATATTTTTGATATCGTTTTTTATACGGTAGCTCTTCCTGAGGAAGAACAGAAGATTCGTCCGGATTTAAGACAAGCTCTGTCCATAAATCAATTACAAATACCTGGTTTACGGCAGCGAATTGAAGATATAGTACCTTTGTTTATGAAGTATCTTCTTAGTTTAACCAAATCTAAGAAAATCCAATCCGTGACTGAGAAAATGGAAAGACTTTTAGTCACATATACTTGGCCCGGTAACGTTACTGAACTAAGAACTGTTTCTATAAAATATGTAAAAATACTTGAACAATCCAGTTATAGAACGGCCGATTGGAGATATGAGTGTTTAATCAAATCAATCGGTGAAAAAAATATTGTAGAGGCAGTTAAATGTATGTACCCTTATTCGGATGGAGCTAAATCGGAAAATAATGCACAATTAAGAAAACGAATTGAAAAATTTAAAGAATTATTAGGATATACTAACGAAAAAATAGCCGACTTGTTAGCTGTCAGCAGGACAACTGTATGGCGAATTATGAAGAAATAATAGACATTAAATAGACCGCTGCAAGCACAGATCATACCCTAAAAGTCGGATAAAACTTTGATATACAACTTGTATGTGTAATATCTGATTTTCTCTTGACGTATTCTTATAAGAGTGGTTATACTGATCTTGCCCGTGGTGTTGGGCTGAGTATCCGGCGTTGCAACACCGTCTCGGGACGCCTGTCGGGGGTACTCCGTCGGACGGGCTAAATTTAATTCTTACCGGCGTATGCACGCCGGTTTTTTGTTTTCCCTTCATTGACGTTCGCCCTTATATTTGATACACTCAGGTCACCGGATGTGTCGGGTCTAGCGTCAGACGAAGCGGCACTGGCACCGGTTGCCTGCGGGGGACGCTCCGACTGTCGGGAACTAAGCTCATTCTTGGTATTATTTTGAACGTGTGTAACACATGTTCGTTATTTATATCGGGTTTGAGCGTTTTTTTATTGGCTCTTTTAGTATTACAAAGGACCGTAGAGTGAATAGCTCTACGGTCCTTTAGGATAGACCTTATACATTTGAGTTACGGCAGCAGTAGTTTTAGGTCGAAGATCAGATGAAAGAACCCATGGCGTACGCTCCGGAACTTGCGATGAATTTGAGCAAAATGCCAAAACATCAGAGGAAAAATACGAAGCGTTAAAAGGCTTAGGAGACAAAATCAAAGAGTTGGCCAAGAGCGATTATGCCGTAAAACAATCCCTTACCAAAGAAGGCTATGAAGTATATAACGAAATATCAAATAAACTTCAAGACGGTAGCGATAAATCTAAATTAGCCGCTAACGAAAACGCCTTCATATATGCGCGCATGGCCGAAAGCTGGGCAAGAATCCGCAACGAATATGGCGATACGGCATACACGGCCAAAGACTTTATGGCAGAACACGCGGTGAATATCGGATACGAGAACACAAAAAACACCTACATGCAAGCAATGTTTGATGTTCGCAGGGTAGGTGTAAGAAAATTAGAAGATTTTTTAAAAAGAGTTAAAGCAAGAAGAAGCGCGGGTGAGGTCGCGAACAAAATAATGTTTACCGGTAAGTTTGGCGTAATATATACAGAAGCTCAAGTTGTCCATGCGATGACAGAACATAACGGGCATATATTAACCGCAGAGCAAATGGAAGACATAGAAAAACATATAGGCATACTACATAATGTTGCAATTTCGAACAAAACAAGGCTATCAAATTTTAACGGGATTTCCACACTGGCACAAATAAATGGAAAACAAGGGAGCTATTACGTAGTACTTGAAGTTAATACGAGCGGAAAAATATGGTTTAAAACGGGAATGGAGATAAATCCTAAATCCGCCCAAGCAATCATAAAACAAAAAATAACGGAAGGGTCCGCCCGCCGCCTTACGCATAATACGCAGGGACGGACGGGTCGTGACGCTTCCGCTATTCATATCAATACAGTAGCAGAAAAATTAAAAAGCGTCAACAATGAAAACCGGCAAACTTTCGACCAACGTGCATGGCATGGAAGCGGCATGGACTTTAACGAGTTTAACCTGGAAAAAGCTCTTACCGGTGCCGGGGATATGGTACATGGCCGGGGCATTTACACTGCTAAGAACAAAAGACGGCCCGGGTGTATAAAAACACGCCGAAAGTAAGGGGGTATCGGCATATCTGTACGAAGTAGACATTTCCTTCATTGACGTTCGTCCTTATGTTTGATACACTCAAGTCACCGGATGTGTCGGGTCTAGCGTCAGACGAAGCGGCACCGGTACCGGTTGCCTGCGGGGGACGCTCCGACTGTCGGGTACTAAGCTCATTCTTGATATTATATTGAACGTGTGTAACACATGTTCGTTATTTATATCGGGTTTGAGCCTTTTTTATTTTATAATAAATATTGAGGTCAGCGCTGAGTAGGTGCCGCCTTCAATATTATTGAACGCCTAAATGGGTATGGCACAAAAGAGGCACCGAACACAACCGTGTTCGGTGCCGAGTAATGCCGTTTGTTTACTTACCCCTCAATGTTTGAAAAAGAGGAGACATTTATATAAATAATGAAACAATGGGGTCAAACAGTAACGCTGATACGACTATAATGACAACGAGGGAAGCGGCCGCAGCCATAAGTAACTGAACGAATACTTTAGCCTGTTGGGTAGAAGTAAAGTTTTCTACGTTGGTCCCCATTGCGGCTAAGATTAGAGCTCCGCCTGTTGACATGGGAGAAATTCCGGCTAAAGATCCTCCGGCTCCGACGGCTGCCATTAAGGCAAGCGGTTCAACTCCACCGACTTGTGCAGCTATATCGGTACACATGGGCATCATAGTAGGATATACGACTGCCAATGCAGAACTTACCAGACTGAGTAAACCTGCCGATACGCCCATAAGAGGAATTGCCGTATTACTGGTCATAATGGAAGAAATTGCGGCACTCAGTAACTTTATTCCGCCAACCTTATCTACGATGGTTAATAAGACGCCGACGCCTAATACCATAATAATCGTTCCCCAAGGAAGGGCTTTTAAGCATTCTCCATCGGGAGCGATGCCGAATAAGACCAAAAGCGCACTGGATATAAAAGCTGCTAAACCAATGTTGACCTTGAATACAATCATTAATACTAACATCAGTAATATGCCGCTTAAAGCAATCAGCTGTTTGGCAGCAAAGGGGCCGGGTTTTGTTACCGTTGCATTGGTCGTTGTCAATTTATATCCTTTGAAATAAATGAATACAAGGATAGATATGACAAGGGTAATGACTGTCTGACAAGCCAGTATAGCAGGCATTACATTGTCAACACCTGAACTAGCTGCTGCACTAGTGATAACGGCGGCTTCGGGTGTAACGCTGGTCATTCGGCCCGCTATCAATCCGAATTCACCTATGAGGGCTAACATAATCGGATTGTAACCTACTTTTAAAGCTGTGGTAACGGCTATAGCAGGTATGATTGCCAAAGCGGGGATTGCACCGGGGCCTACGCCGGCAACAATAAATCCGGCTATGTAGATTGCGATCGGAAGAAGCCAAACTTTTTTCCCCGTAGCTGAGATTATTTTTTCAGCCAATAAATCTAAGGCTCCTGTGGATTTTACTACGGCAAATAAAAAAGTTATGCCGACTAAGGTGCAAAACATAGAGCTGCTTATGCCGCTGATTAATTGTTTATCTGTTAAACCGAATATACGGACTGCAATCGCACCGACAGCAATTGCCAAAACACCTATATTTACTTTTCGTATAAAAGCAAGAACTATAGTAACAATGAACAATACTAATGCAAGTAAATCCATCTCCATAATCGTTTCCATAATTATACCTCCGTTGTGACTAACCTAGTTGGAGCAGGGGGTGTTGATGTGTATCTGGTGACCGCTGTAGTTACCGGATATAATTGTCGTTTCATATAGTGCCGTATCAAGCATCTTTTGGAAGTCGATGCCGGTGTGAATGTTCATAGCGTTTAACATGAATATCAAGTCCTCGGAAGCTACATTGCCGGAGGCTCCGGGAGCAAACGGGCAACCACCTAGACCGCCGACTGCAGCCTGAACTGAATTAATTCCGGCTTCAATTCCGGCTAATGTACTGGCAAGCCCCATCCCTCGAGTATCATGAATATGCAATTCGAAATGTTCATTAGGAAATTCTTTGAGTACGGCTTTAGCGGTATTTCGTACCATTAAAGGATCGGCTTGGCCTATTGTGTCGGCTAAACAGAATTGATGAATTCCCAAGTCAACGCCTTTACGGATGATAGACAGTACATTATCTATAGGCGTAATGCCTTCAAAAGGACAAGTAAAGGCAGTTGCTAAAGAAAGAATTATTTCCATGTCAGGCAGCTCTTGGCGGATAGCGGTTAATCCTTCTAAAGACTCGGAAACAGTACGATTTATATTCGCTTTATTATGAGATTCGCTTACCGAAATAACCGTATCAATTTTGGTTAAACCGCATTCTGCAGCTGCTTTTGCTCCAAATAAATTAGGGACGAGTGCAAAAAAATCAACGTCGGAAGAACCGTGCTTTTCGAGCGTTTTAATGACTACATCGTGCGAGTCTTTCATTTGGGGAATAGCCTTGGGGTGCACAAAAGAGGTGAGCTCCATAGATTTAACTCCCGATTGAATCAGCATATCTATGATGTGAAGTTTTTTTTCGAGAGGAATATATTCTTTTACATTTTGAAAACCGTCTCTGGGACCAACTTCAACAAAATTTACAGATTTAATATCCATTACAGATCCTCCTAAATATAATTATTTGTTTTCAATTCTTCAATTTCGGTATCATTAAGACCCAGGAGAGCGGATAATACATCTTCGGTATCTTGTCCTAATGCCGGTGCGGGTCTGGAGATTTGCACTTTGGTATCCATTAATTTAACCGGGTTGCCGTTGACTTTCATATCTCCGATAACCGGGTGAGGTAAAGATACAAACATTTCTCGGGCTTCGGCAATATGTTCGTCTTCTGTTACACGTTTTAGACCGTTAATAGGTGCGGCAGGAACTCCGGCATCATTTAAAAGTGTAACGGCTTCGTCGATTGTAAGATGGCGGCTCCATTCTTCTATAATGGGTTTTAATTCCTGGTGGTTTTCACAGCGTTTCAAGTTTGTTTCGAATCTGGGATCAGACAACAATTCAGGCATATTGATGACCTTGTTGCAAAATAGAGAGAATAACTTATCATTGCCGCAGCCGATAACAAATAAACCGTCGCTGGCTTGGAATGAATCATACGGGTATGCGGCGGCATAACGGTTGCCCATTAATTCAGGCTGCTTTCCCGATGCGAAGAAACGCTGTGTTCCTGTTTCTAAGCTGGAAACTACGGAGTCAACTAAAGATACGTCTACTCGTTGGCCTCTATGTATGAGTGTTCTTGCATGGAGTGCCATCAGTATGCCGATGGTTAAGTTCATGCCGCCCAGAACGTCGCCCATAGCGTTGCCGACACGAATACCGTGTCCGCCGGGATCTCCGGTAATACTCATGAGTCCGCCGGTAGCCTGGGCAATGATATCGTATCCGGGGCGATCGGATTTAGGACCATAGCAACCGAAGCCGGAAACTGCAGCATAAATAATTTGGTCATTTACTTCTTTTAAAGTGTCATAGCCGATTCCGAGCTTATCCATAACTCCGGGACGGAAATTCTCTACAACGACATCGGCTTTTTTGACTAAATCGAGGAAGAGTTGTTTTCCTTTTTCGGATTTCAAGTTTAACGTAATGCCTTTTTTGCCTCGATTTACGTTAGCATAGTAAAGACTTTCACCGTTTTTAAAGGGGCCGAAAGCACGAGTATCATCGCCTTTGTTGGGGACCTCTATTTTTATTACATTTGCACCATAGTCTGCCAACATCATCGTGCAGTAAGGACCGGCAAGTACACGTGTGAGGTCTAATACAATAATGTCTTCCAATGCTTTTTTCATTTCGTCACATCCTGTCTTTTAATCAAAATAAATAAGAACATTCTTGATGGTTATTATGTTAAAATAGAGAACAAGTAATGTATAATTGTGTTAAAAAAGGCGAAAATGAACAAAAAATGTTTCATAAACAAGCAATATAAAATAAATGAAACTAAAAAGTATATAACACGTGATATAAATGGCGACTTAATTTCAATATATGAGATAAATGAATAGGTATGAAGGGATGTGTGTTGTAAAGTTATGAATGGGTCCGGCCGGAAAGATAAGTATAAGATTTGCATATTGTGTTTTTCTTATATGTGGGAATTAGCAAAGACGGTAATCAGTGAACTGGATCATACCGACACGAATTATGATTTGTATGAAGCGGATTTATTAAATCAGGATGAAGTTGTTCAAACGGCATTAAAGGAGAGTACACAGGTTTTTGTTACAGGAGGCGGTAGTGCGGCACGCTTTAAACGAAACTACTCCTTGCCGCTGATAGAGTTTCGTGTTAGAGATATAGATTATATGGTTGCTATACAACATGCAAAACAACTGGGATATTCCAAAATCGGTGTTGTATATCATAAAGATGCTACGGTTGTCCCTCGTTTGTCCATGTATGAACAATTGTCAGAGACTGTGGTATGTCCTATAGTATTTGACGATGTTTCGGATTTGAAAGAGTCTATTGAAAAGACTGATTGCGAAGTGGTTATAGGAGCGGCAGCGACAATAGATCTTGCAATTACATTGAATAAACCTTATGTGAGGCTGTATGCCGGTGAGGAAACTATTAGAGAAGCCTGCTTAAGGGCCAGAGACTTGGCAATCCAATTATTTGAAACAAAGCGAAACAAGCGAATTTTTAAATCTGTTTTATACACGGCTCAATTAGGGATTGTTATAACCGATAAAGACGGAAAAATTGAATTTATAAATAAGACTATGGAAAAATATATACAAGCGTCCGCTCAGGATCTTCAGGCTATGAGCGTCGAAGAACTCTTCCCTAACTTGCCGTATAAAAAGCTTATGGAAAATGAAGCTTGTTCAAACGACAGTTATCATTTGATTGCTAACACTATGATGCGGTGCGTTATGGAGAAGATTGTCGTTTATGGGAAAAATAGCGGTGTTATTATGTCATTCCATCCTAATCCGCATAACTTAAGGCGAAAGGGGAAAAACATAAAGAATCCTTTTCCGGTGTATAAATTGAAAAATATTACGGCATATTCTAATAGAATGAAAGGACTGGTGGATAGTTGTCATAATATAATTCCGGTAGAAGATCATACCATGATTTTAGGAGAAATCGGAACAGCCAGAGAAGAAATAGCCATGTGTCTGCATAATGCATCTCATAGAGCCGACAAAACTTGTATAACCATAGACTTAGCTCTGGTTGATGACGACAATGCTAATAAAATATTTTACGGATATATAGAAAAAGGATGCCGAATTGATGGATTGCTTGTGGATGCAAATGGGGGAAGCGTTATATTAAAAAACATAGAAATGGCCTCATTACGAGTACAAGCAATTTTGAGTAATGCAATCTATCATAAACAGATATTTTTACCGGGAATGGCATTGCCGGATATTTTTGATATCGTTTTTTATACGGTAGCTCTTCCTGAGGAAGAACAGAAGATTCGTCCGGATTTAAGACAAGCTCTGTCCATAAATCAATTACAAATACCTGGTTTACGGCAGCGAATTGAAGATATAGTACCTTTGTTTATGAAGTATCTTCTTAGTTTAACCAAATCTAAGAAAATCCAATCCGTGACTGAGAAAATGGAAAGACTTTTAGTCACATATACTTGGCCCGGTAACGTTACTGAACTAAGAACTGTTTCTATAAAATATGTAAAAATACTTGAACAATCCAGTTATAGAACGGCCGATTGGAGATATGAGTGTTTAATCAAATCAATCGGTGAAAAAAATATTGTAGAGGCAGTTAAATGTATGTACCCTTATTCGGATGGAGCTAAATCGGAAAATAATGCACAATTAAGAAAACGAATTGAAAAATTTAAAGAATTATTAGGATATACTAACGAAAAAATAGCCGACTTGTTAGCTGTCAGCAGGACAACTGTATGGCGAATTATGAAGAAATAATAGACATTAAATAGACCGCTGCAAGCACAGATCATACCCTAAAAGTCGGATAAAACTTTGATATACAACTTGTATGTGTAATATCTGATTTTCTCTTGACGTATTCTTATAAGAGTGGTTATACTGATCTTGCCCGTGGTGTTGGGCTGAGTATCCGGCGTTGCAACACCGTCTCGGGACGCCTGTCGGGGGTACTCCGTCGGACGGGCTAAATTTAATTCTTACCGGCGTATGCACGCCGGTTTTTTGTTTTCCCTTCATTGACGTTCGCCCTTATATTTGATACACTCAGGTCACCGGATGTGTCGGGTCTAGCGTCAGACGAAGCGGCACTGGCACCGGTTGCCTGCGGGGGACGCTCCGACTGTCGGGCTTTTAGCTCATTCTTGATATTAGTTTGAACGTGTGTAACACATGTTCACTATTTATATCGGGTTTGAGCGTTTTTTATATTCTGATATACTTGTTTCACCGGATGTGTCGGGTTGAATATCCAACGAGGCGGCACTGGCACCGGTTGCCCGCATTGGATATTCAGATTGACGGGCTCTTGCCGACGTATGTACGTCGGCTTTTTTTCGTCTTGTGTCGCCTGTATAGTGAAGGGACAGGAAGTATGGTATATTACCATTATGATATGCAGATGCGGAGGTAAGTATGGATTTTTTAAAAGGATTAGGGCGTAAGTTATTGCTGGTATCCGTACTTTTAGACTTGTCTTTGTTTTGCAGTTTTTTCGTCGGCATCGGATTGCGATTGGGTGATGAGGGTGAATCCGTAATATCTGCTGTGGGCGGGTATTTGATTGCCTATGCCTTTACAGGACTGCCTTATATTATGGCTTTAAGTATTATTTTGAAAATAGCCGTCATCGTTTGGTATAGTCGTAAGGGCTGGGCAGGGCATCATAAGGAGCTTGCCGTCACCTTAGGATCTTTTGTCTATCTTGTCATTTCCGGCGGTTTCATCTATTTTATTTACTTTATCGGCAAGGTTATGAGTAGTGTAGGCTAGGTTTCTTATGAAGATAGATATACGTAAGCATTTTTTATATAAGTATGTTGTATATCGGTTTAACAAAGAGTGTCGTAAGGATGTGACTTGGGACCGGCTGTCGGCTGAAGACAGGGACCGATTTTGTCTGCACGTATTTCGACGTGTATGGAAGCGGGTCACGGTTATAGCCCTTATCTACTTCCTTGTATTTGTGTTAGGGACGGTGTCGATGATTTCCGATCCCCATCCGGGGCCCTTTTTGCGTTGGTATGAAGCACGTTTGGTCTTTGTCGGGGATTTGATCAATACGGAACATTGGAATATATACGACCCTTATGAGCGAAGTGTCTTCTACTATATCCTTATTCAGGCTTTGCCTCTTGTTGTCATTGAAGGAGTCCCGCTCTTAGTCATTGTTTTTGCCGTGACGGAATATATTTTAAGACGAGAAATGAAGGGGAAAGGTAGATGACGGAATATATTCATTATTTTTGGGTAGGCTTTTATTCTATGGGAAGATTCCCTCTTTTTCGGAATACTTTTATGGTTCTGGGATGTGTCGTTCTTGTTATCGTCATTCGTCGACTTACGGCCTCGCTTCGCAGTGGCGGGGGCTTTTTTGAGGCTTATCGTATTGACAAGGGAAATTTTTATATTCACGGGGCTATTCAGTTCGGCCCGAGGACGATTCCTTTACAAGACATTCGCTCCATTCAGGTACATCATGTTCGGGGACGCTACGGATCGGGCAATCGATATATGGTGTATTTGGAACGTAAAAAGGGGCGAACAATTACGCTTATCGTCGGAGAGAGTGCAAGAAATTGCCGTTTAATGGAAAGTTTACGGGCCGATACGAGAAAATACGGTATTAAAGTGTACGGAGATATATCGTAAAAAAGAGGTTCGCTCATAGGACGGCGAATCTTTTTTTTGTAGCGGTCTGCAAGGCGGCGAAGTTGTTGGAAATCTTATTTCTTACAAGGTTTCTTAATGAAAGGTCTGCGCATTTCTGTTACAATAAACAAGATGTATCAGTACATGTGAATGACGGAGGGGTCAGGGCCAGTGATTAAGATTTTATTTGTATGTCACGGGAATATTTGCCGTTCTACCATGGCGGAATTTTATATGAAAGAAATCATTCGTCGTGCCGGTCTTTCCGGTGAGATAGAAGTAGCTTCAGCAGCGACGACGAATGACGAAGCGGGTAACGATACGTATTACGCCACGAAAGATGTATTGACGGAAAAGGGGATTCCCTTTACGCCCCGTCGAGCCGTGAAGATGACGAAGGATGATTATAATACGTATGACTATATTATTGTCTTTGATGAAGAGAATATACGCGGGGTTGAACGGATTACGGGGCTTCACGATGCCGAAAAGGTGTACACGCTCCTGACCTTTGCCGGTGAAGACAGAGACATTGCCGACCCGTGGTATACGCGAGATTTTCAACAGACCTACCGGGATGTGGAAGCGGGATGCAACGAATTATTACACTGCCTTCTGGAAGCCAATCCCGATTTGGCAGATAAAGCTGCGAAAAACTAAGGGGGACTTAGGGTGAAAAAGTATTTGGAAGAGGCCCGTGTCATAGGCAACGAGGCCATTACGGAAGCTATTTACAAGTTGACCTTTGAATCGCCGCAGATTGCTCGGACGGCTCTGCCGGGACAGTTCGTCAACGTATCCGTGGAGACTGCTTTTCTGCGCCGTCCCTTCGGGATTGTGGAGGCTTGCGGGGAGACGGGAGAGGTGACGATTATTTACCGTCTTGTCGGGACGGGAACGGCAGCTATGACAAACTTGCGTGCAGGCGACACGATATCTGTTGAAGGACCCCTCGGCGAGGGAACCTTTTCAACGGCTGCGGGCAAAGTCCTTCTCGTCGGTGGCGGTGTAGGCTTGGCCCCCCTTATTTGCCTGGCCGGGCGACTTGCTGAAAAGCCGGTTGTCCTCGTCGGCGGCAAGACAAAGGAAGAAACGTTTTGGAGAGAGTTTTTTAAGGATAAGGCGGAAAAAGTATATGTGACGACCGATGACGGTTCAGCAGGGATTCAGGGGTTTGCCGTAGCGGCGTTACCGCAGATTTTTTCGGAAAATAAAATTGATCGCATTGCCGTCTGCGGACCGACGGTGATGATGAAGACCATTGCTGAAAAGGCTCAAGAGGCGGGTATTTCTTGCGAAGTATCTATGGAAAAACGCATGGCTTGCGGTATCGGTGTCTGTCTGGGCTGTACGTTTGAGAGTAAGAAGGACAAAAAGCGCTATAAGGTCTGCTCCGACGGCCCCGTATTTGACAGTAAGGAGGTATTCTGATGAAATTTGACAGATTGGAAAGCGAGTTTCTCGGCTTTCAGATGAATACGCCTCTTACCGGCGCATCGGGGACCTTCGGCTTCGGCTCGGAATATGAAGATTTTCTTTCTATGGAAGCGGTGGGGGCCGTCATTTCCAAGGGTATTACCCCGATTCCCAGAGCGGGAAATGAAGGCGTGCGTATTGCCGAAACGCCCGGCGGTATGCTCAATTGTATCGGCTTGGAAAATCCGGGGGTGGATGTGTTCCTGAGGGATATTTTGCCGCAGGCTCGCCGCTTGAAGACTCGGTTTATTGTCAATATGTCGGCCGGGTCTACGGAAGACTATGGTGAGTTGGCGGCTCGCCTTGACGTAGCCGGAATCGATGCGGTGGAAGTCAATATTTCCTGTCCCAATGTTAAAGAAGGGGGCATTGTCTTCGGAACGGATCCGAAGGCGGCTGCTGCTGTAACGGAAAGTGTCCGCAAGCATACGAAAAAGCCGGTTATTGTAAAGCTGTCGCCGAATGTAACGGATATTACGGTTATGGCAAAGGCCGTTGAGGCAGCCGGAGCCGATGCGGTGTCTCTTATCAATACGTTGACGGGTATGGCCGTCGACATCGATGCCCGCCGTCCTTTACTGGGCAATATTACGGGCGGGTTGTCGGGTCCTGCCGTAAAGCCCGTAGCTTTGCGCATGGTATGGCAGACGGCAAAAGCCGTATCTATTCCCGTTCTCGGTTTGGGCGGTATCAGTAGTTGGAAGGATGCTGTTGAATTCATGCTCGTCGGTGCCAGAATTGTTTCCGTAGGAGCTTATAACTTCGTTGATCCCGGCGCCATCGAAAAGATGGCTGTCGGCATGCAGACATGGTGTGAAAAAGAAGGAGTCCGCAATATTCAGGATATTGTAGGCACCTTAAAGAATTGATATAAAAATGATAGTTTTATAAAGGAATAAATAGGCCAATAGAGAGCGTATCGTTGAGTAAAAGCTCGACAATACGCTCTTTTTGTATGTCATTTTAAAAATAAGAATTACTGAAAGAAGAGAATATAAATGAATATATTACATTTGGTCATACCTGACAGGGGTAAAATGATAAAAATATATCAAAATGATATTTAGAAAATGAAAAATATATTGCATTTTAAAAGAGCGGAAGACTATAATTGGTTTATGAGAAGTAGTCTTACAGTTGATTGCACGAAAGGCGGTACGAACTAATGGGTATGACCATGGATTCGCAGAATCAGGAAGTATGGATCGGTGTCGACGTCGGTACGACAGGCGTCCGGGCTATTGCTTACACGGCCGAAGGGGTCAGCGTTTCTTCTTCCGAAGCGTTTTATCCTCTTTTGACTCCCCATCCGGATTGGGCGGAAGAAAGTGCTTTGCAAATATACGAAGCCGTTGAAGAAGTGGTAAAAAAGACGGCGGCTCAGCTTCGTTATAAAAACAAGGAATTATCCGGTATTGCGTTGAGTACGGTTATGCACAGCTTTGCCGGTCTTGATGAAAATAAAGAACCCTTGATGGACATGCAGACTTGGGCAGATAGCCGCAGTGCCGGTATTGTACGGGACATGAAGAAGGACCCGGACTTATGCCGCAAGTTTTACGAACGGACCGGTTGCCCCATTCATGCCTCCTACCCGTTAGCCAAGGTTATTTGGCTGAAAACGTATCAGCCCGACTTATTCGGACAAATGAAGTATGTAGGCTCATTGAAGGACTACATTTTTTATAATTTGACGGGTGAATGGGTCATTGATAAATCTACGGCTTCAACAAGCGGTATGTACAATGAAAGAACCTTGTCATGGGATGATGAAATTCTTGCATATGCGGGTATCTCCAAGGAATATATGCCGCCTGTCGTATCGACGACATACAGCCACGCTTTGAGTGATGTAGCGGCGGTGAAACTCGGTTTGCCGAAAGGCCTTCCCGTCGTTATCGGCGCTACGGACGGCGTTCTTGTCAACGTCGGTATCGGGGCCGTCAATCCGGGACAGCTGAGTTGTACCATCGGCACGAGCGGTGCCTTGCGCATGCTTACGAAGGAACCTAAGACGGATTCGAAAATGCGTACATGGTGCTACAATCTTGTTGACGATGTATGGGTAGCCGGCGGGGCTATCAATAACGGCGGTATGATTTTACGTTGGGTTCGCGACAAGATTTGCCATTACGGCGGCAATACTCTTGAATCTCTCGATATCGATCCGTACGATTTGATGACCATGAAGGCTGAACACGTAGAAGCCGGCGCGGACGGGCTTATTTGTTTGCCTCACTTTACGGGTGAACGGGCTCCGTACTGGAATTCCGAATTACGCGGTATGTTCTTCGGTTTCTCGTTGAACCATAGCCGATCTCATATGATTCGTGCCGTTATGGAAGGGATTTGCTATTGCTTAAACAGCGTTATGATAGCTCTCAAAGAGTTCGGTCCTGTCGAAGATATTCGCGTCAGCGGCAGCTTTACGAAATCTCAGCTGTGGCTGCAGATTCTGTCGGATGTACTGAATGAGCCTATTACCTTGCCGGACAACAGCGAAGGGGCAGCCTTCGGGGCAGCCGTACTGGGCTTTATTTCCAGCGGTAAGTTGAAGAGTATTGCCGATACGGCGGAACTCGTTCATGCCAAGAAGGTTTATACGCCTCAGGCCGGAAACGCGGAAACATATAAAGAGCTGTACAGTATTTTTGAACAACTTTATGATAATTTATTGCCGCAGTTTACAGCGATTACGGCGTACCAGAAGAAATTATAAGTCAGGGGGAGACACCTATATGGCAAAGGATATCGGCGTTGTCGGCATGGCCGTCATGGGCAGTAATTTGGCTTTAAACATGGCCGACCACGGTTTTGACGTGGCTGTATACAATTACACGCCCGACTTGACGGAAAAGTTTGTTGCCGAACGGCCTCATGAAAAAATTACGCCTTATTATGATTTGAAAGAGTTTGTACAGTCTTTGAAGCGTCCGCGTAAAATCATGCTCATGATCATGGCAGGCGCACCTGTAGACAGCATGCTGGCATCTCTGGACGGGCTGTTGGAAGAAGGAGATATCGTCATTGACGGCGGCAACTCTTTCTTTGAAGATACGCGCCGTCGTTACGATGCTTGCAAGGCCAAGGGAATCCATTTTTACGGCATGGGGATTTCGGGCGGTGAAACAGGCGCTCGTCGCGGTCCGGCTATTATGCCCGGCGGCCATAAGGAAAGTTATGCGGAAATAAAGGACGTGTACGAAGCTATTGCGGCAAAAGCCGATGACGGCAAACCGTGCTGCACTTATATCGGTGAAGACGGGGCCGGTCATTTTGTAAAGATGGTACATAACGGTATTGAATATGCGGATATGCAGCTGATTGCCGAAGCGTACCTGCTTATGAAATACGTAGGCAAGTTTACGAATCGGGAAATTTCCGAAACCTTCCATCGGTGGAATCAGGGGGAACTGAAGAGTTTCCTCATCGGCATTGCAGCCGATATTTTTGCGGAAGAAGACGATTTGGCGGACGGCGATATTATCGATAAAATCGTTGATGCAGCAGGCCAAAAGGGTACGGGGCGCTGGACGAGCCTGGAAGCTTTGAAGTTGGGCGTCAATATTTCCATGATTACGGCGGCTTGCAATACGCGCGTATCTTCCAACGATACGGGACGTAAGGCGGCTCAAGAGGTCATTGCGGCACCTTCCATCGCCGCTGTCGACAAAGAGAAATTTGCCGAAGATTTGCGCACAGCCTTGTATACGGCGAAGATTATGGCCTATGCTCAAGGGTTCTCCTTGTATCGCAAGGCATCGGAAGAATACGGCTGGGATCTCAACTACGGGGCTATTGCCTCTATTTTCAGAGCCGGCTGCATTATTCAGGCCGTATTCCTCAATAAGATTACGGAAGCCTATGAAAAAAATCCGTCTATGGAAAATCTGGTCTTTGATGAATTTTTCCTGTCACGCATTAACAGCGGCCTCGGCAGTCTGCGTAAGATTATTTCCTTAGCCGTTTTGAGCGGTATTCCCGTGCCGGCCTTTGTGAACGGCTTGGAATATATCGATTTGTTGAGAAGTCCGTCCGTCGGTGCCAACCTGATCCAAGGGTTGCGCGATTATTTCGGCGCACATACGTTCAAACGTATTGATAAAGAAGGCAGTTTCCACCACGACTGGAAACAGCATTATTAAGGTGTTAACCGTTTAGCGGTCACGATATTATTATTTTATTTCGGGAGGTGTACAAAGTGCCTTTAGTGATTCTTGCCATCGGCATACTTGTCCTGTTTTTCCTCATTGTTCGCGTGAAACTCAACAGCTTTCTCGCACTCTTACTCGTTGCGGGCTTTGTCGGCATAGCCGAAGGATTGCCCGTTGCCAAGCTCATTCCGACCATTGAAAAAGGGTTGGGCGGAACCTTGGGCGGCTTGGCCATTGTTGTTTGCTTCGGTGCCATCTTGGGTAAATTGATGGCCGAAAGCGGCGGTGCTCAACGTATTGCGACGACGCTTATCAATGTCTTCGGTCGTAAAAATGTTAAGTGGGCCGTTTGCTTGACGGGCTTTATCGTCGGTATCGCCCTGTTTTACGAAATCGGTTTCGTATTGTTGATTCCCCTCGTATTTACCATTGCGGCGGAAGCGAAGATTCCCCTCTTGGAAGTCGGCATCCCCATGGCTGCGGCCTTGTCCGTAACGCACGGGTTCTTACCGCCTCATCCGGGCCCTACGGCTATTGCCATTATTTATAATGCCGATATCGGCGTAACCCTCGTATACGGTGCTATTATAGCTATTCCTACGGCTATTGTGGCAGGTCCCGTATTCTATAACTTTACCAAAGGGATTAACCCGGAAATACCCAAGGGCTTATACAACCCCAAGATTTTTGAAGACCATGAAATGCCCGGTTTCGGCGTATCCGTATTTACGGCTCTCGTACCGGTTGTCCTCATGGCGGCTTCGGCTATTGCCAAACTCGCTTTGGACCAGTCTTCGCCTGTAGCGGTGGCTCTTGAATTCCTCGGTCAACCGGATATGGCACTGACCATTTCCGTAGCCATTGCTGTTTATACTTTCGGCTTGGCGCGCGGCAAGAAGATGGACGAAATCATGAATACCGTTAAGGATGCTATCCTGGCTATCGCCATGATTCTTCTCATTGTCGGTGCCGGCGGTGCTCTCAAACAGATCCTCATCGACAGCGGTGTAGGTACGTATATCGGAACTCTTGTTGCCGATGCCAGCCTGTCGCCCTTAGTATTGGCTTGGCTTGTGGCTGCCGTTATTCGTACGGCTTGCGGCTCCGCAACGGTTGCGGCTTTGACGGCCGGCGGTATTGCAGCTCCTATCTGCGCGGCAACAGGTGCCAATCCCGAATTGATGGTTTTGGCGACCGGTGCCGGTTCGCTCATTTTCAGCCCGCCTAATGACCCGGGGTTCTGGCTCTTCAAAGAATTCTTCGGCCTGACCGTTAAAGAAACGGTACGGACCTGGTGCGCATTGGAAACCATCATTGCCATTATGGGTCTTATCGGTGTATTGGTATTGAACACCGTCGTAGCGTAATTTCTGATAAAGAGAGGTATTCGGACGTGTCTTACGATGACGTAGAAAAAATACCCTTTCTTCGCGGCACCTATGAGGGGATGACGAAGTCGGAGCGGCGTATAGCGGAATACATTGCCGCTGATCCGGAACGGCTTATGAAGCTGACCATCCCCCATATTGCGGCGGAAACGGACAGTTCGGAAATCACGGTATCCCGTTTTTGCAAGAAACTGGGGTATAAGGGTTTGCAAGAACTGAAGCAGGCCTTGACTGCCTATCTGTCCATGAATGAGTTGAAAAACTATCATGACATTAAGGCGGAAGATACGTGCAATGCCGTTACGTCCAAAATTTTTCAAAATATTGCGGACGGGCTTTTGGATACGCTGCAGCTTCTTGATTATGAGGCAATCGATCGGGCTGCCGCCGTCTTGCGGCAAGCCCGGCGTATTGCCGTATATGGTTTCGGAAACTCGGCTACGGTCTGTCGCGATTTGACGACACGGTACTTGCGGTTGGGTTTGGCTATTCAGGATTATGCGGACTCTCATATGCAGGTCACGTCGGCAGCTCTTTTAGATGAGAACGATGCCGTTCTGGCCGTCTCGCACAGCGGTTTATCCAAGGATTTGATTCACTCCGTCGAAACGGCGAAGGAACGGGGGGCGACGATTATCGTCATTACGAGCCATATTCATTCGCCTTTGGCGAAATTGGCCGACATCTGTCTGCACGGCATGGGTAGAGAAGTAAATTACTCGACCGAAGCCGGTGCGTCCAGACTGATTCACATGGCTATCGGCGATGTTTTATATACGCGCATTGCTATGGCCGATCCCGCTTTATTTGAATCCAATATGACGCGTATGCGTCATGAAATCAGTAAAAAAAGACTTCCTTAGGGAAGTCTTTTTTGTCGTATCGCTTGTTGCCTTGTAAGTATGATATACTGTTATTGTCTTCTTTTTCGGGAAGACGGATTACTTATATGGAGGACAGTATGTTTGATTTTGATTTGTTGGGCCTTGTCGCCGGCATTCCCGGCCTCATTATCGCCCTGGCTATACACGAATATTCGCATGCCCGCATGGCCGTTGCCATGGGTGACGACACGCCGAAGTATACGGGACGTCTGACGCTAAACCCGATTGCACATATTGACCCTATCGGGCTCATTATGCTTTTTGTAGCACGCTTCGGTTGGGCTAAGCCGGTTATGATTAACTCGGACAATTTCCGTAACCGTCGCCAAGGAGAGGTCTTGACGGCGTTGGCCGGCCCTGCGGCCAATTTCGTGACGGCCTTCGTCTTTTTATTTTTGACGGCCCTTGTTTTGCGATTGGGGTTACCTGTTTCACAAGGCCTCATTATCGTTTTTCAACTCATTGTTATTTACAATGTGAACTTCGGAATTTTTAATTTGATCCCCATTCCGCCCTTAGACGGGTCGCGTGTTATTACGGCCTTTTTACCGACTGAGTGGGAATATAAGTTGGCAGGATATGAACGTTATTCGTTCCTCATTTTTGTGCTTCTTTTTATGAGCGGCGCCTTCGGGTATATTTTGCTGCCCGTACAGCGTTTGATTATGCATGGTTACGGGGGCATTCTTTCAGCTCTGGGCCTTATGTAACGCTGGATAAAAAGAAGGGTCGTATCTTCGGATACGACCCTTTCTCTATAAACAGTCGGTTTACAGAACTTTTTTGTATAATTCGTTCACTACGTCCCAATTGACGACATTCCAAAAAGCGGAAATGTAGTCGACACGGGCATTTTTGTACTTCAAGTAGTAAGCGTGTTCCCAGACGTCGAGAGCGAGAATCGGTGTTTTACCTTCGCTCAAGGGAGAGTCCTGGTTGGCTGTAGACATGATTTCCAGTTCTTTCTTATGGACGACGAGCCAGGCCCAACCGGAACCGAAACGGGTAGCGGCCGCTTGTGCGAAAAGTTTTTTTAAGTCTTCTTCGCTGCCGAAGGTCTTTATGACGGCTTCTTGTACGGGTCCGTTCAGTTGACCGCCGTCAGGCCCCATGATTTGCCAAAAGAGGCTGTGGTTGGCATGACCGCCGCCGTTGTTTCTGACGGCGCCGCGAATGTCTTCGGGAATAGCCGCCAAGTCCGTAATGAGTTCTTCCGCCGATTTGTTGAAGAGTTCCGGGTGCTTTTCAACGGCACCGTTCAGATTGTTGACGTAGGTTTGATGGTGCTTGTCGTGGTGATAGTGCATCGTTTCTTCGTCAATGTACGGCTCGAGAGCGTTGTAAGCATAGGGTAAGTCGGGTAATGTATAAGCCATGAGATACCTCCGTAACTTAAAAAAAGATGAATAAGATAGGTACAGTATACAAAGAAAGACTGAAAAGGTATAGATTACAAATGTGTTAGTATTCGGGTGACGAATAAAAAGCGGTCTGTTATGTATTTTCTTGACACGGTTCCGGAAAGTTCGTATACTTTAAAACAAGTAATAAATGAAACGCAAAGAGGGAGAAGCAAATCGGATACCTTCTCAGAGAACCGACGGTCGGTGCAAGTCGGCAAGGTTACGAGGCGTTCCGCTCCGGAGCGGCAAATGATGAATTTGACGGGTTCGCCCGATACAGCGACCGAAGATGGCCGAAAGGCAAGCTGGGTGGCAACGCGGGAGTAAACTCTCGTCCCTATGAGGGACGGGAGTTTTTTTATTTTTTCTCACAGGTCTTCGGAGAACAATGCCTACAGTGTTATTACACTGTAGGCAGGAAAGATTCGCATATAGGAGGACATGATGGGAAACAGAGTTTATAACTTTAATGCCGGGCCGTCGGCCATGCCGTTACCGGTTTTGGAAGAAATACAGCAAGAGTTTCTGGACTTTAACCATACGGGTATGAGCATTGTGGAAATCAGCCATCGCAGCGATGCCTATCAGAAGATGCAGGACGAAACGATAGCTTTGTTGCGTAAGCTTTTGAATATTCCCGACGAATACGGTATTACGTTCATGCAAGGCGGCGGCAGTATGCAGTTTTTAATGCACGGAGCCAATTTTTTAAAGCATCGCGGCGGTTATATTAATACGGGCGTATGGTCGAAAAAGGCTAAAGAAGGAGCCGCTTTTTACGGTGACGTATATGACGTAGCCACCAGTGAAGGCGAAGGCTTCCGAAGAATTCCCGGGCCTGAAGAGTTCAATCTGTTGCCGGACACGGATTACGTATATCTGACATCGAATAATACGATTCACGGTACGCAGTGGCAAGCGTTTCCTCACTTTGATTTACCCCTGATTTGCGATATGTCCAGCGATTTTCTGTCCCGGCCCGTAGATGTGAAGAATTTTGATTTCATCTATGCGGGCATTCAAAAGAATGTGGGCCCTGCCGGAGCGGTTATCGGTATTGCCAAGCATTCGTACTTGGAAACGGCACGGCAGGATTTGCCGATTATGCTTCAATATAAGACGTTCTTTGATCACGATTCGACGTATAATACGCCGCCCGTATTTTGTATTTACTTCGTCAATAAGGTATTGCACTGGTTGGATGAACGGGGCGGACTTAAAGAAACGGAGCGGATTAATAAGGAAAAGGCGGCCTTCGTTTATGATGCCATTGACGCAAGCGACGGATTTTATCGACCTCATGCGGCAAAAGACTCGCGCAGTTTAATGAATATTACGTTTAATTTGGATACACCTGAACTTGAAAAAGAATTTGTTTCCCGAGCGGCTGAAGAAAAGCTCATAGGCCTTAAGGGACATCGCTCTATAGGCGGCTGTCGGGCCTCTACCTATAATGCGGTAACAAAGGAAGCTTGCGAACGGTTGGCTGATTTTATGAACCGTTTCCGCAAGGCACACTAAGGGAGGTAAGACAGATGGAAGAAGTCATGAAGATTTTAGTCAGCGACGATGTGTCGGAAAAGGGTGTCGAACTGCTGAGACAAAACGGATATACGGTAGATGTGGAAACCAATTTGGACGAAGACCAATTGGCTGAACGCATCGGTGAGTATGACGGATTGATTACCCGCTCTATGACGCATGTTACGGCAAAAGTTATTGAAAAGGCGAAGAAACTTAAAATCGTCGGTCGTGCCGGCGTCGGTATTGACAGTATCGACTTAAAGGCCGCAACGGCTCGCGGTATCATTGTTGTTAATGCTCCTACGTCCAATACGATTGCGGCGACGGAACACACGTGTGCCATGATTTTGGCCGTTACGAGACATATTCCTCAGGCCCATGATTCGTTAATGAGCGGCGAGTGGAATCGGGAAAAATTTACGGGTATTCAGTTGAAAGATAAGACGATGGGGATTATCGGTGTCGGTCGTATCGGATCGCGCATTGCCAAACGGATGCAGGCTATGGAAATGCGGACCATCGGTTATGACCCGTACATTCCCGAAGAACGGGGCAAGCAGCTTAACTGTGAACTCGTCGACTTGGATACGCTTTTACGCGAATCGGATTACATTACGTTGCATACACCTCTTACGAAGGAAACACGCGGCATGATCGGAGCGGAAGAAATTGCCAAAATGAAAGACGGCGTTCGGGTTATTAACGTATCGCGCGGTGCCGTTTTAGACATTCACGCTCTGGCAGAAGCCTTAAAGATCGGTAAGGTAGCCGGTGCGGCGGTAGACGTATTCCCGGAAGAACCCTTGACGTCGGATATTAATCCCTTCAAGGGTATGGACAATGTGGTCATTACTCCGCATTTGGGTGCTTCGACAGTAGAAGCCCAGGAAGGCGTATCCCTCGATGTGGCACGCAGCATTATGGCCGGACTTAAAGGCGAACCGGTGCCGACAGCGGTAAATATGGCACCCATTGCTCCCGGCGTGTACTCGACCATTCGTCCCTATTTCGACTTAATGGAACGAATGGGCATCATGGGTGTCTATTTGGCGGAAGCTCCTATGAAAGAAATTACGGTCGAATATTCGGGCAAGTTGGCTGAAACGGAAACGGCCCTGTTGACGACGGCTGTTTTGAAAGGTGCTTTAAACCCCATCTTGCAGGATGCGGTCAACTTTGTAAACGCTCCGGATCTTGCCAAGCAGCGCCATATTTCCGTAAAAGAAGTAAAGACGAGCGATCACGGTAACTTCGTCGATGCCGTTACGGTTCGCATTGTGACGGCCAAGGGTGAACACAAGGTGGTAGGCAGCCTCTTTAATCAGACGGAAGCCAAAATCGTTCAGATTGATGAATATCGTGTCGACTTCAAGCCGGAAAACTATCTGTTGTTGGCACCTCATATCGACCAGCCCAATATGATCGGTCAAATCGCTACCGTTTTAGGGGAAGCAAAGATCAATATTACGGGTATGCAGGTCGGCAATATGACACAAAAGGGAACGAATATTATGGCCGTTGCCGTAGAGGACGATATTCCTAACGACGTAATGGTAAAACTTCGTTCCATTAACGGTATTTTGGATATGAAGCTCATTCATTGCGAACCGAACCAACAGGAGGCGTAAATGGTACGAATTATTCTGGTCCGTCACGGCGAGACAACATGGAATACAGAAGGTCGTTATCAGGGACAGGAAGATACGGAGTTAAGTGAAAGAGGCTTGGAACAGGGGCGCCTGTTGGCACAGGGACTGAGGGGCGTGCCTATTGACGTATTCGTGTCCAGTCCGTTGAAGCGTTCTTTTATGACCGCTTCTTTTTGTGCCGAGTTGCACGGAAACACCGTAGCCAAAGATGAACGTCTGACGGAAATCAATCACGGCTTATGGGAAGGCAGGCTGGCAGGGGACATCGAGGCCGAGTATCCCGACGAGTTTGCCGCCTGGCACACGCAGCCCCATACGGTACAAATGCCCGGAGAAGGCGGAGAATCTCTGGAAGACGTGAGAGTGAGAGTGCGTGCGGCATTTGACGACTATGCGCAAAAGTATGCGGGAAAAACGGTTCTCGTAGCAGCTCACGATGCGGTGAACAAGGCGGTTATCTGTGATCTTTTAGGTTTATCGCAAGCGGCTTTTTGGCAAATAAAACAGGATAATACATGTATTAATGTTCTGGAAGAACAGGACGGCCGTTGGCGGCTGGTGTTATTGAATTCAACTACTCATTTGGGATATTTGTTCAGCGGAATCGAACAAAAAGGGTTGTAATCGTATAAAAAAGGAGCGGTATTATGTTAGACATTAAATTTATTCGCGAACATACGGAAGAAGTAAGACAGAATTTGAAAAATCGTCATGCACAAGTCGATTTGGATACCCTTTTGGAAGCCGACGCTCGCCGTCGTGAACTTTTGGGCCAGGTTGAAGCCATGAAAAATCGTCGCAACGACGTAACGAAAGAAATCAGCGTCTTAAAGAGAAATAAGGAAAATGCGGACGAAAAGATTGCGGCTATGAAAGAATTGGGTGACGAAATCGCCGTTTTAGACGGTAAGGTTAAGGAAGCAGAAGAACAGATGTTGGCCGTTCAGCTCATGATTCCCAACATGTGCCACCCGTCCGTTCCCGTAGGCAATGATGACAGCGACAACCCGGAAGTTCGTAAGTGGGGCGACGTGACGACCTTTGACTTTGAAGCGAAGAATCATTGGGAAATCGGCGAACATTTGGGTATCCTTGATGCGGAAAGAGCCGGTAAGGTAGCAGGGTCGCGTTTTTATTTCTACCTCGGTGCCGGTGCTCGTTTGGAACGGGCCGTATACAACTTCATGCTCGATATGCACACGGAAGTGGACGGATATACGGAAGTCATTCCTCCGTATATCGTCAACCGTGATTCCATGTTGGGAACCGGTCAGTTGCCGAAATTTTATGAAGATATGTTCCGCATTGAAGGACAGGAAATGTTCATGATTCCTACGGCGGAAGTGCCGTTGACCAACTACTATCGCGGAGAAATTATTGACGGTAATAAGTTGCCCGTATATTTGACGGCCATGACTCCCTGCTTCCGTGCCGAAGCGGGTTCGGCCGGTCGCGATACGCGCGGCCTTATTCGTCAGCACCAGTTCCACAAGGTAGAAATGGTAAAATACGTAGCTCCTGAAACGAGTTATGATGAATTGGACAAGTTGACGAACAACGCCGAAGCTATTTTGCAGGCTCTGAAACTTCCTTATCACGTTGTTTGCCTGTGCACGGGTGATATCGGCTTCTCGGCAGCCAAGACTTTCGATGTGGAAGTATGGTTCCCGGCGCAAGGTAAGTACAGAGAAATCTCTTCGTGCTCCAATACGGAAGACTTCCAGGCACGTCGTGCCAATATCCGCTTCCGTCGCGATGCCAAATCGAAGCCGGAATATGTACATACGTTGAACGGGTCGGGATTGGCAGTAGGACGTACGGTAGCGGCTATTTTGGAAAACTATCAGCAAGCTGACGGCTCCGTTATCGTGCCGGAAGTATTGCGGCCGTATATGAAGTGTGACGTCATTAAACCGGCTGAATAAGTCATTTACAGAGTTTCAAGGTCATAACGGTCGAATCCTTTAGAAACGGCCTTATGACCTTGATTTTTTTGTGCGTTTTGATATACTGTAACCAAGAGAAACCCTACTGTGTGCGTAAAAAGTTCTCGATGTTTTGAACCAACACTTTTACATCGGGAGTCCGGGCTCTATGGCGGCAAAACAATGCCTACACGGGACTGTTAAGCGTTATAGGAGGACACCCACCTGCTCAGGCAGGCTCAAAACTCGGCTAAGACGGCATGGTGGGGCTCTTTTTTTGAATTATAATCATTGATTATTCGGCCGCTAAGTTAGCTTGGCGGCTTTCTATATGGATTTGAAACCAAACAAATGAACGGTTTTGATGAAATGTGTGTGTGCAATGGAAGGTGAAGAACGTTGGCCGAACGAAAAAGGCGAAGTACTACAGGAACGACGGGAAGTAAAACAAAAGGAACGGCAAGAAGCAAGACCAAGCGGACGACATCCAAAACGGGGACGAGCCGTAAAAAAAGCGGCACCATGTCGTGGATGAAGTATGAGTTATGGGGGCTGATTCTGGTTGTTATCGGCGCTCTCGTAGCGGCCGGTACGGCCGGTATCGATACGGGCAATATCGGTCTGTCATTGGATGATATTTTTGCATATGCCTTCGGTACGGGTCGGATGCTTGTAGCTTTAATGCTTGTAGCGGCCGGATTGCAGTACATCGTGAAAAGAAAGGCCCTGCCTTTTACGCGAAACTGGCTCATGGGAGCTGTCGTTTTCGAGTTATTGCTCAGCCTGTGGCATGTTATCTTTACCAATCCCGGTGAAGAATTCGTTCCCCCGGCACTGCGTGCCGGGGGCGGTCTTTTCGGAGCCGTATCGGCAGCTTTTCTGCGCAGTTGGTTCGGCGGTTTCGGAGCCGTTTTGGCTCTTATCGTCGTCCTCATCGGTACGGTTATGATTTGGAAAAAAGTTTCTCTTTCCAAACCCGTCGCCTTTGCTCAGGAGATGACGGCTGAAGGAGTGTCACATGTTTCCGAAAAAGCGGTAGCCGGCATTCAGACGGCGTCGCATTCCGTGCAGGAATCGTGGCAACGTCACAAGGAACGGAAGATTTTTGACGTTGAACAGGAAAAAGACGCTTTAGGTGAAGGCATTGCAGGGGCGGCAACGGCTGTAACTGCCGAAGGGGCGGCTGAAGATAACGGGGAAGGTATAGAAACGCCGTCTATAAGTTCTTCGTCACACGTCGAGTCGGACTACACGGATAACAGCGGCGGCGAAGATGACGACTCCTTCGAGGATGAATACGGAACACCTTGTGATGAAGAGGAGTCGCAAGGAGACGTACCCGTGCCGGACGATGAAGACATACCCGCACCTGAAGAAGATGAAGTCATGCCCAAGGCACCCGGAAACGGCATCGTAGAGCATAAAATTGTTACGACGGACGCACCCGGTGCGTATACTTCCGTGCCTTCTCGAGATCCGTCATTGCCTCCCGTAGCGGATATAAAACCTATGGAGCCGGAGCTGACAGCCGGGACGGTCGAAGTGGGTGCCAAGGGACAGACGGCCGTGCCGACGGCTGTAGGTGAAAAGACGTATCGATTGCCGTCCGTGTCTATTTTGCACCGCGGCAATCCGCCTGAAGAAGGTCTTAGCGATGAAGTGCGCCAAAATGCACAGATCTTGCAGGATACGTTGAAGAGTTTCAATATTGACGCCAAGATGTTGACGGCCAGCAGGGGACCGGCCGTTACGCGTTACGAATTGGAACCGGCAGCGGGTGTAAAGGTAAGCAAAATCGTACACCTGGCCGACGATCTGGCCTTGAAGTTGGCGGCGACGGATATTCGTATAGAAGCGCCCATTCCCGGTAAGGCCGCCGTGGGTATTGAAGTGCCGAATAAGAAGGTTACGCCTGTTTGCCTTCGCGATGTCCTCGACACGGATGTTTTTAAGAACTCCGTAGGCGGCGTGCCCGTAGCCTTAGGTAAGGATATTGCCGGCACGCCTATTGTAGCCGACTTGACGAAGATGCCCCATATGCTCGTCGCCGGGTCTACCGGGTCGGGTAAGAGCGTGTGCATTAATACCCTTATTTCCAGTATTCTCTTTAAGCAACGGCCGGAAGACGTAAAGTTGATTCTCGTCGACCCGAAGGTTGTCGAACTGTCCAACTATAACGGGATTCCTCATTTGATGACACCTGTCGTTACGGATCCGAAGAAGGCCGCCAATGTTTTGCGTTGGGCCGTAAAGGAAATGGATGATCGATATAAGCGCTTTGCCTTGACGAAAACACGTGATATTAAGAGATATAATGAACTCAATCCGGAAGAAGCCATGCCGTATGTAGTCATTATTATTGACGAATTGGCGGATCTCATGATGGCTGCCGCCGGTGATGTGGAAGATTCTATTTGCCGTTTGGCACAGAAGGCTCGTGCCTGCGGTATGCATCTGGTATTAGCTACGCAGCGACCGTCCGTGGATGTCATTACCGGTCTTATTAAGGCCAATGTACCCAGTCGTATTGCCTTTGCCGTATCGAGTCAAATTGATTCGCGTACCATTTTGGATATGGCCGGAGCGGAAAAACTCATCGGTAAGGGAGATATGCTTTTTTATCCCATGGGCGCTTCCAAACCTGTGCGCGTACAGGGTGCTTTTGTCTCGGACGGAGAAATCGACGAGTTGGTGGAATATATTAAAGAGCAACGCCGTCCTCAGTACAATGAAGCGGTCGAAGCGGCTCAGCAGGAGGCATCTCACGACGGCGGTAAAGACGACTTCTTTGAAGACGAGCTTATGGACAAGGCTATTATGATGGTTATGGAAACTCAGCAAGCTTCCGTATCCTTGTTGCAGCGCCGTTTCCGCATAGGTTTTTCACGGGCGGCACGAATGATTGATACGATGGAAGCCATGCATATTGTCGGGCCGCCCAACGGCAGTAAGGCCAGAGATATATTGATGACGCCTGAAGAGGTACAGGAAAAGTATTTTTCGCATTCATAGGCGCCAAGGAAATAACGGAGGATAAGCAAGTTGTCTTCAATCGGTAATATATTGCGGACCGAGAGGGAAACTCAAGGTCGTACGTTGACGGAAGTATCCAAGGGCGTCTATATTAAAACGAAGTATTTATCCGCCCTGGAAGAGGAAAATTTCGCCGTCATTCCCGGAGAGGTATATGTCAAGGGCTTTATCCGTGCCTATGCCTCCTATTTGGGCATGGACGGGGAAGAACTCGTGGCTCAATACGACGGACCGAGTGAACCGGTTCTTTTGCAAAAAGCGGCTCCTACCGCCGTGGAAAGCGGAAAAGGACGGCGTAGGCGTCGTCGCAAGACTGTAAGTTGGCCGGAGATTACGATTATTGTAGGAGTAATTTTGTTTATTCTCCTCATAGTATGGTTGATTGTTTAGAGGTAGACGATGAGTACGGAATTTTTGGTAACAAGTCGTAAAGATATGGAAGAACGCGGCTGGGATCAGCTTGACTTCGTATATGTCAACGGGGATGCCTATGTGGATCACCCCGGCTTTGCAGCGGCTCTGATCGGACGCATGCTGGAATCCCGCGGTTATCGTGTAGGCCTTATTTCTCAACCGGATTGGCACGATGTCGAGGCGTTTAAGGTTCTCGGCAAGCCGCGCCTGGGTATTCTGATTACGGCGGGAAACCTCGATTCTATGCTCAGTGAAAAAACGGCTGCCAAGAAAATTCGCAATACGGACAGTTATTCGCCGGGCGGGAAGGCCTGTCGGCGTCCCGAACGGGCGACGATTGTATACGCCAACCGCATGCGCGAAGCCTATAAAGACGTGCCCATCATTATCGGCGGTATTGAAGCGAGTCTCAGACGCTTTGCTCATTACGATTATTGGTCCGATAAGGTGCGGCATTCCATGCTGCTGGACAGTAAGGCCGATATCCTGAGCTACGGTATGGGTGAACATTCGGTAGCTCAAATAGCAGATGCGCTGGCGGAAGGAAAAACGACGGCGGAAATGTACAATATTCGCGGCATTTGTTATGTGACGAGCAAGATGCCGAATATTAAGGATTCCGTTTTCTGCCCTTCTTATGAAGAGGTTAAGGCGGATAAGTATAAATTTGCCGAAGCTTTTAAAATTCAATATGAAGAGCAAGACCCTTTTTACGGAAAGACGATTATTCAACCGTCTGAAAATCGGTTTGTCGTTCAAACTCCGCCGGCAGAACCGTTGACGACGGCGGAAATGGATGCTATTTACGAATTGCCGTTTACGCGTCGTTGGCATCCCGATTACGATGAAGACGGCGGCGTGCCGGCTCTGCAGGAGGTTCAGTTCAGCCTGACGAGCCAACGCGGCTGCTTCGGTCATTGCCATTTTTGTGCCATCGCCAGCCATCAGGGACGAATTATTCAGCACCGCAGTCACGAGTCCCTCATTCGCGAAGCGGAGCACATGACGACACTGGAAGGGTTTAAAGGATATATTCATGACGTAGGCGGGCCGACGGCTAACTTCAGACACGTAGCCTGTCGCAAACAATTGACGGCCGGCGCTTGTCGCAATAAGCATTGTATCGGCAGTGAAACGTGTATGCGATTGGATCCGTCTCATGCCGATTATTTATCTTTGTTGCGTAAAATTCGCAAGGTTAAGAAGGTCAAAAAGGTATTTGTTCGCTCGGGTTTGCGTTATGATTATTTGTTGGAAGACCCGAATAACCGTGAGTTTATTAAAGAATTATGCGAGTTTCACGTAAGCGGTCAGCTGAAGGTGGCACCGGAACATGCGGCTAAACACGTGACGGATATGATGGGTAAGGCCGGTATCGACACGTTTTATAAGTTTAAGGCTGTTTTTGACGATGTTAATCGGGAGTTGGGTAAAAAGCAATATCTCGTACCGTATTTCATGTCCAGTCATCCCGGTTGTACCTTACAAGATGCCGTTACGTTAGCCGAATTTTTACGAGATATGCATATGCAGCCCGAACAGGTACAGGATTTTATTCCTACGCCGGGAAGTTTGTCGACGGCTATGTACTATACGGGAATGAATCCCTTGACGGGTGAGAAGGTTTACGTGGCACGTCGACAGGAAGAAAAGGCTATGCAACGGGCACTTATGCAGTATAAGAACCCGGCTAATTATGATACGGTTCATAAAGCGTTGTGCCTTGCCGGAAGAAGAGATCTCATCGGCTTCGGACCGAAATGTCTTATTGCACCGCGCCGCAAGGCGGAGGCGAAAGAAAGACGGGATTATAAGGGAGCTCGCAAGTCCCGCACCTCTCAAGGGCAGGACATACACAAAAGCGAAGGCGGACAGTCGGGAAGGATGAATTCCGTCAAGGGAACAAGGCGGCAAGGCGGCCGGTTCTCACAAAATGGGAAGACTGCAAGGAGATAATCAGATGAAGCGATATTTCACGTTCATAGGCATGATTGTGTTCATAGGACTGTTTTTGGCAGTAGGCGTATATATACAGCAAGAACGGCAACAGCAGTTGGCTACTCAGGAAATGTATGCTAAAGAGCGGCATCTTGTCGTGTATTCGGATATGCCTACTGCCGTGAACAGAGATTTGGCCGAAGCCTTTTACAAGTCCAAGCATTTGCGGGTACAAATGGTGTCCATGTCGGAAGACGGCTTGCAACGGGCCTTGCAAAAGCCCGTGCAGGGACGCATGACGCCGGACGTGGTCATTGCGTCGGAAGATACACTTCGCCAAGGTCAGATTCAGGGATGTTTTATTCCCTATTCATCGGAGGCGACGGAAACGGTACCTCTTTATTTGAAGGACGATGAAAATGCCTGGACCGGATTGTGGTACGATCCTTTATTGTTTGTAGTTAATCGTGATTATTATGCCATGGGCGGCAATAATATCAATACGTGGAGCGACTTATTGACAGATTCGACTATCAGTATCAGTTTTCCCGATTTGGCGGCAACGGATATTGGCGGCGACTTTCTTTGCGAGTTCGTAGAAGTACACGGCAGCGAGCGGTCGGCACTGTATTTCCGCAGCCTGCAGGAACGAATCGGAACGTATTCTAAAACCATGGCTCCCATCATGCATCGTGTCGCATCCGGAGAAGTTCAGGTCGGCATCATCGATGCTCTGACGGAACGGCAATATCGTTTTGACGGAGCTCCCGTATTCGATGTGTATCCTCAGGACGGGACATCGTACTGGTTGACGGGAACTGCCGTTACGCGTTGGTGCGAAGATGAAGAATTGGCCGCCGTCTTTACGGATTGGCTCTTGTCCAACGAAGCTGTCGATATATTGAGCAAAAACCGCTTGTACTATAACTTTGCTTCTTCGACCTTGCCGCAACGCCAGGATTCGAAGGGAAAAGACCCCGTTTTGTTTATGACGACGAAGCATTATAATGACGAACAACGAAAAGAATTGCAAGATTGGTGGATCAGAACGGTCCGCTTCGGAAAGGATACGTAATGGAGAAGATCGCCTTTGTCAGCTTGGGCTGCTCGAAGAATTTAATAGATACGGAAGTCATGCTGGGGATTTTGAAGGATAAACACATGGGCATGACCGACGATCCGGCACAGGCCGACATTATTATCGTCAATACGTGTACGTTTATTGAAAAAGCTAAGCAAGAGTCTATTGACGCCATTATCGAGGCGGGTCGATATAAGACGGAAGGCAGGTGCAAGATTCTCATTGTCACCGGGTGTCTCAGTCAGCAGTATCAGGAAGAGTTGTTGAAAGAGTTGCCCGAAGTAGATGCTCTCTTGGGCACCGGTTCGTGGGACCGAATTTGGGAAGCCGTTAGGGCGGTTAAGACGGGTAAACGGGCTTGCTTTATGGACGATGTGAGTCATTTGTACGACCAGAATACGAGTCGTGTTTTGACGACGCCCACGTACAGTGCCTATGTAAAAATAGGAGAAGGCTGTAATAACGGCTGCACCTTCTGTATCATTCCGCACGTACGCGGACCCTTGTACAGTCGAACTATCGAATCCGTAACGGCGGAAGTGCGGCAACTCGCCGCCGGCGGGGTGAAGGAAATCAATCTTATCGCACAGGATACGACGAGTTACGGATTCGATTTGGCGGGAAAGTCCCTCTTGCCCGACTTGTTGCGTGAATTAGTTAAGATAGAAGGGATTGAATGGATTCGTCTCTTCTATTTATACCCCCATTTCTTTACGGATGAATTGACGGAACTTATTGTTAAGGAAGACAAAATCTGTCCTTACGTCGATTTACCGTTACAACATATTTCACAGAGCGTGTTGAAACGCATGAATCGACGGGACAGTCAGGCCGACATTTTAAAACTGATAGATAAGCTTACGGCTCACGGTCGCGAGCTGACATTGAGATCTACGTTTATTGTCGGATTTCCGGGAGAAACGGAAGAAGAGTTTCAGGAACTGTGCGACTTTGTGGAACGGACGAAGTTTGATGCCGTCGGTGTTTTTACCTATTCACAGGAAGAAGGGACTCCCGCAGCGGCTATGGCCGACCAGATTCCCGAAGAGGTGAAGGAAGAACGATATCATAGGCTTATGGCTATTCAAGCCAAGGTGTCGGAAGAACGAAATCGCGACCTGGAAGGCTCCGTCCATCCTTTTATCGTTGAGGAATTGACGGACGAAAGCGGTCATTTGCAGGCTGTCGGTCGTCTGGATATTCAAGCTCCCGAAGTAGACGGCTTGACGTATGTGGAAGACGCAAAAGGGCTAAAAGAAGGAGACATCATTCCTGTACGCGTTGTTCAAGGGTTTGCCTATGATGTCATTGCCGAACGCATTTAATATCGAGGTGTAAGCTGTGCTGGTTGAATTGGTAACGACCGGGTCGGAACTCTTGCTCGGTGAAATAAGCAATGTAGATGTTCAGTATTTATCACAACAGCTCAATACGATGGGGTATTCCGTTATTTACCATACGACGGTCGGTGATAATCCTCAACGTATGAAGCAGGTTCTGAAAACGGCTCTGAATCGTGCCGATATGGTTATAACGACAGGCGGTCTCGGACCGACACAGGGCGATATGACGAAAATCATCGGCGCCGAAGTGACGGATGCGCCTCTTGAGTTTCGTGAAGACGTAATGGAAGGTGTCGTTGCGTGGATTAAACTTCGTCATCCCGAGCGGGATTTGACGGAAAACCAGCGCCGTCAGGCTATGATCCCCAAGGGGGCGACCGTCTTGGCTAACGAGGCGGGGACGGCACCGGGAACGGCCTTGTATAAGAACGGTAAGGTACTCATTCACTTGCCGGGACCGCCGTCGGAAATGAAGTGGGTTTTTGATCATAGCGTAAAACCGTGGCTATATGAACGTTTCGGGTCACAAGGCTACATTTACTCGTCGTATATGAGAATTTACGACATGGGTGAAGCTCGCATTGAAGAAACGATTATGGATCTCGTTAAGAACCAGTCGGAGCCGACTTTGGCCATGTATGCCCGCATCGGTTATGTGGAAATACGTATTACGGCTAAGGGAGAGACAAAAGAAGCCGCTCAAAACCTTGTCGAACCGATGAAAGAAAAGTTGGCTGAACGGTTGGGAGATGTTATTATTACGTACGATGACGAACCGATTGCGGCGGCTTTGGGACGAACGGCCCGTAAAAAAGGGTTGACCGTCAGTGCCGCAGAATCCTGTACGGGGGGTCTGGTCGGTTCGTACATTACGGATATTGCCGGAAGTTCCGCTTATTTTCTGGGTTCTGCAGGAATTTATCAGGATGAAATTAAGGCGAAGTTACTGGGGGTTCCTGAAGAAACACTGCAAACCTGTACGGCTGTCAGTGAAGAAACAGCGGCGGCCATGGCCGAAGGAAGTCGCACTCTGTACGGCAGTGATGTGGCCGTCAGTACGACAGGTATCGCCGGTCCCGACGGCGGTACGGATGAACAGCCGGTGGGGCTTGTCTATTTCGGCGTAGCCGGGCCGCAGGGGACGGTCGTTTATAAGAGCGTCTTTCCGGGCGATCGCAAAGAAGTAAAAGAAAGATCCGCTACGAAGGCGGTTTACCATTTGTTGCAATATATGAGGGAACGGTTGTAAGGAGGTTCTACATGGAAGCGAAACAAGCGGCATTGGAAAATGCCATGAAAAAAATTGAAAAAGATTTCGGTAAGGGTGCGATTATGCGTCTCGGCGATTTAGCTGAAAAAATGAATCTGGAGGTCATTTCGTCCGGGTCATTGGCTGTTGACTTGGCAGTCGGCGTCGGCGGGTATCCGCGCGGTCGTGTTATCGAAATTTACGGTCCCGAATCGTCGGGTAAAACCACCTTGGCTTTGCATGCCATTGCTTCGGCACAAAAGGCCGGCGGTATTGCCGCTTTTATCGATGCGGAACATGCGTTGGACCCCGTGTATGCCCGTCATTTGGGTGTCGATACGGCGGATCTTCTCATTTCCCAACCCGATAACGGTGAACAGGCTCTGGAAATTACGGAAGAACTCGTGCGCAGCGGGGCTATCGATATCATTGTCGTCGACTCCGTAGCAGCCCTTGTACCGAAGGCGGAAATCGAGGGTGAAATGGGCGACTCTCACGTAGGGCTGCAGGCTCGTCTTATGAGCCAGGCTTTGCGTAAGTTGACGGGTATCATTTCCAAGTCTAAGGCCATCGTTATTTTCATCAACCAGTTGCGTGAAAAAGTAGGTATCATGTTCGGCAATCCGGAAACAACGACGGGCGGCCGTGCATTGAAATTTTACGCTTCCGTGCGTATGGAAATCCGCAAAGGAGAAGCTATTAAGTCCGGCACGGATGTAATCGGTAACCGAGCTCGCATTAAAGTGGTTAAAAACAAGGTGGCTCCACCTTTCCGCAATTGTGAAGTCGACATTATGTACGGCACGGGAATATCTAAAGAGGGAACTCTTCTCGACCTGGGTTCGTCCATGGAAATTTTGGAAAAGAGCGGTACCTGGTACTCCTATAAGGGAGAACGTCTCGGTCAGGGTAAGGAAAATGTTAAGAATTACTTAAAAGAACATGCCGATGTGGCTGCGGAAATCGAACAGATCATTCGCGATACCCTCGTAGCCGAACCGGAAAAGTTTGATGAAGTATTGACCGACGTGCCTCATGCTTCGGATGACGAATAAGAACTATGGAGTATAAGGAAGCCTACGGGGCGGCCCTACGGTTCTTAAACGTACGTTTTTTGAGTGAAGAAGAGTTACGCCGCAAGTTGAGATGCCGCGAAGTGACGGATGAGATCATTGATGAAGTGACGGAAAAGCTTAAAAGTGAACGGTTTCTTGATGATCATCGCCTGGCTGAAGGCGTATATCGCTATTATGCTCAAAAAGCACAATACGGGCATGCTTATATTTGTAATAAATTGCGTCTGCGATTTTTACCCGTTCCCGAGAAGACGGAAGCCTATGATGAGGTGTCTGTAGCCCTGGCTTTAGTTGCCAAAAAATTTAAAAACCGTTGTGACAATGAGCAGAAAATTATTCGTTATCTGCAAAACCGAGGGTTTTCGGGAAAGGCTGTACGAGCGGCGTTAGAGGACTTTGTCAGCTTGACAGACGACTGAAAAAATTTTACAATAATTATAACCGGTATATGTATGCTGGAAATAATATGTAATCATGGTTTTTTGAAAAATGATGAATTGAGAAAAGACTCATACTAAAAAAGCCGGACGCAAGTTCGGCTTTTTTTAATGAAAAGGAGGTGAACCAGAGTATGACGGAAATTATTGTGGCAGCTGTAATTTGCGGTGCGGCCGGTCTCGGGGCCGGTTATTTCTATCGTCTGAAAATCGCTGAAGGTAAATTGGGCAGTGCCGAAACGGAAGCGGCTCGCATTATCAGTGCGGCGAAAAAAGACGCGGAAGCGCAGCGTAAAGAAACGATTCTTGAAGGTAAAGAAGAAGCGCAACGCTTACGCAGTGAAGCGGAACGTGACTATAAAGAACGACACAGTGAACTGCAGCACCAAATGCGTCGCCTCAATCAGAAGGAAGAGCATTTGGACAAGAAGTTCGATACAATGGAAAAGAAGGAAGAAGCTCTTCTTCGTAAAGAAGGAGAAATTACGAAGGTTCGTGAAAAGATTGACCGGTTACATGAACAGCAACTGGCAGAGTTGGAACGAATTTCCGAACTTTCTTACGACGATGCGAAAGAGTTGCTTTTGGCCAACGTAAAGACGGAAATTAAGCACGAAACGGCTCAGCTTATTAAGTCTCTTGAAGACGAAGCCAAAGAAGAAGCGGAACAGAAGTCGTTGGAAATTATTTCCTTGGCTATTCAAAGATGTGCAGCCGATCACGTAGCGGAAACGACGGTGTCCGTCGTATCCTTGCCTAATGATGAAATGAAGGGTCGCATTATCGGTCGTGAAGGCCGTAATATCCGGGCTATTGAAACACTGACGGGCGTTGATTTGATTATTGACGATACACCGGAAGCTGTTATTTTATCCTGTTTCGACCCCATTCGTCGTGAAGTGGCCCGACTGGCTTTGGAAAAACTGATTGTCGACGGGCGTATTCATCCGGCACGCATTGAAGAAATGGTTGAAAAAGCTCGTAAAGAAGTGAGCCAGAAGATTCGTGAAGCCGGGGAACAGGCTACATATGAAGCGGGTGTTCACGGCCTTCATCCGGAAGTCATCAAAACCCTCGGTCGGTTACGGTATCGTACCAGTTACGGTCAAAACGTATTGCGTCACTCCATTGAGGTGGCTCAGCTGGCCGGCATTATGGCAGCCGAATTGGGTGTCGATGTTCACTTGGCACGTCGCGGCGGCTTGATTCATGATATCGGTAAGGCCTTGGATCATGATTTGGAAGGTACGCACGTATCTATCGGCGTCGATGTAGCGAAGAAGTACGGCGAATCGAAGGCGGTTATCAATTGTATCGCTTCTCATCACGGCGATGAAGAAGCAACATCTGTTGAAGCGGTTTTGGTAGCGGCAGCCGATGCCGTGTCGGCGGCTCGACCGGGAGCACGTCGGGAAACCTTGGAAAACTACTTGAAGCGATTGGCTAAGTTGGAAGAAATCGCCAAATCTTTCGAAGGCGTTGAAGAGTGTTTCGCTATTCAGGCAGGACGTGAAATTCGCGTAATGGTTAAACCTGAAAAACTGAACGAAGATGATTGCGTTATCCTCTGCCATGACGTGGCGAAACGAATCGAAGCGGAATTGGAATATCCCGGTCAGATTAAGGTCGTCATCATCAGAGAAACGCGCATGGTCGATTATGCAAAATAGAAAGTTACAGCCCTTTGTACCATACGGTGCGAAGGGCTGTTTTGTGTCCGTATACCTATGGCGTAAAGTTAGTCGGGTATGATATAATGCCATAACACGTGCTGTGGTTGAAAGTCGATGCCAGTCGCAGGCGAAACGATCCACGTAAGGGCCCGAAGCGGGTCCGATCATAGTGCGGCCTAGAAGTAAGACCTGCCGCGAAAAGCGAGAGAACCGGTAGTGGGGGACAACAGTCTATGAGCGAAAGTTCCAGCAGGCGAGTGTGGGGGTAAAAACCAGGTCAGGCGTGTTGGACTTCGTTTGAAGTCAATTGAAAAGCCATCTTTGGATGGCTTTTTCAATATGTAGTGAAAATATCGGTTATAATACAGCGTTTTCACGGGAGAAAAGGGAAGGTATAATGAAAGCTTTAGTAGTTATCGATATTCAAAATATGTTAATCCATATGAAGCCTTATGAAAGTCCCCGCTTTTTGAAACGAGTCGGCATTTTGATTGAACAGGCCAGGAAAAAGGGCATTGAAGTTATTTATGTTCGTCATAAAAGTGACAGTTTGGTTCCGGGAACAAAAGGGTGGCAGATTCATGAAGCGGTAGCCCCTAAGGAAGGCGAAAAGATTATTGAAAAGACCCATCCGTCGTCATTTAAGGATACGGATTTTGATGCTTATTTGAAAGAAAGGGGGATAGATAATCTAATCATCGTGGGCATGCAAGTTGAATATTGTGTGGACACGACTATTCGCGTAGCCTTTGAAAAGAATTATAAGATTACGGTACCTCAAGGGGGGACGACGACCTTTGATACGAAAAATATGCCGGCGGCGAATATCTGTATTCATCATGAAAAAATCTGGAATCATGTTTTCGGACGGGTATTGCCTATAGAAGAAGTCTTGTCCTTCATGGATGAGAAATAACCGATTAAAAACTTATACATCTAAAAAGCAACGGACAGACCCTGTTGCTTTTTATTTATCTGCAAATAGGATAGGTAAGCCGTTTTGTTTGACGAACCATGAGGGCTATAGTAAAATATAGGATGTATGTATATTATTTTCAGGAAGGTGCGACGGATAGATGATCGCTTCGGAACAAAGGGTATATGACGATTTGGCAAATAGCCCTTTTGATCAGTTCATGGGTTTCGACATAGCAGAGATAAGTCGGGACGGTCTTACTCTGGTCTTTCATAATGTGGGAACAGCGTGGGATAATCCGAACGGTACCTTGTACGGCGGTGTTTTTTACGGCATGGCTGCATCCGTAACGGAAAAGATGTGCCTGCTGCACGGGTTAAAGCCTCACCTTCTCGATTTGGCCGTAAACCATATTCGACCGGGCAAGGCCGATACGGATATTGCTGTCAAAACCTTTTTCATTCATGAAGGTCGGACGACGGCCGTAGCGGTTTGCGAGTTTTTCGACAATGAAAAACGCCGGTTGGCCTATGCCAAGGCTACGTTTACTGTCAAAGCGGACGGAGGCGAACGGCTATGAACGAACGCTTTACGCCGGAAGAAAAGAAAGCATTGCAAGAAACGTTGGCACGGATTTATAAGAGCACTCCTTATTTTCAAACGCTGCCGTGTCGCGTTATAGACTTCGACAGGGGAGAAGTAAGAATTGATTTTCCCGTAGAAGAACGGTTTTGCACGGCCGACGGTACGGCATCAGCCGGACTGATAACGGCTTTTTGCGATACGCTCATGGGATTTTCCAGCCGAACTTGCGGCTATCGCATAACAACGCTGGAAATTAGCATGAATTACGTACGACATGCTCGTGTAGGCGAATTGTTGCACGGTGTGGGTACGGTTGTGAATATAGGGGAGGATACGCTGTTAACGGAAGCGGTCATTCGCGATGATGAAGGCCGACTTGTAGTTAAGAGCCGAGCTTCTTTTTATATTCTTGAAAAACCTGAAAAACAGTAGTCATTGACGGAAGGTTGGGTAACGACATGGATTTTGCTTACAACGACGAACAACTGGATATTATTAAAGTCGTACGTGATTTGGTAGAAAAAGAAATCAAACCGTATGCTTTGGAAATGGACGAAACGGAAACGCTTCATGAAGGGTTGTTGGAAAAACTGGCAGCACAGGGCCTTTTGGGCGTAGCTATTCCCGAAGAATTCGGCGGTGCCGGCTTGGATGCCGTTACCATTGCCGCTATTTATGAAGAACTCGGTAAAGGGTGTGCCGGCGTAGCTACGACGGTTGCAGCCAATGCTTTGGCCTCGTACCCTGTTATCATTGCCGGGAACGATGATCAGAAAAAGCGTTATTTCGATATTATTAATGACGACCACTTGGCAGCTTTTGCTTTGACCGAGCCGGGAACGGGTTCCGATGCGGGCTCCGTATCGACTCAGGCTACGAAAACTGAAGACGGCAAGGGCTATATCTTAAACGGCACGAAGTGCTTCATTACTAACGGTGCTTTGGCTGAAGTTTTCGTCGTCTTCGCCAATACGCGTAAGGGCGGCGGTGTTCGCGGCTTGACGGCTTTCATCGTTAAGAAGGGCACACCGGGCTTTTCAGTGGGCAAGGCCGAAAATAAGATGGGTATTCGTGCGTCCAATACGACGGAACTCATTTTCCAGGATTGCTTCGTACCCATGGAAGATCGCCTCGGCCGCGAAGGCCAGGGCTTCCGAATTGCCATGAATACGCTTGATGCGGCTCGTCCCTTTGTAGGTGCCGTATCGGTCGGTATTGCCGAAGCGGCTTTCCGCGCTTGCACGGAATATGCTAAAGTACGTGTACAATTCGACAAGCCTATTGCTTCCTTCCAAATGGTCCAGGCTATGATTGCCGATATGGCAATGAAGGTTGAAGGTGCTCGTCTTCTTGTTCAACGCGCTTGCTGGATGAAGGACCAGGGCATGGATTTCAGCCGTGAAGCGGCTATTGCCAAATGTAACGCTTCGGACGTTGCCATGCAGGTAACGACGGATGCCGTACAGGTTATGGGCGGCTATGGCTATATTAAAGAATATCCCGTAGAAAAGTATATGCGTGATGCTAAAATCATGCAGATCTACGAAGGCACGAACCAGATCCAAAGATTGGTTATTGCAAATAAGACGCTCTATTGATACAATAGATACATTAATACATAAGTTGCTATGACGAAGACAGCATATAACAAAAAGACGTGTACAGGAAACGACATCGCCGATTGAGAGTGTCGCTCGTCCGGTTTTATGATTCCCTTCGGAGCTCTCGGCTGAAACTACAGTAGGCCGAGCGGGTCTTCCCGTTACAGGAGAGTAAAGTCATAATTAGGGTGGTACCGCGAGACCTTCGCCCCTTTGGGGCGAGGGTCCGTTTTTTATTATGCAGGAGGTATACGATGATTACAGACAGAATCGAAGAGATTAAGGCAGCCGTCAACGAACAGTTGAAAAAAAGCAGTGCCTTACAAGATGTACAAGATATTCGTGTCAAGTATTTAGGCAAAAAGGGCGAACTTACGTCTCTTATGAAGAGTTTGAAAGATTTGTCGGCAGAAGAACGTCCGAAAGTCGGCCAGGCTGTTAACTCGGCATGCGAAGTCATTGAAGGTTACTTGAATACCAAGACGGAAGAATTGAAAGCCGCCGTATTGGCAGCTAAAATCGAGTCGGAACGCATTGATATCACCTTGCCGGGTAGACAACCGATTACAGGTCATGAACATCCTCTCCATAAAATTCGTCGTGAAATGGAACAGGCCTTCCTTCATATGGGTTTTTCCATTGTGGAAGGTCCCGAAATTGAAGACGATTACTATAACTTCCAATGTCTCAATTTCCCCGATGATCATCCGGCACGGGATATGCAAGACTCCATGTATATAACGGATAAAATCCTCCTGCGTACTCATACATCGCCCATGCAGGCGCGTACTTTACAGGCTCACAAACCGAACGAACCGGTTAAGGTTATCGTTCCCGGGAAGGTATATCGTTGGGACTATGATGCCACTCACTCTCCTGTATTCCATCAAATGGAAGGGCTTATTGTAGATGAACATATTCGTTTTTCCGACTTGAAAGGTATGTTGGAAGACTTTTTGCGCGAAATATTCGGACCGCAGACGAAGGTGCGTTTCCGCGCCAGCTTCTTCCCCTTTACGGAACCCAGTGCGGAAGTGGATATTTCCTGTGTTATGTGCGGCGGTGAAGGATGCCGTGTATGCTCTCATACGGGGTGGCTTGAAATCCTCGGTTGCGGGATGGTTCACCCGAACGTATTGCGCTTGAACGGTTACGATCCTGACAAAGTCAACGGCTTTGCTTTCGGGATGGGTGTAGAACGTATTGCCATGTTAAAGTACGGAATCGACGACTTGCGCCTGTTCTACGAAAACGATATGCGTTTCTTGAATCAGTTTTAGGAGGTACGGAAGATGAAAAGTTCATTCGAATGGATGCAAGAGTATGTAACTATAGATAAAAGCCGAACACCTCAAGAATTTGCCGATGTTTTGACCATTGCCGGCATTCCTGTAGAACAGGTGGAATATTGGGGCGAAGATATACAAAATGTCATTACAGGTAAGATTACGAAAATCGTGCCGCATCCCAATGCGGATAAGCTTGTTATTTGTACTCTTAATATGGGTGATAAGGAACTGACCATCGTTACGGGCGCTACGAACGTACGGGAAGGACAAATCGTGCCTGTTGCCGTACACGGAGCTCATTTACCCGGCGGTGTGAAAATTAAAAAGTCGAAGCTTCGCGGCGAAACGTCGGAAGGGATGCTTTGCTCGGCTCACGAATTGGGTCTCGACGACAGCCTTCTCTTGCCGGAAGAACGGTCAGGGATCTGGATTTTACCGGAAGATACGCCTGTGGGCGTTGACGCCGTAGCTCAGACGGGGTTGCGTGATGTCGTATATGAATACGAATTGACTCCGAACCGTGCCGATTGCTTCAGCATGGTGGGCTTAAGCCGTGAATTTGCCGTCCTGTCCGGACAGGAAGCCAAGTTGCCGCAAGTAGAAGTACAAGAAAGCAGTGAAAAAATTGACGGAAAATTGAAGGTCACCATTGACGATTCGGAACTGTGTGCCCGCTATGCAGCTCGCATGCTTTATAACGTCAAGGTGGGCAAGTCGCCGTTTTGGATGCAGCAACGGTTGCGTAAAGCCGGTGTTCGTCCTATTAACAATGTCGTTGACGTAACGAATTATGTTATGATTGAATTCGGCATTCCCTTACATGCATACGACTATGATAAGTTGGCCGGTCATGAACTCATTGCCAGAAGAGCAAAGAAGGGCGAAAAAATTACGACCTTGGACCAGGTAGAACGGCAATTGACGGAAAACATGCTGGTCATTGCCGATGCTGAAAAGGCAAGCTGCGTTGCCGGTGTTATGGGCGGCTTCGATTCGGAAGTAACGGAAGAAACCACAACGGTTGTCTTAGAATGTGCATCTTTTAAAGGTTCTTCCATTCGTAAGACCGGCCGTGCTTTAGGACTTCGTTCCGAAGCGTCGGCCCGTTTTGAACGAGGCCTCGATTCGGAAGGTTGTGTTCACTCCCTTAATCGGGCGGCTCAGTTGTTGCAACAAATGGGGGCTTGTGAAGTAGCGGCCGGCGTCATTGACGAATATGTACATCCTCAAGAAGTTCGCCGCATCGACTTTACGTCACAGCGGATCAATGACTTCCTCGGTACGGATATTTCGGAAGAAGATATGATTTCCATCTTGGCAACCTTGGGCTTTAAGACGGAAAAACACGACGAGGTATTGACGGCTGTCGTACCTACATGGCGTATCGATTGTACGGAAATGCCCGATATTGCAGAAGAAGTAGCCCGTATTTACGGATATGAGAATATTCAGTCCACCCGTCCTCTCAGTAATATTTCGGAAGGCCAGGAAGGCTTTGAACACGCTGTTCGGGAACATATTTCGTCCGTCTTGAGTCGCAGCGGTTTGAACGAAACGGTAACATTCAGCTTTATGAGTGCCGATTCGCTGAAAAAACTTCTCTTTAAAGAAGACGACGCTCATTATCAGGCCGTGCCTATATTGAATCCTATTACGGAAGAATTCCCCCTCATGAGAACAATCTTGTTGCCGTCTTTGATGGACGTGCTCGTACGTAATCAGGCTGTAAAAAATGATCGCGTGGCTATTTATGAAATTGCATCTACATATTGTCCCAAGAGCCTTCCCGTTACGGAATTGGTTGATGAAAACAGGGAAATTACGGGCCTTTTATACGGGAATCGAACACAGGCAAGCTGGCCGTATAAAGCGGAAGGATTCGATTTCTACGACGTAAAAGGTTTGATGGAAGCCGTTCTGACAAGCTTGGGCATTCATGCACAGCTGCGGGTCTCCGATTATGCCCCCTTACATCCCGGTAAGGCGGCTGAATATGTTGTAGGCGACACGGTTCTTTGCCGTTTCGGCGAACTTCATCCGCAGTGCGTCGACAACTACGACGTTGCAGGACCCGTATATGTCTTTGAAATGTACTTGAAGGACCTCTTGCCTTTAATCAACCTCATTCCCGACTATCACAAAGTAGGCAAGTTCCCGGCTCTTACCCGTGACCTGGCCGTACTCGTGCCGATTAGTGCCAAGCATGCCGACTTGCTGAATATCATTCGTGAAAAGGGCGGTCAGTATTTGGAAGGTGTACATCTCTTCGACGTATATTCAGGAGAACAGGTTCCCCGCGGTTTTGTAAGCCTTGCTTTCGCCTTGACCTTCCGTTCCTCTGAAGGGACCTTGTCTGACGCGGATATTCAACAACCCGTTACGGACATTCTTGAAGAATTACAAGAAAAAGCCGGGGCAAAACTTCGTTAGCCTTATTTTGCATAATAACTACAAGGCTCTGCCTTTACAGGCAGAGCCTTGTAGTGTATAATAAGCCATGTCGTACGGGCACCGGGTGTATCGATCACTCCGACGAACACGCAGTGCTTGGTGAATTTTATATTACAGGAGGAATTACAATGTTAAGCGTAGAAGAAAAACAAGCTATTGTTGCCAAATTCGGCACAAACGAAAAAGACACGGGGTCTCCGGAAGTACAGATCGCGCTCCTTACGAGCCGTATCCTTTATTTGACGGACCACCTTCGCAGTCATAAAAAGGACCATGCGTCCCGTCGCGGTTTGTTGAAACTTGTCGGCCAGCGCCGTAACTTACTTGCATATTTGCAAAAACATGACTTGGAACGTTACCGTGCTATTCTCGAAAAACTCAACCTGCGTAAATAATTGCACGAACTGAGGCTGATGTATAGACACATCAGCCTCTTTTTTGGATAGTAGATATAAGGAGGAAAGGGAATGGAAGAAAAAATATTCCAAATGGATTTTGCCGGCCGACCGCTTACCGTGGAAGTCGGTAAATTGGCAAAACAGTCTAGCGGTGCCGCTTTGGTACGTTACGGCGATACGGCCGTCTTCGTATCGGCAACAGGATCGAAAGAAGCACGTGAAGATGCGGATTTTTTCCCCTTAACCGTAGATTATGAAGAAAAAATGTATGCTGTTGGTAAGATTCCCGGCGGCTTTATAAAAAGAGAAGGCAAACCGCCCGAATCGGCGACCTTGTTTGCTCGCCTTATTGACCGTCCTATTCGGCCCTTGTTCCCGAAAACGTATCGTCATGACGTACATGTCGTAGCCTATGACTTTGCAGTTGACCACGATAACGCTCCGGAAATTGCGGCTATGATCGGTGCATCTGTCGCCTTATGCATGTCTCACATTCCCTTTGCAGGTCCGATTGCAGGCGTTCGTGTCGGTCGTATAGACGGTAATTTTATTATTAACCCTACAGTGGAACAGAGTGAAAAGAGCGACATGGATATTGTCGTAGCCGGCACAAAAGACGCTATTCTCATGGTTGAAGGCGGCGCTAAAGAAGTACCGGAAAGCGATATTCTTGATGCTATCATGTTTGCGCATGAAGAAATTCGCAAAGTCGTTGAATTCCAGCTGTCTTTCCTCGATGAAATCAGCGTACCGAAGCAGGAATTCGTTGAAAAAGAACCGCCTGCAGACATTGTGGAAGCTATTCATACCTATGGCGAAGCCAAGATGAAGGAAGCTATTTTCGATGCCGACAAGATGGCTCGTGAAGAAAAGATGAATGCCGTTGAAGCGGATATTTACGAACACTTTGCCGACATTTATCCGGATAATCAGGCGGATGTGGCAACGATTACGCAGAAGATGATTAAAGAAATAGTTCGTCACATGATTGCTGTTGACAAGATTCGTCCTGACGGCCGTAAGGTTAACGAAGTTCGCCCCGTATCATGTGAAGTAGGACTCTTCAAGCGTACTCACGGCACGGGTCTGTTTACGCGCGGACAAACACAGATTCTGAGTTTTGCTACCTTGGCACCCTTGTCGGAAGCTCAGCATATCGACGGTGTCGGTACGGAAACGGAACGTCGTTACATGCATCATTACAACTTCCCGTCCTTCAGCGTCGGTGAAACTCGTTCTTCTCGCGGTCCGGGTCGTCGTGAAATCGGTCACGGCAAGTTGGCTGAACGAGCGCTTACTCAGGTGATGCCGTCGGAAGAAGAGTTCCCGTACGCTATTCGTGTCGTGTCGGAAGTTCTCGAATCCAACGGTTCCAGCTCCATGGGCAGCGTTTGCGGTAGTACGTTGGCACTTATGGATGCGGGCGTTCCCATTAAGGCTCCCGTTTCGGGCGTAGCTATGGGGCTTGTAACGAAGGATGACGACTTTACGATTTTGACGGATATTCAAGGCATGGAAGATGCTTTGGGTGATATGGACTTCAAGGTAGCCGGCACGACAAAGGGCGTTACGGCTATTCAAATGGATATTAAAATCAAAGGCCTCAGTCGTGAAATCCTTGATACGGCTTTGAAACAGGCTCATGAAGGACGCCTTCACATTATGGATAAGATGTTGGCGGTCCTCGATGCACCGCGTAAGGAATTATCCCCCTATGCACCGCGCATTATTACCATGCAGGTACATCCCGACAAGATCCGCGATATCATCGGGCCGGGCGGCAAGATGATTAAACAGATTACGGAAGAAACGGGTGCCAAAATCGACATTGACGATACGGGCCTCGTATACATCGCTTCCGTAGACGGAGAAGGCGGTGCTAAGGCTAAGGAATGGATTGAAAATCTGACGAAGGACGTAGAAGTCGGCGAAACCTATGTCGGTAAGGTTACGCGCCTTATGGCCTTCGGTGCCTTTGTAGAAGTTCTGCCCGGCAAAGAAGGCTTGGTTCATATTTCCCAGCTTGCGACGGAACGGGTGGAAAAGGTAGAAGACGTTGTCAACGTAGGCGATGAAATTGTCGTTAAATGCGTAGAAATTGACAGCCAGGGACGCATTAACCTGTCCCGTAAGGTCGTATTGACGGGCGAAGACGGCGACTTCAAGAGTCGTGATCGCGGTGACAGAGGCAATCGCGGTCACAGAGACGGTCATCGGAGATAATGATGAGACAGCGCGGATTTGAAATCGTTTCGGCTTATGCCGGACAAGGTATCCACATACCGTCCCGAAAGACGGCTAACAGTGCGGGCTATGATTTGGAAGCGGCGGAAACCAAGGTTTTGGCACCTCACGCCGTAACCGTCGTTCCTACGGGTCTTAAGGCCTATATGGGTGATGACGAATATCTGTCCGTCTTTATCCGCTCGTCCTTGGCCTTTAAAAAAGGTCTCATGCTCGCTAACAGCACGGGCATTGTGGACAGTGATTACTATAATAACCCCGACAATGAAGGGCATATTATGATTGCCTACTACAATACGGGTGATACGCCCTATACGGTTGAAAAAGGTGATCGTATCGGTCAGGGGATTTTTATGAAATACTTAACAGCCGATGAAGACGCCGCGTCGGGAATGCGGACGGGCGGCATCGGCAGTACAGGTAAATAAGTTAGCGGAAAGAGGCACTCTACTGTATAATAACAGTGTAGTGCCTTTTTTGTATTGTAAAGGGGGAGACACATGAGTATCAGTACGGAAAAAATGATAGACAGTCAAGATATTTTTAAGGGACACGTATTGCATCTGACCTTGGATACAGTACGTATTAACGATACAGATCAGACTTCGACGCGAGAAGTAGTACGCCACAAAGGGGCTTGCGCCATCTTGCCGATTACGCCGGAAGGAAAGATTATTCTCGTACGCCAGTATCGGTATGCGCCGGATGAGGTACTCCTGGAAATTCCGGCAGGGAAAATAGACAGTAAGGAAGAAAACCCCTTGCATTGTGCAGCTCGTGAGCTGGAAGAAGAAGCGGGCGTTACAGGTGAGCTTATTCCTTTGGGACATGTTTATACGTCACCGGGTTTTTCGGATGAATGTCTCTACTTATATGCGGCGCGGAATCTGAAAAAAGGGACTCAGCACTTGGATGAAGATGAATTTATGAATATTGAATATTACACGCCTGAAGAAGTGGAAAAGATGATTGACAATAATGAAATCGTCGACTCGAAGACCATTGCCTGCTTCTTCAAGGCTCGTAAGTACATGCTCGGAAAATAAGCGGGCAGGGGGACATTATGAAACGGTTTAAAAGAATAATTGTCATCGTAACGGACAGTGTCGGTGCCGGCGGAGCTCCCGATGCCGAACGCTTCGGGGATGAAGGGGCCGATACGTTAAAGCATATTGATGAAGCCGTACCGGGTGGTCTTAAGATACCGAATCTGCGCCGCCTCGGTTGGGAAAAGGCGACACACATTCATCCCGAAGGCGTGAAAATCGTCGGTTCGTACGGACGTATGAGAGAAATCTCCAACGGCAAAGATACGACGAGCGGCCACTGGGAATTTATGGGAAATCCCGTAGAAAATCCCTTTCCCGTTTTTTACGATGCCTTTCCGCAAGAATTATTGGATACGTTTACGAAAAAAACGGGTCATGGATGGATCGGTAACGAAGTGGCATCGGGAACGGAAATTATTGCCCGTCTCGGTCCGGAGCATTTGAAGACGAAAAAACCCATTGTCTATACGTCGGCAGACAGTGTTTTTCAAATTGCGGCTCATACGGAGGTCATTCCCCTGGAAGAACTCTACCGTATTTGCGAAGTGACACGTAAGGAAGTGTGCGTAGGGCCGTACGAGGTGGGCCGTGTTATTGCCCGTCCCTTTGTGGGAGAACCGGGAAATTTCGTGCGTACGGGAGACCGTCAGGATTACAGTCGTCTGCCGGAGCGGAAAATGGTCTTTTCCTATTTAAAAGAAAATGGATATGAAGTCATCGGCGTCGGTAAAATCGGTGATATTTATGCTCATATCGACCTTACGGAAAGCCATCATACGGCAAATAATCGGGAAGATATGGATTTTCTTATTCGCGAATTGAAAAGACATCGAGACAAGGAAGGTTTGCTTATGGCTAACTTTGTCGACTTCGACAGCATGTACGGTCATCGGCGCAACGCACAAGGATATGCACAGTGCCTGGAAGACTTCGATGCCATGTTAGGCGAACTATTGCCTTTGTTGCAAGATGACGAACTCTTGATGATTACGTCCGACCACGGTAACGATCCGACTATGTCGGGTACGGATCATACGAGAGAAGAGGTGCCTCTCGTTGCGTACAGTCCGGGCCTTACGGAAAGTACGGATTTGGGAACGCGCAAGACCTTTGCCGACTTGGGTCAAACGATTATGGATAACTTTGATGCAGGCAAGTTGCCCTTCGGCACTTCTTTTTTGAATGACTTGAAATAGTAACCGGGGGAGGGACGGACTATGTGGCCTGTCGACTTTATAGAAGAAAAGCGGGACGGCAAGGAGCAGAGTGCGTCCCGAATCGAAAAATTTATAGAAGACTATACACAAGGCCGGGTTGCAGATTATCAGGCGGCGGCGTGGCTTATGGCTGTGTACCTGAAGGGCATGCATGAAGAAGAAACGGCGGCCCTTACGGTGGCTATGCGAGATTCGGGAGAAGTCGTCGACTTATCGGCTATTGAAGGCGTTACGGTAGATAAGCACAGTACGGGCGGCATTGCCGATACGACAACCCTCATCGTAGCACCTCTTGTTGCGGCGGCAGGTGTGAAGGTAGCGAAAATGAGCGGCCGCGGGCTTGGATTTACGGGCGGTACCTTGGATAAACTTGAATCCGTACCGGGATTTCGCATTACCTTATCGAAAGAGGAGTTCTTCAATCAAGTCAATCACATCGGCTTGGCCGTCATCGGTCAGTCTGGAGAATTGGCGCCGGCCGATAAGCTTTTGTATGCCTTGCGAGATGCAACGGGAACAGTAGAAAGTATACCTCTTATTGCAAGCTCCGTTATGAGTAAGAAGCTTGCCGGCGGAGCGGATGCTATTGTCCTGGATGTAAAATACGGTAGCGGAGCTTTTATGAAAACGAAGGAACGGGCCTTTGAATTGGCGCGGGCTATGGTGGATATCGGCGTGGCGGCAGGAAAACCTACGACGGCTGTCCTGACATCCATGAATGCGCCATTAGGCATGAGCATCGGCAACAGCTTGGAAATTGATGAAGCCGTCGACGTTCTTTCAGGTAGAGGCGGTAAAAGGCTGAAAGAAGTGGTTCTTACTGTCGGTGCCTATATGCTGAAGTCGGCGGGACTCGTTGCTACAGCCGAAGAAGGTCGGACGGTTTTACAAGAACACATCAACGACGGGTCGGGCCTTCAAAAATTTAAGGAGTTTTTAGAAGCACAAGGGGGAGATACGTCCTTTATAGGCGTGCGTCCTCTGACAAAAAGAGTAAATGCAAGAGACATACGAGCTGAAAGAAGCGGCTTTATCGTGCATGTAGACGGCAGAGCCTTGGGTGAGATCGCCATGGAAACGGGTGCCGGTAGGGCTCACAAGGATGATGTTATCAACTTGTATACAGGTCTCGCCTTGCATAAAGAAGTATATGACAAGGTGGAAGCAGGCGACCTCTTATGCACCCTATACGGGGGTGAGGGGGCCGATACGGCTGCATATGAAGAACGGATTCGAGCCGCTTTTCAGATAGAAGAGACAGAGCCTACAGAAAAAGAAGCGGTTGTTGCCACAGTAATAGACAGGTAAACGGGAGTAGTTATGGCGGAAAAATTTAAAGCCCCTGTAGAAAAGGGAAAAACATATACTATCGATATTTTGCGTCTCGGGTCAAACGGTGAGGGCGTGGGACGAGTGGAAAACTTTACGGTCTTTGTAGACGGAGCCTTGCCGGGAGAAACGGTGACGGCACGGATTACCTTTGTAAAGAAACAATATGCGACGGGGCGTTTAGAGAAGGTGCAAAAGCCGTCGGAACACAGGGTAAAACCGCCTTGCAGTGTTTATGCCGAATGTGGCGGCTGTCAGTTACAGCATCTGTCGTACGAAGGACAATTGGCGGAAAAACGGCAACAAGTACAGGATGCGGTTGAACGGATCGGCAAGTTAAAAGATATTCCCGTCTTGCCGACACTGGGAGCCGATGACCCGTGGGCCTATCGCAATAAGATGCAGCTACCTGCGGGGGGCGATAAAAGAAGCCTTCATATCGGCTGCTTTGCCGAAAAGTCGCATCGCATTATCGACATTGATGCCTGTCCCATTCAAAAAGGGGGCAATAACGAAATCATTCCCGTCGTGCGGCAGTGGATGAAGGACTATAAAATTCCCGCCTATGATGAAGACAAAGGGACGGGAATTGTCCGTCATATTATGGGTAGGACCGGCGTTCATTCGGGTGAGATCATGGTTTGTATCGTCACGGCCGTACCCATGGTGCCGCATATGAAAGAACTTGTACAAATGCTGCGCAAAGATGTGCCGGGGCTGACGAGCGTCATTCAGAACATTAATTCTCGCCATACGAATGTCATCTTGGGAAACAAGACGAAGGTCATTTACGGAAGTCCGACTATTTCCGACTCCATCGGCGACTTGAGTTTCAGAATATCGGCTCAATCATTCTTTCAGGTAAACAGCGAACAGGCCCAAAAACTCTACGATACGGCTCTGTCCTATGCGGACCTTAAAGGAAACGAAACGGTAGTGGACGTATATTGCGGCACAGGAACCATTACCCTATTTTTAGCCAAAAGAGCCAAGTTTGCCTACGGTATTGAAATCGTCGAACCGGCCATTCGCGACGCCGTAAAAAATGCAAAGGACAACGGAGTGAAGAACGCTCACTTTATATGCGGCGATGCGGCGTATAAACTTCCCGAACTTTTGCAAAGCGGTGTAAAACCCGATGTCATTGTCATCGATCCCCCCCGAGCGGGTTGTGAGGAAAAAGTTCTAAACGCCATTGCAAGCGTCAGACCGAAACGAGTCGTCTACGTGTCGTGCAACCCGGCAACCTTGGCAAGAGACCTGGCATACATGAAAACGAGAGGCTACGAAACTAAAAAAGTCCAGCCCGTCGACATGTTCCCCCAAACCCATCATATTGAGGCAGTCGCCTTGCTGGTAAGGAAGCGATAGCGACCGCAACAGCAACCGGGACTGCCCATGTCAGGACGGCCCAAGAATGCAAGCCGAAGGCGAAGCATGATTGGCAGCCGTCTACGACTGAGGCAGTCGCCTTGCTGGTAAGGAAGCGATAGCGACCGCGACAGCAACCGGGACCTGAGTCAGTTGTCTTGTCGGTAAGGAAGCGATAGCGTTTTTGTCATGTCTTGAATAACAGGATAAATAGTTAAAGTTGAGGTGAGTATTATAAACTTTTTTCTTTCGAGTCTGGGATTTTTTATAATAGCCGGCCTTACTTTATCTTTTACCGTGTTTTTGTATATTCGCCTTGTTGTAGCCGTTCGAGATGGCCGTGACGTGCCTAAATGGATGTATAAAGTAGGGCATGCCATAAAAGGGCGAGGCAGTGATATATATGAAGACGTTACGGACAGGGCGGCGTTAAATGAAGTCAATATCTATATCGTCGGGATATTGGTTGCGAGTGTTTTCGTATATTTTATTTTCTCCGACAAGTATTTTACGAATGATAGGGTTCTGTTCTGGACATATGCGGAGTTTGCCATTGTCGTCGGCCTGAGAATGGTCATAGGCTTGGGGTCCATCATCTTAGATATGGTGCTTCCCTCTAAGGGAAAGTGGGCATATAACCTTAGCTGGTCGGCAGCTGCCAATGCCGTGAAGGGCATGATTTTTATGTCCGCCTTTGTCTGCTCCTTAGTGTTGAATATAACGGGACTTCCCGTGAAAGCTCCGGTCGTTCAGGTAGACGGATATAACCTTGTAGTCGGACAAACAAGGGCACAAGGGTTGCTTGATGAAGGATTTTCCTTTTCAGGAAAGACAGAGAACGATATTATTAAAAACAGGAGAAATGACCACTTTTATTATGGTGAGACCGTAGGTCTTGTTAAGGACGGAAAATCGTGCGGGTATGTGAACTTGACTCCGGTTCGTGAAGATGAGGGACGTGTTAAAGACTGTATTATTACACGCTTCGGTATATCATCAAGAGATGCGATGTTTGATGGAGTAAAAATAGACGACAGATATATTGCGAGCCTATCTCTCGACGAGTTGAAGAAAAAAGATATGAGGGATATTTTTTCACTTTCTCCTGTCAGCTATGAGGAAAACAAAGGAAACAAATACTTTTCCCTTAAAATGCAAACTCATCCGTACGGACTGTGGAATCGATATACCATAGACGTGAACTTTGCCGGTGATCATAGGGAGCGTCGTTTTGAAGTATATACACAACATACGATTTGGGAGTAGGCTGTTCATTAACCAATGAGAATAGCCATTGGCAGACGAGGTGATGATAATGGTAACTTTTATATTAGTTAAGCGAAGCGGAAATATATTAGTTTATCGGTATTATCCCAATGATAATCGATCAAAATCTCCGGGAGAGATTACTGTTGATCTTGATAATCAGTTATTTGAGATTACAGAGTTGGCAGAAGACGATTTTGAGTACGATATTTCGCCTGAAGAAATCAATATCCTTATAAATGCTATAAATGAAGGGAAGCGAGAAAGAGGCGAAGCGGATTTAGAAGAGTTGGTAAAAGAATCTGAGCATGGTTGCTTTTTCGGAGATCATGCTGTAAGTGGAATTGATGAAGAAATTCGTTCAGGAAAGATACCGGAAAAAGGAATGCGTGCGTGGTATTAAGAGGATATACCTTTATTTTATTCATAGGGGGAGTGTAATTGAGTCCGGAAAAGTTCTATGAAAATTTTGTAAATGAAATGAAGGAAAATAAAATTATTATTGGTGAACAAATGACTGATTCAAAGGAATGGGTAGGTCATACATACTTCGATATATATAAAAATGGGAGAGCGTTTACAGAGTTTGTAAATAAAAATATTATTGATGAGATTATAAAGAAGAGCGGTCTAAATCCGCAACATGAGTATTTTAGGATTGACTCTACCGGGTATGAAACTTACTCCAAAGAGATTTCTAAGGAAGCGGGTGATGTAGGTCTTAGTAATTATTTCTGGAATCTTAAAATTGCAGTTGAGCATGAAAATAATGTACGAGCTTGGATGGATGAAGTCATTAAATTATTGCATATCCGGTGTCCGTTAAAGGTTGTTATTGCTTATAATTATTGTGACGTCCGAGATAATAGCAAGAATGATGACAGACATAAACTGATTTTTGTTGCAAAATATATGAAAAAATGGTTGGACAGTTATTCGGAAAATCATGAAGAATATTTGATTATTATTGGAAATGCGGCTCCAAAGAATAAAAATAGTAGATTTTATACAAAATTTGATTACCGTGGATATAAATATACTGATGGACAGTTTATGCGATTAGGGTAGTTCGGTAATGACTCCTGCCATATTGGTTAGATAATAGGATATATTATCTAAAGACAGGTATGCTTAGTCAGAGAGCCGGACAGAAGAAGAGACAAATTCAAGAGCGGATACTTGATGTTTTTAAAATCCGGGCTTTTTTAAACTTTTCTTTTGACATGACAAGTAGATCCGTTTAGTTTTATAGGATACTTTTTCTCTATTTAAGGATTACCTTTATTACATATTGAATGAGAGTTACTTACACAATAGTATGATGTTAAATAACGATAACCCGTAGGAAGGATACCTACGGGCTATCGTATTAACTGAAAAGGGGGAAATTATGGCAGTTGTGTGTAATAAATGTTTCTGTTTATATATGACTGTGGATTAATTAAAGTAGTTGATAAAAGAGTGTTTTGTAGTGGTTTTGACGGTTATATTAACAGAAGTTTTCTAAGGAGGTATATGTATGGAACAGGAAAAGAAGGGGGAGCAGGAGTTGCAGGAAGAACAAAAGCCGATTTTGTTGAATGATTTGTTAGGCTTTTCTGAGGAAGAGATGAGTCGAACGAGAGTGAAGTTTAATACATATAACGGGGAAACAGATCCTCTTACACTTTTTATGGAAGGAGATAAGGTGTTAAAAGAAAGGTTACACAAAAATTGGCTGTATCATGTAGGCGAACGGGATAATTTAAAAAATGCCGATATTGCTATTTGTCTAGTGAAAATCAGAGGGAATCATTGGCTTCTTACAACAGTTGATGATTTTAAGAAGGATGAAAATGGTGAATATACAGGAATTCCTAAGGAGAAGTATGAACAATATTTCGGCAGAACTATTATAGAATATACACTGACCGGACGAACGATTGTAAGACACTTTGATCGGTATGCCGCCGAACTTAAAGTACGACAGATCTTGCCGGGAAAATATGATAATGACGACTTTCCCGGTTATGATAACGTAAAACTTTCATATTCAGATCTAAAGCGTGTCATCGCAAGGAAAGATTGGATTGCCGCTCTCGGGAATCAAAAAGCCGTATATCTCATAACGGATAAAAAGACCGGTAAGTTATATGTAGGGTCGGCTACGGGTGAAGAAATGTTATTGCAAAGATGGAGTCAGTATGCTGACGACGGTCACGGCGGCAATAAAAAATTAGAAGAATTGGTTAAAGATGAAGGTATTGGTTACGTAGAAAATAACTTTCAGTATTCTATTCTAGAGAACTATAACGGGAGAATTGATGACAAAATTGTTTTGAGACGAGAATCATGGTGGAAAGAAGTCTTGCAGAGTCGTCAGCACGGATATAATGCCAATTAAACTTTGTATACCTACGATTTGCAGATAAAACTGATGTTACGGGAGGTTCTTATGAAGTATTCGGAGTACGGGTTTAGACCCTTATATCATAATTTTTGCATTTTTCCGCTTACAGATAAGATGAAAGAAGTAGTAGGCGAATTTCCCGGGATTGATGTTGCGACGGGAATGTTGACTTACGGATATATTGATCGAGATTGCGGGCTTACACTTGAGGTTTTATGCCTTGTGAAGATAACTGATGAGCAATATGGATTTTTTTCAGGAAACGAGAATATTAGAGCTACTATACGAATAGGTGCTGTAGAGGATGAAGAGTTTGAATTTCTGGGCTATGGTAATGATGAAATTAGTGAAAATTATACGAATAAATTAGACATGTTAAAAGCATATGATGCTGATGAAAGTGTTGAAGAATCACGTTCTCTTGTGGAGTTGGATGCTTTTAGGCATGAATACTATGTCGATGATGTTCTTGTCGTTATGTTAAAGGAAAACTTGGATATGGAAGGCTGTTGGGTTCATATAGTCGGACTTGAAGACGGATTCATAACAGGTATTCTTTTGAATGAACCCAATCAAGATTTCGGTTGTCATGAAGGCGATAAAATTGCCTTCGGATTATATGAAAGGTCTGACGGAACGCAGTACCTCGGTGCGGATTTGGATGAAGTGTGAGTGTAAGACGTGTTGTATATCTGAGTTAGTGAAAAATACTGGTTAGCAGAATCTGACCCTATTCGGCGGCGATGGGCGAAAGTGGGCGAGTATATTTGTTAAGACACAGTCGTAAAGGAGCAATATCTTTTAGATGAAGATATTTGTGAGACAATAAATTTAGTAATACGGAAACGTTATATAGGATTATATATAAGAGGGGACGCATATCTATATATTTTGCTGTCACATAGAAAATAACGAATGGTATAATATGTAATATATGTTTATTATTGCCGGTTTTTGTGAAACAAGAAGAGATACGTGTATCCATATGGGGCGGTGCAAAAGTGGAATCCAAGGTATTTAATAATGTTACGGATATAGTTCGAGATGATTTGAGACAAACGATTACAAAAGGAAGTAAGATATCTATTGCAGCTGCTTGTTTTTCTATGTATGCCTATAAAGAGTTAAAGGAACAGCTGGAAACGGTGGATGAATTTCGGTTTATTTTTACAGAGCCGACGTTTACGACAGAGAAGGCCGATAGACAGAAGCGCGAGTTCTATATTCCTCGAATGAATAGGGAAAACAGTCTGTACGGTACTGAATTCGAACTGAAACTTCGTAATGAATTGACTCAGAAGTCTATAGCTAAAGAATGTGCGGAGTGGATTCGCCGAAAGGCTACGTTTAAATCAAATATAACAGGAAATAATATGGACCCGTTTCTTTCGATTGCCGATAAGGAGAATAAGCTGGCTTATGCGCCTATGAACGGATTTACGACTGTAGATATAGGGTGTGAAAAAGGGAATAACCTTTATAATATAGTAATTCGTTTATCTGCGCCTGAGTCTGAATCTTATCTGGATACATTTGAAGAGCTGTGGCGCAATAAGACAGAATTGCAGACCGTTACGGATACGGTAATCGAAACCATTGCTAATGCGTATAATGAAAACTCTCCGGAGCTGATTTATTTCATGGCCCTTTATCATATATTTAATGAGTTCTTAGATGATATTTCAGAAGATGAATTGCCGAATGAAGCAACGGGATTTAAGGAAAGTCGCATTTGGAGCATGTTGTATGATTTCCAAAAAGATGCCGTATTGGCGATTATTAATAAGTTAGAAAGGTATAACGGTTGTATTCTTGCCGACAGTGTAGGCTTAGGTAAGACTTTTACGGCCTTGGCTGTCGTAAAATATTATGAAAACAGGAACAAGAGTGTTTTAGTGCTTTGTCCCAAAAAGCTGTCAGATAACTGGAATACATATAAGGATAATTATGTTAACAATCCGATTGCATCGGATCGTTTGAACTATGACGTATTATTTCATACAGACTTATCCAGAAGCCACGGTTTCTCAAACGGACTTGATCTGAACAGACTGAATTGGGGAAATTATGATCTTGTCGTTATTGATGAATCACATAACTTTCGCAATGGAGCCGCTTTTCAAGAGGCTGAAAATCGTTATGAAACATTGATGAGGAAAATTATTAAGGCCGGTGTTAAGACAAAGGTCTTAATGTTATCAGCTACGCCTGTAAATAATAATTTTACGGATTTAAAGAACCAATTGGCCCTTGCTTATGAAGGGGACACGTCGTTGATCAATGAAAAATTAGGGACTAAGCGAGATATAGATGAAATATTCAGATCGGCTCAGAAAAATTTTAATATATGGAGCAAGCTGGAGCCTGAAGAAAGAACGACGAACAAATTATTATCTATGCTGAACTTTGATTTTTTTGAGTTACTTGACAGTGTGACTATTGCCCGGTCTCGGAAGCATATTGAAAAATATTATGATACGGCTAAAATCGGCAAGTTTCCTGAACGGAAAAAGCCCATATCCGTTCGTACGGAGCTGACTGACGGACCTGTTGACATTAATTATAATAAAATATATTCACAACTGAGCTCATTGAATTTAAGCATCTATACACCGACCAACTACATCTTTGAAAGTAAGAGGGACAAGTATGCGGAATTGATAGCTGATAAGGGCGGGAATTTGACGCAACGCGGTCGTGAAGAAGGCATTCGCCAGTTAATGGCTATCAATTTATTAAAAAGATTGGAAAGCTCCGTGAACTCGTTCAGACTTACATTACTAAGAATGGAAGAATTGATTGATAGTACCATCAATACGATAAATCGGTTTGAGCGTGACGGACATTCTGAATTGTCTGTAGACGATGCTGCTGAAGATTGGGATATAGAAGATGCCAATACAGATAATTTAACAATCGGCACAAAGATAAAAATCAGCCTGGCTGACATGGATTATAAGAGCTGGCGAGGGGAGCTAAAGGCTGACGCACAAATACTGAAAGAGCTGATACAAAAGCTTGAGAAAATTACGCCTGAATATGACAGTAAGCTGCAAAAACTGTTACAACTTATTAGTAACAAGGTTGAAAATCCTATTAACGAGACAAATAAAAAAGTTATTGTCTTTTCAGCCTTTGCCGATACGGCAGAATATTTATATGAGCATGTAAGCTTATTTATGAAGGATAAATACGGAATTGATACAGCCGTTATTACAGGTACCATTGACGGTAAAACTACAATTAAAGGCCTCAAAGGCACACTAAATAATATACTTACGTGTTTTTCACCGATTTCTAAAGATAGAGAATTACTGATGCCCGATAGTAAGAATGATATTGATGTTCTCATTGCTACGGATTGTATTTCTGAAGGTCAAAACTTGCAGGACTGTGATTATCTCATAAATTATGATATTCATTGGAATCCGGTGCGTATTATTCAGCGGTTTGGTCGAATCGACCGTATCGGCAGTAGAAATAAGTATATTCAGTTAGTGAATTTTTGGCCTGATTTAAGCTTGGATGAGTATATTAATTTAAAAAGTCGTGTAGAGGCACGCATGAAAGCTTCCATTATGGCCTCAACGGGTGATGATAATCTTATCAGTCCTGAAGAAAAAGGGGATCTTGAATATCGGAAGCAGCAGTTAAAGCGGTTACAAGAAGAAGCTGTAGATATAGAGGATATGTCTACGGGCGTGTCCATTATGGATTTAGGACTTAATGAATTTAGGCTGGATTTATTAGAGTATGTTAAAGAACACGGCGATATAGGGAAGAATCCTAAAGGCATGCATGCCGTTGTACCGTCAACGGATGAATTGCCGCAGGGCGTTATTTTCGTGCTTAGAAACGTGAATAGCGGTGTAAATATAGACAATCAAAATCGTATTCATCCTTTTTATATGGTGTATATTGATATGGATGGAGAGATTATTTGCAACTATTTGGCACCCAAGAAGTTATTGGATACGGTCAGAAATTTATGTAGAGGAAAAGATAAACCTATACGTGAATTGTATCAGCCTTTTAATGAAGAGACGGATGACGGTAGAAATATGAGTGCCGTATCGGCACTTCTCAGTGAGGCTATAAAATCGATTGTATCTGATAAAGATGAAAGCGAGGTTAACAGTTTGTTTGCTGAAGGCGGTACGACAGCACTTAGATCCCCGGTAAAAGGATTGAATGATTTTGAACTCATTTGTTTTCTGGTTGTGAAAGACCGGTAGGAGAGATACGATGCTGGGACTACCTAAGACAACAGAAGTGAATAAGCGAATTCCTAAACAAGCCTTGCATAACAATATGCAGCTAACACCGATGTTAAAACGGGTGTTGACTGAACAGGTTGACAGTATATATTGGCGAAATAAAATAGCAGATGATACGATGAATTTAGGTAAAGGCAATACCGTTACGGAAATACAAATATTCGAGATTCGGTTAAACTCGTCAAACCTGAATACAGAGTTGCTTCGGCAGATAGATAAACAAGTATACTACCATGTTCTTTTTCTATTAGAATATAAGGGTGAATATCAGGCATGGATTGCTCATAAAGAAAAAGCCCAAACGGGGGATAATGCTTTTAAAGTCCATGATTATTACCATACGGACCGGCTACCTGAAGAACAATTGATGCTTAAGCTTGACGGGATGAACCTCGACACTGTATATGAAAATTATGTACGACAGCTCGGCGGCAAAGCGTTGGAAGCACAGAAGTCGGGTGAATCTTTGGAACATTCTATAGAACGGGATAAAAAAAGACAAAAGTTACAACGAGAAATAACCGTTCTTGAAGGGAAGGTACGTCGGGAAAGGCAATTTAATAAACAAGTAGAGCTGAATAGTGAGTTGAAGCGGTTGAAAAGAATGATGGAGGCGATATATATTGACGCACGATGAGAAGGTGGCAGTATTACTTTCTGCATACACAGATAATATGACGTTAAAGACTCGTGAGAGCACTACTGTTGAATTTAAAGAAGCATTTAACAAGCAGAATATAGCTCAATATGCAAGAACTATGGCTGCATTTTCGAATAATCAAGGTGGATATATTATATTTGGGGTTACAGATAATCCGCGGATTGTTGTGGGACTTAAAAATGACAACTTTGATAACTTAAATCAAGAAAAAATGACAAATACTATTAATGATATATTTTCTCCAGCAATAGATTGGGATTGCGGATGTATAAATATATCTAGTAAGGATAAAGAAGGTGCAGTTAGTAGTGTTAGTAAAAAGATCGGATGGATATATACAAAGATATCTGAGTTTAAGCCCGTTATAGCCAAAAAAAATAATGGGAAAATTTCAAGTGGGGATGTATATTATCGATATCGAGCACGAACTCAAAAGATTGAGTTTGCAGAAATGGCGAAGATTATTAGCGAGAGAGCATCTGAGGAACGTAAAAAAATATTTAAACTGTTAGAAAAAATTCGGAGAGCTGATACTGCTAATTTAGGTATTGTTAATTATTCTAATGGTGTGTTTAGTACTCCGCACGGAGTTGATGTAGAATTTGAACGAAAATTAATAACCGAAGTATTAAAGGAAGCAAAATTCATTAAGGAAGGTAGCTTTAATGAAACTAAAGGTATGCCTGCTTTAAAAGTTACTGGTAATATTGAAGTAGCAGAAGAGGTTCCCGTTCCTGAAGGAAATCCGAACGATACTCACCCGTATACTCAGAAAGAACTGGCAAAAGAACTTTCTGTCCGTGAATGGGATGTATATGCTCTGGTGTGGTATTACAAAATGAAAGAAGATAAAAAATTTAGTCTTGAGATTACCATGTCAAACAATAAGATATATAAATTTTCATCATACGCATTACAATTCTTAAAAGAAAAGTGGAAGCATTTAAAAGCCAATCCCGAAGAGTGGCAAAATATTCTGGATAAATACCATAAAATGAGGTTCAAAAAATAATGGATAAGATGAAGATGGAGTCTATAGACATGACTCAAGAAAATATCGAAAAGATTGGAAACTTGTTCCCCAATTGTATTACAGAGACCCGAGATAAGGACGGGAAGCTGAAGAAGGCGGTTAATTTCGAAATGCTGAAGCAGATGCTTTCGCCTGAGACTCTTGCGGGGGATGAGGCTTATGAGTTTACGTGGGCAGGTAAGAAGGCATCTATTGTAGAAGCTAATAAGCCTATTCGTAAAACACTACGACCTTGCCCGGAAGAGAGTGTAAATTGGGACTCGACGGAGAATCTCTATATTGAGGGCGATAATTTGGAAGTCTTGAAACTTTTACAAGAAAGTTATCTCGGTAAGGTCAAGATGATTTATATTGATCCGCCATACAACACCGGACATGACTTTATATATGATGATGATTTTAAAATGACGGATGAGGAGTATGCGGAGGAAATCGGAAAAATAGACCAGGTCGGCAATAAGATGGTTAAAAACATAGATACTAATGGGAGATTCCATTCTGATTGGTGTAGCATGATGTATTCAAGGCTCATGTTAGCTAGAAGGTTTTTGACTGAAGATGGAGTCATTTTTATAAGTATAGATGAGAATGAAGTAAATTCGTTGAAGGCTATATGTGATGAGCTATTCGGCTCATCAAATTTTGTGGCTGAGTTAATATGGGCTGCAGGGAGAAAAAATGACTCTAAGTATATATCTATTTCACATGAATATATACTTTGTTATTTTAAAAATATGCAGCATATTAAAGCACGTGAGATTATTTGGAGAGAAAAAAAACAGGGGCTGACGGATATCTATAATGAATATTTTCGACTGAAGCAACTGCATGGTGATGACTATGAAAAAATAGAAAAAGAACTAAAAAAATGGTTTAAGGATCTTCCTGATGGTTATCCGGCCAAAAACCATTCACATTATAATAAAGTCGATGAGAATGGGATTTATTTTTCGGATAATATTTCTTGGCCGGGTGGTGGTGGACCTAAATACCCTGTAATTCACCCTGTAACGCAGAAACCGGTGAAGATTCCTTCGAGAGGCTGGTTAACAGGTAAAGAGACTATGGAGCAGTGGATTAAGGAGGGAAAGGTTGATTTTGGTAGAGATGAAAACAGGGTGCCTACATTAAAATCATATCTTAAAAATAGGGAATATAGCGTTCCTTATAGTGTTTTTTATAAGGATGGTCGGGCTTCATCTAAGCGACTAAAAGAGTTATTGGGAAACAAAGTCTTTGAAAATCCTAAAGATGAAGATATTATTCAGCGGATTATTCAGTTTACCGGCATCGATGAAGACGATATTATAATGGATTGTTTTTCCGGTTCCGGGACGACGGCTCATGCTGTTTTTCTGGCGAATGTAGTACAGAAAAAGAGAAGGCACTTTATTTTAATTCAGATACCTGAGATTATCGATATAAAATTGACTCCGGCGAGAAGTGCAAGCAGAAAAGTAGCTGAGAATGCGGTTAAATTGTTGGATGTAAGTAATAGACCTCATAATATTTGTGAAATCGGCAAGGAACGCATTCGCCGTGCGGGAAGGAAAATTGTTGAAGAGCATCCTGAAGTTGCTGACAGTCTTGACATCGGTTTTCGAGTGCTCAAGTTGGATGATAGCAATATGAATGATGTGTATTATAATCCTTCTGAATATTCACAAGATTTGTTGTCACGTATGGAATCCAATGTAAAGGAAGATCGCACGGATTTAGACCTTCTTTTCGGTTGCTTGTTGGAATGGGGCCTACCTTTGTCTTTGCCGTATAGTTCGAAAAAAATAGAAGGATGTACGGTTCATAATTATAATAACGGTGACTTAATCGCTTGCTTTGATGAAGAAGTGCCTGATGATGTTATTAAGGAAATTGCAAAACAAAAGCCGCTTCGTGCTGTTTTTCGAGACAGTAGTTTTGCCGACAGTCCGTCTAAGATAAACGTAGGAGAAATTTTTAAATTACTGTCGCCCGACACACGGGTAAAGGTTATATAGGAGACATTAGGGTGAGATTACAGTTTAAGCATCAGAAATTTCAGGCCGATGCGGCAAGAGCTGTTGTAGATGTTTTTGCCGGACAGCCGTATATGACGCCCTCGTATATGATAGACAGCGGTTCAGGTGAGTATGCAGCCTTATTGCCCGAGGACCAGGAGTTTACCGGCTGGGGCAATCATCAAATTGTACCGCAATTGGATAATCATCGCATCTTGGAACAGATCCAAAATATACAGAGAGAGAATCAGATCAGACCGTCCGACAAGCTGGAAGGGTGCTACAACCTGACCATCGAAATGGAGACGGGTGTGGGCAAAACATATACATACATTAAGACTATGTATGAGCTCAATCAAAACTATGGGTGGAGTAAATTTATTGTTGTCGTACCGAGTATTGCCATTCGTGAAGGCGTTTATAAAACGTTCCAAGTGACGCAGGAACATTTTGCCGAAGAGTACGGTAAGAAGATACGTTTCTTTATTTATAACTCGACTCAATTGACTGAGATTGACCGATTCGCTTCCGATAACTCCATTAATGTTATGATTATTAATTCCCAGGCATTCAATGCCACTGATAAGTATGCTCGACGTATTTATATGAAACTGGATGAGTTTCGGTCACGACGTCCCATCGATATCATAGCCAAGACCAATCCTATCGTGATTATTGACGAACCGCAGTCGGTAGAAGGTAAGAAGACGAAAGAAGGGTTGAAAACCTTTAATCCTTTAATGACCCTTCGATATTCGGCGACACATAAGAGCGACAGTGTGTATAACATGGTATATCGATTAGATGCCATGGAAGCCTATAACAAACGACTTGTAAAAAAGATCGCCGTCAAGGGGATTACCGAATCGGGTAGTACGTCAACGGAGAGCTACGTATATTTAGAGAGTATTAATCTATCGAGAAAGGCACCTACGGCTACCTTACAGTTTGAAGTTAAGGGAGCATTGGGCGTCCGTAAAGTCACGCGAATCGTGTCTGAGGGATATAATTTATATGATAACTCCAATCAAATGGAAGAGTATAAACAAGGGTTTGTCGTATCCCGTATTGACGGACGAGACAACTCTGTGGAGTTTCTAAACGGTATTAAAATTTATGCCGGCGATGTGGTAGGCAATGTAAATGAGGAGCAAATTCGTCGCATCCAAATCAGAGAAACTATTCTTTCTCATATAGAAAGAGAACGGGAATTATTTGCCGAAGGGATCAAAGTGCTTTCTCTGTTTTTTATTGATGAAGTTGCCAAATACAGGCAATACAATGAGGAAGGAAAAGCAGTAAACGGTATTTATGCCGATATGTTTGAAGAAGAATACAAGGATATTGTAGGGCATTTGCAAACTAAGTTCGGTGAAGACGAGTATTTGAAGTATTTAGATTCCCTTTCGGCTGAAAACACTCATGCGGGATACTTTTCTGTCGATAAGAAGGGTAAAATGATTGATTCTAAAGTCGGACGTAAGGAAACGACAACGGATGATATTGATGCGTATGACCTTATTATGAAGAATAAGGAACTTCTGCTTGATAGAGACCCGAAGAAATCGCCTGTCCGCTTCATCTTTTCCCATTCAGCCTTGCGTGAAGGTTGGGATAATCCGAATGTATTTCAGATTTGCACTTTAAAACAGAGCGGTAGTGATATTCGAAAGCGTCAGGAAGTGGGTCGCGGTCTTCGCCTTTGTGTCAATCAGGACGGAGAACGGATGGATGAGAATGTATTAGGGAAAAACGTACATAATATCAATGTCCTTACGGTTATTGCCAGTGAAAGTTATGATACCTTTGCCAAAGGGCTTCAGAGTGAAATTGCCGAGGCCGTTGTTGATAGGCCGAGAGCGGTTACAGCCGATTTATTTGTAGGCAGGACTGTTCGGGATAAAGGCGGTCATAAGCTTATTATTGATATGGAAATGGCCGGAGCCATCCACTATGATTTCATTTCTAACGGATATGTTGACCGAAAAGGAAAGCTTACGGATACGTATTATACGGATAAGGCTAACGGTGAGATAAAGGTAGCCGAAGAATTTATAGGCTATGAGGCTGATCTTATAGGTATTGTCGATTCCGTTTACGACAGCAGGCTCATGCAACCTGAGGATGCACGAAGCAGCAATGTGGAACTGCAGGTAGACGAAGATAAGCTGGCCATGCCCGAATTTAAGGCTTTATGGTCCAAAATTAATTCTAAATCCGTGTATGTTGTAGATTTCGATACGAAAGAGCTAATACAAAAAGCGATTATTTCGCTGGATGCCCATCTTCACATTGCCAAGGTCTTGATTTGTGTCGAACAGGGAAGCATGAAGGAAGAGATTCAGTCTAAGGCGGAAATAGAAGCCGGTCGGGTAATTATGAAGGATCAGTCAAAAACATATGCGGCAGCGACTGTGTCGGAATCGGGCTTGAAGTATGATTTGGTGGGTAAGTTGGTTGACGAGACGGGGCTTACTAGAAAGGCGGTCATTCAAATCTTACAAGGCATTCGTCCGGGTACCTTTGATCAGTTTAAATACAACCCTGAAGAGTTTATTCTTAAGGCGGGACAACTTATTAATAACGAAAAAGCGACAGCCATTGTAGAACACATAACTTATAATGTTATGGATGAAAAATACGGGACGGAAGTATTTACGGATCCGACTATTAAGGGGCGGTTGGATACCAATACCATGAAGGCTGAAAAGCATTTGTATGACCACCTTGTTTATGACTCAACCAATGAACGGGAGTTTGCTACGGAGCTTGATAAGAATCGTGATGTAGCCGTATATGTGAAACTTCCCGACGGTTTTTATATTTCTACGCCGGTAGGTCATTATAATCCGGACTGGGCCATTGCTTTCTACGAAGGGGCTGTCAAGCACATATACTTTGTAGCGGAAACTAAGGGATCTATGGATTCTATGCAATTAAGAGAAATCGAGTCATCTAAAATTCACTGTGCCAAAGAACATTTTAGAGCGATTAGTAACAACGAAGTTATTTATGACGTCGTTGACAGTTACAAATCATTGTTGAATATTGTAATGAAATAAGAAACGGCTGAATCGGTCGTAATCAGCAATAAAAGACGGCGAGTTCCCGGCAGTATCGGTGGCTCGCCGTTATATATAAATCTGGTTATGTTGGAGAATAAACTGAGTAGATTTATACATTGGTGTAAAAGGCGCACTTACTTTACGGCTACTTAGTAAGGGCTTTATACTGAGGTCAAGGTATGAATATGAAGTGAGGCGGCAGTTATGACACAGGATGAACGGTTGGAATTTTTAATAGAGTCTTTTAAGGCTAAGTCCAAGGTCTATACGAAGCTATGTGTACCGGCAGAACGAGACGACAAACGGAAATATTTGCGAGCTCTCATGAATGTCCGCATGCCCGGGCCCATGAGTGCTGAAGTATTGGCTGTCCAAGATGCGTATTTGCGTGAGCGGGCTGAGGAGAAGGGAGTTGTTCGTCTTGACAACATTTCCGTCATTCGTGAGGGTCTGTCCGTTTGGCAAGGTGATATTACGCGACTCGCCGTCGATGCTATTGTCAATGCGGCTAATTCGGCCATGCTCGGGTGCTTTGTGCCGGGCCATAATTGTATTGACAACTGCATTCAAACTTATGCAGGGGTTCAAATGCGGGCAGAATGTGACAGGCAAATGAAGTTATTAAAGCAAGAATACGGGCAGAGCTATGTACAGCCTACGGCTATTCCCCTGCTGACGGACGGGTATAATTTGCCGGCCAAGAAGGTTGTTCATATTGTCGGTCCTGTCGTAACGGGGCCTCTTACACAGAAGCATAGAACGGAGCTAGCCGCCTGTTATATAAACACTCTGGATTTATGTATGCGTGAAGGTCTTAAAAGTCTTGCTTTTTGCTGTATTTCTACAGGCGTGTTTCATTTCCCTAATGAGGAGGCGGCCGAGATTGCCGTGAATACCGTCAGAGGGTGGCAGGAAACTCAAGGGAATGTTATAGAACGCATTATCTTTAATGTATTTAAGGATGAGGATAAAAAGTGTTATGAAAACCTTATACAGTAAAGATTGCCAGATAAAAATACGGATTTCGATGACTTAGAGGAAGTGTCGAAGCACGGATAACTACATGAACCGATGTTCAGTCAGACTTAAATTTGATATATTTAAAGGCGAGATAGAATCCGTATCTTTCAGATTAAGAGGTAAAGCAGGTGACGGCATGGAAGAGAACTTTGAAAACGGCATGATCCGGAAAATAGAAATAGATACGAGTCTTCCTTACGGGGAGGCTTTGGGTGACGGTTGTGAATTTCGCCAGCAATTGACGATAGGCTTGGACGGAACGGTACGTATACAGCGGTGCGGGTATGTGGGTAACAATAAGGTGTTTTTAGAAGACCGGACCCTTACGATGCTCGGTGGTGCTGCGGAAGCGCTGTTTTCTTCTTTTGAAGAGTGTGAATTTCCTGAGACGGAATATCCCTTGGATATCAGTGGGGGTATTTACGATGTTAAATTGACTGATACGGACGGCAGTGAATCTCGTTATATCGGACGACTGGGAACGGATTTGTTTAGCGACGACAAAAGTTTATCCGATTGTGTTCGTGAAAAAACGGGAATTTCCAATTTATGGGTTTTTGACGGAAACCGTGATTGTATTACGTATTTAAAGTTAGAATATGAACGGACGACGACCGTCTGTGCTACGGATATTGATGTAGAGCCGCTAAAGTGGACGTATAATGAAGTCTTGACGGTGGATTATGAGACGCAAACCGTAGAAATTTCCCGTAAAATTGCAGAAGGTTGCCGCGTGACCAACAGTTATTACGTCGAAGACGGCGTGCGTCGGTTGCTGAAGAGTCTCGATGCGAATGGATTCGATAAGATTGAAGGAAATCCGTCGGATGCTATAGATAATCCTTTGGACCGTCGTCTCTATACGGTAACTCTCATGACGAAGAGACGAGATATGCAGGTGATTGCCGGTTCGTATGATAAACGCAGCTTGCCCGCCATGTGGCCCGATTTGATGAATAAAATCTATTCTTTTATTTCCGCCTATGGAACAGGGGAGCTCTTTGATCGCCATACATATGCCAAAGCGAAGCGCTTGTCTACGGACTTTATTTATTGTCAAGTCGCTTTTTCACGCAGCAGTTATACGTACAGCTATATTGCCGATGAAGATATTTACAGAGAAGGCGATTTGGTCATCGTTCCCGTAGGTCCGAGCAATGACGAACGGGTTGTGCGCATCGAACGCATCGACTATTATTCGGCCGATGAGGTCCCTTATCCTGTAGAAAAGACGAAGCATATTATCAGGAAGTATGAAGAATCAAATTAAGTATGAATTTAACGTACTTGCTTTTTATGAGGGTGAGTGCGTTTGTAGTATAATAACAGTTGAAAGCGAAATGGTCATTGAAGTTTTGTCGTGAGAAAGGATGAGGATCATGAACGATGTAATAAAGGTATTAAAAGAACGACGCAGTGTGCGTAAGTTTAAAGGGGATATGCCGCCGAAGGACTTGGTTGATGAAGTTATTGAAGCGGGTCTTTATGCGCCTAGCGGTAAAGGGCAGCAGTCGGCTATTATTATTGCCGTGACGAATAAGGATGTGCGTGAACGGTTATGTAAGGACAATGTGAAAATCGGCGGTCGGCAAGATGATTTCGATCCTTTTTACGGGGCTCCCGTTATTCTGATTGTCTTAGGTAAAAAAGATTGGCCGACTCATGTGTATGACGGCAGTCTGGTCATGGGTAATTTATTGAATGCCGCTCAAGCCGTAGGGCTTGGCAGCCTTTGGGTTCATCGGGCCAAGGAAGAGTTTGAAATGCCTGAATACAAACAACTGTTGCTTGATTTGGGCATAGACGGAGAATGGGAAGGTATCGGTCACTGTGCTTTGGGATATGCGGACGGACCCGTAGCGGAAGCGGCTCCTCGCAAGGATAGTCGTGTGTATCGCGTAGAATAGGAGGTCTGTTGTGGAGACGGAACTTACGGGCAAGCAGGCTCCCATTACGCCTGAAGGGGTATTTATTATCGGTACGTACGATGAGAGCGGCGTTCCCAATGCTATGAATGCGGCTTGGGGTTCTCAGTCGGATTACGGTGAGATTACTCTCTTTTTGGCACCTCACAAGACGACGGAAAACGTAATAAAAACCGGGGCCTTTACGGTGGCCTTCGGGACGAAAAAGACGGTTGAAATTGTCGATTATTTCGGAATTGAAACGGGGCATAAGGTCAATAAAATCGACAAGGTCGGTTGTCATGTTCATAAGAGTGACCATGTAAATGCACCGATTATAGAAGAATTTCCCTATACCTTGGAATGTACGTGTAAAAGCTATGATACCGAAACGGGAATCCTCATAGGAACTGTCGTGTCGGCCCAGGCGGATGAGTCGATTTTGACAGACGGTGTAGTGGACTATGAAAAGTTGGAACCTCTTGTTTTCGACATTGCCACGCGTACGTATCGGACTATCGGTCCCGTCGTAGCTCCGGCCTTTAAAATCGGCTTGAAGTATAAATAAAAAGTTTATATATTACGAATAAATACCCTTACTCCAAGATATATGGGAAATGTAAATGAACGACGATTCTTTTTCCCGGGTGGGGGTGTTTTTGTATGCTAAGGCTCGGTTTTATGTTAGAATGAAAGCCGTATACATTATGTCACTAAGGAGCAAGGCGGGAATGAAGGGTGTCTTACCGTCTATTCGCCGTAAAAGGCGAATACCGACGTTAAACATAACACAAATAAAATATATGGCTGCGGCTCTTACGGTGTGCTTATTGTTTCATATGCTGTTTGCACCTATGGTCGATGTGCCTGAATGGTTTATTGCCGTAGGCCGGCCGGCATTGCCCTTGTTTTTGTTTGCCGCGGCGGAAGGGTATGTGCATACTCGTAGCCGGCCGGCTTATTTGAAGCGACTTTTGTTGTGCAGCATTCTTATGACGGCTGTTACTTTTGCCGTCCAGGAACTCTTTCCCAATCGCTACGAATTGTCACTCATGGGAAATGCTTTCGGTACGCTGTTTATCTCTGTCTTGTACATGGTCGGTTGGGATAGACTGAATGAGGGATTGGCCTTAAAAGAAAGAAGCAAGATACGGGATGCCCTCTTTGTTTTCCTGCTTCCCGTAGCAGCTATTATGCCCCTTGCCGTTGTAGGAATCTTGGCCGATACGGATATAAATCACGCCGTACTGCAGGTATTGACCTTCCTGGCGTTATGTGTTCCTAATTTTTTTGTCATTTCTCACGGCGTTCTCTATATTCTACTAGGGCTTTTATTATACGTATTTCATGGAAAAAGAGTTGTTCAAGCGGGTATCGTCATTTTGTACGGCTTGTGGTTCCAATATATTTATGGCGGCGGCGAATGGTGTATTGCCTTGGCAGCCGTTCCCGTATGGCTCTATAACGGAGAAAGAGGCAGGGGAAGAAAATCTTTCTTCTATGCTTTTTATCCCGTAGCCGTCATTGTTTTGTATATTCTTTCATGGCTTTTTGACCGATTTATCGTCATGTAGAGCCGGGTATGATAGGGTGTGCACGGCCGAAGTATCGGCCTGCCTATACATTTTTATTATGAAGGGGAGTTTTTATGAAAAAAGTATGGATGGCAGCTGTTTTGACGGCCGCACTTTCCGTAGGAACGGCGGCTTTTGCGGCGGACAGCACGGATTTATCGACATTGCCGCAAGTGTATGAGAAAGACAGTCTTTTTACGCTCGACAAAGAACACGTAGCAGGCGGTAACGGTACTTTGCACGGCAAATTTGCCTTTGCCCGTACATCGGCCACTCCGGAACAGGCTATTAAGGAAATCGGTCGTATGACATTGAACAAGGGAGAGTCCGTAGGGCTTCATACACATGCCGTTAATGAAGATGCGTATATTATCTTGGACGGTGAAGGCATTTTTACGGACAGCAACGGTAAGGAGTATGTTGTTCGTTCCGGCGATATTACCATTGCTCGTCCGGGACAAAAACATGCGTTGCGCAATGAAAAGAAAAAGCCTTTGGTATTCCTCGATGTTATCGCTCAGAATGATACATATGCGGCTAATCATCAACAGGATAAGAAATAACACAGATTATGGATAAAGTGGAGTTTTTTTATAAGAACTCCACTTTTGTAAAATCGGGAGGGGAGATGATATAATAAATTACTGCGTAATTATTTTTATCACATAAGGAGAAACGTATGAATAATATGAATAAGAAAAAACTGATTTTCGGCGGGGTCATCCTTGTTCTCGTCTTGGTTGCAGCCTGGTATTTTATGTACTTTACCAAGACACCGGGATATGCTTTGAACCAGGCTCGCGAAGCGTATACAAAGCATGATGTCGCAACCTTCAAAAAGTATGTAGATGTAGAATCTATTGTCGGTAGCGGTTATGATGATTTTGTGGCCGTAGCTATGGAGTCGCCGGAGATTAAAGATAATCCTATGAACGGGTTGGCATCGGCTATGTTCCAAGGCATGAAGGGACAAATCGTACCGATTATAAGCAGTGAAATTTACAGCAGCGTAGGAAAGAAGTTGGAAGGCGATTTGCCTTCGGCACAGGATAAAGCGGCTGCCGAAAAGGTAAGACAGGATTCGGGCATTGATGATTTGACATTCAAGGACATAGGGTCTGTAAAAGAAAACGGCGACAGTGCTGTCGTGCCTGTCACATTTACGTCAAAGAACCTCAACCAGGACTTTACTTTCGAGATTGCTATGGAAAAGAAGGACGGCGATTGGAAGGCTGTTAAGGTCAACAACTTCAAAGACTTCCTTAAACTTGTAGAAAAGCAAAACGATAGTCAAGACAGTCAGGAACAGTCGGGAAAATAGACAGGTTCCGGGAGGAGCTCTCGAAAGGGAGCTCCTTTTTGCGGCAAAGAAATCTTGTCGGTCTGATGTACATGTTACAGGTAATAGAAAACATAGTTTTGCAGGAAACGGTTACAGATTTTTAAAAATAGGGTGAGACATGAAGACCTGCATAACGACATATGATATAATCCGCATCATATACACTAGAATATACACAGAAAGAGGTGCCGTAATGGCTACACTGATGCAAAAAGATGTTTTGTTGGAAGGCGTGTTTCAGGCTTTAGGGTATGCACATAGGGCTAATGCGGATGAAGCGGCTATTAATGAACTCCGGGAATTGAAGGAAAAACTATACAGCTCCAAGCCTGAAGATCTGAATTTTCAAGAAATAATATCGTATATCAAGGAAAATATTGAGAAATACAAGGGATAAAAGAGACACAAGCCTTATTACGGGAAAATCGTAGCGATACGGCATGGAGTACAGGCGACATTAAAGCGGCTATAGCGAAAATGCTATAGCCGCTTTAATGTATGGATCTTATTTGTGTTCGTAGTAGTATCTCGTCCACATGGTGATTTCCTGTAAGGACGGGTGGGGCGTCATGGTTTCGCCGATGGTGTAAATAGACTGAGGCACGAGATCACGGGTCAGACCGCTTTCACGCAGTTTTCTGACTGTAGGTGAGGCGATTTCCTCATGACGGATGACAAAGGGTTGGGGACCGGCATTCATAAGGTTAATGAAGGGTTGGATGAGAATAGAGGCTTCATGTCCGATAATGTGAGCTCCCAAGAGGTATTTCGTTTTTTTGTCGATGACGAGTTTTACGAAACCGTCGTCGGAATTCCCTTTCTCAAAGCCGAGAGCATAGCCTTTGGCTGCCGTCGAATAGCGGTTGACGGCAATATCCACGTCATATCCCGCTTTTTTTGCATTTGCTTCCGTAAGGCCTACTTGAGCCGCTTCAGGATAGGTGTAGGTTACTGCCGGGACGAGATCGTATCTGGCCCAACGCCAATCCTTCGGTTCGTGATTTTCAAAGAGGTTGTGGGAAATGATTTCCGCTTCGTAGTTGGCTTTGTGGCGGAAGGGCGCTAAGCCGTTAATATCGCCGAGAGCCCAAATTCCTTCGGCCGCTGTTTCAAGAAATTCATTCGTTTCAATGTACCCACGCTTGTCAAGCGTAACATCCGTATTTTCCAAGTGCAAAAGATCTGTCGTCGGTTTAACGCCCGGAGCGATAAGAATTTCTTCAGCGGTAACGCTGCCTTCTTCACCTGTCGAGCGGTCTTTAAAACGGAGAACTTTGAGTCCGTCTTTTATTTCGACGGAGACCGTGTCTTTATTTAATTCTACGTCTATACCGTAATTTTTAAATTGTGTAAGTAAGAAGGCCGATACATCTTCGTCATCCTTAGGTAAGAGGCGAACGTTATGTTGAACAATAGTGACCTTTGTGCCCGCCGCATTGAAAACATGGCCGAACTCACAACCGATGGGGCCGCCGCCGACAATGATTAAACTCTTGTACGGTTTTTGCGGATATTTGTCGCCGAAGAGACTTTCCGAGGTGACGTACCCCGCTTCTTCCAAGCCCGGAAGGACGGGAATATTTGTTTTTGCTCCCGTACCGAGGATGATTTTGTCGCCCGAAATAGCGGCTTGTGAACCGTCATTTAGGGCAATGTGCAGGTCTTTTTTGCCGGTAAAAGAAGCCGTGCCCTCGTAAATATCGATGTTTTTCATAGACGCATAGTAGTCTCTGGTTCCTTGAGAAGCGGGATTTAAAAAGCCCCAAAGACGGTCGGAAACGATTTGCCAATTAATGGCAGCCGGACCGGAGACGACACCGAGGCGTTCCGCTTCCTTTATTTCACGAACGTAGTTAGCGGCCGTTACCAGAATTTTGGTGGGAATACAGCCGCGGTTGAGGCAGGTACCCCCGAACTTACCCTTTTCTACAATGGCTATATGAAGGCCTTGACGAACTGCGGCATCCACAACGATGTTGGCAGCGCCTGTGCCTACAACAACTAAATCATAGTGTTTATGCATGATGGAACTTCCTTTCTATACAAATAAAGTACAGTTTATAACTATTATAGCTGAAGTACCGATTTTTGCAAGGACAAAAGGTTAAAGTCCGACGTGCCGTTTCTTGTCAACCCTTGTAATCTGTGATATGATGGTAAACGTATTATAATGATTTCGATAAATCAATATAGGCATAAGAACCATGAGGAGGAACTGTTCAGAATGAAAGTAACCGTTAATGAAGTAGACCAACATAAAGTAACCTTGCATATCGAAGTATCTGCTGAAGATGCTGCCAAGGGTGCTGCTGCGGCTGTAAAGAATCTTGCAAACCGTGTCAATATCCCCGGTTTCCGTAAAGGGAAGGCACCGCGCATGGTGTTGGAAAGCTTCTTAGGTAAAGATGCCGTAAAAGAAGAAATTTTTGAAGTTGTTGCATCGAAGGCGTACAACGACGCTCTTCAGGAACAAGGAATTACGCCCGTAACGGATCCGGATATTAACCGCATTTGCGATGAAAAGGGCAAAGACTTCGTCTTTGAAGCTACGCTCACGAAGAAACCGGAAGTTAAATTGGGTGAATATAAAGGCATTAAGGCTGCTAAAGAAACCGTCGAAGTAACGGATGAAGACGTTGCCAAAGAATTGGTAAACTTGCAGAAAACACATGCAAAAATGGCTCCCGCTCCGGAAGGTGCCAAGGTTGAAGACGGTGACTATGCCGTTATCGACTTTAAGGGAACCATTGACGGCGTTGCCTTTGAAGGCGGCGAAGGTAAGGCCTATCCTTTGCAGATCGGTTCGGGCAGCTTTATTCCCGGCTTTGAAGAACAGCTTATCGGGTTGAAAGCCGGCGACAGCAAGGATGTAAAGGTTCCCTTCCCGGAAGATTACTTCCAGAAAGATCTGGCAGGTAAGGAAGCGGTATTTGCCGTAACCGTCCAGGATATTAAACGCAGTGAATTGCCGCCTGTCGATGCCGACTTTGCGGAACTCGTAGGCAAATTCAAGACTGTTGAGGAATTGAAGGCCGACGTTCGCGGACGTCTTGAAAAGAGTGCTAAATTTAAATCTACGGAAGCCTTTAACAATGAAGTTTTGAAGAAAGCTATTGACAATGCATCCGTCGATATTCCCGAAGTGATGGTCGAACAGAAAGTCGATCAAATGGTTGAAGAGTTCGAACTGAAATTACAGGCTCAGAACATGCATCTTCACGACTATTTGGAATATACGAAGCAGGATGAAAAAGATTTCCGTGCTCAGTATCTGGAAGCGGCTAAAGAAAACGTCAAGATGGACCTTGTTCTCGAAGCCATTGCCAATGCTGAACATATTGAAGTCAAAGAATTGGATCTTCAGGCGGAAATCATTACGATGGCTCGCAACTTCGGTGCCGATCCGCAGGAAGTCTATAAGATTATTATGAAAGAACGACGCATTCCGATGCTCGTACAGTCCGTAGGTCGTAAAAAGGCTGCCGGCTTCATCCTTTCCAATGCCGTAGATACGAACGCTAAGGAGGAAAAGGCTGAAGAAGAAAAAGCCGAAAAGAAACCGGCTAAGAAGACGGCTACGAAAGACGCTGCCAAAGATGAAGAGGCAGAAGCAAAGCCGGCTAAAAAGCCGACTAAACGGACTACTAAGAAGAAAGAAGATGCACCGGAAGCGTAAGAACCGAGAGGAGCCTTACGATGAAAATGCAATATGTACCGATTGTCGTAGAACAGTCGTCTCAAGGTGAACGCAGTTACGATATTTATTCGCGTTTATTAAAGGATCGAATTATCTTTTTGACGGGAGCTATTGACGATACGGTCGCCAACAGCGTTATTGCTCAGCTTCTGTTTTTGGAAGCCGATAATCCCGACAAGGATATTCATTTATACATTAACAGCCCCGGCGGTGTCGTAACCGCCGGCATGGCTATTTATGATACCATGCGTTATATTAAGCCCGATGTTTCCACTATTTGCGTAGGTTCGGCAGCTTCCATGGCTTCCGTTCTTTTGACGGCGGGAACGAAGGGAAAACGTTTTGCATTACCTCATTCGCAGGTCATGATTCATCAGCCCTTGGGCGGAGTTCAGGGTCAGGCGTCGGATATTGAAATCCACGCCCGCGAAATCCTGCGTATGCGCAAAGAATTAAACGGCATTTTGGCAACTCATACAGGTCAGCCTGTGCACGTTATCGAAAAGGATACGGAACGGGATAACTTTATGACTGCCGAAGAAGCCAAAGCATACGGCCTTGTCGATGAAATCCTTATCAGACCGGGTGATGCGGCCGTAAAAGGCTAAAATCCGGAAGGGGGTAAGGAAAGTTGCCGAAAGACACTCATAAAGATGAACCGCGTTGCAGTTTTTGCGGACGTACGCAAGACGACGTAAAGAAACTGATCGCCGGTCCGGGAGTCTATATTTGCGACGAATGTATTAATGTAGCGCAGACGATTCTGGACGACGAACTGGAAGAAGAGGAAGAAGCACCGGCCTTTGAAATGAAGGAATTGCCTACACCTCATGAAATCAAGAAAAACCTGGACGATTATGTTATCGGTCAGGAAGCGGCTAAGAAAACCTTGTCTGTGGCCGTATACAATCATTACAAACGCTTGCAGTCCAACAGCAACAAGGACAAGGACGATGTGGAATTACAGAAATCAAACATTGTTATGGTCGGTCCTACGGGTAGCGGCAAGACCTTGTTGGCACAAACGTTGGCCAAGTTTCTGGACGTTCCCTTTGCTATTGCCGATGCGACGAGCTTGACTGAAGCCGGCTATGTAGGGGAAGATGTGGAAAACTGCCTGCTCAAATTGATTCAGGCGGCGGACTTTGATATTGCCAAGGCTGAAAGAGGCATTATCTATATCGATGAAATCGATAAGATTGCCAGAAAGTCTGAAAATCCGTCGATTACACGTGATGTTTCCGGAGAAGGCGTTCAACAGGCTTTGTTGAAAATCCTCGAAGGTACGGAAGCCAATGTACCTCCCCAAGGAGGTCGTAAGCATCCTCATCAGGAAATGTTGCAAATCGATACAACGAATATTCTCTTTATTTGCGGCGGTGCCTTTGACGGCATCGATAAGACTATTCGCAGTCGCCGTACGGAGAAAAACATGGGCTTCGGTGCCGATATTCATAAGAAAAATGAAGAATCGGTAGAAGAACTGTTGAAAGAAATCATTCCTACGGACTTGCAGAAGTTCGGCCTCATTCCTGAATTGATCGGCCGACTTCCCGTGCTGGTTACGTTAAATCCCTTAGATGAAGAAGCGATGATACATATTTTGACGGAGCCTAAAAATGCTCTTGTTAAGCAGTATCAGAAGATGCTCGGCATGGATGACGTAAAACTTACGTTTACGGATGATGCTCTAAAAGCCATTGCCGAAGAAGCGCTGCGTCGTAAGACGGGTGCTCGCGGGCTTCGCTCCATTATTGAACGGATTATGCTGGATGTCATGTTTGATGCACCTTCGCGTAAGGATGTGGAAGAGTGTATTGTCACTAAAGAAAGTGTTGTTGACGGCAAGGCTCCTCAGCTAAAATTGAGATCATCGGATTCGTAGTTACAGAACTCATTTTCTGCCAAGGAAATGAGTTCTCTTTTTCTAACGAGCTCTTGCGGAAAAGAAGGTGAAACAAATGGAAGAAAGCAATATAATATCCGTACCCCTCGTCACGCTTCGAGGGATTGTCGTATTTCCTAAATTGGTGAGTCATATTGATATCGGTCGGGAACGTTCTATGGAAGCCGTTGAAAAGGCCATGGATACCAATCGTCTTCTGATGGTGGCCACACAAATAGACGAAAGTGAAGAAAATCCCGGCATAGACGGCATTTATCACATCGGTACTTTGGTCAAAATTCAGCAGATGCTTCGCATGCCCGGCGGCGGTATTCGTATTCTTGTAGACGGATTGTATCGTGCCGTCATTAACGGCTTTTCAGAACGGGCCGCATACCTGGAAGTAGCTGTTGAAGAAATTCCCGAATTCATGGGCGATCCTATGGAAGAGGAAGCATTGCGGCGCGTCATGTACAAGCGCTTTGAAGAATGGCTGAAACGCGTTAAAGACGGTGATGAAATTGCGGAACGCCTGCAGTCCGTTGACGGTCCGGGTGTCTTGGCCGACTTTATAGTTTCCAAACTGCCCGTACAACTTCAAGTTCAACAGCAACTCTTGGAAACTTCCAATGTAAGTGAAAGACTTAGACGTGTAACGGGACTTCTCGATATTGAAACGGATATTGCCCGCTTGGAAGCGGAAATCTCCAAGGAAGTTCGTACCCAAATTGATAAACAACAGCGGGAATATTATTTGCGTGAAAAAATTCGCGTCATTCACGGTGAATTGGGCGATAAGGTAGATAAAGACGCGGAAGTTAATGAGTTGCGCGAGACGATTAAGAAGGCGGCCTTGCCCGAGTATGTGGAAAAGGCGTTGTTAAAGGAAACGGATCGCCTTGATCAGATGCCTCCCATGATGGCTGAGTCGGCTATTGTCCGTACGTATATAGATTGGGTTCTGGCCTTGCCGTGGACGAAAGAATCGGAAGATAATGGGGATTTGAAAAACGCACAGTTTGTATTGGAGCATGACCACTACGGGTTGGAAAAGGTGAAGGAACGGATTATTGAATACTTGGCCGTACGGCAGTTAACCGACTCGGCTAAGGGTCCTATCTTATGCCTTGTAGGTCCGCCCGGCACGGGTAAAACAAGTATTGCCCGCTCTATTGCCTCGGCTATGGGTCGTAAGTATGTGCGTGTTTCCTTGGGCGGCGTAAAGGATGAAGCGGAAATTCGCGGTCATCGTCGAACTTATATCGGGGCCTTGCCCGGCCGAATTATAACGGGTATGAAGCAGGCCGGCACTAAAAATCCGGTATTTCTTCTGGATGAAGTGGATAAGCTGGCGTCGGATTTGCGCGGCGATCCGTCGGCGGCTTTACTGGAAGTGTTGGATCCGGAACAAAATGATACGTTTACGGATCACTTCATCGATTTGCCTTATGACTTGTCGAAGGTTTTCTGGATTATGACGGCCAATGTGGCGGGAAATATTCCCCGTCCCCTGCTGGATCGTATGGAAATTATCGACTTTTCCAGTTATACGGAAGATGAAAAGGTACAAATTGCCAAGAAGTATTTAGTACCCAAGCAATTGAAAGAAACGGGGTTAAAAGGAAGGGGAATTAAGTTCTCCGACAGCGTATTACGTCGTATTGTTCGCGATTATACGAGGGAATCGGGTGTAAGGACCTTGGAAAAGACCATTGGTGCCGTTTGCCGCAAGTTGGCCAAAGCCGTTTTGCTGGAAGAACATGCCGATTTATCCGTTACCGTTAAACGCTTGTCAGATTTCTTGGGACCCGTTAAGTTCCTGACTCCTGAAAGAAAGAAGAAGAATGCCGTCGGGCTGGTCACGGGTTTGGCGTGGACGCAAGTGGGAGGGGAGGTCTTGGAAACGGAAGTGGCTACCGTTCCCGGAAAGGGCGCTCTTATTTTGACAGGCCGGTTGGGTGATGTCATGAAGGAATCGGCTACGGCTGCCGTTACCTATGTGCGCCGTCGCGCCGAATCGTTGGATCTTCCCGTCGACTTCAATCAGAAGACGGATATACATATTCATTTGCCTGAAGGCGCTATTCCCAAAGACGGGCCTTCGGCCGGTATTACTATGGCTACGGCCATTGCGTCGGCACTTACGGGACAACCTGTGCGCCATGATGTGGCCATGACGGGAGAAATCACGTTGCGCGGCAATGTTCTTCCCGTAGGCGGCATTAAGGAAAAGGTCATTGCCGCGCATCGGGCAGGAATCAAAAAAATTCTGCTACCTGAAGCCAATAAAAGAGATATGTCCGATGTACCGCAGACTGTAAAAGACGATGTGAAATTCGTTTTTGTAAACCATATGGATCAAGTATTGGAACAGGCGTTGGTGAAATAATGGAACGCAGAGATATAGCTTTGATTAATCCCAAGTATTTAACATCTGCCGTTGAAGCCAAGCAATATCCTTGCGAGGAACGGCCGGAAATCGCCTTTTTGGGCCGTTCCAATGTAGGAAAATCCAGTCTCATCAATTCCTTATGCAATCAGCGCGGCTTGGCTAAGGTCAGCGGAGCGCCGGGGAAGACACGGACTATAAACTTTTTTACGGGAGAACTTCGCGAACGCGTTGATGGCGAGTCGATGCGGCACCCCGTGTACCTTGTCGACTTACCCGGTTACGGCTTTGCCAAGACGGGCGGTAAGAACCGGGATTTGTGGAGTCGTTTTATCGGTGACTATATTCAGACGTCAAAAAGACTGGTTCTGTTGTGCCTCTTAGTGGATTTGCGTCATCCCGGATTGTACTTGGACGGAGAGGCTTATGCATGGCTTCGCAATAATGACATTCCCTTACAGATTGTCTGCACGAAAGCCGATAAGTTGAATCAATCGGAAAAACAAAAGAATTTGAACGAAATTAACCGTTTATTTCCTACGGAATATGCGGCTCTTGCTTACTCGTCTTTAAAGGGTCAAGGTAAGAATCGACTCATAGAAAGATTCTATGACGTAGTCCATGGACACTTCGTTGACGATGACCATACGGTATGATATATTCATAACGTAATCTAAAAAAGAATAAGGTACAGTCAGGTGTCTAACGACCTAACAGAAAAGTCCGGTGCAATACCGGCGCGGTCCCGCCGCTGTAAGGAAGAGGGAGATTGTAAGATGTCACTGCATGAAAATGCGGGAAGGCGCAATCGACCGATGATGCCGAGCCAGAAGAACTGCCTGACGAAGAGTCACCGGTATGACCTGCGAGCGATGGGTAGGAGATTTATGCAAAACAGCAGAGGCTGCAAGGTGATATCTTGCGGCCTTTTTTGTATTTGGAGGAATCTATTTGTCGGAAAAACGACGAGTATCGGCCTGTCTTTGCTGTGCGGCTCTGTCTTTGGGAAGTATCGTATACGGTGCCACCGGAGATGATGATAAGGATACGACGATTCGCGTAACTACGCGGCCGATTATTGTAACGGCCTATCGGAATACGGGAGCTTACGGCGGAGCGGAATTGCCGGAAGCACAAAAAACGGTTGTAACGGAAAAACAAATCAGTGCCAATAACTATAAGACGGTTGAAGATGTGTTACGACAAGTGAACGGAGTCACGTTGAACAGTATGGTTCCCGGGACCGCTTCTTTCGTGCGGATTAACGGTGACGACAGAGTCAATATTCTCGTAGACGGACAGAGTCTGGCCAATGCACAAGGGGCGTCGTACGGCCGGGGGATGGTTGATTTGTCGACCTTGCCGGGTGTCGATAATATCAGTGCCGTTGAAGTTGTTAAAGGCGCCGGTTCGGTTCGTTACGGTGCCGGGTCCGTAGGCGGGACGATTAATATTATTACGAAAAAAGGTAAGAAAAATCGGACTGTTCTCGATACGGCTTTCGGTTCGTGGGGAAAGGAATATTACAGCCTTCTGCAAGAAGGGTCGAAGGGAGATACGAGTTGGCTCGTGTCGGGAAGCCTTGATAAAAAGGACTATTATAAGTTTCCCGACAGTGCTCGATCAGATAAAGCGGCAGGTGATAATCGAGCCGAGTCTTTGACCTTCCGTATAGACAGGAAGCTGAATAAGTCGCAATCTATGACCTTGAATGTTTCGCATAAAGATTCACGAGGGCATGCAGTCAGCTTTGATTCTCCGTACGGTATCGCTCACCGAAAATTTTCGGTCAAGCAGTATAAACCCTTGGAAAGGCTTAGCAATAATGTAAGCCTTACGTGGAACTTCAGGGAAAATACGAGCACGCCCGGACATATTCGGTATTTTAACGATTATTCGAAAACGTGGTGGACCAACCGTTTCCATACAAGAACTCAGGGAATTCAGGCGGACCGCTCGTGGATGACGAAGTATCATTTCTTCACCTTAGGGGCTGAATGGACCTTGGATTCGGGGTCCAATGACGGAGCTAATTATAAAAATAAAAAGAAGTCGAACAGGGCCGTATACGGTGAAGATATGATCGTTTATAAAAAATGGTCGTTTACACCGGGCCTGAGGTTGGATAAGAACAGTCATTTCGGTTTTCACAAGACGCCGCGACTGGCTGTAGAATATCGTGCCGGCGACAATTTAAATATATACGGTTCGTGGAGCCGGGTTTATACAGCCCCTCGCTTGAATGATATGTATTATAACGGGACCCGGTCACGCGGTAATCCGGACTTGAAGCCTGAAAGCGGCTACTCTCTGACTGTAGGGTTGGATTGGGCGATGACTAAAAATACATTGTTGCGCTTCAGTCTTTTTCACAGTTATTTAAATGATGCTATTCGTTGGGACCGCAGCATCACTCCTTATGAAGTTCGCAATCTCAATAAGGAAGATAAACGGGGAATCGATTTGTCGTTACAGCATAAAATAGGTGCGACTTGGGAGTGGGAGTTGGCATATACGTATACGAAGATTAATATCGATGAAGGTCGCGGTATGCGAAGAGATCCGTCCAATAGTCAACCAAACGGGTATCGAGCTTCGTTGCAATATCATGAGGGTAAATGGAAGGTAAATTTGCAACTGTCAGCCGGAACGGGCCGGGAAGACCGGTATTATGTCAAGAAAACGTATGCAACGTGGGATCTCAATGCCAGCTACAGTGCCAATAAACGCCTTACCCTGTACGGCGTCGTTCATAATTTAACCGATGACGGTTATGATTTGTACCACGGCTACCCGGACAGCGGTCGCAGCTGTTTATTCGGTATGAAGTATTCGTTTTAAGGAGTCTTTATGATAAAGAAATTTTTATGTGTGTGTATAGCCGTTTTCGCACTTGTTGTTTGCGGGTGCGGTTCTGATAAAAGTGATACGTCACAAAACGCAGGTCAGGCTTATGCCGTTATTACGGATGATACGGGAAAAACGGTAACTCTTGATAAGAAGCCGCAGCGAGTCGTAGTGTTGTCGTCATCTCTCATGAATTTTGCTGCCGATGTAGGCGGTGAACTGGCAGGTAGACCGACGATTAAGTCGGACGACGCAAAGGTTCCCGACGCCTATCAGTCCGTCCCGGAAGTAGGGCCTGTTTTTAATGTCAGTGCCGAGGCGGTTATCGCTTTAAAGCCGGATCTGATTATTGCCAGCAAGTCGCAACACGAGGCGTTGGTTCCCTTGTTTGAACAAAACGGCATCAAGGTTGTGGTTCTCACATCTAAAACGTACGATGATGTAAAGCGGAATATGACTATATTCGGGCAGATTTTTGATAAAAAGGAAATAGCTGAACAGCATATTGCGGATATGGATAAAAAAATTGAGGATATTCGTCATAAATTCCCGGGGAATCATAAGAAGATAGCTATTATTCACGCTACGCCCAGTCAAGTATCCGTCGAAATGAAAAACTCCATTGCCGGCAACTGTGCCGACATTCTGGGTCTTGATAATGTAGCGGCTGACGGACAAGTGACATCAAGTGATGTCCAGGTGCCGTACTCTATGGAAAAACTGGCTCAAGACAATCCGGATATCATCTTCATTACGACTATGGGAAAGAAAGAAAAAGTTGAGAAGAAGATGAAGACCGAATTTCAAAACAGCCCGGCCTGGTCCGTTTTGGAAGCTGTTAAAAACGGTCGTGTCTACGTGCTTCCTGAAAATCTCTTCTTATTAAATCCGGGTCTAAATTATCCGGAAAGTGTGGAATATATGGGTCGGGCCGTATACGGAGAATTACATTGATAGGTGCTGAAAAGGAAGGTATAAAACGACTGTCTCTGTTACTCTTTATGGTCGCTTTTCTTGCCGTCTTTGCCGTTTTATCCGTATCTCAGGGGGCGGCGCAGATTGATTTGCAGTCCGTCATTCAGGCTCTTTGCGGAGACGGACAGTCGACGACAGATCAGATTATTCGCAATATTCGGTTACCTCGTACCGTTACGGGCATGTTTGTAGGCATTAATCTGGCCCTGTCGGGAGCCGTTTTACAGGCTGTCATGAAGAATCCCCTGGCGGATCCTCATATTATCGGGGTTTCGTCCGGAGCCGGGCTGGCGGGAATTGCGGTCATGCTCGTTTTTCCGGCCTATACCTCATTTATTGTACCGTCCGCTTTTTGCGGTGCCATGGCGGCTGCCGGACTGGTGTATGTCTTGGCGTGGAAAAACGGAATTCGTCCCGTACGACTGATTCTTGCCGGCGTAGCCGTATCAGCTCTGTTGGGGGCTTGCATTTCCGGTCTTTTGATCTTTTACAGCGATCGGGTACACGGAGCCTTAATGTGGATGGTCGGCGGTTTATCGGCAAAGAGTTGGGTTGATGTATCCCTCATTTGGCCCTATTCACTGGCCGGTTTTTTGACGGCCGTAGGAGGAGCCTATTATTTGAATATTCTCCAATTGGGCGACGATACGGCTAAAGGGTTAGGGCTTAATACGGAGTTGACACGTGTCGTCTTTACGGCCATAGCCGCTGTTTTGGCTGCCAGTGCCGTGAGTGTAGCCGGTTTATTGGGGTTTGTAGGACTCATTGTGCCTCACGTGGCGCGTCTTATTATCGGTACGGATTATCGGTATATTATGCCCGCTTCAGCTTTATTGGGAGCTATGTTGGTCACCCTAAGCGATACCTTGGCACGGTTGCTGTTGGCACCTATGGAGCTACCTGTGGGAGTCATTATGGCATTTTGGGGAGCCCCGTTTTTTCTCTTCTTGTTAAGGAGGGATGTATAATGGCCGATTCCATTCTTACGGTTAGCGATGTATCGTGTGAAGCCGGCGGTAAGACAGTGCTGCACGGGTTGAATCTACATATTGAGAGGCATGCCGTTACTGCCGTTATCGGGCCGAACGGATGCGGTAAAAGCACCCTCTTGGGTTGTATGTGTCGTCTGAGACAATCGTCAGCCGGGGAGATTACCTTAAACGGGCACAATATTCGGACGTACAAGCGTAAAGAATTAGCTCGTAAGATGGCTATTTTGACGCAACAGGACGAGTTTCCCGATCGCATTACGGTTCAGGAACTGGTAGAGGCGGGGCGTTTTGCTCATAAAAGTTTTCTGCGTAGCGATGACAGCGGCGGTAGGGCTGCCGTAATGGATGCGATGGAGATTACACGGACGAGTGAATTCTCGCAACGACAGGTGCATACCCTGTCGGGAGGCGAAAGACAGCGAGTGCGTATGGCGATGGCCCTGGCTCAGGAACCGCAACTTTTGCTCTTAGATGAGCCGGGGACGTATTTGGATATACGCCACCAGTTGGAAATTATGGATTTACTGGTGAAGTTAAAGAAAGAGCGACAAATGACCATTGTCATTGTCCTGCATGATATCAATCAGGCGGCTCTTTATGCCGACTATACGATAGCTATGAAAGCCGGTCGTATACAAGCGTATGGAAAGACTGATGAAGTAATTACGCGTCAGTTGGTGGAACGGGTGTTTGACCTGAACGTGAACGAGTTTGTTTCGTCCGATGGCGAAACGGTGCTCATGCCGTCAGGAAAAAAATAAATTTTATGAGGTGGTAGCAATGAAAAAAAGTATGTTGAAACGACTCTGTGCAGTATCTTTGGCTAGCCTTGCTTTAGGCGCTTTTACGGGACTTCCCGCACAGGCAGGATATACGTTGAATCCGGAAGTAAAGGATGCAACTCCTGCTTTGAAGCAGGCTGCCGAAATCGGTGTGAGAAAACATGAAACGCCGGAATTGGCTAAAGAAAAAAATAAGGACGCCATTCTTGTACTCAGCTTCGGTACGACGTACAAAGACAGCCGTGCCAAAACGATTGAAAAGACGGTTGCCGATATTCAGGCTGCCCATCCCGATGTAAAGACGGTCTTGGCGTTTACATCTCATATTATTGTGGATCGTATTGCCGAAAAAGAAGGAAAGACGATTCCTACTCCCGAAAAAGCATTGGACCAGCTCAAAAAAGAAGGTTATACACGCGTAGCCATTACATCTCTCGATGTTATTCCCGGTATGGAATATGCATATGATACGGCTATTTACGACTTGTATAAAAATGACTTCAAGAAGATGACTGTAGGTACGCCTATTATGTACTGGATGGGTCAGGAAGATCAGCGTGACGACGTGACTGAATTCGTCGAAGCTTTGAAAACGCAGTTGCCGAAAACGGACAATCATACGGCGGTTCTCGTCATGGCTCACGGTACTCCCCATCCGGCTAATGCATACTATTCCGTTGTACAAAATCGCATCGATTCGGCAGGACTTAAAAATGTGTACATTTATTCTGTAGAAGGCTGGCCCCATTTGGATACGGTTATCCCGCAATTGAAGGCCAAAGGAATTAAAGAAGTTACCATTATGCCCATGATGATGGTTGCCGGCGACCATGCCAACAACGATATGGCAGGAGCTGAACCTGATTCGCATAAGAGTATTCTGGAAAAAGAAGGCTTTAAGGTACAGACGTACATTCACGGCTTAGGTGAAAATCAGGCGGTTCGAAAGATGTTCGTAGAACGGGCTAATGAAGCTTGGGATGCACTGGAAAAGGAATAATTGAACGTGGTACAATAATTCGGTAATGTGTCTCATTTAGAAGGAGAGGCCGAGGTTATGGACCGGGAATACTATGCTGTAAAAGACGGCAAGAAATTGCGTTGCGGTTACACTACAGGTACGTGTGCGACCGCAGCGGCGAGTGCAGCGGCTATGATGCTGTTTTCACACCGAAATGTGGATACGGTACGTGTTGAAACGCCTAAGGGCGTTACGTTGGACTTGGAGACGGGGGATGCCGTTTTTTCTGAAAATACAGCGACTTGCGCCGTTCGAAAGGATGCGGGAGATGATCCGGACATAACCGACGGCCTCCTTATTTTTGCTACTGTAGCCTATGCGGACGGAGACGGTATTATTCTTAAGGGCGGTAAGGGCGTCGGCACGGTGACTAAAGAGGGAATGTCGTTACCTGTCGGCGAGGCCGCTATCAATCCGACGCCGCGGCGCATGATTACGGAAGCGGTACGCAAGGTGATGGAAGATTTTAAGTATAAGGGCGGATTGGAAGTCACTATATCCATTCCCGGAGGCGAAGAACTGGCACGTAAGACCTTTAATCCCAGGTTGGGTATCGTAGGGGGATTATCGGTCCTGGGAACGTCGGGTATCGTCGATCCTATGAGCGAGCAGGCCTTAATCGATACTATTCACGTAGAGATGAATTCTCGTCGGGCCGCGGGAGATGAGCACTTACTGGCCTTTTTCGGTAATTACGGCGTCGATTTTGCCGCTTCGGAATGGCAAATGGATACGCAAGACAGAGTTACATGCAGTAATTATGTCGGTGAAATGCTCGATTATGCGGCGTACTTGCAGTTTAAGGACGTACTTTTAATCGGTCATGTCGGTAAGATGCTTAAACTGGCCCAGGGAATTATGAATACCCATTCCCGATACGGTGACGGCAGAACTACGTTCCTGGCTATGGAAGCCATGTTTGCCGGTGCTTGCGTAGAGACGGGTAAGGCTGTTTATGAAAGTCTGACGACGGATATGGCTCTGGACATACTGGAAGAGGCGGGCGTTTTGGAGCCGGTCTTGCAAACGGCGACGGAGAAGGTTGCTTATTATATGCAGGCACGCGTACACGGAGCTTTGAAAACGGAAGCCGTTTTATTTTCCAATAAGCGTGGAATTATGGGTATGACGCAAGGCGCAACTGAACTAATCCGGTTTCACGGAGGAGGAAAATAATGAAAGGAAGATTGTATTGCATCGGCTTGGGGCCGGGAGATCCCGAACTGGTTACCGTGAAAGCTTTGCGGCTCATGAAAGAATGTTCCGTATGGTTTATTCCTCAAAGCGGGCCGGATAAGGAGACAGCCGGTCGGATTTTGCAAGCTGCTGCAACTTATGCGGATGAAGACTTGCAGGTATCCAAGACGATTGTTAAATTGGCCTTTCCCATGACTCGAAGTGAAGAAATTTTAGAAGAGGCTCATAGAAAGAATGCGGAAATGATAGAGGCGTATTTGGATAAGGGAGAAGATGCGGCTCTATTTACACTCGGTTGTCCTACTGTATATGCATCATGTTCCTATATGGAAAGACGAGTCGCCCTCGCCGGGTATGATACACAAATCGTTCCGGGCGTCACCAGTTTTTGTGCGGCTGCAGCAGCCTTGGGGACGAGTTTATGTGAGAAAGATGAACCTCTTCTGGTGGTGCCTGCGAATCGCAATGATTTGGCAGACCTTCTCGAGGTGCCGGGAAATACGATTATCATGAAGCCGTCATCAGCCAATGACAAAATAAGACCTCTTTTAGAAAAAAAGGGGCTAATTTCAATGGCATCTATGGTACAACAATGCGGTACGAAGAAAGAGCGGATATTCTCTTCACTTGAAGAACCTGTTCCTCATACTTATTTTTCAGTTATTCTCGTTAAGAAAGAAGAATCGATATGATACATTTTGTCGGAGCCGGCCCGGGAGCCCCCGATTTAATTACTGTAAGGGGTAAAAAACTTTTGGAGGAAGCGGATCTTATTATTTATGCCGGGTCCTTGGTCAATAAAGAACTTTTAACGAATGCAAAAGAAGGCTGTATTGTCAAAGACAGTGCTTCCATGACCTTGGAAGAAGTATTAAAAGCCATGGAGGAATCAGAGGCAAAGGGGTTTGTGACGGTTCGCCTGCATACGGGAGATCCGTGCTTGTACGGCGCCATAAGAGAACAGATGGATGCCTTGGATGAAAAGGGGATTGATTATGATTACACGCCGGGAGTCAGCTCTTTTTCTGCAGCCGCTGCAGCGTTACGGGCTGAGTACACCTTGCCGGGTATTAGCCAATCGGTAATCATTACGAGAACAGCAGGACGGACGCCCGTACCCGATAAACAGACCATTGTCGATTATGCACAGCACGGAACGACGATGGTTGTCTTTCTCAGCACGGGGCTTGTTGAAAAATTGGCAATTCAATTGGTTGAAGGCGGTTATACGGCGCAAACGCCGGCAGCCGTCGTATATAAGGCCTCGTGGCCCGAAGAAAGGGTATATCGTTGCACCGTAGGGACTTTGGCGGAAACGGTTCATGCACATCATTTAAAGAATACGGCACTTATTCTCGTGGGACCATTCTTGGCATCATCTTACGAACGGAGTAAATTATATGATCCCCAATTTACGCACGGATTCAGAACGGGCCATAAGGGATAAGGGGTATCTCATGAAGGGGTATATATTTTTCTTTACCGAGCATGGCGGTGAGACGGCTCTGAAAATCGGCGAGGCTCTCTTGCAAGAAGGCATGGAATCACGTATTTTTACGACGGCCGGTCAGGCTGAAAAGTATAAGCTTTTTGAAACTTCACCGCACGGCTTTTCGGCTCTTGCAGCCGAAGCTTTTTCTCAGAAAGATGTGTTGATTGTAGTCGGTGCGGCGGGAATTGCCGTACGTCTCGTGGCACCGTTAGTCAAACGAAAGGATTCGGACTCACCGGTTCTCGTGGCGGATGAAAAGGGAAATTTCGTCATTCCGCTTTTGTCGGGACACATAGGCGGTGCCAACGAGATTGCTCGAATGTTGGCTCGCCGCTTAGAGGCCGTGCCGGTTATAACGACGGCGACGGATGTTAACGGCTTATTCGCCGTTGACGAATGGGCGGCACGCAAAGGGTTCTTTTTATCGTCGTTAAAGACAGCCAAAGCTTTTGCCGCGTCTTTGCTTGCAAGGGGAAGAGCCGGTGTTGTCAGTGACTTTCCTTTGACGGGCAGTTTGCCGCCGGGTCTTACGGAAGGAATCCGTGAGGAAGCGGGCATGGCCGTTACCGTAAGAACGGATGTACATCCGTTTGCGCAAACAGTATGTGTTCATCCGCCGTTTTTACATGTCGGTGTCGGCTGTCGACGCGGTAAAAGCGTCGAGGATATCGAAGAATTCGTACGTGAGGTGTTGGAACAGTCGAATTTGTCCCCCCTAAGTGTAGCGGATATCAATACCGTCGATATTAAGGCTGATGAAAAGGGTTTGATAGAATGTGCCGAACGGTTCGGCGTACCTCTGCACACCTATTCATCCGGCGAATTAATGAAGGTACCGGGAAGTTTTACGGCTTCCGATTTCGTTCGTTCCCAAGTCGGCACGGATAATGTGTGCGAACGGGCGGCTGCGGCTGCGGCAAAAGAGAGTGTGCCGCTTGTTCGCAAGCAAAGTCGTGACGGCATGACTGTAGCCGTGTTTGTAGAAAATAAAGAGATTTCATGGAAATAGGAGACAGTGATGAAGGGAAAAATTTATGTTATCGGTCTCGGTCCCGGCGGTAAGCAGGATATGACTTACAGGGCCGTAGCCGCCTTGCATGAATGTGATGTTATTGCAGGCTATACAACTTATATCGATTTGATTAAAGCCGATTTTGCGGATAAAGAATTTATCGTTACCGGTATGAGAAAGGAAACGGAGCGTTGTAAGGCTGCTGTGGAAACGGCACGGCAAGGAAAAACTGTAGCCATGGTTTCAAGCGGTGATGCGGGTATCTACGGTATGGCGGGCATTATGTATGAAGTAGCCGAAGCGTATGACGATGTGGATATTGAAGTTGTTCCGGGCATTACGGCAGCCGGTTCGGGCGGTGCCTTATTGGGGGCTCCTCTGGTTGCCGATTCATGCCTCATTTCCTTGAGTGATTTATTGACACCGCTGGAAAAGATAATGAACCGCGTAGAGGCGGCAGCGGAGACGGATTTTGTCATTTGCTTATATAATCCGGCCAGCAAGGGTCGTCCCGATTATTTAAAGCAGGCTTGTCAGATTATTCGAAAATACAGAGAGGATAAAACGCCTGTCGGCATTGTGCGCAATATCGGTAGAAGTGAAGAGTCGGTGCGTGTTATGACATTGGCCGAAGCAACGGATGCTCAAGTAGATATGTTTACGACCGTCATTATCGGTAACAGTCGTACAAGAATTATTAAAGATAAGATGGTAACGCCGCGCGGTTACCACTTATGAGTTTGCGGATATGGATTGCCGCAGGTACGACAGAAGGCCGCCTGTTGGCAGAAGATCTGGCCGATGAAAATGTAGAATTAGCCGTTACGGTGGCTACGGAATACGGAGCCTCGTTAATTATTGATAAGCCCAATGTGAGCGTCCTTGACAAGCGTCTCAATGACAGGGGTATGGCGGAATTTATAGATCAATTTAAACCGGACTTGGCCATCGATGCGACGCATCCCTATGCGGCCATGGTGACAGAGACGATGCGTCGCGTTTGCGAAAAAAAAGGTGTCGTTTATAAGCGGCTGTTAAGACCGCCGACGGATGAAGAAGATTGCCTGCGATTTTCTTCTGTTGAAGAGGCGGCGGCATGGCTTGATGAAAAAGAAGGTGTAATTTTTCTTACGACGGGTAGTAAGGATTTACATAAGTTTGCAACTATACGTAATTATGAACAGCGGCTTGTAGCGCGTATTTTGCCTGTTCGAGAATCGCTTGATAAGGCCTTGGACAACGGGTATATACCGTCTCGCATTATTGCTATGCAGGGGCCTTTTTCCGTAGACTTGAATACGGCTATGTTTAAAGAGTTTCAATCCTCTTGGGTCGTAACGAAGAATTCCGGTTCCGTCGGCGGATTTTCACAGAAGCTGGAAGCCGCCCGAGCCGCAAGAGCTAAGCTGATCGTTATTGAACGACCTGAAGATGCGGGAAGTTCGTATGAAGAAATACGGGATTTTGTAAAGAGTCAGACGGAGGCATGAGATGCTGACAGTCCATATTATCGGGACAGGTCCGGGGGCTTCGGAGCTGTTGACCAAAAGTGCCGAAAAAGCCTTGAATGAGGCGACAATCGTTGTAGGTGATACACGACTGTTGTCTGAAATGACTGAGGGGAAACGGTGCATACAAACATATAAGGTTGATGAGATTCGACAAATTGTGCTGGAAGCGGATGAAAAGAAAGATTGTCTTGCCGTTCTCGTGTCGGGAGATGTGGGTTTTTACAGCTTGGCCAAGATACTTGCGGATATACCGGGTTGCCGAATCATTCGTCATCCCGGTATCAGCAGTCTCGTCTATTTTGCGGCACGCACGTCTACGAGTTGGGATGATATGTATCTCATGAGCCGTCACGGCAGAGACGGAAACCTTACCGGTGCCGTTATGACACATAAAAAGGTCTTTTGCCTTACCGGCGGAAAAGGCGGGTCCGTTCGGGACTTATGTGAAGAACTCTGTCGCAACGGCTTGGGGCGGGTCAAGGTAACGGTAGGAGAACGCCTTTCATATGAAGAGGAACGGATTTGTACTTTAACGGCATCTGAAGGCGCCAAAGAGGTATTCGATCCTTTAGCCGTCATGGTCGTTGAAAACGAAGGGGCTCAGCCGGTAGTCACTACTGTTCACGGTTGGGATGATTCACTGTTTTTGAGAGGCAAGGCGCCGATGACGAAGCAGGAAGTGCGTGCCTTGGCTATATCGAAGCTTCGTCCCGAAGCCGATCACATCGTTTACGACATAGGTGCCGGGACAGGGTCTTGTTCCGTAGAATTGGCTTTTCAAGTGCCGTACGGTAAGGTATACGGATTTGAAATAAATGAAGAGGCCGCTTCGTTGGCAGAAGCTAATAAGGAGCGGTTTAACGCACGTAATCTGGAAATTATTTGCGGCAATGCCTTGGAAAAAATTGTAGATATGCCATGCCCCGATCGAGTCTTTATTGGCGGAACAAAAGGAAATTTGAAAGAAATTTTAGATATATTATATAAAAAGAATGCTTACTGTCGGATTGTTATTACGGCCATTACCTTGGAAACGGCAGGAGCCGTGGCGGCTTATTATAAAGAACATACGGATTATGAGTTGGAAACCACGCAATTGTTTGCTTCCGAGGGCAGGCGGGTCGGTCCGTATACCTTAATGGAAGGGCATAATCCCGTTTATGTTATGACGGCCTTTCGCAAGGAGGCGGAGTATGAAGGTAAGAGTAAGTAGAATTTTATTGGCCGCTCCGTCCAGCGGTAGCGGTAAGACGACAGTCGTCATGGCCGTAACAGGGGCTTTTAAGCGTAAAGGACTCGGTGTACGGGCTTTTAAAATCGGACCCGACTATATAGACCCCATGTTTCATCGTGCCGTAACGGGCGTAGAAGCTCATAATCTGGATCTTTTTTTGTGCGGTGGTCACGGCAAGGGAGAAGACGTATGCAAGGAAATCCTTTCTCGACATGGAGAAAAGGCGGATATTTGCGTTCTTGAAGGGGCTATGGGATTTTATGACGGACTGGGTCTTTCAAGCGATTTCAGTGCTTATGACACAGCCTGTCGGTTGGAAACACCGGTTGTTCTTGTCGTTAACGGAAGAGGGTCGGCTCTTTCAACAGCAGCCGTACTGAAGGGGCTTGCCGAGTTTCGCAGGGACAGTCATGTTGTCGGCTTTATTGTCAATCATATAAAGCCCGGAGTCTACCGCTTTTATAAGGAGTTGTGGGAAAAAGAATCTGGCCTCAAGGCGTACGGGTGTTTTCCGGATTTACCGGACGAGGCCTTGAAAAGTCGCCACTTGGGACTTGTAACGGCGGATGAAATAGATGATTTACAGCATAAAGCAGGGATTTTGGCAGAAGCGGCTCTGGAATATATAGACTTAGACGGCTTAGCGACTCTGGCAGAGAAAGCTCCTCCGGTATCTTATATACCCAAAGATATAAAAACGGTCGGTCAGGCAACTATAGCCGTTGCCAGGGATGAAGCCTTTTGTTTTTATTATGAAGACGGTTTGAACGAATTGGTTCGTTACGGTGCAAAGATTGTCGAATTCAGTCCTCTACATGATAAACAATTGCCGCCTTGTGACGGTCTCTATATAGGGGGCGGGTATCCGGAGCTTTATGCCGAAACATTAAGTAATAATGAGTCTATGCGTCTAAGTATTCAAAAAGTCGTTCAGGCGGGTCTCCCCTGTGTAGGAGAATGTGGCGGTTATATGTACTTGGCCGAAAGTTTCCAGCATGAAGGCACAGTATTACCCATGGTTCATGTCGTGCCGGGCAGAATTTCCATGACGAATCGATTGGTCGGATTCGGTTATGCCGAAATGACGGCTTATGAAGATAATCTGTTATGCTCGGCTGCAGAGACGATGAGGGCTCATGAATTTCATTACTCGCAAAGTACCGACTCAGGGTCAGCCTTTACCATTACGAAGGGGGGAAGACGTGCGGCGGGAGAGGCGGTTTTTGCTAAAGGGAGTATTTTTGCCGGCTATCCTCATTTTCACTTTAGTGGGGAAACAAAGGCTGCCGAACGATTTGTAAGAGCTTGCGTCAATTTTCGCAAGAAGGAGAAATAATGGATATAGAACATGTATTACCGCAAGATATTGAAAAGAGAAGTATGCAAATTATTGAGGAAGAGTTGGGAGAAGTGCGTCTGGATCCGGATAAGAAGGATATTATTAAACGAGTCATTCATACCAGTGCGGATTTTGAATACGCTCATAAGCTTCGATTCAGTGATAATGCCGTCGAGTCGGCAATGAATGCCATTCGTAACGGGTGCACCATCCTGACGGATACCAATATGGCCTGCACAGGTATTAATGCAGGAGCTTTGAAGAAGACGGGCGGCGCGAAGATATGTTATATGGCAGACGAAGAGGTGGCTGAAAAAGCTAAGGCAAATGGAACGACGCGGGCTACAGCCAGTATGGATAAGGCTTGCGATATAAAAGGCCCGCTTATTGTGGCCGTAGGGAATGCACCGACTGCACTGTTTCGCTTGGCTGATTTAATCGATGAGGGTAAGATAACACCGGACTTGGTTATCGGTGTGCCTGTCGGGTTTGTCAACGTTATTCAAGCCAAGGAACGAATCATGACCTGCAAGGTTCCTTATATAGTTGCCGCAGGCCGGAAGGGCGGCAGTAATGTGGCGGCTGCTATTTGCAACGCTCTTTTATATAAGGTTATACGAGGCGAAGATACGAAATGATGATTCAAAAGGCGATACTTCATGTTTTGGATTTCGGCACAAGCATGTGCCTTCTTTCTCAAAAAGAGTTGGACTTATCTATTGAAACCGTCTATGATTATGTGTCTAAGCGTGTCGAAAAGTCGTTACACGATCCGGCCGGGCGAACGGGTATATTTTATGAAACGTCGGCAGTTAAACGACAGTTGGAAACCTATGCATCCCGAGACTTATCCTTTCAGGAGTTGGCCGACGGTTTGGCTAAAGCGGTTTTCGAGAGTTTGAAACTTCAGGCTGAGGCAGATACGATAGATCTTTTGGTCACATCTTTTAAGGATGAGGCGCAAAGGGAGGGCATGGCCCTTTTCTTTTTGGAAAACCGCACGGCTTATACACACCGGATTATGACGGATGAGGATGGGGTGTATAGCCAGATTATTGAATATCAGGCCGTTTTACCGGGACTGATGCAAAAGGCGGAGGCCTATGTATTTATAGACTTAAGCGACTTTACGCTTCGTTTTGTCGATAAGAAACGAAGTATTAACGGTGAGGACGTGTATGCTTTGCCTGAGTTGATTTTACAATGTACGACTGTATTATCCGGGAAGGAAACAGTGAAAAAGACCGAAAAGTTACTGACCAAAGTGGCTGAAGAATACGGTAAGAACCCTGTCAAGGCATTGGCCAAGGGAAAGCAGTATTTGGCACAAACGGCTGAAACAGGCAGCAGCTTTGCCCCTCAAGCTTTCGGCGAAGCTGCCTTTGCAGGCGAGCCCGCTTTGCAGGGGACCTTTACGGAGAAACTGAGACAGGCTGAAGACATACCGAAAGAAGTGAAGGTGGAATCTCGTTTCGCTGAACGGACGGGTACGGTACATAAAATAAAGACGGATACGGGTATTGAAATTACCTTCCCGTCCTCCTATATGGAAAATCCCGATTTTATACAATTTTTCACAAGGCCTGACGGAACCTTGTCTATTGAATTAAAGGGAATCGGTAAAATTATTAATAAGTAAAACAAAGAGGCCATGACCTGTAAGGTCATGGCCTTTAAGTGCTAGCCTTATTTATCGGACAGGTTCATCACATATGATGCCGTCATGTCTACAGAGAGAACATCAATCCAGTGAAAAACGGAAAGAACACGGCAAACTGTAAAGATGCGGCTGTGGTCTTGAATAAAAGAGCGCACGTCAGCAAAGCGTTCCTTTTCTGAAGGCAATGATAAATAGCCTGAAACGGCACTGTCAATTAAATCGTTCGTCGGCCATTCTTCACGGAAACAACTTTGAAGAAAGAGAAATAAGTCGACGGTTTGCGGGTCGGTCTTAAAAAAAGGAACCTTATTTTCCCAGTCCAGAAAGGTGATTTTCTTTTCTTGAGCGTGCCATGTAATGTCGCGGATTGCCGGGCGACCGTGCCAAAATCCGTGAGAATGAAGGGTTGCCAAGGCGTGTCCGGCGTTAAAGAAAATATTCTTACTTTCTTCAACCGAGAGTCTTTTAGCCACTACTTGTAAAGGGGTTCCCGTGTCTTCGGTAACGATAAAATCATCGCATAATAAGACAACGGGAGGGGCCAAGGGAACCGCTTCATTTACAGAAAGCATTTTATAAGCTTCTCTGTAGAAAGCCGTATCGGGACTGCTCTTGGCAAAGGTATTACGTCCGTTGCTCATGCGGCGCTTAATATAGTAATTTATATCGTTATATATAAAGGGAATGACGCGACGTTGAGCGTTTTGTTCAATGGCCTGTAAGGCGGCTGATTTCAGATTTTTATCCAACATAATATACCTTTCTTTGACGTAAATCAGTATAAATTCAGTATAGACAGGACTGTTTTTTCTGTCAATGAACAGGAAATCCCGTTACATGATTTCATAAGTTGCAAGAGCTGTATTTGACGAATCCATAGGCATAGTATAGAATTATAGAAACTTATGTTATTTAGTTATTAATTGGAGGTAACCTATGAAATCCACAAAAAAAGGTCTGGTATTTGCTGCACTTGCCGTTTCCCTGGCTACACTTCCGGGGCAATTTGCTCAAGCTCGGGATGTTGCGGCACAACCTGTAGACGTAGCAACGGCACAGGCTATGGTTAACCAGTGGAATAAGAATTGGTATGCAGCCGACGGCCAATTCATTATGTCACTTGAAGGCGGTAATATTAACGGATGCCCCATTTTGAGCGGCTCTGTTGCTCATACGGATAGAGAAACTATCGGTAATTTTAAGATTCAGGAACCGGAACGGGTTCGTGATATTGTTATTAAACACAGCGGCATGGGTATGCATGAACAGTTGGTTATTGATAATGTGTGGAACTTGTCGCCGTATAACTATGCGGCACACTATGAATCGGTAGGGGGTATTTACCTCGGCGAAACGAAGGCACAGGTTGAAGCTGTTTACGGCAAGCCTATTCGTTCCAACTGGACGTCTGAGGTTGAAACGTGGTACTACGACAGCTTGGGATTACAAATGGACTTTGAAGCAGGCCGTATCGTATCGATTACCTTTAAGGCAACGGGCGATCGTCGTTTGGATCGGACGGGCTTTGATTGCAAGACCCCTCTCGAAGAATTTGCACGTCTTTATCCTACCGGCGCAGTTCCGCAAAAGGGCGGCGTTTACTATATTGCAGACGGTGAATTCTTAGACTTTACGAATTACCCCGACTCCCTTACCTTATCCATTTATAATCATCATGTACAGGAACCGCAGTATGTTCCTCAAAAAGCTTTATAAGAGTGTAGATAATGCAATGAAAAGGCAGCTCCGAGAGGGGCTGCCTTTTGTGTCTTTTCGATTCGGACGAACAGCAGCATTTACAAGGGGTGGGGTCCATATTAGAATAAAGGCTGTATGAGCATCATAGATTCGTAGGGGAGAAGGTGCTGTGGGACAAATGAAGATACAACAAGAGATTATTAAAAAAGTGAATGCCTATATAGCCAATCGTCGGCGAAGAATATATGAGAACGGGGAAAAGAATGTTCACTCGGAGGGGGTGTTCGGACGACGCTGTTATATCGAAAAATTTTCAGGACGTATGTCGGACAAGATGTTTACACAGCTTAAAGCTAAACTTGCAAAAAAAGAAGAATCTTTTGCGGAGCGCTTACTGCGTCTCATTGATGAAAGCGGCATGACGGATGCGGAAGTGTATAAACGGGCAGGCATCGATCGTAAGTATTTTTCAAAGCTTAGAAATGAGAAAGAGCGGATTCCGAAGACCAAAGTTGTATATGCTTTTATTTTTGCCTTGCAATTGAGTCTTGGAGAGGCAAAAAAACTGCTGGCTTCTGCGGGATATGCTGTTTCACCGGCTCGGGATTTCGATCTGGTTATGGAATTTTGTATTATTGAAGGATACGATATTGATGAAGTGAACGAGATTTTATTTGCCATGAACTTACCTCCTCTTACGTAAATGTCGCCTTTCAGGCGACCCGTAGACCTTTCGGTTTTGCTACAATAGGGTCAAATCATTTGGAGGTCAAGATATGTCTATTTTAAACGGTTTGCGATTAGTACTTCCTTTTCCTTTGTCAGCCGAATCATGTCGAAAATGCCCTTATCGCTTGGGCATTATTCAGTGTATTTGCAATCTGTGTCCTGCCTGTAAGCAAGGAGGGTACAAGATGTTTACAGGATATGTCTATGAAAAACGTCGTATTTCTGACAAGGGTCAGGTATGGTTGATTGAACATAAGTACAAGTAAAAAGAAAAGGGTGCAATAGGAGAGATACTCCCGTTGCACCCTTTTCTTTAAGGGCCGAAACGATAATCTTGCTGTTTTGGGTGAAAGGCCTTCTTTTCAGAAGGCGGGGGTTTGCGGCCCGAAGGGGGCTATTAGAATACGCCCTGTTCAACCATAGCCGTAGCTACACGTTCGAAACCGGCAATGTTAGCACCTGCTACCAGGTTATAGCCGAGGCCGTTACGTTCTGCAGCGTCGACGGAATTCTTGTAAATCGTGTCCATAATATTCTTCAAGCGAGCGTCGACTTCTTCTTCAGTCCATACGAGACGTTCGCTGTTCTGGCTCATTTCCAGAGCGGAAACGGATACGCCGCCGGCGTTAACGGCCTTGGACGGAGCGACAACCATATCTTTTTGTTCCAAGAGATATTTCAAAGCTTCGTTCGTTGTCGGCATGTTGGCAACTTCGATGTAGTAACGAACGCCGTTAGCAACGATTTGTTTAGCTTCTTCCATGTGAACATCGTTTTGCATAGCCGAAGGCATGACGATGTCGGCTTTAACACCCCAAGGCTTCTGACCGGCATGGAATTCTACGCCGAACTTATCAGCATAATCCTGAACGCGGTTACGGCCGCTCGTACGCATTTCAAGGAGGTAATCAATCTTTTCGGGCGTTGCGACACCTTCGGGATCGTATACATATCCGTCCGGGCCGGAGAGGGTAACAACTTTGGCACCCAATTCGGCAGCTTTTTTACAAATACCCCAGCAAACGTTGCCGAAACCGGAAGCGGCAATCGTTTTGCCTTTAATATCGACATTATCATGTTTGAGTACGTTTTCCAAGTAGTAAACGGCACCGTAGCCCGTTGCTTCCGGACGGATAAGGGAACCGCCGTAGCTGAAGCCTTTACCTGTGAGGACGCCGTTTTCGAAAGTACCTTTTAAGCGGCGATATTCACCGTAGAGGAAACCGATTTCACGACCGCCTACGCCCATGTCACCGGCAGGTACGTCAATGTCCGGGCTGATATAGCGATACAGAGCCTGCATGAAGCTTTGGCAGAAACGCATGATTTCGGCATCCGATTTGCCGGAAGGATCGAAGTCGGAGCCACCCTTGCCGCCGCCGATAGGAAGACCTGTCAAAGCATTTTTGAAAATCTGTTCGAAACCGAGGAACTTAATGATACCGGGATATACGTTCGGCTGGAAACGAAGGCCGCCTTTGTAGGGCCCGATTGCACCGTTGAACTGACAGCGATAACCGATATTCGTGTGGATTTCGCCCTTGTCGTCTTCCCAGACAACGCGGAAAGTGAACATTCTTTCCGGTTCAACAATACGATTCAAGATATCGAATTTTTCATATTCGGGATGTTTTTCGATAACCGGTTCGAGAGAAGATAATACTTCTTCAACCGTTTGCACGAATTCCGGCTCATTGGCATGTTTCTTCTTTACGTTTTCAATTACCGATGCGAGATACTTGTTCATTAAAAAATCCTCCTTTTACACCTGTGGTTTAATTGGAATAATACGTTAATCTCTTGCGAGGCAAGGTGTAGATAACTTTGTAAGTCATCTCATAGATTTGTTTTCCTCGCTTACCTGTTTTTACTATAGCATTTTTATAATTACTTGTGAACAGTACAAGGTTTAACGTCACTTAATTAGAGAAGGTTAAAAGAGTAACAATCCATAAATTTTTAATATAATATCGGATAGAATTATAAAATTAAAAAGAAGGAATAATAAATAACTTTAAATTATTTTAATTATACTTTTAAATCATAGGTTTTGGGGCATGTATATAAAAACAATCTGTATAAAAATATTCCCTTCAAGAATGAATCCTGAAGGGGATAAGATATTATTTTCCGCGCAGGCAGACTGCCAGAAAACGGGGTAAGGGAAGGTTCTGTAAAAAGGCGGCACAGGTTGCCGCAGCAACGGTAACGAATATATAAATAAAGATAATCGGCAGAGCACTTAAAACGATGCCGAAGTGGGCTGCCGTTCCCGTACAAAGACTGAGAAATACAGGATGTACCAAGTAGACAAGATAGGATTTATCGCCTAAGAAGGAGAATAGCCTATCCGTATTGACGGAGACGGGGCGACATTGCCACAGGTAAAGAAAAAAGAGAATAGATGACAAGGTGTAGATCATACCGACGGGACTCAGTTGGTGAACAGTATACACCGCACCGAGTGCATCATAGTGAAGCACGTGCATGACACCGATGTAGGAGGCAACCATGGCGGCGGCGGAGAAGACTTGGAAAAGGATGATCCCCTTGCCATGGTGAGATAAGAAGGCCGTAACGGCTTCAAATTTCTCAGCAGCGAAAGCTCCGAACATGAAAATAAATATATAGTGGAATACTACCCAGTTTAGTCGATAAGAAGCGGCGTCTTTCAGCCAGTCGTTCGTACCCGTATAGGTAAACAGATAGGATGACCAGAAATTAAAGGCCAGATTTGCCAGGAAGAGAATACTGAAGGAAAGAAAGGGGGCCTTTAACATGTAAGCTAACAGCCTGCGCCACAAGGGCATGAGAAGGTAAAACCAAAGGAGAATGACGAGAAAATATATGTGATACATGGCTAGCCCGTATGTCAGTGTTTTGAATACGGCAGAAGGACTGAAAATACCGAAATTGCGGCTGAGAACGGCTGTATACAACATATAAAAAAAAGACCAGGTTATATAGGGGAGCAATACGGTCTTAAGGCGTCTTTTTAAGTAAGCACCGTAGTCAAAAGGAGCTGACAGCGGTTGACTGCAGAACATGCCGAAGGCGGAGAGAAAAAAGAAGGCCGGCACGGAAAAGCGTGAGAGGATTTCCAAGAGACCGATAAGGGCCAGATTGGGAGTAGGATTTGAAAGCGCGGCGGAGCCTACGTGAATGCCGATAACACCGAGCATGCAAAGGCCGCGCATATAGTTAATAGAGCGGATGAATCGTTTTGACATAAGCACCTCTATGACATACAATACACAATATATATGTGTTATTATAGCAATGCGAACGGCTTTTCGGTAGAGGTGATTTCCATGAATGACGGCAGATTGCGTAACTTAGTGCGAGGAGCTATACTTTTGGCTTTGGCAGTTGTATTGCAGGGAATGCGTTTGATAATACCCGTGCCGACACCGATAAGTATGTTTTTAATCGGTTCGGCCGTCAATGCCTGCCTGGTTCTTATTGCTCGTACGACAGGGCGTACGCAGGGTGTAACGGCAGCCGTATTATTGCCCGTTTTTGCTTGGTTGGAGGGAATGTTGCCCTTGTGGTTTTTCATCTTTCCCGTTATGGTCGGAAATATTGTTTTCGTACTTCTCGTCAATACGGCAAGGGGACGAGGAATTTACGGTGCGGCTTTTGTCAAAGCCTTCGTATTGTACAGTGCTTTTTTTGTGCTTTTACAAGTTGTTGAAGTTCCGAACCGTATCGGAGCCGGTATCCTTTTTGTCATGAGTTGGCCGCAAATCGTAACGGGTCTTATCGGCATCGGTATTGCCTTATATGCACAAAAACGGTTGGCGGAAGTGACGAAAAAATAAATTGTTAGGAGTCGTCAAAGATGGATTTATTGCGTCAGATTCCCCTGATTATGGGGGTTTTGTTTATAGCTATCGGGGTTTTTCACGGTTGGAAATTGCGTAGCGTCGTACGGCGGTGTAACGTTTATGCGGACGGAGTCGTAGCGGGATTTCATGAAGTTAAAACTCGCAGCGGGGTCATGTACTATCCGGTTATCGAGTTTTCAGTTGAGCATAAAAAAATTCGGGCAGAGTATAAATTCGGGGCTTCCGAATGGGAATTCAAGGCGGGAGATAAGGCTACACTTCGTTATAATGCGGAGAATCCCGAAGAAATTTATTTATATCATTCATTACCCCTGTGGAAACAGTATTTATCACCGCTATGTATCATTATAGGCGGGCTTATCTTTGTTTGGACATATTCGTATTTTCTCTAAGGCGAGGTGAAGGTCGTGACGGAAGAAAGACAGGTCGATGTACAAGCCGCAACTGACGGTATACGACAGTTTTTAAATGCCTGGGGAATAGATTTAGAAAAGACCGGGATGGCGGATACCCCTATGCGGGTTGTTGAAGCGTACGGCGAATTCTTTTCCGGACTTAACCGTACGGATGAAGACCTTTGGAAGAACCCTATTCAAACGGACACGACAGGAATTGTCGCTCTTCGTAATTTAGAATATTATTCTTTGTGTGAACATCATTTATTGCCTTTCTTCGGAACCGTAAGTATTGCTTATTTGCCGAAAAACGGAAAAATAGCCGGCTTCGGCCGTTTTGCCGATGCCGTGGCCGTTTATGCCCGGCGTCCGCAATTACAGGAACGGATGACGGAGGAGCTATGCCGGAGTATAGAAAAAGGCCTTGATACGGCAGGGGTTCTGGTCATGGTCCGGGGCAGACATTTATGCCTTTCTATGCGCAATCCTCTAGCAGGAAAGTCGGAGATTATGACCGTTGCCGCACGAGGAGCTCTGGAAGCCGGGAGTTCCTTATATGAGAGAGCTTTAAAGCTACTGGAGGAACACGGAGATGAATGAGAAAGAACGTCGCTATCAATGGTCGGACGGAAAAGAATTGATTATCGGTAAGAAGACCTTGGTCATGGGGATTTTGAACGTAACGAGTGATTCTTTTTCCGACGGAGGCAAGTGGAATACGGTAGATAAGGCTTTAGCACATATGGAAGAGATGGTAAATGATGGAGCCGATATTATAGATATAGGTGCCGAATCCTCTCGCCCCGGCTTTGTTCCTGTCGGAGCAAAAGAGGAAATCTCAACTTTATCACAGTTTTTACCGCATATTGTTAAAAAATGCCCTGTTCCCGTTTCGGTAGATACGTTTAAAGCGGAAACGGCGGAATATGCAGCCAAAGAAGGTGTACATCTGCTTAACGATATCTGGGGATTGCAGTATGAAAAGGAACCGGGAGAAATGGCGGCAGTGGCTGCCAAGTACGGCCTTCCGGTCGTGGTTATGCATAACTGTAACAATACACATTATTCCGACATAATTAAAAACATGAAAGAGTTTTTTAAGAAATCCCTTAATATAGCGGAAATAGCGGGTATCCCGAAGGAGCATATTATCCTTGACCCGGGTATCGGCTTCGGTAAAACCTTTGAGCAAAACATATATGTGTTACAAAATTTAAATAAATTTATGTCGCTTCCCTATCCCTTTCTTTTGGGAACCTCGCGCAAGGGCTTTTTGGGGAAAATCCTCGATATGCCCGTAACGGAGCGTGTTGAAGGGACCGGAGCTACTTGCGTTTTGGGTATAGCTGCAGGCTGTAACATTGTGCGCGTCCATGATGTCAAAGAGATTGCCCGCATGTGTCGTGTAGCGGATGTATTGTGCGGGAACGAGAATTTTAGTGTACAATAACGGAGGAAGGACAAATGGATGAAATAATCATTACCGGAATTGCCTGTAAAGGCTATCACGGATGCCTTCCGGAAGAACGAGTAAAAGGGCAGCCTTTTATTGTAGATTTGGCCTTACGACTGGATTTGAAGGATGCCGGTTTGACAGATGACTTACAACGTACGATTGATTACGGTGAAGTCTGTAAGACTGTAGTCGCCATTGTTGAAGGAAAGCCGTTCAACTTAATCGAATCTTTGGCTTATGCTATTGGAGACAGATTGTTGGAACAGTTTTTTCTTTTGGATTCCGTTGCAGTTACATTGCACAAACCCGAAGCGCCTATCGGTTGCTCCTTCACGGATGTAGCCGTGCGGACAGAGAGATTCAGACATGAATAGGTTTTATATCGGACTGGGGTCCAACAGCGGGGACAGAGACGAGTATATGACTCGTGCTCTACAAAGCTTGGGAGCGGATAAGGATATAAAGGTACAAGGTTTTTCTTCCCTTTATGAAACGCCGCCGTGGGGGGTTACGAATCAACGGCCCTTTTTAAATGCCGTCGTCGTCATCGACACGGATTTAAAAGGAGAAGCTTTGTTGCGACGTTGCCGTACTATAGAAGCGGAGTTAGGCAGAGTTCGTCACTGTAAGTGGGGCGCCAGGACGATTGATCTGGATTTACTTTTTTCGGAACGGGAAGAGTGTCATACGGAGTTTTTGGAAATGCCTCATCCGTATTTAACACAACGAGCTTTCGTACTGGTACCGTTAATGCAAGTTGCAGGTAATTGCGAGATACAAGGGAAACCGCTGGGTGACTGGTTGAGCCGGCTGACGAATGTGAATGAAATCAAGGAAGTAAAACGGCCTGTGAGGGGGTATTTGCAATGGAAAGAATTTTAATTGCCGATGATGAAGCGTTAATGAGACAGCTTGTTGCCGATTTTTTACGTCCCGAAGGATATGAAGTCCTGGAAGCTGTAGACGGAAAACAGGCTTTGGACATTTTTAATGAACAGAAGCCGGACTTGGTCCTGCTGGATGTTATGATGCCCGGTTATGACGGTTGGACGGTGTGCAGAGAAATTCGCCGCACATCGACGGTTCCTATTATCATGATTACGGCGAAAGATGAAGAAATCGACCAACTCTTTGCCTATGATTTAGGTGTGGACGATTATATTACAAAGCCTTTCAGCCCGAAACTTTTGGTAGCTAAAATGAAGGCGTTGTTGCGCAGATTACACGGTGAAGGGGAAGAAAACGGCGCCGATGCCGTACCGGCGGAAGGTGTGGCCATTGACCGTGAAGCGCATCAGGTTCTTATTGACGGTAAGAGTACGGATCTCAGTCCGACGGAATATAAATTACTCAATTATTTGATGACGAATGCCGGAAAGGCTTTGAGTCGTCGCCAGATTTTGAATAAAGTTTGGAACTATGAGTATTACGGGGATCTTCGAACGGTTGATACTCATATTAACCGATTGCGTATTAAATTGGGGAATCGCGGTTCTTATATTCAGACCGTCCGCGGTTACGGGTATCGTTACGATAAACAACAATGAGAAACGTTTCGCTTCGCCAAAAAGTCGGGTTCGGCCTTGTGGGCTTTACCCTTACCTTTGTATTGACCCTGATTTTAGTCATCGGTTTTGCCCTTGAGCCCATTTATTACGGAATTCAGCGGCATAATATGGCGACCTTGGCTGAAGACGTCGGCCGTATCTATAAGGCCGAAGGATCTACGGGGATTCAGAAAATCAATGAACTTACCGACTCGACAAGTGCCGATGTCTTCGTCATTGATCAAGGCGTGCTGGTATACTTATCGGGTGCGGATCGTACTAGGGTTTTGAGTGATTCAACCGAAGAAGAGACGGCATCACAGGGACGCCGATTAATACAGTCGGCCAGGGCGAATGTGCCTCAGCATATTCGTATTATCGTATCTTTGCTGCGCGGATATGATCCGCCGGAAGAAGATTTGAACAAGATCATGTACTATACGGATAATAATAGTGACAGCATTCGATTTTACAGTCTTGTTTCTCGCATTAGTGACCATACGTATGTAACTATAAGTCAGCCATTGGCCCCGTTGCGGGAAAATGTGAAAATTGTTCAGCGATTTATCCTGATGTTAGGACTTATTTGGATAGCCTTGGCTTTGTGGGGGGCTTTCCATTATTCAAAGAAATTGACCGACCCTTTGTATGAATTAAAGGGGATTGCTATGCACATGGCTCATCTTGATTTTTCGCGCAAATGGGAGCGAACCGGTACGAGTGAAGAAATCAGTATGGTCGGTGAGACTCTGAACACCCTGTCGTCTAAGCTGAATCAGGCACTGGAAGATTTGCAGCAGAGTAATACGGCCTTGCAGATTCAGTTAGATAAGGCTACTGAAATCGAGTACATGCGCAAATCCTTCATATCCGCAGTATCTCATGAATTAAAGACTCCCTTAGCCATCATTCAAGGCTATGCGGAGGCCTTGGAAGATTTGCAAAATCTTCCTGTAGAGACGCAGGAACACTATTGCTCGGTCATTTGTTCGGAAACGAGGAAGATGGACAGTCTGGTTCGTGACCTGCTCAACTTATCGCGATTGGAAGCAGGACGATTGCAACTGGAATTGACGGATTTCGATTTTGCCGCTTTGATGGAAGAATCGAAGATACGCTTTAAAGAGCCGGCTAAAGAAAAGGGCATTCACCTGTTCTGGGCCTTGCCTGACGAAATGCCTTGTTACGGCGACCCGGGACGCTATGATATTATTCTCAACAACTTCTTATCCAATGCTATCGACTATACGCCTGTAAACGGTTGTATTAAAGTAACCGTTACGGTTGAAGAATCGGACTATTTGGTAGAAGTGTTTAACGAAGGTGAGACTATACCGGAAGAGTTCCATACACGTATATGGGAACCTTTTTTCAAGGTTGACTCGTCACATACGCGAGATGCTCAGCGTAAGTTCGGCGGACACGGCCTAGGTCTCGGCATTGTAGCGTCATTACTTACCTTGCACGAACAGCGGTATGGTGTACGCAATGAAAAAGACGGTGTTACCTTCTGGTTCACCGTCGCAAAAGAAAAATAATATATTGTTTTTAAAATGCTCTTGTCCCCAAAGAGGGATGAGAGCATTTTTTTAAAGTCAGCCTGTCAATGAGATGTCCCGCTTCCTCCAAATCAATATCCTCTTTTTTTCCGTTGTGCTCAAAAACACAGACGGGGGATTCTGTGCCGACTTCGCCGCCGGGCAAGTAAATATATTCCTGTGTTTTCGTATCGCCGAAGATAATACCGGCCAGTAGGTGGTTTTTAGCAATTTGGCTCATCTTAATGGTCCTTATTCATAATTTCGCTTATATCCAAGAGCTTGCAGTCTCTGTAGTCCGCCGACACGAGGTGCAACAGCGTGCCGTTAAAGATACGGGGGAACATGGTATTCGGTTGCATGCCGTGTAAATGGCCGAACACACAGAGAGGAACTTTGTATTTTTCCAATAATTCCGTAAACCCGCTCGGTTTGGTCAAGTCGCAGACAGGTGGGTAGTGAAGTAGCAAGACGGTATGGCGACAATCGAGCTTTTCCGCTTCCTGAAGCGTTCTCTCAACACGTAAGAGTTCGCGTCTGTACGGCTTGTCGTCTTGAGGGGAACGATAGTGAATGTCGCCGGGGCTGATCCATCCATGGGTTCCGCAGACGGCAAATTCTTTGTTTTCCGTTTCCATAACCGTACCGTAGAGGTAGTACATATTATTTTCGTTATCCAGACGATTAAGCTTACCGGCACTTTCCCACCAGTAATCGTGGTTGCCGCGAATAATGATTTTTTTACCCGGCAGGGCTCTGATTTCGTCCAAGTCCTCTTGAGCTTCTTTAAGGTGCATAGCCCACGAGGTATCGCCGGCAATGAGAACTGTATCGTCATCACTGACGCGCGAACGCCAGTCTTCTTGAATTCGTTGCCAATGATTTGTCCAACGCGGGCCGAAGACGTCCATCGGTTTTTTCGCAGGCGTTCCGGATAAGTGTAAATCTCCTATTGCAAATAAACGCATAGATTAATCCTTTATTGATAAAAGTTTATTTTTTAAAGCTCGGACTGTTTCCAGGCGAGAATTTTCATCCGTAATTTGAGGGATTCTATATCCTACGTACAACGGATTGGTCAAAAAGCGGGGAACCGCTTTGGCAAAGATTCCCGGTTTTTCGGGGAAATAGTAAAAGTAAAGATTATAACTGTCCGTAAATTGAGCGTAACGTTCAGTTATGTATCCGGCTGTCAACTGTAAGTACCGGGAAAAATCGCTAAAGCCGCGGTCATGATGAAGAATCAGGTTGAATTCGTTGAAACCTATAAGGGGATGATCGGAAAGATTTACTTCCAAATCGGGTGTAGCCAAGACGACTTGACCCTTTAAGTGCTCAATACGTACGTCGCAATGGTAGTCATACTCTTTCAAACCGATGACCTGCATGTGCGGATGGTGGATAGTCCCGCCGGAAAGACGCCCGTAGTTGCGGTAAAAGAGGACGGACTTAAATTGCTTGTTCTGTCTCATAATCATCCACTTCGACACGGCAAAATGCAGTAAGCTTTCAGCATATTCAGGCGTGTAATGGGTAAACTCGCCGTCATCGTTGTCCGTTTCTATGATTAAGGTCGGATCTGTATTTTTTAAAACGGGAAAGGCATTTTTAAGCCAGATCATAGGGCCCTTTTTATCTAAAATCCCTTTTAAATGAGGAACATCACAAAAGGGACAATACTTTTCGTGTCGCCGTACCGTATTCGGTTTTTGTTTACCTATGGCCAAATCGAACTCTAACGGCTTATCGTAGTCCCTGTTTGTCATCGTATCGCTCCTTCCGTGTAGTATATATTGTAGCATACTGAATATGGTTTTTAAATCGTGTGATATAATTAAACATATTGAGTGAAAAGGAAATATACCGGTGAAAAATTCAGATAAGTGGCCACTCTTATTGTTGGAGTGGTTTAGTAAAAACCGCCGACACCTGCCCTGGCGCAGTGAAGGTAAGCGAGATCCTTATGCCGTATGGGTGTCGGAAGTCATGTCGCAGCAAACCAAGGTGGAGACTGTAAAACCGTATTATGAAAGTTGGATGGAGCAATTCCCTTCCGTAGCGGAACTGGCTGCTGCGGATGAGCAGGATGTCTTGCGTCAGTGGCAAGGATTGGGATATTATTCGCGAGCTAAAAACTTGCTGACTGCCGTACGGGAAGTTCAAAATAAATACGGTGGTGTTATTCCCCGTGAAAAGGAGGAACTGCTTACCTTGAAAGGTGTAGGCGACTATACGGCAGGAGCTATTTCAAGTCTTGCCTATAATCGTCCCGTAGCGGCTGTAGACGGCAATGTTTTGCGTGTTCTGGCAAGGTTATACAAGATTGAAGAAAATATTTTGTCTACAAATGTAAAAAAAGAGGTTACACGACTTGTGGAGTCGCAGATTCCGCCGGGTAGAGCCGGAGATTTCAACGAAGCACTTATGGAATTCGGTGCCGTTATTTGCATTCCCAAGTATCCGCGGTGCTCGGATTGCCCTTTAGCAGATTTTTGCGAAGCCAAGGCTGCGGGTATGGAGAAGGTCTTGCCCGTGCGCCTTGCTTCTAAAAAACAGACTGAAGAGCAATATGCCGTATTAGTATGTCGCAGAAATAAGTCCGTCCTGGTCAGGCAGCGGCCGGATCGCGGACTTCTGGCATCTATGTGGGAGTTTCCGGCTGTACGCGGCGAAAACGGACGGGCTGAAGAAAAACTGAGGGACTTAATGGCATCCGTAGGAATATCCGTTTTCGTAGAACCTGAGGTTGTCATGAATATTAAACATGTTTTTTCTCATAAAAAATGGCATCTTTCCGTATACGAAGGCCGATATACGGGCGGAAATTTGACAGAAAAGGAGAAGTGGCAGTGGTTGCCGGTTTGTGAGTACACGTCTTTGCCATGGGCGGGGCCGCACGGTAAGATCACGGCTTTACTATCATGAAAGGTTGGTTTTTAGTTCTCTTTCTAATCATTACTGCCGGCGGCTCCGTTTTGTCGGCAGCGGCTTTTTTTTATATTGCAAAATCTCAATCCAAGTTCGTAAAGATTCTTGTTTTTTCCCTTTGTACTCTTGTCATTGCCATAGGTGTACTCTTTTATGAAGAGACATACTATAGCTTTTATGACATGCCGTATGTTAAGGGGGTGCAGTATGCAGCTATGGCCGGGTTGGATTGGTTGATCACCTGGTTTGCTCTCATTCCTTTAGGGATCGTAGGGACGGCTGTCGTCTTTATAAAAAGACACGGGAGAAAGGGCGGAGCTTATAAGGTCCATATTGTCGACACAGGGCGACGGAGATTTTTAAAGAAGGCCGCCTTAGTCCCCGTCGGGGCGGGACTTGTTACGACCTTCGGACTGACAGACGGGAACGCTCGCGTCGTTACCGAGCGACAGAGTCTCAGCTTTAAGTCTCTGCCGGCCGAATTGGACGGCTATATTATAGGTCACATATCGGATATGCACGTAGGCGTTTTCTTAGGGGCGGACGATTTAGGCAGAGCTATTGACGAGGTAGTTGAAAATAATGCGGATATGCTCGTCATTACGGGCGATTTGGCTGACGAAATGTGTCTTGTACCCGAGTGCGGAGCCGTTTTTTCCGAGAAGGCATCCCGTTTTCGCGACGGCATATATTTTTGTTACGGTAACCACGAATATTTTCACGACGTACAATATGTGACGACTATGTTGAAAAATGCGGGCGTGCATATTTTACGTAATGAAGGGGTTGTTATTCGGCCGCAGCGCTTTCCCGGTCAAGCTTTTTTTCTGGCAGCTACGGACTACAGTTTTGCCAAGACGAAGGGAGCTTTTGAACGGCAGGCTGAGAAATTTACGAAGCAGGCTCTTCAAGGCAGGCCGCAGGACATGTTTACCGTTTTATTAGCCCATCATCCCGATTTTTTCGATCCGGCCGCCGTAGCCGGCGTATCTTTGGTCTTGTCAGGCCATACGCACGGCGGACAGCTGATTTTCGCAGCTCCCGTAGCATCTCTTAAATATGCGTATTTAAGAGGGCTGTATCGTCAGGGCGATACCTATTGTTATGTTAACCGGGGGACGGGGCATTGGTTGCCATTGCGCATCGGTTGTTCCAGAGAAATTACGATTCACACCTTGCATACGGTATAGGAAAAGTGATTGACGACAGGTCGGGACTATATTACTATTATCAAGCAAGTATATAGAAGATATTTAAAGGAGGCTTATGCTCATGAAAATAGCAGTACCCTATGAAGACGGAAAGGTATTTCAGCATTTCGGCAGGGCGAGAGAAATCAAGCTGTATACGGTCGAAAACGGTGCCGTAACGGCGGCTCACCTCGTTACCAATGAAGCGGAAGGTCACGGAGCGGTGACTCGACTTTTGAAAGAATTGGGTGTCAATATCGTTATTTGCGGTAATATCGGCGGTTGTGCGCAGAAGGCCGTACGTGAAAGCGGGATGGAGCTGTATGCGGGTGTTATTGCTCGTGCCGATGATGCGGTTAACGCATTTTTATCAAATAATCTTGCATATGACCCCGAGGTAGGGTGTCACGAATTTGATGATGACCCCAATCATACGTGTCAGGGGTAATAAGTATTGACCAAAGAGAACTGCGTAAACATTATGTTTCGCAGTTCTCCTGTTGTTTAAGGAAGGAGGGGAGAGATAGATGAAGTTCGGCGGTCCTATCGATATGTTGCACGGCTCGTTATGGGATAAGGTTTTGGCCTTTACATTGCCTTTGGTGGCAACGGCTTTGTTGCAACAATTATACAATGGTGCGGATTTGACCGTGTTGGGACAATTTGTGGGTAAACAGGCCATGGCGGCCGTAGGAAACGACATTCCCGTAGTAGGGCTTTTTTTATCCCTCTTGCTCGGCTTATCCTTGGGCGGTAACGTAGTCGTTGCCCAGCTTTTGGGCGGCGGTAAGTATAAAGACGCCTCAAAGGCTGTTCATACAGCCTTTGCCCTGTCTCTGATTATAGGCATTCTTCTTCTTGTTGTAGGTCAGGTATTTGCCGTTCCGGCCTTACATCTTCTGGGAGTTCCTGAAGAAATACTACCGGAAGCGGAATTATACATGCGTATTTATTTTTCCGGAGTACCCTTTGTCAGCCTTTACAACTTTCAGGCGGCTTTATTTCGCAGTCGCGGAGAAGTCACCATACCCTTGGCGGCTTTATTTGTAGCCAGTATGTTGAATATAGTTTTGGATTTAATGAGTGTAACCGTCTTTGATTTGGGACTGGTCGGAGTGGCGGGAGCTACGGTTATTGCCAATATGACGGCGTCGGGCATTTTATTCTTTGCTCTATATAAAAGGAACGATGTCCTGTCCATTCGAGTTAAGGACTTGGTCTTTCATAAAGAACATTTAAAGAGCATGTTGTCTATCGGTATGCCGGCAGGAATTCAAGGGATGGTTTTCTCCGTAGCCAACCTTATCATTCAAACGGCTATTAACAGTTTGGGTCCCGATGCCATGGCCGCATCGGCGGCTTCTTTTATCTTGGAAATTAATGTTTATGTTATTCTTATGTCCTTCGGGCAGGCGACTACAACCTTTGTAGGACAAAATTTCGGAGCACGGCAGATTCATCGTTGTCGGCAGGTTACGACGTTATGTATGAAAATGAGTGTCGCCGTATTTGTCGTTATGGCGGCCTTTGTGTATGTTAAAGGGGAAGCTGTGCTGCATATCTTCACGAGTGATCCGGCTGTCATAGAGTTGGGGTTAATTCGCATACACTATGTTGTCGAATTGGAGATTTTGAATATTTGTATGGAAATCCTTTCCGGTGCCATGCGCGGCTACGGCTTTTCCCTACCGCCGGCTATTGTGACACTCATCGGTATTTGTGCTGTGCGGATTGTTTGGGTATATACGGTTTTTGCCGCCAATCCCGGATTTTCCGTCCTTATGATGATTTATCCTATCAGCTGGGGTATTACAACTGTATTGTTATTTGCCTTATATAGGTGGTATATGTATCGTCTGGCGGGGCGACTGAAAGAGGGGCACCGAGTCTAAAGTATACTACAGTAGTGTTGTAAAGAGCCTTGATGACGTGTTATAATTTAGTCAGAATCATAGATTATGGAGTAACAGAGGTGTTTTAATATGAGAACCAATACGGGTACGATAGAAGAAGTGTTGCCTAACGGCATGGTACGTATACAGACCAATCGTAACAGCTTATATTCGCCGTGCAGTGCGTCCCTTTGTGCCGACAATGTGGTTATAGATGCAGTCAATAAGATCGGTGCAAAAAAAGGTGAATATGTGGAATTTACGATTCCCGATGAACATATGGTATCGGGAGCACTGTTGTGTTTCGGGTTACCGCTGCTTCTTATTTTGTTGTGCGCCGTTGCCGGTGCCTATATAGGCCCGCAGGCTTTCGGGACGTCGACACAAAACGGGGCGATTATCGGGTTTTGTATCGGCATACCTATTGCCATTGTAGCTATTAAGACTTATGACCTGGTTATGAAGTCACATAATAACAGGTCGGAAGTTATTGCTCTCGTAGATGAAGAATAGGAGAAACAAATGATGCTTGCAACGGGGACGAAAGCTCCTGATTTTACACTGGCTGATCAAAGGGGAAAAGCAGTCAGCTTATCCGATTTTAAAGGGAAGAAAGTCGTTTTGTATTTTTACGCTGAAGACGATACAAAGGGGTGCACCAATCAAGCTCAACGCTTTGCGGAATTACAGCCGGAGTTTGCAGACAAGAATGCTGTCATTATCGGCATCAGTAAGGATACGGCAGAGTCTCATAAGGCCTTTGCCGAAAAGTATCACCTGCCCTTTACCATCTTGGCGGATCCGGATAAAAAAGTTATCAATATGTACGGTGTATGGGGCGAAAAGAAGCTGTACGGTAAAACCGTGACAGGGCTTATTCGTACAACCTATATTATTGATGAAGACGGTATGATTGAAAAAGTATTCCCCAACGTACGGGCTGCGTATAACGCAGGCAAGATGTTAAAAGAAATATAAAGTAGATGCAGATATAAAGAAAGAACGGTATGGAAGATTCATTTTCCATGCCGTTCTTTTTTGGTGCAGAATTTTATAAACTTTTATCCGCTTTTATAAGGCCGAGCCAGCCGGCTGTATCGCATCGTTTTAAGCGAATGTGATCGAAAGGATATTTAATAATACTTTGGGGACAGACCTTTTTTAAGGTTGTTAAACTCTTTAAAATATTACTGTTCGTCGCCGTGGAAAAAGGAATGACGGTTTTTTCTTTTAAGTCGCAGCGACTTAAAAATTTGGAGAAAAAGACGGGTATGTCGGAAAACCATACGGGAAAGCCTATGAAAACTGTATCATACGATGAAAGGTCTGGAACGGGAGTAGCCGTTTCGGGAACTATATCCTTTTTACGTTCTTTGCGTACGCGTAAAATCGATTGTAAATAGTTTCCATACGGTTCTTTCGGTTCCACTTTTAAAGTATCGCAAGGAATAGTTTGACAAACTCGATGGGCCAGAGCCTCCGTGTTTCCCGAACGGGAACAGTATAATATAATGGCCTTCATATAATCATCTCCCTTACGGAAAAAAGGCATAGATTCATTGTACCTTTCAAAACACACTTTGTCCAATACAAGAAGATGAAAAAAATAATGTATACATGAGTTTGCGTAATTGACAGGCAGGAGCTCCATCCGTATGATAATAATAAATGATTACAGAGGAGGAATATATATGAATACTTTGGTATCGCCTGAAAACACATGGGTATTGCTCGCTATCATGTGTTCGGCTGCCGGAATATCTATTTACTTAGAGCAACATTATGCATGGGCCTCGAAACTTTCGGGCGCTATTATAGCCTTGGTTTTTGCCTTGGTACTGGTTAATTTACAGATTATTCCGACGTCGGCTCCCTTGTTCGACGATGTTGTCTGGGGATTTGCCGTTCCTATTGCCATTCCGTTGCTTTTGCTGCAAGCTAATATGCGTAAAATCTGGAAAGAAACGGGACGGATGTTCTTTATCTTCCTTATCGGTTCCGTCGGCACGGTAGTCGGAGCTTTGCTCGGATATGCCGTACTCGGTTCCTACGTACCGGATTTAAACAGTGTGGCTGCCATGATTACAGGTTCATATATCGGTGGCGGTGTTAATTTCACGGCTTTGGCAGATGCATTCAAGGTTAAAGGAACCGTTATTTCCGCCACTGTCGTGGCCGACAACCTGAATATGGCTATTTACTTTTTAATCCTCATTGCCGTTGCAGGGAATGATTTTTTCAGAAAGTATTATACGCATCCTCATATTGATGACGTTGCCGCAAACGGCAAATCTGAAGACGGAGAAACTTTGGCGGCAAAATATTGGGGCAGAAAAGAGATCTCTTTAAAAGATATTGCTTTAAATCTTATGTATGCCGTCATTGTCGTAGCCGTTTCTAAAGCTATCGCAGCTTTCTTCGGTACGGTTGTCCCCAAGGATACGGGGATTTTGCAGATGTGCAACACCTTTTTCGGCAGTCAGTATGTGTGGATTACCTTACTTGCCATGTGCTTTGCTACCTTCTGCCACAAAAAGGTAGCTTCTATGAACGGATCACAGGAGATCGGAACGTACTTTATTTATCTTTTCTTCTTTGTTATCGGCGTTCCCGCATCGATTTCCGAAATTATTCAAAATGCTCCCTTGTTGCTCGTATTTTGTCTTATTGTTGTCCTTGTCAATATGGCTTTTTGCTTTGTTTTCGGGAAACTCTTCAAGTTTGATTTGGAAGACATCATACTGGCATCCAATGCCAATATCGGCGGACCTACGACGGCGGCCGGCATGGCAATTTCTCAAGGATGGTACCGTCTTGTAGGGCCGTGTATGCTCGTCGGCACTTTCGGCTATGTTATCGGTACGTATTTGGGTATTATTGTAGGCAGTATGCTCGGACTTTAAGGTATGACAGGGGGGATGACCGATGGCGTATGTTTTTGACGGACATTCGGATATATTGTGTCATGTTGCGAAGCATAGAGCGGCAGGAGAAACCCGTATTTTTCAGAACTATCATGCACAACGGCTGGCTGAAGGTAATATAGGAGCCATGATTGCTGCGGTCTGGATTGAACGGGATTATGTACAGGAACCGACGGAACGAATGTTGGAGATTTTGGGATATGCCTCTCAGGAATTCAGGGAGAATCAAGATGTATTGGGACTTATAAAAAAAGCGGATGATTTAACAGCCTTGAGAGATGCGGGAAAGACTGCTATACTCTGGGGGATGGAAGGCCTTAGCGGGCTTAAAGGACGCACTGTTTTCTTGGAAACCCTGTATGATTTAGGGGTTCGACATGCCATGTTGACGTGGAATGAAGAAAATGAATTTGCCGTCGGGGCGGGTGATACACAGGGCATTTGCGGCTTGAAACCGGCAGGTGTCGATGCCGTGCATTTAATGGAAACACTCGGTATGATTGTCGATGTGTCTCATGCCAGTGAAAAGACCTTTTACGGCATAGCCGAGACGGCGACAAAGCCCTTGTTGGCATCTCATTCCAATGCATATGCCCTTTGTCCGGCTAAGCGCAATCTGAAGGATGAGCAGATTAAAATTATTGCTTCTACGGGAGGCGTCATCGGCATGAATGCCTGGCCGGCCTTTATTGATGAAAAAGCACCGTCGGCGGAAAAATTGGCGAATCACGTCGATTATATAGTAAATCTTGTAGGAATTGACCATGTAGGTTGCGGATTTGACTTTTGTGATTTTTTGGATGATAATGCCTTATCCTTCGCCGAGCCCGGCCAAGTGAGTACAAAGGATTTGGAAGATGCGGCTAAAGTACGAAACTTTACGGATATTCTGAAACGTCGCGGATACGACGAAGAAGCATTGGAAAAGATTATGTACAAAAATATGGAAAGACTTTTGTACTCAACTTTGTAATCGGTATTAACGAAAGATTTTGTCGGCTCGTCTTTTTGCGGGCCGACTTTTCTTGTATTGAGGTAATAATGGAAAAAAGACGTTATTTGTTTTATCTTGTCTTAGGCTTCATAGGGACTCTCGCTTCTTTGGCACAATGGCCTATGTACGCCGCCGCTTTTTCAATATTGGACAATTTTACGGGTGCGGTAATTTTTGCTTTGTCGCCGCTATTATTTGTCATTCCTTATGTAGGAGCTCTTGCGTTACCTTTGCACCTTGTCAAAAGTTTGACACCTGTGGGCGGTTATTGGTTTATTGCGACCTACTATGGTCTTTTGGCCCTTATCCCGTATTATTTTATCAAGGTTATAACAGTGTTTACGGGAAGCGATTCTTTAGCAGTTATATTGCCGGTGTACGGAAGGGTATGGGTCTTTATTTTAGGCCTTATCTTACTGTACGGATACTATAAGGCTAATCATCCCGTATACAGGTATGTGGATATACAGTCGGACAAGGTGGACGGAGAGGTAACTATCGCTTTTTTAAGTGATATACACTTAGGCGCAGTTTTGGGTAAGCCTTTTGTGCAAAAGCTTAAGGCACGATTGGAACAGTCAGGAGCACAGCTTGTCCTTTTCGGGGGAGACATTATAGACGGGAATCTTTCCTTTGTTTTAAAAGACGGCTCGCTTAACCGGTTTGCACAATTGGGGCGGAATAAAGGGCAATACATGGCCGTTTTGGGGAATCATGACTACTACGGCATGAATGTTGATAAAGAACGGCAGGTTTTGGAAGCGGGAGGCATTGAGTGTCTAATAGATGAGCGTAAGGATACGGGACTCGGTATTAACATAACGGGTGCAGCCGACTACTTGCTCGGAAACGGTGACGATGTTCCGCCTGCCGTTCCGGGGCAATTTAACGTGTTTATAGAACATGAGCCTGTGCGTATTGAGCAAGTCGCTCTTCAAAACTATGATTTATACGTGAGCGGGCATACTCATGCAGGCCAATTTTGGCCCAATCGCTTGGGAACAAGACGCATGTTCCTATTCGACTACGGTACTCGTCGAATAGGAAAAATGACAGCCATTGTCTCATCGGGATACGGTTCATGGGGAGCTCTTTTTCGTACCGGCCCGTCGCCGGAAATAGTCGTCATTCGCATAAAGAATAAAAAATTTGATGAATAAAACGTTACACCTTAAAATCATAGCAAAACAAAAGCCATAACTTATTGACAATAATAAACACTGTACCTATAATCAATCCATATTGTTTGCACGATTTAGTTACGACTTCGTCCGAGGAGTCGTAATTTTTTTACCCGTGCAGACAAGATATATAGAAAGGATGGCTTTTATGAAACATGTTTGCGCCCTTATCGGCAAGTATTTCGGTATTATTGCAATTATTTTCTTAATTTTGGGCTTAACGACGCCTACCTCGTTTTCCTGGGTAATGGGTAAGTTTTTGGGAGTTCCCGTACTCAGCCTTTTCTTAGGAATTATTATGTTCGGCATGGGGACGACTCTTAATTTGTCGGACTTTGCCCTTATTTTAAAGCAACCTAAGAATATCTTTTTCGGTATTTTGGCACAGTATTTCGTTATGCCTTTTTTGGCGTTCGTATTGTCCCATGCTTTTCAGCTTGAACCGGCCTTGGCTGTCGGTGTAGTTCTCGTCGGTACCTGTCCGGGCGGCACGTCTTCCAACGTTATTACTTTTATGAGTAAGGGCGATGTAGCCTTCTCGGTTACTATGACGAGTATATCAACGTTGATTTCGCCTATTATGACGCCTCTTTTGACCTACCTTATTTTGGGACAAAGTATTGCCTTCGATCCTGTGGGAATGTTTATTTCCATTGTTCAAATCGTTATTATTCCCATTATTCTCGGGTTGGCTGTTAAAAAATTCTTACCCGCACTGGCAGCTACGGCCAATGATTATCTTCCCGCCGTGTCATCCATTTCCATTTCCTTGCTCATTGCCGGTATTATCGGTGCAAGTCGGAATGCTATTTTGAACAGTTCCGCTATTATTTTACTTGTCGTTATTCTTCATAACGTATTGGGCTATGCTTTGGGCTTTGCTATCGGGAAGTTGACGGGGATGAGCTGGAAACAAATGGTGGCCGTATCCATTGAGGTGGGTATGCAGAATTCCGGCTTGGCAACGGGCCTTGCCAAGGTTCACTTCGCATCTATGCCTTTAGCAGGCGTACCCGGAGCCGTATTCAGTGCTTGGCATAATATTTCCGGTGCCGTCTTGGCCTACATGTATTCGAACTATTTAAACAAACGTTTCGATTCCCATTACGGAGAAGACGCATAAATTCAAAAAGAACTCACTTTCATAGAGGGTGAGTTCTTTTTGATTGAACGGAGCAGCTTTGATATAGCGTATGACTAAGATATTTAATTGTCTGTTTCTTTATTCGCTCCTTATTCGAATCACCGGGAAGGACTTAGCTGACAGTTGTTTTGTTTGACTTTGTTCAAGGCCTTTGTTATCATGAATATAATGGCGATGCAGGAGAATAAGTAGATTCATTCAGCGAGTAAGGACAGTGGAAGCTTACAAAGAATTGAAGGCGCTCTGAAGGCCGAGGCAGGAAGTCGCGACAGTGCGATGTGTATGGCCGACCGATTAATAAAGCGGGTCTTATGACCAACCGGGGTGGAACCGCGGGTAAGTATACTCGTCCCTGTAGCACATGCGTGTTACAGGGATTTTTTGTATTCAGGAGGGATATTGATGAATTTCCAGGATATGATTTTTGCATTGAAAAAATTCTGGTCCTCGCAAGGCTGCATCATTCAGGAACCGTATGATGTAGAAAAGGGCGCGGGGACAATGAATCCGGCCACGTTTTTACGGACTTTGGGGCCCGAACCGTGGCATGTTGCTTACGTAGAACCGTCGCGTCGGCCGGCGGACGGTCGCTACGGTGACAATCCGAATCGCCTGTATCAGCATCATCAATTTCAGGTTATTTGTAAGCCGTCACCGGATAATATTCAGGAACTGTATTTACAAAGCTTGGAAGTACTGGGAATTAATCCGAAGGAACACGATATTCGTTTCGTCGAAGACAACTGGGAATCGCCGACCCTCGGCGCCTGGGGACTCGGTTGGGAAGTATGGCTTGACGGCATGGAAATTACGCAGTTTACGTATTTTCAGCAAGTCGGCGGCATTGATGTGAAACCCGTGTCGTCGGAAATTACGTACGGTATGGAACGTCTGGCCATGTACATTCAAGGTGTGGAAAATGTATATGACTTGGAATGGACGGATGGCGTAACTTACGGCGACATTTTCCATCAAAATGAATTCGAACAATCGTCATATGCCTTTGAAATCAGTGATTCAGATATGTTGTTCACCTTGTTCGACATGTATGAAAAAGAAGCATTACGTACTATTGAAAAGGGCTTTGTGTTGCCTGCATACGACTATGTTTTAAAGTGCTCGCATGCCTTTAATCTCTTAGATGCACGCGGAGCTATCAGTGTCAGTGAAAGAGCGGCTTTTATCGGACGCGTTCGCAATATGTCTCGAGCTTGTGCTAAAGCTTATTTGGCAGAACGGGAAAGATTGGGATTCCCCATGTTGAAGGAGGGAAAATAATGAGTAAAGATTTATTGCTGGAAATAGGTACTGAAGAAATTCCCGCACACTATATGCCTTCGGCATTGAAGCAGCTACATGAAGGAGCTGCCGATATATTTGCAAAAAATCATCTTGACTATAAGGACATTCGTACAGTAGGAACTCCGCGGCGCTTGGCTTTATTGGTTACCGGGTTGGCTGAAAAACAAGCCGACGTATCGTCCAAAAACAAGGGGCCGTCCGTGAAAATCGCTTTTGATGCCGACGGCAACCCGACTCAGGCCGCTATGGGATTTGCACGAGGACAGCATATCGACGTATCGGAATTGGTTACGGAAGACGGCTATGTATATGCAGATGTGACTGTTGCCGGTTCAGAAACGAAAGCCTTATTGCCCGAAATTATGAAGACACTCGTTTCGTCTTTGTCTTTCCCTAAAAGTATGACTTGGGGTAATGAAGACATGCGTTTTGTCCGCCCGCTGAGATGGTTCGTAGCGTTGTTCGGCACCGAGGTGGTACCCTTTGAAATGGCTCATGTTGTGTCGGGACGTACTACACGCGGTCATCGTTTTCTCGGAACGGGGGATTTCGATATTCAAGCACCCGGCGAATACGTTGACTTATTGAGAGAACATTATATTATTGTAGATCCTGAAGAACGTCGTGATATGATTGTCAAGGGGTTGCATGCTGTTGCAAAAAAGCAAGGCGGCCATGTAGTCATGGATGAGGAACTCTTGGAAGAAGTCGTTTATCTTGTTGAATATCCGACACCTTTGTACGGATGTTTCGATACAGACTATTTGGAACTTCCCGAAGCGGCAGTTATTACACCTATGAAGGACCATCAACGCTATTTTCCCTTGCGTGATTCGGAAGATCGGTTGATGAACATGTTTCTGACTGTACGCAACGGTGACGATTACCATTTGGATACGGTTCGTCACGGTAATGAACGTGTTTTGCGTGCTCGTTTGGACGACGCTAAGTTTTTCTTTGCCGAAGATCGCAAGAAATCTTTGGCTGACAGAACGGAAGACTTAAAGCGAATTGTCTTCCAAGACGGATTGGGTACGTTATTTGACAAGTCTCAGCGCCTGGCCGCTATTATGACCTTTTTGACGGCTAAATTGGATTTGCCTATTGAAGAAGGCGAGATTAAACATCTTGCCGACTTGGCCAAGACGGACTTGTTGACACAAATGGTTCAAGAATTTACGGAACTTCAGGGGGTTATGGGGCGTGAATATGCACTCCTTGACGGAGAAGAACCGGAAACGGCGGAAGCCGTCTTCGAACAATATTTACCCCGTTTTGCCGGCGATGAATTGCCGCATACGACCTTGGGTCTCTTGCTGAGTCTGGCTGATAAATTCGATACCATTACCGGCTCTTTCAGCCTCGGGCTGATTCCTACAGGGTCTCAGGATCCCTTTGCATTACGTCGTCAAACTATAGGCGTTTTGAACATTTTAATCGATGCGGGCTGGAATATTAACTGCGATGAGGTCTTTGCTTACATTCTGGAAGTACTCGGAACGGATAGGAATAAACGTGAAGACGTTATTGCAAGCCTTCATGATTACTTCGCGTTGCGCTTAAAAAATATACTTCAAGATGCAGGCTTTGATTATCATATTATCGATTGCGTTCTGCAGGGCGACTCTATGAATGCGGCGGAAATCGTAAAGCGGGCTACGGCTTTGCGCGATTCCGAATTTTCGACACAGGAAGAACTCCTGCAAGCGTATACTCGTGTTGCCAATATGGTTAAAGATGCACAGAATACGGATGTCGACGATACCCTTTTTGAAACGGAAGAAGAAAAGGCTTTATATGCCGCATGCCTGGCTGCTGAAGCTGAATTGCCTCAGGCCTACGCCATTTATGACTACCGTTGTGCCGTTGAAATTTTGGGTCGTGCCGTAAGTGCTATTAATAACTTCCTGGATAATGTATTAGTCATGCACGAAAAGGAAGCCGTTAAGAATAATCGTATGAACTTACTGACCAGAACGCTGGGCTTAATCAGTCCTGTAGGAGACATTAAGAAGTTATCCTAAAGTAGGGAGGGTGCGTGTATGAAGATTAACTTTAAAACTCTGGCTGTCGGCTTATTAATTGCCGTGGCAGCTTCCGTCAGCGTCGGTGCGGCTATGCCCGGATACGGTGTGGGAACGGCCAATGATGATGTAGTTCTTAAAGCCTCGCAAACAACGGGGTACAATACATATATAAATCAGAGATACGGATATTCTGTCGACATTCCTGCGGTAGCTACCGAATCGGAAGCAACGCCGTCAGGAGACGGATGTTATTTTGAGGATCCTAAGACGCAGGCCGTTATTTCTACATACGGTACGAGAAATATGATGAATATGACGGCCGATCAGCTATATCGGATTGCCCTCAATGTAAACGGCTCGCCTCAGCTGTCGATTCAGGAAAAAAGCGATACCGGTTATGTCATCGGTTGGCAAAAGAAGGACAAAATGTTTTATGAAGTCCTTGTCGTCAATTCGAACGGCACATATTCATCCTTTTCCGTCGTTTATCCGGTAAAGGAAAAAGCAACTTATGAAGGTTATTGTGAACACATGAGACGGTCTTTTGTGCCTACCGGCGTTATGACACAAACGAAATAAGTCATGCCTGAATGTTACGGTCTGTAAAGTAATTTTGCTTGCCATAACATATTTGTTTATGGTAGAATCAATACGTTAATTAAGGCACTCCTCTGTCGGAAGGACGATTATCGTGAAAGTGGGCGATAACGATGGCATGAATGTCTATTAGGAGGAAAGAAAAATGAACATTATCAGCGTACTTGAGCAAGAACAACTTCGTAAGGACATTCCCGATTTCCGCCCCGGTGACACGGTCAAAGTTCATGTAAAGGTTGTAGAAGGCAACCGTGAACGTATCCAGGTCTTCGAAGGCGTTGTTATCGGTCGTCAAAACGGCGGAGTTCGTGAAACATTCACGGTTCGTCGTGTTTCTTACGGCATCGGTGTAGAACGTACATTTCTTGTACATTCGCCCCGTCTTGCAAAAATCGAAGTATCTCGCCGCGGGATTGTTCGTCGCGCGAAACTTCATTACTTGCGCGGACTTACAGGTAAAGCTGCCCGTATTCGCGAACGCCGATAAAAAGGTCCGAAAAAGACTCCCGTCAGGGAGTCTTTTTTTGTGTCTGTTTATGAAAAAGACAGGCGAAGGAATAAGGTCTTATTCTGGAATTTGCAGGGGCGCTATGCTATACTATATAACATATTATTAAAGTTAATTTACGAGGTGATTACAATGGAACCTATTTATGTAACAGGACATAAAAGTCCCGATACGGACTCTATCTGTTCGTCTTTCGGCATGGCTCGTTTAAAACAATTACAAGGTATTGACGCCGTACCCGTACGGGCCGGTGAAATTAATAAGGAAACGGCGTTTGCTCTTGATTATTTCGGTGTAAAGCCGCAACAGTTGATGAGTGATTTTTACGTAAAGGTAGAAGATGCGGTTCATCGGAACTTAAAACCCCTTGCTGAAGAAGCCTCTTTAAAGGATGCGGCCTTATGGTTTAACGAACATGATCAACATGCTTTTGCACCTGTCGTTAAGGGAAATAAGCTTGTAGGTGTTCTTGAACGCAGTGCCTTGGCTGAAGAATTTATTAAAACCGTTACCGGTGCGGAATTGGATACGGTTAGAGCTTTGGTTCACGAACCGCAAATGACTTTTTCCGTAAACGACAACGGTCATGACGTTCCCGAGACAGGATGCTACGTAGTTGTGGACGGAGCGGACTATGTAGGCGTCGTCAGTGCCGACAGTGTGGCACACGCACCTAAAAAACAGGTTTTCTTAGTGGACCATAACGAAAAGAAACAAATCATAGACGGTATTGATGAAGCACAAATTGTCGGGGTTGTCGATCATCACCGTATTGGCGGCACCTTAGCTACGGACGGACCGATTTTCATCCATTTCCGTCCTGTAGGCTGCACAGCTACCATGGTTACGTCTTTATATAATGAAAGCGGTACGGAAATACCTAAAGAAATAGCAGGACTTTTATTATCCGCTATTATTTCCGATACGGTTTTGTTTCGGTCGCCTACGTGCACGGAAGAAGACAAGGCGGCAGCCGCTCAGTTAGCGGAAATAGCGGGCGTTGAAATTGAAAAATACGGTATGGAAATGTTGAAGGCCGGTGCTAATGTATCGGACTTGACGCCTGACGAAATCGTTCGCAACGATATGAAGGAATTTAACGGTAACGGTAAGACCTTTACGGTTGCACAGGTTCAGGTTATGGATACGACGGACTTACTGGATCAGAAGCAGGTTCTGATTAATGCTTTGGAAAAATTGCGTGCCGATAACGACTACATTGCGGCATTCTTAATGATTACGAGCATTATCGATGAAGCGACAAATCTGATTTATGCCGGAAATATGGACGGCGTTGTCAGCAAGGCTTTTGAAAAAGACGTATTGAGCAGTGAAGTATACCTGCCCGGTGTCATGAGCCGTAAGAAACAGGTAATTCCGCAAATTTTATCGGCCCTGTAATATGTAAACACGGTAAGGCCCGCATCATGACGGTGTGGGCCTTTTCCACTGTATGAGGAAAAGGACAGTTATGAACCCTATTTATGACACACTGAATGAACGGCAGCTGGAAGCGGTTATGCATACGGAAGGTCCGCTATCGGTTACGGCCGGAGCCGGTTCGGGCAAGACCAAGGTGCTTACGTGCCGTATTGCCCGCTTGTTGGAAATCGGGACGGATCCGTATCGTATATTGGCCATAACCTTTACCAATAAGGCGGCCAAAGAAATGCGTGAGCGTGTACAAAACCTGGTGGGCGTAGCGGCTGAACGTATTTGGCTCAGTACGTTTCACTCCTTTTGTGCCAAGCTGTTGCGTTTTGAAATAGACGGATTTTTAGGCTATACAAAGAACTTCACTATATATGATTCGTCAGATCAGGTGACACTGATGAAGTCGTGCTTAAAAGAGCTGAATTTGGATGATAAACAATTTCCGCCGCGTACCGTTTTGGGTACCGTATCATCTGCCAAGAACGCTTTGCTTAGAGCTGATGAGTTCGCCAAATCGGCCGACGACTTTTATACACTGAAAGTTTCCGAAGCGTATACGCTGTATGAAAAAAAGTTGAAGGATAATAATGCCGTCGACTTTGACGACTTGTTATTACTGGCTGTCAAACTATTGCAGGAACGGCAGGATATTCGGGAGAAGTATCAGGAACGCTTCCGATATATTCTGGTGGATGAATATCAGGATACTAATAAGGCTCAATATTTGTTGACACAAATATTGGCGGCCAAATGGCGAAATATTTGTGTCGTCGGTGATGCGGATCAGAGTATTTATGCATGGCGCGGTGCGAATATTCAGAATATTATGGATTTTATGCGTGATTATCCCGACGGAACGAATGTAAAACTTGAGCAAAACTATCGGTCGACGAAAACGGTCTTGCAGGCGGCCAATGCCGTCATCGATAATAACGAAGCACGACTGAAAAAAGCTTTGTGGACGGAAAATCCGCAGGGGCATAAAATCGTTCATTATCACGCACAGACAGAACACGATGAAGCTGATTATATTGCCGGAGTCATTTATAATCGACATTCTATTGAAAACGAACCGTACGGGCACATGGCCATTTTATTCCGGACGAACTCCCAATCGCGTGTCTTGGAAGAAAAGCTTATGCGCTACGGCATTCCGTATACGATGGTCGGCGGTACCAAATTCTATGACCGCAAGGAAATAAAGGATGTAATTGCCTATTTACGCGTTCTTTATAATCCTGAGGACAGCCTCAGCCTCGTACGTATTTTAAACGTGCCCAAACGCAGCATCGGAGCCACGTCTATCGAACATTTGACGGATTATGCGGAAGAAAACGGCATATCCTTGTTTGATGCTTTGTCGACAACGGACGAATTGCCTGTGACAAAACGGGTAAAGACCGCACTGGAAGACTTTTCGGTCCTGATTTTTTCTCTTTTAGGAGAAGTGAGCAAGACGGACGTGCCTACTCTCATAGAAAGCGTGGTTAAGGAGACGGGATACGGGGATATGCTTGATAAAGAAGCGGCTCAGGATCCTCAAGGCGAAAGTCGTAAGGAAAATGTGGGACAGCTGATTAATGCGGCTCAAGAATATATGCGTGACAATCCGGAGGGAAACTTACAGGATTTTCTGGAAAATGTAGCTCTTGTAAGCGATGTGGACGAGTTTGAAGGTTCCGACTCAAAGGTTACCTTAATGACTTTGCATGCCGCTAAGGGCTTGGAATTTCCCGTCGTTTTTTTAGCCGGCCTTGATGAAGGCCTGTTTCCGCACAGTCGTACTTTAATGGACAGTGCACAAATAGAAGAAGAACGTCGTTTGGCTTATGTAGGTATTACACGAGCCGAACGGTATTTGTATGTAACCAATGCGTCAACTCGTACTATGTACGGACGCGTGAGCGCTTACTTGCCCAGTCGGTTTTTAAATGAAATTCCGGAAGAATTGATGGAAGAGTACAGACGGCGTGCACAAATGCCTCAAGGTGAACGGCAGGTGCCGGGACAACAACGCGTGTCCATTCTGACTAAGGCCGTTACCTCTCAGTTACCTAAAGCTCATCATGTGGATGGCGATTGGAAGGCAGGCGACAAGGTGCGTCACAAGGTTTGGGGTGTAGGCACTGTTTTGGATGTTATCGGTGAAGGAGCCGCCATGCAAATGAAAATCTCCTTCCCGTCCAAGGGAATACGACAAGTCGTTGCTAAGTATGCACCGCTGGAAAAGGTGTAGGAAGGACGAAAGGTATGGAACAGGATAAGGCGTATGCAAGACTTTTGGAGCTAAGAGAGAAACTCGATTTTTACAGCTATCAATACTATACGTTGGATAAGCCGACTATTACGGACTATGACTACGATATGTTATACCGTGAGTTGGAAACCATTGAAGGCGAACACCCCGAATGGGTTACGGCCGACTCGCCGACGCAGCGGGTAGGCCACAAGATTTCGGGCGGCTTCAATAAATATACGCACGACAGGCCTATGCTCAGTCTTGGTGATGTCTTTAATGACAATGAACTGCGTGAATTTGATCGACGTGTTCGTTCCGATTTGGGAGAACAAGTGCCTCAGTATGTGGTGGAATTAAAAATAGACGGCCTGGCGATTAACCTTATCTATGAAAACGGCATGTTTGTACGCGGCGTTACGCGCGGTGACGGAGTAGTAGGGGAAGATGTAACAAATAATGTGCGGACGATTAAAACTATTCCTTTAAAGATTGACAGCCATTCTCCTCACATTGAAATTCGCGGCGAAGTTTACATGCCTGTCAGGGCTTTTGACGCTTTGAATATTCAGCGCAGTGAAGATGAGTTGGAACCGTTCGCCAATCCTCGCAATGCCGCAGCCGGGTCATTACGTCAGTTGGACCCGCAGATTACGGCACAGCGCAACCTGTCGTTCTTTGCCTATGCCATCGGCGGTACGGTGGGAATGACCATTCACAGTCAGGAAGAGTTGCTGGAAGATTTGAAGAAGCTCCGTTTTCATGTAAACAAGGAATATAGGGTATTCGACTCGATTGAAGATGTTATTACCTTTATTCACTCGTGGGATGAACGCCGTGATGAGCTTCCGTATGCGACAGATGGTATGGTTATTAAGGTCAACTCCTTTGCTCAACAGGAATTGCTGGGAAATACGGTAAAGATCCCTCGTTGGGCTATTGCTTACAAGTTTCCGCCTGAGCGAGCTAAAACTAAGGTTGAAGGGATTTCCGTTACAGTAGGGCGGACCGGGGTTTTAACGCCTGCCGCCGACTTAACGCCCGTGCGTCTGGCAGGTACGACCGTAAAGAGAGCCACCTTACATAATGAAGATTATATAAAAGAAAAGGACATTCGCATCGGTGATACGGTTATTATTCAAAAAGCGGGAGAAATCATTCCCGAAGTTGTAGGCCCCGTAGTGAAAGAGCGAACAGGACAGGAAAATGTGTTTGTTATGCCGACGCACTGCCCGGGCTGCGGCCATGAAGTTGTACGGCTGGACGGTGAAGCGGCAACCCGTTGCGTAAATCCCGAATGTCCGGCTATCTTGAGCCAGAAGGTAGCACACTTCGTATCGCGCAATGCCATGAATATAGACGGCTTGGGCGATGCTATTACGGCACAGCTCTTGCAGCAGGGCCTGATTCATCGGGTATCAGATATATATGACCTGAAAAAAGAAGATTTGATCGGCCTTGAAGGGTTTGCAGATAAGTCTGCAGATAATCTTTTAAAAGCCGTTGAAGACAGTAAGAAGGTCGGTCTGGCACGAGTTCTCTTTGCTTTGGGAATTCGATTTGTAGGAGCTAAGGCGGCACGTATTTTGGCGGAACACTTCGGCTCCGTCGAAGCATTGGCGACAGCAAGTACGGAAGAATTGACGGATATTGATGAAATCGGACCGCGTATTGCCGAATCGGTTCATACGTGGATGCGTACAGCTGAGGCACGTAAACTTGTGGCGGCTCTTGAGGCGGCGGGAGTCGATATGACGGCACAAAAGCGGCAAACAAAAGGTTCGGCCTTTAGAGGTGAAGTAGTGGTTCTTACGGGTAAGTTGGAGACTATGACTCGTAAAGAAGCAGAAGAAGCCGTTGTTGCCGGAGGCGGTAAATGTACGGGATCCGTTACGGGAAAAACCACGTTAGTCGTAGCCGGAGCCGACCCGGGAAGCAAGTATGAAAAAGCACGATCGTTGGGGACCCCCATTATTTCGGAAGAAGAGTTTATTGCTTGGATTCAAAGGGATAAAACGTTCCCGAATGAGTAAAAATTATGGTATAATAAACCGTTAATAACGATAATCAGTAAGAAGGAGTGTTCGTATGAAAGTCAGTGCGGAAGAAGTTAAGAAGATCGCGCTCTTATCTCGGTTAGAGATTAAAGAAGATCGTGTAGAAGCGGTTCAACAGCAGTTGAGCGATATTCTCTCTTACATGGAACTCATAGAACAGGCTGACATCAGCGAGGTTGAACCTACGGCTCATGCCGTGTCCATGAGTAATGTTATGCGTGACGATGCACCTCAGGAATCTCTGCCCAACGAAGATGCTTTGCAAAATGCGCCGGAAGCCGAAGGCGGATATTTCAAAGTGCCGAAAGTTATTCAGGAATAAGGAGGGATATTGTGGGAGTCAATACGATACATGAGTTACATAAGAAACTTGTAAACGGGCAGATATCCGCTGTTGAATTGACACAGCGATATATTGACCGAAAAGATAAGTCGGAGTCCGACATTCAAGCCTTCCTTTCCGATAGTCGGGAAGCGGCTTTGGCTGTAGCGGCTCAGGTAGATAAAAAAATTGCGGCAGGCGAAGACATTGCCGATTTGGCAGGTATTCCCGGAGCTATTAAAGATAATATTTGCATAAAAGGGCAGCAGGCGACGTGTGCGTCCAAAATGTTGGCATCGTATCAATCGCCTTATGATGCTACGGTTATTGAAAAGCTTAAAGACCTTGATTTCATATCCTTAGGGAAGACGAATATGGACGAATTTGCCATGGGCAGTTCGACGGAAAATTCGGCTTTTAAAATTACGCACAATCCGTGGAATAAAGATTATGTACCGGGCGGCTCATCGGGCGGTTCGGCGGCAGCCGTAGCGGCAGGTGAAGTTGTTTGGGCTCTCGGCTCCGACACGGGCGGATCTGTGCGACAGCCGGCGGCTTATTGCGGTCGTATAGGATTAAAGCCTACATACGGACTTGTTTCTCGTTACGGCTTGATTGCGTTTGCGTCATCTCTTGATCAGATAGGTACATTTACAAACGATGTAGAAGACTGCGCCATTGTTTTGAATGGAATTGCAGGTTATGACAAGAAAGACTCCACGTCTGTACCGCAGATTCAAAAGGATTATAGAAAAGCCTTGGTTGCCGACGTTAAGGGACTGCGCATCGGGATTCCCGAAGAATTTTTTGCCGAAGGACTTGATGCCGATTGCCGCAAGGCGTTGGATGAAGCTATTGAAACCTATAAGAAATTGGGTGCTCACGTCGTTTCCGTCAAAATGCCGAACATGAAGTACGGTTTGGCTGCGTACTACATTATTGCGCCGGCCGAAGCCAGCTCTAATTTGGGTCGGTATGACGGCGTAGGTTTCGGGCTGCGAGTTCCGGGAAAAGATATTGTCGATATGTACATTAAGACTCGTTCCGAAGGATTCGGTCCCGAAGTAAAACGACGTATCCTTTTAGGGACGTATGTTTTGAGTGCCGGCTATTATGACGCCTATTATTTGCGAGCTATGAAGGTGAGAACCCTGGTTCGTCAGGACTATGACAAAGCTTTCGAGTCTTGTGACGTTCTCTTGACACCTACGGCTCCCGACACGGCTTTTAAGATCGGTCAGAATAGTGAAGACCCTTTAGCCATGTATTTAGGCGACGTTTGTACCGTTACGGTTAATTTGGCGGGACTTCCGGCTATCAGTCTGCCGTGCGGCTTTAAAAACGGCTTGCCCGTAGGGATGCAGCTAATCGGTAAAGCTTTGGATGAAGAAACGTTATTGCGAGCAGCCTATACATTTGAACGGGAACGGACGGATTTACAGTTACCGTTACCGATGGGGGAGGTTGAAGTATAATGAAATACGAAGCCGTCATCGGTTTGGAAGTACATACGGAATTAAAAACGAAGACGAAAATTTTTTGCGGTTGTAGCACGGAATTCGGCGGCGACCCGAATACTCATGTTTGCCCGGTATGTTTAGGTCTTCCCGGGTGCTTACCCGTCTTGAATAAAGAAGTGGTGCACTTTGCTATAAAAGTCGGCTTGGCTCTGCATTGTGATATTCTTCTGCACAATAAGTTCGATAGGAAGAATTATTACTATCCCGACTTACCGAAGAACTTCCAGACCTCGCAGTTTGATATGCCTATTTGCCTGAACGGGTATGTAGATATTGAAGTGGACGGGCAGCAGCGCCGCATTCATTTGACGCGTATTCATATGGAAGAAGATGCGGGCAAGCTCGTACATAGCGGTGCGACTATCAATACGTCCGATTATTCTCAGGTTGACTATAACCGTACCGGAGTGCCTTTACTGGAAATCGTTTCGGAACCGGATATTCGAAGCGGTGAAGAGGCGCGTGCATACTTGGAAAAACTGCGTTCTATTATTCAATATTTGGAAGTATCCGACTGCCGTCTTGAAGAAGGCAGTATGCGTTGTGATGCGAATATATCCGTACGCCCTGTCGGTGAAGAAAAGCTCGGGACTAAGGCGGAAATCAAGAATATCAATTCCCTTACGGGTGTACAAAAGGGTATTGAATATGAAGCCGTTCGACAGGCTCAGATTTTGGAAGAAGGCGGTAAGATTGTTCAGGAAACCCGCGGATGGGACGAAAATAAGGGTGTCACTTTCAGTCAACGTGTAAAAGAAGAATCGAACGATTATCGCTACTTCCCGGAACCGGATTTAATACCTTTGGAAATTTCCGAAGACTGGATTGAAGAAGTGCGCAAGGAACTTCCTGAAATGCCCGATGCACGTCGAGCTCGTTTTATTGAAGAGTTGGGACTTCCCGAATATGATGCGGGCCTGTTAACCTTGGAAAAGGCTACAGCCGATTATTTTGAAGCCGTCGTAGCAGCCGGTGCCGATGCCAAAACGGCGTCGAACTGGATTCTCGGCGATATGGCTAAGAAGATGAATGAAGAAGGCGTATCCGCTAAGGACTTGCCTATTTCCCCCCAACAATTGGCGGAACTTTTGGAACTTATTAAGAAAGGCACTATTTCCGGTAAAATTGCTAAGAAGGTTTTGCCTGAAATGTGGACTTCACGTAAGTCGGCCAAGGTTATCGTTGAAGAACAGGGAATGGTGCAAATCAGCGATACCGGCGAGTTGGAAGGGATTGTACAAAAGATTATTGAAGCCAATCCGCAATCGGTAGAAGACTATCGGGCGGGTAAGAAGAAGGCTATCGGTTTCCTGGTCGGTCAGATTATGAAGGAAACTAAAGGGCGTGCCAACCCGGCAACGGTCAATGAACTGCTTGTAAAAAATCTTGAAGGCTAGAAAAATACCGCAGGCTTCGGCTTGCGGTATTTTATTATGATGTTTTGTCATCTTTGAAAATCAATAAACCAAAATCGGTATAATGCTTTATTCATTAAGGTTATTGAACTATAATATGGAATAGGTATTGTTTACCTAATACGGATACTTTCGACAGACGGCCTGATTGAAGGTGTGTTGAAATAAAACAATATTAAATTTCGGTTTTCGTTTAATAGCTTATGTATGAATAATGCATAACATTGCGAGAATTAGTAAAAGGAGATGTAAGCATGGTATTATTAGCGTTATTGCCGATTATTTGGCTCATTGTGGCATTGGGGTTCTTAAAACTGCCGGGTTATAAAGCCTGCCCCGTTGCCGTTATTATTTCGGCAGTCGTTGCCGTGGCGGCCTTCGGAATGCCCGGTACGGATGCGGCTACAGCCTTTTTGGAAGGTGTGGCCTTGGCTGTATGGCCTATTTTATTGGTTATTGTAGCGGCTATTTTCGCCTACAACCTGACTGTCTATACGAAGAGTATGGATGTCATTAAGCAAATGCTTACGACTGTCAGTAAGGATAGTCGTATTCTGGCTCTGTTAATCGCATGGGGGTTCGGAGCCTTCATGGAAGGGATGGCCGGCTTCGGTACGGCCGTAGCTATTCCGGCCAGTATTATGGTCGGTTTGGGATATAATCCGTTACGATCCATTCTGGCGTGCCTTATTGCCAACACGGTACCGACAACCTTCGGTTCTATCGGGATTCCTACCACGACCTTGGCCAGCTTGACGGATTTGAATCCTGTAGGCCTGGCTACGGATATTACGTTACAGCTCGGAATACTTGATATCTTATGCCCCTTCTTCGTAGTCATCGTTGTCGGCGGTTCCGTTAAGGCGTTGAAAGGCGTTTTCGGCGTGACACTCTTGTCCGGGTTGGCTCTTTTCGTTCCCGAGTATGTCATATCTTCCACCGTCGGTCCCGAATTAGCCGTAATGGTTCCGTCTATTATCATTATGGGCGTCGTTGTTTTGTACGCAAAACTTTTCAAAACGGAAAATCCCCAATATGCACTTAACATTGAACCGAAACCTGTTTCGTCCGGGGCCGGAGTTAAAGCGGCTATGATTTTTATTTTGATTTTTATTTTCTTAATTCTTACGTCCAAGCTCTTTCCGTTTATTAACGGACCCCTCAGTACGATTAAAACGGCTGTTCCCATTTATACGGGGGCAGGGGCTAAACCGTATACCTTTATGTGGGTAGCTACTCCGGGTATTATGATTCTCTTGGCGGCCATTATGGGCGGCAAGTATCAGGGCGCTTCGTTCGGCGAAATTTTCGGTAAGTTGAAGGATACGATTTACAACCTTCGTTTTACCTTCCTTACGATTATTACTGTTGTCGCTACGGCTAAGCTTATGGCTTATAGCGGCATGACTATGAGTATTGCCAAAATGCTTGTCAGCGTGACGGGAACGGCTTACCCCGCATTTGCACCTATTGCCGGTGCACTGGGAGCGTTTATTACCGGTTCGGGTACGAACAGCAATGTTCTTTTCGGGCCTTTGCAGACGGCGGCGGCTCAAGATATTCCCGGAGCCAGTGCCGCTTGGTTGGCGGCGTGCAACTCTGCCGGTGCCGGTGTAGGTAAGATGCTTTCGCCGCAGAGTATTGCCATTGCTATCGGGGCAGTCGGTGCTTCCGTAGAAGGCAAGGAAAGTGAAATTATGAAAATTGCCTTACCGTACTTTATAGGCGGTATTATTATCTTAGGCTTAGTGACCTATTTCGGCCAAATGATTCTGGCATAATCTTTTATAAAACGGAAAAACGGTTTCGGAATTTATTCCGAAACCGTTTTTGTATTATCGGCCCGTCGCTTTTGAAAGAAGCTCTTTAATAAGTCGGCGCACTCGGCCGCTCTGACTCCGGCTGTTACCTCGGCTCTGTGATTCAAACGTTCGTCCTCTACAATCGTATAGAGTGAGCGTGTGCCGCCGCCTTTCGGGTCGGGGCAACCGTAGACGATGCGATCGAGACGGCTGTTAACCACGGCTCCGGCACACATGGGACAGGGTTCGGCAGTTACATACAGGGTACAGTCGGTCAGACGCCAGCGGTTTAAGACCCGGCATGCTTCTTCAATGGCCAGGATTTCCGCATGGGCGGTGGCGGATGGGAGAGTTTCCCTTAAATTATGGGCACGGGCAACGGCCTTTTTCTTATAAATAATGACGGCGCCGATAGGAATTTCGCCGATAGCTGCCGCTTTTTTCGCTTCTTCAATAGCTTTTCCCATATAAAATTCATCTTTTGTCATCTCTTGCCTCCGAGGCGTAATTTTTTTTATTTTACAAGACTTGAAGGTGTATTGCAATTTTAAATAACTGAAGCGACTTTTTTGCTATAAAGGTTGATTCTTTGTATAATATATGACAATGGTTTCACACATTACCGAAATATATGCATAAAGGTGAAAGGATTATACAAAAGAATGGAATCTATTTGGTGGTATATATTCGATATTATGGGCACCTTGGCTTTTGCCGTTTCAGGAGTCCTGGTAGCTGTATCCAAGCGGATGGATTTGTTCGGTATTTTTGTGCTCGCCGCTTCTACGGCTATAGGCGGCGGTATTATTCGTGACCTCATGTTGGGGCATACGCCTCCGATAGCCTTGCAGAGCAGTCTGTATTTCTTCTTAATTATTGCCGCCATGCTGGGTACGACGGCTATGATTCGGTACTTTGATGCCAATATTCGATCTAAGGTAATGCATCATTCGGCTTATATTTATTTGGCCGGAGATACCATCGGTCTGGCCTCTTTTACAATTACGGGAACTTTGTCGGGGTTATATTTTAATCCTGATATGTGGGTTCTTATTATTACGTTGGGAGTAATTACGGCTGTAGGCGGTGGTGTTATTCGCGATGTTCTGGCCGGTAAGGTGCCGTCCGTATTGGTACATGATATTTATGCTACAGCGGCTCTCTTAGGGTCGGTTACGCTTTATGTTCTGGTGCTTTTTGACTGGCCCGTAGACGTGGCGGCACTCATTTCATTCTTCACAACTGTTTCGTCCCGTGTCATGGCTATTAAAGCTAAACTGGATATGCCGCATGTGAAGAGAAAGAGAAGGGGACAGTGGTTGTAAAAATCCTCCAAGAGTCGGTAATATAGTTGCCATGACTATTCATTGGTTCGGTAACAGTTTTTTGGTATAATAACTACGTATTCGGCTGTAAGTAAGGAGTGATTTTGTGAAACGACTGAATAAGTTTTTCAGTGCAGTTCTTTGCACTATGGTTTTAATGGGCTTGTCGACCTCTGCATATGCCAAAACGATTTTGTATGTACCGCAGGATGATCGTCCTGTTGATTATGCATATACTGTAAAAATAGCAGAAGATGCCGGTTATACTGTGTTGACCCCGCCTCGCCAATATTTGTCGGGATCCAACTTTCACGGTTCTCCCGATGAGTTAATGAATTGGGTAGAAACACATGCGTCCGAAGCGGATGCCATGGTCTTATCCGTCGATTCTCTTGTTTACGGCGGCCTTGTTGACTCTCGTAAGCACAATCTCGATATGAATACAATTATGAATCGACTGAAAAATGTGGAATCCCTGCACGGCAAGTACGGCCATACTCCTATTTATGTTTTCAGCACAGTTATGCGTAGCCCGTGGGCCGGCGGAAAGGGTGTTGAACCGGACTATTATTTGCAGACGGGCAATGATATTTACCAGCTGGCAGCCTTGCAGAACAAGGCTGATACGGGAACGTTAACGCCTGAAGAACGGTCTGACTGGTTTGCGATTATGAGTCGTGTACCTCTTGAGTATTTGCAGGATTGGTATAATCGTCGCAAGAAGAATATGGCTGTTAACTATAGACTTATAGATGATGCGAAAAACGGTATATTTACCTATTTCAGCTTGGGTCATGACGATAACTCCGCACACACACAGTCGGCTTTGGAGGCCAAGTATTTGGAAATGCACGGTAAAGACGTACCTAAGACAGCCTTCGGTTCCTTCCCGGGAGCGGATCAGCTCGGGTTATTGTTGATCACACGAGCCAATAATGATTTCAATAATTATCACCCGAAGGTGACGGTTATTTACCCCCTGGGCGGGGGAGAAAAGACGGTTCCCAGTTATGATGGACAGGCCATCGGTAAGACTATAGCCGAACATATTGAAGCTATAGGCGGAACCGTAACCGATTCGGAAAAGCCCGACTTGTTATTGGCCGTCAATACACCGTTGACGACATCGACGACAGAATCGAACAGCTTCGAAAATTTCCCGATTATGTTGGATTCGACGAAAGAATTCTTGGGACACATAGAATCTGCCGTTAAAGCGGACATTCCCGTAAGTATCGTTGACATGGCTTTTTCCAACGGTGCGGATAATACCTTGGTATACGGCTTGTACCAAGATAAAATGATGTATAAAGTAGCGGCTTATAACGGTTGGAATACGGCGAGCAATTCTGTCGGCTACGGGTTGTCTCAAGGTATTTTGTCACGATATATGAGTGAGTCGGCTCATAAAGATATGCTGACGACAAACTATCTCGATAATTGGGCTTATCAAGCCAATGTGAGAAACTACCTGTATCGCATGCAAAAATCGATGGAAGCCGGTAGATTGCGCCGTTATTATCCTACTGAAATGGGTGAACTTCAAGGTCTTGCCAAGTTGGAACTTCAGAGGTATGCCCAGACCTATCTTGAAGTAGATCCCAAGACTGTAGAGGTAACCTTGCCGTGGAATCGACTTTTTGAAGTGTATGTAGATGTACATAAGCAGTCGAATGTACAGCTTGAATCGGATATTCGGAATACGAAAGATCAGGAAATACTTGAAGACTTATCGGCTCAAGTAAAAGCAGCTGAAAAAGCTTATGAAAATGCTAAAACAGAAGGTAAGGGCAAGCTTGACGCAATTACGGATGCACGCCTGAAGCAAGCTGTTGATGAAGCTAAAGGTAAGTATGATACGGAAGTAAAAACGCAAGAAGCCAATCGGAATAACCAGTCCCTTGCGGCACGGAATCGAACTTGGGCATCGTCGAACTGAATAATTTAATAGAGATATACCTGTAAAGCCTGTAGAATAGTGGATTTCTTTTATTCTACAGGTTTTTCATGTATAATAGGGCACATGGAAAAAGACAAAAAGACGGCTTCACAGCCCCTTGCGGTAGAAGCAAAAGAAAAAAGTAAATCAAATAAGGGCAAAGTCTATATAGTCATTTCGGCAGTTCTGGCAGTAGCCGTTTTTTTGGCGGGCTTTTACTTTATTCCCACCGTGTGGCAGCCTGAAAAACATGCCTATATTGAAGTAAAAGCGGATATGACGGGTACTGAAATTGCCGACGAGTTGTCTGAACGGGAGCTTATATATAATGCCGCCGTTTTTCGTGTAGCCATGGTCCTTACGGGTCAATCATCGAAACTGAAACTTGGTGAATACGAAATCGATTCACATATGAGCATGAACCAAATCATGACAAAATTGACAAGCGGTGCTTCCGATTCGTATCGGATAGTTATCCCCGAAGGATATACGGTTCGCAAAATTGCAAAAGTAGTTGCGGCACAGACCAATATTTCCGAAGAGGAATTTTTAGCGGCCGCCTCCGATGCATCCTTACTGTATCCTTATATGAAGGGGAATCGTCAGGTTACGTATGTGACGGAAGGGTTTTTGTTTCCCGACACGTACTATGCTCATCACGATGTAACGGCTAAGGAGCTGGTACAGATGATGCTGAAAAATTTCGATACACGTTTGACTTCGTCTATGCGTAAGAAAATCGATGAAGGAAATTTGTCTATTTATCAATTTGTCACCTTGGCATCGCTGGTGGAAAAGGAAGCGAAGTATGATGAGGATAGACCTTTAATCGCCTCGGTTTTTCAAAATCGCCTGAAACGTCATATGAAGCTTCAATCGGATGCCAGCGTTTCCTATGCTTCGGGAGACCACAAGTATGAGTATACTCTTGATGAGATTATGTATGATTCGCCGTATAACACGTATGTTTACGAGGGCTTGCCTCCCGGACCTATCGGTAACCCCGGGATAAAGAGTATGGAGGCTGTTTTGAATGCTCCTGCGACGAGCTATTTATATTTTGTAGCCGATAAAGAAGGACATAATTATTTTGCTATGACCTATGAAGATCATATGAAAAATGTCCGGAAATACATGCAATGATAAATTTACTTTATGAAATAAAAGAATACGGCGTTCAGCAGGGGTTACCGATTTTGAGAGATTCGGAAATACCCTTGCTGCAGCGCATATTGCGTATGGCTAAGCCTAAAAATGTGCTGGAAATAGGTACTTGTATAGGCTATTCGACATTGCTGACGGCGCAATGCCTTGACGATGATGCTGTGATTACGACTGTTGAGTTATCAAAAGAACGGAGCTTAACAGCACAAGAGTATGTAAATCGCTCGCCTTATAAGGACCGTATTCATTGCATTTGCGGGGACGGCACGGAATTTATTGAACATGCTGAAGGACCATGGGATTTTGTATTTCTTGACGGTCCGAAAGGTCAGTACGGCCGACAGACAAGGTTGTTGCTTCCGCGGTTGACTACAGGAGCCGTTATTGTAGCTGATAATGTACGCTACCATGATATGATATATACGAACGGATACTTACCTCATAAGCACCGTACGGCTATACGAAAACTACGAGAATTTACACGGCTTATCGAAGATGAAAGCCTTTTTTTTACGGCTGTTTTTGAAAACGGTGACGGATTGACCGTATCACGGAAGAAGGGGTAACTATGAAAAAAATGGAATTATTGGCACCGGCGGGAAATCCGGAGAAATTAAAGTTGGCTTTTCTATACGGGGCCGATGCGGCATACTTAGGAGGAACTTCATTCAGTTTACGAGCTTTTAGTGATAATTTTACGCCTGAGCAAATAAAAGAAGCTGTAGAATATGCACACTCTTTGGGAAAGAAAATTTATGTGACGGTCAACATATTTCCGTCAGATGAGGATTTTCAATATTTGCCGGATTATTTACGCTATTTGGAGTCTATTGATGTCGATGCCGTCTTAATTGCCGATCCGGGAATTTTCAGATTGTGTCGGGAAGTAGCTCCGAATCTTTCAATTCATGTGTCGACACAGGCCAATACGACGAACTGGTCTGCTGTCCGCTTTTGGAAAGAGTGCGGTGCGGAGCGTGTCGTTCTGGCACGGGAAGTGCCTCTTAGGGATGTTAAAGATATTTATGAAAAAACGCATATGGAACTGGAAGGTTTTGTTCACGGGGCTATGTGCATCTCCTATTCGGGACGCTGTCTTTTGAGTAATTATTTTACACAGGACAGAGATTCCAACCATGGTGAGTGCGTACAGTGTTGTCGTTTTAAATACAGTCTTGTGGAGGAAAAACGGCCGGGCGAACATTTCCCCGTAATGGAAGACGAACGGGGAACCTATATTATGAACTCAAAGGACATGTGTCTTATCGGGCACTTGCCGTCTTTGTATGAAGCGGGACTTTCAAGCTTAAAGGTTGAAGGACGAATGAAGAGTCTGCATTATGTAGCTACCGTTATTAAGACGTATAGAGAGGCTATGGATGCGTATGAAGCCGATCCGGAACATTTCTCGGTCCGTGCTGAATGGTTGGAAGAGTTGGAAAAAATATCTCATCGTCCGTATACGACGGGATTTTATTTCGGTCGTCCCGATGAAAATGACCAAGTATATGCTAAATCAAGTAATGTACAGACCCATGATTTTATCGGGCTCGTAAAGTCATACGATGAAGAGTCCGGTCGAGCATGTATTGAACAGAGGAACTTTTTTAAAGTCGGTCAGGATGTCGAGTTTTTAATGCCCCACGGGCCGGTTGTGCATATGACTGTCACGGAGTTGACGGATGGCGACGGAAAACCCGTAGAGGCAGCCAGACATGCACAGGAAACCGTGTATTTAAAAAGCGAGGTGCCTTTGGAACCGTATGCTATGATGCGAAGGAAAAGTAAGTAATCGTGTTATATAAAGAGTATGTGTATTTTCAAGTAGAGCCGTCCGAAATGACGCTCGTTAACAGAATAACGGAAGGTCTTGACCACTTGGGAGTGTTAACAGCCTTAGACGGCAAGAAGGGAATCGCCTGTTTGCGTACTACGGAAGATACGGCTGTCGAGGCTCGTCGTTTGTTGTCGGATTTACCCGTTTCCGTACGCTTGCTTACGTATGAAGATATTGTAAAGACGTTCGGAATCGACAAAGCGTGATATAAGAGAGAGATTCGTTTATGAAGGTATTTATAGCGGAAAAGCCGAGCATGGCACGGGAACTGGCAAAATGTCTTCCCGACCCGAAAAAAAGAGAAAACGGATATATTCGTACAGGCGGTGGTATTGTTACGTGGGCTTACGGGCATGTACTGCAACAGGCCGAGCCGGATGCCTATAATGAATCTTATAAGACCTGGCGTACAGAAGATTTACCCATTATTCCCGAAACGTGGAAACTCATTGTATCTCCGAGTGCCAAAGACCAGTTCGAAATTATAAAGGGGCTTATTGAGCAAGCCGATTCCATTGTCAATGCCGGTGACCCCGACAGAGAAGGTCAGCTTTTGATAGATGAAATTCTAGATTACGTGGGAAATACAAAGCCTGTAGAGCGTATTTTGCTAAATGCCCTCGATGAAAAGAGTATTCATGAATCTTTGACGGATTTACGGGATAACAGAGATTTTAAACCGCTGAAGGATTCGGCCTTAGCCCGCAGTCGTGCCGATTGGTTGATGGGGATGAATCTTTCCCGGGCTTATACGTTGGCGGCTCGTAGACAGGGGCATAAGGGCATTTATCCTGTCGGTCGCGTTAAGACGCCGACGTTGGCGCTTGTCGTAAGACGACAGAGGGAACTGGATCACTTTGTTCCCGTCACTTATTATATTGTAAAGGCCGATTTTGATTACGGTTCGGGAACTATAACAGCTCAGTGGCAGGCTAAAGATACTCAGGGTGGACTTGATTCGGAAGGACGCTGTATTGATAAACAGACGGCGGAAAATATTCTTGCTAAGACGGAGGCTGCCGTTAGTGGGACAGTAACTGAACGCAAGGTGACACATAAGAAAGAGAATCAACGGTTGCCGCATTCTCTTTCGTCCCTACAGATCGCGGCAGGCAAGAAATACGGCTACAGTCCGCAACAAGTATTGGATACGGCGCAGCAGTTGTATGAACGAAAATTTACAACCTATCCCCGCTCGGATTGTGAATATTTACCTTTAAACCAGCGCCGAGATGTGCCTAAAATCTTGGAAAATTTGGCGTCGTCCGGACAAGCGGATTTGGAAAATTGGGTAAAAGGTGCGGATAAGGGCCTAAAAAGCCGGGCTTGGAACGACTCCAAAATCACGGCTCATCATGCCATTATTCCTACTACCGTTCGTTGTCCTTATGACAGTTTGACTCCCATACAAAAAAATATATATTTTCTTATCGCACAGGCTTATATTGCCCAGTTTTACGGTGTTCATGAATACGACAGTCAGCGCATTATCATTAATTGTGCTCAAGAAGATTTCGTAGCTCGCGGTAAAACCGTTACCGCTCTCGGGTGGAAAGAGCTGTATAGTCGGGATAAAAGTGATGACAACGAAGAAGACAAGGATCAATTGCCGGTTCTGAAAAAAGGGACGACAGTTTTTTATAAGTCCGGTATAACAGAAGAGAAAGAAACGAAGCCGCCTCAGCGCTTTACGGCATCCACCTTGTTGGCGGCGATGAAAGAAATTTATAAATATGTGAAGGATGACGGTCTGAAAAAGAAACTCAAAGAAGTCCAGGGAATCGGTACGGAAGCGACGCGGGCGACGATTATTAATGAATTAATCGGTCGCAAGTTTTTATACGAAGAAGGTAAGAAAAAGTATTTGTGTCCGGCCGATTCGGCATATATTCTTATTGATGCATTGCCCGATGAATTGGCTTACCCCGATGAGACTGCCATTTGGGAAGAACGGCTTCATTTAATGAGTATAGGCAAAGACGATTTACAGTCTTTTTTGAAAGATCAAGTAGAATTTTTGCGTACACTCATACAAAAGGCGGGGCAAGGTGTTGTCAAAACTCATGCGGAAGGAAAGCGGTGTCCCCGATGCGGTTCGGTTATGATAAAAAGAGCCGGCAAATACGGCGAATTTTACGGCTGTACGTCTTATCCGAAATGTAAGCATACGGAACAAATTATACCGAAGGCTGTAGATGAAAGCACCGATTATACTTGTCCGCGGTGTAAAACGGGTCGATTTGTACGTATGGACGGTCCTTATGGTCCTTACTGGCTCTGCAATCATCCGGGTTGTAAGACCAAGTGTGCCGATGTAAAGGGACGTCCCAGTATTTATCAAAAGTGATTTAAAAGGAGATACGGTAATGGCGTCATATATTATGTTCCAGGGAACAGGATCGCATGTAGGGAAAAGTATTTTAACGACAGCTCTTTGCCGTATTTTTGCTCGTGAAGGCATGCGTACAGCTCCTTTTAAAGCACAAAACATGGCTTTAAATTCCTATGTTACACCGGACGGCAAGGAGATGGGTAGAGCCCAAGTTGCTCAGGCGGAAGCGGCCGGTCTTATTCCTGAAACGGACATGAATCCCGTCTTGTTAAAGCCGGTAGGAAACAGTCGATCGCAGGTCATCATTAACGGGATTCCTGTAGGGAATATGACGGCTCGCGAATATCACTTGTCGTATTGCATGAAGGCTTTTGATGCCGTTAAATCGGCTTTGGCTCGTATGGATGATACTTACGATATACTGGTTATCGAAGGGGCCGGCAGTCCTGCGGAAGTAAATCTGAAAGATACGGATATTGTGAATATGCGTGTAGCCAAGTATTTACAGGCTCCCGTATTTCTCGTTGCCGACATAGACCGGGGCGGATCTCTGGCGGCGCTTGTCGGAACCTTGGCATTGCTCGAGCCGGAAGAACGGGAGCTTGTCAAAGGTCTTGTTATTAATAAGTTTCGAGGGGATATCAGTCTTTTTGAACCGGCAGTCCGGTTCTTGGAAGAAAAGACGGGAAAGCCTGTTATCGGCGTCGTTCCTTATATAGAAAATATGGGGATCGATGAGGAAGATTCCGTGTCCTTACATGATATGAAGCAACAGGTGACGCACGAAGATGTGAATATTGCCGTTGTCATGACACCGAAAATTTCTAATTTTACAGATTTCGACAGTCTGGGACAAGAAGACGGCATCGGCTTATATTATGCGGATACGCCCGAAAAATTAAAGGATGCGGATGTCATTATTTTACCGGGTACGAAGAATACACTTGAAGACTTGCAATATGTGCGAAAAAGCGGCATGGAAGCGGAAATCTTCAAGGCTTTAAAAAAAGGGGCCTTTATCGTAGGTATCTGCGGCGGTTATCAGATGTTAGGAGAGCGTCTTTGTGATCCCCACGGTGTGGAATCGAGTGTTCAAGAGATTTACGGCCTCGGCCTTTTGCAGGCGGAAACAACCCTGGTAAACACTAAATTAACGGCACAGGTACAGTGTCGATGTGTAAAGTTACGTGTAGGGGACGTAGTGATTGACTGTTCCGGTATGCGAGGGTATGAAATTCATGCAGGTCAGACGGTAATGAAAAGGGAGCAAGTTCGTCCGTTTTTGATTACATCCCGACACGGGCTGGATTGTAGCTTCGAAGACGGAGCCGTATCTGAGAACGGCCATGTCTGGGGGACCTATGTACACGGACTTTTTGATAATGACGATTTTCGTCACGCCTTTATTAATGCCGTGCGTTTGCATAAGGGGTTGAGTCCTTTGACCAGAGGGAACTCCTATTCGGCACAAAAAGAGGACAACTATGATCGCTTGGCAAACATTGTAGAGACCCATATGAATATGGATAAAATCAGGAAAATTATAAGAGGTGAGCGATGATTACTCTTATAACGGCGTTTATAGTTGACAGTCTTATAGGGGATCCGCAAACCAGGTTTCATCCCATTGCTCTTTTGGGAAGATGTATTGCTGTTTTGGATAAGCTTTTTTATAACCGTAAGTATTCTCAGGGAATGCAGGTTGTCGGCGGCGGAATGGTATGCCTATTTATTTTATCCTTTACCTATGCCGTAATGTTTGCAGTTGTTAGCATCTTTGATTTGTTGGCGGTAAGTATATTTGCAGATGTGTTTAAGGGGATTGTCCTGGCTTTTCTCATTTGCCCTAAAAGTCTGGCTCAAGCAGCTACGGCTATTCGTAAAGATTTGCAACAGCGACATTTAGAGGCAGCTCGTCATAAAGTAGGATACATTGTCGGCAGAGATACACAAAATTTGAGTGTCGCCGAAGTTTGTCGAGCTGTTATTGAGACCGTGGCGGAAAATACAAGCGACGGTATCATAGCTCCGTTATTTTATTATTTTATAGGCGGATTACCCGGAGCCGCCGTATATAAGGCTGTAAATACCCTTGACTCCATGATGGGGTATAAGAATGACAGATATTTATATTACGGGCGTGCGGCCGCTCGTATTGACGATATTTTTAACTATATTCCTGCACGTCTGACGGGAATTTCTTTTGTTGCAGCCGCCGCTTTAGGGGGAAGTGACTCCAAAAGGGCTTTTCAGATTATGCTGAGAGATGCGCATAAACATCCAAGTCCCAACGGAGGCTATGCAGAGGCTCCCGTTGCCGGCGCCTTACATATTCGTTTAGGCGGCTATAATTCATATTTCGGCAAAACCTCTTTCCGTGCTTATATGGGTGATGATGATGAACCGTTGGAAGCTGAGAAAATACGACAGGCTGTTCAATTGATGTATACTGCGACTGCTTGCGCAGTCATTTTCATGTCTTGTGTTTATTGGCGGGTGTAAGTATGGGATTTTCCGTTACCGTTCCTGCCGGCTGCGGCGAATTTTTACAGGGACGAGTAGGCAATAGAAGTGTCATTATTTCGACACCGGTCAATGCTTATGTAAAGGCTATCGTAAATGACGGCATGTATGACGAGAAACTGTTGGGTAAAAAGTCGCGTCAAGCTGTACAACGGGCAGACTCTATTTGCGGAGGCAGGCCTTTTGACAAGGTTCTGGAAATACAGTCGGATATCCCTAAAGGGAAGGGAATGGCATCCAGCAGTGCGGATATAGGCGCTTGTGCTCTTGCCGTTGCCCGTCATAAGGGGCGTTTTTTTTCGGATGAAGAGTTGTGCCGTTTAGCTGTTTCTATTGAGCCGACGGATCCTGTTTTCTGTCAGGACGTGGTGGCCATGGATCGCTACAGCGGGAAAATTTTACGGCGTTTCCCGGCACCTCACCTGATATACTATACTTTTGACTGCGGCGGAACGATAAATACGTTGGACTTTTATAGTACAGGGACAGTAGAAGATGAGCCCGATGTGACAGACCTGTACAAGGATTTATGTCGTAATGACGGGGATATAGATACTTGGTGCCGAGTAGCCACAACTTCGGCCTTGGCCAATCAGAGTAGGGTTTTTAAAAGCGAACTTCCCGATTTTTATGAGACAGCACAAAAAATAGGGGCCTGCGGTATCGGTACGGCTCATACGGGGACTCTTTTGACTATGATTTTTCGCACCCGCGGGTACGGGCAGAAAATAAAAAAGGTGCTGTCGCAGAGCCCGTTAAAAGATTTAAATTTTATAGGTGTTTTTGAAACGATTGGCGGCGGATACGTTTTTGAGGAGAGATGAATATGTCTTTTTCACACGGAGGAAATGTATACGATGAGGAAGGGAAGCTTAAAAATTGGGTAGATGTAAGTGCCAATATTAATCCTCTCGGCTTGTCGGAGCCTGTAAAAGAAGCTGTTATCACGTCTGTCGACATGCTCGTTCATTATCCGGACCCGGAGGCAAGAGCCCTTAAAAACGCGTTGGCAAATCATTACGGAATCTTGAAGGAACGACTGATTTGTACGAACGGGGCAGCCGAATTGATGTATATTTACTTTCATACATTCAAACCGAAAAAAGTTATTATACCCGTGCCCTCGTTTGATGAGTATGAAAAAGCGGCTAAAGCCGGAGGTGCTCATATTACTTATGTATATACGCAACAGGATGACTTTAACAGTAACTTGATGCGGATGGTGGAAGCAGCCGGAGAAGGGTCCGTTATTATCTTGGGGAACCCCAACAATCCGACAGGTAGCCTGATAAAAAAAGAAGATATGGAGGCCGCTGTCAAAGAGGGAATAAAAAAGAATCTTCGCTTTGTAGTGGATGAGTCTTTTTTGGATTTTCGATATGATGAAGACAGGTTTTCCGTCAAAAACTTAACCGGTATATACAAAAATCTTCTGGTTATTCATTCGTTAACCAAGTTTTTTGCCTTGCCGGGCTTGCGTCTGGGCTTCGGGACGGCATGTGAATCTGATATAAAAAAAATGGAAGGGCATAAAGATTGTTGGAATGTAAACAGCTTGGCCCAAATTGCCGGTACGGCGGCCTTGTCAGATGGAGAATACATACGGGTAAGCCGCAGACTCTGTGAAGTTGAACGGGTTTATATGAGAGCACGGTTGCAAGAAATTACGGAAATCCATGTCACGGGAGGGAGCGTAAACTTTATACTCATACAATTCTTGCGACCCTATCATACGGCCGAGAAAGCTGCGGACTACTGTAAACGTCACGGTATACTGATTAGAAATTGTCGTAATTATAGAGGCTTGAACGGTGAATTTATTCGTCTGGCCGTTCGCGACCGGATTACAAATAACCACGTTATTAGAATAATTAAAAATTATATTAATAATGAGAAAATGTAAATGCTTAATGCTTTTTATAATCAAAGAAGAATAAAATTAAAAAAAACGTTTAAGTAGGTGATTTTTAAATAATCTTATGATATAATGACGACATCATTAAAGTGTGCTTTTTCTCAATATGAGGAATAGCACTTTTGGGTAAAGTTCGTTATATGGGTATGACGATCCTATTATTATGAGAACGGAGTGTGGTATTAATGAGTGAGCAAAAAGACAATAAGCGATTTATTGCCGTAGGCCTCATGCTATTCGCTCTCTTTTTCGGAGCGGGGAACTTGATTTTCCCGGCATCGATGGGACAGCATGCAGGGGAAAATGTTTGGTGGTCCGTATTGGGCTTTATTATTACGGGTGTAGGGTTGCCCCTTGCCGGCGTTCTTGCCATCGGCTATTCGGGCTGTAAGAATTTACAGGAATTGGCCGGTCGTGTTCATCCTAAGTTCGGCCTTTTGTTTACAGTTGTATCTTATTTAACTATCGGGCCTTTCTTTGCAACGCCGAGAACCGGCAGTGTATCGTATGAAATTGCCGTACGACCCTTCCTGGAAAACGGCGGCTCGGATTTGAATATGACTATTTTCCTCGTTATCTTCTTCGTCATTACCTATTGGCTTTCCGCTTCGCCTTCCAAGTTGGTTGACCGTATCGGTAAGATTTTAACCCCTGTATTGTTACTTACCATTTTAGCCTTAATTGTAAAGTCCTTTATTTCGCCCTTGGGGGATCCCGGTGCGGCGACGGCTACCTACGGAACGCCTGCCTTGGCAGTAGTTCAAGGGATTTTAGACGGCTATAATACAATGGATGCTATCGCATCGTTGGTATTTGCCATTCTCGTAGTCGAATTCGTTGTGGAAGCAGGTGCATCGACGCCCGGTGAGATTACGTTGGATGTATTTAAATCGGGTGTTATTGCCGTGGCTTGTTTGGCTTTCGTTTATATCTTTGTCGCTAAAATCGGTGCAGACAGTGTTGTAGCTATCGGTATGCAGGACACGGGAGCTCCCGTTTTGACAAAATCGGCTCAGATCCTTTTCGGTAACGTAGGGGCTATGATTTTGGCTGTCATCGTGTTGCTTGCATGCCTGTCAACATCCATCGGCTTGGTTACGTCTTGCGCTACCTATTTTGAACAACTCATAGGCGGAATGAGCTATAAGGCATATGCCGTATTATTCTCCGTTATTTCCTTTGCCGTAGCTATGTTCGGCTTGAAGACGATTATTTCGGCGGCAATTCCCGTTTTGATGTTTATTTATCCTATCGTTGTGGCGCTCGTTGTCCTTACGTTCTTACACAAGTTCTTTAAGGGCCGGCAGTGCGTATACGGATGGACTATCGGTCTTACTTTGATTCCTGCTTTGGTTACAGGTTTTGAAACGGCTGAAATTTCTCTCGGAGCTATTGATGTATTCTTTAACTCCACGGTTCCTCTACATTCTTTAGGCATGGGTTGGGTATGCTTTGCCGTCGCCGGTCTTATTATCGGCCTCGTGCAGGCTCAGGTAACATCATCAACTAAAGAAGCTTAGAATGGGAAAGAGAAACCTCCTTTTACTAAGGAGGTTTTTCTTTTTAAAATGATTTAGGAGTGGATTGATATGGATATTTTTGAACGTAAGCCTTATCAGGAGTTCATGCATGACTCTCAAGATAAAAAGTTAAATCGCGTCTTAGGGGCCTTTGATATTACGATCATGGGGCTGGGGATTATTATCGGCACGGGGATTTTCGTCCTCACCGGCATCGGTGCCGCTAAATATGCAGGCCCCGGACTGATGTTGTCTTTTGTACTGGCGGCTATTACTTGTGCCTTCGTATGTATGGCTTATTCGGAATTGGCTACCTTTTTGCCCGTATCAGGAAGCTCTTATACTTATGCTTATGCGTCTTTAGGTGAAATCTTCGGCTGGTGGGTAGGCTGGAGTCTTATCCTTGAATATTCTGTCGGAGCCAGTGCCGTTGCAGGCGGCTGGTCGGCATATTTTGTGGGAATTTTGCATTCCTGCGGAATTGAACTTCCCAAGGTGTTTACAGCCGTTCCGGCTGACGGGGGTATCATTAATTTACCTGCCTTTGTTATTGTTTTGCTGGCCACGGGTTGTCTTATTTTAGGTGTAAGAGAAGGAGCAAGGGTTAACAGAGTTCTCGTAGTTATTAAAATCGTGACTATTTTTGCATTCCTCTTTTTCGCAGGCCCTCATATTGATCCTGTAAACTGGCAACCCTTCCTGCCTTTCGGTTTAGACGGTGTTGTTGCCGGAACGGCCGTGCTGTTCTTTGCTTATTTGGGCTTTGATGCCTTGTCTACGGCGGCTGAAGAAACGAAGAATCCTGAACGCAACATGCCCATAGGTATTATTTCGGCTTTAGCTATTTGTACGGTCTTGTACATCGCTGTTTGTGCAGCTATGACAGGTGTTGTACCTTATCCCGAATTGGATACGGCGGCACCGGCTTCATACGTACTTGAATATATCGGCTTACGAGCAGGTTCGGCACTTATCGGTACAGGTGCACTTTGCGGTTTATCAACCGTTGTTTTGAATATGCTTTTCGCACAGAGTCGCGCTTTGTATTCTATGAGTCGTGACGGCTTGATTCCCAAGAGTTTATATACGGTTCATGAAAAATATCATACGCCGTATCGCCTTCTGCTTATTATCGGCATTATAGTATCTCTGGTAGCAGGCTTTACGCCCATTCATATCGTGGCGGAAGCTTGCAGTGCCGGAACGATTTTTGCCTTCCTTTGTTCTTGCGTCGGCATTATGGTTTTGCGTCGTATATATCCTGATATTCCCCGAAGCTTTAAGTGCCCGGCAGTCTATCTCGTCGCTCCTTTAGGCTTTATCTTCTGTGCATTTATTTTTGCACATTTATCTTCCCATACGTTGGTTCTTTTTGTAGGTTGGTCTATATTAGGCGGTATCATCTATGCCGTTTACGGACATAAACACAGCCGTTTGCGCAACGGTAAGGAAGTTGCGTAATATTTATTTAAAAGGCCGTAACGAAGAGGTCGAAATCTCTCGTTACGGCCTTTTTATTTGGTGTTGTACATAATGAGATACAGCGTTTATAATTAAAAAAATCAGTAACGACAGAAAGGAAGAAAAAGATGGATTTTTACACCTATGCTTATATAGACGGGCAGGTACATACCACCTATCTTTATCACTATGCAGTCCTGCTCGGCGTGACTTTGGCATGGCTCATAGCCGGCATTAAGTATATGCGTAACCGGTTGCAAACCAAGTATCGTGATTTGACGATTATTTTTTTACTCATCGGTATTTTTTTGGCCGGAGCTAATTGGCAGAGTTTTTCGCGGACCAGGCAGTTTACAGAGGATATGTCCCGCATGTCCGCCTTCTTAGAAAATTTCAGTTACAATTTAAACGTTCCGAAAGACCGGTTGTCAGTTAATTCATTGCGGCTTAAAAACGGCATGGTTGTAAGGACAGGAGCTAATGAGTACTATTCCGTCTATTTCAGCGATCGTGAAACGGCGTATAAGGTTGAACGAATTTATATGATTAATGCCGATGTGCATATTATCAATGAACAGGAGTAAACTATGATTGAATATTCAATGATTTTTGCTAAACTGGGCATAGGTTTGTTGGTTATTATTTTTCAAATCAATATTATGGGGAAGGGCAACTTGGCCCCTACGTCGGCTTTGGATCAAGTTCAAAACTATGTTCTCGGAGGTATTATAGGCGGTATTATTTATAATGACAGCATCGGAATTCTGCAGTTCCTCTTAATCCTCATCGCCTGGACAATTCTTGTTATGGTTTTGCGCTATGCTAAGGGAAACAGCAATTTCGTTCATAAGCTGATTGACGGAGACCCCATTCTGGTCATCGACCACGGAAAAATCTTAACCGATGTATGTATGCGAGCGGGTTTGAATGCCGGTGATCTTCATTTAAAATTGAGAAGTGCCGATGTATGGCGTGTTGAAGATGTCTATCGCGGAATTTTGGAACAAAACGGTCAGTTGACCATTATGAAATATGATGATAGACATAATCGCTATCCTCTCATTGCAGACGGAAACATTAATGAAAGCGTCCTGGAACTTATCGGTAAGAATAAAGAATGGATTGAAGAACGAGCTGCCGAAAAGGGGTATAAGGTAAATGATATATATTTGGCAGAGTATGATGACAATGATATAAGTATTTACGCTTATGCAAAGCAGGGTGAATAAAAAGAACCCTTAACGGTACGATTCCGTTAAGGGTTCTTTTGTCACTTCATTTATTTTACAGTATTTTTTAATGTACCGATGGAAGAGATTGTAATTTCAACGCTATCTCCCGACTTTAAATAACGAGGAGGGTTAAAGCCTACTCCTACGCCGGCCGGTGTCCCGGTGGCTATAATGTCGCCGCACGATAACGTCGTACCCGAGGAGAGCTGAGAAATGAGCGTGGGGACGGTAAAAATTAAATCATCCGTACTCGCATCTTGACGCACCTCGCCGTTTACCTTAGTAACAATATTAAATATGTCGGGAGCGGCATCTCGTAATAAGATATACGGGCCTATGGGGCAGAAGGTGTTCAAACTTTTGCCGTGAAACCATTGTTGGTGTCGGCGTTGCACGTCGCGAGCCGTCACATCATTCAAAATTGTAAAGCCGTAAACATAATCCATGGCCTCATGCTCGGGAATGTCCGTGCCGGACTTGCCGATAATGACAGCCAGTTCGCCTTCATAGTCCACTTCGGAAGTTACGTTTTCGTGAAGATCAATGGTATCGTCCGGACCGATAAGAGATGTAGCGGATTTCGTGAAGAACACCGGATATTTCGGCTTTTCTACCGTTGTGACCTTATCGAATTCGGCAATGTGTTCACAATAGTTTTTACCGACACATAGGATATTGTGAATCGTGTCGGGCAAGGGAGTCAGAATATGAACCGTATCTAAGGGCCTGGGTTGCACGGCTCCGGTCTTTTCATTTTGTTCCAGACTGTCAGCCAGAGCCAAGAGTCCTTCAGGTCCTTGGGCAATAAATTCCGACAGGCTTTCAGGCAGGGGTGTAAAGAACGCTTCTTCCAAGGCAATAGCACTGTATACGCTTTTTTCGTCGGGCGTAAGAACTCCCCACTGAATGAAGCCGGCGTCTTCAAAGGTTACGAGTTTACGAATTTCCATTTCAAATCAGCTCCTGCATATAAGATGGATTTATTATAACACAGTCGGCGTCCTTTCGCCGCTTTTTCAGTACTGGAAGGGCTTTTTTATTTATGATACAATTTAAACACTAACGGAAAGAAGGAGATGCCTCATGGACCAGGAAAACACCAAAAATTTTATTGAACTTATTATAGATAAAGACAATGAAACGGGAAAATACGGAGAACGTGTACACACTCGTTTTCCGCCCGAACCGAACGGGTATTTGCACCTCGGACACGCCAAGTCCATTTGCCTCAACTTCGGCATCGGGAAAAAATATAAGGGCTTGACCAATCTGCGCTTTGATGATACAAACCCGTCAAAGGAAGATGTGGAATACGTGGAATCCATTAAGCGGGACGTGGCTTGGCTCGGATTTTCCTGGGAAGATCGTCTTTACTTCGCATCCGATTATTTCGATATTTTTTATAAGCAGGCCCTTAAGCTCATTAAAAAGGGCAAGGCTTATGTAGATGACTTGACGGGAGAACAAATCCGTGAGTATCGCGGTACCTTCAGTCAGCCCGGTAAAGAAAGCCCTTATCGGAATCGTTCGATTGAGGAAAACTTACGGCTGTTTGAAGAAATGAAAGACGGGAAGTATGCTGACGGAGAAAAGGTATTGAGGGCTAAAATAGACATGGCCAGTCCGAATATTAATATGCGTGATCCCGTTTTATATCGAATCATTCATGCGTCTCACCACCGTACGGGGAATAAATGGTGCATTTATCCTATTTATGACTTTGCTCATCCTTTGGAAGATGCTATAGAACGGATTACTCATTCCATTTGTACCCTTGAATTTGAAGACCATCGTCCTTTGTATAATTGGGTTGTTGAAGAATGGGACGATCCGGAAAATCAAAAGCCTCAGCAGATTGAATTTGCACGCCTTAATGTGGCCAATATGGTTATGAGTAAGCGTAAATTACGACTTCTCGTTGAGAAAGGTCTGGTCAGCGGTTGGGATGACCCTCGCATGCCGACTATTGCCGGTATCCGCAGGCGGGGTTATACTCCTGAATCAATTCGCAATTTCTGTGAACGTATCGGAGTAGCCAAGGCGGACAGTACGGTAGAACCTGCATTTCTCGAATCATGCATTCGCGAAGATTTGAAACTGAAAGCTCCGCGGTATATGACTGTAGTCGATCCGATTAAAGTCGTTTTGACCAACTATCCGAAAGACCTTACGGAAACGGTAGTTGCCGATAATAATCAGGAAAATGAAGAAATGGGAACACGACTGCTGACTTTCAGTAGAGAATTGTATATTGAACGGAGCGACTTTATGGAAGATCCGGTCAAAAAATTCTTCCGCTTAGCACCGGGAAAAGAAGTTCGCCTGAAATATGCATATATTATTAAATGCGAAGAAGTCATTAAAGATGCAGACGGCAATATTACGGAATTACGTTGCACTTGCGATATGGACAGCAAAAGCGGTAGCGGCGCCAATGCTAACCGTAAGGTAAAAGGTACCTTACACTGGGTTAACGCTGCCGATGCGATTGATACGGAATGCCGCTTGTATGAATCGTTGCTGAAAACTGACAGTGAGGGCGATGACGGTGATTTCTTGAGTCAAGTCAACCCTCACAGTCTTATGGTGACGCAAGGTAAGGCCGAAGCCGGGTTGGGCAATTTTAAAGAAGGCGATAAGTTTCAATTTCTGCGTCAAGGCTATTTTGTCATTGACCGAGACAGTCAGCCGGGACATTTGGTAGTCAATCGTATTGTCGGCTTACGCGATACATGGGCTAAAATGCAGCAAAAAGGATAGATGTCAAAGGGATACCGCTTTCTTTCTGAGAAGGTATCCCTTCTTATATTGCCGTTAGAGACAGTTGTTTGTATAATAAATTTATCAGGTTGTTATCGGAGGAATAAGATGAAGTCTGCAGGATATAAGAGTATACCCGTATTATTGCTGTTCTTAATTGTCGGCGGTATTTTAGGCGGCATTATAGGCGAGGTTTTGTCGGGTTTAAACTTTGGAAGTATAATGCCCGATCTGGTCCGGCATTATGAGATTTTCAATATTCACAATGTAACACTGAACTTATATGTTATGGAGCTTACGCTCGGTATTCATTTTGCCCCGAATCTTCTCAGTATTATCGGAATTTTAGTAGCTGTATTTATTTACAGACGAATTTAGGAGGTTGACAGGTATGCTGATTTTAGCATCCGGGTCGCCGCGTCGCAAAGAGTTATTGGAACAAATAGGCGCGGCCTATGAAGTAAAAGTCGGTACATATGCCGAAGATGTGCCGAAAAACGATGATCCCGAGAAATTTGTTATTAGACAGGCCGCCGGAAAGGCGGCATCCGTTGCCGAAAAGTATACAGGTCGGTGGGTACTGGGTGCCGATACGGTAGTGGTATCCGACGGTAAAATATTGGGAAAGCCCGGCTCTGATGAAGCGGCTGTGTCCATGTTGCAACGATTATCGGGAAAAACCCATGCCGTTTACACGGGCATTGCTTTGCAGAAAGATGACGGTGTATGGACACATGCGGAAAAAACATTGGTTACCTTTCGTACTTTGTCTGATGCGGAAATCAGGGCTTATGTAGCGACTAAAGAGCCGCGTGATAAGGCCGGTGCATACGGAATACAAGGGCGCGGAGCCGTATTGGTTGAAAAGATAGAAGGCGATTATGCGAATGTCGTCGGACTCCCTTTAAGTGCCTTGTATGTACTGGCGGGGATTGCCGGTATGAGCTTATGAGCGAAGGGGTAAGGAAACTGGCCCCCGGTGAGCGGCCGCGGGAACGTTTTTTTCACCATGGTGCTGCTGCCGTTTCAGATCAGGATTTATTGGCTATTTTATTGCGTACGGGTACGAAGGGACAGTCGGCTTTAGATGTTTCAAGGTGCATTCTGCGTACCTTACCGGAAGAAAATATTTATTACTTGGGTGAGACGGATGTCAGACGGCTTTGTACCGTAAAAGGAATAGGCAGGGATAAGGCCGTTACTTTGTGTGCCGCCATAGAGCTGGGCAAACGTATTGCCCGTCAGAGAGTAAAGGCCAACGCAAGAGATTTCAGCAGTCCCTCTACAGTGGCCGAGTATGTAATGGAAGACATGCGCTGTTTGGGGCAAGAGAAATTTTCAGCCTTGTACGTGTCTTCAAAAAATAAACTGATTGCCTTACGTGAGTTGACGAGCGGGACACTCAATGAAAGTCTGGCTAAGGCCAGAGACGTCTTCAGATATGCGTTGGAATACAATGCGGCGGCGGTTATTCTTATACATAACCATCCCAGTGGCGATCCGACACCTTCAAAAGAAGATATAAAAGCCACTCAATGTATTGCTGAAGCCGGTCGAGTTATGGGAATTCCTGTTTTGGACCATATTATTATAGGTGACGGAACCTATGTCAGTTTGTGCGAGAGAGGCTATGTATAAGCCATTCTTGACTGACTTGTGCGGATTGTCGTATAATAATCAGGCAAGGTTTAAAGCCTTGTCTACCGGGCCTATAGCTCAGCGGTAGAGCCACCGGCTCATAACCGGTTGGTCCTTGGTTCGAACCCAAGTAGGCCCACCACATGTAAACAAAGCTATTTCGCACTGTTGCGGGATAGCTTTTTTTATAAACCGTGAGAAAAACGAGCGAGGTTTTATATGAAATTATCGAAACGCCTTTCGGCTGTAGCGAAAATGGTGCCTGTAAATACTACCTTGGTTGATGTGGGGACGGATCACGCCTATTTACCCGTATATTTGTGTGAGCAGGGGATTTGTCCGCATGTAGTAGCGTCCGATGTTGCACCGGGTCCCTTATCGTCCGCATCGGCTCATACGGCTCAGGCCGGACTTGCGGATCGCATTGAGTGTCGCCTTGCCGACGGCTTATCATCGGTTGCACCCGGAGAGACGGACGGCGCCGTACTTTGCGGGATGGGCGGTAAGTTGATGATGCGAATACTTGAGGCAAAATTCGACCTTGTGAGACAATTGAAGTATCTCATCTTACAGCCTCAAAGTGATGCCGGTGCATTGCGGCAATATGCGGTTGAACACGGTTTTCGTATAACCAAGGAAACATTGATTAAAGAGGACGGTCGCTTATATCAAGTATTAAGAATTGAACCCGGTAAAGAAGACGATTTTCCTTTCTGGCAGTATGAGACGGGACCGCGTAATTGGGATGATAAGAATCCTTTATTGGGAGAGTTGATAGATGAAATAATACGCAAAAAGAAGCGTTTTTTGAAGGGAATGGAGGCGGCAGGCCGCCTCGAAGACGTTGAAAGAACCAAAAAGGAAATAGCTGAATGGGAGGAAAGAAAATGTCTGTGTCATTTAAAGCGATCATTGATGTAATGGAAAATCTGGCCCCTTTGACTTTAAAAGAAGACTGGGATAACCCGGGCTTACTTGTAGGAAATCCGGAACAGGAAGTGCAATCCGTCTTATTGACGTTGGACGTAACAAAAGAAAATGTATGCTACGCTGTAGATCATGGTTTTGATTGTATTATCAGTCATCACCCCGTAATTTTTTCGGGAATTAAGGCTTTGAGAACGGATACGTATGACGGTCGGATGTTTGCACAGTTATTGTCTCACAATATAGGCGTATATTGTTCTCATACCAATCTGGATTCGGCAACGGGAGGGGTTAACGACGTTTTAGCCTCCCTCTTGGAACTTCATGACGTGCGGCCCTTAGACGGAGAAGAAGGCAGTTCGATGGGGAGAATCGGCAGACTTTCTGAGGCCATGAGCCTTGCTGAAGTCATGGAATATATTAAGGTAAAGTTGAATCGACCTGTCTTACCTTATGGCGGCAAAGAAAAAGAAAAAGTGGAATCAATCGCTCTTTGCGGCGGGGCTGCTACGTGTTTCATGAATGACGCCGTTCGTGCCGGTGCGGACCTGTATCTTACGGGCGATGTAAAATATCATGATTTTCAGCAAGCGGTAAAAGACGATATATTTTTAGTTGACGGAGGACATTACGGAACGGAATTTCCCGTCGTATTCGAGCTGCAACGCCTGTTACAGACAGAAAGTGAGAAACGGGGTTGGGAAGTAAAATTCGTTGTTGATTCGACGAGTCGTGATTTTATTTCATATCTTTAAGGAGGGTGAATAATGACTAAAGAAGAACATATTCAGCGTTTAAAGGATGATCCTATTTATGTGGTCATGGGCGAGGCCTTATCTTTGGGGCGTAAGAATACGGAAGTAGCGAAAACCCTTTTAGATGTAGGCGTAAGAATCATTCAATATCGGGAAAAACATAAAACCTGGCGAGAAAAATATGCCGAAGCAGCGGAAATTGCGGTTATGTGTAAAAAATACGGAGCGACATTTATTATGAATGACTCCGTGGACTTAGCCGTTGCTTGCGGAGCCGACGGGATTCATGTCGGACAGGACGATGCACCGGTTCAAATCGTAAAGAAAATAGCCGGTCAAAATGTGTTTGTCGGCGTATCGACGAATACGACAAAAGAATTACAGGGGGCATTAGCAGACGGCGCTGACTATGTCGGCTTCGGGCCTATGTTCCCGACATCATCAAAGAGCGATGCCGATGAGGTCGTTACGGAAGAAACCATTCGCAGTGCCTTGGAATTTCCGCTTCCCGTCGTGACTATCGGCGGTATCGGTTTAGAAAATATTCGCACTTTATATGACAGAGGGTTCCGTTCCTTTGCCATGATCAGTGCTGTCGTATCGCAAAAGGATATAAAGAAAGCCGTTGACGACTTGAGGCAAGCTTTGAAATAGTTTTCTTGACGGGTTTACAAGAGATAGCGTATGATAATACACGATGAGTATGAAAGGTAATCGCCAGTACGAAGGTATTGGAGGAAAGTCCGAGCTCCGTAGGGCAGGATGCCGGATAACGTCCGGCGAAGGTGACTTTAGGGACAGTGCCACAGAAATGTGTACCGCCACGTAAGTGGTAAGGGTGGAACGGTGCGGTAAGAGCGCACCAGCGGTAAGGTAACTTGCCGGCTAGGTAAACCCCATCCGGAGCAAGACCGAATAGGGAAGGGATGAAGTTGCCCGCTGATCTTCCGGGTTGTGTCGCTCGAACAGGCCGGCAACGGTCTGTCTAGATAGATGATTACCACTGCGCAAGCAGAACAAAACTCGGCTTATTGATTACTCATCATTCGCAAATAAAAGGGACTGCTTTTCGAAGCGGTCCTTTTATTATGATGAAGCGTAAGAGGACGAAGCGTATGATTAATATGAAAGAAGAGCGACAGTTTATGGGAAACCGTGTCTATGGACGGCGAGTAGTCGACGGCCATGTACATACGGAGCTGTGTCCTCATGGAAGTGGTGATAAGACGGCATTAATGATCGAGAAGGCTATTGATTTAAAAATCGATAAAATTTGCTTAACTGAACATGCCCCCTTGCCGGTAGAGTTTAAGAACGCATATGGAGGTATTAAAGCCGGCTGTGATACGGGAGCGCTTAAAGCGGATCAAGTCGAAGTATATTTAGAGTTGGTTGAAAGGTTAAAAAAAGATTATGCAACCCGTATCAATATTTCCGTCGGCTTTGAAGTGGATTACCTGCCCGGATTTGAAGACTATACGCGCTCTTTTTTGAATGAATACGGGGCATTTACGGAGGATAATATATTATCATTACACTTCTTAGACGGATATGACGGGAAGTTTTATTGTGTAGATTACAGTACGGATGATTTCCGGAAAGCCTTCAGGCCTTGGCTTTTCGACCAAAATGCATTGTATTATAAATATTTTACCTGTTTAAAAAAGGCTGTGTGCGCCGACTTGGGCAAGTACACTCCTGTGCGTATAGGGCATCTTGATCTAATAAAAAAATATAGACTTCACTTCGGCTTTACCAAACCTCTTGATGAACAAAATTGCCGCTTAATTAAAGAGATACTCCTTATTATGAGAAAACAGGGACGGCAGTTGGACTATAATATGAGCGGCTTTTTTAAGCCTCAATGTCGGGAAATGTATCCGAGTCGCTTCATTCAAGTCATGGCTGACGTATTGGGAGTCCCGTTTATACCCGGATCCGATTCTCATAGCGTAGAAGATCTGGAACGGGCCTGGGGATAAGGCAATGAGTTTTTGTGAAATACCGGGATGAATAAGACAAAGCTCTGCAGTCTGCGAAAAGATACGGGAAAAACAAAAAGGCGTAACACAGGTGTGCTACGCCTTTTTAAATCAGTCTTTAAAAACTGTGTGTAGGGCAATACTGAGGGCTCGTAATTGAGGAGCTTTTTTACGCTGGTGTTCATTCATACGCCCTAAAATATCGCTGAGAATCGAAACGGCCTTTACAATATGAGGTCCTTTGTTGAGCATTACGCACTCCGCCCGTTCACCCATGGCGGCATCGGTTATTTCGGCTCGAGTTGGCAAGCCCGTCTTAACTAAAGTTTCCAGTACTTGAGTGGCCCAAATGACGGGGACATGAGCGGCTTCACAAATCCAGAGGATCTCCTCCTGAAGTTCCGATAAACGATGATAACCCGCTTCTACCGCCAAATCACCGCGAGCAATCATGACGCCGAAAGGTTGTTTGGAAGCGGCTTTTACAATGATTTGCGGCAGGTTGGCTACGCTTTCCTTTGTTTCTATCTTAGCAATAATAGCAATGGAAGAAGACTTTTTGCCCAGCCTCTTTTTCAATTCTCTTTGTAGCAGCTCAATATCGTCTCCGTTACGCACAAAGGAGTAACCGATGCTGTCGGCGCGACCAATCATAAAATCCAGGTCTTCCAGATCTTTGGCGGTTAGGGGCGTAATGTCCAAGTGTGTTTCAGGAAAATTCAGACTCTTTTTAGGTTTTACACGGAAGCCTTTTTCTTTAGCAGCCGTAACGGTTAAAAAAGCTCCGTTATCAGTCATTTCAGTAACTCTGGCCGTGAGCTTTCCGTCATCGATAAGAACGGGGTCTTCCTCTTTTAACGTATTAAAGACTTCCGGTGCCGAACAGGCCAAGACAATTTTTCCGAGTGCCTCAGGCGGACAGACTCCGATGGATTGAGATAAGAAGAAGGAGTCTCCTTCCACTAATTTATCCGTATCGCCTGTAATAAGAACTCCCGAAATACGGATTTTCGGACCGGCTAAGTCCATGTATACGCGACAATCTTTGCCGGTTTCCTTTTTTGCCTGTTCTAAATTATCCAACATAGCGGTCCAAACTATGCGGTCATCGTGAGCACAATTGATACGAACCGTATCCATACCGGCTTCCAATAAATTGCGAACAAGTTTGTAGTCATCAGCCGCTTCGGGCGGAAGGGTTACCATAATATGAGTATTTATATTATTGGCGGCTCCGAAGATAAGTCCCGTATTGTGGTCTAACAATTTATCGCCGTGAAAGAACCACTTTTGTGACGGATAATTGATTAGATTTTCTTCTTTTTCACATAAACGGCCCAAGGTTGCCATGACGGCGTCAAGGTTAGCCATGGTACGGGCTTCGCTACGTCCTAAAGAGGAAAGCCCCAGGGGAAGAAGCCGCTCTTGAACGGGGCGTAAGTCGTGACAGCGAACAGCCAAATAATAGGCCAGGTTTAAAGCGCTGAAGCGGAAAGGGCGTCTTTCAATGCCCGGCAGCCAGGTACGAAAGAGAGCTTCGCCGTCATTCATAATATCTGCGCGTAAAGAATATAATTCTTCATATAAAGCGTCTATATGTTGTTTCATATTATCACGGTCCTTTCCAGCTTATAAGAAGGTAAATAGTATATTCCTTCTATACACTCAGTATACGATGAAAAGAATGTGAAATAAATAACTTTTATCTAAAAAATCTCAATATGATAAAGCCGTATAAAATAGCCAAAAGTCATGCATGGCGGGAATGAAGAATAATGTAAAACAGGTCATAGGTCTTTAAACCGTAAAATTAGGCTGTATTGGCCGGTATAATCTTTACTTTTAAGGGTCTCCATGCTATCATTCTGATTGTAATAGTTACTGTCGTGCAGTATGCGTAATTACTGATTCGGCACGATTATGAATCTGGTCAAAGCGAGGGAGTTAAGTTGGCATTAATTGTAAAAAAATTCGGCGGCAGTTCTGTCGCTACACCTGATAAAATGCAAGCCATTGTGCAACGTGTGCTCAAGGGTATGAAAGAGGACGACCAGGTCGTCCTTGTCGTTTCCGCCATGGGTGATACGACAGATGAACTCGTTTCGCTGGCCCGTCAAGTTACATCAAAACCGTACGGTCGAGAAATGGACATGCTTCTTTCTACAGGCGAACAGATATCCATAGCCTTGATGGCTATGGCCTTTGCCGAAGCGGGGCATAAAGCTGTATCTTTTACGGGGGCTCAGGCCGGTATTGTAACGAGCAAGGCATATAACAAAGGCAGAATTTTGGAAATTAATGCCGAACGAGTTAAAGAGGCTCTGAAAGAAGGCAATATTGTCATTGTAGCCGGTTTTCAAGGTATGACGGATGATGGTGATATTACCACTTTGGGTAGAGGCGGTTCGGATACGACGGCCGTTGCCGTTGCCGGAGCTATAAATGCAGATGCCTGTGAAATTTATACGGACGTAGACGGTATTTATACTTCCGACCCCCGTGTTGTTCCGGAGGCGCGCAAGATGGAAGAAATAACGTACGGAGAAATGTTGGAAATGGCTAAACTCGGTGCAGGCGTTATGCAACCTCGTGCCGTTGAAATGGGCAGTCGGTTTAACGTTCCTATTCATGTACGTTCGACTTTTTCCGAAATAAAAGGAACAATGATACAGGAGGGTTATTCTATGGAAGTAAAGCAATACCTTATTCGCGGTGTGGCGGAAGATAAAAATGTAGCTAAAGTAACAATTCTCGGTGTACCCAACAAACCGGGGTATGCTTATCGTATTTTTGCGGAATTGGCAGATCGCAATATAGATGTAGACATGATCGTACAAAGTGTAAGGGTTGCCAACGAAGGCGTGACAGACATTACCTTTACGGTAAGTCGGGATGATTCGGCTCTTGTACGCGATGTATTGGCTGAAATTCGTGATGAATTGAGCATTGAAGATATTCTCATTGATGAAAGAATGGGGAAAGTTTCCGTTGTAGGTGCAGGGATGGCCGGACATCCGGGTATTGCTGCCAGCATGTTCGGTATTATGAGTGATAACGGAATTAATATTGAAATTATATCTACTTCTGAAATCAGTATTACGTGCTTAATCGGTGAAGAATCTGTTGATAAAGCCGTACGGGCTATACACGCACACTTCTTTGATAAGGACTGAAAATTCATGACTGTACTTGATAATTTTACGGAAGAAATTTTACAAAGCGAATTGCCTAAAAACGTATTGCTTCATAATATGATTCGCGGTCTGGATAAGGAAAAACCGCCTCAGTTTGAAGTTCCGGCCAAAAAGTATACGTTTGAGTCCAATTTGCACGGTTTTTCTTACGATTATCAGCATAGTACGGTTACCATATCGTACAAGGTAGCAGATGGGGTCTATTCGGATATGACCGTATCTTTTCATACCTTCCGGGCCTATTTGGAAGGTTTGGCCGTTTGTGTACGCATGCAAAAATGGTAGATATATTTTAAACCTGTAACTGCGGTTGCAGGTTTGTTTTTTATGTGGAGGAATTATGTTCAGCGGTATTGATATTGTTCAAATTGCTCGCCTTGAATCTTTGGTTGAGGGGCACGAAGGACGTCTGGAGAGGTTGTTTTCTCCGGCAGAGATCGCTTACTGTCGCCGTAAGGGGCAAGGTGCCGTTGCTTCCTATGCCGGACTATATGCAGCCAAAGAAGCTTTTTTTAAGGCCATGGGGAGCGGTTTTAGAGGCGGACTTTGGCGCGATGTGGAAGTAGGACATACTGAAGAAGGTGCACCCTATTTGATTTTACACGGTTATTATGCAGAAAAAGCGGCGGAAAAATCTGCCAATATGCCCGTTTTATCTATTTCACACGATGGTGATTATGCAATTGCACAGGTTATTTGGGATGCGTAGGAGGCTATGAGATGAAAATATTAAGAAAAGCGGCGGATATGAAAGCTATGGATAAGGCGTCCATGAGTGAACCGTACGGCATAGCTCCGGCTGTATTGATGGAAAATGCAGGTCGAGCCGTCTGCGAAAAGGGCGGCGTATATGTCGGCGGTTGGAGCGGTAAAGATGTTATGATTCTTTGCGGAAAGGGAAATAACGGCGGTGACGGATTTGTAACGGCCAGACATATTCTGGCAAAAGGAGGTCGCGTGTATGTTTACGCTTTCGGAGAAAAGGACGGATACAGCGATGAAAGCAAGGCGCACTTAAAGACGTTGGAAGCTATGTGTGACGGTGAACGTTGCAGCTTGATTTACTATAGAACGGCATCGGATTCAGCATTGTTAATAAAACAGTTGGATACCTGCCATGTCGTTATTGACGCCTTATTAGGGACAGGCTTCAAGGGGGAGTTGCGGGAACCGTATAAAAGCATAGTGACGGCAGTTAACGAAGCAACCGCCGGTCGGCACGTGACCGTTATTTCCGTTGATATGCCCAGCGGAGTGAATAGTGATACGGGAGCTGTAAGCGGCTCTGAGTCAGAAGAGGAATCGGCTCCCGTTATGGCGGACTTAACCGTCACCTTCGGGGCTTTTAAACAAGGGCAGTTCCTTTACCCGGGAATGGCTTGTATGGGAAAGTTGGAAATTGACCATATAGGAATTCCTGTTGCCTTGTCGGAACAATGTAAAGAAGCCGTTTTTTTGCCGGAACGGCAAGATGTTATCGATGCCGTCAGACCTCGACGTGTAGACAGTCACAAGGGAACGCACGGAACTGTAGCCGTCCTGACCGGCTGTAATGACATGGCCGGTGCCGCATTAATGACTGTTGACGGTGCCGTGCGTGCCGGAGCGGGAAAGGTTTTTTTATATACCCCGTCAGAAACGGCAAAGTATTGTATTGCAAGACAACCGGAGGTTATGGTTCACGGTGTCGGGCCGGCAGGAACTCGTACCTTGGGAGGCAGTGAAGCCCGTGAAATAATAGATAATCTGGAAAATGTATCGGTTCTTGTTATGGGGCCGGGTATGGGAAAGCATGAAGGTGTATTTGATTTTATTAACTATATAGCAGAAAAAACGACCTGCCCCATGATAATTGATGCGGACGGCTTGAATTGTCTGGCAAAACATGATAAACAGGCTTTTTTTAAAAAGTACGGTAAGCGGACAGTAATTACGCCGCACCCGGCTGAATTTTCCCGTCTATCGGGTTTATCCGTCAGAGATATTAAGACGGATCTCATTAAAGCGGCTACGGATTTCGTACATACTTACGGCGTGAATCTGGTATTAAAAGGGGCTCCTACACTTACCGTGTCGGCTAAAACGGGTCACGTATATGTTAATAGAACGGGAAATGCCGGTATGGCGACAGGCGGTATGGGTGATGTATTGAGCGGAATTACGGCCGCCATGATTTGTCATGACGGTATTGACTCTCTGGCTGTTGCGGCTTGTGCAGCTGTGTATTTGCACGGTGCCGCCGGTGATTATTGTGCCAGACATATCGGTCCGTACGGATTTACCGCAACGGAGGTAGCATCCGCTGTGCCCAAAGTTTTAGCTCAATGGGATGAAGCTCGTCCCATGCCGGCCTTACAAGAACCGTATATAATGTCATAAAAATTTATCGAAACGGACAGAGAACAGCATGCATCATGTTTTACTCGTACAGAAACGATGTGCTATAATAATAAAATGTTGTTTGTAAAGGAGAGTGAAGTCATGAAAAGACTGTTATTCTTGTCCTTATTGGCCATCTTTTGTCTGGTTCCCGTACTGAACGGACAAGCTGTTGATAAGGCTCAAGTCAGTTCCGTGCGCATAGCTACTCGTAATGATGCGAATACGCCTTTTGTTCGGACTGTTCTGGACGTAAATAAAGCGGTTTCCCCGAAACTCGGGATTGATAAAGACGGTAAATACGTTACCGTCACCCTGCCCAATACTGAAGTAGCCAAAAATCTGCAAACCAAGTACAATGCAGATACGAATATAGTTACCAAGATGGGTTTGGCACGTCGGATTAACGATACGGATGTAGTTTTTAAGGTTCCGAATGCGGTGACGGCCGCCGATGTCAAGGTCTTTACGCTCGGTCCTTCCGGCAGTGTTGCCAGCCGTGTTGTTATTGATATTAACGATAAATCCGGTAAGGTTAAACAGTGGAATAAATGGAAGCATTTGAATGTGGGCAGCCAGGGAATCGGTAAGACAGATCCCACGGTAGCATCTAAAACAAAGCCGAAAGCAGTGCCTGTGTATAAACGATCGACAGAGGCCGGTTTAAGAGGTAAGGTTATCTGCATTGATCCGGGACATGGCGGCACGGATTCAGGCGCTGTAGGAGCCTATTCGCAAGAAAAGAATATTACCTTTGCCATTGCTCGTCGCGTACAATCCTTACTTTCCGCACAGGGAGCAACAGTCGTCATGACGCGTACAGCCGATGTGGATGTATACGGACCGAATGCCGGCGCCGTTGAGGAACTTCAGGCTCGTTGTAATGTGGCCAATATTGCCGGAGCCGATGCTTTCGTATCCATTCATATCGACTCTAGCGATTCAGCCGAACCCGGCGGTGTAACGGCTTACTATACGAGTGGCTCGCCCGACGGCCAGCGCTTGGCCACGGATTTACATGCCGCTAATATGAAAGCTACAACCTTTGATGATCGAGGGGTGCGTACGGCTAACTTCTATGTATTAAACCATACGGACATGCCGGCCACTCTCTTGGAACTCGGTTTTATGTCAAACCCTGCAGAAGAAAAAACTTTGAACACCGATGCGCAACAGCAAAGCTTTGCTGAAAGTATCGTCGATGGACTAAGTAAATTCTTTGCCTAATAAAACGAGGCTCTCATGTCTGTATTAGTTGACATGAGAGCTTTTGTCTTGTAAACTAGACTAGTCATAGCATACAGACGTGGCTGTGCATAAGCCGCATGAAGAGGCCTAAGTCCGCAAGGCGCCGTATTCAGCGAGTATAATGATGAGGAGGTGTCACCATGTACGCTATTATTAAAACGGGCGGTAAGCAGTACCGTGTTCAGGAAGGCGAAACGATTTTTGTTGAAAAATTGGAGGCTGAAGTTGATTCGGCTGTTGTTTTTGACGAAGTACTCGCTGTCGGCGGTGAAGGAGATTTGAAAGTCGGAACTCCCGTCGTATCCGGAGCTAAAGTAACGGGGAAAGTTGTTGCTCAGGGCAAAGAAAAGAAGATTCTTGTCTTCAAGTACAAAGCCAAATCCAACTATCGTCGTCGTCAAGGTCATCGTCAGCCTTTTACAAAGGTTGTCATTGAAAAGATTGAAGGCTAATGATACGCATTAAGATGGAGAAGGACAGACAAGGCAGATTATGCGGGTTTATCGTAGAAGGTCACGCCGACTACGCCGAAGAAGGATCTGATATTGTTTGTGCCGCCGTATCCGCTCTTACACAGACGGCTCTGCTCGGCATAATACGTTATGCCGGTGAAGAGAAGGTGGTGTATGAGCAAAGCGAGGGGTTTTTGGCAGCTCATACGTTGAGCTTTGTTCCGGAAGTACCTATCGTATTGGAGACGGTTGTCTCCGGATTAAATGAAATTGCACGACAATATCCTGAATATGTCGTGTTAACTTAGTAATTCGGGAGGTGAACGAAATGTTCAAATTTGATTTACAGCTGTTTGCTCATAAAAAGGGTGTCGGCAGTACGCGTAACGGTCGTGACAGCGAATCCAAACGTCTTGGCGTCAAATTACACGACGGCGTTGTCTGCAAGGCAGGCAATATCCTCGTTCGCCAACGCGGTACGCACTTCCATCCCGGCACGAATGTCGGTATCGGCAAAGATGATACATTATTTGCAAAAGTTGCAGGCAAGGTTGCATATGAACGTGCCGGCCGTTATAATCGCAAGGTAAGCGTATATCCGGTAGAAGCATAAGGATATAAGATAAAACTCCTTACAGTTATTGTAAGGAGTTTTTTTATGTAAATTCATAAAATTTGAATATAGTCAATAAAAAAAGTTTGTGATATACTGAACGTATCGTAAAAAGATTGGCTTTCACTACGGGTATTATCGAAACGGGATACACCGAAAGGACGGTCTTTGTCACGATTAATAAACGACTTGTATCTCAATAGAGAGCGAGAACGGAGGAATGAAAATGGAAAAAGTTACGACCATGTCCGGGCGGCAAAGCTTTATGAATGTACGGCAGTTGACTATTGCCGGTCTGTTAACGGCTGTGACCGTTTTTTTAGGTGTCACAGGCTACGGTTTTATCCCATTAGGCTTCATGAATGCTACCATATTGCATGTGCCGACAATTATAGCGGCTCTTACGGGCGGCCGAAGAGTCGGTATGACTGTAGGGTTTATGTTCGGTGTCTTTTCTTTTATTCAGACCTTGCGGGCACCGGCAATGTTAATGCTTTTTGCCGTGCAGACAAGTATTGTATATGACGCGGCTATCTGTATAGTGCCCCGCGTTTTATTAGGTCTTATTGCCTATGAAGTGAATGCGTTGGCGGAAAAGAGGGGCCTGTCCCTCTATAAAAGGACGGCTTTAACGGCTGTAATAGCTACGGTTTGCCATACCGTTCTCTTCTTGGGAATGTATACGCTTCTCGTCGGCTCCGCTTTTGCAGAAGCACAGCAAATTCCCTTTACCAATGTCATTAATTTGATGATCGGCATTACGCTTACTAACGGAATTCCCGAAGCGATTGTCTGCGGTCTTATTGTAACTCCGGTAGTAACGGCATTGCGTAAGTCCGGTATTGTACGTTCATAAAAAATACCGCCTTCGGGCGGTATTTTTCACGGAATCGGAGGGAAATGACGTAGTGGAAGTATTTGTCAATAATGAACGAAGAGAGCTGAATGTAACGGACGGAGTGACGGGAAAAGACTATGCAACTGCTCTTATCTGCAGTGACCAGGTAGTGGATACGGATGAATATAATCGATTCGTTATGACTGAAACAGAGTATAACCGATGGAAAAATCTGTTAACCGTTTTACAGGAGTCTGAAGACTTGCGCCCCGACTTGATTCAGGCTGTAGGTAAGGAAAAGTTGGATAACTATATTTTTGAAGAAACGAAGTACCTTACTCAAGCTTCTTTGGTTATAAAGGAAGAAAATATCAGTTTAAAATTGCTAAAAAAAGCTTTACATGAAAAAAATTCGGTGTGGTTAAAGGAAAACGGTTTTGTCTAATAGGGGCATTTCGGTTATTCCCTTTTACAGTTTTGTGTAAACATGGTATGCTACATAAGTAAATCTACGGAGGGGAAGTCGAATCGGTGAAAAAAATATATGCTTGGGCTGTCGGTTTGGGATTGGCTTTTTTTGTTCTTTTTTTCGGAGTAATAGCTTATTGGTATTTTGCTTCGACAGACTATAAGCTGACAGGTGTACCTGTTCTCAATTATCACCAGGTAAACAATAAATTTCATACGGTTTTGACAATGAAACCGGAAAACTTTGAAAAGCAGATTCGTTATCTGAGTGAAAACGGGTACCATGCATTGACTCTGGAAGAATTTACGGACTATATGGACGGAAAGGGTGAATTACCCGACAAACCTGTTTTAATCACCTTTGATGACGGGTATGCGGATAATTACGAGTATGCTTACCCTATTTTGAAGAAGTATAAAATGACGGGTACCATATTCCTTATTACGGATTTTGTCGGCCGTCCCGGATACTTGACATGGGAACAGGTAAAAGAAATGTCGGATAACGGCATGGAGTTCGGCAGTCATACGCTCAGTCATAGACCGCTTGACAGTTTTGACCGAAACGGTATGAGACATGAACTGGTTGAATCGAAGAAGGCTGTTGAATGGAGATTGGGAAAGCCTTGCCTTTTTATTGCTTTTCCGGAAGGGAAGTTCACGGATGCGGTTTTGGAAGAAACGCAAAATGCCGGTTATCGTTACGGGTTTACCGTAGATACGGGACGTGTATTTCCTTGGGATGATCCGTACAATCTGGACCGCGTACCCTTTTTTGAAGGCCCCGTAAGTTTTGAACACTTTCGCTTCCGCTTAACGCTAAGTGCTTTCAGTGCTTTGTTATGGAAAAGCCATAAATTCTTCGATCATATGGAATTTACTAAGCCCTTGGCAAAGACTATTCCCGAACCGTAAAATTGAAGATTGTTGAAATATCAGACCCCGTCTTGGCCGAAACGGCTAGACGGGGTCTTTTGTTGCACTATCCATCAATTGTAGAAGTATTTGCCGAAGAACGGTAAGCTGTGTGCATCCGTTCGTGTAAGTCCTTTGGTCAGAACCATAAGACCGATGTACAGTGCGGATCCGCATACGGTTGTAGTCAAGAGTCGTAAGAAGAGGCTTGATGTGACGGCCATGGACATGTCATAGAGAAAATACATGAAGATACCCATAATAGCCGCAATAATGGTGTTTCTAAAGAGAACCTTAAAATCGAGAATATAGCCCGTATATTTGTAAATAAAAATGAGATTTAAGGCCGCAGCAACTCCGATATCGGCAGCAGTGGCGTAGGCGGCACCTGTAATTCCCAAGGCCGGAACAGCGACGAGAAACCAGTTGCACAGAACTTTGACGATGCAAGCCAAAAACATATTAATAACCGGTATTTTCGGTTTTTTCAGTCCTTGCAGTATGGCTGTCGTAATTTGATGCATACCTAAAAAACAGATGGCAACGGCAATAGCCTGAGTGGCATCTTTAGCGGCAGGGGCATTATAAATGAAGGTTACAACCGGTTCAGCCAGGACATAGAGCATGACGCTGAACGGTATGGTTACCAAAAGGGCGATACGCGCAGCTCCCGCTGTACGATTGTAGATTTCTTCTTTGTCGCCGAGCGTAAAGCTGTGGCTGATAGCCGGAACCAGACTCATAGCCATGGCTGCTGTTAAGATGGTCGCCAAATTGATTAAAGGCACGGACATACCTGTCAGATAACCGTAGAGTTCCGTGGCCTTATGTGTAGCAAAACCGGCTACTTCCAAGCGATAAGGAACAATCATCAGGTCCAGGTTGGAAACAACGGGAAGCATAATACTGGCCATGGAAATAGGAACTGCCAAAACGATGAGACGTTTTAAAATGCTCGCAACCGATTCTTTTTCTTCATCAGGATCCGTTTCAGGGAGAGTACGTTTTAACTTATAGTAGAAGTATAAGAGTACCAGCCAAGCGGAAATACCGCCCATAGCAGCACCCAAACTGGCACCGCCGGCTGCGTAATCGAGACCGTAGGGTAAGAGCAAGTAAGCAAAGGCCAGCATAGTTGCTACGCGCACAAGTTGTTCCACAATCTGAGATAAAGCCGTGGGTGTCATTTGTTGCCAGCCTTGCAGATAACCGCGGTAGCCGGCGATAACGGTAGTAAAGAAAATGGCCGGAACTAAAGCAATCAGCGAATAGTATGCACGACTGTCGCGAATCAGATGGTATTCAATGAGAAGGGATGAAGCAAAGTAAACAATAATACTCAAGGCGACGGCGGCCGACATGAGTAGGGTGAGAGAGACTCTAAAAACCCGCTTGGCATTGCCGTAGTCTTTGCGAGCCGCTTTTTCAGCTGTAATGATGGAGATGGCAATAGGGATGCCGGCGCTGGAAATTTCCAGTGCCAACAGATAAATAGGAAAGGCCATTTGATAGATGCCGATTCCTTCGCCGCCGAGAATACGCGACAGGATAATCCAGTTGACACTGCCGATAGCTTTGACGACAAAGCCTGATAAAGTGAGGATCAGTGTACCGGAAACAAATTTATTTGCCATAATATCCTCTTTTCAACATAGTTTTGTATATATGTAGATTCTAATCGTTTATAAAATGACAATTTATTCTAGCATATCTGAAATGGGGCTACAAGCAATGACAGTATCAATAAAGCCGGTGACGGCTATTGTTGTCATAAGTGAAAGGAAAGTATTCGTTTAATAGCGGATAGGTATCGGTTTTTCCTTTACAAAAGTTTGTGAAAAATAGTATTATTTATATAACTTAAACGCATGAAATGTGAATAAGTATGTAGTTTAAGTCATTGAAAAACGGAAAAACTTATATATTTTTAAGAAAACGCCCTGATATTGTTTTGAAAATATAAGGAAAGACATAAAATTAAAAGGAGTGAAGGCTGTGGAAGGCTTTGTATCAAAATATAAATTTTATGATAAACGGGTACCTATTGCCGATGATAATCCGGCTGTGCATTTTGACGAAACAAAGTGTAAGAACTGCACATTGTGTCGTAGAGCTTGTGAAACAACGCAGACCGTCCTCGATTATTATTCCCTGGAACGCACGGGAGATGTACCTGTTTGTGTCCATTGCGGCCAATGTGCCAATGCGTGTCCCTTCGGCGCTATGATGGAAGTAGATGATACGAATCTTGTAAAAGCGGCCATTGCCGATCCTGATAAGGTTGTCGTTTTTCAGACAGCCCCGGCTGTGCGTGTTGCCATAGCGGAAGAATTCGGAGCTGAGGCCGGCACCTTTGCGCAGGGAAAAATGATTTCAGCATTGCGAGCTCTCGGCGGGGACTATGTATTCGATACCAATTTCGGTGCCGATATGACTATCATGGAAGAAGCAAGCGAATTGGTGCGGCGTATTACGACGGGCAATTTCGCCATGCCTCAGTTTACGAGTTGTTGTCCGGCCTGGGTAGAATTTGCTGAAACTTTTTATGCCGATTATATTCCGCATTTATCATCGGCTAAGAGTCCCATATTAATGCAAAATACGACGGAAAAAATCTGGTTTGCCGAAAAAGCGGGAATAGATCCCCAAAAAATGGTAACCGTGTGCGTTACTCCTTGTACGGCAAAAAAGGCGGAAATTAAGAGGAAAGAATTAAATGCCGCAGCCGAATATTGGCATATTGACGGCTTGAAGGATTCGGATATTTGTATTACGACGCGGGAACTTGCCAGATGGTTAAAGGCGGAAAATATCGACTTCAACGCATTGGACGACGGGATTTTCGACTCTCATTTAGGAGAAGCCTCCGGGGGCGGTATTATTTTCGGCAGTACGGGTGGTGTTATGGAATCGGCCTTACGATCGGCCTATTATTTCTATACTGGAAAGCCTATGCCGGCTGAATATATCCCTTATGAACCGGTAAGAGGTCTTGACGGTGTCAAAGAGGCGACTATTGATTTTGCCGGAATTTCCCTGCATGTTGCCGTCGTCAGCGGACTCGGTAATGCTCGTCGTTTTTTGGATAAAATTATGGCCGACGGTACGTTTAAGGATTATACTTTTATTGAATTTATGGCTTGTCAGGGCGGCTGTATTAGCGGCGGCGGTCAGCCTAAGGTGAAGATGCCCTTAGTGCAAAAAACTAATCAGGCGCGTATGAATGCCTTATACAAACGAGATTCGGAAGTGTCGATTAAGGCAGCGTGGGAAAATCCGGAAATTCAAGAATTGTACAGTGATTTCTACGGACAACCTTTATCCGAAAGGTCCGAAGAATGTATTCATACCTTCTTTGAAGATAAGTCGGGAAATTTGGGGGAAGGCGGGGCCGTAACCCCGCAGACCAATCCGTTGTCGCCGAAATATAAACCGACAGAATAAGATTATAAATCGTTAAAGTAAGGGAGCCGTTGTAGATGTTTTTACAACGGCTTTTTTTACAGTTTACGGATATTATGCAACGGTAAACTACAATGTTTTAAGTGCTTAAAGTTGTCTATATGATAAAAAGAGATAGATATTCATGTAGTCATTGATAATAAACATTACAAAAAGGATAATTATAAAATCTTTCTATTGCATTGTAATGTGAAAAGAAGTACAATCTATATAAAGAAAAAAGGTAAGAAGTATTCTTTTTATTCATGCTTTAGGCTTTCTTTAAAGTAATCTTTATATTAAAGATTGCAACTTATTATCTATTACTATCATTGAAGGAGTGTGGCAAACAATGGATTACAACATGACAGAAGACCAGGAAATGTTTGTGAAAATGGTTAAAGATTTCGGTGAAAAACGCTTATTGCCGGGCATTACGGAACGCGATCATAACCATGAATACGATGAAGGTATCGTAGCTGAAATGTTGGAAATGGGCTTAGCCGGAACGTATTTCCCTGAAGAATACGGCGGAGCAGGTGCTGATGTATTAAGTTACATTATGACAGTTGAAGAACTGGCTAAATATGATGCCGGTATCTCCATTACTCTTTCGGCAGACGTGTCTTTGTGTGCAAACCCGATTTATGAATTCGGTACGGAAGAACAGAAAGTGAAATACTTGAAACCTCTCTGTGAAGGTACAAAGTTAGGTGCATTTGCTTTGACGGAACCGAATGCGGGTACGGATGCTGCCGGTCAGCAGACTGTTGCCGTTAAAGAAGGCGACCACTATGTATTGAACGGCTCCAAGATCTTCATCACCAACGGCGGTGCAGCTGATATTTATATCGTATTCGCTATGACTGATAAGTCTCAAGGGACAAAGGGCATCAGTGCATTCATTCTCGAAAAAGGCATGGATGGCTTTACATTTGGTAAAAAGGAAGATAAAATGGGTATACATACTTCCCAAACGATGGAATTAGTATTCCAGAACGTAAAAGTTCCGACTGAAAATCTCCTCGGTCAGGAAGGTAAAGGCTTCAAGATTGCAATGATGACTCTGGACGGCGGCCGTATCGGTGTTGCGGCACAGGCTTTGGGCATTGCCGAAGCAGCTTTGGCTGATGCTATTGAATACTCCAAACAGCGTGTTCAATTCGGCAAACCGCTTTGCAAGTTCCAGGCTATTTCCTTCAAGTTAGCTGAAATGGCTACGAAGATTGAAGCAGCTCGTCAATTAGTTTATAAGGCAGCTATGCGTAAAGAAGAAAAGAAACCTTATTCTGTCGATGCTGCTATGGCTAAGATGTATGCTTCCGATATTGCTATGGAAGTTACGACCGACGCTGTTCAAATTTTCGGCGGTTACGGTTACAGCGAAGAATATCCGGTTGCTCGTCATATGCGTGACGCTAAGATTACTCAGATTTACGAAGGAACGAACGAAGCTCAGCGCTTAGTTATTTCCGGCAATATTTTGCGGTAATTTGGGTTATGATGCGGGTCCGGCCTTTAGGGGCCGGACCCGTGTGATATAAATATACTACTTTAGGAGGTAGACATAATATGGAAATATTAGTATGTGTCAAGCAGGTTCCGGACACGGCGGAAGTTAAAATCGATCCCGAAAAACATACGGTCATTCGCGCCGGCGTTCCCAACATTTTTAATCCGTTTGACCAAAACGCACTTGAAGCGGCACTTCAGTTGAAAGACAGTCAAGGTGCTCGTGTTACCTTGCTTTCTATGGGACCCCCGCAAGCTGAAGACGTATTGCGTGAAGGTTTGGCAATGGGTGCTGATGATGCATATCTCCTGACGGACAGAAAAGTCGGCGGTTCCGATACATTGGCTACGGGCTATTGCTTGGCACAGGCAGTCAGAAAGGTAGCCGAATTGCAAGGTATCGAACAATTCGACGTCGTTCTTTGCGGCAAACAGGCTATTGACGGCGATACGGCTCAGGTAGGTCCGCAAATTGCTACGGAACTCGGTATTCCTCAGATTACGTATGCTGCAGAAATTAATGTGGACGGCACAACGGTTCGCGTAAAACAGCAGAATGAAGAAGGCTATATCGTAACGGAAGCTCAGTTCCCCGTATTGATTACGGCTGTTAAGGAATTGAACGAACCCAGATTCCCGACCATTCGCGGTACCATGAAAGCTAAAAAACGCGAAATTCCGCATTTGTCAGCAGATGACATTAAAGTTGACGAAACCAAGATCGGTTTGAAAGGCTCGCCGACGATGGTTCGTAAGATTTTCACTCCGCCTCAGAGAACACAGGGGCTTGTTATTAAAGAAGAAGATCCGAATGCAGCAGTTTCCGTTTTGATGGAAAAATTGACTGCACAAAAGATTATATAACAAGGAGGTACGTGAAATGGATTTAGCGGAATACAAAGGCGTGTATGTAATCGCTGAAGAATTTGAAGGCAAATTACGTAACGTAACGTTAGAACTGTTAGGCCAGGGCAAACAGTTGGCTGAAGGTATCGGTGATGAAGTCGGTGCCGTATTAATCGGACATAACGTAAAGCCGTTGGCACAGGAATTAATTGCACACGGTGCACATAAAGTTTATGTATATGACGATCCTAAGTTTGAACACTATAATACAACAGCATTTACGCGTGCATTAGTTCATTTCTTCAACGAAGTGAAACCGAATGTTTACCTCGTAGGTGCTACGAATATCGGGCGTGATTTGGGCCCCCGTGTTGCCAATGCATTGCAAACCGGTTTGACGGCAGACTGCACGAACCTTTTTGTTGATGATGACGGCAAGACTATCGTTTGGACTCGTCCTGCATTGGGCGGCAATATTATGGCTGAAATCGTGTGCCGTAACAATCGTCCGCAAATGGGTACGGTTCGTCCGAACGTATTTAAGAAACCTGAAGCTGATCCGAATGCAACCGGTGAAGTTATCGATATGCATGTAGATTTGACGGAAGCCGATTTCCTGACGAAGTTTGTCGAACTCATTAAAGTGGGCGGCAACGGTATTAAGATTGAAGAAGCCGATATTATCGTCGCAGGCGGTCGCGGCATGAACGGAAATGAAGCGTTCACCGGTATGCTGAAAGAATTGGCTGACGTTTTGGGCGGTGCCGTAGGTGCATCTCGTGCAGCTGTCGATGCCGGTTGGATCGATGCTTTGCATCAGGTAGGTCAGACAGGTAAAACGGTAGGACCGAAAATTTATATTGCTGCAGGCATTTCCGGTGCTATTCAGCACTTGGCTGGTATGAGCGGTTCCGATTGCGTCATTGCCATTAATAAAGATGAAGACGCACCGATTTTCAAGGTAGCCGACTACGGTATTGTAGGCGATGCTTTTGAAATCGTTCCGAAATTAACGGCAGCTATTAAAGCAGCTAAAGGTATGTAATATACTACAACCTAAATAAAAACCCCGACAGTTTATCTGTCGGGGTTTTTTGTATGCCGATTTTCCCGGTCGGAAAAGGAGAGAGGTTTCAAAGTCGTTGCATCACTTACTTACACAAATGTATTTTACAGAAAGACAAATATATAATAATAATAGGTTGGAAAGAATGGTATAAACATGATTAGATTCACGTCTGTAATAGCATTGAGGTCAATATGCTAAAAGTGAAAAATAGAACTTTTCCATTGACGACGTACAATAAAGCGTGTATATTTTATGACAAATAAAGATTCATAACATACTTGAATCGAATGAAAGGGCGGATCTATATGGGTACACCTTGCGTAACTCCTGAGATGGTAAGGGAAGCACAGGTACGGTTGAAAGGAATTGCTCAAAAAACCGGCTTGTCCTATTCCAATTCGGTCAGTCATGTAGCAGGCTGTCAAGTTTATTTAAAAATGGAAAATTTACAGCGAACAGGGTCTTTTAAACTTAGGGGGGCGTACAATAAGGTTGCCGCATTGACAGATGAAGAAAGAGCTAAGGGTGTTATTGCCGCCTCGGCGGGAAATCATGCTCAAGGGGTGGCCTTGGCGGCGACCAGTTACGGTTGTAAATCCATTGTTTGTATGCCTAAACATGCGCCGTTAATGAAAATTGCGGCTACTAAGGGATATGGGGCGGAAGTGGTTTTGCACGGTGACTTTTTTGATGAAGCGGCGGCAAAAGCTCAGGAATTATCGGATAAATTCGGCTATACATACGTACATCCTTTTAACGATCCCTATGTTATGGCCGGTCAGGGGACGATTGCTTTGGAAGTGCTGGAACAACTTCCCGACGCGGATGCCATTATCGTTCCTATAGGCGGTGGCGGCTTAATTTCAGGCATTGCCGTAGCAGCTAAAAGCGTAAATCCGAAAATCAGGATTATAGGCGTACAATCGGCCAATATGCCGTCTATGCAAAAATCCGTACATGACGGGGCTATTTGTACTTATGACGGAATGGCTACCCTGGCTGACGGTATTGCTGTAAAGCGCCCCGGTGATTTAACGTACGCTGTTTGTCGTGACTATGTGGATGATATCGTAACGGTTGATGAAGGGGAAATAGCGGCAGCCATTCTTTGGCTCATTGAACGAGTTAAAACCGTATCCGAAGGAGCCGGTGCTACCCCGGTGGCCGCCTTAATGAATCATAAGATTTTCGGATTGGATAAAAAGAAGGTTGTGGCCGTTATTAGCGGTGGGAATATTGATGTAAACAATATGACGCGCATTATTAACAGTGGGCTTACGGAAGCGTGGCGTAAGGCTTGCTTTACGACTGTGATCCCTGACAGACCGGGTGAATTGGTCCGGTTGTTGTCCATTATTGCCGAGTCGGGGGCCAATGTTCTGGCTGTCACACATGAACGGAGTCAGCACGGTATGGGGGCTAAACATTCAGCGGTTACGTTGGAATTGGAAACGGCTAATGAAAAACACGTAGATGATTTAAAACAACGATTAATAAATGGAAAATATGAAGTCATTTTTAAGTAAACAGGCGGTGTCACAAATGGAAAGAGAAGAGATGCAAAGGGGCTTAAAGCCTCGTCATGTTGAAATGATTGCCCTTGGCGGAACTATCGGCGTAGGCCTTTTTATGGGGTCGGCCAATACGATTATGATGGCCGGTCCGGCCGTATTATTGTGCTATGCGTTGACCGGCGTGGTTATGTTCTTTATTATGCGCATTATGGGCGAAATGTTGTATCAGGAACCGGTGACCGGATCCTTTGCCACATACGGGCATAAGTATATCAGTCCCTATGTAGGGTATCTCACAGCCTGGAGCTATTGGTTCATGTGGGTTGTCATCGGTCTGTCGGAAATTACGGCCGTAGGGATTTATGTACACTATTGGTTTCCCGATATACCGCAATGGATTTCAGCTTTCGCCGGTATGCTTATCGTTGCTATAGCCAATTTAGCGGCTGTTAAGTATTACGGTGAATTCGAATTTTGGTTTGCATTTATTAAGGTTACGACCATCGTTGTTATGCTTTTCGTCGGTGCGGCCGTTATTATCTTCGGCTTCGGCAATGAAAGAGTGCCCGTAGGAATAGATAATCTTTGGGTTAACGGCGGTTTTATGCCTAACGGTTTTGGCGGTATGTTGGCGGCCATGTGCGTAGTAGCGGCGGCCTTTCAAGGTGTTGAACTTGTGGGGATTACGGCCGGAGAAGCACAGGAACCGAAGGAAACTTTACGTAAGGCGACGAAAAGTATTGTTTGGCGCATACTTATCTTTTATATCGGTTCCATTTTTATCATTCTCTGTATTTATCCTTGGAATCAGGTAAGTTTTATAGGAAGCCCCTTTGTTATGACTTTCGGTAAGGTGGGAATTACGGCTGCAGCCGGCCTGATCAACTTTGTAGTCCTTACGGCAGCTCTGTCTGGATGCAATTCCGGCTTGTACAGTTCCGGCCGTATGCTATATACGTTGGCAAAAAACGGTCAGGCACCGAAAATTTTCATACGACTTTCCAAGTCCGGAGTGCCTCGCGTGGGTGTCGGTGTCACTATAGGATTTTTGATTTTCGGCGTTATTTTGAACTACCTGATTCCTGATTCAAAGCTGTTCCTGTACCTATACAGTGCTTCCGTATTTCCCGGTATGATAGCCTGGTTTGTTCTGGCCTATTCGCAGAAGAGATTTCGTGCTTACTGGGGTAAAGAGGCAATGGATGCCCATAAGTTTAAGTCTCCCCTGTACCCCTATGCGAACTGGTTTTGTATTGCCTTCCTTGTCCTTGTTACTATCGGCATGTGGTTTAACGAAGATACGCGTATGTCCCTTATTTCTTCATGGGTTTATATGGCAGTTATTACCGTTTTTTACTTTATTTGCGGCTTGAATAAGAAAGAGTATGATATACACGGTAATTTACAGGAAAAAGGGGCTAACAACGGTAGCGAAGGTTAAATTCCTTTGATATAATAAATAAAAACATTAAAAGGAGAGTGTTTTATATGGCAGTAAACGTAATAAAAACCGATAAGGCCCCCGGTGCTGTAGGACCGTATTCGCAAGGCATTAAAGCCGGTAATATTTTATTTGCATCCGGCCAAATAGCTCTCAATCCGGAAACGGGGAAACTCGTTGGAGGCGGAGTTACGGCTGAAGCAACGCAGTGCATGAAAAATGTAGGAGCTTTATTGGAAGCTGCCGGCATGACATATGATAATGTCGTAAAAACAACTGTATATATTACGAATATGTCCTATTTCGGTGCCGTAAATGCCGTATACGGAGAATATTTTAAAAATAATCTCCCGGCTCGTTCGTGTGTAGCCGTAGCGGAGTTGCCTAAAGGTGCATCTGTTGAAGTGGAAGTAACGGCTTATGCCGAATAATTAAAAAGAAAGCGGATCATGAGATCCGCTTTTTTAATTTTTATCTTGACAGTAAAAAATGATAGTCTTATAATGACGTCATATCGAAGATATATATTAAAGCCGTGATGAGGACACGACGGCATGTGAGCCGCTTATGCAGAGAGGAATGCAATCGGTGAGAGCATTCTATGAGCGTATGACCGTTACCGCCTCGGAGCCTACTGTTGAAACAGATACGGTTGCACCGTTACAGCAATAAAAGATACCGAGATTGTATTCGGTAATTAGGGTGGAACCGCGTGAACATGACCTCTACGTCCCTTGGGATGAGAGGTCATGTTTATTTTTAAAGGAGATGTGAAGAATGGCAGAAATTATTTTACAAGACGGAGCCAAAAGAGAATTCGCGGACGGCTGTTCTTTGGGAGATGCCGTTGCACAATTGAGCAACAGCCTTGCCAAAAAGGTACTGGTAGCTAAGGTGGACGGAGATGTTACGGATTTGCGCCGACCCGTTAAAGACGGTTCGACTGTAGAATTTCTTACGTTTGAATCTCAAGAAGGTAAGGACGCGTTGCGTCATACGGCCTCACATATTATGGCACAGGCTGTGCGTCGTTTGTTTAAAGATGTAAAAGTAGCAATCGGCCCGGCTATTGAAAACGGCTTCTATTACGATTTCGATACGGAACATCGTTTTACGAAAGATGATTTTGCGGCTATTGAAGCGGAAATGCATAAAATTGTAAAAGAGAATCTCCCTGTTACCTATGAAGAAGTTTCCAGAGCCGAAGCTTTGGCTATGTTTGAAAAAGAAAACGAAATTTACAAGGTGGAATTGATCAAAGATTTACCGGAAGATGCGACTATTTCTGTATATCGCCAAGGTGACTTCTATGACCTTTGTGCCGGTCCTCATGTAATGACAACCGGTCAGGTTAAGGCTTTTAAACTTTTATCTGTTGCCGGTGCTTACTGGCGCGGTGATGAAAAAAATAAGATGTTGCAGCGTATTTACGGCACCGCTTTTGACAAGCAGTCATCTCTCGATGAATACTTGAAACTGCGTGAAGAAGCTGAACGCCGTGACCACCGTAAACTGGGCAAGGAAATGGATTTGTTCAGCTTTCATGAAGAAGGTCCCGGATTCCCCTTCTTTCACCCGAAGGGAATGCTCTTGCGTCAGACTTTGCTTAAGTTCTGGAATGAACTTCATGACCGTTATGAATATGACCAAATCAGTACGCCGATTATTTTAAATCGTCAATTATGGGAACAGTCGGGGCATTGGGATCATTATCGGGAAAATATGTATTTTACAACTATTGATGATGAACCGTATGCTATTAAGCCTATGAACTGCCCGGGCGGTATCCTGGTTTATAAGAGCAATGTTCATTCCTATCGCGATTTTCCCATGCGTACTGCCGAATTAGGCTTGGTTCATCGTCATGAATTACACGGTGCATTGCACGGTCTTTTCCGTGTTCGCAGCTTTACTCAGGACGACGCTCATATCTTTATGTTGCCGTCACAGATGAAGAAGGAAATTACAGGCGTCCTTGATTTATTCGATGAAGCTTATAAAATGTTCGGTCTGCCGTACCATGTAGAGTTGTCTACTCGCCCGGAAAATTCTATGGGTAGTGATGAAATCTGGGATTTAGCAACGCAAACTTTGAAGGAAGCCATTGAAGAAAAAGGCGTACCCTATCAGATTAACGAAGGTGACGGCGCATTCTACGGTCCGAAACTTGATTTTCATGTTAAGGATTCTATCGGCCGTACCTGGCAATGCGGTACCATTCAGCTCGATATGCTTATGCCGGAACGCTTCGATATGACCTATGTAGGTGAAGATGGTCAGAAGCATCGTCCCGTCATGGTTCATCGTGCTTGCTTCGGAAGTATTGAACGCTTCATCGGCATCTTAATTGAACACTATGCAGGGGCATTCCCCGTGTGGTTGGCTCCTACACAGGTAAAGATTTTGCCTATCTCGGAAAAGCAAATGGACTATGCAGTAGAACTTCGCAAGAAGTTTAAAAAAGCCGGTATTCGAGTAGAACTTGATGAAAGCAATGAGAAAATCGGCTATAAAATCCGTAAGGCACAAATGGAAAAAGTTCCGTATATGTGTGTTATCGGCGAAAAAGAAGTACAGGAACAAACCGTTTCCGTTCGTGATCGTTCGCAAGGCGATTTAGGCAGCCGTAATGTTGATGAATTCATCGCACATATTCAAGAATTATCCGAAAGCCGTAAGGGTTAAGATTACACAAAAGAGAGCCGTCCTTAAGGTCGGTTCTCTTTTTGTATGCAGCCCGTAGCGTATGGCATCTTTACTTACGCAGGTCTTTTACCGTACAATAGGTGTACTTGTAGTGTAGAAGGGGGAAAAACCGTGATTATTAACTGGTATCCCGGTCATATGGCTAAGGCCAGACGACTGATAGAAGGAAATCTGAAATTTATTGACGTGGCTATCGAGTTGGTCGATGCACGTATACCCATGAGCAGTACCAACCCTATGATAGGGCAACTTTTGGGACAGAAACCGTCGATTGTCGTCATGAATAAAGCCGATTTGGCAGATGCGGAAATTCTTAAGCTGTGGACGGCTTATTATAAAGAGCAGGGACGCATGGTGATGGCCTTAAACAGTAAAGACGGCAAGGGAATTAAGCAGTTGGTACAAGCGGTGCGAAAGCTGGCGGAACCGAAGCTTGTAAAGTGGCATGCCAAGGGATTAAAAAGTCGCTCTGTCCGGACGATTATTCTAGGTATTCCCAATGTAGGAAAATCGACTTTGATCAATCGTCTGGCCGGTCGCAATGCTACTAAAACAGCTGATAAGCCGGGTGAAACTAAAGGCAAGCAATGGGTTCACTTGGCAGATAATTTGGACTTACTTGATACCCCGGGTGTCTTATGGCCTAAGTTGGAGGAACAAAAGTGTGCCAGACGTTTGGCCGCCACAGGAGCTATATCGGATACGGTATACGATATGGAAGAAGTTGTCGCCGATTTGATTACCACCTTATCGGTAAGATATAGTGAGGCATTGAAGAAACGTTTTAAACTGTCCGAAATAGATGAAGATCCGTATAAAACTATTGAGTGCATAGGGAGAAATCGCGGTGCTGTTTTGCCGGGCAATCGTATTGACATGGAAAAAACATATAAACTTATTATAAAAGATTTCAGAGAAGGCCATATAGGGCCTATTTCTCTGGATATGCCTGAAGAATTTGCGGAGAAACAGGATGGTTGATATACAAACTCTTTCTTTAGAAGAAATTCGCATGTTACTGGAAACGGAAGGCGAACATATACAGCCCTTATTACAGGCCATGGATGAGGATCATCGTAAAGGAGTTCAAACGGCTGCAGCTGCGTACAGAAAAAAACGGGAAAGAATAAGAAAAGAAAAAGCCCGATTAAAGGGAATGCTCCGCTATGAGGAAAAACTGTATGCAAAAGGATATCGTTATATTGCAGGCATTGATGAGGCGGGGCGCGGTCCCGTAGCCGGTCCTGTAACGGTTGCTGCGGTTATTTTACCGATTCGGCCGCTTATTTACGGTCTTAATGACAGCAAAAAAGTATCACATAAAAGAAGAGAAGAGTTATTTGACACGATTATGAATGAAGCTATAGCTGTGTCATGCATAAATTTCTCGGAAGCAGATATTGATCGTTACGATATTTATCATGCTACGCAACTAGCGATGTATACAGCGGTTAAGACTTTGGATATTTCCCCTCAAGCCGTTTTAATTGATGCTATGCCTTTACCGGATTTGGAAATCTACCATGAGTCTATTGTCGGTGGCGATGCACAAAGCCAATCTATTGCGGCAGCCTCGATTATAGCCAAAGTTACGAGAGATCGTATTATGGAAGAATATGATCGACAATATCCCCGGTACGGATTTGCCGAACATAAGGGATATTTGACGCAGGCTCATAAAGATGCTATTGCACAATACGGACCTTGTCCTATTCACCGAAAAAGTTTTGAGCCCGTTAAATCTATGGTAGGTTTTAGCCGGGATACTCTGTAGAAAAAATATAGAAAAGAAGACCTCCTCACCGTCGGTAAGGAGGTCTTTGTGTTTCGCTCTAAAATAATTTTTTCATCCACAAGAGGGCTACGGCTACGGCAGAACAAATCATGGCAATCGTAATAACCAGGAAAAATCCCCATTCATTTTCTTGGAAAGGAAGGGGAACGTTGACGCCCCAGAGGCTGAAAATAGTTGTCGGTACAGATAAAATAATGGTAATGGAGGCCAAAAATTTCATTACTATATTCAGATTGTTCGAAATAATGGAGGCGAAGGTATCGGACATATTCATGAGAATGTTGGAGTACATTTCCACCATTTCGATGGCCTGTTTATTTTCGATAATAACATCTTCCAGTAAATCTTCGTCTTCTTCATAAAGCTTTAAAAGGTTGTGGAGCGATTGATTTCGTCTCAACCTCAAAAGCTTTTCCATGACAGCTCCGTTACCTCGTAGAGCGGATGCAAAGAAGGTCAGGGATTTCTGTAATTCAAGGAGCATGAAGAATTCACGGTTACGCATGGAATGACGCAAAATGGATTCAATGTCGTCCGTGCGATGGTTAATTTGTTGTAAGTAACGCAAGAAAAGAGTGGCCGTGCGAAAGAGTATTTGAAAGAGGAAACGAGTCTTTTTAAAAGTATAAAACAAAGGATACTTGTTCTGTGTAAAGGCTTTCATAACATCCGTTTCCTGCAGGCAGACAGTTACGATAAAATCAGGTGTAATAAAGACCCCGAGAGGTAAAGTGTCATAACTGTCCGTTTCCAGAATAATAGGAATATTGATGACGACGAACACGTAGTCATCCTCGATTTCCACACGAGAACGTTCTTCCGTATCCAGGGCCATTTTCAGTACGTCTGTAGGAATTTCCGTGACCATAGAAACAATTTGCAGGTCGTCCGAGTCGGGGTTCACAACATTAATCCAAGAGCCTTTTTCGGCCGTAGCGATAGATAAATCATCTTCCAAGTGGCCGTTATTATGTTTGAATACTTCCAGCATGCCGTATACCTCCCCTCGTTGCGACTTCAGGTGCACATAAACTCAAACTAATATAATCACACGGGACGAGACAAGTCAAGAGGAAAGAACAAAGATTTACAAGCCGTTTCAAAGGATTTTTTAAAGACAGGTGAGAGGTTTTGCTATATAATATAATAGGTTATATATATGTAGCATTCAATTTTTTTAAGGGGTGCAATTGACTCAAGATAAGAAATGGGCGACTTATGCGTCCACTTTTGTTACATATACAATCTTTATGAGGTAGACGGAAAGGAATTGTAACGTGCAACTGACGAAGATGGAATTGCGGGGATTCAAGTCATTCGCAGATAAAACGACATTGACCTTTGACAAGGGTATTACCGCCATTGTCGGACCTAACGGCAGCGGGAAAAGTAATATTTCCGATGCCGTCCGTTGGGTCATGGGTGAACAGAATGTGCGTCAGTTACGCGGACAGCGAGCGGAAGACATCATTTTTTCCGGTACGGATACGCGACGGCCTCAGGGGGTTGCAGAAGTATCCTTGTATTTCGATAATTCCGATAAGACGTTGGACACGGAATTTAGGGAAGTCGTTGTTACTCGCCGCTATTTTCGTTCCGGTGACAGTGAATTTTATATTAATAAAAGACATTGTCGCTTAAAGGATATTCATAATCTTTTTGCCGATACGGGTATAGGACAGGACTCTATGGCCGTTATCGGGCAAAATAGAGTTGATCGTATTCTAAATAGCCGGCCTGAAGAACGGCGGATTATTTTTGAAGAAGTTGCCGGAATCAGTCGGTTTAAGGGACGTAAAGAAGAAGGGTTGAAGAAAATTCGCGAGACTAAGGCCAATCTGGAGCGTATTCACGATATGACCGTTTTGCTGGAAGAACGGTTGGAACCCTTGACGAGACAAGTGGAAAAATTACGCTCTTTCCGTCTCTTAGATGAAGAACGACGGGCCTATGAGGGAACCTTGACCTTACAAGAGTTAAAAAACTTTGAAAGACTGTTGTCTAAGGCGGAAAATATTCGTCAGCAAGCTTTTTTTGCAGATCGTAATGTAGAAAAACAGATAGAAGCAAAAGAGTGGGAACGTCAACGCGTCATGGCTTCTATTGAGGCGGAAGGTGCTCGCATGCAGGCTTTAAATGAGGCCGCCGGAGCTGCTAAAAGTGAAGCGGACAGGTTGCGAGAAAGGTTGGAACGGTATGACCTTCAAGTCGAAGATAATCGACGTATTATAGAGACTGTAAAATCGGATCTTCAAGATATAAGCATTCGTAAAGAAAAGGTATCCGCACGAATTTCGGAATTGACTTCCCGATTGGAATCCGGCCGAACAGAAGAAAAAGCGGCAGTGCAAAGTGTAACACTTACGGAAAAATTGATGCTTGAGGCGACGACGCAGGCTGAGGCGATTCAAGAATCTTTGCGGTCAGAGGAAGAAGCGGTACAATTACGCAAAGAAAAGCAGTATGCTTTACATCGAGATGTTGAGGATTTTAAACGTCGATTAGCGGAAAATATAGAACGGTCCGGAGAGTTAAAAGAAAGAATTGAACGAGTTGAGGAGCGTAAAAAAGAACTGGAACGGCATCACCTCGACTTGGAAGCCGAGATAGGGCAAGTTCGAATAAATGAAAAGTCTCTTCAAGATAAGCTTCAGACGGCAAGTGAGGAGCTTGAGTCTTTAAAAAAATCGTTAGACGAAACGGCGAAACAAGAAGGGGTCTTAAAGAGCGAGTGTGATGCACTGCGTCAGAAATTGCACCTGTTGGAGGGCTTGGAACGTGATGGCGAAGGATTGGGACGTGCTGTAAAGACAGTCCTTCAGTCCAAGGAGCCGTGGAGTTCATCTGTTTGCGGTATTGCCGGGAACCTTTGCCGAATTCCTGAAGAATATATGACGGCTATAGACACGGCTCTGGGCGGAGCGTCTAGACATATTGTCGTTACCTCGGAAAAAGCGGCGAAAGAGGCCGTGACCTTTTTAAAGCGGATCAAGGCGGGCAGGGCTACCTTTTTACCGGTTGATACGGTTCGTTCCAGACATTTGGGCAAGGACGAAGAGGCAGCCCTTGCTGAAGAAGGAATTATAGGAACGGCAAAGTCCCTTGTATCGTATGATGCCGTCTATGAATCCGTTTTTTCTTCTTTGTTGGAAAAAACCTTGATTGCAGAGTCGGTTGACAGGGCGTCGGAAGTAGCAAGAAAATATAGAAATTGCATACGTATCGTTTGCTTAGACGGTACCGTCTTTAACGTAGGCGGTTCCCTTACCGGCGGCAGTTCTGCCCGAGCCGTGTCTTCCGTAACGGGACGCAAGCAGGTTATTGAGAAAACGGCTTGCGACTTAAGAAAAAAAGAAGATATATTGCAAAATATATCGGCGGAAGTGGCGGCAGCCACGAGAATTTTTAATGAACGGAGTACGGCGGTAACCTTACTTACGAGAAAGTTTACTGAAACGACAGAGGTTTTGAGGCGCTGTGAATGGCAGCTACAGAAAAGTGCAGCTGATTACGAGCAAATAAAGGATGAAATTCGTAATGAAGCGGCAGGGGAGCAACGCCTGAATGAGGTTCGTTCGGAAATACAGAACCTTCTGGTAAAGGCACAAGAGCGCCTGTCCGCTTATGAGGAAAAAGAAAACACCTCAATAATTGAAGATCTGAAACAGCAAGTGTTAAAAGCCCGAGAAAATACGGACTATATAGGCACCTCTTTGACAGAACGGCGTATAGAAGCGGCCAAGCTTACAGAACTAATTGCACATTTACAGGAAAGCAGGCAAGAACAGATTGGACGTCTGGAAGAGCTGGGGGCACAGAAAAAAGGGCTGATCCGTAAGCTTGACGAAGTAAAAGAGCAGATTGAGTCATTAAGTCGGCAGCGGCGTGTTGATGAAACGTTACTGGTTGAAAAGGAAAAGGCCGTTATTGCCAAAGAGGCTGACAAGAATGCTTTTTATCAGGCCAGAGAAGCGAATTTCAGTAAGGGACAGGCGGCTGACGAGGAACTTAAGCTTTTACGAGAAGAAAAAGAACATTACCGGCAGCAAATAAGTCGTGCCGATATTCAAATTGAAAAATACGGTAGTGAGATTTCAAGATGTACGGAAAAATTAACCGACCAGGGATTGACACGTGAAGATGCGGAAGCTCGTAAACAAGAAGGTTCTTTGCGAGAATTGCAAGAAACGGTCCGCTCTTTAAAAAGCCGTATAGCTGAACTCGGCACGGTCAATCCCAATGCGGATGAAGAGTATAGGGAAGTGGCTGCCAAAGCTGAACTTTATGAGCAACAGAGTCGTGACCTTGCTGAATCGCAAGGAAAATTGGAAGCGATAGTAGCAGAAATCGATAAGGCCATGTCTATGCAGTTTGAGCAAGCCTTCAATGAAATCGGAGGTTACTTTCAACAAATCTTTTCACGACTTTTTGGCGGCGGTACGGCTAAGATATTATTGAACGACACTCACAACATATTGACCAGCGGCATCGACTTTTTAATTCAACCTCCCGGAAAAAAGGCCCAGTCTTTGACCTTATTGTCCGGCGGTGAACGGGCACTTACGGTTATTGCACTGTTATTAGCTTTCCTGGCTTATCGGCCGGCTCCGTTTTGTCTGGTCGATGAAGTTGATGCGGCCCTGGATGAGGCTAATGTAGATCGAATGGCCAGGTATTTGAAAAATTACAGCGGTGATACGCAGTTTATTGTTATCACACATCGACGTAAATCCATGGAAGTGGCTAATACCCTGCAAGGCGTAACAATGGAGGAAAAAGGGGTATCGAAGTTGATCACGGTCCAAGTTGATGAATTCATAGAGAAGGGAACTTAAGGAATGGGCTTTTTTTCAAAATTAAAAGACAGTCTGGAAAAAACGAAGAAATCCTTATTTACAGGTATTGAAACGGTTGTTCTGGGGTATGCAAACATAGACGACGAAATGTACGATGACTTGGAAGCGGTTATGCTCACAGGCGACATAGGGATTGAAACGACCGATTATTTACTGGAACAGATTCGAGAGGGCGTAAAGTCAAAGGAGATTAAAGACGGAAGCGATGTTGTACCGTATTTGGAAAAGGTCGTTGTAAAATTATTGGAAGAAAACGATGAGCCGGAACAAGATACGGAAGGGACGAAGGTCATTTTTATAGTCGGTGTAAACGGTGTCGGTAAGACAACAACTATCGGTAAACTTGCAAAATACTATACGGAACATGGTAAGTCCGTCATGATTGCTGCCGGAGATACCTTCCGGGCCGCCGCCTCCGATCAGCTGACTATTTGGGCGCAGCGTGTAGGCGTGCCTATTATTAAGCACCGGGAAGGCGCTGATGCGGCGGCGGTGGTTTACGATGCTACGGCTTCCGCCAAAGCCCGTCATGCGGACATACTCCTGGTAGATACGGCGGGGCGGTTGCATACGAAAAATAATTTGATGGAAGAGTTGCGGAAGATGGCTCGTGTAGCTGCTAAAAATATTGAAGGAGCTCCGCACGAAACATTCTTGGTATTGGATGCAACGACGGGGCAAAATGCCGTCAGTCAAGCTAAGTTATTCGGTGAAGTAGTACCTCTTACGGGCGTGGTTTTGACAAAATTGGACGGAACGGCCAAGGGCGGTATCGTATTGTCTATCAAACGGATACTCGGCGTACCTGTTCGCTGGGTCGGTGTCGGTGAAGGCGCGGACGACTTACAGCCCTTTGATGCGACTCAATTTGCCGATGCCTTGTTTGAACGAGCCGGTACGGAAGTGGAAGAAGCTAGCGGAAAGGGATAGGTAAACTAAGTAAAACGAGACGGAAGTACATATAAAATTAGGAGGAGATACTATGTTTCTCGGCAATCTGGATCAGTGGGAGAAAGATGCACAATATGTACCCGCATATATAAGACCGTTTATCGAAATGTTGGCTCATGTGGATTTCGATACGCTGGAAACGGGCAGACATGAATTGGGTAACGGCAACTATATGAATGTTGATGAGAGTGTGACGGCTCCGGCAGGTGAACGTAAGACGGAATGCCATAGTCGATATATAGACATTCAGGTACTCGTCGACGGAAGTGAATATATAGGATGGCAGCCTTTGTGTCGTCTGGGAGAGGTGACGGAAGATCGTTCGGCGCAAGATGCACGTTTTTTCAGTCCGTTTCTTGAAAATGATGTTTTTGTTGTGATGGAAAGACGCAAGACTTTTGTCGTTTTTTATCCCAATGACGGGCATCGGTGTTTATGTGCTCCTGACGGTAGGGGAGCAGCCGTCCGTAAGATAATTGTCAAAGTAAGAGTACAGGAAGAGGCTTGATATGGAGACCTTATTAAAGGAAGTCGGACTGGCCCTGTGCGATATACGGCGACGGAAACCGCTGATTCATGAGATTACAAATTATGTTACGGCTACTGACTGTGCGAATATTACTTTGGCATTAGGAGCCAAGCCTATCATGGCTACAAGACCGGTAGAAGCGAAAGAAGTGATTACGCGGGCCAAAGGGGTCGTATTAAACTTAGGAACCCTTGACGATGAACGGCTTAAGATTATGGAAGAGGTGGCGGCCATAGGTACCGATCACGGCGTTCCCCTGGTACTCGATCCGGTCGGTGCTGGCAGTATGGAAAGTCGTGCCAATGCCGCCGGAAAATTGCTTGAAGCGGGACGAATGGCCGTGATTCGTGGTAATGGTGATGAAATAACGAGCTTGGCAACGGGGAAACTTACTCAAGGTGCCGGCGTAGATAATAGCGGCAAGATACAACTTACCGGTGAAGAAGTAAGAGAATTCAGCCGGAAACTGGGGACTGTCGTTGCTGTTACGGGCGCTGTGGATATTATCTCCGACGGAAAGCGGACCGTGTCTTGTCATAACGGTAGCCCGTTGCTACCTTTTGTTACCGGCACGGGGTGTATGACGACGGCTCTCATTGCCGCTTTTGCTTCCGTAACGGATGCTTTTACAGCGGCTGTAGGGGGCATTCTATCTTTAGGCCTGGCGAGTGAAATGGTTGTAAACAGAGATCCTCGAACGGGACCGGGAACTTTAAGACAACGATTATGTGATTGTGTTTTTGAGTTGCATAAAGATATTTATATTTTGGACGGAAGGGTAGTGAAAGACTATGAATAATCGAAAGCCCTTGACCCGCTTGGCCGTAGCCGCTTTGTTGGTTGCGCTGGGAGTCTTATTGTCCCCTTTATCGGTACCTGTCGGAGCGGCGAAAATATTTCCCGTACAACATGCATTAAATGTTATGGCCGCTGTTATTTTGGGATGTCGTTACGGAACGGCTGCGGCCTTTTGTGTTTCAACATTGCGTAATATTTTGGGCATGGGAACGGTATTGGCCTATCCGGGCAGTATGTGCGGTGCCTTTTTGTCAGCCTTTATGTATAAACGTACGGATAGTGTGTATGCGGCGGCTATAGGGGAAGTAGTAGGTACGGGTATTATCGGAGGTCTCATTTCCTGGCCGATAGGATCTTACATACTCGGGTCTGCCGGTGCGGCTTGGTTTTTCTTCGTCGTTGCCTTTTTACCGAGTACCGTAACGGGGGCAGTCGTCGGTACCCTCGTTTGCAAGGTACTGCCGTTGGAAAGATTCAAAGAATACATATACAGATAAGCCTGTTTTAACATGGGAATTTCCGCTTCACGACTTGACTTATAAAGTGTGTATGTATTAAACTGATAGATGGTACTGGGTTTTCAGTATCGGTTTTTGTTTGCGCTTTTTAATTTAACGAGGAGTTTATATGGAGAAAGATATTCGTGCCAATGTTTTGCGTGTCGCTCTTGAAGAATTGAATCAATGCGGTCCCGCATTTCATATGGATGATTTGGCTCGTCGTCTGCATATCAGTAAGAGAACCTTATATGAGAATTTTTCATCCAAACAGGAAATTGTTAAAAATGCTATTCTTTCAGTTATGGATGATTTATATACCCACCATGTAAAGCTTATTGAGGATGAAAGTAAGACGGTGGAGGAGAAACTGCTTACCTATTTTGACGCACGATCCGAAATGGTAGAAATTATTTCGCTTCGCCAATATGAAGCTATCTTGAGAAAAATGCCGGAAATCGCCCCCGAATTGGCAGAGGCAAGCAAAAGAGATTGGAATTTATTATTAAACTTTTTGCAAGACGTAGCACAGTCGGATGAGTATAAAGACTTCTATGTTTTTGCTTTATTGCATATGCTTATGGGTGCGGCCACCAATATTTTGAATCATTTGGATGAACTTGAAGACGATAAATACTATTCCTACCCGAAGTATATGGAAGAATGTATGCGCATCGTGCTATACGGTATTAAGAAGTAAGAGGAGGATTCACCTACTATGAGGTCAAAACGTAAAGGTTTGGCAGTAAGTTTATTAGCAATTGCTGTGGCGGCGGCAGTTGCCGGTTGTGGCGGTAACGCAGGCGGAGAGAAGCAGCCCGTAGCCGTTAATACGTATAAAATTATAGCGGAAGACACGATTGTTCCCGCTGAGTACAGCGGTGTCGTAGCGGCAACGGATAAGGTACCCGTTATGCCGAAGGTGTCCGGTCGCGTTTTGGAAAAATACGTACAGGGCGGTCAAGCCGTTGCGGAAGGACAACCGTTGTTTCGATTGGACAGCCGTTCCTATCAGGCGGCTTTAAATGCGGCAAAGGCCGGTCAGGCACAGGCTGCGGCAAATCTTGCCAACCAGGAACTTAACTTGCGTCGTTACCAGACTTTGGCTGATGAAGATGCTATTGCCATGCAGACCGTGACGGATCAGGAAGCTGCTACGGCCCAACAAAATGCCGTGTTGCAGGCTCAAGAAGCACAGGTAGCGGCGGCACAGGATAATATGGACGATACTATTGTGTATGCTCCTTTCAGCGGGACGCTGAACGTTGACGATGTACCGATCGGTACCTTCGCGACAGCCGGAGGCACGGCTTTAGTCACTATTTCATCCAATAATCCCGTATTCGTCGATTTTACAATCAGTGAAGCCGAATACTTGGAAATGGTCAAATTCGGGGCCGGTAATCCTACATCTTGGGGCGATCATTTAAAATTGCGTCTCAGTGACGGATCCATGTATGCTTATGAGGGACATATTGCACAAGTAAATCACGGTATGAACGGTAACTCGGGCTCCATTGTTGTAAGAGCTGTCTTCGATAATCCGGAAAATGTTCTCTTGCCGGGTATGTATGCTACAGTCATTTCCGATGCACAGGTTAAGAGAAAAGCGATTACCGTACCGCAGCGTGCCGTACAGCAGACTTTAGGTAAATACTTCATTTCCGTTATTGATGAAAACGGAGAAGCTAAACAAAAAGAAGTAAAAGTAGGTCCGCAGATCGGCAAATTCTGGCTGATTACGGACGGTTTACAAGATAATGATATCATTATCGTTGACGGTTATCAGAAAGCTAACGGTGCAAAATTGAATCAGCATTTGTTGACGAAGGATGATATTCTCAACCCTTCAGCCGATGACGGACAGTCCAAATAGGGGGATCAAAAGTGATATCTAAGTTTTTTATAAACAGGCCGATTTTTGCTATCGTCATCTCTCTGGTCATTTCCATTGCCGGGATCTTGTCGATTATAACCTTGCCTGTTTCCAAATATCCTAAGGTTACACCGCCGCAAGTTCGTGTATCCGCCATGTATACGGGAGCTAATGCGGAAGTTGTCGGAACGACCATTGCCAGTGTTATTGAACGGCAAATGATGGGGGTCGACGATTTAGACTATATGGAAAGTACCAGTAGCGACAACGGTATGTATTCTCTGACCGTTCAGTATAAGAGCGGCAGTAACGAAGATATGGATACGGTTAATACTCAGAACCGTGTCAGTCAAATATCGGCTACCTTACCTACGGAAGTTACGAGTACGGGCGTAACCGTACAAAAGTCGTCAAATTCCATGGCAATGGTATTTTCACTGGTATCGCCTAACGGGACTTATGACGGTACTTTTATGAAAAACTATGCAACTCAGTATTTCATGGATGCATTGAAGTCCGTAAACGGTGTCGGTACGGTTCAGGAATTCGGTGCCGATTACGCTATGCGTATTTGGCTCGATCCTTTAAAAATGAGTGTTTTACAAGTTACACCGACGGATGTCATTACGGCTATTCGTACGCAAAACTCGCAGGCTGCTGTCGGTACTATCGGTGCTCAGCCGTCTCCGACGGATCAGGCTTATCAGTACACTTTGCGTGCTAACGGCCGTTTGTCTACGGCCGATGAGTTCGGAAATGTAATTATTCGAACCAATAAGGACGGCAGTGCGGTTCGCGTTAAAGATATCGCCAAAGTGGAATTGGGATCGAAGAGTTATGATGTATTCGGTTTATATAAGGGTAACCCCAGTGCGACATTTATGGTCAGCTTGTCGGCAGGAGCTAACGCTATGCAGGCTGTTTCCGGAGTCAGAAAAGCATTGGAAGAAGCTAAGAAAAACTTCCCCAGTGATATGGAATACAAGGTTATATATGACAGTACGAACTTTGTTCGTGAATCCATTAAGGAAGTTATTGAAACCTTTATTGAAGCGTTATTGCTTGTAGCTTTAATTGTATATCTTTTCTTGCAAAGCGGACGGTCGACGTTGATTCCTTTGATTGCCGTTCCCGTATCCTTGCTCGGTACTTTTGCACTCTTCCAGGTACTGGATTTTACGATTAATACGTTAACCCTTTTTGCCATGGTATTGGCAATCGGGCTTCTTGTCGATGATGCTATCGTCGTTATTGAAGCCGTTGAGTATGAAATTAAATACAATAATAAAAAGCCTAAAGAAGCGACAATTATTGCCATGGAAAACGTACAAAACCCGGTTATCGGGGTTGCCTGCGTGTTAGCGGCCGTATTTGTTCCCGTATCTTTCTTAAGCGGCATGAGCGGCATCCTGTATCGGCAGTTTGCCTTGACTATTGCTATCTCCGTCGCCATATCAGCCTTCGTCGCACTGACTTTAACGCCGGCACTTTGTGCCACAATGCTTAAGGTTCACAAACCTACAGAATCGGCAAAGGGGATTGAGGTATTCTTTGAGAAATTCAATGAATATTTTGATAAATTTATTAACTGGTACGGTAAGAGACTGGCTCACTTGCAACTTCATTTAAGATGGGTAGTAGCTTTTCTCGTCATTATCAGTGCCGTAACAGGTCTTTTGTTTACGCGTATCCCTACCGGCTTTGTTCCGTCGGAGGATAACGGGTTTGCCATGGTCGATATTACACTTCCCGAAGGTACATCTCAGACGGAAACAGAAAAGGTAGCTCGTAAGGTAGGCACGTGGTTGCAACAGCAACCGGGTGTTAAGGACGCCATGGAAATTGTAGGCTTCGGCATGTTGGCAGGCGGCCAAAAGTCGAATGCGGCCGTCGTCTTTGTCACTATGGATGATTGGAGCGAACGAAAGACCAAGGATTTATCTATCGATACATTGGTTGGCAAGGCTATGGGATTCGGTAATGCCATTCCCCAAGCTACTGTTATAGCCATTAATCCGCCGCCTATTGACGGCATGGGCACAAGTTCGGGCTTTACCATTGAAATTGAAGACCGTGGCGGTCACACTACGGCCGAATTGGCGGATGTAGCGAAAAAGTTTATCGCTGCGGCAAGCAAACACCCGGAGATCGGTTCGATTCGCACTTCATTCTCCAATGATACGCCTACGTATCAGTTGGATATTGACAGAGAACAGGTAGCTCGACAAAAAGTGGCTTTAACGGATCTGTATGCCGTCTTACAGGCGTATTACGGGTCGTACCAGGTCAATGATTTTACGACTTTTGGACGTAACTTTAAGGTCGTACTTCAAGCAGCACCCGAATTTAGAGAAAAGATTCAAGACAATCGACATATTTACGTACGAAACTCGGACGGTCAGTTGATTTCTGTAGATAATTTCGTTCGTCCCAAAATGACGGGTACGGCACCGATGATTACCAGATTTAATGATTATCCGGCTATTACGATTACCGGTTCGCCGGCACAGGGCGCAAGCTCGGGTGATGCCTTAAAAGCCCTTCAAGAAACGGCGGATACGACGCTTCCTGAAGGCTATACGTATGAATGGGCGGGTATGAGCCGTGAAGAAGTAGCTGCAGGCAGCAAGACCCTGTATATCTTCGCGTTGGCATTACTCTTTGTATTCCTGGTTTTGGCGGCTTTATATGAAAGTTGGAAAGTTCCGTTTGCCGTGCTTTTCAGTGTGCCTACGGGATTGTTCGGAGCTTCTTTATTTGTATACTTACTGAATCAGACGAACAATATTTATTTCCAAATCGGTATTTTGGCAGTTATCGGTTTGGCGGCTAAGAATGCTATCCTCATTATTGAATACGCAAAGGTACGTGTTGATGAAAGGGGGATGGATATAGTTTCAGCAGCTATTGAAGCAGCGAAGATTCGACTTCGTCCTATCGTTATGACATCTCTAGCCTTTGTCATGGGTTGTATACCTTTGGCTATTGCCAGCGGGGCCGGAGCGGCATCTCGTGTTACCATGGGGATTACGGTCGTTTTCGGGACATCCGTTGCGACCATTTTAGGTGTGTTTATCATACCCATGCTCTTCATTATTATTGAAAGTATAGGTGGCGATAAAAAGATACGTGAAGAAGGTCAGATTACTCGTTTACACGAATAAAAGACCTAAAAAACAGGTACTTCCCAAAGGAAGTACCTGTTTTTTGCTTGAAGAGAAGACCGGTACTTTATCATAAAGGGCCGGTATTTATCTTTTAGTTATTGAAGTAGCTTCTTTTTTAAGCGTTCATACTCTTGCGTGTAGTACGGTCGTATTTGTGATTCCCTAAGGTCATTGCCGAAAGCTCTTCGGCTAATTGCCACCATGGGCGGTGACTGAATTCTCTTGGCGACAGCAAAGCCGGAAAAAAGGTTCCACCAACGTTCCAAATCGGCAATGAATTCGGACGGGCCCGGAAAGATGTCGGTAATACATAAGGGCGTATGCAGGTTTTCTTCCAGAGTCCCTTCGTCATACCAACGCAAAATCGTTTCGGGTGTGGCTCTTTGCCAACGTTCGACAAAGGAGGAGAAGAGATAGTCATGATAGGGATATATAAGCGGATCACCCTGGCCTTTTGTAATATCCTGAGCGGCCGATAATTCAGCACTGGGAATAATGTCGATACTGCCTTGGGGTACTACTTCAAGGCCAAAGACTTCAGTATTAAGATAGTGTGCCAAGTCGTATACCTGGTGTTTCCATAAATCGGCTGTAGCGGCTAAAAAGCCGGCCCCGTCTCCGTATAAGGTGGCATAACCGACAGTCATTTCAGCCTTATTGGCGTTACAAGTAAATGCTCCGCCAAAGGCAGCGGCGGCTGCTGCTAAAATACGCGAAGATCGATCACGAGCCTGAACATTTTCTTCCATAAAAGGCGTAAGTGTAGGAGGTGACAATACCTCGCCGTTACGAGTAAGATTCATTTGTAAAAATTGCTTTCTCGTAAGTTCCAGACTATCCTGGACAGGAATGACCGCATAAGTACAGCCGATATTTTTAGCCGATTCTTCAGCAAGACTTTTGGTTATTCGCGAATTATATGTACTCGGCATATTGACGAGAAGCATGTCTTCAGGTTTAAATACTGTTGCGTAAAGAGCTGCGTTTACCGCTGAATCGATACCGCCGGACACGCCGATGACGACCCTGCGGATACCGGCTTGTTCCGTGAATTTTTGAATCCCGTAATGCAGGGCTTCATAGATAGAAGCTGTTTCAGAACGCTGTGAAGATATGGATTTCATGCCTGTAAAGGAGCGAGTATCAGGATCGAAGGTCAAGACAGCCAACTCATTTGTATAGGGAATGCCTTCATAAAAAAGAGAGCCGTCGTTATTATAGGCTGCAGCCGATCCGTCGAAGGTATAAATATTTTTCCCGTTATTTTGGATACCTGTACAGTTTACATAAACAGCCGGTTTTTTGAAGCGGTTTAACGAATAACCGAAGAGGCGATGGCGCCGTTCCGGTTTCCCTAAGGTAAAGGGAGAATTGGAGATATTTACATACAAATCTATATCATATGAATCGTTCAGATAAGACATGGGTTTTACGGCATAGTTTTCATCCCAACTGTCTTCACAGATTAAGGGACCTATAAGTAACTCATCGCCGTTTTTAAAAGTCAGATGAAGCGGTGACAGAAAGTCTTCCGGAAAAGCGTGGCGTTCTGCAGCCACCTCGGTGAGAGAGGTAAAATAGCGAAGATCATCGAACTCTCTGTAGTCGGGCAGGAGGGTTTTTATATAAAAGGGATAAGGAGAACGCCCGGGGGCAATGAATTTACCGTTTTGAGCAATAAACATGGCATTATATTTTCGTATGCGGCCGTCAGGATTGATTTTTCCCTTTTCCAAAGCGACATTACCGAATATGACGGTAATATTCTCCGATAAGGTTCGGATTTCTTCGCCCAGACTGATACATTCATTCATATAGTCGGTCTGATCCCAGTTATCGCCGATGAAATATCCCGGTATACACAATTCGGGAAAGATGATAAGATCGCAATTTTTAGTGACTGCTTCTTGAATATATTCTTTCATGCGAGTTACATTTCCCCTTGCATTTCCGGGCTCTACCAATAGTTGTGCCAAGCCGATTTTTAACATAGTCTGCCTCCTTCGACATATCTTGTTATAATACTACCATAATGGAAGCGGTAAAGACAGATAAAGCGCATAATAATCTTTTTTTTGTGACCGCGTTTCATGGTATAATAAAGAAGTTTTAAAAGTTTTATTAACATCAGCGGAAGGATTGTGACAACACATGCATTTAGGCGTACAGGAATTGGTAGTTATATTAATCATTGTTATCGTACTTTTCGGAGGTAGTCGTCTTGCAGGCATCGGTAAGGCATTGGGAACAAGCATGCGTGAATTTAAAGAAGAAGTAAACCGCAACGAAAGTGATGACGAGAAAAAGGGTATTTCGAAGGACGAAAAATCGGAGAAATAAACCTGTATAAAAGATTGTGATGAAAAGAAAACTTAATTGTTTAAAATAGTTTTAGAAAACTATAGAAAGAGATTCAGTTTTCTGATATAATAATCCGTGTAATCGAGTTTATCGATGAAAGGAGATTCAGTATGAAATTAAAAACTGCATTTGCAACCTTGATTGCAACCATGTATATGGCGTCTTTCGGCGTCGTAGGAGCGACCGGAACACTTTCCGATACGGTTCTTTCACAGTACGGGGCAAGCGGTATTGCCGGGAATTCATTGAAGGGAAGCGGCTCTGATTGGGTGTCTCAACTTCTTAATATGGTTAAGGGCGGTGCTTCGGCCAAGGATATCGGCAGTACCTCCGCTACGGGCAACACTTCTTCGGCTTCCGATAATAAGGGGATGACGGATAAAAAAGAACGGCCCAATCATTTGGAATTGGTCATGGTCATCGATCAGAGCGGTTCCATGAGCGGATTGGAAGACGATACTATCGGCGGCTTCAATTCCATGATTTCCAAACAGAAAAAAGATGATGTAGATGCTAACGTAACGGCTGTTGTTTTCAGCGATAATGCGAAGACTATTTATGATCGTGAACGCTTGGGAAATGTCCGGGAAATGACCGATAAGGAATATACTCCCGGCGGTATGACAGCTCTGATGGATGCTATCGGTACGACTATTACGAAGGTCGAAAAGTATGACGGCATTAACGAAAAGAATAACAAGGTTCTTTTCGTTATTATTACGGACGGTCAGGAAAACGATAGTAAGGAATATACGAAAGATACAATTAAACGTATGATTTCAGATAAACAGGAAAAAGACGGTTGGGAATTCGTTTTCTTGGGCGCTAACATTGATGCCGCATCGGAAGCTAAGAGTATCGGCGTGAAAGCGGAAAATGCAGCAAAATATAAGAATACGGATGCAGGTGTAAGAGCTAACTATGCAGCTGTGGCTGATTTGGCAAAAGACATTGTGTCGGACAATCGTATCCGGAGCAACTGGAAGAACAATTTAGTTGAAGACAATCAATAATGACATGAGAAAAGTGCTTATCCTCGGATAAGCGCTTTTTTGTACTTTCTAAAGATTAGAACTTTTCTCCGTGTTTATCTTTTTGCAGCCATTCGATAAGAATTTCTTCACGGCGTTCTTTTATGGCATTTAATTCGTCGGCGTGCCATTGATAAAGGCCTGTACCTGTTTTTGCACCTAGGTTTCCTTCATCTACACATTTTTTCATAATTGCAGAACCTTCTTTATCATCGGCTAAATCGGCATTCAAATAAGCGGATATATTATAGAAAATGTCGAGACCACCTAAATCTGCCGTTTCCAAAGGTCCGGTGACGGAAAGGCGGCGTCCAATGCTGTATTTACAAATCGTATCGACAGCTTCGGCTGTAGCAATACCCTCCTGAACGCAATGAAGGGCTTCACGCAAGAGTGCAAACTGTAAACGATTGCCGACAAAGCCGGGCGCTTCTTTTAAGAGTGAGACAGGTTTTTTGCCAATCTTTTCCATTAATGCCCACGTAATATCAACGACTTCTTGTACCGTTTTTTCGCCGGGGACGACTTCAACCAAGGGAATTAAGTGAGGCGGATTCCAAAAGTGAGCTACTACGAAACGTTCGGGATGTTTTAAAACGGCGGCGATTTGTGTAGGGCTGAGTCCTGATGAATCGGTGGCAAAGACGACATCTTTGTCTATATATTTTTCTATTTCTTGGTAGACCTGTTGCTTTACAGATAATTCTTCAGCGACGGATTCAATGACAAAATCCGCATTTTCGGCTGCATCTTTCAGCGTAGTTACGCCGTGAATCCGGTTTAAGACTCTTTCGGCTTCTGCAGGGATCAGCAATTTGTTTTTTGTCATAATATCCAAGGTAAAGCGAATGTTTTTCATCGCACGGTCAATACTGGCATTTCTACGGCCGAACATGTTTACTTTATAGCCGGCTTTAGCAAAGGCTATGGCTGTACCGAATCCCATGGTACCGCAACCTAAGTTACAAATTGTTTTTATATCTGTTATGTGTTTCATATATTCTCCTTTGGAGGCAGTAAGGTATATAAGTACTGTTGCATAAACGAATGATAATTAAGAAAAATAGGCTTGCAATAGTGAGATTAAATGCGACTGGTCGGCGGATCCTGCCGTTTCGAAGGTAGAGTGCATGGAAAGTAACGGAATTCCTATATCCAGTGCGCGGACGGGTAAATTGGCAGATAAAAGGGAGCCTAAGGTTGTGCCGCCACGTTGGTCGGCACGATTGACAAAGGTCTGAACGGGAATTTTTGCTTCTTCAGCCAAGGCGGTTATAACGGCGACAGCTTCCGCATCACCCGCATAGGACTGGTCGGAAGCTCGTTTAATGACGACGCCGCCGTTTAAAACGGGATAATTTGTTATGTCGTTTTTTTCTTCGTAATTGGGATGGTAGGCATGTGCTACGTCGACGGACAGAAGAAAGGCGGAAGCACATTGACGGGTATACGTGTCTTCGCTATAGCCCAAGTCGACATAAATTCTCCTCAGTAAGTCGGGAATGATAAATGATGCGGCCCCTTGCTTGGTTCTACTTCCCACCTCTTCGTTATCAAAGAGGCAAATCATAGAAAGACCTTGAGGATGAGACGTTTCCAAGGCTTTTACGCAAGCATCGACGGAGGTCAGATTATCTAAACGGGAAGAGCCTATAAATTCATTATTTAGGCCCATATAAGTAGGTTGTATGAGAGGATATAAGTTAAGATCGTAAGCTAATATTTCGTCCTTTTCAATATGGCAGATATTACCTAAAGCAGAAAGGAAAAAGTCGTCTGTCGTGTCTTTATCTAAAAGTGTCAGAAGGGGTAACATATTCGTTTGGATGTTGAAGGATGCACTTTCGTTGACAGTCCGGTTCATATGAATAGCCGGTTCGGGGATGACCGCTACGGCTTTTTCAAAATTGACGAGATGAATTTGGGGAGAAAATACCGTATGTCCCTTAGTAATGACCTTGCCGGCAACGGATAAAGGTCGGTCCAACCACGCGTGTCTGATTAGGCCACCGTAAGCTTCTATATTTAACAATCCGTAAGGGGGCTTTCTTACATCAGGATTCGGTTTGATTTTTAGGCACGGAAAGTCGGTATGTGCCGCTGCCAGACGTAAACTGTTCAACGGATCGGTGCCGACAGTAAAGGCAATTAAGGTCGAATCATAATAAGAAATAAAATATTTTTTATGGCATTCAAGGTTCCATTTTTCAGTCGGATTCAGTTCAATAAAGCCGGATTTTGTTAAGCGTTCCTTGCAGATATTGACGACGTGAAAGGGTGAGACCCCTTGCTCGATAAGGTTAAAGAGAGATTGCGTTTGTTGAGTCATAATTCGCTCCTTTCGCATAAAAACTAACTATATCAAGTATTATAGCACGACGAAAAGTGGCATAAAACCGATACGGACAGGTAAAAAATAATTACTTGACAGGCAAAATTACTTTTATGTATAATACGTTCATACCTCATGCAAATATATAAATCTGATGACGGGAACGAGTAGTTTCTTCTCCGTGTCTACAGAGAGTCGACGGTCGGTGCGAGTCGACGACAACGAAGAAATGAAAATCCTCCTTGAAGAGCGATACCGAATTTATTAAGTATCGACGTTATTTCTACGTTACAGGAAACGCGTATGTTAGTACGTTGTAGAGTGCCCGTCTTGTAAACAGTCGGGAATCAGGGTGGTAACGCGGATACAGTCCGTCCCTTTAGGGGACGGACTATTTTTTTATCCTTATTATTTTAATTTAACAGGGGGAAACTTAAATGGCAAAGGTATTTTATGACAAAGATGTGGATTGCAACTTACTCAAAGAAAAAAAGGTAGCCGTCATAGGCTATGGAAGTCAGGGTCATGCTCATGCACTGAATTTGAAAGAATCGGGTGTAGACGTAGTAGTAGGCTTATATGAAGGCAGCAAATCCGTTGATGCGGCACGTCAGGCCGGACTTACGGTTAAGACCGTTTCCGAAGCTGTTGCAGAAGCGGATGTAACAATGGTTCTTATTCCTGATGAAAAACAGGCAGCTGTATATAAGAGTGAAATCGAACCTAATTTGAAGAACGGCAGTGCCCTTGCTTTTGCACACGGATTTAATGTGCACTTCAATCAAATCATGGCTCCCGAAGGTGTTGATGTTTTTCTTGTAGCTCCGAAAGGACCGGGTCATCTGGTACGTCGTACATATGTTGAAGGTGGCGGTGTCCCCGATGTATTTGCCGTAGGCCAGGATGCTACGGGACATTGTTTCGACTTGGCCTTATCTTATGCCTGGGGAATAGGCGGTACACGTGCGGGCGTTATCGAAACGACGTTTAGAGAAGAAACGGAAACGGATCTGTTCGGTGAGCAGGCCGTCTTGTGCGGCGGTATTTGTCAGTTGATTACTAACGGCTTTGAAACGCTTGTAGAAGCAGGCTATCAACCGGAAATCGCTTATTTTGAATGTTTTCACGAAATGAAGTTAATCGTCGATTTAATGTATGAAGGCGGTATGGCGAAAATGCGTAAATCTATTAGCGATACGGCTGAATACGGTGACTATATGTCGGGTAAACGCGTAGTTACTGACGAATCCAAGAAAGCTATGAAGTCGGTTTTGAACGATATTCAGGACGGCACGTTTGCAAAGAGTTGGTTACTTGAAAACAACGGCGGCGGCAGAGCCCAATTTTTGGCTATGCGTCGGTTGCATGGAGAACACGAATTGGAAAAAGTCGGTGCTAAATTAAGAGCTATGATGCCCTGGTTGCAAACAGATAAAAAAGAATCATAAATCCGGATAAAGGAGGGGATTCGGTAAATGTTGATGAACGGTGCGAAAGCGGTCATCGAGTCGCTGAAAAAAGAAGGTGTTGAAGTTATCTTCGGCTATCCCGGCGGAACGGTGCTCACGTTATATAACGAAGTATATAAAGATAAATTTCCGAATGTTCTGACGGGTCATGAACAGGGGGCCGTGCACGGTGCGGACGGCTATGCGAGAGCCACCGGTAAGGTCGGAGTTTGTTTTGCCACGTCAGGGCCCGGTGTATGTAACATGGTAACCGGTATTGCTACGGCTTATATGGATTCGGTACCACTGGTTGTAATCAGCGGTCAGGTGGCAACTCATTTGATTGGTCGCGATTCTTTTCAGGAAGCGGATATCTCAGGGATTACCACGCCCATTACGAAACACAACTATTTGGTAAAGAACGTACACGAATTACCGCGTGTTTTAAAAGAAGCCTTTTTTATTGCTCGTGGCGGTAGACCCGGTCCCGTTCTCGTTGATGTGGCTAAGGATGTTTTTGATGCCGAATTCGATTATGAATATCCTGAAACCGTTCAATTACGAGGGTATACGGGCCACTATGAAGGCAATGAATCGGATATTGATGAAGCCGTACAAGCACTGTGCGAGTCCCGACGTCCCGTCTTACTTACAGGCGGAGGTATTGTTTCATCCGATACGGCACAGATTTTGCAAGAGGTAGTTGAAAAATTGCAAATTCCTGTTGTGACGACCTTAATGGGGAAAGGAGCTATACCGGATACGTATGACTACCATTTAGGAATGGCGGGAATGCACGGTACGGTGGCAGCCAACCGAGCTATTGTAGGGTGTGATTTGCTTTTGGCTATAGGGTCTCGATTTGATGACCGTGTAACCGGTAATGCTAATACCTTTGCTGCAAGAGCTAAAATCATACACTTTGATATTGATCGCGTGGAAATCAACAAAATTGTTCATTCTCATGTAAGTGTTAACGGCGATTTGCGTTGGTCTTTACCACTTTTAGCCCAAAAAATTCAATCAACAGGGGATCGATTGGCAGAACAATATACTGCATGGCGACAAGAAGTAAAGGAAACGAATCGGGCCCATCCTTGTTATTCCAGAGACATAAAGAATTATGTTTCTCCGCGTAAATTGATGCAGGAAGTGCGTAAACGTGTAGAAGATTCGGCTATTATTGCTACCGATGTGGGACAGCACCAAATGTGGGCGGCACAGTTTTATGATGTTACACAGTCCAGACATTTTCTGACTTCAGGCGGGTTAGGTACTATGGGGTACGGCTTGCCTGCCGCTATGGGAGCACAGTTAGGTTGCCCTGCAAATCAAGTAGTCCTCTTTTCCGGAGACGGAAGTATTCGCATGAATTGCCAAGAATTGGAAACGTTGGCTAATTATCATATTCCTGTAAAGATTGTTGTTTTGCGTAACGGCGTCTTGGGTATGGTCAATCAGTGGCAACGAATGTTTTATGAAAAGCATTACGCCGCATCCGTCTTGGGAAATCATGCCAATATGCCGGCAGTGGCTACAGCTATGGGTGTTAAGGCTTTTGCCGTACATGCCCCTGGCGATTTGGAAGAAGTGTTGGATGCTTTCTTTGCCGTCGACGGTCCGGCTTTTATAGAAGTGGATATTCCGCCTGATGAAAATGTATACCCCATGGTTCCGGGCGGGAAGAAATTGGATGAAATGATCATAGGAGGTGATGACGACCATGAGACAACATCTGGCACTGCTTGTAGATAATAAGCCCGGCGTATTAACCCATGTAGCGGGCCTTTTGAGTCGTCGCGCCATTAATATAGAATATATTAACGCGGGCTATACGGAAGATGCGGACGTAACGCGAATTAATATAGTGGTAACCGTAGAGGATCGGTGGGAATTGGATCAGGCCGTCTTTCAATTGGCCAAGCTTATTGATGTTATTAAGGTGGTTACGCTTGATGATAATCCCTTTGTAAGCTATGAATTAGCTATGATTAAGGTTCTCTATACAACGGCTAAAGAACGGATGGATTTGAGCAATTTAGCTGAACTCTTTCACGCCAAGATTGTCGATGTAGGAAAGAATAGCCTTATGTTACGTTTAACAGGAACGGAAGAACACGTAGAAGCGCTGTTACAAATGTTGGATGAGTACACGATATTAGAAATTGCCAGAACGGGACAAATCAGTTTGAGTCGCGGTGAAACGGCAGTTAAAGGGGTACAAATTTTATAAAAGTCTAAGGGCATGTGTCGTATAGAACACATGCCCTTTACGTTCTTGTAAATACGGTTTATGATGTACATATGTCTTGAAAGGGGGTGAAGATGTGGGAATTTGTGATTGGGCAAATGTTAATGAAAAAATGAAGTTATATCATGACTGTGAGTGGGGTGTTCCCGTTTATGACGACACCGTACAGTTCGAGTATCTTGTATTGGAACTTATGCAAAGCGGTCTGAGTTGGAATACGATTTTGCAAAAGAGGGAAACCTTGAAAGCGGCGTATGCGAACTTTAATTATGAGGTTCTGGCTGATTGCGGTCCGGAAGAGGCGGATAAGATTATGACCTGTGAAGGGATTATTCGTCAAAGGAGCAAGATTAAGGCGGTTTTTCAAAATGCCCGAGCCTTAAAAAAAATACGCCGAGAATTCGGGTCCTTCAGCGATTATTTATGGAGCTATACGAAGGGAAAGGTATATGTCTATAAGAGTCATGAAAAATTGGGAGTACCGGCAGCCAATGAATTGTCGACGGCTGTTGCTGCCGATTTGAAAAAAAGGGGCTTCGTGTTTTTGGGACCCGTAACCGTGTATTCTCATTTGCAGGCTTGCGGAATCATTCATGACCACGCGTCTTCATGTCCTGCCGGAGAGATTATCAGACGGACGGCACCTTTTATATATCGAGAGGATATGTAAAAATTTAATGTTTTACATATAGCCATAGGTTTGTAATGAGAGTATGATAGCTTTAACAAGTCAGTAATCAAGTAAGTATATGCGTATACGTAGGAGGTAACAGGGTGCGTATAGTTGTTGTCGGAGCGGGTAAGCTGGGATACAGCATTGCCGAGTTATTATCAAATGAACAAATGGATGTAGTCGTAGTCGATCATGATGAAGATCGTCTGGAAGTCGTGAAAAATACCTTGGATGTGTTGACTGTTCCGGCGAACGGTGCCAGTCCTGTAACCATGAATGATCCCGATATTTACGGGGCTGATATTCTCGTGGCGGCGACGAGTAGTGACGAAACGAATATGATTTCCTGTATTTTGGCAAAAAAACACGGAATCTCTTATACGGCGGCACGTATTAGGGATTTGGATTTTCTGTCTGAATCTAAAGTCTATTTAAAAGAAAATTTTAATATTGATTTAATGATTAACCCTGAATATATTACGGCTCGCGAAATCAATCGTATTTTGATGACGCCGGCAGCCTTAAACGTAGAAGATTTTGCCCAAGGTAAGGTGCGGATTTTCGAAACGAAGATTCAGCCCGGATCTCAGTTAGCCGATATTCCCTTAAAAGATTTGCGATTACCTCAAGATGTTTTGGCGGGACTTATTTTCAGAAATAATCGAATGATCATTCCTCACGGCGATGACTATCTCTTACCGAATGACAACACCTTTTTTGTCGGTGCGTCCGGAGAAATAGAAAAGTTCAGTAAGCATTTTGTCGGGACGGGTATCAAAGCTCCCGAACGAGTTATGATTATCGGTGCCGGTCGTACGGGACGAACCTTGGCTAAAATGTTGGATAAACAGGGCGTTCAAGTAAAGGTCATCGAAAAGGATGCCGAACGTAGTCGCATGGTAGCGGAACGAATTGAAGAAGGCATCGTCGTTCGCGGAGACGGAACTGATATTGATTTACTCACCCAAGAAGGAGTGGGGGAAGCGGATGTCGTCATTTGTCTTACGGCTGATGACAAGCTGAATTTGATGTTGGCCCTCTTAGCTAAGCATTTAGGTGCTTCCAGAACCATTGTGCGCGTTGCCCGCATTGAATATGTGGAGTTAATGGAAAAGGTCGGCGTCGATATTGTATTATCCTCACGCTTATTAGCTGCCGGTGAAATTTTAGCTTTTGCTCGGCGAGGCGGGGTTGTTTCCGTCGCTCTTTTGGAAGGAGCTAAAGCGGAAGCAATGGAAGTTATCGTTCAGAAAGGGTCGTATGTAGAGAATAAAAAACTGATGGATTTGCAATTGCCGAAAGAATGTCTGATTTGTGCTTTTGTTCGTGATGATGAAGCCTTCGTACCGACCGGACAATCATCACTACAAGCCGGTGATAGAGCGATACTTTTTATTCGAATGGAATTTGCCAATAAGGTAATGAAATATTTTGCAGGAAAGGCATAGGAAATGAAAGGTGCATTTATATTTTACGGCTTAAGCCGTATCTTGGCGTTTTTTACGGTAGGTGCGCTTCTTATTACGGCCTTGTCTCTATATTCGGAAACCGGCACGACCGTGTGTTTTTTACCGACCCTGGTACTTGCCGGTATAGGCTCTTGCCTGTGTTACGGGCCGGGGAAAGCACGTCGACAGCAAATGAGACTTAGTGAAGGAGCCGTATTACTTACCGGCTCTTGGGTAGTTTTAGCTCTCTTGGGAGCCTTGCCTTTTATAATAAGTCATAGGCTTTCCGTAGTTGATGGCATCTTGGACAGCGTTTCGGCAGTTACGACAAACGGTCTCTTTCTTTTAAGTCATGAAGAAGCGGGGATTTTTAAGGACTGGCATATTCTTTTAGAATGGATGGGTGCTTTTATCTTTATTAATCTGTTCGTAACCGTTATGCCTCAGATTAGTAAGGTTTTCAGTATCGGCCTGTCCGATGATAATCCCTTTGCTTTTACACCCGGTATTCGGCGTATGAATTCGTACTTAAAACCCGTATCGGTTACCTTTGTCGTCATTACATTGTTGTCGATCACGGCCTTTATTATGGCGGGATTACCTTTACACACCGCCGTATTACAGGCTTTGACGACTGTTTCTACAGGCGGTACGACAGTTGAACACTTAGGAAACCGCACCGTTGTTTGGGCCTGTGTTTTCTCAATGTTCTTAGCAGGATGCAATTTTTTGTTATTATACAGAGTGACGTCGGAGAGAACTTTACGACCGTTATGGCGTAATACGGAAATCCGAGTGTTTTTGGCAGTGCTTCTCGGTGCTGCCTTGCTATTCAGTATGAATGTTCATGATCGAGCCGGATTTGAATGGAATGAAAGTTTGCGTTTATCCGTATTTTATGTGTTGTCCTTTTTGACAACGACGGGATTTACAGGTGCTAATTTGGCATTATTTCCCGACTTTGATAAATTACTTCTTTTTATTCTCACCTTTGTAGGCGGATGTGTCGGATCGGTTACGGGGGGAATGAAAATTATTCGTTTTCTTATTTTGTTTAAAATGTCGTCTCAAGAATTGCTGCGAACCTTGCATCCCCAGATGGTTATCAGTGTTAAAGCCAACGGGGTATTCGTATCTTTGCCCGTCATTAATCGTGTATTAAATGTATTTTTCCTTTTTATCGGGTTGTTTTTTCTGTCTATTTTAATTTTAGCACCTGCCGGGCTATCTCCTTTAGAGGCACTTGGGTTGGCAGGGGCAGGGTTGACGGGGACGGGGGCGACGGCGGCCTTATTCGGCTTGGGTGATGTAGGTTCTTTGCCCGTTTGGGCCAAGGCCTATTATTGCATACTCATGATTTGGGGGCGCGTTGAAGTCGTTGCCTTTTTGTTAGTCGTACAGACGACGATACACTTTTTTAAGCATCGTTGGTAGGAGCTTTTTGTATGAATCTTAGAATTACGGCCTACTTATTGGGTAAATTGGCTGTTGCTTGTGCCATGGCATTATGTATTCCTTTGGCTATAGCCGTATTGTACAACGAAGAAAATATTTCCGCATTTTTGTGGGCCATAGCATGGTCGGCAGTCACGGGAGTACTTCTTGTAATCGGGGGACAAAGGGTGAAGGATACACTGACGGTCCGAGAAGGTATAGCCGTTACCACTTTGGGGTGGGTTTTAATAACCTTTCTGGGTATGATTCCTTATGCGGCAGGCGGCTACCTGTCCGTTTTGGACGGTATTGTAGAAACTATTTCAGGCTTTTCCGGTACGGGAGCTACGGTTATTGATGACATAGAGGCCTTACCTCAGAGCCTTATTTTATGGCGGTCTTTGACACACTGGTTCGGCGGTTTGGGAATTATCGTTATTTTTATCGCATTATTTCCTCGTTTCGGCAGAGGTGCCGTACGTATGTTCAATGCCGAAAGCACGGGACCTACGGATTCACGGTTTTTACCGCAAGTCAAAGAAATGGCAAAGGCTCTTTTTACGGTTTATGTAGTTTTTACAATTATCTGTACCTTGGTTCTTTATGCGTGCGGCCTGGATTTTTTAATCGCCGCGGACCATGCCTTTTCCACTATTGCTACCGGCGGATTTTCCCCGTATAACAATAGTGTAGCCCATTTTGACAGTCCTCTTATTGAGGGCATATTGGCTTTTTTCATGATTATATCCGGTGCCAACTTCGGTATGTATGTGGCGGCATGGAGAAAAGGAATGGGTTGTATACTTAAGGATACGGAGTTTCGCACTTACTGTTTAGTTATATTGATAACTACACTGCTAATGTCCGGCAATCTGATTTTGACACAAGGCTGGCCTTACGGCTATGCGTTGCGGGAAGCATTCTTCCAGTCTGCAGCCATAGCATCTTCGACGGGTTTTGTATCTTATGATTTTGATACATGGCCGACCTTTTCCAAGTATATTCTGATCTTTCTCATGTTTTTAGGAGGTTGTGCAGGCTCGACGGCCGGGGGACTGAAAGTTACTCGACTGATGTTGTTATTTAAAACGGCTCGAGCCTTATTGCGTCAGAAAATATATCCTCGCGAAGTAATAGCTGTCAGCTCTAACGGCAGTGAATACTCGGAAGAAGTATTGTTTCGTGTCGTAAGATTTTTCTTTGTCTATGTTATGCTGGACCTGTTGTGGACCGTATTGTTGGTTTGGGACGGGGTTCCGGTATTCGAGGCCTTAGGAGTCGGTATTTCGACCATGGGCAGTTGCGGACCGTCTTTCGGCCTCTTCGGGGCTACATGTACCTATTCGGCTTTACCGCCGTTCAGTAAGGTTGTCGTATCCATATCCATGCTCATGGGCCGACTGGAATCATTCAGCGTTCTCGTCTTATTCTTGCCGTCTTTTTGGCATAGGCGTCAGGGCTGGTAATCTCACTAATCATCGGAGGAAGTATGAACTTCAGAATTGTCGGGCAGTTTCTCGGACATATAGCCTTGGCTGAAACGTGTGTTCTCGCTATTCCCCTGGTGTCTTCCCTTATTCATCGAGACGGGGCGACTTCTGCGTTTGTTTTTTCTATGGTTATATGTTTCGGTATATCGGCTCTGTTTTTTTCGAGCGGTGAAAGTAAGAAGGAAAAGTTAACCATTCAGGAAAGTATTGCCATCACAGGATGCGGCTGGTTATTGGCGACTGCGGTCGGTATGATTCCGTATATTTCGGGCGGTTATTTGGGATATCTGGATGGTCTGTTTGAAAGCATTTCGGGCTTTACCGGTACGGGCGCGACAGTTATTGAAGACCTGTATATTATGCCTCCCAGTCTCTTGTTATGGCGTAGTATGACGCACTGGTTAGGAGGTTTGGGAATTGTTGTCATCTTTATTGCTCTCTTACCGGAATCAGGTAAAACCTCATCATATATGTATAACGCTGAAGCAGCCGGTCCGACAAAAGAGCGCATTTTACCTCGTCTGCAGGATATGATAAAGGTTCTTTTTAAAATCTATATGGCATTTACAGTATGTGCATTTATTATATTTTTAATTTGCGGGATGGATTTTACAGGAGCCGTCAACCATGCCTTATCAACCGTATCAGCCGGAGGTTTCTCTACATATAATGAGAGTGCGGCTTATTTTGATGATGTATATGTTGAAGGGTGGATGACTTTTTTTATGGTTCTGGCAGGAGGCAACTTCGGCCTCTATTATCGTGCCTATCATAAAGGAGCTGCCGTCTTACTTAAAGATACGGAATTTAAAGCCTATTTATCTATTTTAGTGGTAGCCGTCATTATTATTATCGGTGATTTAATGGTGGAACTTGATTCAGATTTTTTTACAGCTCTACGATATGCGGCATTTCAGACAGCCTCTATAGCCACGACGGGTTTTGTCTCTGCCGACTATGACAGATGGCCGGTTTTGTCGAAATTCGTTCTCATGGGTCTAATGATTTGCGGCGGCTGTGCGGGATCTACGGCAGCAGGATTGAAAATTTCCCGTGTAGTCATTCTTTTTCGTTCCGTGAGGTCTACCGTTCTTCACTTACTCTATCCTAAGCATGTAGTTGAGGTTATGATGAACGGAACGACCTTACACGATAGTACGGTATTGCGTGTAGGCCAATATTTTTTTATGTATATTTTCTTCATCCTCTTTTTTGCACTTCTTTTAGCATTTGACGGAGTAGGCGGTTTTGATGCCTTGGGAATCAGTGTTTCCACTATGGGGTGCATCGGTCCGGCCTTCGGCGTTACGGGGGCGACTTGTACATATGCGGATTTATCTTGGTTCTCTAAAACCGTCATATGTTTTTCCATGCTTTTAGGACGTCTGGAAATTTTTACGATCCTTGTCATGTTGCGTCCCGGTTTGTGGAAGGGCAAGAATACATGGTAATAATTAATCTCTCATAATAAGGGCGGCATTATAATTACATTAAAAATAAGAAGAAAGAGCAGACTTTTCAGATTCTTTAGCCGAAAATGGTATAAAACCGATTCGGAGGGATGAGTATGAAAAAAATCTTATTGCTTTTTCCGCTACTAACGGCATTGGGGTTGGCCGTATACGGAAATGCGTGGGTAGAAGCCACGCTTCCGGAAGAAATGACGGCCGTTCCGGAAATTCAGGTAGAAAATGATAGACTTTTATATGTTTATATAAGTGGAGCCGTTAAAAGTCCCGGTGTATATTCTTATAAGCGTCCGCTTTTAGTAGGTGAGGTTATTAAGGATGCAGGCGGTTTTAATTCCTATGCAGACAGCGAGGCCATAAATGCGGCGGCTCCTATAGAAGACGGATTACATATTCATATTCCTTATAAAACGGACGGAATCGGGGTTGAGGTTAAAGACGATCACAAAATTCACCTAAACGAGGCTGATGAAAAAACGTTGACAAGCTTAAACGGTATCGGTCCTGCAATGGCAGCCGCCATTATCGCTTATCGTAATGAACACGGATCTTTTACATCCGTAGAGGAGTTAAAGCAAGTAAAGGGAATTGGCGCTGCCAAGTATGAAAAGTTGAAAGATGTCGTAGACTTATGAGTAAGTATTTGTCTTGCAGTCTCGTCATTTGTGTTTGTACGGCGATTTTTCTACATGAATACGTGCAGTTATCGATTCTGTTGTCAGTCGTTACGGGTTTTATCTGTATTTGTATAGCCTTCTTCGCGCGTAAACGAAGGAGGCTGTTTTGTATATTCATGTGCGGGGCCGCTTTTTTCTTTTCATGGGCATGGACGGTACACAGTGAGACAAGATTTAACGCCTTGCCTCACTATTTAAGCGGAACCGAGACGGAGGCTGTTTTTCGAATCTGCGATAAAAAGCGTGTTTATAAGGAAAAAAATCAGAGTGTGACCGTTTATCGAGCCGATTTAAAAAGTCACGGCGGTAAGGGGAGTGTACTTTTATATATTCATGGAGAGAATCCCTTTGAAGAGGGGTGTGTGATTAAAGGTCGTGTATCCTGTACGGTTCCCGTATTTAAGAAAAATTACGGGACTTATGACTTTTATCATGCCTATCGCTACGGGAATATTTTTATGAAATGTAAGGAGCGTAAGGACACGCCCTTAGAGATTGTCGAGCTGCCGTCAATGTATGATGCGTCCTTACACAGTATACGTCTAAGGATAACGGACTCTTTTACGGAGGTGATGGGAACACGCCTGGCATACGTTTTCACCTCTCTTTTGTTTGGCGGTCATTACGATGAAATAGATGAAGACATTATTCGCAATTTTTCTCTTACGGGAATGATTCATATTCTTTCCGTGTCCGGTTCACACATAACAATCCTTTTGAGTGTTATTTGGACCTTAGCCGGAGGCTTGTCACTAAGTCGTCGGGTGAAACTGTCAGGGGCTTCGGTGGTACTTTTTTTGTATTGTGCACTGGCCGGATTTACAGTACCTGTCATACGATCGGCTCTTACGGGGATGGCAGCTGCTTATGCGGCGGAAGGAAATTGCGAACATTCCCCTTTACATATATTGTCATTAGTTGCCCTGCTTTTTTTTAGCGGAGAATCCCTTTGTCTTTTACGATCTGTCTTTTCGGCTGTCTTTTTGCGCCGCTGCAGGTATTATTTTGTTTACGCTCAAGACGGAGGCGGCCCTGTCCTTTTTACCCGTTTTTTTACGTCGTTGTACAGCCGTCTGCATAGGTGCACAGATTCCTGCAGTCCCCTTATTAACCGGAACTTTTGCAGGCCTGCCTTTATATACCTTGCCGGCTAACCTTTTGGTGGGCTCCGTATTGGACGGGCTTATTGTAGCGGGACTTGTAGCGGCTCTGGCCGTGCATATTCTGCCTTTTTTCGGCGGAATTATCTTACATATTTTGAAGCCTTTTTTGTGGGCTGCCCTTAAGGCCAACGCTTTTTTAGCTGCGTTACCGTATAGTTTTATCCCGACGGGAAGTATGGGGGATTTATTGACAGTGGCCTATATTCTTGCGGTTTTTGCCGTTTATGGAACCTGTAAAAGAAAAGTAGCGGCTTTTTGTTCCGTTTTTATTTTTAGTGCAGCTGTTTACACGAATTTTTCTCATCGACAAGATCGTCAATTGATGGTTCTCGATACGTTGCCTGATTATACTGTATATATTAAAGAAGATAACGGAATGTCCAAGATGTGGTATAATAAGAAGCAAAAGTTCGGAGCTTCCTGCATTATGTCTGTAGTAGCTCCGGCCCTACATCATGAAGCAATTTTTTCGGTAGGAGAAGTATTTTTGTCAGGGCAGGCGACGGAGAAAATAAAGACTGACATACAAAAATCCTTTAAAATAAATGTTGTTTCAGGAGGATGTCCCGATTTTACGAACGAAGAGTTTCGTATATGCGGAGACGGCATTGAATTTATAAAGACCGGAAAAAAGCTTAATGTAAAAGAATGCGGTGAAATAAGGGCATACGAACATAAAGGAAGATGGCATTTCGAAACATATAGTGGAGAAACATATGAAACATATTAAGATTATATACGGTACGGAAACGTACATGATGGAAGAAGAAAGAAAAAGTTTTATAAAAGCCTGTGAAAGCGATTGTGGAGAAAAGCCTGAAATTACGACTTTTCACAAGGATGATACGGTCTTTACCGTAGCGGAAAATATAGATGGAGAGTCCTTGTTTTCCGCAGCCACCTTAACGGTATGGAAAAATCCTCCCGTCCTACCTTTAAAAAAAAGCGGCAGGTCGAGAAGCAAAACCGACAAGAGTGAGGACCTGTTGTTGGAGCGACTGGCAAATACGGGAAAAGGTTGCTATGTTCTTTTCATAGTCGAGGGTCCTGTTGATACGGGCAGTGCCTTTTATAAAGCTTTACTCCCTTTGGCAGATGTAAGTGCATGCGAAGCCGTGACTGAGAAAAATATTATGTTTCATGTAGATACATATTTAAAAAAATACGGCTTTACGCTGACCGCAGAGGCTCGGGGTCTGATGACGGAGATGTTTCATACTTGGAGTACCCTTTCTCTTCTTTACGTTTTTTCAGAACTTGATAAGTTAGCGATTGACCCGGATAGAAAGCGTATCAGTGCAGATGACCTGGAAGGATTGTTTGCCGGAACGGCAGAAAAAAATCTCTTCACCTTCGGGGAATATTTTCTGTTTCGGAACGGAGAAGGCTGTATTCCCTTAATGAAGAGTCTCTTTGCCAAAACTGAAGGGTTTATGAAAAGTACGGCCTATTTGATGTCGCGCTTACGCATGTTACGCTCCTATGCGGAGCTTGTCGCCAACCATAAGGACAAGGCGACAGTCGAGCTATTAATGACTAAAATCAATAACGGACGACCGGTTCGCGGTAGTTTGTATTACTTGCAAAAGTATCTTAAATATTGGACAATAAAAGAGTTGGATACACTGATATGTGACCTCTTTACCTTGCAATTGCGTATGCGTCGGGGAACGGCTGTACAGGAAGATGCGGAGGCACTTATTTGTCTGTACTGCAGCAAATCGGTGAAGAAGAATCGATAAATGATTATGTCTTATTTTATACATAAAAGCGGAATTACTTGTGTTATATAGCCGTTGATTTAAAGGAATATTATGAAATACTATCATATTGTACCTCAAAAAGAATTAAAGCTGCCTTACGGTGATAAGCGTTATTTGAATATACAGCGCCTCAGTGTATGTCTTGATAAGAAGTCCTGGCATATTACAGCCGACTTGCCGAACGGTGCGGATATAGCCTTTTTTTCCGAGTTATGTCGTAAAGGCTTGTCCTTGGAAGGAGACATCGTTATTGAATGTTTACCTACATCCGAAGCCGACAGAGATGGAGAATTGTGGATGCCTGAAACCATTGAATCTCCGGTGGATGACGACGGGGTGGATACGGGTGCCGGTGAAGATTATGCCATTATTCATGAAGATATATATGACGACGGCGAAGACTTATATGACGAAGACTATCTGAAGGCTTGTGCTGTCGTTTCCAGGCCCGAATCGAGCTCGTCTTCGAGTAAAGGGGCAACAAGAAGCCAAGCCGGCGATACGCAAGGAAATGTATTGCTGGGCCGAGCAATATCGGATCAGGAGGTAACGCCTATTGACGATGTACTCGGAGAAGAACGCAATAAAGTTGTCTTGCACGGTAAGGTTGTTCAGGTCGAATTTAAGGAACTTAAATCAAAACGAATCTTATTGAAGTTTCAAATTGCCGATAAGACGAACGGCATTTCGGCCATGAAGTTTATTGACACGGGAAATAGCGGTAAGTATGGCCGCAAGGGAATGACGGAAGAAGAAATAGGCCTATTAAAGCAAAACCTTACTGTTAATACATCCGTTCTCGTTGGCGGGAATGTTCGTTTCGATACGTATCAAAATAATTATGTTCTCAATGTCGACTCTATTATGAAAGCCCGTGAAGAATCGAATGAACGTATCGATACCCATGAAAATCCTCGAGTAGAACTTCATTTACATACTACGATGAGTGATATGGACGCATTGATTACGGTTAAGGACCTGATTAAGACCGTTAAGAAGTGGAATCATCCTGCTATTGCCGTAACGGACCACGGTGTCGTGCAATCCTTTCCTATGTTACAGTCCGTAGCCAAGGCGAACGGCGTTAAGGTTATATACGGCATGGAAGGGTATTTGTTCGATGAAGAAATCGATAAATCATATCATATTATTATTTTAGCGAAAAACCAGGTGGGCATACGCAATTTGTATAAACTTGTCAGCATATCCCATTTGAAGTATATTTACCGCGGACGGCCGCGTATTCCTCGTAAAATTTTGAACGAATACAGAGAAGGACTTATTTTGGGGTCGGCCTGTGAAGCGGGGGAATTAGTTCGTTCGATGGTGCAAAAACGACTGCCTTATGACGAACTGAAAAAGATTGCCGAGTATTACGATTATTTGGAAATTCAGCCCATATCCAATAACGGCTTCCTCGTTCGAGAAGGCTTTGTTGATGATGAAGAGGGGCTTAGAGATATTAATCGAACGATTTTAAAAATCGGCGATGAATTAGGGAAAATGACTGTCGCTACTTGTGATGCTCATTTTATGAATAAGGAAGATAAGATTTATCGAGAAATTCTTATGACGGGAAAAGGCTTTAGAGATGCTCAATTTCAGCCTGATCTCTATTTACGTACTACGGACGAAATGTTGGAAGAATTTGCTTACTTGGGCAAAGACCGGGCGGAAGAAGTTGTTATTACCAACCCCAATAAGGTTAATGACTGGGTTGAAGCGGTAACGCCCGTACCTAAAGAAAATCTTTATTTTCCGAGAATCGAAGGCTCGTCGGAAGCTCTGAAGGAAATGTGTCTGCGTAAGGCTCATAAGATATACGGTACGCCCTTACCGGCTGTTGTTGAAGAGCGTCTGGACGAAGAATTTACCTCTATCTTCGGCAACGGGTTCGGCGTTCTGTATTACATTGCTCACAAGTTGGTTAAGCATTCGAATGATGACGGTTATCTTGTGGGATCACGAGGATCCGTAGGTTCGTCCTTTGTAGCAACCATGTCGGATATTACGGAAGTAAACCCTTTGCCGCCTCATTATGTATGCCCTTCGTGTTGTCACAGTGAGTTCTTTACGGACGGATCCGTTGCCGGCGGGTTTGACTTGCCTGACAAAAATTGTCCTGAATGCGGCACGCTTATGAAAAAGGACGGACATAATATTCCTTTTGCTATTTTCTTGGGTTTTGAGGGCGATAAGGTACCCGATATCGATTTGAACTTTTCGGGGGAATATCATCCGAAGGCTCATAAGTATACGGAAGAACTTTTCGGTAAAGATAATGTATTTCGTGCCGGGACTATCGGTGCCGTACAGGATAAGACGGCTTACGGCTATGTTAAGAAATGGGCGGAGGCTCGTGGCATTACGGCGAACGATGCGTATATCAACAGTCTTGTTAACGGTTGTACGGGAATTAAAAATACTACGGGACAACATCCCGGAGGAGTAATGGTTATTCCTCGCGATATAGATGTCCATCATTTTACGCCCGTCCAATATCCGGCTAATAAAAAAGACTGCGGTATTATAACGACCCATTTCGACTATCATTCTATAGAAGGCCGTCTTGTAAAACTTGATATACTGGGCCATGATGATCCGACTGTTATCCGCATGCTTGAAGACATGACGGGAGTTAAGGCGACTACCATTCCTTTTGATGATCAAAAAACAATGAGTCTCTTTTCATCTACCGAAGCCCTGGGACTCACGCCTGAAGAACTGGGATCTCCTGTAGGTAGTCTGGGTATCCCCGAATTCGGTACATCTTTTGTGCGGAAGATGCTTGTAGATACGATGCCGAAGACCTTTTCAGGTCTTGTCCGTATATCCGGCTTTTCACACGGCACGGATGTATGGTTGAATAATGCTCAGGAATTAATTACATCCGGTAAGGTACAGTTGAATGAAGCCGTATCGACACGTGATGATATAATGAATTATCTCATCAATCACGGTATTAAACCGAAAACGAGCTTTAAGGTTATGGAAAATGTCCGTAAGGGCAAGGGAATTGATAAACCGGATAAGGCGACAGGAAAGAAAACGACGGATTATGAAGGAGAATTGCGTAAGGGTCATATTCCCGAATGGTTTATTCAATCGTGCTTGAAAATAGGCTATCTTTTCCCTCGCGCTCATGCCGTTGCTTATGTTATGATGGCATTTAGAATAGCTTGGTACAAGATTAATTATCCCTTAGCCTATTATGCCGCTTATTTTACAATTCGAGCCAAAGCATTCAGCATTCCCATGATGATTCACGGGTTGGATACGGCGCGGCAGGCTATGAAGATGATTACGGCCAAGGGAGACGGTGCTTCCAAAATCGAAAAAGACCTGTACTCCACGCTGGAGTTGGTCGTAGAGATGAATTTGCGCGGTATTTCTTTTATGAATATCGATATAAATAAGTCGGAAGCGACTAAGTTTACTATTCATGACGGTAAGATACTGTTGCCGTTTACGGCTCTTGACGGCTTGGGAAAAAATGTAGCCGAACAAATAGTAGAAGGCAGAAAGTCGCAGGCGTATACGTCAAAAGAAGATTTGAAGTATCGTGGTAAAGTCGGTCAGACCTTAATTGATTCTCTGGCTGAGATGGGGTGTTTGGGAGAACTCCCCGAAGATGAACAAATAGATTTATTCGCCATGTAAGATATAGGACAGTAAGAACGGGGTGAAGGCTATGAGTATCAATGAAAAGTTGCGTGACGATCTCCACGATCAATTATTCAAGGCCATCCTGGAATTAAAGAGCATGGAAGAGTGCTATGAATTCTTTGAAGATATTTGCACGATTCAGGAAATGAAGTCCATTGCGGCTCGTTTGGAAGTTGCCAGGATGTTGAGAGCCGGAGATATTTACGAAGATATTGTCAAAAAAACGGGAGCCAGCACGGCTACTATCAGTCGGGTCAAAAGGTGTCTCAATTACGGGACGGGAGGATATGATACCGTTCTGGAACGCTTGGGCATGGGCCGAGGCATTAAAAAGAAGTAGTTTTTTAGTAAAAAGGAGTAAAGAAGATGAAAGCGTTTTTTCAAGAATTTAAAAATTTTGCAGTTCAAGGTAATGTAATCGACATGGCTGTCGGTGTAGTAATCGGTGCAGCCTTCGGTAAAATTACGACATCCCTCGTTACCAATATCATTATGCCTCCTATCGGCATTTTATTGGGCGGTGTCGATTTTACGGATTTTTTCATTCCCTTGGCACATACGTCGGCTCAAGCCTTGGCGGAAGCTCAGGCACAAGGGGTACCTGTTATTGCTTACGGCCTTTTTATTAATACGGTCGTAGAGTTTCTTATTATTGCCTTTGCCATATTCCTGGTTATTAAACAAATCAACCGTTTCAAAAAGCCGGCTGTACCGGTACCTTCGAGAACTTGCCCCTTTTGTAAAGAAACAGTGGCTGATGAAGCTACTCGTTGCCCCCATTGTACGAGTGAGCTGACTGTTTAATGCGCACCAAAGGTGATGTAACCGTATTTTCAGACGGCACGATGAATGTATATAATCGTTCGTTGGCGGAAGAGCTGTGGTACGACTATAAAGCTTTTGCTCATAAGGCCGCAAAATACCGTGAAATAAATAAAAAAGACAGCGAACTTTCAGCTCGGCGTTACGAACGTGCGGCAGCCTTTGCTTTGTGCGAGTTCTTTTGCCAGGTTATCGGCAGTTGGTACAATCAAGGGCAAGAAAAAGGTTGCTTTCCGGCAGGAATGGGAGAAGATATACTCTTTGTTTTTCGAACCTTTTCTTCAACTGCCTTAGGGGCAGCTGAAAGGAATGTAGAAGATTCGGAATTTTCCGGATTGTACTCTTTGCTGGAACGGTATTGTCGCCACGACGGCTCGATGTGGGAAGTAATGACCGGTGACCATTTAAGTAAAACGGAAGAAAAGATGGATGACTTCCTGACAAGGGTGGAAAATCGAACCTCTTTTCGGCGATTTATGCCGTGGAGTGAACAGACGAAGTCTATTATTGAAAGATTGAGCGGCCTTCTTAGAAGGCGCGATTAAAGAAAGAGGGCGACTCGGCTCGTCCTCTTTCTTTAATTTATAAATGTGAAAAAAATAACGAATATTATCGTATATAGAATCATGAGGCGGAGTCATAGATTTCATAAAACCCTTTCAAGAATGGTATATAAAAGTAGTGAAAAAAGCGATTTTTTCTAATAAATAGTATAGATTTTTTCATTGGAAGTGGTATACTTATAACTGTAAAGGGATAGTTTTCAGGTTTGGTTCTCTTTTTTTTAGTAAAATTTGTGAAAGAAATCACTTTAAAGGAGGAGTTCAACATGTTTTGTAAAAAAGTAATGGTCATCGGTGCAGGTACAATGGGTTCGGGTATTGCGCAGGTATTTTTAACACACGGTTGTGACGTAATCTTGAATGACATTAAACAAGAATTTATCGACGGCGGTGTTAAGAAAATCGATAAAAGCCTGACGAAACTCGTAGCTAAAGAAAAGATGACGCAAGCTGATAAAGATGCCGCTATGGGTCGTCTTACCGGCTTTGTTGAAATTACGAAAGACAACATGAAAGATGTGGATCTTGTCGTAGAAGCGGCTATTGAAGACATGAAAATTAAAGGTCAGATCTTCAAAAACTTAGGTGAAGTTTGCCCGCCTGAAACGATTTTAGCTTCCAACACGTCTTCCTTGCCTATTACGAAGATTGCAGCGGCAACCAATCGTCCGGACAAAGTAATCGGCATGCATTTCTTTAACCCCGCACCGGTTATGAAGTTGATTGAATTGATTAACGGCATTGCTACGTCGGAAGATACATTCAATAAAGTATTCGAAGCTTCTAAAGCTCTCGGCAAGAGTCCCGTTAAAGTTAACGACTTCCCGGGCTTCGTAGGCAACCGTGTAGTTATTCCTATGATTAACGAAGCTATTCAGGCTTTGATGGAAGGTGTAGCGTCAAAAGAAGATATTGATGCTGTTTGCCAATTGGGCTTTAACCATCCCATGGGACCCTTGGCATTGTCCGACTTAATCGGTAACGATATTGTTCTCCATATTATGGAAGTTCTTTATGAAGGCTTCGGTGATCCGAAATATCGTCCCAGCGCATTATTACGTCAGTATGTAAATGCAGGTTATTTAGGTCGTAAAACTGGCAAAGGTTTCTATGATTATGAATAATTAAGTTATTCGTGACAAAACGCCTTCGCAAGAAGGCGTTTTGTTATCTCTTTAAAAATAAAAAGAAAGGAGGGGGACCGTTAAAATGGAGGAAAATATAGGGTGTCGTATCAGCAGATTGAGAAAGGCCCAAGACATAGGAGTCTACCAGTTAGCCGAGCAGGCCCGCGTATCGGCTCAGACCGTTTATCGGTGGGAGCACGGTAACGTTGCCAACATTAAAGAATCTATTTTAGAGCGTCTGGCACCTATTTTGGGCGTTACGAAATACTACATAAAAACGGGATTACACGGCGATGTACTGCCGCCTGAAGTGGAAGACTGGTTACACCGTCCTAAAAACATGGAAAAAATTATTCAATTTTATTATCGGGAAATCGCTGAAGAGCGAATTCGTGAAATGAAGAAAGAGCGTAGTTAGAAAAAATGAAGAAACGACTGTATGAAAGATAGCCACAGGGAAATGCGAAAGATTCATTTCCTTGGGGCTATTTTATTGCCAAACGGAGAGTGAGCGTATATACTGAAAAAAATTGCTTTTTAAATAACGCGCTATGGTTACTAGTGCGTATTATAGGAATTTAATGCGGAAGGTGAGTATATGATTCTGTCAGGAAAAGAAATCGTTAAACACATGGGGAAGGAAATAGTTATCGAACCCTTTGATAAAAGTCGTGTAAACCCGAATAGTTACAATTTATCTCTGTATAATGAATTAATGGTATACGACTTGAAAGAATTGGATATGGCAAAACCCAACTCGGCTTCGGTCATAAAAATTCCTGAAGAAGGTTTCGTGCTTCAACCCAATGTGTTGTACTTGGGGCGTACGAACGAATATACGAAGACGGAAAATTATATTCCCATGTTGGAAGGACGTTCTTCCGTAGGGAGACTGGGCGTATTTATTCACGTAACAGCCGGATTCGGCGATGTAGGCTTTGCCGGCTACTGGACTTTGGAAATCTTTTGCGTCCAACCGATTCGTATTTATCCGAATGTGGAAATATGCCAGATCTATTATCATGATATTGACGGAGAATATGACACGTATAAGAGCGGAAAGTATCAACATAATAACGGAATTCAACCGTCTATGTTGTGGAAGGACTTTATAAAATAATGAATATTTCGGAAATTCCTTTTAGTTCAATTCAACAAATACGCATCGGTCACTGGGAAGACGCGAAGGGCGGGACGGGATGTACGATTTGTCTTGCGGAAAAAGGTGCGGCTTGCGGTGTTGACGTGCGCGGAGGCGGTCCCGCATCACGGGAAACCGAGCTTCTTAAACCGACATCTGCAGTAGAAAAAATACATGCCGTTCTTTTGTGCGGAGGCAGTGCCTTCGGATTGGCGGCGGCTGACGGGGTGATGGCCTACTTAAAAGAACGGCAAATCGGATTTGATACACCTTACGGACCTGTTCCTTTAGTTGTCGCATCATCCATATATGACCTGCCTTGCGGCGATAAAGACGCTTATCCGCAGAGAGACAGCGGTTATGCGGCGGCAGTCAATGCTGTTGAAAAAAACGAAGCTCTTTCCGGTAATTACGGTGCCGGTATGGGGGCGACTATCGGGAAAATTGGCGGGCCTCGTACCGCTATGAAGGGCGGCCAGGGATTTTGCGCCTATAAGGTGGGAGATTTATCGGTAGGCGCCTGTATTGTTGTGAATTCGTTGGGTGATATAGTCGCTAAAAACGGCAGTATTTTAGCAGGCATGAGAAATGAAGACGGGTCCTTTGTGGACTCGCAAAGGATTTTGACCACGCAGGGGTTTTTGCCCTGGACAAGTGAACCGGGAACGGTCAATACGACAATCGGCTTTGTTGTCACGAACGGGAAGTTTAATAAGACGCAAATGAATAAGGCGGCGGCTCTTTGTTCCAACGGCCTCGTACGTGCGATTCGTCCTGTTAACACGACAGCTGACGGAGATAGCCTTTATGCTTTGGCTACGGGAGAGGTAGAAGCGGATTTAAATCAAATGGGAGCACTCGGAGCTATGGCTGTTGAAGAGGCCGTGCGGCGAGCCGTTAAAGCGGCAACGGGATTACACGGATTCCCGGCTTTACAAAATATATAAAAATAACCCCCTCGTCAAGTTCTATATGACGAGGGGGTTTTAGTATATTTATGAATTTTAAGATTTAAAGTAAGGCTTAAAAACAGAACGGTTCGGTTCCTTTCTTTCCTTAACTTCGCGGCGACTTTCATTACCGGATTTACGGTCTGTCGAGCGGTGACGGAAGTTACCGTCTTTGCTCTTGCCTGCAGGTCGACGTCCGTCTAAACGACGGTGAGAGTCCCCGGAGGGACGGCGTTTACTATTACGGCTGTTGCCGTTACGATTGCCGTGACTACGACGAATTCGCAGAGGAGCTTCTTCCGTAATCTTTACGGGTGTCGTATCGGGTTCTTTAATTAACAGCTTGACGGCAGCGGCTACGAGGGTAACGGAGTCATAGGTTTCCAGTAATTCTTCCGCACTGGCACGATAAGCTGTCACATCGCCTTCTTCGGCAGCTGTTGAAAGATTGCGCAGTGCCGTTTGCTGAGCACCCTCCAACGCTTCTGAGAATGACGGTGCCTTGCGACGGGCAATACGGTGTTTGATGAGCTTTTCAATAGTGCGTAAGTGGTCGATTTCACGGGGAATGACAAAGGTGGTGGCTTCACCGCTTTGACCGGCACGGCCTGTTCGACCCACTCGGTGTACGTAGCTTTCCGGATCTTGCGGCAAATCATAGTTGTATACGTGGGTTACACCGCTAATATCAAGTCCCCGAGCCGCTACATCCGTTGCGACAAGTATATCAATCGTTTTTTCACGGAACTGGCGAATGACGGAATCACGCTTAGCCTGTGTCAGGTCGCCGTGAATGCCTTCCGCCGAATAACCGCGTTTTTTCAGGCCTTCCGACAATTCGTCGACGCGGCGTTTCGTGCGAACGAAAATAATAGCCAAGTCCGGTTCCTGTAAGTCCAGAAGTCGGCAGAGAACATCGAACTTTTGGCGGTCGGCCACTTCAATGTAGGACTGTTCCACCAAGTCGATAGTTACTTCTTTAGCTTTCATGCGAATAATTTGCGGGTCTTTAAGGAAGGTTTCGGCCAGCTTTTGAATGGGTGCCGGCATAGTTGCGGAGAAGAGAAGGGTTTGTCTCGTTTCCGGGGTAGCCGACATGATTAAATTAATGTCGTCAATAAATCCCATATTTAACATTTCATCCGCTTCGTCCAAGACGATGGTGGAAATGGATGATAATTTTACGGTACCGCGTTTCATGTGATCAATCAATCGACCCGGTGTTGCTACGATAATTTGCGGCGATTTACGTAAACGACGTAATTGGCGTTCCATATCTTGACCACCGTAAATAGGCAATGCCTGCACCGGCGTATATTGAGCAAGATGATTTATCTCCTCGGCAACCTGGATAGCCAGTTCGCGAGTAGGTGACAGGATGACGGATTGTAATTCTTTGGGAGCCTCGGCTGCAAGAATTTTTTCGAGAACAGGGATACCGTAAGCCGCTGTTTTGCCCGTACCCGTCTGTGCCTGACCGATCATGTCATGACCTTCCAAGGCTACGGGAATAGAACCTTCCTGAATGGGAGTGGGTTCTTCGAATCCCATATCATTTAAAGCGTTAATAATAACGTCGCTGATCTGTAAGTTTTTGAATTTTTCTAACATGTATACCTCCATACTAATATAAACTCTATCATTATATCATAAGTGCTGTATGAAAAACTATATTGCCAAGCCGATCTTCTTTGAATTCGAACTTTCTATATTTTATATACAGATCGGCTATAGAGGCAGACAGGTTATATGTGTTTAATGTATAAATGAATGATGCGGAAAAGGGAACCGGAAAAATCCGAAGTGTAATTTGGCAACGGTTTTCAGAAAATCAGGTTTATACAGGCCCTGTTTCATGATATGGAAAAGGAAGCGAAGAAGGCTTTAAACAATGGTAAAACGGCATATTACCTTGCATTTTACGAGGTAATTAATGTATACTGTATAATTGATAAAAAATAGAGCTTTGAGTCGTACTAATTGGAGGTCGGAACGTGTTTAATAAAGTAATGCAAAGACTGCTCGGCAATAATACGGAACGTGAATTGAAAAAAATGAGACCGATTGTTCAGCAGATTAACAGCTTAGAACCGCAGATGGCGGCATTGAGCGATACATCGTTACAGGAAAAAACATTTGAATTTAAGAAGCGTCTTGCCGAAGGCGAAACGCTGGACGATATTTTGCCCGAAGCATTTGCCGTCGTTCGTGAAGCTTCACGACGCGTGTTGGGCATGAGACATTTTGACGTACAGTTGTTGGGCGGTATTGTTTTGCATCGCGGTGATATTGCGGAAATGCGTACAGGTGAAGGCAAAACTTTGGTTGCCACTTTACCCGTATATTTGAATGCACTGTCGGGAAAGGGTGCTCATGTCGTTACCGTCAATGATTATTTGGCAACGCGTGACAGCGAAGAAATGGGACAAATATATAAGTTCCTCGGTTTGTCTGTAGGACTTATTGTACACAATCTTAACTATGAACAACGTCGTCGTGCCTATGCGGCCGATATTACGTACGGAACGAATAACGAGTTCGGTTTCGACTACTTGCGCGATAACATGGTTATCAGTAAAGAACAAATGGTACAGCGACCGTTGAACTATTGTATTGTCGACGAAGTAGACAGTATCTTAATCGACGAAGCACGTACGCCTTTGATTATTTCAGGCCCCGGAGAAGACTCGACGGACTTGTATAAAACTCTGGCGGCTATTGTCAAGAGATTGACTCCTGAAGATTATACGATGGATGAAAAACAAAAGACCATTGCTCCTACGGAGGCGGGTGTTGCAAAGGTTGAAAAAATGTTGGGCATTGAAAATATGTTCGACAATGAACACCTGGATTTGAATCATCTGGTCATTCAGGCATTGCGGGCTAATTTCATGATGCATCGCGATAAGGACTATGTTGTAAAAGACGGAGAAATAGTTATTGTCGATGAATTTACGGGCCGGCTTATGTTCGGTCGCCGCTTCAGTGACGGCCTGCATCAGTCCATTGAAGCTAAAGAAGGTGTAAAAGTTCAGGGTGAAAGTAAAACTTTGGCGACGATTACTTTCCAGAACTATTTCCGTATGTACGAAAAATTAGCCGGCATGACCGGCACGGCAAAGACGGAAGAAGACGAATTCAATAAGATTTATAAGCTTGACGTATATGTTATTCCTACTAATAAACCGGCTATTCGTAAAGACTTACCCGATGTTATTTATAAGACGAAAAATGCCAAGTATAGAGCTGTTGTGCGTCAAGTCCAGGAACGTCACGCAACGGGGCAGCCTATTTTGGTAGGTACGACATCTATACAGCAGTCGGAAGTCATTAGTCGGCTCTTAAAGGAAGTTAATATTGTCCATAATGTATTAAATGCTAAATATCATGAAAAAGAAGCCGAAATTATTAAAGATGCGGGCCAAAAAAACATGGTTACCATTGCCACCAATATGGCCGGTCGCGGCACGGATATTAAGCTGGGTGAAGGCGTTCCCGAACTGGGCGGTTTGATGATTATCGGTACGGAACGTCATGAAAGTCGTCGTATCGACAATCAGTTGCGCGGTCGTGCCGGTCGTCAAGGGGACCCGGGGGCCACTCAATTCTATCTGTCTCTTGAAGACGACTTAATGCGTATTTTCGGTTCCGAAAATATTTCAAAATTTATGGACCGCCTCGGCATGGAAGAAGACGATCCTATTGAACACTCTATGATTACACGTTCTATTGAGAAGGCACAAAAGAAGGTAGAAGCTCATAACTTCGAAATCCGTAAATACGTGCTCGAATATGACGATGTTATGAATCAGCAACGTGAAGTCCTTTACGCACAAAGACGTAAGGTATTGACGACGGAATCTCTGCGCGAAACCGTTCTGTCCATGCTCGATGATATTATTTTGGACGGTTTGTCGACGTATGCCAATGAAAAATTATATCCTGAAGAATGGGATTTCGGCGGTCTCATTTCTCAAATGGAGCAATATTTCCTGCCTAAAGGAACCGTGAAAACGAGTGAATTGGAAAATCTCAGCAGACAGGAAGTGCAGGAACGTTTGACGGAAATTGCCGTTAAGCTGTATGACGAAAGAGAAAAGGAAATCGGCAGTGAAACGATGCGTGAGTTGGAAAAAGCTATTATGCTGCGTGTCGTAGACAGTAAATGGATGGACCACCTCGATGCTATGGATGCTCTTAAAGAGGGGATTAATCTGCGTGCGTACGGTCAAAAGAATCCTATTGTGGAATATAAGTTTGAAGCATACGAAATGTTTGAAGAAATGGTTGAATCTATTAAACGGACAGTCATTACTTTCTTATATCACGTACAAGTAACTTATAACCGTCCCGTGCCGCCTGCAGAAGACCATTTACAGGGGGCCAAAGAATCTTATGCCGATATCGATTCGCCCGGCGAAGTGGTAGAAGAAGCCGAGTCGCGTGATGTGCCGACAATCGGAAGAAAAGAAGGGAAAACGGAAGAGTAACTCTTCCGTTTTCTATATGTTATTACGCACTTTTAAGGACGGTGATTCTTGTGTTATTGGAAGAAATGAGAAAGCCCATAGAAGACTTGCAGAACAGAATACAGGAAATCGGGGATTCACTTTAACTTAGATAAAAAGCGGGAGCGCATTCAGGATTTGGATATGCGTATGAGTGATCCCGATTTTTGGAATTCCCCCGATACGGCCAAGGCTGTATCTCAAGAGGCTACGAAGCTGAAAGAAGAGGTGCAGGGACATGACGACTTGGTTAATGAGGCCGCCGATTTGTCGGAATTATACGACTTGGCTGCTGAAGATGAAGATACTTCATTTACAGGCGAGATAGAGCGACAATATTATCGATTGGTCAAAGAATTGGAAAAAAGAGAAGTTCTTTTGCTCCTTTCAGGAGAATACGATTCTTGTAACGCCATCATGGCTTTTCATGCCGGTGCAGGCGGAACGGAAGCCCAGGATTGGACGCAAATGATTGTGCGTATGTACAGTCGATGGGCGGAACAACACGGGTACACTATTCGTATGATAGATTATCAGCCGGGTGATGAAGCGGGTACGAAAAGTTGTGCTTTTACGGTCGAAGGTGAAAATGCATACGGTTATTTGAAGTCTGAAAAAGGTGTACACAGATTGGTACGCATTTCACCTTTTGATACAAACGGTCGTCGTCATACGTCTTTTACGGCTGTAGACGTTATGCCCGAGTTGCCGGATGATGCGGAAGTGGAAATAAACATGGACGATGTACGTGTCGACTATTTCCGTGCTTCAGGTGCCGGCGGACAGCATGTTAATAAAACGAGCTCGGCTGTACGCATGACCCATATTCCTACGGGGATAGTCGTTCAATGTCAGAATGAACGCTCTCAAATTCAAAATAGAGAAATGTGCATGAAGTATTTGCGTGCCAAACTCTTTGAATTGGAAGAAGAGAAAAAAGAAAAGCTGCGTGCCGAATTGACGGGAACCCAACAGTCTATTGAATGGGGCAGCCAGATTCGTTCGTACGTGTTTCACCCGTATAACTTGGTCAAAGACCATCGTACCGGCGTGGAAACCAGTAATATCCAGTCCGTTATGGACGGGAATATTGACATGTTTATTGAAGGCTACTTACAGTTTTTGAAAAACAGGCGGACGGGTCGTAAGGAAGAGATATAATGAGAAAACTGATCGTCTTTCTTGTCATAGTGGCAGGATTGTGTACAGCTTTGCAACTTAAAGGACAGGAAGCGGCGGAGGAAGGGCTTTATCGCTCGTTGAACGGGCGGATGAACGTAACGAGACAAGACGTAATCGTCAAAGTCGATCCGGGAATGAAAATGCTGCTCGGACGTCTGGACTCCGTTTATGTTCACAGCGGCTCTTTTGCCATGGGAAAATTGAAGTTTGAGTCTTTTGATTGTTCCCTTTCAGGTATTCGCTTCAATCCTCTGGATTCTTTAGCGGGGCAACGGTTATATATCGGTAGTGCTGAAACGGGCAGTGTACAAGCCGTTATTTCGTCATCCGATTTACAATCATATTTGCAATCACGGACGGATAAAATTTCAGATGCCGTCGTTACCTTTGAGGATAACAGTGTTCATATCAGAGGTAAGGTTCGTTTAGGTAATCTTTTTACGGCAACAACTGATATTACGGGTAATTTCGTAATCGACGGTACACGATTAAAGTTTTTACCTTCTCATATCGGTATTGAAGGCGCGGGTAAGTCTTACGGAACAGACAATATAGGTGCTGTTGATATTTTCGACTTCGATAATTTCCCCTTCGGGATTGTTCCTCAAAAGGTGGAAACTAAAAACAACCTCTTAATTATTCACGGTCAGGTGCGGTAGGTGGACATGATGGAAGTAGTGAGAAAAAAAGGCAAAATATATATGGTAATAGCCGTTGTTATCGCACTTATCTGTGCTATTCGCTTATGTGCGGTTCGCATAGATGTGGAGCAACGGAACATGACCATCGAACAGGCTATGGATTATGAATCGTTAATCAGTATGGCGAAAAACGACGGATATGATGAAGCGACTGTCATGCAAATGGCAAAAGATGCAGGTATCAACAGTTTTGCCGTATACGATACGACCTTGAACAAGTTGGCCCAAAGAGGGGATGTTTCGCTGCTTACAGCTTTAGCGGCACAACTGTACTATCCGCAACTTCCTGCAGATACGTCCTTTGATTATTACGTCGTAGGTAAAAAGAAGACGGAAGTCGATCCGTATTTTGATGAAGTGAAGGAAGACTTACAGGTTCGATTAGGAAATTCGCGAGTTCGTGATTTCTCCGACGGGACCTATCGTATTTTGGGTCTCAAGGGAGCCATGCCTGATTTAGGCGATGTGAATCTGGGCATATTGTCGGCTGATGCCAATCGCATTTCGCAACAGGGGTTCGGTGTCATCTTACGGCCTACGAATTATATGAATCCCGATAAATCGGATATTGACCGCTTTTTTAAGCGTGTTGATAAGATTCACGGTGTGACAGGTATTATGTTTGTAGGTAAAGAAGTGCTGGGGTATACGGCAGATACTCAAATACGGGCTGATTTGTTGAAGTATACGGCCGATAAATTAAAGGAACGACATTTACCTTTTTATATGATTGAAGCGGCCAACCAGCTCCAGTATGATCAGCAGGAAGGCATGTACTCTCTTGCCGATGCCGTTGATTATGATACGGTGCGTGTTTATGCTATGAGTAAAGATGAGTTGGATAAACTGGATGAAGAAGAAGGGGCCATGCGGTTTTATATCAGTGATTTGGAACGCAACTGTCGCGTTAATCTTTATCCCGTATATAAACGACCTTTACACGGCACTGACCGAACGACGAGAACCTTTGCTTATGTAGGCTTGAGTTCCTCCAAGTTAACGGAACGAGGATATAAGCTGGGTAAGGCATCTATTATGGACGTGTATTATCCGCAGCGACTTTTATCCGCCATCATTTCTGTCGGTGCTTTATTGGGGATTCTTTTTACGTTGAATCTCATCGTGCCTTTATCAGATAGAGTAAATCGAATCTTGTCGCTTTTGGCGGTTATCGCCGGTTTTGTAGGTGAATACGCCGTATCGGGGCCTCTCTTTTTACAAGTTTTGGCAATCGGCTGTGCCGTCAGTGCTCCCGTAGCGGCCGTATTGATACTTTTGGATATATATAGTAAGCGGGAAATAAAGAAGAAGCTTTCATACTTGGCTGTCATTCGTGACGGAACAATCGGCTTGGCTCGTGCTGTTGTGATTGCCGCTATAGGAGGCATCTTTATAGCCGCTTTATTGGGTGATATTCGTTTCTTTATGGAATTCGATTTTTATAGAGGCGTTAAACTTACTTTTGTATTACCCTTAGTGTTGACAGCTCTTGCTTATTTACGTCGCTTTCCCTTATTGGGAATTGAGGTGGCTGACGGAAATTCGTGTAAGGAATTTGTACGAAAGTTTTTGGATGTGCCTGTACGTATGGGAACCTTGATTATTATCGGGGCTTTGGCTATGTGTGCCTATATTTTTGTCGGTCGCAGCGGTCATACGGCGGGAGTTCCCGTGCCCGGTATTGAAGTAGCTATGCGCCGCTTCTTGGAAAATGTCATGTTTGCACGTCCTAGGGAAAAAGAATTTCTCATCGGTCACCCCGCATTTTTCCTCATGGTGGCATCTATTTATAGGAAGTGGCCGCAATTGTTACATTTTTTCCTGGTTATTGCTTCCGTCATCGGAGTGGGCTCTATGGTTGAAACATTTGCCCATATTCGTACGCCCTTTATACTGTCCTTTATTCGCGGAGTTAACGGCTGGTTAACGGGGACGCTTATCGGTATAGGCCTTATTGTAGGCATTGCCCTTATAGGATATTTAACATCATGGTTGGGAAAGCAGGTTCGTCATGAGCGATAAGATTGTTATTTCCGGTTATTACGGTTTTTCCAATGCCGGAGATGAAGCGATGTTATCGTCATTAATAGCCTCACTTAAAAGGACATCTCCGCAAGTTGAGATTACGGTTATATCGGGAAATCCTGCCCGTACGAGGCGTAATCACGGAGTGTATGCCGTTCATCGATTTAACCCGTATGCTGTTATTAGGGCCATCAAGCACTGTACTATGGTTATTAGCGGCGGTGGCAGTTTATTACAAAATGTTACAAGCTCTCGTAGCCTGTATTATTACTTGGCAATTATGGAAATAGCCTTATATTTCCATAAGCCGCTTATGTTGTACGGACAAGGAATCGGTCCTATAAACGGAGAGGCGGCACGCCGAGCCGTGGCTTCTACCGTATCACGTGCGACATCCATAACCGTAAGGGATGAAGAATCGAAGCATACCTTGACGGAATTGGGTGTTAATGCCGAAGATATAGAAGTAACCGCCGATGCGGTTTTGTCCGTTCCTGTTCCGGATACTCGGGCAGGCGAACGGATTTTAGCGTCTTACGGTGTACAAAAAGGCGAAAAGATTATAGCCCTAGCTTTTCGTGACTGGGAAGGTGACAAAGACTGGAAACGCAGTCTGGCTGAAGGGGCCGATAGATTGGCAGATAAATACGGATGTCGTGTCGTCTTCATCCCCATGCAATATGCGGCTGATGTTTATACTGCCGAAAGTATTGCAAAGATCATGCATTCTTCGCCCGTCGTTTTGACAGACGAATACAGGACTGAGGAGTTCATGAGTCTTATTGCCTGTGCGAATCTGGTTATTGCCAATCGCTTGCATGCATTAGTATTTGCAGCCGTAACGGGTGTTCCCGTAACGGCTGTTTCGTACGATCCTAAGATTGACGGTTTTATGGCTCATATAGGGGCTAAGGTGTGCTGCACCATGGAATCTTTAACGACGGAAATACTGACACAGGCCGCCGGATGTATGTTGGAACAGGGCGGTTTTTCCGAAGACGTTTGTCGGCGAATTCAGGAACTGAGAACTCTTTCAGATAAAAATAATTCCCTTGTTTCTCGTATTTTACGAACCGGCCGAGTATAATGGGAGTGGAAAAATCGCCACATAAAGGAGTATATGTATGATAGATTTTAAAGAAGTATCGAAAGTATACGACAACGGATCGGTTGCCTTGGATAAGATTAATATTCACATCGATAAGGGAGAATTCGTTTTTCTTGTCGGAGCCAGCGGTGCCGGTAAATCGACATTTATCAAGTTGCTGTCTCATGAAGAATTGCCTACGAAGGGCAGCGTTTTTGTTGACGGAACGGAAGTGAACCGCATTAAGAAGAGCCGTGTTCCTTATTTGCGACGCAGTATGGGTATCGTATTCCAGGACTTCAGGTTGTTACCGAATAAAACGGCAGCGGAAAATGTATCCTTTGCTATGGAAGTTATTGAAACACCGCGGCGTATTATGAAGGAACGGGTTAGGACTGTTCTCGATCTGGTAGGTTTATCGGGTAAAGCCGATGAATTGCCGCAAAACCTGAGTGGCGGTGAACAGCAGCGTGTTGCTATTGCACGGGCTATTGTAAATAGACCCCTCTTATTGATTGCCGATGAACCGACGGGAAATCTTGACCCGGATACATCGAAGGGAATTATGGATATATTCACTAAAATCAATCATATGGGGACGACAGTACTTATGGTAACGCATGACAAACAAATGGTTGACTTAATGAACAAACGCGTTATTGAAATTGATAACGGTCGTATTGTACGTGACGAATTGAAGGGGGGCTACGGTAATGAAAATTAGGACCATGAACTATTATATGGCCGAAGCCTTTACTTCTTTTAGAAGAAACAGCTTCATGTCTATTGCTTCCATTGCAACGGTTGCTTTGGCACTGTTTATTTTAGGCCTCTTTTCTATGCTGGCTGCCAATCTCGATTATTTTGCGGACAACTTGGAAAATCAGGTAGAACTCAGCGTATATTTGAAAGATGATTTGACGACGGATCAAGTCATGGCTGTAGGCCGACAATTAAAGGAATTACCGGACGTAAAGGAAATTGCTTTTACGAATAAAGACCAGGCTATGGACAAGATGAAAGAACGTATGAAGGACCAGCCGGGTATTTTGGATGCATTGGGCGGTAAGAATCCGTTACCCACATCGTACGAAATTACCTTTAACAATCCCGAGTCTGTTAAATCGGCAGCAGTTTCAGTGAAGGACATTAAGGGCGTAGAAAGTACTCACTACGGTCAGGACATTATTGAACAGTTATTTAAGATTGCCAATGTCATTCGTTGGGGCGGGGTTGTCCTCATCGTATTCCTGGCATTTGCGACTTTGTTTATTATTTCCAATACCATTCGGTTAACCGTATTTGCTCGCCGCAAAGAAATCGGCATTATGAAGTATGTGGGTGCTACGAACTGGTTTATTCGTTGGCCTTTCCTCTTGGAGGGCCTGCTACTCGGGTTCATAGGCGGACTTATTGCCGATATAGCCCTGTTTCAATTCTATGAGTTCGTGACCGTATCAATTCACGAATCTTTGGCGTTCTTGCCCTTAGTAAGCTTTTTCCCGTTCATGTATCAGTTGGCAGGCGGGCTTCTCGTCATCAGTATGATTATCGGTGCTATCGGCAGTACGATTTCATTAAAACGGTATATGAAGGTGTAACTATATGAAAGATACGCTTATTACAAAAAAAAGATTGGCCGCCTTGGCTGCCGCCGTCCTGCTCATGCCTTGTTTTATGACCTTTGCGGAAGATGAAGACTTACAAGGACAGCTTTCTGACGTACAGAGTCAAATGGAACAACAACAGCAGAAAAAAGGGGCTGCCGAAGTGACTATCGGCAGTGTGTCCGAAAGACTGCGGGCTATTCAGGATGCTCTTGATACGGCTATGAAAGAATACAAATCCATTACTCAGGAAATTACGGCAACGGAAAAGAAAATTGCCGATACGCAAAAAGAGTTGGATAAGGCGCAGAAAGAATTGGAATCCAGACAGAAAGTACTCAGCAAGCGTATTCGCGATATTTATATGCACGGTCAGTTGAACTACCTGGATGTAGTTATCGGGGCCAAGGATTTTAATGACTTTGCCAACCGTGTTGAATTGTTGCGGCGTATTATAGCGGCCGATATGGATTTAATTTCCAACATCCGAGATGAACAGAGTCGAATCTCGGAAGCCAAGGCGACGCTGGAAAAAGAACATGAACGTCAGGCACAGTTGCAGGCGCAATCGGCGGCTAAAAAGGATGAAATTGAAAAGCGCAAGGCAGAGCAGCAGGTCTTGTTGGCTCAGGCCCAAAATGACAAGGCTACGGCTGAAGCGGCTCTGGCTGAATTACAGGCGTCTTCCAATGCCATTACGGCTATGTTGCAACAACGTGCGGCCGCACGAGCTGCCGCATCCTCGGCGGGCGGCGGTGGAGGCGGAGCCGTCTCTTATCAGGCTGTCAGCGGCTCAGGGGTCTTCATGTGGCCTGTAAGCGGTCCTATTACATCGCCTTTCGGCTATAGAGATCATCCTATTTTCGGCAGACAGATTCTACATGCCGGCATCGACATCGGTGTTGATGAAGGTACGCCCGTAGCGGCTGCCGATTCGGGGGTTGTTGTCGACGCCGATTGGCTCGGCGGTTACGGCTATGCCGTCATTATTGACCACGGTAACGGATTATCTACCGTATACGGTCATAATTCATCGCTGAATGTATCGCCCGGACAGAGTGTGTCCAAGGGACAGATTATTGCTTATTCAGGTTCTACCGGTAATTCGACGGGTCCTCATGTACACTTTGAAGTGCGTTCGGGCGGGGAACCGGTTGACCCCATGGGATATTTATAAGAGGTACGGGGAATGAAAGTAAGAAAGGTACTTTTAAGAATTATTGCCTCTGTATTGGCACTGTTTTTTACGGCCAATGTCCTTATCTGCAGTCTCTCATATGCCTATCTGGGGGATCCTTTAGGGCTGTTTAAAATTATCAGAGTTGCGCAGATTGTCAACAACCACTATGTGTCGGGCGTGGACGGTAAGAGCCTTTTAAGCGGGGCTTTAGAAGGATTGGTTGCCACTTTGGATGACAGACACACGCTTTATTTGGGGGGCGATGATTTCCGTGAGTTTACGGAATCGACCAATGCGGCTTACGGCGGTATCGGCATCTATCTTTCTCAAACGGATGAGAAGAAACCCTTTGTAGCCGGATTGATGGAAGGCATGCCCGCAGAGGAAGCCGGCTTGGAACGGGGCGATATCATTACAGCCATAAACGGTGAGTCTGTCGACAGTATGAAGCTTGAAGATATTTCCAAGCGGATTCGAGGCCCCGTAGATACGAACGTTACTTTAACCGTTTCGCGTAACGGTGAAGAACGAGATTTCGATGTTGTTCGCAAAGAAATTACCATTAAGACCGTAGCATCTCGCATGATGGAGAATAAGGTAGGGTATATTCGCATAGCGTCTTTCAGTGCGGGAACGGCAGAAGAGTTTGCCGAAGCCTATAAGACTTTAAAAGAAGATGGGATGACGGGGTTAATCGTCGATGTGCGCAATAATCCCGGCGGTTTGGTAGATCAGGCTGCCGGCGTTGCCGACTATTTATTGCCTGAAGGCAGTACGGTTGTAACCTTTGCCCAACGAAACGATGAGGATCAAGTGTTTACGACAAAGGCTGCAGGTGTTAAAATACCTTTAGTCGTACTGGTGAATGAAAATTCCGCCAGTGCTTCGGAAATTTTGGCCGGTGATGTACAAGACCTTCATGCCGGCGTGATTATCGGCACGAAGACGTACGGGAAGGGAACGGTACAGGCTGTATATCCCGTAGATGATGACAGTGCCGTTAAAGTAACTATTGCCAAGTACAAGACGGCATCGGGAAGAGAAGTAGACGGAACAGGTATTGAACCTGATGTTGTAGTGCCCTTAGAGGCAAATGATAATACGGATTACCAGTTGCAAAAAGCACTGGAAACGATTCAATCCATGCAGGAGAACAGATAGACTCGGACGCGGTATATCTGTATACCGCGTCTTTTTATAAGGAGAGTACCATGTTTATAGACAGAGCAAGAATTTTTGTCCAGTCCGGTAAGGGCGGCGACGGTATGAGCAGCTTTCGTCATGAAAAGTATGTTCCCAAGGGCGGACCTAACGGCGGTGACGGCGGTCGAGGCGGCAATGTTGTCCTCGTGGCGGACCGCAATATAAATACGCTTGTCGATTTTCGCTATCGTCGACTTTTTAAAGCTAAACCCGGCGGTAAAGGGGCGGGCAGTAATAAGTACGGTGCCAATGCGGATGATCTGATTATACCCGTCCCCGTCGGCACTATCGTTAAAGATGAAGCATCGGATAAGGTCATGGCCGATTTAAGCTTTGACGGCCAAGAGGTTATTGTGGCGGCCGGAGGTAGAGGCGGTAGAGGTAACTATCATTTTAGAACCAGTGCCAACAGAACGCCGACCTTTGCCGAAAAAGGAGAACCCGGTGTAGAACGGTGGCTGCGTTTGGAATTAAAGGTATTGGCGGATGTAGGCCTTTTAGGTTATCCCAGCGTAGGTAAGTCCAGTATTTTAAGGAAGGTTTCAGCAGCCCAACCGGAAGTGGCGGCCTATCATTTCACAACCTTACACCCTATCCTTGGTGTTGTTGATTTAGAAGATCAGCGCTCCTTTGTTATGGCCGATATTCCGGGGCTTATTGAAGGGGCCGGAGAAGGTGTCGGCTTAGGACATGACTTCTTACGGCACGTCGAACGAACGAAGGTCCTGGTTCATGTATTGGATATAGCGGAAACGGAAGGCCGTGATGCTGTTGAAGACTTTGAAACGATTAATGCCGAATTGGCCAAGTATAGTGAAAAGTTGGCGAAGAAAAAGCAAATTGTAGCAGCTAATAAAATCGATCTTTTGACAGAAGATGATGAAAAATTAAAACGCTTAAAAAAATATATGAATGAACAAGATATAGAGGTATATCCCGTTTGTGCCGTCAGCGGTGAAGGCTTGCATGAATTATTGGAAAGGGTTTGGACTTTAATCGGTGAATACGAGCCTGAAGCCGACGATTCGGATGAAGAAGTATTGTACAAGCCGGAGGTGAAGGCTGACTTTGAAGTTTCGCGTGATGACGACGGAGCCTTCGTAATTACGGGTATGCGTATTGAACGCCTTGTAGCCATGACAAATTTCGATGATGACCAATCTGTTCGTCGTTTCCAACGGATTTGGCGTTATATGGAATTGGATAAAATGCTGAAGGAAGCCGGCATAGAAGACGGCGACACGGTTCGTATTTATTCCACAGAATTCGAATATCATCAATAAAGGAGATACTATGCTGACAGGAAAAGATAAACGTACGTTAAAGGCCATGGCGACTCATTTGCCGTCAGTCGTACAAATCGGTAAAGACGGACTTTCCGATCCGGTTATTGATAGTACGCGTGCCGTTCTTACAGCCAGAGAGTTAATTAAAATTCATGTTTTAAACAATGCGGACTTGGATATAAAGGACGTAACGGCAGATTTGGCGGATATGCTGGGAGCGGAAACGGTACAAACTATCGGCCACTATGGAGTGTTGTTTAAAAAGAAAAAAGAAAAATCGAAGTTCGATTTTATTAAGGCATAGTCCGTCATTATGGGTATACGGGTTATTTGCGGATATCTAAGAACATTAAGACAGTACGCGTCATCACCAAAAACGCAATATGAATACAAGCATTATGCTCTATTCCTGCTCATGATGGGGATAGTCGTATTCTTTCTCTGGGGAGGCATCTATTTGTATGACGGTTAAAAGACGTATAGGTCTTATGGGAGGTACGTTTAATCCCATACATATGGGACATCTGATCATAGCGGAAGAAGCGAGAGAAAAATTTGCCTTGGAAAAGGTGGTTTTCATTCCTTCATATATTACGCCCAACAAAGAAGTGGAAGCAGCTCCGGCTGAGGAACGATTGCGTATGGTGGAATTGGCAGTAGAGTCCAATCCTTATTTTTCGGTAAGTGATATGGAAATACGGCAAAAGGGCATGTCGTATACGGTAAGCACTTTAAGGGCCTTAAAAGAGCGATGCGGAGATGATTGGGAGCTGTATTTTATTTCAGGAACCGACGCAGTAGCGAGTCTTCCACTGTGGTATCAACCGGAACAGATTTTAACCTTATGCCGCTTCATAGGGGCTGTCAGACCCGGAGGAATACAAAAGGCCGAAGAAGTTGTCGCTTCGTTTAAAAAGAGGGGAAAGAATATTGAACTCTTGCCTGTCCCGGCAATAGACATATCGTCTACGGATATACGCAATCGCATTCAAAACGGCAAATCTGTACGTTATATGGTGCCTGAAAAAGTATATACTTATATAAAAGAGAAGAGGATGTACAGTGAATAAAAAGCTGCGCGAAAAGATTGTAGAAGATATGAAAAAAAGGTTATCGGCTAAACGCTTTAAGCACGTGTTGGCCGTTGCCGATGCGGCGGTCAAGCTGGCACATCACTACGGACAGAATGAAGAGAAGGCGGAGTTGGCGGGACTTTTGCATGATGCCGCTAAGGAAGAAAGCTTGAAATGCATGCAGGATTCGGCACGTATCTTGTACGGTTCCACGTTGGATGACGAGGTAATGCAACGTCCCGAATTGTTGCACGGATATGCGGCGGCAGCTTACGCCTCACTAACGTATAATATATTTGACAATGACGTACTTCGAGCCATTGCCTACCATACGACGGGGCATATAGAAATGTCCCCTTTGGAAAAAATTATTTTTCTTGCCGATTATATTGAAGTGAATCGTGATTTCCCCGAAGCGGAAGAGCTCAGAAAAATAGCCTTTATAGACTTGGATCGGGCAGTTCTAAAGGGATATGATACGACTCTGGACTATTTAATTAAACAGGAAAAAGCTATTTATACGGGAACGGTTGCCAACAGGAATGCTTTGTTGGCGGAAGTGAAAAAAGCGGACGGAGTATAAACATGACAAAAAAAGAACGAAGCGACCGCTCGCCGAGGCGCAGAAGAAAAGCGGTAGGCAGGAAGAGTACTTTCTTACGTAAAGCCTTAGGTTTGATTATCCTTTTTTTTGTCGTAGCGGGTCTGGCATTTGCCTGGCGTACGAATGGACAGAATTTGGCAGGTAAGGATGCCTTCTCCCAAACGGAAGCGGATATTCCCGTCTATACGCTTATTGTAGGCGTAGATGATGAACAACCTCAACAATGCAATTTTGTCGCCTTGGCAGCCGTAAACAAAGATAAGCACCATGTAGATCTTATTGTTCTTCCCGATAATACGAAAATAGAAGGACGAAAGGAAAAGGGACCGCAGACTTTGGCTTCCGTCTATGGTGAAGGCGGGTTGACGCTTTTACAGGCCGTAGTGGAAGATATGTTTCATGTATCTGTTAAGAATCACATTATTTTTACACAAGAATCGTTTCGTAAGCTCATGGATATGAACGGCGGTATGGATATGTATGTTGAAAAGAATATGTATCATGCCGATAATGCGGGACAGACCGACATTAACTTATTTCAAGGATATCAACATTTAAGCAGCGACGAGGCCTTAGGTTATATGCGCTATCTTGACAGTGATGGGGATTTGGCGCGTGCACGCAGACAGCTGCGGTTTATTAAGCTGTTTTTGACGGAACAATTAAAACATTACGGATTGACCAATGCAGTGGAGATTTATCGCTTCTGGACGAGTGTCGATTCCGATATTTCTACTAAGGATATGGCTAAGTTGGTATACGCTTTCGGTGGTACAAATGTATCCGATTTTTCTTTTTATATCCTGCCGGGAGAGTCGTCGACAATACGTAGTGACAAGGCCTTGGATAATGCGGATTATTGGGTGTATGATCCTATAGAAGCACAAAAGCTTATAGGCATGACCAATAACTCTCTGGCTTCGGATGTGACATTCGTACCTGAACGGCCTGTCAGCTCCGGAGAAAAAGATAGTAAGGACAATAAGGACGGTAGAGACAAGTCGACAAAAGACGGTAGCAAAAAATCCGACGGTAAGGATAGTGACAAGGGTGGAGCCGGTGCTTTACCGAACACACCCAAGACTAAAGGTAGTAATCAATAAGGAGTATAAAAATGATTGAACAAAACAATGCATATGAGGTAGCCGTACGGGCTGCCGCGGATAAAAAAGGATCGGCTATTGAAGTTCTGGACATGTCGCAAACATCACTCATGGCTGACCAGTTTGTCATTGTCACGGCTAATAATGTAAAGCAGGCACAGGCTATAGCCGACAATGTAGAAGAAAATCTTAAAAAAGAAGGATTTACGGTTTATCATCGTGAGGGTTATACAACGGGACGATGGATTTTATTGGACGCCGGAGAAACGATAGTTCATATTTTCGTCTCCGACGATCGTGAATACTACGGTCTTGAACAGGTATGGGCAGATGTTCCTCGACTTAAGGTTGCAGGAGAGTAAGATGGGCGTCAAGTTATGTGAAAATACGGTTGTCGAATTAAAAGTACTTCGCATAAGTGATGTAGGTGCTTTTTTAGACGGGCAAACGGGAAATGCAAATGACGATATTCTCTTACATAAGAATCAACAGATTCACCCGGTTCAGCAAGGGGATACGGTGCGGGTCTTTTTATATCATGACCCGTCGGGGCGATTGACGGCCAGTATGCGGCTGCCGAAAATCAAGATCGGACAGATCGGATATGCTCCGGTCATCAATACGACCCGTTTCGGAGCCTTTGTCGACGTAGGTACGGAACGCGGCATTTTTATGCCCTTTGCAGAAATGAAGGGTCGCCCGAAAGAAGGAGAATACGTATGGGTTAAGTTATATGAAGATAAGTCGCATCGCTTAGCAGTTACGATGGAAGTGGAAGATGAAATGCGCCGAGCTTCCGTAGCGGCAAAAGATGCAAAAATCGGCGACTGGGTAGAAGGAGCTGTTTACAATATAACGGAAAACGGAGCCTATTTAATGACCCGTGAACGTTGGATTGCCTTTCTGCATCGTAGCGAATGGACTACACCTGTCTTAATCGGTCAGATGATTAAAGGACGCATCGCATTTATACGGGACGACGGGCGCATTAATATATCCTTGCGTAAAGTTAAAGAAGCGGCTATGGACGAGGATAGTGAAAAAATAATGTCTCTTTTAGACGCTCGTAACGGTAAGATGCCCTATGGAGATAAAACGGATCCTTTGGTTATTAAAAGTAAATTCGGTCTTAGTAAGGCCGCATTTAAAAGAGCGTTGGGAAGACTCATGAAAGAAGGCCGAGTACGCCAAGATGACGGATGGACCTATGTCGTTTCTCATGACGAGTAGGACTTGGGAGGAAAAGTTATGAAATACAGAAGTACACGTTCCGATGAAAGGGTAACATCAACATATGCACTATTGCACGGATTAGCTGCCGACGGGGGGTTATATGTGCCTGAAACCTTTCCGGAAAACACGCTTGTATATGACGATATTAAAGGTAAATCATATGTTGATACGGCATGCATTGTTTTGGAAAAATTCTTTACAGACTTTAATCGTTCCGATATTCGTAAGATGGCTGAAAAGGCATATAATTCGACTACCTTTGATGACGAACGGATTGTGCCCTTGCGTTCTTTGGATACGGACGTATCTGTAGCCGAGCTTTTCCATGGTCGTACAGCTGCGTTTAAAGACTTGGCCCTTTCCTTGTTTCCGTATTTGTTGACAGCCGCCAAGGAAAAAGAAAAGGAAGTCGGCCAGATTTTAATCCTTACGGCTACGAGCGGCGATACGGGCAAAGCGGCCTTGGAAGGATTTAAAGACGTAGAAGGTACTAATATAGCCGTTTTTTATCCTGAAGACGGAGTCAGCCCCATGCAAAAGCTGCAAATGCAGACACAAGAAGGAAAGAATATTTCCGTTACGGCTATTGACGGCAATTTCGATGACGCTCAGTCGATGTTGAAACGAATTTTTACGGATAAGGAAATTAATGACTATGTAGCCGAAAAGGGTGCCGTATTTTCCAGTGCCAATTCTATTAATATAGGACGCTTGTTACCGCAGATTGTCTATTACGTGTTTACGTATGCGTCTTTGGTTGATGACGGCGTCATCGGTGAAAAAGAATCCTTTGATATTGTCGTACCGACAGGTAATTTCGGTAATATTTTGGCCGCTTATTTGGCAAAAAAAATGGGTATTCCCGTGGGCACTCTAATTTGTGCTTCCAACCGTAACAATGTTTTGGCCGACTTTTTTGCTACGGGCGTGTATGATATGAATCGGGACTTTTATGTAACGACCAGCCCGTCTATGGATATTTTATTATCCAGTAATTTCGAACGCTTTTTATACTATTTGACAAACGGTGATGTAGATGCCGTTAAAGGCTGGGAAAAGGAGCTTCAGGAAACTGGAAAAATGTCCGTACCCGAAGCGCTTTTGAAAAAAATCGATCTGACCTTTGCCGGCGATTGGATTGATGATGAAGAAACAAAAAACGTCATTAATTATGCATATAATGATGAAACGTATCTCATGGATCCTCATACAGCCGTAGCTTATGGTGTGTATTTAAAAAGAAAACGTCAGGGTCTTGTGTCAGGTCGTCATACCGTTGTCATGTCAACGGCTCACCCCTATAAATTCCCGCCTGCCATGTGTCGAGCTTTGGGGGTACCTGTCGATGAAAATCCCTTTGATTCTTTGGAACGGTTGACAGCACTGACGGGAATTGGCATACCTTACTCCTTAAAAAGGTTGCAAGACTTACCTTTAAGATTTACGGAAACCGTAGATAAGAGTGAGATGAAGAGGACAGTTACGAAATTTATTGATGATGCTACCAGGTAGAAAGAGTAGTTATAATGAACAAAGGAGTTATTTATTCGGTTTTAGCCGCCTTGGCATTTAGCTTTCAGAATGTTATCGTCAAAGATTTATCCGTATCTATGGGTACCGGAGAAATTGCATTTTTTAGAGGAACAGTAAGTGCCGTTATTATAGTGGCTCTTATGAAACTACAGGGAATTCATCTTTCCCATGAAGACCGCCCCACACTGGCACTACGAGGCGTTTTGGGTGGTGTCGGCATGGTTTGTATGTTTTACGGACTGAGGGGAGTGCCCTTGGGCGATGCGTCCATATTATCACAACTGTCGGCGTTTTTTGTCATGCTCTTTGCAGCGATTTTTCTGAAAGAAGTCATTCCTAAAAAAGCTGTTCTGCCGCTTATTTTTATTATCGGAGGAGCATCGCTGGTTGTCAGACCGTGGCATTTTGATGCTTTTAACGTCTATTCGCTCTTTGTCTTGGCACAGGCGGTTTTAGCAGCTGCTGCCTATACGACGGTCAGTAAGCTGACCGCTTCGGGAAAACATCATCAATACGAAATCGTTTTGTATTTTCTTGTTTGTGCGGCTGTAGCAGGTGCGGTGTTGATGGGGGCGGATTTTCATTGGCCCGATTTTCATGAATGGATTTTTTGTCTGATTTTAGGTATTAATTCTGTGTTGGCTCAAATCTGGATGACCCGCTCTTACATGTACGGAAACGCTGTCATTGTAAGTTTTGTAGCGTATATTGCCGTATTTTTCAATTCCCTCTGGGGATTTATTTTCTTTGACGAAGTCATGACGTCCATGACTTTGATTGGAGGAATTTTGATTATCGGCGGTTCTATGTATTTAACAAAAATGAAACATGAACGTTTAAAAAGTAAGGCCGCCTAAAAAAAGCACCTCTTTCAGAGATCTCTGAAAGAGGTGCTTTTTCATATTCGGTACAATTAAGAATCAAGAGGCAATTCATCCGGCGTAGAACAAAAAAGAAAATCGGGATTGCGTTCTATAATCCAATCGGCTTGCCACTCATTGGTGATGAGCAGGACAATTCGTTGTTTATGATCTTTTACAATCATGGCGCTGTCAATATTCTTTAAGTCGCGATAATCGCGGTCTTGCGAATAAATCCATTTGGCTACGGAGTAGGGGAGACGATTCATTTCCAAGGTTACACCGTATTCGTGAAGAAGTCTGTATTCGAGAACTTCGAACTGTAATTGACCGACAGCTCCGACAATATAACTTTCCATAGAACCGGGATTTTCATAAATCTGCACAGCTCCTTCTTGAGCCAACTGAGTCATACCTTTTAGGAACTGCTTGCGCTTCATCGAATCTTTGGCACGAATGCGGGCAAAGAGTTCAGCCGGGAAGGTGGGAAAATCGGCAAAGGTGACGGGGAGTTTGCCGCTATAGAGCGTATCGCCTACGCCTAAGGATGAGCTGTCGAAGACGCCGATAATGTCACCGGGCCACGCATCTTCTACCAGAGTTCGTTCTGTAGCGAGAAATTGTTGGGGTTGCATGAGCCGAACTTGTTTACCCGATTGTCTGTGTGTGACAGTCATACCTTTTTCGAATTTTCCCGAACAAATTCTCATAAAGACAATACGGTCATGGTGCTGCGGATTCATGTTGGCCTGAATTTTGAAAATAAAGGACGTAAACTGCTCGGACATGGGGTCTACGGAGCCTTCTTTAGTTTTACGCGGTTGCGGCTTGGGAGCCAGTTCAAGAAATTTTTCTAAGAAGGGTTTGACGCCGAAGTTGGTCATTGCCGAGCCGAAGAACATGGGTGTCAAAGTTCCGTTTTTGACTTTCTCCATGTCAAAAGCATCACCGGCAGCATCCAAGAGTTCAATATCGTCGATTAACGATTGATGAACTTCATCAGATAAGAGTTCTTTAAATGCCGGATCATCGGCGCTACCTTTAGTAGAGGCCAATTTACGTTGGCCATGGTTCGTGTCCTTTTCAAATAATTCTATAGAAGAGGCCGTACGGTCATAGATACCTTCATAACTGCCGTTAACGCCTAAGGGCCAATTCATAGGGTAAGCTCTGATACCGAGGACCGTTTCTATTTCATCCATAATGTCGAAAGGGTTACGACCGAAGTGGTCGATTTTATTGACGAATGTAAAAATGGGGATGCCGCGTTCACGGCAAACTTTAAAAAGTTTTTTTGTTTGCGCTTCGACTCCTTTAGCTACATCGATAAGCATGACTGCACTGTCGGCAGCCATTAAGGTCCGATACGTGTCTTCACTGAAATCTTGATGGCCCGGCGTATCGAGAATATTAATGCGGTGACCTTCATAGTCAAATTGTAAAACCGAGCTGGTAACGGAAATACCGCGCTGTTTTTCAATTTCCATCCAGTCCGAAACCGCATGTTTTGACGTTTTCCGGGCTTTTACGGATCCGGCTAAATGAATGGCCCCTCCGTAGAGCAGGAGTTTTTCCGTTAAGGTTGTTTTTCCGGCATCGGGATGAGAGATAATGGCAAAGGTTCTCCGCTTATTGACTTCTTCTTGTAAAGACATGGTACACCTCGTTCGTTTTGTATAGTAACAGTAATAAATATTATATAAGTTTTTTCTTTGACAGGCAAGAAAAGGCGAGTCATTCCTCGTTGACTTATACTTATATAACTTTTAAATAAGTGGATTAGAAGACCTTATACTATGCTATAATACTGAGTATTACAATGTGTGAGGTGTGAAATGAGAATTCTTCATTGTTTAGCACAACTTCCTATGAAAACGGGAAGCGGTGTATATTTTGATACGGTACTACGTTACATGGACGAGAGAGGTCATGAAAATGCGGCTTTATACGGCGTACAGGCTCCCTTTGATCCGGATCTTCCCTGTACGGAAACCTTTCCTGTCGTGTTTAATTCCGATGTCTTACCCTTTCCCATAGCCGGTATGAGTGACGAAATGCCGTACGACTCTACGGTGTTCGGTGCTATGAGTGATGAGGACTTACAGTTGTATATGCAGGTTTTTCGTAAACGATTGGAAGAGGCGAAAAGAATATTCAGACCTCAAATTGTTATTTCTCATCATATATTTTTGATGACAGCCATTGTACGTGAAGTGTTTTCGGATATTCCCGTAGTGGGTATCAGTCACGGGACGGATTTGCGCCAAGTACGCAAACATGATCGTTTTCTGTCCTTTCTGGAAGGGGCTAAACGTTTAGATGCCTATTGGGCTTTGGGGGAGAATGATAAAAACTGTCTGACCGATCTTTTCGGCTTGAAACGGGAGCGCATCGAAGTGACGGGCGGCGGATTTAAGGATACGATCTTTTATGCCGAAGATGCCGATGAAGCCAAAAAAGAACGTCGTCGGCAATTGTCACCGCAAGTGGTCTATGCCGGAAAAATTTCCCGTTCAAAAGGGATTTTTGAATTTATACAAGCCTTTGTAAAGGCTCAAGTTGAATTTCAAAGACGACATAATTCTCCTCCGGCCGAATTAATATATATAGGTAACGGTACGGACGATCAAATTGAAGAATTGAAGCGTCTCAGTGGATATAACAAGCGGATTCGATTTTTACCGGCTATGGCACAGCCCGATTTGGCGGCTCTTTTAAGGCAAACCGATTTTTATACCTTGCCGTCTTATTATGAAGGCATAGCCTTAACAGCTGTCGAAGCCATGGCTTGTAATCTGCCGGTTATTACGACGAAGATTATCGGTCTTATGGAATTATTGGGCCCTGTCGTAAATGAGTCAGGATTTATCGAGTATGTAGATCTGCCGCGTTTATATGATGTAGACAAACCGGTTGAGGAAGACGTACCGGCATATATAGAACGATTGACCGAGGCCTTATTACGCCAATTTGAAAAGTGGGCGACAGGAATGGTAATGCCTCCTCACGTGCGAGAAGCCGTGGAAAGCCACTCATGGCATCATCTTATAGCGGAAATGGAAGCACGTTTGATGGCATTAATTCATAGGTATAATCGAACATAAGCGGGTATTCGATGGTCATTACGTATATTCATATATACTAGGAACAATATATTTAAACGTAGTGGAGCGAGGCTGTGGCTAATCAAGAATCAGTTTGGACTCGTAAATTTATTTTCTTGATTTGTCGTATGGGTCATTTATTTGTTTCAGCCTCTTATAGTTGTCATTTCTTTTTGGCAGGACAAGAAAGGAATAACGGCCTAACTCGAATTTATGTATTTTATGTGTATACATGTATGTTGAGGATTTACACGAGTATTTAAATACCGTATAATTTATCGTAGTAAGAGGTTATTATTCATGTATTCAGGGTTAGTATAAACCTAAGGAGGATGATGAATATGGCTCGACCGACAGTAACGGAAATTACGGAAAATTATACGAAACGTCCCGTTTGGGCGGAAATCGACTTGGACAGAGCCGCCGAAAATATGCGTGAAATTCGCCGCATTACCGGGAAGGACCGCTTAGTGACAGCCGTTGTTAAAGCGGATGCATACGGACACGGTGCCGTCATGTTGTCCAAGGTATTCTTACAAAACGGAGCGGATCGATTGGCCGTATCCAGTCTTGATGAAGGAACGGAATTGCGGCGGGCAAAAATAACGGCGCCTATCCTTATTTTAGGGCATACGGCAGGAGAACGGGCCGAAGAATTGTTGGATAATGATATTGAACCGGCTGTTTTTTCTTACCGTGATGCGGAAATATTTTCTTGTAAAGCAGTAGAAACGGGGCGTGAAGTCAAAATTCATATTGCAGCCGATACGGGAATGTGTCGTATCGGGTATGTCCCCTCTCCCGAGGCGATAGAAGAAGTCAAAAAAATTGCTGCCTTGCCGGGAATTACCATGCAAGGAATTTTTACACACTTTAGTGAAGCCGATATTGCGGACAAAGAATGGGCTCACGAACAATATAGTCGTTTTTCGGCTTTTATCGATGCATTGAAAGGGGCAGGCGTTACTTTTAATATTCATCATTGTTGTAATAGTGCCGGAACATTGGAACTTCCCGATTTTCATAGAGATATGATTCGGCCCGGTATTATTCAATACGGATACGATGCCTCCAAAGAGGTGCTTGTGACGGGCACGAAGATTAAACCCGTCATGTCTCTTCGCTGTTGTATTACCCATCTCAAAACTATATATGAAGGCGATTGCGTAGGTTACGGCCGCCACTTTACGGCCAAGGGTCCTACGAAGATTGCTACGCTTCCCATCGGATATGCCGACGGATACAATCGGGCTCTTTCGTCAAAAATCGATGTTATCGTACACGGAGTCAGAGCTCACCAAGTAGGGAATATTTGCATGGATCAATGTATGATCGACGTAAGTCATATTCCCAATGTGAAAGTCGGCGATGAAGTCGTTCTTTTCGGAGAACAGGGAAGTGAATGTGTAAGTGCCGATGAAATTGCCGATACGTGTCATACGATTATTCATGAAATTACGTGTAACATTAATCGGCGTGTACCGCGTGTTTACGTACAAAACGGAAAGATTGTACAACGATTGGAATACTTGACTCAATCATAATATGTCAGGTTATATCGGCAGTCTCTTCATAGAGGCTGCCGTTTTATATAACAAATATAAAACAAAGGAGAGAAAGTTATGCAGGAATTTCAAGCTTTTTTGGCGTCCACACCCGTATTTGCCTTTTTCATCTTATGTGCTCTGTATGCCATCGGTGAATTTATCGGTACGTATACGAAGGCATGGATTCCGTCCGTATTCATTATTGCTATTTTATTTCTTGTAGGATACTGGACATTCTTACCGAAAGACATCGTTAAGATGGGCGGTTTAGGAGCGCCTTTGGGCGGGATTATTGCAATCATGTTGGCCATTACTCACATGGGTACGGCTATTAGTCTTAAGGAGCTGTCAAAACAATGGAAGGTCATTGTTGTTTGCCTGGCAGGTCTTTTCGGCATGGTTGTATTTTGCCTGATTCTGGGACTCTTTAATGTCATCGACTTCAACTACATTGTTGCAGGCTTACCTCCTTTGACAGGCGGTATCATTGCTGCGACGATGATGCAGACGGCAGCTGCCGAACTGGGTCTCGAAAAGGTGGCTATTCTGGCTATTTGCATGTACGTATGTCAGGGTTTTGCAGGGTATCCTTTAACGGCTATTATGCTGAAAAAAGAAGGTAACAAACTTTTGAAAGAATACCGCGAAGGTAAGCGCAAAGACGATGCGGCAGTAGGTGATATTGACGCGGAAAACGGTAAATTTACAGCCGAAGAAGCGCCGAGAAAAACCCTCTTTCCGCAGGTTCCGGATAAATACTATTCAGTCAGCTACTCCTTAGCAACCCTTGCCATTATAGGTACCTTATGCCTTGTTGTCGGCAGTTGGACCAAATCGTTTATGGGGGCTTATGCAATCAATCCGGCAGTATTGGCTCTTATTTTCGGTATTATTGCCACGGAATTGGGTTTCCTTCGTCCCAATATTCTCGTTAAAAACGGCTGCTTTAATTTCATCATGTTCATCTTGATGGTCTTTATTTTCGGGGGACTTAGCAGTGCTACACCTGAATTGTTGGCAGAAATTCTCGGACCTATGGTGCTTATTATTGTAGTCGGTGTAATCGGCATGGTTATTTTGGCTTATTTTGTATCGAAGTTCTTGAAGATGAGCCCGTATATGGCTATTGCTACAAGCCTTACGGCACTTTACGGATTTCCGCCTAACTATGTATTGACCGATGAATGCACGACGGCTTTAGCCAAAACAAAGGAAGAAAAGAAAATGCTAATGGACGAAATGTTGCCGCAAATGATTGTCGGCGGTTTCGTTACCGTAACGATTACGTCCGTTATTATCGCATCTCTTTTCATTCCGCTCTTACAACCGTAAGAGTTATATATAAGGGGGACTTAGTATGAATTTTAAAGATAAAATGGCGTCTTATCGTGACTATGTCATTGCTATGAGACGCGAGTTTCACCGTATTCCCGAACTGAGTTTTGCCGAACATGAAACGACAAAACGTATCGGTGAAAAATTGCAGGAGTTAAATATTCCTTTTGAAATCAATCCGGAAAAAAACACGGGGCTTATCGGTGTTATTAAGGGTGATAAACCCGGTCCGGCAGTAGCTTTAAGAGCTGATATCGATGCCTTGCCCGTAACGGAAGATACAGGTCTCGACTTTGCGTCGGAACATAAAGGAGTCATGCACGCTTGCGGTCATGATAATCATATTGCTATGTTGCTGGGTGCCGCTAAGATGCTTAAAGACGTACAAAGCGAATTGTCCGGCACGGTATACCTTGTTTTCCAGCCGGCTGAAGAAATCGGCGTCGGAGCTCCGTATATGATGAACTTCGGCGACTGGTTCGAAAAAAGCGGGGCTATCTTCGGAGCCCATATTTGGGGCACCTTCCCGGCAGGTAAAGTCGGTGTTCGCAAAGGTGAGGAAATGGCGGCTACGGAACAATTTACGATTCGTATTAAGGGAAAACAGTCTCACGGATCCCAACCCCAACTCGGGGTCGATGCGGTTCTCATCGCCTCGGCTACGGTCATGAACCTTCAAGGTATTGTGGCAAGACAGATTAGTCCTCTCGATTCGGTAGTAGTGACGGTCGGTACGATTCATGGCGGCGACCGTTGGAATATTGTGGCCGGCGAGGCTGTATTGGAAGGAACGGTTCGACATTTCAATAATGAGATCAGCAAAAAGGTAGAGCACTCCATTCGGCTGATTGCAGAATCTACGGCTCAGGCCTATGGCGGTACGGCGGAACTCGAATATCATTCGACGGTTCCTCCTACGGTTAACGACGAAGCATGTACTGTCGTTGTTGAAGAGGCTGTAACGAATGTACTCGGCAGGGACGCTCTCTTTGAATGTGAAAAAAATATGGGCAGTGAAGATTTTTCCTTCTTCCAGGAAAAGAAGCCCGGTGCGTATTTCTTTGTAGGGAACTATAATGAAGAAAAAGGTACCGTTTGGTCTAATCACAGTAATCACTTCACATCCGATGAAGAGGTTCTTACGGGAGGTGCAGCGGTATACGCACAAATTGCCGCTTCATACTTGGAAAAACATTCGTAAAACAAAAAAAGAGGACTGCATAGCAGTCCTCTTTTTTTGTCGGTTTGATACGGTAATCCTATAAATGATCGTGAGGATAATGTATATGAAATTCTCCCTTGTATTTAGTAGCTGTCATATCATGACGGCGTACTTTATCGAACATTTGGGAACGAGCCGTTGTTGTATCAGCCGAGTTACCGTGTTTACCGCCGAAAAGCGCAAAGTCGGTCTTACCCAAGGTGTACATAACCTGAATATAGAACTCGCCCGAGTGTCCCGAAGGCTTGTTATAGCCCGTATCGACGGCAATATGAGGCGTAAGATTTATTTCCATACCTATTTTATAGCCGTCTTTATAGGTGTTGAAGGTATGGAGTAACATGCCGTATAGACCGCGGACATCCCGGTGGATATTCCAGTGATATCGATTAATATAAGGACGCAGATAACGAGCATTTTTAAAAGTTCGGGAATAACCGATATCATATCCCGAAGCCGTCATGGAGCGACTTGTGTGGACTAAGGAGACATCCGTATCAGGTGTATTGTACGGAGCCGGAATGGGCTCATCTATTTTTCTCTCCGAATAGAAGAAATCTCCGTTTCCTAAGTGTTTATAAAAATTGGCATAAAACTTGTTTTCGCCTACTACATACTCGGCCCCCACACCGGCACGTCTGTAGTTATCCTTAAAAGAATAGTCGTAGAAGGCGTTGGCTCCTACATAGGCGTTTTCGTTTCGGCTTAAGTGGCGATAGCCCAAACCGATACTGCCCGTCGTACCGATGCGATCGTATCGGTTGACCTGACGCTCTTCATAGATGACAATGCCGGACCCCGGAACGGGCGGCTGTTTACGTATTCGTCATAAGTAAAGACGTCACCGAAATTGGAAGAAACACTGCCTTGAACGAACACGAGGTCTTTCGACGTTTTTTCATCGTAGTGGCCCAAAGGTTGTAAGGTTTCTACTGCATACTGAGGCTCGTGATTCGTCTGAAACTTGGCCTTTATATCCGTTCGATCGAGCCAATTGTGGGTTAAGGTACTTTCCTTCTCGGTTGAAAGTGTTTCGGTACCTGTCGCATAAGCGGATGAACCTACGCTACAGATGAGAAGACAGGAGAGTATGGCCCATTTAACATTAAACTTATTATTCACGTATAAAACTCCTTATAACTTTTTCAATTCTTAATTTGAATTATATACAAGCATCCTGAAAAATACAAGTAATTGATAATGTTTTGTGATAAAGAAATATGTTCTTTATAAAATATTCATGCTAAGTCGGCAATAGTGCCGACTTAAGTATGAATAAAATTCGATAGTTAACATATTTGATTATTTCCAAATAAGGACGAGAGGAAGGCCGAATTCCTTTTTGAAAGATTTCGTAAATTCCTGCATGGCGTAATCGGCGCTTTCATAGGGAGCTCCGTCTTTGGCATGGAGGATAATGATGACTACGTCGTCTTTAATTTCCACATCCATTTTTTCCACAATATTTTCATACGTATGGTCCGAGGCTTCGGCCAAAGCCAGAAGTACGGACATTTTGCGAATAACGGACCATTCGTCATCAGAGGGAATATTGGCATATTTATAGGCTCTTTGGATTTTACGACTGATGCCGTGGTGAAAGCCTGCAATAAAGGCCGTCATCATTTGTTCTCTTTGGGTCATGCCGTATAAGGGGGCATGACCGATAATGAAGGCCGAGTGTCGGGCATGATTGTAAAAGTTTACGCGCTTACCGATGTCATGCAAAAGAGCTGACGTGACAAGTAACTCGCGAATTCGCTCGTTGCATTTATGCAAGGGTTTCAGTCCGTCAAAAAGCATGGCCGATACCTTGGCTACTTGATTTAAGTGCGGCCGATTCAAGTCGGCAATATTTCCCAAGTAGTTATTAATACTGAAGGCCAGAATATTATCGAGACGGGGACTTTTCATTTTATACATTTTCGCATAATACTCAAAGAAAAGACCTTCACGCAAACCGCACCCGCTGACGATTAGTTCGTGGGCACCCACCAAATCAAATATGGTTTTAATGACGGCACCGCCGGCAATAATAACATCGCTCCGTTCGCTTGACAGACCGGGCACCTTCTTGCGAGCCGCCGGCGTTTTTTCGACAAGCGTCCGGAAAATTTTTTCAAATTCTTCATGTAATAAGAGGTAGTTATGAATGGTCGGTAACTCATAGTTGCGGGCCCGTTGATCCATTTTAGCAAAATTGCGGGCCGTGCCGCCGATACCGACAAGGGGGAGTGACACGTCTTTTAGCCACGATACCTCGGCTAAGGTTTTGCGTAAAAATTTCAAGCATGTGTGTAAGCGATCCTCCGAGACGGCCCCGGACGTGTCAAATCGTTCCGTAATAGTGACGGCACCGACGGGGACGGATACGGCATGAACGATATTGCGATCTTTAACTAACGTTAATTCGACGCTGGCACCCCCTAAGTCGAATAGGATAAAATCTTGAATATCAATAGTGTTAATAGCGCCCAAGTAACCTAAATAAGCTTCGCGTTCACCGGCAATGACGGACATGGAAATACCCGTTTCTTTTTTGATTCTTTCCAGAAAGAGTATACCGTTATCGGCATTGCGAACAGCTGCTGTAGCGACGGCAAGGCAAGTTTTGATTCCCTTAATATCCATAATATGTTTATACACATGAAGACTTTTTAAAGCCTTAGCCATGCCTTCTTCCGTAAGAGAACCTGTACGTGATAAGCCCTGACCCAGACGAATGGTTTCCTTGTCCTGATAGACAAAAGAATAGGCTTTGTTATCCTTGATTTGAGCAATGACGAAGCGAATAGAGTTTGACCCCATGTCGATAATGGCTATATGTTCCATAGTAACCTCATTTCCGTAGTGACGGTGTCTTTTTATTTATTGTACAGATAAAAGGGCGAAAGATAAAGGGATGAAGAACAAATCTTTTTGGCATCAGTTCTTTAATGAATATATGAAAAGTTTTTATGTGTGTACTATAATATATATGAAATGAAGGTGCTTTGACCTGTAAAGGACGGTAATATTGATGATTCATGCAAAGGAAAATAGATATTTAAACCGTGAATGTACGTGGATAAACTTTAATGAGCGAGTGGTTAACGAGGCTGCGATTTCGTCTATTCCTTTATTGGAACGAGTTAACTTTCTATCTATCAGTGCTTCTAACAACGACGAATTTTTTATGATTCGCGTAGCCGGTATTAAGCATTTATTGGCAGAACAGATAACTCGTAAGGATATTGCCGGCTTGACACCGAGGGAGCAGTTTGAAGCCATTCAATTGATGGAACATTCTCAGTGTCGCCGTCAATATAAAATTTATAGAGACGTTAAAAAGCGATTGTCGGCAGAGGGGATTCATATTATTTCCTTTGATGAGGCCAATGAAGAAGAAAAACTTTATTTGGAAAAATACGTAAAGGAAGAAATCTACCCTGTAGTTACACCCTTGGCTGTCGATACGGCCCACTTTGTACCTTTCTTGGCGAGCTTATCTTTAAACTTAGCCGTATTTTTGCAACGTGAAGGTGGTCTGACGAAGGCGGCCGTACTTCCTGTTCCGTTAAAAACCGTACCGAGACTCATTGAAATACCGCAGAAAAGGGGTGGCCATACCTTCGTCTTTTGCGAGGACCTGCTAGCGGCTTACGGTCATCTTTTTTTTCCGGGATATATAATTACGGAGATCAAGCCTTTTAGATTGACTCGCGATGCCGATTTGGAAATCAGTAAAGATGCCGCAGACCTGTTGGCGGAAGTAAAAAAATCGCTGAAAAAACGAAAAAAAGGGGCTCCTGTTCGCCTGGAAACGGACTGTCGTGTCAGTCCGGCCATGCGACATTTTTTAAAGACCGTGGCTGACGTGGAAGAATCTGACATTTATGAAATAGACGGGCCTGTGGATTTGACGGGACTTTTTGAAATCACGGCTTTACCGGAATATGATCGATTGAGGTTCCCCGCAGCTTCTCCGCAACCTGTATGGGAACTGTTGCCGTATAGGAAAGAAGAGTTATGGTCTGTCGTTAAAAAACATAATATTATGATGCATCATCCTTATGAAACTTTTGCAGCCGTAGACGATTTTATCTATTTAGCCGCCAAAGATCCGGACGTTTTAGCTATTAAGCAAACCTTATATCGTGTCGGCACGCAATCGGCTATTATCGATGCCTTGGCGGAGGCTGCCGAAAACGGCAAAGAAGTAACGGTCCTCATGGAAGTAAAAGCACGGTTTGATGAAGAAAATAATATTCATAAGGCACGCAAGTTGGAAGAAGCGGGATGTCATGTCATTTACGGAGTAGCCGGGTTAAAAACCCATTCGAAGATTACCCTCGTCGTACGACGGGAGAGTGACGGTATTCGCCGTTATGTACACTTGGCTACGGGAAATTATAACGGGAAAACGGCCCGTATTTATACGGATGTCGGCATTCTGACGGCGGATCGGGCTATTGGTGAAGATGCATCCGCTTTTTTCAACCTTTTATCCGGCTATTTTGAAAGTCCGGCTTGGAAAAAATTGGCGGTAGCTCCCTATGACTTGCGAGAACGCTTGTATTCATCCGTTGATAGAGAAATCTCCGCAGCTAAAGAGGGGAAGAAGGCCGTTATTATTGCAAAAATGAACTCCCTTTTAGATCGACACGTTATTGACCGGTTGTATGAAGCCTCTCAGGCCGGAGTGATTGTACGTCTTATCGTTCGCGGTATCTGCGTACTGCGTCCGGGAGTGGCGGGACTTAGTGAAAATATCAGTGTACACAGCATTGTCGGGAGGTTTTTGGAACATAGTCGTCTCTTTTATTTTTATAATGACGGTGCGGAGGATGTATTTATTTCTTCCGCCGATTGGATGCCCCGAAATTTAAATGAACGTATCGAATTGCTCGTGCCGGTAGAATACGGGCCACATAAAGAAAGAATCAAAGAAATTCTCCGACTCAATTACGAAGATAATGTAAACGGTCATATTATGGATCAAAACGGAGAGTATACCTATCTGGCGGATAATAGAACAGGTCCTGCCGTTAATGCCCAGGAGACCTTTCAAAAACTTGCGGAACGGGCTGCTTCGGAGCATAAGAAGAGCTGAAATTGACACGCCATACCTCCTTTGTTACAATTGGTCATAATTGGAGGGATTGCATGAGAAAATGGAAAGAATCGATTACACGGACCTATTCCGTTTTGGTCGCTTTGTTGATTCTCGTGTCTCTGACAGGATTTATCGATAAGGGAAAAACGGTTACTGTTATTGAAGACGGTAAGAGTCGGGAAGTATACACGCGCTCTTTAAATAAAGATGCCTTAACGCGAGAACTGGGAATTACACCGGCGTCTAAGGATGAAGTCTATCTTTCGACACCGAAGCTTACGGACGGGTCTGTAGCCACTGTTCGTCGGGCTGTTCCCGTAACGCTGGATTATAAAGGACAGACCGTTACGGTCTCGTCAGGCAAAAAGACGGTAGGAGAAGTAGCGGCTCAATACGGGTACGATCGTGAAAACTACAGACCGTACGGGAATCCGGAAGCTCCCGTAGAAAAGGACATGACCGTTCGGATCGGTAATTTGTCGCGGAAAACCGTATCGGAAGACGATGTAGTTCAATATGTTATTGAAAGTATTCCCGACGAATCTATCGGTCAGGGACGTGAAGAAATCGTTCAGGAAGGCGTTAACGGACGTAAGCGGGTAACTAATAATATTGTCAGTCTGGACGGCCAGGTTGTCGGTAAAGAGCACATAAAGACGGAACTTATTTCCGAAATGAAGCCCCTTATTCGTAAAATAGGTACTAAGGAAACAGTAGAAATTAATACGGATGATATTTCCAAATACAAGAAAGTATTGACCATGGTGACTACGGCGTACTTGCCGACTGACGGAGACGGTCGCGGTATCACCTATACGGGTACTCGCGCACGATACGGAGAAATTGCCGTCGATCCGCGTGTCATTCCCCTGGGAACGAAGGTTTTTATTCCCGGTTACGGCATTGCCGTAGCGGAAGATACAGGCGGTGATATTTTAGGCAACCGTATTGATTTATGTATGGAAAGTTATGATTCGTGCATGGCTTTCGGTCGCCGTAATGTACAAGTGTATATTCTCGAGTAAAAAGGGGCGTAAGCCCTTTTTTATTGCTTTTCAAATCCTTGCTACCCGACTTTCTTTATGATATAATCATTAAGGTTTAAATACACACGCATCGTCGAGCTTGTTACTGTGCCGTTTTTACGGTAGCGACAAGTGATGACCGAGCGGAGGAAAAACAGGAGGAAACATATTATGGCAGTAGTATCAATGAAACAGTTATTGGAAGCAGGCGTTCACTTCGGTCACCAGACCCGTCGTTGGAACCCTAAAATGTCCCGTTTTATCTTTACGGAACGCAACGGTATCTATATTATCGACTTGCAGAAAACCGTTAAAAAATTGGACGAAGCGTATAATTTTGCTCGCGATTTGGCATCCGAAGGCGGCAAGGTTCTTTTTGTAGGAACGAAAAAGCAGGCTCAGGAATCTATTAAAAACGAAGCTGAACGTTGCGGCATGTTCTTCGTTAACGAACGTTGGCTCGGCGGTATGTTGACTAACTTCCAGACTATCGAAAAACGCGTAAAACGCTTAAAAACTCTTGAAAAACAAGCGGAAGACGGCACTTTCGACGTTCTTCCCAAGAAAGAAGTAACGCTTCTCAAACACGAAATGGAAAAACTCCAGAAGTATTTGGGCGGTATTAAAGAAATGAAAAAGGTTCCCGATGCGCTCTTCGTTATCGATCCGAAAAAAGAAGAAATCGCTATCGCCGAAGCCCGTAAATTGAATATTCCCATTATTGCAACGGTAGATACGAACTGTGACCCCGATCTTATCGATTACCCCATTCCGGCAAACGATGACGCTATTCGTGCCGTTAAATTATTAACCGGAAAGATTGCCGACGCTATTATGGAAGGTCGTCAGGGCGAATCGATGGACGGTGAAGAACAGACCGAATTGGGTGATTATAATAATGATGCTCAGATCGGAAAAGATGCGAAAGAACATTTTGAATCTTGGCAGGAAGATGCTCGTCAAGCAGTAAAAGACGGTTATTCGGGCTAATTGTTCAGATAAATATACATAACAATATCGGAGGTAAAGACATGGAGATTACAGCTGCTTTGGTAAAAGAGTTGCGTGAAATTACCGGTGCCGGCATGATGGATGCCAAAAAAGCTCTTGTGGCTACAGACGGAGATAAAGAAAAAGCTATCGACTTCTTACGTGAAAAAGGGTTGGCGGCAGCGGCTAAGAAAGCTGACCGCGTTGCTGCTGAAGGCCTAGTATATTCATATATTCACGGCAATGGCCGTATCGGTGTTTTAGTTGAAGTAAACTGCGAAACGGACTTCGTTGCACAAACTGAAGGATTTAAAGAATTGTGCAAAGACGTTGCCATGCAGATTGCGGCTGCTAAACCGGCATATTTGAAGCGCGAAGAAGTACCCGAAGATGTTATTGAACATGAAAAAGAAGTACTTCGTCAGCAAGCTTTGAATGAAGGAAAACCTGAAAAGATCGTTGAAAAGATGATTGTCGGACGTATTGAAAAATACTATAAAGAAAACTGCCTGCTTGATCAGGAATTTATTAAAGATTCCGACAAGTCTGTAGGACAGGTTATTACGGAAGCTGTTGCTAAGATCGGTGAAAAAATCGATGTTCGCCGTTATGTTCGTTATGAATTGGGCGAAGGCCTTGAAAAACGTAACGATGATTTCGTAGCGGAAGTAATGGCACAAGCTAAATAAAAGAGATCCCCATAAGAGAACACCCAACCGTGTTCTCTTATTTTCTAATCAAATGCTTTCGGGAGGAACAGAGATGGACAGAAACTTTAAACGAATCGTCTTGAAATTAAGCGGTGAAGCCTTGGCGGGAAAACAGGGATACGGTATTGACCCCAAGACGGTTGACCTCATTGCCCGTGATATTGCAACGGTAACGAAGCAGGGAATTCAAGTGGCCATTGTTGTGGGCGGAGGTAATATTTGGCGCGGTCTTTCAGGCAGTGCCGAAGGTATGGATCGAGTCTCGGCCGATTATATGGGCATGTTGGCAACAGTTATGAATTCTCTGGCCCTTCAGGATGCTTTGGAAAAGCTCGGTATAGCTACACGCGTTCAGACAGCTATTAATATGCAACAGGTGGCGGAACCTTATATTCGTCGTCGTGCTATTCGTCATATGGAAAAAGGTCGCGTTGTTATCTTCGGAGCCGGCACGGGCAATCCTTACTTCTCGACAGATACAACGGCAGCATTGCGTGCCGCCGAAATTGAAGCCGATGCTATCTTAATGGCTAAAAAGTTTGTTGACGGAGTTTATGACAGCGATCCGAAACTGAATCCCGATGCTAAGAAATTTGACAGATTGACGTATTTGGATGTTATCAAAAAAGAACTGGGCGTTATGGATGCCACGGCTACGACATTATGTATGACCAACGATATTCCCATTCTCGTATTTTCCATTGATATTCCCGGTAACATTGTAGATGCCGCATCAGGGAAAGAAGTAGGTACGATAGTCGACAAAGGGGAATAAAAACGGTATCATATAGTTAATATATTTGCGATAAGGAAGTGACGGCAATGGAAATTCAAGAATTATTAAATGAGTGTGAGGCTAAAGCGGATAAAACGATTGAGAATTTTAAACGTAACTTATCTTCCATTCGGACCGGTCGGGCAAGCACCTCCTTGTTAGATCGTGTATCCGTCGACTATTACGGAACACCGACACCGGTTAATCAAGTGGCTAATGTATCGGCTCCGGAACCTCGTTTAATTACTATTTCTCCGTGGGAACGTACTATGCTCGGTGAAATTGAAAAGGCTATTTTGAAGTCCGACTTGGGTTTAAATCCCAATAACGACGGTACGATTATTCGTCTTGAAATTCCTCAACTTACGGAAGAGCGTCGTAAGGAATTAAGCAAAAAAGTCGGCAAAGAGGCGGAAGATGCTAAAGTTGCCGTACGAAATATTCGACGTGATTCGAACGATGCCGTAAAGAAGAGTGAAAAGAAGAAAGAAATTACGGAAGATGACAGCAAGGAAGCACAGACGAAAATCCAAAAGATTACGGATGCGAAGATAAAGCAAATAGATGAAATTAAAGATAAAAAAGAAAAAGAAGTAATGGAAGTATAATGGATATATACAGTTTATTTGGCATGCCCCTAGGGTATGCCAAATCTTCATTAGAGCGAGAGAATATGAATTATACAGTCGTCATGACAGAATCGACAAGCCGTTTCTTTCATTCCGATTCGGATCGATTATATGTAGTAAGAGTCCGGCAAGGGGAAAATGGCACTGTCGAATTGGTAGCCAATTCCCGAATGGAGGCCGGCGAAACTGTAAAGAAGTTACTGCATAAAGAGGAGAATTAGGGTATGTTCGGAAATTTATTTTCCAAAGAAAAATCGGATATTGAGGTTCAACATAATGATTTGCCCTTAGATATGACACGAGTTCCTCACCATGTAGCCATTATTATGGACGGTAACGGCCGTTGGGCCAAACGTCGCGGCATGCCCCGGAGTGCCGGGCATAAAGCCGGAGCGGATACCTTGAAGCAGATTATTGTAGCTGCTGATGAACTGGGAGTCAAGGTGCTTACGGTCTATGCCTTTTCCACGGAAAACTGGAAGAGACCGGAAGAAGAAGTTTCGTATATTATGAATCTCATGCTTACGTATTTAAAGAAAAATCTTGCCGATTTGGATGCTAAAAACGTACAATTGAGATTTATCGGGGACAGAACCCGTTTGTCGAAAGACCTACAAGAGCTGTTTAATACGGCGGAAACTTCTATGCACAAGAATTCGGGGCTTATTGTCAATGTGGCTGTCAACTACGGTGGTCGCGGGGAAATTGCGACAGCTGTAAAGTCGATTGTAAAAGATGTGGAGAACAAAAAAATAGAAGCTTCACAGATTTCGGAAGAGTTGATAAGCACTTATTTGTATACAGCACCTGAAAATGAAGTGGATTTATTAATTCGCCCGGGGGCGGATTTACGTATCAGTAATTATTTATTATGGCAAATCGCTTATGCCGAATTTTGGTACACCGACCTGTGCTGGCCCGATTTCACGAAAGAAACGCTTATAGAGGCTATCAAATCTTATCAGGGAAGAGATCGTCGTTTCGGCGGTTTGCATGAGGAGTAAGAAATGTTGAGTACACGTGTGGCGTCCGGCCTGATTGGCGGTGCAGCCGTAATTTTTATAATTTATGAAGGCGGTTGGCCTTTTTTTGCACTTATTGCTTTACTCGCCGTAGGCGGTTGGTTTGAGTATGTAAAGATGACGGGAACTGAAGGTAATGGTATACCCAAAAGAGTCGTTACATGTTGGTTTCTGTTTTTGTTGGCCGCCTTTGCCTTTGACAGTGTAAAGTTGATGACTTTAGCTACCGTTCTATTACCCGTCGGCATTTGGGTACGTACGGTAATCCGTCATAAAAGCGTATCCTTGACGGATAGCGCACGGACTCTTTACGGGGCCGTTTATATTGCTCTCGGATTTTTTTCCGTTTTAGCATTGCGCAGCGGCACTGTCGGTTCTTATTATACCAATGATTTTGCAGCTGTAATGCTTGAGCCGGGACGCTTTTTTATGTTTCTCCTCCTTTTTTGTACCTGGGCAAGCGATACGTTTGCTTATTTTACGGGACGGGCCTTGGGAAAAAATAAACTTTGCCCTACTATCAGTCCCGGTAAGACCGTTGAAGGGGCTTTGGGCGGCTTTATCGGTACGATTCTTACCTCCGTTATCTTTTCCCTATGTTTTCATTTTTCCCTTCTCCATGCCTTGGTAATAGGAGTTATCATCGGTATCGCGGCCCCCTTGGGGGATTTGGTGGAATCTGTGTTGAAGAGAACCTATGGAATTAAGGATTCGGGACATGTTATACCCGGTCACGGCGGAATCTTAGATCGCTTTGACAGCTTGTTGCTTGCGGCACCGTTGGTATATGCTTACCTTGTATTGGCGGCTTAGGTTCGGGAAAGGAGTTTAGCGTGGGGATTACCTTGGCAGCGACCGTCTTCGTGTTCAGCTTAATTGTTTTTGTTCATGAGGCGGGGCATTTTATTACGGCCAAATTAACGGGCATGCAAGTCGATGAATTCGCTATCGGCTTCGGGCCGAAATTATACAGCCGTAAGTACGGTGAGACCGTATATTCATTGCGGATTATTCCTTTAGGCGGGTTTAATAAAATTGCCGGTATGTCGGATGAAGAAGAGCTTAACGAAAGATCGTTTTTAAACAAGCCCGTTCGCTCCAGGCTGCTTGTTATCAGCGCCGGTGCTTTAATGAATTTTTTGTTGGCTTTTTTGCTTTTATGGGGAATTGTTTTCAGTACCGGTATTTCCGATGTGTTGCCTGACCCTATCGTAGGCGGGATTATTAAGAACTCCGCCGCGGCGGAGGCAGGTATTGAGCCGGGAGATCGAATTATATCCGTCGGGAATACGCCCGTCAATCGCTGGATAGATATACCCGAAGCCATCGAGGCTCATCAAAGAGAAGTAGTGCCTGTCGTGTACGAACGAGACGGCAGTAGAATTACGGTCGACACCATTCCTAAGACAGACGAAAAGACAGGACGAACTCTGCTGGGAGTTATGCCTTCTATCCAAACGAAATATGTTGGGGTAGGCGAGGCGGCACGTTTTGCAGTAAATCGCCTTGTCGACTTAGGCGGAATGATGCTTACCGGATTATATAGGATGGTTTCCGGTACGGAAAAAGCAGAGTTAGCCGGACCCATCGGTGTTGCTCAATTAGCCGGTCAGGCGGCATCTGTGGGTTTCGTAAACTTGTTAACCTTTACGGCTTTTTTAAGTCTTAATTTGGGGATTTTAAATCTCTTACCTATTCCCATGTTGGATGGCGGATATATTATATTGATCTTATTAGAAGGCATTACGCGTAGGAAAATGCCGAAGAAAGCCTTGTACTATATTCAAATGGCAGGTGTCATCATTTTAGGTGCCATGTTTATTTTTGCTCTTGTACAGGATATCAGTAGATTTTAGAGGACTTTATGAAAAGAAGAAAGTGTCGTGAAGTTAAGCTTCGACAAACGATTATCGGCGGTTCGGCACCCGTTTCGGTCCAAACCATGTCAACTGTCAATCCTGCCGACTATGTGAAGGGCAGTGCCGATGCCAGACGATTGGCGGCATACGGTGCTGAAATCATTCGTTTTGCCGTTCCCGATATGAGAGCGGCCAAGGGGTTATCACATATCGTGAAGAATTCTCCCGTGCCCATTGTAGCGGACATACATTTTGACTATAGACTGGCGTTGGAGTCCGTTTCAAGTGGTGTAGACGCCTTACGTATCAATCCGGGAAACATCGGTTCTGATGACCGTGTAGGTGCCGTAGTGGATGCTGTTAAAAAGCACGATATACCTATTCGTATCGGTATCAATGCCGGATCCTTACCGCACGATATTTTAGCGACTTATAGTGGTCATCCTACAGCTGAAGGTATGGTTGAAGGGGCATTACGTCACGTTCGGATTTGTGAACGCCTGGATTATAAAAATTTGGTCATATCATTAAAAGCCTCGGATGTACCTTTAATGATAGAGGCTTATAGTCTGTTAGCTGAAAAAGTGGATTATCCTTTCCATTTGGGGGTTACTGAAGCCGGTCTTTTACGAGACGGAACGGTGAAGTCGGCTATCGGTATCGGCAGTTTATTGTATGCCGGTATAGGGGATACTATTCGCGTTTCTCTTACAGATGATCCGGCTGAAGAAGTAAAGACCGGTCGAAGCATCTTATCCGCATTGGGACTAAGGCATTTCGGACCGACAATCATCTCATGTCCTACGTGCGGACGTACTCAGGTAGAACTGATTCATTTGGCTAAAGAGGTGGAGACGGCTTTGGCCGATATTGATGCACCCTTAAAAGTTGCAGTTATGGGGTGTGTAGTGAACGGTCCCGGAGAGGCTCGTGAAGCGGATTTCGGCATAGCCGGAGGTGCCGGTAGCGGTATTATTTTTTCGCACGGCGAGATTTTACGCACTGTCCCGGAGAAAGATCTTGTTACAGGCTTATTGGAAGAAATTAATAAATCACTTACATAGACGCCCTTTATAGGGCGTCTTTTCTTATATAAATTTAATTCAATATATTCGCCTGTTTTAATAATAGTACTTCATACTGAGGTTAAAGGAGGCGATATATTGTGGCGGACGAACGTGAATTTTGTTGGGAAGAAGCCGTACGTCGTTTGGGTGCGGAAGAAAAAATTCCCGAGACTTTATCGGATAAAGATTTATATACGCTCAGTAAGGCCTATGTACATGCATTAAAAAAGAGTTCGGAACGAAAGAAATATCTTGTCTTGAGTGAATCTTTGTTTCTAAGACTTAAAGAAAAAGGGGAAAGTCGTTATATCATATCCGTTTTAGCCGATATTTATCGTCAAGCGTGGTATGACGGAGAGACCTTCGGTCAATATGACAGAAATGACTTGGCTCGTTTGGCTGAAAAGTATTATGAAAAACTGTGCGATTTTCAAGCCAATGAATATGAATTGTACGAATATGCCAGGCTTGTATATAGGCGTGCATCTTTTTATATTCATGATGGCGGACCTGCCGATAGATATTTATTAAAGCAAAAGGCCTTTTATTTATATGAGAAAGTCATGGAACGATATGAAGAAAAAGAGAATGGAAGAGGTTTTTTGAGACCTTATGTGCGTGCATGTTACGGCTTTTGCCGTTGTGTGCTTGATTTGTACGGACCTTTGTCTGTGTTACAAAAAGAGTGTCTTTTATTGGGCTATGAACCCCATATGGGAGTGAAGAATATAGAAATACGCCGAAGTGTATATGAACGGTTGGAGAGGGCTATTGAAACGATAAAGCACTATGAAGGGCTTGGCAATAACTTTTTTCCTCCGGAGAAAATTAGGGATCGACGCTTTATATATGAAGCTCCGTGGGATATTTATTATATGGCCGGTAAGATAAAAGAATTTGCTCTTAAAAGCGGTATCAGTGACTGTAAAGAAGTTGTTCGGGAGTGTATAGATCTTTATCGATATGTCTGTGACCTGGATAGGGACAGACGCATTCACGGTATGTCTGTAACGGGGTTTACCCATATGTACGATGCCTTAATCGACTTTTACTTGTATGCGGGAAAAGAAAAAGAGCTTGCGGCCTTTATAGATGAATTCAAACCCTATATTTCCGAACGACAGCGCAGTCTTACGGCTCTCAGACTGCACTTAAAACACGGAAGAACGGATCTTTTTGATAAAGAATGGGATTCCGATCGTTGTCGTCAAAGCGGCATATCCAAGAAGCGACTGGAAGTTCTCAAGCTTCTCAGAGACCTACAAGACGAAAAGAATCTGACCATAGGCTTAAAGAAGTATAAACCCTTCGAACAACGAGTATTATATGAAACGGTAAAAAAAATCACCGCATCCAATGACGCGGTGATTAAAGCACGAAAAAATATTAAATGAAAATATACTTACCGATGAAGAGAACGGCAAGAATATACATGAGAACACTGATTTTTTTATGGTTACCCGTTAAGAGATTAATGAGAACATAGGAAATAACGCCGAAGCAAATCCCTTCCGATACGCTGTAGCAGAAGGGCATGGCGATAATTGTCAAGTAGGCGGGAATGGATTCGGTCAAGTCGTCGAATTCAATGCCTGTAATAGCTCCTAACATAAGGAAGCCGACGATGATCAGTGCCGGTGCCGTAGCAAAGGCGGGAATGGCCAGAAACAAGGGGGACAGGAAGAGGGAGACGAGAAAGAAGAAGGCTACGAACATGGCAGTCAATCCCGTTCTGCCGCCTTCACTGACGCCTGTAGCACTTTCAACAAAGGTTGTAACCGTGCTCGTACCGAGGACGGCACCGGCAGTAGTTGCAACGGCATCAGCCATAAGAGCGCCTTTAATATGAGGCAGTTTACCGTCTTTATCTAACATCCCCGCCTTGGAGGATACGCCGATAAGGGTTCCTAAGGTATCGAAAATATCGACAAAAAGGAAGGCAAACATGACGACGAAAAAGTCGAGGGATAACATTTGTTCAAAAGCAATCTTGCCGAAAATCGGTTCCATGCTGGCAGGAGTGAAGGCTGCCAAGCCTGCGGAAAAGTCGGGAATCACACTGAACATATGCTGTGCCGGATCGGGAACATAAAGTCCCGTAAGTTCGCAAATAATGCCTAAAATCCAAGTGAACAGGATACCCCAGAGAATGTTGCCGCGCACCTTACGTTCCATTAAAATAGCCGTAAAAAGAACACCTAAAAGGGACAGAACAACCGTAATACCTACAGTATGAAAGGTACCGGACGTTAAGGAGGTTTTAAAAGAAAAAAGTGAAATTTTGGTAGCCGGGTTAGCAACGATAACTTGTGCGTTGAATAAGCCGATTAAGGCAATGAATAAGCCGATACCCGCAGATACGGCTTTCTTTAAGGTCATAGGAATGGCATTAAAGAGTGCTTCTCGAATATTCGTCAGAGATAAGATGATAAAAATAATACCTTCAACAAAAACAGCGGACAAAGCCGTTTCCCACGAATATCCCATTTGTAAAACGACGGTATAGGCAAAAAATGCATTTAAACCCATACCGGGTGCCAAGGCGAAAGGATAGTTGGCAAAGACGGCCATACAAATAGTCCCCAAGCAGGAGGCCAGGGCTGTTGCCGTAAGAACGGCCCCTTTATCCATTCCGGCAGCACTTAGAATAATGGGATTGACGGCCAAAATGTAAGCCATGGTCATAAAAGTAGTAATACCCGCAAGAAACTCGATCTTTACGGTTGTACCGTTTTCCTGTAATTTAAACAGGCGGTCTAAGAACCCTTTTTCTTCAGTCATAGTACACGCTCCTTTGAAAAAATTAGAGTATCATATATAAGTATATGTTGTATTTTAAAAGGGGGCAAGAAAAGAATGTCTTTATTTTGACATATAAAAGAGATACATATGTATTTCATACATGAAAACGCCTTGATTTCGAGTCGGAAACCAAGGCGTTTTGATTATTTTGATTAGAACGAGAATTTTTCTCCCGTCAGTAATTCATAAGCTTCTATGTACTTGGCAATCGTTTTTTCGATAACATCATCCGGTAATAAGTAGTCGCTGTCGGGGTTAGCCGATAACCAGTCGCGAACGAATTGCTTGTCATAAGACGGTTGAGATTTTCCGGGAGCATACCCTTTTGACGGCCAGAAACGAGAGCTGTCGGGAGTCAACATTTCATCCCCCAAGACTACCCGGCCTGTGTCATCAATACCGAATTCAAACTTCGTATCGGCAATGATAATGCCGCGAGTACGAGCATAGTCTGCGCATTTTTTATACAAGGCAATCGTGTAGTCCCGAACCTTTTCGGCATATTCACGGCCCTTACCGGGGAAGGCTTTTTCCAGTACGTCAATGCTTTCTTCAAAGGATACGTTTTCGTCATGGTCACCCAATTCCGCTTTAGTGCTGGGGGTGAAGATAGGTTCCGGAAGTTGCTGAGACTCTTGCAAGCCGTCAGGCAATTTAATACCGCAGACCGTACCGTTTTTCTGATAACTTGCCCAACCGCTACCTGTAATATAGCCTCGTACAATACATTCCAAGGGAAGCATCGTAAGCTTACGGCATTTCATGCTCTTTCCCTTAAATTCTTCCGTACGGAAAAATTCGGGCATATCGTCCGTATTGACTGAAATCATGTGATTCGGCAAAATGTCGGATGTAAAGTCAAACCAAAATTTGGACATTTGTGTCAGCACGGCACCTTTGTGAGTAATACGGTTTTTCAAAATATGGTCGAATGCGGAAATTCGATCCGTGGCTACCATAATAATACTGTCACCGGCATCATATACTTCACGAACTTTTCCGGATTTATACGGTTTATATTCTTTCATGACAAGCCTCCCATAAAACATAATAACAACATACTTATCATATCATGATTAAGAAGTGGAGTCGATAAAATTTCTTGTAAAAATGAATGTAAAGAAAAGAATTATGTATTACATACAGGAAGGTATCGATGTAAGAGTCCGTACCTGTGAGAGTATGCACCGCATGAAAATGGAGTGGTAACGCGTAAGTTAAACCTTTCGTCTCTATAAAAAAGAGACGAAAGGTTTTTTGTTTATAAGGGAGGCAACAAATATGAACTACGAAGCGTATAAGAAGTTGTACCGGTTACCACCGGAAATGAATATGAGTTGGGTTACGAAGGAATATCCTACAGAGGCTCCCATATGGTGTAGCGTCGATTTGCGAGACGGGAACCAGGCTTTAACTCATCTATACCCAAGACGGTCGGTAATTCTTTGGGACGAGTAATAGAAATAAGGGAACAATACCGAATGATGGTAGTTACGGAGACATGGCAAGTCCGAGCGACGGTCGTGTAGTTCAGCCCCTAATGTAGTAGGCGAAAGATTTCGGTAATGGTGGTCATACCTAATTGTTTATAACGCTGACTAAAGGGATTTTCTTCTGAAAATGAATGGGTGCATTGAGGGCAAGAATATCTACG